>Ga0070734_10000115_pt1 | contig 225705 bp, 186 predicted proteins | sample Coa_R1_8_FD_66444 | JGI IMG/M metagenome (GOLD analysis project Ga0070734, IMG submission 66444) | Surface soil microbial communities from Centralia Pennsylvania, which are recovering from an underground coalmine fire - Coalmine... | ecosystem: Environmental > Terrestrial > Soil >...
GCACCGGTCGCGCCCGCGACTCCGGTTGCACCCGCGATGCCTGTTGCGCCAGTGGCACCCGTTCCCGTCGCACCGCTCGCCCCCGCGACCCCGGTTGCACCCGCAATGCCGGTCGCGCCTGTGGCACCCGCTCCCGTTGCACCGGTCGCGCCCGCGACTCCGGTTGCACCCGCGATGCCTGTTGCGCCAGTGGCACCCGCAACGCCAGCGCCCGTCGGACCCGTCGGCCCTGCCGGACCGGTTGCGCCCGTACCCCCGCCGGCACTCGAAAGGACCAGTGTCAACATCGCTGGATGGCTGGTGTTGGTGTTCTCTTTACTGTCGAACTGCACGCTCGTGCCGCCGTTCGCCGTGATCAGGAATCCGTTATTCAATAACGGGTTCATGATCCACCCCTGCACCGCCGATGTCGCATCAACCGTGACGTACGCATTCGCCGCCGCGACTAACAGGGGGTTTCCGACGGCCGCCCCTGCCGTGGGCGCGTTGGTTCCGTTCACCCCGCCTTCCGTCCAACCTCCATTCGCCACCGTGATCGTTACGCTCCCGCCCACTGCCACCGTGTGCACAAAGAGAGTCAGCGTTGCCTTCTGCACCGCGCCAGCCGTCAGTCCCGGCGGCAGTTGCGACAGGTCGAACTGCACCAGCCCCTGGCTTCCCGTGCTACCCACCGTCAAATTCGGTGACGTCCCGAAATTGGTGCCGTTCGCCGGCACCACATATGAATCTTGCATTGGCGTCAACGTTTGTGCGCACATGGACGGCCCCAACGACGCCAATGCCAAGATAAGCAGCAGCTCTCTCACGGTTCCTTCTTTCTTTCGTCCTTAGGTGTTCGATCGGCGCCGCCGCAACAACAGAGTGCCCAAAACCACTGCCATTCCACTCAGAGCTGAGGTCGCAGGCTCAGGAGCTGGCGCCGAGGCGGAGTCTGCTCCAGTGATTGCCACCGCCCAATTGGCGTCTCGTGAGGTTCCCAGCGCGGTCGTAGTATCGCAGAAATTTCCCTGTAGGCCGAATTCGGCGCAGGTGAAGCCAGGATTGCCATCCTGCACGAAACCGTCGGCTAGAAAGCCGTCCGTCGGCACGTTGTCCCATTCCGCCAGTGCCAGGGTGTAGTCCCCCGCTGACAAGTTCTCCTGAATAACCGGATCGTCGCAATTGCCGGTCACTGGGTCCGCACCGGTGGTCCCGCAATGGCCGCCGTTGTCGCTGACGATCTCATTCCCGCTGGCATCGAACACGATCGCGTTAGGTGCGAATCCGCCTGCCAGAACCAGCGTGGACGTTGGCGAGGTCGGCACCGTGCCGCCGGCATACCCATAGGATTGGATCGTGACAACCTGGGAGGCGTTAAGCGTGAAATTAATTAGGGCCACGCCGGTGTCGTCGGCAAATGCTCCCTGGAAGAGGAATGTGCTGGCAAAAGCGGGGGCTCCCAACGCTCCCAGGACTACTGCAAATCGGCACGATTTCGCCGTAAATCGCCATAAATTCGACATCATAAAATCACTATCCAAAGGATGAGGCGGTGAATTTCAGCATCCATCATTGTAGGCGATTCCGGGCTTTGCGTCACGAGAATGTGTGGAAGAAGGTGCGGCGATTAAAGCCTAATTCATGCAATATTCATTTAATCTTTTGCCTATTCAATTGGGAGTACGGTCAGAGGATTATTGAGCGGGCCCGGCTTTGCTCTTCAAGGCGAGATTCAGATTATTTCTTGCGAGCACGAAATCGGGCTTTAAACGCAACGCCTCTTGAGCGCTCTGGATGGCTTGATCCCATTTCCCCAATCGGATGGATCCCGCAGCGATGTTATTGTAGGCTTCGGCGTAATCGGGTTTCAATTTAAGTGCTTCCCTGGCCTCGTCTATGCACTCCTGAAAGCGGCCCTGATTGTAATGTTCCAGGGATACGTTCAAGTGATCCGCGGCTGATTTAGGACTCGCGGACGAAGCGGGGGCTCCCTCCTTGGCTTTTAGAAACCACGACAAATTGTTCTGAGCCAACGCAAAGTCCGGCCGGATGCGGAGTGCCTCCCGGGCATTCTGAATCGCGTCGTCCCACATTTGCATGGCTCCATAAGAAGCGGCGATATTGTTGTACGCCAGTTCCGAATGGGGGTCGAGCTTCAAAGCTTCCCTTGCCGCGGCAATCGATGCGGTGTACTGCCCTGCCTGATACATCTGGAGCGACCGGTTCAGGAACGCCGCAACATCAACCTGGTCTCCTGAATTGACGGTGTTCTCATGTTTCAAGAGGCGAACGACGAACGGGTATGCCAACAGCAGCACGATGGCGGTCACCATCAGCCAGCTCCATCGCGGCCTCGCGACGGTTTGTACGACGGGCGATGGAGTCGTTGCGCCTGTACCGGTTGCAACCTCGCCGACTGGTGGCGCTACGCCGGAATCCGGTTGGCCTGTTGGTGTCAAACGTGTCCCCAAATCCGATCGCGGTCCATCATAACACGATGCCCATTCAGTGAACGAAAACGGCCTCATACGCAATGGCGAGCCAGCCCAGCACCGTCAGAGTCAGAGCGCGGCACTCGGTAGACCGGAAAGCAATCCGGATCCCGTTGGCATAGTCCCTCTCCGCGGCGATGAAGCATCGCAACAACTTTCCCACACAGAACCACAGCAGGCCAGCGTTGATCAGGATCACCCAGAGTAAGGGATAGATACCGAAATGGCGGGCGACATAGAGCAGCCAAAAATCCACCCGCCCATCCCAGGCAACCAGAGCCCGCCAGTGCGCGGCGATCTGCGATGCTTGGGGAATGTACAGATAGGAATATGGAGGCACGTAGTTGAGGTACTGCTCGGCGCTGTATACCGAAGCGACATTGACGGTGAAATGAAGAATCTCGATGAAAAGCCCCACACCCGCCAAGGCAGCAACTACACCGCGGCCGGCCAGGCGAAGTTCCGCGAGCCAACCGGCCAGAGGCAGCAACAGCAGGGGAACCAGCGCCATCAGATATCGTGGTCCGAAGCACCACTGGCCGTTCGAGACGTTTTTCACGTACAAGAACACGTAACTCAGGACGCAGCCAAAGATCACGGCGCCCTCTGCCGGAAGCCTGCGGATGAATCCCCGGAAATACCACGGAGCGCAAATCAGCAGCGGCGAGAAGACGAAAATGCTGGCGCCGGGGCTGAATAGCATTCCGTACAGGCCAGCAACGACCGGGTTCTCAAAGCCCCCCTGGTCTGCGGCGAGGCTGAGATAACCGCCTCCGGGATCGAACCGGCCGAACTTCACGTAGTTGATGGCTGAAGTGAGCAGGATCGCAACAAGCGTGGGACCGAGGAACATGGAACTTTTCGATAGTGTCTGAAACAGGCGCGATGAGAACGAGCCCGCGCCGGCCCGTTTCCACAAATTCCAAAGCAGGTAGAGCGTCAAGACGGGCAATGCCACTCCCGTCTGCACCCGCACCACGACCATCGCGGCAGCGGCAACACCGGCAAGCAGCCGAGATGCATCGCTGGGATTTCTGGAATCGCAGAACAAGAAATACCAAGTCCACAGCAGGAAAAGAGCTTCGGCTGGATGCGGAAAGTAGCCCGAACTGAAGCCCGCGACATGGCTGGTGAAAGCGAGCAGGAGCGTTGATACCATCGACCACTTCGGGCCGGCGCCCAAGCGTAAATTGCACGCGAAGAATAATGCGGCGATAGCTGCGACGGCGGCTGCATTGAAAAGATTGACGAAAAAAATCTCCACGTCGCCACCCCATCGAACAGCCGGTTTCAATTCGATCACATCGCCGGCGAACAGGGGAATCCAACTCTGGGCGCCGGCGAGTTCCAATAACCGGTGTACGCCCTTTCCCAGACCGTAAAGCGGTAAAGAAAGAACGGATTGTCCGGCCGAATAGGGTGAATAATACTTTCCATCCGGTCCGGGCAAGGTATTTAGGAAAGACTCAGTGGAGAGGTCCCCACGCTCCCACAAAGATCGCGTCTGCTGGTAAATCGCGATCTCGTCAGTGGACCAGAAATGTCCGCGGGTCAATGCGATGTAGACCACCAGACACGAGACGAACAGCCATACGGTCAAGGCGCCGTAAGACGAGGACGGTTCGTCCCGTCGCGAATCGATTCGCATAAGGTTCAGACACCACCAACTCCCAACGAGCCCAATAGTATATCAACAGGGTGCCGGTGGCCAGTTCGGTGTTCTCGATTCGCCCCAGGCGGCTACGGATACGGGCTTGGATCGTTGGCAACGGCCGCAGGTTCCAGCTCTTCAAGAGGTTCCAGCCTCTTCAAAAAGAGCGGCGTGCCCGGGGGGCCCCATCTTTGCGCTTTGGGCCAACGAGAGCGGCCTCGACATAGCGTGCAATTGTTCCGATACGGCGGCGTCTGCTCGTTCGCCACTACCCTCATAGATCTCACGACGTCTCCAGGATCTCCTGGAAGGCGCGTCATGACGTGTCCCTTATCGCCCGGTGGAGGGCAGGCGCAACGTGGCCGTGCAGGCCGCGCAAAGAAAAGCTGGGATGACCGGCGTAGCTCGTCATTTTTTCATGGGTGTGGCAACGGGACGCTTTGCGGGCGCAGTCCACAGCCGGTCGAGTTGCGGCCGCACCGGCTTCAAGTGTAGTCCGCGCTCCAGCCATTGCATTCGATCGTAAGCAGCCTCCAGATCCGAAAACGGGTGATCGGTGTCGTACCAGCGCACCTCTTTAGGAGCCGAGGCCGCGGCAAAATAGTCTGGACACGCCTGCAGATTGACCTCATCGAAATTGCCGCACTGGAAGAGAATCGGCCCATGTTTCGCCGCACCGACATATTGATCGGGATCGATCGCGCGAATCACCTTCAACGCTTCCGTCAACTGCTCGGGCGTGTACCGTTTACGCCAATTATTCCAATAATCGATCTGCGTCTCGGCGATATGCCGGGTGTATCGTGCCACGCCTCCGATCAAGACGAAGCTTTGGACTCGCGGCCTCCACCGTTACCAGAGCGCCGCCCATAATACCGCCGTAGCTGTGACCCACGAAGCCGATGCGAGCGGGGTCGACGTTGTTCAACGTCTGGAGATAATCGATCGCACGCCGATAGCAGATCACGATTTCTGCATAAGAATCGCGGAACTCCGCGGCGGATTGTTCGCTCTCCGGCTTGCGCGAACCGTTGCCGGGACCCGGCGCGTCCAGGAGCAATGAGATGGCGCCGGCGCGCGCCAGCACCTCCGCCTCCGAAAGGTATGTCACCAAACTCTGACCGCCGCCGTGTTGATACACGATCCCGGCGAACCGACCTTTGCCCGTCGGACGCACCACCAACATGGGGACATTTCCGCCTTTAGGATTCTGGAAGTGCGCGCTGAGCACTTCGATACTGCCGTCGCGCCGGATCAGTTGCTCCTGATATTGAAACGGCACCGAGTGGTCGTACTCGAACAGCGACGTCTGCTGGGCGAGGAGCGGGACCACGAAAGCAGCAGCCAGGAAAGGGAACCGGCAGAATGCGCGCATGAGCGAGTGACGCCCCGCCTCACTCAAACAGGTACAAGTCAGCCACGCGATCGGCGAGTTCTTCGGGTTTGGCGCTCGCACGATTGGCCAGCACGATCACGGTAAAGCGCTTGTCCGGAAAGCGGCAGATGTGCGTGCGGAACCCGACGGTGCTTCCGCCATGGCGCACGGTCTGCAAACCACGATATTCGCCAATTTCCCAGCCGAAGCCGTACGAGGTCTTCTTACCGCTGGTCAGCACCATCGGAGTATAGGCTGCCTGCAGAGTCTTGGCGGAGACCAGCTTGGTAGTGTAGAACGCCTGGTCCCAGCGGTAGAGATCGTCCACCGACGAGTAGATGCCGCCGTCGCCGAGCACGGCGCTGGTGGTGCTCTGGTCTGTCCGCTCAAAGCCGTTGGCCCGCTCCGTGTAGCCGTAGGCGCGATTGCGAACCGTGGAGATACCGTCTTCGAACGCCACCGTTCCCGACATGTGCAGCGGCTCAAAGATGTTCTTCTTCAGAAAGGCGGCGAATCCCATGCCAGAAGTCTTCGCCACAATCAAAGAGAGGAAGGCGTAGCCGGTGTTGCTGTAGCGCCATTCCGAGCCCGGCGCGAAGTAGGTGTCCGTGGTGCGCTTCAGCAGATTGAGCACATCAATATCGTGAACCTGCCCGGTCTGCTCCGCGGGAATCAGGTCTTCGTATGCACGCAGGCCGGAGGTGTGGGTCAGCAGGTGGCGCACCGTGATCTGCTTGCCATATGCCGGGTAATCGGGAAAAAACTTGGTTAGGTCGTCGTCGAGCGCCAGGCGCTGCCGCTCCATCAGCATCAGGATGGACATCGCCGTAAACTGCTTGGTGACAGACGCCAGGCGGTAGTTGGTGGCGGTGGTCGCGGGCGTGCGGGCCTCCACGTCGGCCAGTCCGTAGGCGTGGCGGTAGAGCACCTTGCCGTCGCGAATCACGATCACGGAAGCACCTGGAACATTGGGATGGTTGTAGGCGCTGAACAACGCATCCACCGCATCCGCTTTGACGGCGGCACGAGCGGCAATGGCTCCGCAGAGGCAGGCGAGTAGCAGGCAGGTTCTCTTCAATGCGGTCTCCCGGTGCTTTCTATGCTACAACGGCGATATGCTCCAAGCTGCGTACGATGTCACGGTGGTCGGGGCCGGTTCGTTCGGCGCGTGGACGGCTTGGCACCTCGCGCGCGCCGGCAGATCGGTGCTGCTGTTGGACGCATGGGGCCCGGGGCATACACGCTCCAGTTCGGGTGATGAGACGCGTGTGATTCGTATGGGCTACGGCACGGACGATGTCTACACGCGGATGGCGATGCGCTCGCTCGAACTGTGGCAGGAACTGTGTCGCGAGACCGGCCAGCCGCTATTCCACAGAACCGGCGTGCTTCGCATGGCCCGCGATGGCGATCCGTACAACGACGGGACGTATAGGACGCTGGCGGCAGCGGGCGTCGAGATGGAGATTTTACGCTCCGGCGAGATCGGGCGGCGCTATACCCAGATGAGCGTGGAAGATCCGCAAGTCTACGGAATTCTCGAGCCCGCAAGCGGTGCGCTCATGGCGCGTCGCGGAGTGGCATGCACGGTGGAGGATGCAATTCGTCGTGGCGCGGAATACCGGACCGAGGCCGTACTCGCGCCTGCGACTGACGGACGACAGGCGCAGGTGTGCACGGTCTCGGGCCAGTCGATCCGCTCCGGCGCGATCGTCTTCGCGTGTGGGGCCTGGCTGGCGAAATTATTTCCCCAACTGCTCGGGGCGCGCATTTTCCCGACCCGCCAGGAGATCTTCTATTTTGCGCCGCCTGCGGGAGACCGCCGTTTCGCCCCGCCGCAACTACCAGTCTGGATCGATTTTTCGGATCCCCGTGGACCGTACGGAATTCCGGACATCGAGAGCCGCGGCTTCAAACTCGGCTTCGATCGGCACGGAGAGGCATTCGACCCCGACACCGGAGATCGGCGGTTAAGTTCGGCGGGGCTTGAGGAAGCCTACCGGTTCTTGGCCGAACGATTTCCCGATCTGGCGCACGCGCCTCTGGTGGAATCGCGCGTCTGCCAATACGAGAACAGTTGGAACGGCGATTTTCTTCTCGACCGCCATCCCGGCTTCGACAACGTGTGGCTGGCGGGAGGCGGGTCGGGTCACGGCTTCAAACACGGGCCGGCGGTGGGCGAATACCTGTCTGGCCAGATTCTGGGAGGAGGTCGCACGGAGCCGCGCTTCTCCCTGCAGAGCAAGGCTGAGCAGCGTGCGCGAACAGTTTACTAGACGTCGCGAAACAATAAGCCCTCCCATGTTCGCCCACACGGGAACACTCCCTACGATCCGGGCGTGTCAGGTCAGTGTCTGAAGCTGGGAAACATCCGCCTGCCCGCCCCGCTTGCCGACGATTCGTTCAACGTCACCGTCGCGGCTGGCGTGCGAGCCGGTCCCTTACGAGCCGCTCCTTTGCGAGCCGCGCGCGTCAGAAGCTGTGAAAAATCCGACTGGGACATCGCTTGCTTACGCGCGCGGCTTGTAGTTGCAGCTCGAATGCGAGCCTCGCGCGTCAGCAAGCGGCATTCACAACATCCACATTTTCCACGCGACACTGAAGATCAGTCCGACATCACGGTCTCGACCAGGTCCACGACCATGCGGCGAACGGGGCGCAGCAGCGGGAACTCCGAGATCTGAATCAGCCGCACGATGATGCCGAGACTCTTCTCCACCAGGAGCCGGGTGCGCCGCTGCGCCGCGGAGCGGTCGAAGATCCAAAACAGAATCACACCCATCTGGTACATCCACAGGATGCGCGGCAGATGCTGCCCCAGCTCGCTGTTCACGCGGATGCGGCTGCCGGTGAGCGCCCGTTCGAAAAACTGCATGTCGCGTTTGCGCATCTCTTCGGTTTGAGCGCTGAACGGTGACAGTCGGTGCTCCGGGTCGGCGTGCGCCGCCAGTGTCCCAAGAAGGCGGCGATTCGGCTCGAAGTATTGCAGCTTGACTTCCAGCAGCGCGCCCACCCTGCCCTTCAGGTTCCGGGCGCTGGCCAACGCCGCATCGAGCAGCGGCTCCATCTCCTGCTGCGACTGGTCGTAGAACGCCAGCACGATGGCATCTTTGGAATCGAAATAGTAGTAGGCGGCCCCGGTGGCCACGCCGGCGGCCGCCGCAATCTCCCGCATGGTCGTCTCTTCGAATCCCTGCCGTTGGAACAGTTCCATGGCGGCCGCCAGGATGCGGGCCCGTGTCTCATCGCTCTTGGCCTTTGCCTTCACTAGTCGAGCACCTTACCCATCGGCCCTCCCGCGGGTGCCCAGCCGGCCATGGGCGGCGGAGGTACCGGCGGCCGCGCGCGACGGTCGCGCTCCTCGCCGCGCTTGCGCAGGCGGTTGAAGAGATACAGGTTGAAGAAGTGCATGATGCCCAGCACCAGTAGTACCACACCGATCTTGTCACACAACAACTCGATGGCGTGACGGGTATCGTCGAGCGCATCGCCGGTTCGCAGCATCAGGGCCACGTAACCCACATTAATCAGATAGAACCCGGCGACCAGCAGTGCATTCACCGAGTCCGCCAAGTCCGCTTTGCCCTGGAAAGCTTCCAGCAGGAAGACGCGGCCGTTCTTTCGCAGCGTGTTGGCCACCCACACCGTGATGCTCAGGCTAATGGCCAGGTAACACAGGTAGCAACTGACGATGTACATAGACTCTCCTTTTTTGAACATGTTCAGTTGAACGTGTTCAAGTTTTAGAGTAGGCCTGTTTCGGGAGCCTGTCAAGAGCAAATTGAATGCGTTCAAAATCCAGCAATGCGTGTCGCCCGATATGGTAAACTGCGAGGACTCGCGATGCGGAATCTGACTCGAATCTCACTCTTCCTGGTGTTCTGGAGTGGCGGGCTGGCGCAGAACCGCGCGCTGCAACTCGAGCCGATCGTCGCACGCAGACAGGTCGCACTGGTGATCGGTAACGGAGCCTACACGCACTTCGCCACTCTCCGCAACCCTGTCAATGACGCAAATGCGATTGCGCAAACATTGAGAAGCCTGAAGTTTGAGGTGCTGCTGGCCACCGACAAAGACCGCCGCGGCCTGATGCGGAGTGTCGACGACTTCGTAAACCGGTTGGGCAAGGGCGACGTGGGACTGCTCTACGCAGCCTCGCACGGCGTGCAGGTGGACGGAGAGAATTTTATCATCCCGACCGATTTTGAGGGCGAATGCGAGGACGACGTCAAGGTGGACGGAATTTCGATCAACCGGATCGAGGACGCCATGGCAGGTAAAGGCACGCAACTGAACATTCTCATTCTGGATGCATGCCGCAACAATCCCTTTCATTGCACCCGGACGCGCTCCATCAGCCGCGGTCTGGCGGCGATGAATCCATCTGCCCGCGGCACCTTCATCGCTTTCGCCGCGGGACCGGGCGGTGTAGCCATCGATAGCAATCCGAACAATCCGGCGGCCGTGAATGGACTCTTCACAGAGAGCCTCTTGCAAGCGTTGTCTGTCTGCGGGTGGGACTTGAGCCACGTTTTCGACTACACCCGGGAACTGGTGGATCGTGCCAGCGGCGGCAGGCAGACCCCCTGGACGAACTCCAGTGTGATCGGCACCTACCAGTTCCGGCCTGAGAGCACCGGGTGCAAGTCGAGCCAGCCGCCTCCGCGACCGGCTCCGGGTCCGATGGTGCCTCCCCAAAGCACGTCTCCCCAAGGCACGTCTCCTCGAGTGGCGCCTTCCCCATCCGACGTTCCACATGGCTTCATCGGCGAGTGGAGCGGGACCTATCAATGCCAAAACGGAGGCGGCAGGGCCGATCTCAAGATTTCCCAGACAAATGGGCAATTGAAAGTCGTGGAGTCGTATCAGCGGCTGCTTCTCGGAGTGGCGGTTCCTGGAGGAAACGGAACCATCGTCCACCAGGCGTCCTGGAACGAGCAAGCCCACTTACTACATCTCAAGACTGACGCATTCGGCGGATACGAACTGGACCTGGAGCTTTCCCGCGACGGCCGCCGCCTGAGCGGAACCTATCATCATCACTTCAATGGCTGCGTCTCTTCCCAGTTGACCAAAGCCAACTGAGTTACTCGTACCGCAGAGCCACGACGGGCGAAATGCGGGTTGCCCGCCTCGCCGGAATGAAGCTGGCGAGTAGCGCGACCGCGAGCAGCACCGTCGCTACTGCGGCGAAGGTGAGCGGGTCGGTAGCGGCCACGCCGAACAGCAGGTTCGAGAGCAGTCGTGTCAGGGCGAGCGCGCCCGCCAGGCCCAGGGCGATTCCTGCCAACGCGAGTCCTGCTCCTTGCCGGATTACCATCCGCAGGACACTGGTCTGCCGGGCGCCAAGCGCCATGCGCACCCCAATCTCGTGCGTGCGCCGCGCCACCGAGTACGCAATGATGCCATAAATTCCCACGGCAGCCAGCAGCAGAGCCACTCCTGCGAACGAAGCCAGCAGCACCGTATCGAAGCGGGGAAGCGCCACCGCTTGGGAGAGCATTACTTGCATGGACGCTACCTGGTTGACCGTGACCCCCGGGTCGGCTGCCTGAATAGCGCGCCGCAATGCGGGAGCGATGGCAGTGCCAAGGGACGAACGAGCCACCACGAACATACGCTTCCCCACCACCTGCGTGTACGGCATGTAGTACGCGTCGTCGGTGTCATTCTGCAGGCCGGTGTACTTCACGTCGCCCACCACGCCCACAATTTCCATGTAAGGCACTTTGTTGTCGGGCCCGCTCCATTTCAGGTGCTGGCCGATGGGATCCCGCTTGGGGAAGAAGTGGCGCGCCAGACTCTCGCTAATGATGGTGACGCCCGGCCCGCTGAGCTTGTCCTGGGGTGTGAAGAATCGGCCCTTGAGCAGAGGAATGCGCATCGTAGGAAAGTATTCGCCGCTCACGATTACCACAGAAACCGCGGGATTGGACTCGCCCGGGGCGAGCACCTGTCCCTGAATCATGAAGGTGTCCGCATCGGACTGATAGCTGGGAGGCAGACTATCGGACAACGCGACCGACTCGACGCCGGGAACTTGCCGGGAGCGCTCCAAAATGTCGTCATAGAGCACCCGCATCGGCGCTTCTTGATCGTACTTATGGTCGCTCGGTGAGATGCCCAGGGTCAGAATCGCGTGGGGAGACGCCGCGAAGCCTCCCGTCACGCGATGCAGGCGGTCGAGGCTGCGCAACAGCAATCCGGCTCCCGCCATGAGCATCAGGGAAAGCGCGATTTCGGAAACTACAAGTACGGTACGAAGATGGCGCTGCGGAGCGCCGGTACCCGCTCGACTGCCGCGCCCGCCTTCCTTCAGCGTCGAGTTGAGATCGGCTCGCATCCCTTGCAGGGCGGGCGCGATGCCGAACAGAACCCCCGTCACGATCGCAATCACCACCATGAAGGCGAGCGCCGGGCCATCCAGGCGCACATACTCGATCAGCGGCAAATTGCCGGGATTCCACGATCGCAGAAGCTGTATGGCGCCGTAGGCCACGAAGAGTCCGGCAATGCCGCCCGCCATAGCGAGCAGAAGACTCTCGGTCAGCAACTGGCCAACCAGGCGCATGCGGCCGGCGCCCAGGCTCAAACGGAGCGCCATCTCGCCATGGCGAGTGGTCGCGCGGGCCAGCATCAGATTCGCGACGTTCACCACAGCAATCAGCAGGACCAACCCGACAGCGCCAATGAGCACCAGCAGCGGCGTCCGCACGTCGCCAACCAGCGCATCGCGAAGGCGCTCTACCGGCAAGGTGAGATTGCGATAATACGGATTCTCGCGCATGATCCGCTGTCCGATGGCATTGGTGTCGCGTTGCGCCTGTTCGAAGGTGACGCCTGGCTTCAGCCGGGCAATCCCGCGGTAGAAGAACGGACCCCGGCGCGTCGGAGGAACCACCGGGAGGTTGGTCCAGATCTCCGTGTTCGCACGCGGGAAGCGAAAGGCTTCGGGCATCACGCCGACGATGGTTGCAGGACCGCCGTTGACGGCCACTGTCTGGCCGAGAGCAGCGGGGTCGGCGGCATAGCGGCGACGCCAGAGCGCCTCACTGATGACCGCCACCGATGCGGCGCCCGGACGGTCTTCCCCTGGCAGGAAAACACGGCCCAGCAGGGGCGCTACCTGCAGCGTAGAGAAGAATCCGGTGGTCACCATCGCGCCCTGCACTTGTTCCGGTTCGCCGGCTCCAGCCAGATCCATGCGCCGGCTTGAGAATACGGATGGCTCCTCGAATGCGTGGTTCTGCGCTTTCCAGTCGAGAAAGTCAGCGATGCACATGGTGCCGCGTTCGAAATTCTGCGGCGAGAAATGCATGTAGACCAACGCCACGCGGTCGTCGGCGGGATACGGAAGTGGCCGCATCAGAATGCCGTAGGCGACGCTGTACATGGCGGTATTGGCTCCGATTCCAAGGGCCAGCGCCAGAATCACCACGCCCGTGAAACCCGGACTCCTCGAGAGGGTGCGCAGGCTGTACCGGATGTCGTGCAGAGTGCTTTCCAACATGTTGCCCATCCTGATTTGGCGAACTTCTTCCTTGACCTGCTCCAGGCCGCCGATCTCGACCAATGCCGCGCGGCGAGCGGCGGCAAAGCTCGCGCCAGAGCGTACTTTCTCGTCAGTTAACTCTTCCAGATAGGTATGGAGTTCGGCCTCCAACTCCTGCTCGACTCGATGCTTGTCGAAGAGATTACGCCGAAGGCTGAACAGGCGGGTCAGCAGCGGCATCAGTCATCGCTCTTACGTGGATTCGAGAGCGCTCGCCATCGCGATCGATATGCGCTGCCACTCATCGGTTTCGGCCATTAGTTGATTCCGGCCCGCCGGGGTCAGGCGGTAATACTTAGCGCGCCGGTTGTTCTCAGATTCACCCCAATAGGAATCCAGCCATCCTGACTCCTCCATACGATGTAACGCCGGAAACAGCGAGCCAGGCTTCACCTGGAAGGTTCCCTTAGTGATCTGGGCGATGCGATGCGAAATTCCCAGTCCGTGCAGTTCCTGCAAGGCCAAAGTTTTGAGGATCAGCAGGTCAAGGGTCCCCTGGAGGAGATTGGTCGGCATGTCCTATAGAGTTCCTATACGAGAGTAGCGGCATTCCTATAGAATGTCAATAGGGATCAAGCGGAGTCCCCGGCGCGAACCATCGCCGTGGAAGAGCCGTTAAAAATCAAACCTACTTCACGCCAGCCATCAGCCGCACGGTCGGCTTGATCAGGAGCGCCAGGATCACCGCCGCAGCGACGGTCGGCCAGGCAACTCCAGCAAACAGAGTGGGCAGCGGCATGGAACTGTACAACGAAGCCGCTTTGCCCGCGAGCCAATTGCCGATGGCAGTGGAGAGGAACCAGATGCCCATGATGAATCCCGCGGCGCGATCCGGCGCCAGCTTCGACATCGCGCTCAGGCCCACCGGACTGAGGCAAAGCTCACCGAGCGTCTGCAGGAAATAGGTCAGAATCAGCCAGACTATGGAAACCTGCACTCCCGTGACTGCCAGCTTGGAAGGTGGCACCAACACGGCAAATGCGAGTCCCGCGAACAGCAGGGCCAACGAGAACTTGGCTGGGCTCGAAGGGTCCGCATTGCGGCGGCTCAACTTCAGCCAGAGCCACGCAAACACCGGTGCCAGTGCCACCACGAAAATGGGCTGAACGAACTGGAACCAGCCAGCCGGAAACAGCCAACCGAGGATGTGGCGGTCGGTATTGCGCTCGGCGAACAGATTCAACGACGAACCAGCCTGTTCAAACGAGCCCCAGAATAGCGCCGAAGCGATAAACAGCACCAGAATCGCGGCCGACCGCTTCCGTTCCGCCGCAGACCAGCCGCGCGAAAAGATCATCCACGAGAACACCGAAACCGAGATTGCCAGCAGGATCCATCCCAAACTGTCCGACAGACCGTTGGCCGTAACAGGGATGACGCCGGTCACACCGAGGAGTCCAAATATCGCGAACAGCCCCAACCCGATGCTCAGTCCTCGCGTCGCCGATTGCTTGCGTTTGCGATCCAGTTCGATATCGCCGCTGCTCACCGTACGCAGTCCGGCGTTGCCCAGGTGCTTTCCACCAAGCATGTATTGCACAATGCCCGCCAGCATCGCGAACCCTGCCACCGCGAATCCCAGCCGCCAACTGACGCGCTCGCCGATGAGCGGGCAGACGATTGAAGAGAGCAACGCTCCGGTGTTGATGCCCATGTAGAAGAGCGAAAAGCCGGAGTCACGCCGTGGATCGCCCTTAGCGTAGAGCTGGCCGACGATCGTGCTGACGTTGCCCTTCAGCATGCCGGTCCCCATCATCAGGCAGACGAGGCCCATGTAGAACGATGCTTCGCTGGGAGCTGCCAGACAAAACTCGCCCGCCGCGATGAAGATTCCCCCGATCAACACGGCTCGGCGTTGCCCGGTGATGCGGTCGGCGACCCATCCACCGCCCAGGCATAGCAGATAGACCATCGACGTGTACAACCCGTACACCGACCCGGCTTTGGCATCGTCGAAGCCCAAGCCGCCTTCCGTAAGCTTGTGGGTCATGAACAGGATGAGCAGAGCGCGCATGCCATAGTAGCTGAAGCGCTCCCACATCTCCGTGAAGAACAGGGTAGCCAGGCCGCGCGGATGACCGAAAAAACTGGTGTCGGTCTGGGTATCCAGGGTCTTTGGGGGTTCGGGAATGGTTGCCATCTTGAAATACCGGCAACGACAGTTTATATGGTTACAGTCGGCGAGGCAATTCAGAACTTCTTGAGTTCTTCGATCAGGCCTTCGATATTCCGCTTCAGGTACACGTTGTAGAGGCGCTGTTCCTCAGCCGATGGCGGCACCATCTGGCCAAGCAGTTCCAGGTTCTGGCGATTGGGAACCCACACTTTGCCGTCCGTAAACTCCACCTGGCTGATGAAGCCCGTCATCTTTTGCACGTTGGCAGGCTGATTGGTTTTCGAGAACAGCCGCAGCGTGGTCTCCTGGAGGACGCTGGCCGATTTGCCGGGAGCCAGATACAGATCCCGCTCGGGAGAAGGCAGGGTAGCGGCGATCGACTGGTGGTCCGAGGAGTCGCTGAGTACCCATCCCAATTCGAAATACCTTACCGGCTTTCCCGACTTATTGAGCACATCGATCCGGGGCGTTCGCGCTTCGTTTCCGGAGATTTGAGCCGAGCCATCCACCAGATCGACAGGAGCATCGGGAAAACGCACAAAAGCGAACTTCTCGGGATGCTCGGGAGGCAGCGCTGCGCTGGTCACTGACGGTCCACTGCGCACTACGCGGACATTCAGGGGCGCGGCATCCATCTGCCGCTGCCGGGCGCCGCTTTGCAGAATCGTCTGGCGCAAACCTTCTTTACCCGACTGTGCCAGCACGCGCTTCAGGTATTCGCGATCCCGCTGGGCTTCCAACTCGCAAGCCGTGAGATAGCGTTTGGAGTGGAGCAGATCGGGACCGTAAAAGGAAAGATCCTGATACAGCACGCCATCCAAATCGACCTGCGCCAGCGGACCTCCGGCGGCTTGCGTGGGACGCACCAGAACCATCTCGATACGCACCGGGAACACTTCGCCGGGGCCAACATTCAAACTGGGGTAGGTAACCGAGCCCTTTCCGCCGGCCGTCGCTTCCTGCGACACCACTCGCAGCATCACACCATGAATCCGGCTCTGGCTGTCATTGCGCAGCGTGAACCCCATGTGCAGATTCAATACGATGGCGGCTCCCCGGGCAGTGGCGCTCGAGGAATCCTGGCTCATTTCGACGACCGTGACCGGCGAGTCCTTCTTGAAATTGATGCTGACGGAACCGCGTGGCAGCGGGGCCTCTTGTGCCGCCAGTCCGGCCACTCCCGCCAGCCCGATCGCCACCAACTGTAGAAACCGATTACTCCGCATATACATTGTTGATCGTCACCTGGCCCGTATTGGGGTCCACGTAACGAGCTCCCATGGAACCCTGGGCGCCCACCGAGAAAGTCACATCGGTAGCGCCAGTGTTCATCAGCCGGAATGCCCGGCCGCTTCCTTCCACTTCAATTCCGTTTTGAATGCCCTGCAGAACCGTGTGGCCGTCCATCTGGGCGATGGGGTGCGGCCGCGAGTGAGGCTCCATCACCAGGCCGGTGACTGCCAGAGTGATAATGCTGGCCAGTGCCACCACCGTGCGAACGCCGGTAAACCAGGGGTGATCGCGGAGAGGTTTCTCCATCCGCACGCACTCTCCGGCGGCCAGCCCCAGCCGGATGTTGGCCTTCATTTCGGCTGCCAGATGATTCCACGAGACATCCGGGATTTCCGCCAGATCGGTGACGATCTCCCTGGCGGCTGCGAAGGCCGCTACCTCTTCACCACAACCCTCACACTGTGCCAGATGACGCTCCACCCGCCATCGCGCCCAAAACCCGAGATCGCCTCCCGCGTAAAGTGCCAATGCCGCTTGATCAGGGTGGTTCATATTACCGCTTCCTTCTTTCGATATAGCGGCGAAATTTCGTGCGCGCGTTCGCGATATGCGAGCGCACCGTCGCTTTGGAGCAGTCCAATCGCTTGGCTACTTCCTCCGCCGGTAGATCTTCCACGTCTCGCATGATGAGCGCCGCGCGTTCCCGCGGACTGAGCAGGCGCAAGCCGTCCTCGAGATAGTCCCGGTGTTCCGAGCGGAGGAGCGTCTGTTCGGGGCTCTCCATCTGGCTTTCTGGGGCTTCATCGATCTCGCAGAAACTGGCGCGGCTGTTCTTGCGCAGAAAATCAATCGCCGTGTTCGTGGCAATTCTCGACAGCCAGTGGGCTGCCTTCTGCTCGTCTTTGAGCTGTTCCTGGTGCTGGAGCGCCTTGATGAAGGCCTCCTGGGTCAGATCCTGGGCGTCTGCCACGTTCCCGACAATCCGGTAGATCTGTACGAAGATCCGCCGTAAGTGCTCGGTAACAAAACGGTTCTGGCGCTCCTGGAGTTCCAGGCCGGGCTCGATGACTTCGCTCATCTCGCTATAAACTATGGTTCTCACGAGGTTCCTAATCTGGATGACGCGAAACCCCGGAAAACGTGGAATCTAAAAGCGGATTCAGCCGCTTAAGGCTATTCTAGCTCCGGCCTGGGACTTTCTGCTCCTGCCATCAGGCCATTTCCGTAGGATTAGTCGTCTTCATGGTCAGCCATCCCTGCAACGGGACAGCATCAATGGGTAAACCCGTGCGCCACAGGGAGAGTTGGAAGCGGAGTCCCGCGCCAGCCGCGATCCCGATTGCTTTGAGTGAGATCCGGATTTCCAGGACGCGCCCTAAGGCGCACTCCACGGCTTTCGAGTCGACTTCGGAACAGCCTACCAGCCTGGCATCCACAGGACACACGGCCCCCGGCGCCAGAGCCAGCGAGAAGAAGCTTTTCAAGGCGCCATCCAGCGATTCCATGCTGAGGCGGCCCTCCATCCCAGGCACCTCCTGTTCGTAGCCGGACCGAAAATCCACGCGCAGATAGAAGTTCACGCTGTCAGAGCCATACTGAACCTCCTGCACCACCACCTGCTTGCCGTGCATCGACCCGGAGCGTTCATCTACGCGGTAAACGCCAGCCCCCATCCACTCAAAGTAGGAAGTCACTTCGCCGTCAATCACCGGCGAGATGCCTCCGGAGGGCTCGATGTGGACTTCGGGCACCACCATGCGGAGGATGGGCCGGGACAACTCCTCGGGCGGGCTCAGGTTGAGGAAACGGTATACATTGGCCAAGTGGCTGCGATAGAGTTGGTCGAACTCCGGACGATTGGCTGAGTCGTGCTCGGGACCATACCACCAGCACCAATCGCTGCCTTCGGCGATCAGCAGTTCTTCGAAGGCCAGTTTTCTCTGAGCTTCGGGAACATCCGTCGCGTAGTCGAAGGTTTCGCGGGCGCGCAGCAGTTGGGCCCACGCCTGGTTATCCTCCTCAGCCCCGATCCACACGTCGAAATTGGCGCTGATCCACGACCCCGGGAAGATCCGGTCGAGGGGTTCCGGGGACATCAGACGGAGCCCTTCGCTGACGGTGACCGCGCGCATCACGGGATTCCCGGAGATGCGGCGATAGAGTTCCCGCAAGAACGGACGGCCATTGCGGTCGTAATACTCCCAGGCGTTTTCGCCGTCGAGGATGATGGGAACCAGGGCATCTCGGCCGCTGGAGAGAATCCCCGAGCAGTTGTCGCGTATGCGCCGGAGAAAGTCATCCGCCGCAGCGCCTGCGTCCATCTTGGAATAGACGAAGCCGATGAGGTCGCTCAAAAAGTGATCGCGGAAGATCACTCCCAGACGGCGGCCCTGCTGACGCCACTGGTAGGGTCGATACAGTCCATCCACCGGCACACCGCGAGCGAGGGTGCGGTCCAGAACGCCGCTATCGGTGGCCGCCCACGCGAAGCCCAGATCCGCAGCCATCGCGAAGACTTCGTCCGACACCGATCCCTCCGAGGGCCACAAGCCGACCGGCGCCACACCGAAATTCTTTGCGCAGTACTCGCGCGCCAGAACGAGCTGCATACGGGCGTCCCGCGGATAGCGGAAGCGTGGCGGCAGCGGCACACCGGGGTGGGAGACAGCGGCAATGTCCGAGTCGCATACCAGCGGCAGGATTGGGTGGTAATACGGCGTCGTCGAGATCTCAATCTGTCCCGATGCCGCCATCTTCTGATAGGCGGGCAGCACGCGGCCGACAATCTCGCGCTGCTTTTCCCCCATGCGGCGCTGGTCGATCAGATTGAAACCGCGGCCGCGTTTGATCCAGTCGCGTACTTCCGGATCGTTCTCCTGAAATTCCTCGTCGAACCACGCCAACTGCGACCACATCTGAAGGTCGCGAAACTCCTGCGCGCCGAAGAGGTTGCGCGAACCCGAAGTGCGCTCCCGCAACCAGGCGTCGTACAACTCGCCGTAGCGGGGATAGCGATAGATCATGTGCTGCGGGTCGGAATAGAACGAATGCCGCAGAATAAACGCGCGATCCTGGTCGGACAGGCTTTCCGCGGGATGCAGGGCTGCCTGCAGAAACGGGTCGACCGCCTCGCCGGATGCGTATTCGACTACCTGTGCCATCATCGAAGGCACCAGGTTGAAGGTCTGGTGCACCTGAGGAAACTCCTCCAGGATCTGCACCATGCCGTAGTAGTCCTTGAGCGCATGCATGCGCGTCCACGGCAGTTTATACTCGCCGGAGATCAGGTCCTTGTAGAACGGTTGGTGCATGTGCCATAGGAAGCACAGATGAATTTGCGGCATCGTATTCTTATCGGACGGCTGGACCCAAACCAGGCTAATCATTTAGAGTACGTGGATTGCCGAATCCCGTGCAAGGTCCGTTTAAGATTTTGAGTTCAGAAGTCCGCCGACCGATCGCCAGATCGCTTGCTAACGCGCGCGGCTCGCGACGAACTTGCGCTTCGCAACCAACTTGCGCTTCGCAACCAACTTGCGCTTCGCAACCAACTCGCACTTCCCAACGAACTTGCGTTCGCAACGAGCCGCGACCGTGAGGGAGCGCCACCGGCCCTCGTGATTCGTGATCGCTTGCTGACGCGCGCGGCTCGCAAGCGCACGTATCGCGAACGTATTTGGGTAGCTTACGAGCCGCGACCGTGAGGGAGCGCCACCGGCCCTCGTGATTCGTGATCGCTTGCTGACGCGCGCGGCTCGCAAGCGCACTTATCGCGAACGTATTTGGGTAGCTTACGAGCCGCGACCGTGAGGGAGCGCCACCGCCCTCGTGATTCGTGATCGCTTGCTGACGCGCGCGGCTCGCAAGCGCACTTATCGCGAACGTATTTGGGTAGCTTACGAGCCGCGACCGTGAGGGAGCGCCACCGGCCCTCGTGATTCGTGATCGCTTGCTGACGCGCGCGGCTCGCAAGCGCACGTATCGCACAAACGTATCTGGGTAGGTTACGAGCCGCGCACGTGAGGAGCGTTCTTGCCCGAATACGTGCCATCCCAACGAAAAACGATGTCATGAGGTTGTTCCACAATGTGGTCTTTCGAACGGCCGACACGTAAAATGAGGGCTGATGCCAGAACTGACTCGTAGGTTATTCGTCACGGGCGCCACGGCCGTAACGGCGCGCGCCTGGGCGCAGGTTCCCGGAGCGGGGGAACGCATTCGCATCGGCGTGATCGGATGCGGCAGCCAGGGAACGGCGCACATGCGAACGCTGGTGCGCATGCGCGACATGGACAATATCGATATCCTGAACGTCTGCGACATTTACAGCAAGCGTCTGGAGGCCGCCGCGCAACTCACCGGCGGCAAGGCGGTGAAGGACTATCGCCGCGTGCTCGATAATCCCGATATCGATTACGTCCTTATCGCGACTCCCGAGCACTGGCACCACCACATGACGATGGACGCCATCAGCGCGGGCAAGCATATCTATTGCGAAAAGCCCATGACCCACGCTATTGAGGACGCGCGACGCGTTGCCGAGCGGAGCAAGAACACCCCGCGCATCAAGATGCAGGTGGGCGTGCAGGGCATGTCCGACGACTCCTACGAAACCGCCAACCGGCATATTCAGGAGGGCGCCCTGGGCACCGTGGTGCTCGCGCAAATCGATTACTCGCGCAACTATTCAGGCGATTTCTGGGTCAATCCCATCGATGCCGACGCGCGTCCTGGCGACAATCTCGACTGGAATGCTTTCCTGGGGCCAGCCAGGAAGCGCCCGTTCGATGCCGATCGCTTCTTCAGTTGGCGCCGTTATTGGGACTATTCGGGCGGCATCGCCACCGACCTGTTCGTGCACCGCGTCACGCGCATGATCAAGTCGCTGAACCTCACATTTCCCGATGGAGTGGTGGCCACGGGCGGCAAGTTCGAATTCCGAGACAGCAAGGCCGAGATTCCCGACACCCTCAACATTCTGCTGAACTATCCGCAGGGGTTGACGGTCCAGCTCATCTCGTCGATGGCCAACGATACGCCGGTGCAGCACCTGATCCGCGGACACAAAGCCACTTTGCGCTTCACCGAGACGGGGTTCGAAATTACCCCGCAGGGGCCTTATGCGCGGGAAAACAAGCCCATCACCCATCGCAAGACCGGCGCCGAAGCTCTCGATCTGCACCATCGCAACCTGCTGAATGCGATCCGCAAAAATGAGGCGCTGCGCTGCGATGCCAACCTCGGATACTACGGTGTGGTGGCGGCGGTGATGGGCAATCTTTCGTATCGGCAGCGCAAGTACATGCGGTGGGACGCAGCGAAACAGCGGGCGCTCGCAGTCTGATTCGGATCCACCGAGTTCAAGTTTCAGCCCTCCCGATCCGATAAGGATTCCAGGTGGGCCAATGAAAACGGTTCTCGGAGTTCTCGTCCTCGCAAGTGTATCGCTGCCTTGCGCCGGCGCGCAAACCGGCGGGCAGAAGATTCTCACCAACCAGGACATCCTCATGCTGGCAAAGGCGGGCTTCACCGAGGATTTGATCCTCACCGCCATCCAGTTGGGGAGGACGCGGTTCGATACCAGCGCGGCGGCTCTGGCGGACCTGGCGAAGGAGGGTCTCAACGAGCGGGTAGTGCGCGCCATGGCAGGGGCGGGCTCGGGAGTGCCATCCGAATCGGCAAGCCGCTCGGCTGACGTTGCTGCCTCGCCCGCTCCTGCGCCGCTCTATCCGGAGGAGATGGTGCTTCCTGGAGTCGAGCCCAAGACCCGCACCCAGGTAGTCAAGCCTAGCCGCGTCGGACTTGCGATCGCGGCGCAGACTCCTTATTACGAGTCAACCTCCCTTCTGTTCGGTCTCTACCATAAGCGTGTGGCAGTCGGCGCTGTGCCGCGCAGGGACCAAATCCTCTCACCGCAGATCGGCGGGGAGGCGGGCTCTTCCCGGATGATGGCCAACTTCCCCACCCTGGTTGCCCCGGCGGGGTCCGGAGTCCGATATGTCATTATTCCGTGATTCCGGCAAACGGATGTTGCTGGCGATGGTCTGCCTCGCTGCATGCAATCACGCCCAGTCGCAGATAAAAGCAAAGGCAGAAACTGCGGGCTTCCGAACGCGAGAGCTTCCCTTTGCCGCATTCGGCATCCCTTATCGTGCGACGCTTGGAAGTTTCGTGGACGGCCGTTGTATCGATGGCGGGCTCAGCTTCGCGATCGTGGATGGCGTGTTGCCGCAGGGATTGGAATTGCGCGCTGATGTGATCAGCGGCATCCCGGAGGAACTCGGGGCATTCGCTTTCCGGTTGCGCGCGAGTAATAATTGCAGCGCGCAGGAGCGCGACTTTCTCGTGCAGGTTACCGGCAGGCCGGTGCTCAGCGTGACTCCGCGGGAGATCGAAGCGGTCTACCGCGTGGGAGGCCCCGCTCCGGAGTGGAACGTGCTGCTGGTGTCGGCTTCGTGGCCCAGGCTCCCCTACGACCTCACCAGAGGTAACTCGCCCTGGTTTCGCACTAGCAAGCAAAATGGATCGACCCCGCCGCCCGGCTCGCCATTTGCAGGGGACACAGTGCGGGTACAGTTCGTCCCCGACAAGCTCGCCCCTGGGACTTACGAAGATACGCTGGTCTTTTCAGGCCCGCTCGGCGCTACTCCCGTGTCGGTGCCCGTGCGGCTACGCGTAGTCCCGGCTGGCGACGCGTCTATTGGCCCGTCGCAGTGAGTCACCGCTGCGATGCCGGATCGCCCGAAAAACACTCCCTTACGGTCGTGGCTCGTTGCGAGCCGCGCGCGTAAGAAAGCGATGTCCCAGTCGGATTTTTCACAGCTTTTCACGCACGCGGCTCGTAACCCACCCGAATACGTTCGCGCGATGCGTGCGCTTGCGACCGCGCGTCAGCAAGCGGTGCTGCTACTGTACTGACAGAAAGCGGCCGATCGTCTCATTCAGGAATTTGCCGTCCGCAGGATTGCTGGCCGCTCCCGCAGTGTGGCCCCACAGCGAGGGAATCGGCGTGAAGGTGACGCCGGGAATGAATGCCTGCTCGTAACGGGCATCGCCAATCGGAAAATACAGGTCCGTCTCCGACGGCATGTACAAGAACGGCACCTTGATGGACTTGAGTGCGCGCTCCACATCTCCATCGAAGCCTGGTGTCGTGCCCACGTTATGCTTCTCCCAAGTGTGCGCCTGCAGGATGTAGTCGTTGGCATCGGCCGAGAAGCGCGTGCGGAAACTGTTCATCGTCTGTTCGCCGGTGGTGCCGGGACGGGCCGTGGCGCGCCACAGTTCCTTTCGCCACCACTCCTGCGAGTAGAGCCAGGCCGCCCAGACCATCCCAAATGCCTCCAGTCCTTTCTTGGGAGGAGAAGTGTAGTCGCCGTTCTGAAACGCCGCGTCGGCCGTGAGAGCCGCGATCTGCCCTTCTAAACGCACCACCCCGTGCGGGTAGGTCTTCGCCGTCCCGGAAGTCGCGACAATTCTGCTCGCGAACTCCGGATAGCTCACAGCCCACTGAAAAGCTTGCTGCGCGCCCATCGAGAACCCGACGATGGCTCGCAGGTGCGTGATCTTCAGCTCCTCCACGAGTAGCTTGTGCACCACCTCCACATTGTCGCGGATGGTGGTCACGGGGAATCGCGGGCCATGGAACGGTTCCGGAGTGTTGCTCGGAGACGACGATCGCCCGTTGCCGAACAGCTCCGTAGCCACCAGGAAGAGCTGCGAGCTATCGAGGGCACGTTCGGGCCCGATCAGCCACTCGTATCCGTGTAAATTTGCCATGTAGTGCGAGGGCAAAAGCACCGCGTTGTCTCTGGCCGCATTCAGATGCCCGTAGGTTCCGTAGACGATGCGTGCCTCGGGCAGAATCGCTCCGCCCTCAGTGTGGAAATTCCGGATCACGAACTCATGTTGTTCGGGCTTCTCCGCCGGCTGTGCGTGCAGCGCCGGAGATAACAGGAGCAGCAGAAGAAGTCTTCGCATGTGAAGGCCATTATCACAGATCGGGCGCCGGTTCTCGGTGAGGCCTGTAGTTGAAGCCCACCGGAGACGCCATAAAAACGAAATGGGCCGCCGATGAACACGGCTTAACACGCATAAGAAGCAAGGCTGGGTTCGAGTTGAGCTTATGAGCAGGCCCAGATCCGCTTTTCAGGCCGTTAACGCCGTGCCCCTCAATTCCGGGGTGCGATTGGGGCGAACTCAAATTCTCGCTGCTGGCGCCCCCGACACCTTCAGTGAGGCGCAGGAAGGCGGCTTAATCCTGAGCCAATCAGGTCTCACACTATTAGTAGAACCGCGGAGTCGTCAGTCTTCACCCCGGGGCCATTGTCACCTATCGCACGACGTGACGCTCGTCGGCATTCCGATTCGGCGGACAATCAGTCATGGGTATGATCGGAAAGTCGCCCTGCGACGAAGCAGCAATGCTGACAGCGCCCCTTGCCGACTCCGCCAGCACCTCCCGTCACTGGGTACTGGCCGTCACTATTCTGGGTTCGAGCATGGCGTTTATCGACGGGACCGTGGTGAATGTGGCTCTGCCCGCGATCCAATCGGGTCTCGACGCGACCATCAAGGGGATGCAGTGGGTGGTGGAATCGTACGCTTTGCTGCTGGCGGCACTCCTGCTTACTGGCGGATCGCTCGGCGACCTGTACAGCCGCCGCAAAGTTTTCGCCCTCGGCGTCGCGATCTTCGCGGCAGCATCCACCTGGTGCGGATTTGCGCCTACCATCGCGCAACTGATCGCCGCACGCGCGTTGCAAGGCGTGGGGGGCGCGCTCCTGGTGCCGGGCAGTCTCGCATTGATCAGCGCTTCGTTTCCGGCAGACGAACGCGGCCGTGCGATCGGAACGTGGTCTGGTTTCACTTCTATCACCGCGGCTATCGGTCCCGTAATGGGAGGCTGGTTCGTGCAGCATGGGTCGTGGCGATGGGTATTCTTTATCAACGTGCCGATCGCCATCGCGGTCATTGCGATGATCGTCTGGCGTGTCGAAGAGTGCGGCGGTCGCAAGGAGCAGGTCCGCCTCGATGTGCCCGGTGCGCTGCTCACCACTATCGGACTGGGTGCGATCGTCTACGGCTTCATCGAATCGTCTGGGACGGTGGGTGCGGTCGGTTTGGCGGCGATGGCGGCGTTTGTCGTGGTGGAGGCCACGTCGGCCGCACCCATGTTGCCGCTCGGGTTGTTTCGATCGCGCAGCTTCACCGGAGCTAACATCCTTACGCTCCTACTATATGCCTCGTTGAGTGGAGTTCTGTTCTTCTTTCCGCTGAATCTGATTCAGGTGCAGGGCTACACACCGACTCAGGCAGGCAGCGCACTGCTGCCGTTCATCCTCCTGGTATTTCTGCTGTCGCGCTGGTCGGGCGGGCTGATGGGACGCTACGGGGCGAAACTGCCGCTGATCATCGGACCAATCGTGGCGGGTGGAGCGTTCGCCTTGTTCGCGCGCACGGGAATCGGGGGATCGTACTGGTCGACATTCTTCCCTCCGGTGATGGTGCTCGGTTTGGGTATGGCGATCAGTGTCGCGCCGCTCACCACGACAGTCATGGCCGCCGTCGAGCAGAGTCGCGCGGGCATTGCTTCGGGCGTGAACAACGCAGTGTCGCGGGTCGCCGGCTTGTTGGCCATCGCGGTCTTCGGATTGATTCTGACCACAGTATTCCATCGCAATCTGGAGCAGCGTCTGGACCGGTTGCAGGTGGCAGGCGAAGCGCGTCAGCAGATCGAAAAACAGATCCCGAAACTCGCGGCGATCGATACCGGCGATCCTGACGTCCGCCGTGCGATTGGCGAATCGTTTCTGGCGGGCTATCGCGTGGTTCTGTGGATCTCCGCGGCGTTGGGGCTGGCCAGTTCATTGAGCGCGGCGGCGCTCATCGAGGGCAAACGTTGGTGAGAAGTCTATCGGACGGTGATGAATGTCGGCTGGCTGCTCGATCCGTCCACCCAGACCGCAAGCGGTACACCCGCGCCGTCGAAGGACTGGATGACGATGATCTGAACCTGGAACTGATTGTTTGGCAGTGCGGTGATTCCGAGTACCGGCATCATCACTCCGGACACTGAGACCTGCACCCGGCCCTGATTGGTCAGCACGCTCGGATCGAGTCCGGTGACGATCACGTTCACGATGTCGCCGGCGCCGACCGAAGCGCCGTTGAGCGGCAGATTCGACTGATTATTGACTCCGGCGATTACGGGTGGCTGGCTATCGATCTGAATCTCAATCGGGAAGGCCTGCTGCGATCCGTTATTCAGCTTCAGCGTGGCAGGACCGGTGGGGAAGCCGGCGGGCACGAAGAAATTGATCTGATTGGCGGTGACCCCTCCGGTCTGCAGCAAAACCGGTTGGTCGTTCAGGGTAAGGGTCGGGCTGGTGGGAGACAAGGCCAAGTTGAGGCCGTAGACCGAAGCGATACTCCCCGGATAGATAGTCTGTTGGGTCGGGTCCCCATTCACGACCGGCAGCGCGATGAACGGCAGGCCTAATCGTGCGGGCAGCGTCTGGAAGCCGTTCGGCGTCTCCATGATCTGGAAACCTGAAATCAGGCTAATCTCGGAACTGCCCACGGCGGCTCCAGGAACCGCTTCGACATCTGCAATCAGATGGTTGGGGCTCTGTACCCAAACCCTGCGAACTGTGACGTCGTCCGAGCCGAATCCCAACGTCACCATTCCGTCGACGAAGTTCGCATTGGTGGCGGTGATATCGACGACCGCCGAACTGGCCGCTGGGAGCGAACTAGCCGGCTGCGACGAGATCGTCATACCTGTAATCTGCGCCGCGGGGACATTGGGATAGGCATACGTGAGCGGATTCTGCGACTGCAGCAGCATCGAATTCTGACCATCGGAGTTGTAGAGCGTGATGGTGGAAACCTGGCCGCCCGGGCCCGAAGGAGGCATCACCGTGATGGAACCGGCGGAATCGTTGCCGCTGAAGGGCACCGTGATATTGGCCTTGAGCCCGTCAAAATAGACCGCGCTATCGAGTCCGAATCCCGCGCCGGTCACCGTTACCGAGCCATCGGAATTCGTCTGCACCGAATTGATCAGCGGCGGCCCCTTCTGCACCAGCGTTACCGCATTCGGCAGCACGTAGATATCGGTGCCGAAATTAAACACCATGTGGCGCACGCCGGTGCCGGGATTGGGCGGCACTGCGAAATACGCGTCGATCACATTGGGCGAATAGGGCCACACCGTTGGATAGTTGGGCAAATTGAAGGGGGCCGGTGCAAATCCACCCAGAAGTTCTACCGACGACGGATTCGGGAGAGACGCAGGAGATTGCGCCATCGCGATGACCAACGCCTCAGAACCCTGCGAGGTATTGATGAATGCCGGGTAGCCGGTAAACGTAGTGGAGTTGCTGGCGATGGCGTAGTTGCGGGTAGCCCGGTCCAACAGGAAATAGGTGACCACGTCGTAAGTAGGCAGACTCGAACGCGGCTGGACCGTGAAGTTGACGTTCTGGATCTGAGCGCCGCTACCCACGGGGAAGGTGACAGCGGCGGGCGACAGCGGATCGAGAGTCCCAGGGAAGAATTCAGTCTGGAACAACGAAGCGGTCGCCTGAAATGGCTGAAAATTCTGGTCCACCGGCAGGCGCAGCCCTTCGCCATTGGCGACGATGCCGTCAGGGGGCAGCGGATGCACATAAACCTGGTAATTCAGATTCGGCGGCAGGCCGTCAATTCGGTAGGTCCCGTCCGGATTAGTCAATGCGCTCACCGCTGGTCCGTTCGGCGAGATCGCCACTACCGACGCCATCGCAACCCCGGAACCGTTCAGCGTCACTCTCCCGGTGATGGAGCCATAAGCCGCCGCCCAGCCGGACTTTCCGTAGAGCACGGAAAGCCCGGCAACGTCATCCGCGTCCAACGGCCTTGCCCGGGAAGTATTCCGCACAACTCCTTGCGACATCGCGCTGCCCGTCCAGGTGTGCTGGAGCCCCAGCGCGTGTCCGATCTCATGTACCGCGGTAGTAAAAAATGCTTCGTAATAGCTTGGTCCCAATCCGACAGGTGCGGTCAGACTGGTGTCGCGCGACAACATTACCAGCCCGCGCATAATGGGGAAGAACGTCCCATTCGGGCCCGTCTGCAGGGTCTGCACAGTGGTCGGAGCGCCCATGCCCAGGATGCCTGGAGGAAGATCGACGAAGATTACGTCTCCTCCCGGAGTCGTCGAATTGGGCAGCGAGTTGCCGGGAGAACCGACAGTCGGATTCTGCGTGTAGCTCTCGAGCCCGCCGAATGAAACGCGCAGATCGGAAGTGCTCACCGAATTCCAAGTCGCCACCGCCTGCTTGACCTGGCTCAATACTGAACCAAAGCTATCGTTTGGCCCGTACGTAGTCGGGCTCTGATCGGTGACGAAAAAAGTGACCGTTTTATTATTTAACGCATTCAGATCAAACTTCTCGTAGATGGGAGTGAAGGGTGCGTTCCGGCTGGAGAAGTGAATGTATTGATAGTAGGCCTCAGAGGGAGTTCCCAGCAGAATAGCAACTGCCACAACGCCGATAATTTTGCTCAGAGCCCCAGGGGTTGCCTTCACTTAACCCCCGTCTGTGCGTGAGTGCCAAGCGTCGTGGAAATCGCCGATCGCAATTCGCTCAGATGCATCAGCAGTTGCTGGTCTTTCACCGGTTGGCCCGTGGTTCGATCCAGCATCAATTCATTGCTGGGAGACCGCGTTGCCATCGGATCCGCGGAACCGTCTTGCGCGAGCGAGAATAAACCTTGCGTGAGGCCGATTACCTGGGTCATTCCCGCCTTGCTGGTCCACAGGAAAAACACGCATTCGTCACCCATCTTGAAGGTGGGCGAGCCCGAAAACGTCTGCCGTACATTGTTGACGATGCCTCCCGGCACCGCCAGATCCACCGTGTTTCCGCCCGACCCTTTCAACCACTCCGACACTTGAACTGAATAATGGGTATATATGACCGGTGAGGCCGTAGTTCCACCGAATGCCGCGTACGACCCCGTTACTTTGCCGCGGATAATCGCCGCGGACTGCGAGATCATATCGTTCAGAGAGAGCCGCTCCAAAGTGGCGCATTGGAGCGGCACACTGCAGAGGGCTAACACCAACGCAGTCTGAAGGTGGCGCTTCACGGCCTCCGAAAGAGCAGTTAACATACCAAGTGATCATCTTGATAATACTTGAGTTACGCATTCTACACAAGTCCGGTTGTGTTGCTCCGACACGGGGGTTGGGACAAGCTGTCCCAGGTGTCTCAGGGTTTCCCCGGTCGCACGATCAGCATCGGAACGGATAGATCGTGACGCACCGGGTTAATAGTATTGCCGAAGATCAGGTCTTTCAGCCCGCCGTGCCCGTGGGCGCCCATAATGATCAGGTCTGGATTAATCTCGCGCGCGTAGCGCACGATTTCCTTTTTGGGAGAAAGCGAATGCGAGACCGCCGTCTCCACCGTAACCCCTTGCTTTCTAAGGGATTGAGCAATCACTTCGAGGTACTCGCGGCCGGCTTCGACCTCCGCCGTGGAAGAGTCTCCGCCGTACACCTGGCTGGTCACTCCCTCCTCCACATGCAGCAAGTACAGCTTGGCGCCATACAGGTGCGACATGGCGGCGGCGTGACTGACCGCCAGCCGGTCGAGATCGGTGTGATCCAAGGGCACCAGGATGCGGCGGTAAACCGGAGCGGCGGTTTCGACCGCGTCGGCAGGTGGAGGCGGTAGTACTGGCGGTACTGTCAGGCGTCGTGTTCGGTGCCGAAGCAACGGCTCGGCGGTGACCCAGAGGAGCAGCAGCGCGATCCCGGCAACCGCGGGAATCGTGACCGCCCAGACCAGCGGCCGCCACTTTCCGGCGACATCCAGCCACTGTCCGATCGCCTGCTGCGCGAGCATGGCGTTCAACACCACGACAACTGCGGCGGTGGCCCACGCCAGGACGCGCACCCATGTCGTATTCGCGAACGGCCCCATTCGCTCGCGCTGATTGGTGAAGTGGATCAACGGAATGATGGCAAACGGAAGTTGCATGCTGAGCACGGCTTGGCTCAAGAGCAGGAGACCAAACGTGGATTTGTCCCCGGCAATGTAGATGGTGAGGGCTGCCGGGATTACCGCGAGCGATCGCGTGATCAGCCGACGCAGCCAGGGCCGCATGCGAAAGTTCAGGAAGCCTTCCATCACGATCTGGCCGGCCAACGTTCCAGTCAGCGTCGAGGACTGCCCGGAGCACAGCAGCGCCAGGGCGAAGATCACGCCCGCCAGGCTCGAACCCAACAGCGGAGTCAGCAGCACATGGGCCTGTTGGATCTCGGTCACCACGATGCCATGTTTGAAGAAGACCGCCGCCGCCAGCACCAGGATGGCGGCATTCACCAGTAGCGCGCCATTCATCGCCACTACGCAATCGATCAGGTTGTAACGGCACGCCGCCCGCTTGGCGGTTTCGGAATGACCGATGGACCGCGTCTGCACCAGCGCCGAGTGCAGATACATGTTGTGCGGCATCACCGTGGCGCCCAACATCTCGATGGCGATCGCCAGGCTGTACTTATCGAGGCGCGGTGCGAGGCCGGTAAACATCTCGGAGATCGACGGCTTGGCCCAGAAGACTTCGAGACAGAATCCGCCCGCGATCACCGAGATAAGCGCCAGAATGAAGGCCTCGATGGTGCGGATGCCGAAGCTCTGGAACCACAACAGAAGAAGCGTGTCGGCGGCCGTGAGCAGCACTCCCGCCAGCAGCGGAATGTGAAACAGCAGGTTCAATCCTATAGCGGCGCCGAGCACTTCGGCCAGATCACAGGCGGCGATGGCGATTTCGCAAAGCCCCCAAAGCGCACGGCTGACGGGCAGGGGATAGCTCTCGCGGCAAGCCTGCGCCAAGTCACGCCCGGAGACGATGCCGAGGCGCGCACTCAGCGTCTGCAGCAGAATCGCCATGGCATTGGACATGACCAGAACCCAGAGCAGGCGATAGCCGAACCGGGCGCCGCCCTCCAAGTCCGTGGCCCAGTTCCCGGGGTCCATGTAGCCCACGCTGACGAGATAGGCGGGTCCGGCAAACGCAAACAGGCGCCGCCAGAACGATACCTGGGAAGTGCCGACGCTGGAATGCACCTCCGCCAGAGATCGAGATGTACCCGGTATGGGACTGCTTCCCGTCATCGACTTAACTATAGTTAAGCAGCCTGCTTAAGAATAAGTCAAGACGGGTCACCAGTGGAATCCCTCCATGAAAACGCTACAATTCTGGAAATTGCGACGATTCACCGGGCGAATTTCTGGATGATGAGGGTGTTGGCGGGATTCTCGCGCCGCAGAAAGATAATGTTGTACGGATCGGCGAAGACCGCTGCCCACGCGCCGTCCTTCGAACGATTCTCCAGGAACGTCTTGGCCCACGAGGTGGCGTCACGGCGAGAGAAGAAGATGACGTTGAAGTGATAGCGGGCGTCGAGCCGCCGCCACTCCGACTCGTCCTGCTGCGCGGGCTTGTAGACGGTCTGGAAGAATTCGGTGGTGTAGGCTTCCGGCCGATTGTCGACAAATACCGGGCGCGACCAGCCATCCATCACTAATTTGAAGATCAAATATCCGCCGATATCGTAGTCGTTGAAAATCGGCCCCGAGAGGTGATTTGCGCGCAGAAAATCGGCGGAGGCTTCGACGCCGGGCAACAATCCGAAACCGATGGTGGGAAAGTACTGCGAAAAATCTTCGATCTGCTGGCGCACAGCGATAGCCAGGACCACCAAGACAATCGGGATCAGAATCTGCTTTCGAATTCTCAGTAAGTGAATCGTGCCGGCGAGCGCGGGCACCGCAAAGAGTCCGAAGATGGCAAAGTTCCGCAGCGCGGACCAGGCCATCACGGTGCTGATCAAGGCGGGAATCAGCAGCGCCCGATCGAATTTGCGGCTTACGATTCCAGCAAGCACGGCAATCAGCAAAAGGCTGGCGGCCGTAAATTCCAAGAGGACAAACGGCATGACGGCCCCCAGTCCGAACTGTTCCAACACCGGGATCGACTGGTTTTCCACGATCCTGTACCCATAGTTGTCGAAGATGAATAACGGATAGAGGAATCCCTTCACGAAATTGGGGTTGAGCAGCCCCGCAAGTATGCAGAGTCCGAAGACTCTGGCCAGCGGCTTCCAAGCGGCGGCATCGGGCGCTGGAATCTCAGGCGCAGACGTCCGGGAACTCTTCGATTTCGCAATCGCTGGGCGCGGACGTACGCGAATCCAGAGTAGGGGAATTGCCGCGTCTAGCAGAAAGGCGCCGAGCACCAGGAATCCGAAGACGAATCCGATGTGTAGATTCACCCATAGCAGCATCAGCACGGGCAGGCTGTAAAGCCATCGCGACTCGATCTCTTTCGCGCGGACGCGCCACAGAATCCAAAGGAAAACGCCCATCAGCAGCGTGGTGATGGCTTCGGGTCGAATGTCGAAGCGCAGGGTCACCAGTGGAGCGGTAAGGAGGCCGGCCGCCATGGCCAGCCAATACCCACCCGCACGCCGCGCCACGTCCCAGAACAGAGCGAAACCAGCCAGACCCGCCACCACGACCAAGACGGAAAGTCCGGCGAAACCGCTGACCTTCCACACGACAAAGAACAGTACGCCCGTGAGCCAGTGATGATTGATGAACGGCTGCCCGGGCATCGTGTAGGAATAGAAATTGGTGTAGAGCACGCCTTGCCGGTCGGACCCCGACTTGAGAATCATGGCGCCATTGGTAATGTGGCGGCCGGCATCGGCGGTGGTGAGGTCGATCCGTTGCACCAGGCCCGCACTCATCCAAAGGAGCAAAGCGGCGAACAGGACCCATTTAGCCGGAGTCGTCAGGCGGCCCATGCGGAAGATCGCAATCGACGAGTCTATCATGCACTGGCCACTCAACCGTACGACAATAGAGCCAGATGTACCTCAGGCCCCTTCTACTCCTGGCGTTGGCATCCGCCGCCCAGACCCAATCCGTAACATTTGAAAAGATTCAGCAGATCGGAGGCTCAGCGGGCCAGACCGTCGCGGGCATGGCAACCGATCCGCAAGGCAATGTCTATATCGCGGGCAGCACCAGTTCGGTCGATTACCCCACGAAATCCGCTCTCCAGCAGCATCCAGGCGGCTCCGGACTCTATCTCATCAACGGCCCCGGCCCGCAATTCCGGAACCTCTATCAATCGGGCCTGGCGTCGGTCTCCGTGCTCGCGGCGGACCCGCGGACTCCATCCACCATGTACGCCGTCAGCGACCGTGGCCTGTCGCGCTCGACCGATGGCGGCGCAACGTGGAGTGCCCTGACCGGTGTCAACGCGCCGATTACTGCAGTGGTGGTCGATCCCACATCCAGCAGCACTCTTTACGTTTCCACCAGCACGCAGGGCGTCCTCAAATCGACCGATGGCGGAGTCACGTGGAATGCTATCAACAACGGCATCGGCCCCGATTTCGAAAACGTGCTGAACGTATATCACCTGTGGATCGATCCGCGCCAACCCACCGTGCTCTTTGCCTCCACTTACCCCGGACTCGCCCGCAGCACCGATGGAGGCGCCACCTGGCAGACCAACACGCAATTCACTCCCTACACCGAAGTGTTGGACATGGCCTTCGACCCAAATACGCCGGGCGCCACCTATGCCGCCACGCTCGGCAATCTGCAGAAGAGCACAGATGATGGACTCACCTGGAACGTGCTTCCTCTGCCCTCCAGCAGCTTCGGCCCGCGAGCCTTCTTGTTCGATCCCAAGCATCCCGGCACGCTCTACGTAGGGGGCCTCTACACCGGCATCTTCTCGTCTACCGACGGCGGAAACACGTGGACCAGCTTGTCACCGAGATCGTCGCCTACGGTCCAGATTAACGTCATCGCATTGGCGGCCGACCCTGCGACCGGATCGCTCTACGCGTTGGAGCAGGGGAGTCTCGTCGTAAGCAACGATGGATTCGTGACCACCACGCCGGCCGGACCGACAGGAATCATCTCCGCAGTCGTCGCTTACGGCGGCCGCGTGCTCGCAGGAGCGCAGGCAGGCTCGGATGTGTACGTCGCCAAGTATGATCCGCAAGGCAACGTCCTCTACGCCACCTACTATGGCGGCAGCGGAACGGACCTGGCCACCGGAATGGCAGTGGACTCCACCGGCGCGGTGTACGTCACCGGCAGGACCACGTCGCCGGATCTGACGGTGTCGCCGAAAGCCTTCGCGGGTAGCGGCAGCAACTTCGTGCTCAAAGTGAATCCGGACGGGTCATTCGGGTACGCCACCTACTTCGGCGCGGCGGGAACCTTGTCGCTCGCCATCGCTGCCGATTCCGCGGGACACGCCTACATCACGGGGTACACGCAGGGCAATCTGCCGGTAACCAGTGGCGCCATTCAGCCCACCCTCAAGGGCTCCAATCCTTGCTGCAATATTCTGGGACCCGGACCGCCTCCGGTTTCGAATGCGTTCCTCACCGAGTTCGACGCGACCGGAGCTTCTCTGGTCGCCTCCACGTATATCGGCAATCAGACTGCGTATGCCAATGCGCTCGTGCTCCTTCCCAACGGCGACGCCATTCTTTCCGGCGGCTATTCGCTCTATCACGTCAAAGGAGACGGGACTGCGCTATTGAACACCGGGAGCCTTCCTGGCGTCATCTGGTCGTTGACGACCGATTCCGCGGGAAACATCTACGCCGACGGACAGGCAATGACGAGCACGCCACAGTTTCCCACCACTCCCGGAGTATTTCAGACGCAGGTGGATTACGTTTCGGGGCTGCCGGGCACGCTGGGCAATACGGGTGATGGAGACGGCTTCGTCACCAAAATGGATGCCCAATTCAACGTGCTGGCATCGACGCTGATCGGCGGCGAGGCGCCGGACGAGACGGTTGCGGTCGCCGTCGCTCCCAACGGGAACATTCTTTTGGGAGGGTCCACTTATTCCAAGGCATTTCCCTCCCGCGGCGCCGTACAGGGGTCGTTCAGCACTACCACCGGATTCGTTGCGGAACTCACTCCCGACCTGTCGAGCATTCTCTTCTCCACCTATACCGGCGACAGCCGGCAATTCGTCGTCACCGCAGTTGCACCAACGCCCGACGGCGGATTCGTCTTTGCCGGCGCCACGCAACTGGCGCCTTTCAATGGCCCCACATTCTTCGGAGGGCCCTCCGTTCCGTCGCCCACTCCCGGCATTCAGGGATATCTGGTGAAAGGCGGACTGCAACCGTCGGCGCCGCGCATCGATCGCGCGGTCAACGCTGCCAGCCAGTTGGGCGTCCCGCTCTCTCCGGGCGCGGTCTTCCAGGTGCAAGGAGACGGTTTCGGCAGCGACGCCGTCCTCGAAGTGAACGGCACACCGCTTCCCCTGATCGCGCAAAGCCGCACCGCGCTGACCGCGATGTTGCCCTCCGATTTCAACGCCTCGAGTGCGGTCACCATCAGTGTGCAGTCGGCAGGCAGCAGTTCGAGTCCATACCTGGCGCCGATTGCGGCGACCGCTCCAGGAATTTATTCCGTGGATGGTACAGGCGCCGGGCAAGGCTACATTTTGAATTCGGACGGTACGCTCAACTCGCCCGACAATCCGGCCGACGAAGGATCGGCAATCACCATCTACGCCACCGGCGTCGGTCCGATCAGCTTCGTCGGCGATTATGCGGTCACGGCATTCCCGGTGAACGTGGACATCGACGGCTTCTACGCAAATGGAATCGCAGCGAAGCTCGGAAAGGTGCCGGGACTACCGGGTGATGTGTACCAGATCTCGGTGTACGTGCCGCGCCCAGCGGATTTCGCGGCGGGAAATCCGAACCTCAAGAACTTCGTGATGCCGCCGACGGTGGCAGTCAGCATGGAGGTGAACGGCGCGCGCAGTCAGGCCGGATTGGCCCTTTCCGTCGCGCACTAAAGGTCACGACTCGCTGCGCGCCGCTGCGCGTCAGCAAGCGTTGTGGTCACGCCTCCCTGCGAGCCGCGCGGGTCAGCAAGAGTTGTTGGCCACGTCTCTTTTGCGAGCCGCGCGCGTCAGCAAGCGTTGTTGGTCTCGCCTCTTTTGCGAGCCGCGCGCGTCAGCAAGCGTTGTTGGTCTCGCCTCTTTTGCGAGCCGCGCGCGTCAGCAAGCGTTGTTGGTCACGACGCCTCTTTTACGAGCCGCGCGCGTCAGCAAGCGTTGTGTTCCTACGGCCGCCAAAAAGGCTCCACCGCCGGAACGAACTCGACCGGCACCTCGGGGAGGAACGGCTTCAACCATTCGGCGCAGTATTTCATGCCAGCCTGCTCCGAGACCACATGACCGAGCACGATCAACGCTTTCTTCTGGCCCGCGCTCACCGCATCGGCGGCGTATTCCACGACTTCCCATTCACGGCCCTCGCCGATAATCAGGGCGTCGATCTCGGGCCGCGCAAATTGTGGGATTCCAGGGAACTGGCTGATGTAGCCCCAATTCGCCGCCACGCGCTGCACCGATAGCTCCGGATTGCCCACTACGCGCATGGTCCGGATCTTGAGCTTCGACTCGATCTCCTTCACGAAGCGGGAGAGCGGAGTCGCCGCAAACGTGAACTGCCGGGGATTCTGCGGATCGGCATTCTTCTCCCACCCCAGCTCTCGCGCCATACCGGTGGCGATGCCGTCCGGATGATGGGCATGCCAGTGATCGTGGAAACGAAACACCAGCATGTTGTTTTTGCGGATAAAGTCCGCCTTGAACTGGTAGGTGGCGTCCTCTTTCAACCGGTCGATGGTGTCTTCGTGCGAGTAGAAGGTGGGTTCGTGAGTGATCACCATGTTCCTGCCGGCGGCCGCGGCGCGCTGCACCACGTCGAGCGTCGCCATCATCGTCGTAGCGATTCCCTTGACGGGCGTATTTGGCTCCCCCGCGATCACTTTGTCGACGGTTTGCTCTCTCCACGGGACGCCGACATTGCTTTTGATGCGGTCGATCACTTGGGCGGCGGAGAGCGTGGTTTTCGTTTCCTGAGCGGCCAGTGACAGGGCGGCTCCCGATAAGAGCATAGTGCGGCGGGACAATCGGTGGGCTGACATTGCCCTCAGTGTAGACCCGAGCAGCCCGTCAAAGCCACCCGGTCTCAGTCGATGCAACGGAGCACCACAGGCGGAGTGTTGTCGAATCGCCTGCACCCGACGTGACTAAGTACACCGTTTCAGAGATACGGCCTCGTATTTTTGGCAAGAACACTCCCTCACGGTCGTCGCTCGTAACCTACCCCAACAAGAACACTCCCTTACGGTCGTGGCTCGTAACCTACGCCAATACGTTCGCGGGATACGTGCGCTTGCGAGCCGCGCGCGTCAGCATGCGATCTAGCGATTCGACGCCGAACTGCTTGGCGCATGAGGAAGGGCCGAAGATCTTTCCGCTTGGGAGGGGTATAGCCGGGCCGGCGATAAAGCTAATCGGCCCGTTTACCGCTTGCTCGCCGGGGCTTCGGCTTACGCTTGACCATGAGATTGAGCGCCACTGCAGCGCGGATGAGATCCTTCAAGGCCACCTCATCGACTTTTTCGCCTTCGTGGATGTCGATGGCGCGCCTGACATTCCCATCGAGGCTGGAGTTGAATAGACCTGAAGGGTCCTTCAACGCAGCTCCCTTGGCAAATGTCATCTTGACGACGTTCTTGTACGTCTCTCCCGTGCAGACGATACCGCCATGGGACCACGTGGGAGTTCCCATCCACTTCCACTCTTCGACGATCTCAGGGTCTGCCTCGTGCATGATCTCGCGCACTTTCGCGAGCATCTTCCCGCGCCAGTCCCCAAGTTCTTTGATCTTCGCGTCGATTAATGCAGAGGCAGATTCCACCGGGATGGACCCTTTCATGTACAGCTCCCACTCTCGATTTATTTTATCTGCGCCACGCCTTAGCCGCACGCTCCGCAAGTGGAAGCCTCTTCGGTTCGATTCGCAATTCGGAAAGATGGTGTCCACCTGCGCGCATTTAAGAGAGACAAGCAGATCGCTTCCATGGGTTCTTCCCCCACACTTCAGCCCTTCGGGGCGTTGGGCGGCAAACTGGGGTTCTCCACGCGGAACTGCTTTGCGTACTCGGCAGTCAATCGCTGCCAGCCGCCGAACTTCATCGCGTCGCCACCAACCATGCGGCCAATCGGCTCACCCGCGAGGAGCCGGTCAAGAACGTCGAAGCAGATGTGCCAGCCCGCGGCGCCCCAAGAGATGAAGCGGCGATCGATATTGTGCCAGAGAGTGAGGCGCGTGCCGCTATGGAGCGGCTCGAGTTCCCACCGGAGGTCGCCGCCACCCCAGTTGTACTCGAGCAGCCTCGGCGCCTCGGCACGCTTCACGGTGGTCTCGGAGACCTGCGGCGTCGGCGCCCCGACCACCGAGAGCTTCGCTGGCCCCACGGCTGCCAGGTTCCGATCGGCGTCGAACGGCGCCCATTCGGACAGGTGGGCCGGATCGGTCAGCGCCTGCCAGACTTTTTCCGGCGAGTGGCGCAGTTCTCTGACGAGAATGAGCGTCCACTTTTCTCCTTCCTTCTGCACGTTCGCGCCGCTGGCGGGGCCCGGTGTGTACTGATGGCGATCGGTCATCTTCTCATTGTCCTTTCGTTGGTGAGGTTGATCCATGTGCTCGAAATGGCGTTCGGCCAGACAGGCATCCACCTCTAAAAGGCGGCGCACCCTCAATTCGCGACCCTGCGTACGATGCGCCAGAGCTTGTCCTCGGTCGCGTCGTCCAGCGCGGTGAAGTAGCAAGCCGATTCAATGAGCTGGTGCGGTCGCGCCCTCCTCACGGGTGAGGTTCGCCTCCTGGGCGAAGCCGAACGTCATGTATCGCTTGCCCGCGGCGGAAGAGGTAGACGGTATTGCCGTCCTTCGCGTATCCCGGCAGGCCATACCACACGGTCGGCTGGAACACCAGGTCGGTGCGCAAGATAAGCGAGTGGAGGCGCTGGCCCATGGCATTGAAGGGCCGGGACATTGCGGCGATCTTTGCGAGCACCGCGGCCTCGCCCCCGGTCTTGTCGGCACGCGGGCCGTGGCGCGCGGCCTTTTTCACAGCAGGGTGGACCTTTCGTGGCTGGGCCCCGCTGGCGGGCCCCGGTGGAGAGTGCTCGTGATCGGTCATCTATCTTCTCCTTACATCAGACTGGATGGTGTCCGCCCAGCCTGATTGCCCGAACGGTGCATCGACCGGGCCCCGCGCTGGACCTGCTGCAGGCCGATCTCGACGGCTGCTGGCAGACCCCACCTGGAACGTCTGCACCCTTCGCTCCGACCAAGTCATAGTTGCTAGAGGCGATCCTGCTGAATCTCCAACCTACCAGCGCATTAGCTGCGTGACCTGAATGAGATTGCCGCACGTGTCGTTCAGCATGGCGATCTTGGAGGCTGTCACGTCCGTTGGCGGCATGGTGAACTCGGCGCCAAGCGCTTTCATCCGCTCGTAATCGGCCTGCACGTCGTCACTGAAGAACATGGCCGCGGGCTGGCCTTGCTGGAACATGGCCTGCTGGAAGGCTTTGGCGGCCGGGTTGTTGTTGAGCGCCAGTTGCAACTCCGTGCCGTCCGGGGCCTCTGGTGAGGCTACCGTAAGCCAGCGAAACGGCCCCTGGCTGAAGTCGGCCTTCTTCACGAAGCCCAACACTTCGGTATAGAAGCGCAGGGCCTTCTCCTGGTCGTCGACATACACGTTAGTCAGTTTGATTTTCATCGGTTCCCTCGCATTGTCATATTCGCGGGCGCTGCCGCGTCACTACGTCTTCCCTTTCGTTATTGTTGATTGATCCAACTGGTTGATGTGGCGAGCGTCTTCGGTACAGCCGGCGCAATAGTCGGCGGCGCGCGGTCAGGCGTTCGCAGGCGTAGCGTGCAGACGGCGCCAGAAGAAGTACGAAAGCCCCCAAAGCACGCCGGTGGCCACAGCCCAGACCCACGCCTCCGGGCCATCGCCCACCGCGAGATGGGCGATGAGCGCCGAGGCGAGGTTGATGGCGAAGCCGGCGTAAACCCACTCCTTGAGCCGCGCCGGCACCGGCGCAAGCATCAGGACCACGCCGAGGAACTTGGCCCACGAGAGCTCTACCCGGAAGTAGCCGGGAAAGCCGAGATGAGTAAACGCCTCTGCCACCTGGGGATTACGCAGTTGCTGGTAGGCGGTGAAGCTCATCTGCAGGCAGAAGAGCGCAGTGACGATCCAATAGGCGATGGGCTTGGACTTGGACTTGATCGCGGACCTGGCGGCGACGGGCGCTGGCCTCTGCAGGGTCGATTCCACGGTCATCTTCTTCTCCTTGTTTTTTTCGTTATGGTTGATTGATCCATGCGGTCGAGGTGGCGTTCGAGAGCGTCGACATGAGCGGACCAAAACCGGCGGAACGGAGCTAGCCAGGCATCCACCTCCTGAAGCGGTTCGGGTTTCAGCCGGTAGAGACGGCGCTGCGCGTCCACCGTGGATTCTACGAAGCCGGCGTCTCGTAGCACTCGCAGGTGCTTCGACACGGTCGGCTGCGGCATATGAAGTTGACGCTCAATCTCGCCCACCGACTGTTGTGACGAGACCAGGAGGCTCAATATCGCGCGACGGTTCGGCTCCGCAATGATTTCGAACACGGATTCCACTCTTTTGATATACCCCACAGGGCATATACTTGTCAAGGCATATAAATCAAGGATACCGATAAAACATGACAGGCTGAATGTGAGGTGAGCGTCGTCGACAGACTGAATATTTCAATTCAATCCTGCAGCCCGCTTCCAGCAAACATCTCGCTCTTCGACGCGCTCCAGGGCGAGACGGCAGAGACGTGAGCCGAAACCTTCTAACAGACGTCCTCGCAGATCTGAGCGTGCTTACAGAGGCCATACCGAACGGACTACTGGGCTAGGTGAGTCTCAGCCGTGGCCCGAGGTGTCTGGTTGCCCGGCTACGCCTGACGGTAAGGGCGCAGCGTATGCGCCTTGGCGCTCGACTGCCCCTGTGTACCCGCGCGAGATTCGGTGCGAAAGCGCGCAGGTGGAACGCCATAACTCCGCTTAAAGGCGCGGTTAAACGCAGCTTCGGACTCGTAGCCAACCTCAGCCGCGACCTCCGCGACACTGCGACTGCTGGATTTCAGCACCTGTGCTCCGAGTTGTAGCCGCCAGCGGGTCAAATACGACATGGGTGGCTCGCCTAGATAATGGCGGAAGCGCGCGGCCAGAACGGAACGTGACAATCCAACCTCACGCGCCAAATCGGCTATCGTCCAGGGCTGCGCCGGATGGCGATGCAACAAAGCGAGCGCCCTGCCGACCTCAGGATCTCGCGCGCCGGCCAGCCAGCCGGTCTGCGCGGGAGGCAGTTCCGAAATGTAGCGCCGAAGCGTTTCTACGAAAAGCACTTCAGAGAGCTTCGCCATTACCGCCTCTCCGCCGGCGCGCGAGGCATCAGCCTCCTCGACGGAAAAACGGATGGAGTTCTCCAGCCACTGCCCCGCCGCGCCTTTTCGAATATTGACTTTGAGGACGGCCGGAAGCCCTGCCAGAAACACCCGGCTCAATTGCGGATCGCAGGACATGTACCCGCAGACGAACTTCGTGACTTCGCCTTCCCCGCCGCTGCGAACGAGTCTGAGGCCCTGCGCAAAGATGCGGTGCAGATCACGCTCCTGGTCTACCGGCTCGACATGAGAGCCGTTGCCCATAATGTGCGAGTCGCCATGCGGAAAGATGACGATGTCTCCGGCTGTAAGAGGAATACGATTTCCGTTCTCGACTGAGGCGAACCCCTCGCCCTGCGTAACAAGGTGATAGATGATCACATGGCCACCACCCGGCGCGAAGTGCGGTATCAGGACAGACGATGGCGGAGCGCGAAAACTCCAAGGCGCTCTAAACTCCCCATTGAAGTATAGGGCCCCTTCGAGTTTCACCACCTTCAGGATTTCGGAAAGTACATCCATTCTTCAGGCCTGTTTCGGGACGCCCGGCAATATGCTCCGGACGAGCGGGCAAGCGGTTTCCATGATAGCGCCCACGGTCAAGAAAGCGGGACGTCCGGATAAGGATTCCCCTCGAATCGTACTCCATACTGGGGCTGGTTGATCAAGACAACCAAAATCAATTAACGAGGAGAAAAACAAATGGCATTGATTCAAGTGAAGCTGATCGAGGAGGTCTGCACACCTGCTCAGAAGAAGGAGATCATCACGAACCTTACGGATGCGATGGTCGCCATCCAGGGTGAAAACCTACGGCCCTACACGTTGGTGACAGTCGAGGATGTGCGCAGCGGCGACTGGGGCGTGGGTGGCAAATCCCTCACGACCGGCGACGTCCGCGCGTTGGCGGCGGCCAGGAAATAGGGAGAATACCAATGAGCCCGCTAACACTTGCACCTGGTATCGACAGCCTCAAATCGCGCCTGCGCGACACGTGGATGGCTGGAGACTACGATCATTTCTCGCGCTTCATGGAGACCGACGCGCGATCCTTTTACGAGCGCCTGGACGTGCCGCCGGGTGCACATTTACTGGATGTGGCCTGCGGATCTGGCCAACTAGCGCTGATCGCGGCTCGGGAAGGCGTGCAGGTGACTGGCGTGGACATCGCCGACAACCTTATCGAGCGGGCTCAGGCCCGCTCGATGGCGGAAGGCCTGCCAGCCCGTTTTCGTGTCGCCGACGCCGAGGAACTTCCTTTCCCGGACGCGAGCTTCGACGTGGTTACGAGCCTGATCGGCGCCATGTTCGCGCCACGTCCCCATCTCGTGGCGAGAGAACTCACGCGGGTCTGCGCGCCCGGCGGGATCATCGCTCTGGCCAACTGGACCGCAGAAGGCTTTGTGGGAAAAATGTTCAAAGCGATCGCAAAGTTCATTGCTCCCTCGGGAATGCCGTCTCCACTTCTGTGGGGCGATGAGACCGTGGTGCGAGAACGATTGGGCGCGCAGGTCTCTGACCTGAAGTTCGCGCTCAAACACTACACTTTCGATTACCCGTTCCCGCCTCCCGATGTGGTGAACTTCTTCCGCCTTTACTATGGGCCGGTGAATCGCGCCTTCGGCTCACTCGACCGCGCTGGCCGAAAGAGCCTTCAATCGGAGTTGGAGGAGCTCTGGTCGGCACACAATCGTGGCCGCGATGGCTTCACGCTGGTCGCTGCCGAGTACCTCGAAGTGATCGCGACTCGTGCTTAGATCTGATTGAGCTGCTACTGCGTCGGAACTGACGGCGACGCAACAGCAGCGCCGGCTGAAACTGGAACCACAGAGGGGAGATTTGCGCTTCGGAACTGTTGCGCCTCAGAGGCCATATCCCCGAACCTGCAGAAAAAGCGTGGGTCAATTCCGATTACGTAGCTTGCCAAAGCGAGGCAGATTTTGGGAAACGTCGACGGCTCTGTGCTCAGGAGCATGACAGGTGCTCCGTCAAGTCACACCCGTCGGCGTTTCGCCGCATTGCTCGCGAGCTGCCTCATCAGAATGAACGGCCCGATCCGACTGGCAGATCGCTTGCGGAGGGATGGGTCATCGATTCGAGGTGAACTCGTAATTGCCAGATTTGAGCGTATAGGCAGCCCTGCCATTCTCGTACTTGATGAAGGTGACACCATTCGCCTTCCCCGTATCCTTCCCACTTTCCTTTACCGCGTCTGGAGCCTTTGCCGGCAGATAGAGCGTAGCTGTCGTATTGGCCGGGACGCTGGCCTTGTAGATCAGAAAGTTACCTTCCACCTTCCAGGCGCTGGCGATCCTGCCGTACATCGAATCGTAGTGACCCTCCGCGGATGTCATCACTCCCGTGGGATCGGGCTCCGGCTGTAGGATGAATTTCCGGAAGCCGGGTTCATCCCGCTGAATCCCCAACGAATAGGCCATCATCCACTGCCCAACGGCGCCGAAGGAATAGTGGTTGAACGAGTTCATGCTGTTATTCCCGCCGAATCCATTCTCCACGGTGTACCCGTTGAGCCGTTCCCAGATCGAGGTCGCCCCCTGATCGATGGCATAGAGCCACGACGGGTATTGGTTGTTGTGCAGGATGCGATACGAGAGGTCGCTCAGGCCGTGATCGGAGAGCGCCTTGTTGATCCAGGCAGTGCCGATGAAGCCGGTCATCAGCGAGTATTTCGGCCGCATGGCGCCCTCGTCGTCCGGGTTCTCACGCTTCACGGTTTCGGCGAGATTCTTGACCATGTAAGGAATGTTCTGGTCGCTGAACAGACCCATGGCAAGGCCCACGGCGTAGGAAGTTTGCGTGTCCGCCAATCTGAATTCCGGGGGCGTGGGCGCACCTCCTGCGCGGCCGGCGCCTCCGCGTCCACCGCCGGTGCCGAGGGTCTTCTTTTCGGCATCGACAAACGTGGCATTGAAGAAGGCCTTGCGCTTCTCGTAGGCGTCCTTGTATTTCGCCGCGTCTTCGGGTTTTCCTAAGATTCCGGCCACTTTCGCCATGATGTCGAGATCATAAGCGTGATAGGCAGTGGCCAGGAAGGGCGTTCCCAGGGCGTTGTTCTGCGGCCCGAGCCAATCGCCCAACTGCCCGTCCGAAGTCAGGCCGGTCTTTGGATCGAGGGTGGACTCGAGATAGGCCATATAGGCGGCCATCGCCGGATAGTGCCTCTCCAGCAGGCCGACATCCTTGTATTGCAGATAGGTCTCCCACGGGACCACGATTCCCGCACTTCCCCAGAGAACTCCGCCGAAGCCTCCGCCCACCGGCGCAACGTCTGCGAACCTTCCGGACGCGGCCTGCACGTCGCGCATAGCGTACATGTGACGGGTCAGAAATTGGTCGGCATTCGAGATATAAGTGGCGGTGCGCGAGAACACGTTGATGTCTCCCGACCAGCCCATGCGCTCGTTTCGCTGCGGGCAGTCCGTGGGGATGGTGAGGAAGTTATCAATGTTCGACCAGACGAGATTCGACCAGAGGCGATTGACCTTTTCGCTGGACGTTCTGTAATCGGCGGTCAACTCCCGCACGGAGCTGATGGCAACGCCCTGAACGGCGTCCAGCGGAAGCGGCTTGTCGGTTCCCGTGATTTCGATGTACTGATAGCCATGGGAGGTGAAGCGCGGCTGGAAAACCTGGCTACCCGCCTTCATGGTGTAGACGTCCTGGCTGAGCGCGGCGCGATAGTTCTCCGTCATGATCATGCCGACATTTTTTCCGGACTCCTTCAGATCGGGATACAAGGTCTCGGCATAGCGAAGAGTGATCGTGGCGCCCGGGCGCCCGTTGGCGATCCGGATTCTCGGCACTCCCACGATGTTCTGGCCCAGGTTGTAGACATAAACTCCCGGCCGAACTTCCTTCACACTCTTCGCGGTGAGAACGCGAAAGACGCCGGCATCGTCGCCGATCTGGCCGAGGAGCGAGAGCTTGTAGAAAGTGAATGGTACTTGTGCACCGCGTCCACCTTCGGTGCCCGAAAATGTCGTACCCGCGAGCGGCACCACAGCCGCACTCTTCCATTTGACGTCGCTGTACGCGGCGGTAGTCCAACCCTCAACAGCGCGCTCCCGGGCCGCGTCGTAAATCTCTCCCATGTCCAGGCTGCTATAGACGACCGGACCGCCGCTGTAGTATTTCCAGGTCTGGGGATTCGTAGCGACGATATCTGAGGAGCCGTCCTTGTAGGTGACGACGAGTTTGGCGAGCAGTGACTGCCGGTCGCCGAAGTGATTCCAGATGTTGCCGAAACTGAGCAGCCCGCTCCACCAGCCTTCGCCAAGCATCGCGCCGATGGCGTTGTCGCCGGACTTGATCATGCTGGTGACATCGTAGGTTTGATAAAAGTGAGTGACGTTGTACTGGGTCAGGCCGGGATTGTAATAGTCGTCGCCGACACGCTTGCCGTTGAGGAAGATCTCATAGATGCCTCGTGCGGTGACGTAGAGGCGGCCGCTTTCGACGGCCTTACCGGACGTCTTGAACGTGGTCCTCAGCATGGGAGTCGAGTTGCGGCTCGGGTTCCGGACCAGGAAGACGCCGTTGGCGCCGCCGGCCAGGACATATCGCCCGCCGGCAACGGAGAAGCCCGAGTTGGCAGCGACGGCGTCGGCATAGATGCCGCGATAAGGACTCGCCGCAAGGTCTTCAAGGAAGAGGATGTGGTTGGGGGCGCGGTTGTTGCGGACCGTAACGTCGCGGAAGGTGGCGTTCTGGCCCGGTGCCACAGAGAAGCCCATATCGCAGAGCATGCCGAATGGAATGAAATTGCCACCCGAGCCCACAGGGTTCAGATTCACCGCGTTTGCGCCGCCACCGCGCCCGCCGAATCCGCCCCCCGGAGGTCCGGCAGGGGGCTGTGCGACAGTGCCCGTAAGTGAGGTCTTCCCATCGATCGAGATGGCGATCTGTCCGAAGTTGCTGCGGAATTCGATGGTGTGCTCCGCATTTTTGTTGGCGTTGTCGATCAGTTCGGTCGAGAGATCGAAAGTGCGCAATGGTTGCGACGGACTATCGGTGTCCTTGTAGCCGGCGCGATAGACATTGAGCCTGGCCTTGCCGCCCGGTGTGCCGTCCACCGCGGAAATGTCGAATTCCAGTTTGATGTAACTCTGATCTTTAGCGCTCTGGATCTGGTAAAGATTCTTGTTCCTGTCCATCAGGCGCGAGTCGTTGGCGCCATAAACAAAGCTCGCGCGAGTGCTTCCCGGCGCGATCGCCAGGGAATATTTGCCATCGAAGATGGCGAGATACGGCGCATAGAGCACGAGGTCTTCGTTTCCGCCGCCAATCCATTTCGCTCCTGCCCATGCACCCGAATCGGGGACCGGGTCCATCAGGCCGGTTTCAAACCATGAGCTCGAACTGCGCGTCGCTCCCGTCTGATCCCAGACGGTAACGCTCCACGAGTATCGGGTGGCAGGCTTGAGTGGGATTCCGGCGTACTGGATGCCGAGCGAAGCAGAATCCTGGATCCTCTTCGAGTCCCAGGCTGGATTGCCCTTCGGGTCTTTCACTTCGATACGGTACGCAGTCTGCTCATACCCGCGCTCGCCGGCCGTAGTGGCCATCTGCCAGTTGAACCGCGGCTGAGGCACATCGATGCCAAGAGGCGTGGTCCTGTATTCCACCTCCAGGTTCTGGATCACCACAGCCGCATTGGCCTGCGCGAGGCTGGAGAGCAAAATTGATACTGCAATCAGGATTCGCTTCATGGGCGCTCACTTTCCGTATGTCATTCCAAAACCAAAGCGGAAGAGCGGATCTTCCATATCGAAGGGCACGTCGGCGGACTGCGCCATTACCGAGGGCATGTCGCTGGGAAGGTCGAAGGGCAACTTTCCGGAGGGCTTCGCCTTCCCGAAGATCAGATCCAGCAGCGCGGCGTCACTCGCCCCGAACGAGGCGAAGATACCGGCCACACTGTCGATGAACTCCGTCAGGATGACCGGCTTGTCCATGTTCACGATCACTACGGTGGGAGTGCCCGAGGCCGCAACTTTGCGGATGCCTTCCAAGACAGTCCAATTCGCGGCGTTTCCGTAGGCTAAGGTGATGCCGTACGTCGCCACGGCAGGCGGAGGTCCCGGAGGCGTTGCGCCGCGTCCGGCTCCCAGTGCGAAGGCCCCGCCATACGGATACGTGGTTGCGGGACTGGCCACTCGCAGAATCGCGAGATCGGCGCCCTTCGGATCGTCCACAATTGTGCCGAACTGCGCCGCGGCATCGTGCGAGATTCCTTCCACGTAGATCTTCCCCCCTGCCGGCGCAGGCAGGGCGCCCGTGTTCTTCAAGAGCACCGTGGACCGGACCTGTGCGGCGTATCCCGCCGCCAGAAACTTCTCGCTTGCCACCAGCGTCTTCGCCTGCTCCGGATCCACGTAGGGGTTTTCGAACAGTCCCAGTTCGAAAACCGGCCGAAGGATATGCCTCGCCGCCGTATCCACGACCGCCATCGGGATGGCGCCGTCCTTTACACTCGCCACGATCACACTCGGGTCGTTGTCCCCGCCGATCTGATCCACTCCGGCGAGCACCATCATCTTCTGGCGATCTTTCTCCGACAGTTTCTCGACGCCCCACGGCATATTGCGCAGCCAGTCCGTCACGACCAGTCCCTGGAAGCCCATCTTTTCCCGCAAAAGGCTGCCGATCATCGCTTTAGAAAAGTTGATGCCGACTGTGTCTTTTCCGACTGGGATGAAGTAGCCGCCCATCATTCCACCCGTGCCCGCCTCCAGGGCGGCGCGGAAGGGAATGAGGTGATAGTCGAACTGGTTTCCCGGATAGATGGTCCATTTGCCATAGCTGTTGTGGCCGTCGTAACCGTCCTTCACGGGACCGTCGCCGGGGAAGTGCTTGGTCACGGTCATCACGCTCTGCGGTCCGAGTTGCTTGCCCTGAAAGCCTTCGATGAGAGCCTTGATGAGGGTAGCGTTCAGGTTGGCGTCCTCGCCGAAAGTGCCGTTGATGCGGTTCCAGCGCGGTTCGGTGGCGGTGTCCGCCATGGGGCCGAGCAGGCACTGGATGCCGAGGGCGCGCAGTTCCCGGGCCGCGACCTGCCCGAACTGCCGGACCAGCTCGGGATCGCGTGCGGCCGCCAATCCGAGCTGGTCGGGCCATTGCGAAATCGCCGGCTTGGCGGACCCGTCGCGTCCGGCGCCGTGCCGGGGATCCGTGCTGAAGACGATCGGAATGCCTAACCGGCTCGCCTCCGCCATTTCCTGCAGGCCATTGTGAAACGTCGCCGTGATCTCGGGAGATTCTCCGGCATTGGGGCGAACCAGAATGTAGCGGATGTTTCGCTCCGCGATCAACTGCGCCGGATTGGCGCTGCCCATCGGCTCCACGCGATTCGGATTGGGCGGGCCCTGGAACACGCGGTTCGCGTTTGCGGTGGGTGCTGCGCCGCGGCCAGTCCCGCCGCGACCGCCGTTGGTGGGCAGTCCGAGTACTTCGCCGTTCGGCCCAGTGAAGCCGGAGAGTGAGGAGTGGATCATCAGTCCAGTCTTTTCTTCAACCGTCATCCGGGCGACCAGATCGGCGACGCGCTGGTCCACGGGCAAGCGCCAGTCCTCGTATGGGTCCAGGACGCCGTTCTTGTTCAGGTCGCGAAACTTGAGGCCCTCTTTGGTAATTACCGGCGCCTTACGGCCTTGAAGGTTCGGCTGATCGGCTGCCGGCAGCAACGGCGCGGCAGAGACCGATACGGTGATCAGAAGCGACTTCCAACTCATGAGATTCAATCTATACCCGTGCACCATTTCGCGCACGCGCTCCGTAGGAGCGCCCGGCCGGAGCGACCGGTTCGCGTCACGACATAAGCTTGACGCGTTGCACCAAGTCTCCCCCGTCGCATAGAATTGGCGATTACGAGAGAGGAGATCGGTATGAGCCGCGTGCTTCGACATTCTGTTGTTTTTCTGGCCCTGGCAGGTTGCGCATTTTCGCAGGGGACGGCCCCCGCTCCCGGGCCCGCACAAGGTCCGGGCCGCGGAGGTTTTCCGCCCATCGTGATCGGCCCGCCGGCTCCTGTCCCGCCCGAGGTGGCAATCCCGCATCCAACGCCGGCGGAGTTGACGAAGGTCAACGAGGCGGTGAAGAAGTGGATCGACTCGGATAAGTCGTCCACAAAGCCTCTCTTAAAGAAGTTCGAATCGCTGTTGATGCTTCAACCGCCACGGCTGAATGTCGCGGCTACGTACACGCAGACCGTGCAACGGATGGGCCCCCGCCACGAAGGTTTCGTCGAGATTGCGAAGAGAGGCGATATCGATCTCCTGTTGCACGGAGACTCGATCACCGACTGGTGGGTGCAGGGGGACGCCAACAAGGCTATGTTCGAGAAGTATTTCGGCGGCATCAAGACTGCCAACTTCGCGATCGCGGGGGACACGACGCAAGGAGTCCTGTGGGGCCTGAAGAACGGCGAAGGGCAGGGATTCCAGCCGAAGGCAGTCATGCTGATGATCGGCACCAACAACAGCGGCGGGACTAACAATGCGGGCACAGCCACCGCCGCGGAAATCGCGGAGGGCGTCGGCGCTGTCGTGCTGGAGATGCGGAACGACTTTCCCAACGCGAAGATTCTCCTGCTCGCGATCTTTCCTCGCGGTCTGCCGGGCGATTCGGTGCGCGATAAGATCGCGGAAGTCAACAGCATCATCGCGAAACTTGACGACCATCGCCATGTCTTCTACCTGGACATTGGCGCGAAATTCCTGGATGAGAAAGGAAACTTCCTCCCGGACGCGTTCCGGCCCGACAATCTGCACCCGCAGGCCAAGGGGTACGACATTTGGGGCGCGGCGGTGAAGGACAAACTCGCAGAGTTGATGAAGTGACCATCGGAGCACGCACTTCTCCAGGCCGGAATCGGCATTCGCGAGAATGGCAGAGGCTGTGTTCCCGAATGCACTTGTGCACATTGGTCGGGCACGTGAGCGGGGCGATGCTGGAACGCTACTCCCACATCAGCATGGCGGCGAAGTGGGAGGCAGTTGACGCGTTCAACCTTAAGCCGCAGAGGCCGCGAACAGGAACGAGCCCCCTAAGGAATACGCTCAGGTCGCTGTTTCCAGCAAGATTAACTGAGTGGTATTCTGTGGTGAGCGCGGAAGGAATCGAACCTTCAACCTAGTGATTAAGAGTCAGTCCAGACGCCTCCGGTAACTCACTGAAACCACTGATCAAGTGCTTTGAGATCAATCGCTTAATGGTAGATGTCATGTTTGTTCCGACTTGTCCTTTCTTTGCCTGTTTTTGCTACGCTTGGGGCAAGAATCGGTACAAGTCGCGAAAAAACATTGACCTCCGATTCTGTTTTCCCTTATAACGGAATTGGCCGCCTAGCTCCTGCAGGGCGAACCGCGGTACCCCTACCGCTGGCGGCTTCCTCCTCGGAGGAAAAGGGGATCGTGCAAAGGGGAACGATGGACACACTACCGCCTCGAATACTCGACTTTTTTCAGTCGATCGACGACGCAGCCAATCGCTCGGAGCGCACCGTCAGGAAACGGAATGGCTCAATGCCAACGATCGACATTGTCCGTTGCTTCGGCCTGCCGACGTTGCCAAATGAGTTCTATCCCGAGGGTACTCTCATCTTCGAAAGTTCAAGTCGGCGGTTCTACACGAGCAGGGGGTGGGAGTGGATATCCGTTGGCCAGGAAGAGAAACTTGAATCGAAGCATAGCCAGAAAAGCAGACGAGGCCGCAGTAAACTCCCCAGAGCGAAGCCCGGGGAACTCAAGAGCTACTGCCAATCGGCAGGTATAGGTCAGGAGGAACTCGCTAACGAACTGAGGGTCTCGGTATCAACCATCTCCCGCATCATGTCCGGAAAAACCGGCGCTAGCGATCTGACAAGAAACTCGATCTGTCGCGTTCTATTAGAACGGGGTACATCCTGTAGGCCCGAGGATCTTTTCGACTTGCAGAAATAGTTCTGCAAATTTCTGCTCTGGTGAATCTTCTACCTCTCCCTTAAAACGGGAGCATGGCAGGCAAGGCAGACAAAGATATTCAAAGCACCGCAAAGCTACCGCGGCGCTTCGTCAGCGAGAAGGTCATTGCTGAACTGACAGGTCGCAAGCCACAGGCTTTTCAGCAAGACCGATTTTTCGGTCGCAGCCCTTTCCCTTATTACAGAATTGGCGGCCGCCATATTAGATATGACCTCGACGAGGTCTTATCGATAATCGTTGCTGGCCGAACGGAAGGAAAGAGGGCCGCATGAAGGTATCGGTCCCTCGCCCCATCAGTCGGCGGCCCCTGGCGTTCCAGGTCATTTGCGGCGGCCGGCCGGCGTTTCGACCACCCGTGCGGCCGATCGCGAAACCCAACCCGCCACGTGACGGAGGCCCTCCGCGCGCGGCATGATTTTTTTGGCCCAGAAACGCGAAAGCCGCCTGGCGGCAACCGGCGGCTTTTCGCAAAACATCGAGGAATCTGTGAACAACCGCAGTCTAACACGAAATTCTACGACCCAAGAAATTCTGTCGGCGGTCAAGGCATCCGACGTGTATCGCGCCCTAACCGGACGCGAAGCCCGGCGAACCGGTCGAGACAACTGGCGCGCGGCGGCAATATGGCGCGGCGGCGACGGCGAGAGCGTCTCGATTGATGACACGCGCGGTGTCTGGCATGACTTCGTCTCTAACGAAGGCGGTGGCGTGCTTGATCTCGTGGCCAAGATCCGCGGCGGGAGCCGACAAGATGCCCTTCATTGGTGTGCTGAATACGCGGGCTTGCCCCTGGAAGACTCGGCCATATCCGATGAGGATCGGGCCCGATGGGCGGCACAGCGGCGGGAAACAGATCGGAACCTGCCGTCGGCGCGGTATTGGAAGCGTGCGGCCATCGCGATGGGCGAGGATTTGCAGGATCTGCTCAAAGCGGGGCTGTTCGATCCAACGGCCTCGCCGCGGCCGGAAATCGGCGAGATCGCAGGTCTCGAGCGCATGCTATCCAGACTCCGCGGCCTAGATGGCGATGCTCTGGTTCAAGAGTATCTATCGTGGCGGAGCGACTATCCGGGCCTTGTCGCTGGAATGGTGCGCTCAGCCCAAAGCCGGGAGCGCGCGGAGCGAAACGCCCTGCGAACCTTCATCACCGGTTTGAGCGAAGAGGGAACCGCGGCGTGACCGCTCCGAAGCCCACCGTTGAGCAACTGCTTTCGGATGCGCATTCGGAGGAGATCCGCCGGCAACGTCCGAAAGTCACGCCTATGGATGCCGCAGAACGGACATTCGAGGCTGTGGGCGAAGGCCGGTACGTTTTGGTCGCGCCAGCGTTTGGAATAGAACTGCGGGTTGACCGCATCCGCCGTGATCGCCACGAACTGACCGGAGAATTAGCCGTGCGCTGCAAGCTTCCTGGAGCGCTGACCGTCGTTGATGGAACTCTTTCGGTCGCAGACTTCAACCTGTCATCGATCCGGGGACGGCAGGATCGGGCCAAGTTCCTCGCATCGCGCGCAAGACCAAGGATGTGGATTGGGTCGGGCTAATTGAGGAACTCTGTCAGCGCGTCCTCATAGCTGAGCGAGTCGGTAATCCGGCAGTCGATCTTCGTGACTTCGACAGACCAGTTCAGGACGACATTGTCGTCAACAGCATGTCCTTTCCGCGGCGCCACCCGAGCATCATTTTTGGCGATGGCGGCACATTGAAGAGCTACATCGGGCTCTGGATTTGCGGCAGCCTGGCGCGGCAAGGAATGCGCACGGCGTACTTTGACTGGGAGCTGGCGGGAGAGGACCATCGCGATCGCCTGGAAAGGCTTTTCGGTGCCGACATGCCACAGATTCTTTACGCCAAGTGCGACAGGCCATTGGTACACGAAGTTGATCGCCTCGGGCGGATCGTTCGTGACAGCCGGATCGATTACGCAATTTACGACAGCGTGGCCTTCGCGTGCGACGGACCGCCAGAGGCTGCTGAGGTTGCTGGCCGCTACTTCCGCGGTGTCCGCCAGATCGGCGGTGGTTCGCTGCATGTCGCTCATGTCTCGAAGGCGGAAGGATCCGACCAAAAGCCGTTTGGTTCGGCATTCTGGCATAACGGCGCCCGCAGCACTTGGTACGCGGAGCTTGACGAAACCTCAGCCGGTACCGACGTCCTGCAGATCGGCCTTTTCAACCGAAAAACGAATCTCGGACGCAGGTCTCAGAACGTGTCCTATCGGGTCATCTTCACCGAAGAACGGACCACCATTTCGCGCGCGGACATCGCTGAGAGCGCAAACCTCGCCGCACAGATGTCGATACGCCAGCGGATGTTGATGTTGCTCCGGCGGGGCTCGATGACAGAAGAAGAGATTTCCCTGCAACTCGAAGAGAACATTGAGTCAGTAAAGCGAACCGTACGTCGAGGAAAAGACCAATTCACCGTGATGCAGGGCGGCAAAATCGCCCTGCTAGAAAAGCAGCGGACACTATGAGCATTTTACCTGTGGAAAACTTTTGCCTGTATAGCTGTATCTATTTATTTATCAGTAACTTATCCTGTGCGGACACTTTGTCCGGGCATTTTTATATGTTGTCCTCCCACAGGAGAGTGTCCGCTAGAAAAATAGCAGGTTTGATAAGTGCCTATTTTATCAGCGAGTTACTGGGCGGACACTTTGTCCGGACAACCCGGACAGACAGTGCAAAAGGCAAATCCGGACACTTTCCCCCCTCTTTAGAGGGGGAATGTCCGTCCGCCCCGGCGTCCGAAAGGTTCAAAAGAAGCAGGTTTAGCGGTGAGCCGATCGACCTCGCCGACGTTTGGAGCACCGGGAACAGTGGGAACAAATCACGCGATTTTGGCGCGGGTGTTGGCGCCGAACCAGGGGCACTGTTGAGCAACCGGTCCGTAAGCCAGCCAGGTTGCTCGGTGCCCTCGGAATCTCAATGGCGGCCGGCGGGGGCCGGTCAAAATGAAAACGCAGCATTAACCAGGAAGGCCTTGAAATGAAACAGCAGAGCAAAACTAAAGAACAGCTTTCACGCATCATTGCGATCGACGGCGAACGGCTGGGCAATCTACAGACGGAGTTGCAGAGTACAAAGTCCGAAGCCATGCACCTCGAAAACGCGATTGCGGTGGAGGGCTCGATGCACTCCATCCAATTCGACACGCCACAGCAGAAACGCGACGAGATCAAGGCTTCGAAGCAAGCTCGGTTCGATCGCTTGGCAGCGCTCAAACAGCGACGCGCGGAATTGGAGCCGATCGTGACAAAACTTCAACTGATCGTCTCGCAAGCCCACCAGGAACTGGCGGCGCTGACCAACCAAGAGGAATCCGAGCAGAGAGTCCAAATCGCTTCGATCATAGAAAAGGCGGCGGCGAAGGCGCCCACTCGTGTGCTCCTGCAGGAAGCCAGAGCGAAGTTCGACAAGCTCTGCGTGCAGCTTGCAACAACAGAGCGTGAGTTGCACGTTCTGGATACGACCGACCCGCGATCCGAAGCCACCACCCCGGAGAAGCGCGCAGAGATCCTACTCGATTCTGGGACCATGCCGCCGTGCGGAACACTCGGCCGGTCCGGTGAGCGGCGAAGGGTTCTTGACGACCAACGCCGCACCTTGGTCGAGGCCGTTCGGCTGCAGCGGGAGCGCGTGTCCCAACTCCAGGCCCAATTCGGCCAGGAGATCTCGACGTCGATCCGTCCGACCATGGCCAGCATCGTCAAGAGGATCTCTGACGGATTGGTCGCTGCCCGCGAAGCCACTGTCGAGACCCGGCTCTTGCGTGTTGCTCTCGGCGTAGCAGGTGCGACGCCTGACGTTCTGCCGTGCTTGGTTTTCGCGGGCGTCAACCCCGGCTACGGCCAGCAGGACGCGTTTTCGTTATGGCAAGATTCGATGCGCCGCAACGGCTTCGAACTCTGAAAAGGAGAATAATTCAACCAATGCGGGATGTTCAGCCTCGAAGGCGAGCACTCCGCGCGACTGCAACCAAACCAACCGGCCGCTCTCAATCGGCCAACAGGGAGAACGAAGGAAATGGCAACACCGAATACACCGAATCAGATCAAACGCGTCCGCGTGAAGTTCCTCGACAGCATCGCCGGACTCCGCGATCCCAGACCGGAAGAGCTGGAGGCGCGTTACAAGCGGCTCGGGGCAGACATGGCGCGCCAGCGCCGCCCGGACGGACTGGGGGCCTCTTACTCCGCGAGCGCGATTGCACAGGCGATCGAGGAGGAAAGGCGGCGCGATGCCGCGGCAGTTCCTCTGGGTTTCACGAAAGATTGGTGCTTCAAAATGGGCGAAGAGGGGCTGGTCAATCAGGTGATCGCCGAAGAGTGGGAAGCGGCGGGCATCTGCATTATCATCCGCGAGCCCGGCAAGAAAGACGCAGCCTAAGCGCATTCGCAAAGGAGCTTAAACCAGATGAGTAATTCCGAAATGCCGCCCGCATTTTTCATCGACCCGATTCGACATCAGCAAGTGCGAATCATCGAGATGAACCCAAAGAAGCCCGAACCTCCGCCTCCGCAAGGACTGAGGAACAACGTTTATGCGGGCAAGACGGTGGTCGAGGAGACGATTGTCGATTGCGTTCCCGACCATGAAGAGCGCTATGTCGTGGCGCGCGGGTGGGTCATCATCGAGAACCCGCGGGGCCTGCGAGTCGGTGCCAAGCTGTCCATCGTGCCAACGGTGAACGATTTTCCAACCACGTCACGAACCGTGCGGATCGTGTCCACCACGCCAGGCCTCACCCACACCATCACCACACTGTCGCGCGCCATTGGCGGTCAGTATGACATGATCGAACTCACCGGCCGATCTGCCATCGAACTGTACAGCAGCGAGGGTGGGTTCATCGTCTTGTCGCAGAGCCCTGAGGGCGTGCGGCTGAGTTGCGATGCCAACCGCTCGAATCCCTTCTATCCCGCGGCGGAGGTGCTGCGATGACCGGGCGCTGGCTCCATCAACGCGGGATCATTGGCGCCGTTACCGAACATCCGCTCGCCCAGGCTGCGCAAATGGTGGCGCTCAGCAAGTTGCATCAAACCAGAGCGGCTGGACGCGCGAAGTTGTCACCCGAAGCGCGGCGCCGTCTCGAACTAGTGCGGCAGTTCAATGCACTCCGGGCCGGGCCCATGGAGAGGTGATGCCGACATGGGCAGATTGACGGACGGAATTCGCTTGCTCTTCGGCGCCGCACCCGCAAACCCAAAGCGGCGGCGGCGCCCGGTGGTCATCGTGGAAGGCTTTGACGATGGCGACCGGTCCGCTCTGGGCTCCATGGACCGCCCACTCCTGGCGCGAAGGCTGATCGACACCAGCGTTCCGCCAGCCGCTCCTGGACGTCGCGGGAGGGGTCGATGACCACCACCAAAGGTAAGGGTTTTTTCTCTCAGCCTCAAGGGGCTATAGACCGGTGACTTCGGATGGCGTCACGGGGCTCTGTGCTTCACCGCGGCGCCTTCCAATCAGGAGGCGAGAATGTTGAACGACTTGCTGAAGGCGGTAAAGCTGGCGTTAGGCTCACTCGGATCCAGGTCGCAGCCGAAACGCCGGCGCCGATTCATCGTTACTCCGGATTCGGGGTTTGGTGGCGCGAACTCGCGCGGGCTCGCAAGACGTGAGACAGACACCGAAAGCGAAGCTCTGGGTGAGGTGGTCGCGAACCGAACGGCTTCGGGGATCATGCCAATGCACAGCGGCGGTCGTCTGCATTTGGGTGTGGGCCCGGGTCCTGCGGCAAGGAATGGGGGTAGGGGTATGCAAATTCTATGAGCCAAATGCCTTTCGCAGACCGCAGCCGAGTCGCGCACGTGGCTGACCAGATTTCACAAAAACCTGGTTCACCAAAAACTGGGTTCGATGAATGAGGCCAGGTTTCGTATAAGGTATTGATAATTATGGGGTTAAGAGGACCAATCAGAGATCCGAACAGTCGGCGAGGGCGGCGCGAGGCCCAAAAGGCGGCGCGCATGGCGAACGTGTCACCTATCACGAGTGTACGGTCGAAGATCGAAGAGCGAAAGCCGGCGGATCCAGTGCCCGCCGGTATCGTCAAGCCGGATGTGCCCGAGCCGGTGGCGAAGATCTTGAATCAACTCCTCCGCGAATTGACCGCGGCGCAGGTCCCGATTCAGAGCGTGGACGCTCACGCCATCGAGATGGCGGCGCGGTGCATGGACACCATCCGGCAGGCTGAGGAAATCTCATCTGACCCGAAGACGGAGCCTGGTACGCGATTGGGCGCCATGCGCCTTGGCAGTCGCGCAGGGCGTGATCTGCAGAAGTGGCTGGAGATGATCGGCGCGACGCCCGGCAGTCGAGCACGGCTTGGAATCAGGACAGCGGCGCCGAAGCCCATGGGCGTCCTTGAGAGGCTCCTTGCGGCGAGGTTGAAGCAATGAAGAATCTCGACAACTGGGCCAGGCTTGCGGCGGCCGCGGCCGATGCTCGCGATTGGGCTCGACGCCTCTCGCTGAACGCTGCGATCGACTCGTCCACCAGAGAGTCCGCCGGGCGCGTGGCGGAGGCCCTCATGCGCGCGCTGAAGTCCCCTCAGGGGCAAAGTGGCGGGAGTGAACCGCGGCGCAATGCCGAGGCTCTGAAGCCCCGCTATCAGGCTCTCTTTCGTCGGGGCTTCTCGACGCATCCGGAGGGGTCCCCGTGAATCTGATGACGTCCCCTACCTGGAGCACCAGCACGCATGAAGCCGGCCACGTCATTGCGATGCTGTGGTTCGGCGTGGAGTTCGAGTACGTGACGATCAAGGCAAAGACAGAGGGACTGCCGTCGTTGGGCCACGTCGCGATACGGAGGGGATGGGCGGACAGTGTAGCAGCTCCGCAAGTGGCCATCATCACCGCGGCGGGTTCCGTGGCGGCCGAGAAATGGGCGGGTAGCAGGCCGGGGAGATTTCGCGAAGCGGACGACGCTGATGCAGCGATTCTGCGGGTGCGCATCAAGACGGACATGAATGCAACCTGCCAAGACCGATTCATCGCCCGGGCGGTTGATGGAGCGCTCGAATTCCTCGAAATTCCGGCAATACGCGATGCCGCGATCATGCTGGCCGTCTCGTTAGAGCAAAACACGACGCTCAGCCACGCCAACGCGGTGAGGATCGCTAGAATAGTGCCCGAGGTTGCCTGGAGGCTCGATGCGGGCGCATGAAGTTTACAAGCTTGTCTGCCACCTGTGCGGGCGGGAGGTCGAACTCCCGGCCGGACCGGCCGATCGCATTGAGACTCTGGCCTGTCCCTTGTGTGGGACCGAGCTGGCGGTGGAGTGGCGACCGGGTGAAGTGGTGGTCGAGGACAGGTGCGTGATGGGTGGCGAGGGGATCGATGCCAGGTGACAAGCGGGTCACACGAAATTGAAAATGACCGAAAAGTGAGGGAATAACATGAAAAACACAACTTCGAATTCGTTAAAAGGAATAATCCGATGAGGCCATGCATCTTCGCACTCCTCTCCTGCGCCTCTGCCTTCGCGCAGAGCGTGCTCTACTCCCCGATGACCGTCCCCCTCGCCAACGAGGGGGCGACCGGCACCACGAACGCCAAGCTCGTAAAGGGCACGGGCGCCCCGCTCACCGCGATCGTCGCCGGCACCAGCGATACCACTGGCATCTTGGGCATCGCCTGGTCTGGCGGCGGCACCACGGGCAACGTCCTGTATGCGCCCGTCTCCGGGCCAGGAATCGCCCCTTGCATCTTCGATGGCGCAACGACCGCGAATCATCTCGTGATTGCGTCTACCACCACCGGAGGAGATTGCCACGACTCCGGAGTCGCGGCCAATGGGACATGCCCAAGCGTGCAGGTCCTGGGGGTCGTCACCTCAACCAACGGGGCGGGAGGCACCTACAATGTCGCGCTGGGAACCACGTGCCCGGGAGGAAGCAGCAGCGGTGGAAGTTCCGTCGCCTCTGGCGGCTATTTGCAACTCGGGCCCTGGAACTCCTACGGCAACTACGTGGCGATCAGCAATCAACTCCAGCCGTGGGGCTTTGTGTTCACTCCGGAGGTGGGCATCACCATGTCCACCATCACCCTGACGCAAGGGGCCGCGTCTGGGACCTGCGCTGGTACTTGCGGGCTCGTGGCAGCGCTCTACAATGTCGGACTGACTTCAAAGCTGGCCCAAACCAATGTTGTGACCAGCGGCGGCACGCCAAACTACAACGCGAGCACACAGAAATTGACGCTCACCTTCGCGTCGCCTCCGACTCTGACCGCGGGGACACCATACGTGCTCGTGCTGGTCACTGACAGCACCGTTGCCACGTTTGGAGCGGCCGCCGATATCGCCGGCGGCTTTCCAACGCTGATGGCTCAGGCGGGTTTGCTGGGCTATTGCAACTCGAACAACGGGACAGGCGCTGGTGGCACGGTCTCGGCACCAGCAAGTTGCTCCGATGGGCATTTGAGCGGATACGGGCCTCCAGGTTGGTATGCGGTCGGGCGGCCGTAAGGATGGCATGAGCCAGCGGTGATGGGGAACTGCACTCTGGACACCAGACGCTACCCAGGCCAGTGGGATGGAAATGAACGGTAACCGGAATCAAGCTTCCATTGCGGGATTCAAATGAGTGACTATCCAATCGTGATCGTTCTCGACAGGACGGCAGTTTTCTGGTGTTTGGTGGCGGCGCTAGTTCTAATGGTGGCCTGGCGAACCTGGCGGACCAAATGACCGGTACTCGTTCGCGCTGGCAATGGATTCCGGTTTCACAATAGTCAGCAAGATCGACAACAATGGGGTATATGGAACTGGCTTGCCGTGCCGCATTGAAACTACTGCTTCGGCCGTGCGGCCAACATGGAGCAATTCACACGAGCGGCAGGGGTGTCGCAATAGCAAGCTTCAAATGGTCGCCATTGTAGATAGTGAAACCGGCTCGGCTTTTGCCGCTTTGTGCCTGAGCTTTCGGCGCTCCTCCCCACGTTTGGAGCGGGCGGCTCCGTGCGGACCGCGACACGCCTCACAACGGATAGCCTTCCGACAGGCAGCCTTGAACACGACACCGCAATCCAGGCAGGTGAAGGTCTGGGGCTCTGTCCACATACCCGGGAAGATCGCGAGCATCTGGTCATTGTAGCGGAGGCGAGTAGGTGTCGGAACTGGCGGCCCTCCTCACGGGCAGTGGATTGTGGTTCCAGTGGCCGGGATCGAATCCCTCCACACTCCCGCAGGTACCGTCATCCGCGGTACAATCTGTGCTGGAATTGGCCCACACGAACGGATTTAAAAGACAAGGGGATCTCGACAGACATTTTTCGCTCCATGGTGTGGAATTTGCTGCCACCAGTCCAGACGAGTACGAAGCAATGGCTGACAGTTTCATCGGCGGTCCGAAGGCTGAGGGTGTCATGGAATGCTCAAGAAAATCCGGCCAACTGGTACGTTTCAATCCGAGATCCCAAGAATACGGGGTTTTGAGCCCTGAGGGGAACATCCTGACCTATTTCAAGCCTCGTCCGTGCGCAACCATTCCGCATTGGCAACCGAAAGTGAACTGCCACGGCGAACGTGACAATACTGCGTACTTTCAAAGGGAGTGTGCAAGGTGACGCATTTGTGCCCAGTGTGCAGTTACACAATGGATCATCCGCCCATAGATTATGCCATTTGCCCGTGCTGCGGAACGGAATTTGGATACCATACCGCCGGGCGCACGCTTGAAGAAATTAGGCGAGAGTGGATTCGTGCTGGCGCGAAGTGGTGGAGCCCGACAGATGTTCCACCGACTGACTGGAACCCAATCAAACAGTTACTCGAGGCTGGGCTAAATGTCCGAATCCAGCCTCAATCGAGCCCGACAAGCCATGCAAGGATCGACACATCCCACGGCAGATCACTGGCGGCTGACTTTACCATATGCCTAGGTTGATTTTATTCGTTCCCGCAGAACGCGTGATAATTGACGATCAAGACAGATCGCTCTCGCTGATTTCCATAATGTCTGGAGTGAAAATCCAATTAGTTAGGCCGAACGAACAACCTGCACCTGGGACAGCTGTGCCCCTGCGGTGGAGCGTATTGTCGCTCTGGAAGCAAGAGTCCAACGATGAGGGCAAAAGCTTCGAGCAGCGGCTTCAGTTGTTTATGCCAGACGGAAGCGTCCCTTTCGATTTGACTACGCCTTTCAATATGCGTGAACAAAACTATCGAATACGAAATGATGTTTTTGGATTCGTTGTCTCGACTCCCGGTCTTTGCCGGCTGGTAGTGAGTCTCCGGGAGGTAGGGCATGATGCCTGGACCGAATTCTCAGCGTACGAGATGCTTCTGGAACATGTTTTGCCGGAAGCTTCTCTGTAAATCCTTTCCGGAGGTGTGAATGCCAGCCTGGCAAGCTGGACGTCAAGCGTGGGCCATCATTCCTTGGGGCAGGGCGGAGGATCCCCCGCTTCGCAGCCGCGTTGTGCTCCGGCGGTGGTTCGCTTTCCTCCCGCTGCCAGTTCGCTAAACTTCCTCAGACATTGTAGGTAGGCGATGCGGTTGTCCTGGCTTGGATTGTCGCAGTAGCTCGCCGCTTCGTGAACCAGCCGGCATGCTTCACAGCGGCGGGCCTGACGCGAGGCTCCATTTTAGCGGACAGCGGGCCAGCCTGTTTTCTTTTCCTAGCCAGTTCGAATCCAGTCGGCATCCGCTTTCCCGGGCGATAGAATAGAGGGTTCTGAAACGAAAAGCCCGGCGCGTTGGCCGGGGCTCTTCGATGAAACGGTTGGCGCCTTCATCGTAAGCCCTTCATCGTTCCGGGCGCAAGGGGAACGATGGGAGACTTGCCGTCCGATATACCGGCGCGCATCGGGACAACGCTCCGCGCTCGGTTGTTGCGAATCCATTCGAAGAAGCTTGAAGGGGCTCCGCTCGATACTTGCCTGCGGGAGGTATATGACGTGTTCGCCACGGCGTTAAGGGACGATGGCGAAGAATTGACCAACAATGTACTCTGCGAGCGAATCCCGGCCCAGGCGTTCCATTGGGCAGTTGTGAAGCAATGGCTTCCTTATCCGCCATTGCAACATAGTGGGCGGTCTCCCGTGTATTTCCTTAATGACCCGAGACCGCGCCAACCAAGGTTCGTGCCAGTCCCGGACCACAAATTAAACGTTCAGTTCGGCGAGTACAGGATTACGGATTGGTGCAAAGCCGATATCCTCAAGAGACTCAGCAGCCGGATCGCCTTTTGGCAGGCCGAAGCGCTAGAAGCGCTAGAAGCGCTCGAAAGAAGTTCTGCTCAGCCCCCATCTATCCAGGCTTCAAAAGGGAGAGCAGAAACGACAGCAGACCAGATCAACCGCCTGCGCGCAGAATGTCGTTGGACGATAGAGGATCTTGCCGAGAAAACCGGGCTGGGACTAAGATCCGTTCAACGCCATATAGCCGGGTCCACACCCTACGATAGGAACATTACCGCGTATGAGCGGGCATTCTCCAAACAACTGAAAAAACAGATAGTTATACACAAGATGGCGTAAAGATGGCATAAGAATGACGCTCCATCGGCCTGGAGGCGGCACCCGAGTCCGACAGATCATGGAGCCATGGAGATCAAGAACAAAGGCCCACCATAAACGCAAAAGCACGGGGAATAGCGTTCCCAAGTCGCTGTTCCCCGTGCTTAAACCCATATCAGCCTTGAACTTGCCCATTATCACATCCTCAAAAGAGCCCTCCAAGATCCTCTCAATTATTCTGATCCTATCCGCGAAACCTTAAGCAGAACAAGTGCAGCCAGAAGCTTGGCCACCAGACCATACGCGGGCCGCCGAGCGCAGACGGCGCGGCTGGCGGCCATTCCTCCACTGAATCCCGAAAAGCCAGAATCCAGCGGAAGAGTGCGCGCCAAGCTGGCCGAGGCCACTGGCGCTTCTGAGCGAAAGGTGCGACAGGCACTCAACGGCGAAGTCCAACCGGCCAATAAAGGTTTTGCAGACCTTCGCCTGCCCTCTTGGATGCCTTGCTGGCCGGCCTTTACTGCCCGGGCCCCGGCCCTCATGGCGATTCGCTTTGGCCTGGCGACGTGTTCCGGCCGGCTAGCTGGCGCACCAGCAGCTTGAGCGTGCACGTCCGGCCGAACCACGAAGCGAGCACCCGGGCAGCGACTGCGAGGCCCACAAACACCAGGATGTCCCACCATGATTCAGCGAGGCGCCCGGCGGCCTTCAGCGACAGCAGAACCGCGGCGGCAGTCCCCGTACACCAATTGGCTCTACGGACCATGGCATTGGCTGCAACGGCCACTTCCATCTGGTCATAGAATTCGCTGCGGATCTCGTCCGATAGGAGGCGAAGCTCGAGATATTCCCATCTCGCGAGCTCGAATTGCTCGGTCTCTTCGGTGCCGCGGGTAGCGCGGAGAAAGTAGCGATTCTCCGGCGGAGCGGGGCTCTGCATACGGCCCCGCTCTGGCGATGGACTGGGCATCATGCGACCTTGTCCTTGCAGCACTGCGCAGCCTTGAGGCAGCCGATATACGCGACCACCTGCTTTTGAAGGTCTGAGGGGCAGCGCACGTAACGGTCAGATTCTCCCTCGATCTGGGCCATGAAGGAGCTTGCCAGTGCCAGGTCTTTGTCGTCGGGAAGCTCGTTCCCGCGGTCCTTGAAGATTTCGAGTAGGAGCGTCCGCTCAGCACCCGTGGAATCTTCAAGGAACCTCTCAAACTGCATCCGCAACGTGTAGTGGATCACCTCTCGGACACGATCGGCCACCGTAACGGGATCGGGCGGATGCGTCTTTTCCGGCCGGCGGTTGTTCCTCCAATCTTCGGCCAAAGCTTCCATCCAATCGGCAGCTTCTCTCTCTGAAACCTTGCTTGCCCATTCGGGGTCACCAAACCGTTTGAGTCGCCGCATGGCGGCGGCCTTCACCACCTGCTCAGCGAGGGCTCGATCCTCGCCGAAGTACAGGATGTCGGCTATCTGATCGGCAATTGTGGCCATGGCGGGGCTGATGGTCGGTTGCGGTTTCGGCGCTGCGGCGGGCGTCGGGTGCGTCGCGGGCTCTGTGACGGCTTGTTGGGGCCGAGCCTTAGGCCCGGCGGTTCTAGTTTTCGGCATTTTCGGCTTCTCCTCAAATCGTTAGTGCTTCTATTGCTGCTACCGATTCAGTATTGCCGATAGAATCTCTATTGTCAATAGATGTTCTACTGTTTTATACTGTCGGAAGAGATGCCACCGTCCGAAAAACCATACTTGAATTTTGTGATCGAGCCGGAGCTTCTAAAGCGCCTCGATGACTTTCGCTTTAAGCAAAGATTCGCAACCCGGGCCGCGGCGATCAAATGGCTTCTCGATTGGGCCCTTAGCCAGAAACCGGTACCGGAAAAGGAAGCGTAGAAAATGGCGAACTGGATTGATCTCAGCGTTGTAGCGGCCTGCAATGCTGTTTTGGGCGGGATCCTGATCGCGACTTTCAAAAATTTGTTAAGCAGCTACGCCGGAGAGAAAGGGAAGAACATTGCGACGAAGGAAGACGTCCAGATCATTGTCGACAACGTTCGTGCCGTAACCCGTGAAGCGGAGGCGATTAAAGCCGAGATCCAGGGAGGTGTATGGGAGCACCAGTGGCTCCTCAATCAGAAGCGTGACATGTATGCGAAGCTCTTGGACTCATTGGCGGGAGCCTTTGCCACTTCTCGGGAATACGCTGACATATTGCGGCGATATGCTGTGGCCGTTGCCAGTGGCCAGATGAGCGACAAAGTCTATGCCGAGATTGCAAATTTCCGCGATCGCCACTACCAAGCCGAACGTGTCGCTTCAGCGGCTATGATGACGGCGGCTGTCTTTGTGGATCCCAGAGCAATCGAGACTGCGAAGGCCCCCTTTGCCCCCTTCCAAAACATCGGATCAATGGGAAATGAGCCCGCTCTGCTCCAACTTCGGACGGCTATCGACGATGCGATGTGTGAGATTGTCGAAATTGCAAAATCCGATATTGGCATAGCGTTATTCGGGAACCCTAAGGGAAGCGAACCCACTCCGAATGCGATTGCCAAGAGTGCGTAAGATTTGCGCCGAGTATTCTCGGCCATAGATCTTTGACAATCGAATATTCCAGATGTCCGCGGGGCGGCCGGCAACCGCTCCGCGAGAGGGGAGTATCCTGAAGGGCGATGGCTCTATTTCGCCCCACCTACACCGATAAGAAGACCGGCAAGCCCCGGCAGTCGGCCGTCTGGTGGTACAAGTTCGTTTTAGCTGGAAAGCCCGTCAGAGAGTCTGCCAAGACCACCAGGAAGACAATTGCTGCCGCGGCCGAGAAGCAGCGGCGCCTTGACCTCGAAAAGAACCTGGCAGGGGTTCCGACCGAGAAGCGCGAGAATCGCATCAAATCCGTTGCGAGCATCCTGAAGACGTACGAGCAGCGGTACAAACTCGACCACCGCGGCAGGGAACAGTCCATCCTGTTTTCGAAAGGCCGTCTGGCGCACGTCAACCGCATCCTGGGCTCTGCGCTCCTTCCAGACCTCTCCGAAGATGCCATCCGGGCATACATCACCAAACGGCTGGAGGAGGGCGCCAGCGGCCGGACAGTCAACATGGAAGTAGGCGAGCTGTCGCGCGCGATCGGCAAGCCCTGGTCGGTCCTGTGGCCGAAGGTGCGAAAGCAGGAGGAGCGAAAAGACATCGGCAAGGCACTCTCACCTGAAGAGGAAAGGCGCCTGCTCGATGCCGTGACCGATAAGAAGCGCTGGCAGGTGGCAGGGACCATCATCCGAGTCGCGCTGTTGACCGGCATGCGATCGGGCGAGATCACGGGCATGCGATGGTCGCAGGTGGATCTCGAGTCCCGAATCATCACAGTCGGAAAGGCGAAGACGTCATCCGGCACGGGCCGGCAGATTCCGATGAATGACGATCTGTTTGCCGTTCTGGCAGCGCATGCCGAATGGTTCACGGTCAAGTTTGGCGCGGCCAGGCCCGAACACTACCTGTTCCCCTTCGGCAAGCCACAACCGACCGATCCCACCAAACCGACCACCACGATGAAAACGGTTTGGAACAGCATTCGGACCGCGGCGAAGGTCGATTGTCGGCTTCACGATCTAAGGCACACGGCCCTCACCAAAATGGCGGAAGCGGGAACCCCTGAGAGCACGATGCTATCGATCGCGGGCCACATGAGCCGGGCGATGCTGGAGCGCTACTCCCACATCCGCATGGCCGCGAAGCGGCAAGCCGTCGAATCGCTCGGCACCAAACGGAAATTAGAGGGGGTAGTACAAGAATCGGTACAAGTCGCCAAAGTGATCAAAGTGAACTGATTGATAAGTGGTTTATTTTCTGGTGAGCGCGGAAGGAATCGAACCTTCAACCTAGTGATTAAGAGTCACTTGCTCTGCCAATTGAGCTACGCGCCCGCTCGGGAAATATAAGGCAGGATGGCGGCGCGAACCGCCACCCCAGAATTATAGCACTTTCGGCGGCGTCTCCGCCGCGATCGATTGCGCCACCAATTGCGCGATGTCGAGGAGCTTCGGAGGCGCCTGCGTCACCGCGCCAAGCGCGTCGCGGAACATCGTCTGGCAGAACGGACAAGCCGTGCCGATGACACCCGCTCCCGTTCCCACCAACTCCTCTACCCGCGTCACGTTGACGCGCTTGCCGGTCTCCTCGCCGAGGAACATCTGTCCGCCGCCCGCTCCGCAGCAGAACGAACGCTCGCGCGTACGCTGCGGCTCCACCACATCCCCGCAATGCGCCACCACCGCACGCGGCTCTTCGTAGACATTCCGGTACCGGCCCAGGTAGCACGGGTCGTGGAACACCACCTTCTCCCGAGTGCCCACAGCCTCCGGCAGCTTCGCCTGCAGCCGCGCCAGCAATTCACTGTGATGCTCGATCGGAAACGTTGCGCCCGCCTCTTTCCAGTCGGTTCCGATGGTCCGGACGCAGTGCGGGCAGATCGATACCATCTTGCCCACCTTCGCGGCTTTCAACATTTCGATATTCGACTCGGCCACTTGCGAAAATGCCAGATCGTTGCCCAGCCGGCGCGCCGGATCGCCCGTGCATTTTTCTTTACGCAGCACGCCAAACGTCACGCCGACATGCCGTAGCACGCGTGCCAGCGCCAGCACAATCTCGCGTCCCTGTGGATCGTACGAGCCCATGCAGCCGAGCCACAGGCAATACTCCTGCGAGCCGTCGTAAATCGGCAGTTCGTTTTTCTCGATGAACTTCGCACGTTCCCCGGCGGGAAAGCCCAGCGAGTTGCCATTGCGCTCCAGGTTCAGGAAGAGCTTGGTGCCGTAATCGTCCTCCCATTTCCCGGTGTTGACCGCGCCACGCCGCAGCCCGATGATCATGGGCAGATGCTGAATGCCCACGGGACACTGGAACTCGCATCCTCCACACGTGGTGCATTGGAACGCGGCTACTTCCGAAATATGTTTGCCCAGCAGTGGCGCTTCGTTGGCGGGTCCGAATTCATTCAGGTATCCACGCAAGCCTAAAATAATTTCCTTGGGATTCAGCACCTTTCCCGTGTTGTATGCCGGACAGTGCTCGGTACAGCGCCCGCATTCCACGCACGAGAATGCCTGCAAAGCGTCGATCCGCGTGACATCCTTGCCGGTATCGAGTCCGAAATCTTCATCGCCGGACAGGGGCGGGATGCGGCTGAATCCCTCGCGACGCAGAAACACCGTGACCGGACTTAATGCCAGGTGCAGATGTTTGGTATGGGGAATCAGCGGCAAAAACGTCACCAGTGCGAGAGTGTGAATCCACCAGGCCACGCGGCTTGCCGTGCCCGATTCGCCCAGCCAGAGTCCCGCCAGATACGTCACCATGAGGGTGAAGATCAAAAATGCGATGAAGCCCGATTCAGGCGAGACCTCGCCCAGCCATTTCGGCCGCACCAGAAAGCGGCGTACAAACAATCCTGCAATCGAGATCGCCACCGCCACCGCCCACACGGCAACGAATCCGAAATAGAATTTTCCAAACGCAGAGTCCGGCGAGAGCAACTGAACGCCGAAGCCCCTTGCGATGTGATTAATGGTGATCAACCCAAACGCGCAAAATCCCCAGAAGACGAAGGCGTGCGCGAGTCCCGGCAGTGGCCGCTGCCGGATCACTTTTCCTTGCGCCATCACCTCCCATAGAAACTGGCGAATGCGCGGGCCTAGCGGAGCCAGCTCGAAATCGGGAGTGGGACGCGATTTAGAAATTACATGCAGTACTTTCTGCAGCCGCAACCAAAACCACAAGAGCGATGCGACGATTGTAACGAGCAGAACCGCTCGTTCCGTCCAAGAGGGGTCTGTCATACCATTCCGATTTGAATGTATCACGTGGATCTGGCGCTGGCTTCGCTAGAATAGGGATTCTGGAGGGCATTTGCGCATAGTGGTTTCAGGCGCCGCCGGCTTTATCGGTTCGCACTTCTGCGACCGGTTACTGGCGGATCGCCACACCGTAGTAGGACTCGACAATTTCCTTACCGGCAATGCGCGCAATTTGGCGCACCTGGAAGGGAAGACGGGCTTCCGGCTCATCGAGCAGGACATCACTCTACCGTTTTCGGTTGAGGGACGGGTGGACTGCGTGGTCAATCTGGCTTCGCCGGCCAGTCCCAAGGACTATCTCGAGCATCCGATTGAAACGCTCGCCGTGGGGTCTGTGGGGACCCGCCATATGCTCGAGCTTGCCCTGGAAAAGAGCGCTCGGTTCCTGATCAGTTCCACGTCGGAATGCTACGGCGACCCGTTGGTCCATCCGCAAGTGGAGACCTATTGGGGCAATGTCAATCCAGTGGGTCCGCGTTCCTGCTACGACGAGAGCAAGCGCTTCGCCGAAGCACTGACGATGGCCTTCCACCGCAAGCATGGGGTGCGGACCAATATCGCGCGCATCTTTAATACTTACGGTCCGCGCATGAAACTGAACGACGGCCGCGTCGTTCCGGCATTCCTGGACCGTGCTCTCCGCGGTGAGCCGATCACGGTGTTCGGCGATGGGTCACAGACGCGAAGCTTCTGCTACGTAAGCGACCTTGTCGACGGTCTTTGCCGCCTGATGCTCTCGGATGAGCGTTACCCGGTGAACCTCGGAAATCCGACGGAGATGACCATCCTGGAATTCGCCGAGTACATCCGCAAAGCCACCGGCAGCCACTCCGCGATCGCGTTCGAGCCCCTTCCCGAAGACGACCCGCAACAGAGAAAGCCCGATATTGGAAAAGCCCGCAACATTCTGGGCTGGAAACCCGTGGTGGCTTTGGAAGAGGGAATCGGTCTCACCGTCGACTACTTCAAGAATTTACAAGCCGCTGTCGCCTGACGCCCCATCACTGAAGAGGCCACTATTTTTCCTGATACGAATCTGGTGTGGGCCACACCATTGCTTTCGAGGCGTGACGTCTTGGACAATGCATTTGCGCGGAAACTACTGACGGACCGGCAACTGATGCCGGAGGACATCGACTTGTATCGCGAGCAGGCGAGTGCGTTTCGCGAGAAGTTTGGCAGAGAGATGGGGCCCGAGGACCCGTTCTTTTTCGATCCGGATGCGGATACACCACAATTCCGGGGCCCAGAGGATGCGGATTGGGTCCTCGATTTCCTGGCCCGCCTCATGGCCGAGACCGGCATCGACGCGGCCGCGATCTACGCTTTCAAACGTACGGGAGGACTCTTTCCGTCCGCTACCATGCCGCTCAATCCGCAGGATCTTTTAGAGTGGAATGCCGCCGTTTACGAATACCAGGAGAAGTTGGGTAAGGCGCCGAGGCAATAGGGCCCTGGTCAAGGTGTAACCCGCTCGCTCACACTCTGGCCCGTTGCCAGATCCACACCGAACAGGTCGATATATTTCACGGTGGGAACGGCCAGAACCTTGTGGGTGCTAACGTACATCTTGTCGAGACGCGCCCGACGCCCGTCGATTGTAGCTTCCGCGCGTACCGAATTCCCTTCCCTTACGATCTCGATCTCCCGCTGTTTCTGGGAGACCAGCCTCAGCCGGTAGCCCTTAGAATCCCGATCCGGTTCGATGGTGAAGCCGTAAGCTCGCGCTTTCTCCAGGGAAGTTAGCTCTTCGCGGTGGCCGTCTACGGCAGCCATCACCCAGTAGGCGCTGATCGGCTGGCGCGGATCGAGATCTCCGTCAGGTCGAATGTTGGCGTCGTAATGGACCACGTTGGCGTTGGTGCTTCGTTCGATCACGAACAGCGGAGCCTGCCTTCCCTCGATGCTAGCGGCGAACAGACCCGCCGCTGCCGTCAGCAGCAGGGCCGCGATTCGCCATTTTGCTCGCGCTTGCATCCGTTTCACCATGTGATCCCTTTCCCACCAGCTCCCAATTTTCTATACGGTCGAGCTATACACCTTGGATGTTTCTTCCACACAAATGGATGCTTCCTGCAACCTGTTATCATCGCGTGAAGTGGATCACCCCCGCGTCGCCATTATCGTTCCCTGCTACAACGAGGCCAAACGCCTGCCTGTGGCGGAATTTGACGCGTTTCTGGAGAATTCCCACATCGATTTTCTCTTCGTGGATGATGGCAGCCGCGACAATACGAAGGAAGTCCTGGCGTCGCTCGAGTCAGCCTGGCCCGGGCGCGTGATTCCCATCTATCAGCCCCAGAATCGCGGCAAGGCGGAGGCGGTGCGCGCGGGAATCTGCGCGGCTTTGGATCGAGGCTTTGAGTACGTGGGCTTCTGGGATGCCGATCTGGCAACTCCTTTAAACGAGATCCCGGAATTTATGGCGGTGTTTGCGGAAACCCCTGAGCTCGATATGGTATTCGGCTCGCGGGTGAAACTGCTGGGTCGGCATGTGGAGCGGAAGGCGGTGCGCCACTATCTCGGCCGCGTCTTCGCCACCTTTGTCTCCACTATGCTGGGGTTGCCTATTTACGACACGCAATGCGGCGCGAAGATTTTCCGGGTTCGTTCCGGCACCCGGGTGCTGTTCGATAAACCCTTCCTCAGCCGCTGGGTATTTGATGTCGAAATCCTGGCGCGATACCTCCAAACGGTCGGAACGGTGGCCGCTATGCAGAAAATCTACGAATTCCCGCTTCGCTACTGGGTGGATGTGGGTGGGTCGAAAGTCAAGCCCGGCGATTTTTTCATCGCTTTTCGGGATGTACTGCGCATCCGGCGCGCCTATCCAAGCCTCGGACGCGGTTAGTCAAAACACCTGACATGCAACTCTGAAGTACTGGTACGGGTACGGCTAGCAACGTAGAAAGCACTATCGCATAACTGGAATTGCTTATGCGGAAACTCTTATCAATCTTCGTTTTCAGCACCTGTTTGCTCTGCGCTCAAGACTCTCTTCTGTTCCAGCCCCGGACGCCGGCTCCCAAACTTTGGCGGGCCAGCATCACCGCCTTGGCCGCCGCTAATATCGTCGATGTGCATTCCTCCTGGGGAAAGCACGAACTCAACTCGACTCTCTCAAGCCCGTCCGGTAACTTCGGCAAAGAGGGCGCCCTGATCAAGCTTGGCTTTCAGGGAGGCCTGATCGGGTTCGAATATCTCATCACCCGTGGACACCGCTCTCGCAAGCTTTATCGCGCCCTCACCATCGTCAACTTCTCCGTTTCCGGAGCCATCGGCGGAGTGGCTATTCACAACTACACCGTTCCACGCCCGCAGTGACGGCTCCTATCGGATGATGTCGTCTTCCGAATCGATATGTCGCGTGGTGGTAGTGCGCTCCACGTACTCCGGCTCTGTCGTTCGAACGCGCGTGGTGCGGTCGACGTAGACTTCGTCGTCCACCGGCGGGACCGGTACGTTGGTTCCTCGGGCGCGGGGCAACGGCTTGTCGGCATTGCCGAAATCGCCGGACTTTTCCGTCTCGGTTCCGATCTTCTGACCGCCGGCGTGCATCATCACGTCCTTTGCCCGCTTCACCCAATCGTGATTGTCGCAGTGAACTGACATCAGCACGCCGCCCTGACGGATCCGCCCCTCGTAACGCCGGGCTTCGTATTCAGGAATGGTCATGCCGATCAACGCGCCGATCAAGCCAAAGAGTATACCGATCCCGCCCGCTCCGGCGAAAGCCGCCACGATGGGGCCCGCGGCGGTTATGCTCACCAGGTTGGGAATTACCAATTGACCGGTGCCTGTGAACCATCCCAGTACCGCTCCGATAATCGCGCCCGCGATCACGCCGGCGCAGAAGCCTTCCGGAGCCTTGGTGTTCTTCTCATGTGCGAAATCTTTGGTGCCCTGGTTGTCCTGAAGGAGCGCGGAAATATCCGCGCTGCGAAACCCGGCGCGGCGCAGACGATCCACTGCTTCTTCCATCTCCAGGCGGCTCGGATAGATTCCGAAGACTGCTGTATTCTTAGCTGCCATGTTTTGCTCCTCGCGATACGTCTCACGCGTTTCGCCCGAATCGGGGTGCGTTGCGCATCGCACTGGAGAAGTGTGCAACGGGATTGCCACGTCCACGCCGGTTTGGCCCTGGCACGTGATTTAACTCACGGGTTGCTCTGTTAAAATGAGGAAGTCGCCCCCCAACACAAGTCATGAAATTTGGAGTCATCGTTTTTCCGGGTAGCAACTGTGACCACGACGCCTTCTACGCGGTCTCTGCCAGCTTCGGGCAAAAGGCTGAATGGATTTGGCATGATTCCCATTCCGTCGGCGATGTCGACGCCGTGATTCTGCCGGGGGGATTTGCCTATGGCGATTACCTCCGCTGCGGCGCCATCGCCAAGTTCTCTCCGGTGATGCAGGCCGTCAAAGATTATGCGGCCGATGGCGGGCTGGTACTGGGAGTGTGCAACGGATTTCAGATTCTGGTGGAAGCCGGTCTCCTGCCCGGCGCGCTGATCCGCAATCGCAGCCTCAAGTTCATCTGCCGCGACGTCCATTTGCGTGTCGAAACCACGCGCTCGCCCTTCACCGGCGCGGCGCATCGCGGCGAGATCCTGCGGATGCCCATCGCGCATGGGGAGGGCTGCTACTACGCTAGCGAGCAGACCTTGGACGAACTGGAAGCAGAAGACCGGGTGGCCTTCCGCTACCTGGACAATCCGAACGGCTCTCTGCGCAACATCGCCGGGATTCTCAATGCCCAACGCAATGTCATGGGCCTGATGCCGCATCCGGAGCGTGCCTGCGATGAGCTCATGGGGTCGAGCGACGGCCTGACCATTTTCGAATCGATGCTCCGCACGGTTCAGGCGCATCGCGCCGCTTTCGTGCCGGCAGGACGGCGATGATTACGGCCGATCTCATCTCACAGCACCAACTGACACCCTCTGAGTACGACAAGATCGTCGACATTCTGGGCCGCGAGCCCAGTTATACCGAACTGGGCATTTTCAGCGTGATGTGGAGCGAGCACTGCTCGTACAAAAGCTCACGCCTCCACCTGAAGAAACTGCCGACACGCGGCAAGTTAGTCGTGCAAGGGCCAGGGGAGAACGCCGGCATCATCGATATCGGCAACGATTACGTCATCGCCTTCAAGATCGAATCACACAATCACCCGAGCTTCATCGAGCCTTTTCAGGGCGCCGCGACCGGTGTCGGCGGCATTCTCCGGGACATCTTCACCATGGGTGCGCGTCCCATCGCCGTGCTCGATTCATTGCGCTTCGGCCGCTTGGACGACCCGGAAACCGGCGCCCGCAATCGCCGCATCCTCTCGGGCGTGGTGTCCGGCATTGCCCACTACGGCAATTGCTTCGGAGTCCCAACGGTGGGCGGCGAGTGCATCTTCGAACCTTGTTACGATGGCAACCCGCTGGTGAATGTCTTTGCGCTGGGCGTCTGCCGCAAAGAGGACATCTTTTACGCTAAGGCCGCAGGCGTGGGAAACCCGGTCATCTATGTCGGTGCCCGCACTGGCCGCGATGGCATTCACGGCGCATCCATGGCCAGTGCCGAGTTCACCGAGGAGTCCAAGCAGAAGCGCCCCAACGTGCAAGTCGGCGACCCGTTCATGGAGAAACTGCTCCTCGAAGCTTGCCTGGAGGCGATGAAGACCGGCGCGATCGTTGGCATTCAGGACATGGGCGCCGCGGGATTGACTTGTTCCACCTGTGAGATGGGCAGCCGCGGTGAGGTCGGCATCGAAATCGAGTTGGACCGGGTTCCCCAGCGTGCCACCGGCATGACACCCTACGAGATCATGCTCTCCGAGAGCCAGGAGCGCATGCTGCTGGTGGCCGCCAAGGGCCGCGAAGAAGAGGTCTTTTCGGTCTTCCGCAAGTGGGGCCTGGAAGCGGTCGAGATTGGGGTGGTGACGCGCGACGGCAAACTCCGCGTCAAGCATCATGGCGAAGTTGTGGCCGAGATTCCCAATCGCGAACTGGCCGACGAAGCGCCGCTGTACGATCGTCCTCACGACGTGGTGCCCGCGCCTGTTCGGCCCGTTCCCAACCTGCCCAAAGCCGACGTGCAGAACAGCCTGCCCACGCTGCTTGCCTCCCCTGATATCTGTTCCAAGCGCTGGATCTGGCAGCAGTACGATTTTCAGGTCCGCACCAACACCGTGGCGGGTCCCGGTGCTGAGGCTGCGATTATCCGGATTAAAGAGACCGGCACGTCGGTGGCGATGTCGCTGGATGGCAATGGCCGGTATTGCTTCCTCTCGCCGCGGGAGGGCGCGCGCCTTGCCGTCGCGGAGGCTTGCCGGAATCTCGCGACGGTGGGGGCGCGTCCCGTGGCCGCGACCAACTGCCTCAATTTCGGCAATCCCGAGCGCCCGGAGATCATGGCCCAATTGGTGGAAGCCATCGAAGGAATGTCGGAGGCCTGCCGCTTCTTCGATACTCCCATCACCGGAGGCAATGTCAGCCTGTACAACGAAACCCTGGGCGAAGGCATCTATCCCACGCCGGTCTTAGGTGTGGTCGGTCTCATGGCCACCGCGCCGCCGGTGACCATCCCCTTCAAGAATGCAGGACGGGCGCTGGTATTGCTCGGCGGACTCGGCTCGTGTGACGACGCCCGCATGGGCGGAACGCAGTACGCGAAGGAAATCGTCAAGCAGCTTTGGGGGTTGCCGCCGCTGCTCGATCTGGAATACGAACAGCGGGTCCAGTACGCCATCCGCCGCATTCTGGAAGAAGGACTGGCCGAGTCGGCGCACGATCTGAGCGATGGCGGCCTGGCGGTTGCCGTCGCGGAGTGTTCTTTTGGCCCCGCGGAAGTGGGCGCGCAGATTGAAATCGTCTCCAATCTGCGTCCCGAGGTGCTGGCTTTTCACGAGGCGCCGTCGCGAATCCTGATCTCCACCAACAACCCCAAGCGGGTGGTGGCGATCGCCGAAAAATATGAAATAGAAGCGCCGGTAGTCGGGGTTACAATTGAGAAAGGAATTGAGATCCGGCAGCGCACTGTCACGCTCGGATCCTGGGAGATCTCCGCTCTGAAATCCGCCTACGATGGGGCCCTGGAAACACATGTCCGGTAAGCAGGCGAAGAACTGGGGCCTAGGGCCTGGGGCCGGGGGCCAGGGAGACGCACCTGCGGAGCGGCTCCGCCTGCACACTCCAAACAGCACCTCCGAGCCCGACAAACAGCGAGCGCAGCGAGCCTCTTCCCCCGGCCCCCGGTCCCTGGCCCCATGGGCTTCCGACAAGTTTCACGAAGAGTGCGGCGTCGTCGCCATTGCGGGGCATCCGGAAGCAGCCAAGCTTGCATACCTGGGGCTCTATGCATTGCAGCATCGCGGGCAGGAGAGCGCCGGCATCTGCACCAGCGATGGGCGCGAGATTTATACCCATAAGGCGATGGGGCACGTCGCGGATATCTTCACGAGTCCCGTGCTGGCCACGCTGCCCGGCGAACTCGCTATCGGACACACGCGATATTCCACCGCCGGCGACACCGTTCTATTGAATGCCCAGCCGTTTTCCGTAGCCTGCAACAAAGGACTGGTCGCCGTCGCGCACAACGGCAATATCACCAACGCCACCGAGTTGCGCACCCGCCTGGGCCGATTGGGCTCCATCTTCCAGGCATCCAGCGATACCGAGGTCATCCTCCACCTGATGGCCCATTCTTCTGAGCGCACCCTTTCGGGCGCGTTGCGCGATGCGCTTCTGCAACTCGATGGGGCGTTCTCCCTGGTGTTCCTGGCTCAGGACCGCATTATCGTGGCCCGAGACCCGCATGGCTTCCGTCCGCTGGCCGTCGGCGAAATGGAGTTCTCGGGTAAGCGCAAGTGCCACGTCTTTGCCTCCGAAACTTGCGCCTTCGATCTGATCGGCGCCGTGTACCTCAACGACGTGGAGCCCGGCGAAATGGTGATGGTCGGCCCCGAGGGCATGACTCGCGAGCGTTGGGCGCCCCGGCAGCCACTCGCGCAATGCGCCTTCGAACACGTCTATTTCTCGCGTCCCGATTCCATCGTTTTCGGCCGCTCCGTGGAAGAATCGCGCGAGAAGATGGGCCGCCTGCTGGCCCGCGAGTGCCCGGCCGATGCCGACCTGGTCGTTCCCGTTCCCGATTCCGGAGTCGCCGCAGCGATCGGCTATTCCTCGGAATCCGGCCTGCCTTACCGGCAAGCTCTTATCCGTAATCACTACGTGGGCCGCACCTTCATTGAGCCGTCGCAGGCCATCCGCGATTTCGGCGTCAAGCTGAAGCTCAATCCCGTGCGGCATCTGCTGCAAGGAAAACGCGTGGTCCTGGTGGACGACTCCATCGTCCGCGGCACCACCAGCCGCAAAATCGTGCGCATGGTACGGCAGGCCGGCGCGCGTGAAGTGCATCTGCGCATCTCCTGCCCGCCCACCATCTCACCCTGTTTCTACGGAGTCGATACGCCGACCAGCGCCGAACTGATCGCCTCCAATCACAATGTAGAAGAGATTCGCCGATTCGTGGAGGCTGATTCCATCGGCTACCTGTCCATCGGGTCGCTTCGCAAGGCCGTGGCCGACGATCGCCACGAATACTGCTATGCCTGCTATACGGGCAACTATCCCACGGAACTGGTCAACATCGAAGAATTGATCACCGCGCGCCAGAAACGGCATTGAGCGCGGCGAATTCTGGCAGGGACGCGGCCGCTTTTTAGCGAAGCGCTACCGTTCGCCCACCCTGTTCCTTACTCTTCTGCGCTGCATCCATAAACGCAAACATCTCGAGTGTTTCTTCATTAGGAACGGGCGGCTTGCCGCTCTCGAAAAACTTGACGATCTCGACCACTAGCGGGTGATAGTCCGTCGCTGCCGCCGCCTTCGGGTGGCTTTCCACCACGTCCTTGGCTCGAAACACCACCGCGCCATAATCGCTGTACGGCCGGATGGCCCGCACTGTCCCGATGCGTCCGTCCTTCCATTTCCCCACGATCACTTCCACGTTCGCTCCCGAAGTACGCGTGACGCTTTCGCATCCCGGGCCCATCAACGTATACAGCACCTCGACCGGATGCACGGCATACCAGGAGAGGTCCAGATAATGGTGCGGCTCCATTGGGCCCGGTCCCCACGTCATGGCGCCGGTGACATCCGGAAATTTCATGGTCGCGCCGATCGCGCCAAATCGCAGGCTCGACGAGCTGAACCACGCCACGCCCGCCGCTTTTGCCAATCGCGCAATCTCGCGCGCATCCTCCAGGGTCGAGGCGAGCGGCTTGTCGATGAACAGAGGCTTGTGCGCGGCAATCACCGGCCTCGCCTGTTCCAGATGTACGCGCCCATCGATGCTGGTGAGCAACACTCCATCCACCTTCGTGAGCAGCGTTGCGATGTCCGGCACAATCTCCACGCCGTACTTGGTGCGAATCTCTTCGGCGTATCGATCCACGCGTCCATGACTCTCTTCGATATCCGCGCTGCCGCCTTTGTATGCCGCGACTACACGCGCCCCCGCGACATGATCGCGCTCGCTGGCATCCTCATTCAGCAGTTTCGTGAAGGCGGGAACATGCGAGGTGTCGGTTCCGATGATGCCCAGTCGAAAATCGGCGCACGGAGCAGACAGCGCCAACGCGAGGAGCAGGAGTGATTTCACGATAGGCATTGTACACTGGGGTGAGACGGCCCGGGGTATCCCGTCAGTTGCGGACCGATCGGTCGCGCAAACCTCATCCCGTTTATGGACCTCACCACCCCGCTCAGCTCTGTTAAAGGAATCGGTACGGCGCGGGCCGCCATGCTGGAGGCCAAAGCACTGGTCACCGTCGAAGACATGCTGGGCTACATTCCGTTCCGCTACGAGGACCGCAGCAACGTCAAAACTATTGCCCAACTGGCACCCGGCGAGATGGCAACCGTCATCGCAGAGGTCCGCTCGGCTAAGGTATCGGGCTTCCGGCGCCGCAATCTGGGCATGTTCGAGGCCCGCTTCAGCGACGCTTCCCGCGCCATTCTGGTTGGCAAATGGTTTCACGGCGGCTACCTCGCTAACGTCTTCGCCGATGGCATGAAGGTGGCGCTCTACGGCAAGGTCGAATTCGACAGCTACGCGGGTCAGCTCACCATGCTGCACCCGGAGTACGAAATCCTCTCGGGCGACGACGACGAGGGCGAGTCTTCCCTGCATGTAGGGCGCATTGTGCCCATCTACGAGGCAGTCTCCAAGATCACCACCAAGCAACTGCGCGTGCTGCTGCATCGCGTGCTGGAGTCGCTGACGCCCGAAGAAGATCTTCTTCCGGAGTTCCTGCGCGGGCGTTTCCAGATGCCGATGCCGGACCGCTGGACCGCCTTGCGTCAGACCCATTTCCCTCCGCCCGACTCCGACCTTCGCCTGCTCAACGCGTTCCGCTCGCCGGCCCAATACCGCCTCATCTTCGAGGAGTTCTTCTGGCTCGAATGCGGCGTCGCGTTGAAGCGCGGCAAGGCGCGCATGCTGCCTGGCATCGCCTTTGAAGTGACCGATCGCGTGCGCCAGCAGATCAAGACCATGCTGCCGTTCAAGCCCACGGAGGCGCAAAAGCGCGTGATCACGGAGATCGTCGCCGATATGAAGGCGCCCCGCCCCATGAACCGCTTGCTACAGGGCGATGTGGGAAGCGGCAAGACTATCGTCGCCGCCGAAGCCGCGGTGGTCGCCATCGAGAACGGCTATCAGGTCGCTGTGCTGGCGCCCACCGAGATCCTGGCCGCGCAGCACTTCCTCTATTTCAAGCAGATTCTCTCCAAGCTCGGATACGTCTCGATGTTGTTGACCGGCTCATTCACGCCGCGCGAGAAGACGCAGTTGAAGAAGCTCGTAGCAGAGGGCATTGCCCACGTAGTCATCGGTACGCACGCGCTGCTGGAAAAGGACGTCGAGTTCAAGCGGCTCGGCCTCGCGATTGTCGACGAGCAGCATCGCTTCGGCGTGCTGCAGCGTCTTGGACTGGTGCAGAAGGGCGTTCATCCCGACGTTCTGGTGATGACAGCCACGCCCATTCCGCGGACTCTCGGCATGACGCTTTATGGCGATCTCGACGTCTCCATCATCGACCAGTTGCCGCCGGGGCGAAAGCCGATCCTGACCAAACACTACACCGCCGACCGCATCGAACAGGCCTACAGCTTCGTAAAAACGCAAATCGACGAAGGGCGCCAGGCTTACGTGGTCTACCCCGTCATTGAAGAGTCGGAAACCCAGTCCACGAAGGCCGCGCAGAAGATGTACGAGCACCTCTCCAAGGAGGTCTTCCCCGATATCGCCGTGGGGCTGATGCATGGACGCCTCGGCGCCGATGAGAAGGAAGCGGTGATGCAGCGCTTCAAAGCAGGTGAGATCAAGATCCTGGTCTCGACTACGGTGATCGAAGTGGGAGTGGATGTTCCCAACGCCTCGGTGATGCTGATTGAACATGCCGAGCGTTTTGGCCTGGCACAGATGCACCAGCTTCGCGGGCGCGTTGGGCGCGGCGCCGCCCAGAGCTACTGCCTGCTCGTCACCGAGAAGCTCAACGATACCGCGCGCGAGCGCATCCGCACACTCGTGGAATCGACCGACGGATTCTACATCTCCGAAATGGATCTGAAGCTTCGCGGTATGGGAGAATTCTTCGGCACCAAACAGTCCGGCATGCCCTCGCTGCGCATGGCGGACATCATTCGCGATGCCGAAATCCTCGAAGTCGCGCGGCGCGAAGCGATGGACTTCGTCGCGCGCCCACCCTCGGAGGAGGCGCTGCGCCAGGCAGTCGCGTACATTCGCGACCACTGGCAGCGCCGCTACGGCCTGGTGACGGTGGGCTGATGCGCGTCATTGCCGGGGAGTTCCGTTCGCGCCGCCTGAAGAGCGTTCCGGGAGACGCCACTCGCCCCACGCCCGACCGTCTGCGCGAGACACTCTTTGACATCCTGGGCCAGCGGATCGAAGGCGCCACGTTCCTGGATGCATATGCAGGCACGGGTGCAGTGGGCATCGAAGCGTTGAGCCGCGGCGCCCGTCACGCATTCTTTCTGGAGAAGAGCCGGGGGGCCGTCGAAACGATCCGCGAGAATCTGGCGTCGCTGCAATTGGAATCGCGGGCAACGGTCGTGGCCGGCCCGGTGCTGCTCACCATTGAACGCCATCCCGCCGGTATCGTGTTCCTGGATCCGCCTTACACCTCGGAACGCGAATACCCGGCGGTGCTGGAGTTGCTGGGCTCATCGCCGCCCGAGTTGACACTGGTGCAGCACTCGTCGCGTCTGCAACTTCCGGAGTCGGCGGGAGGGCTGCGCCGCACGCGCGTGGTGAAGCAAGGCGACAATGCCCTCAGCTTCTACACGGAGTAGCGCGATCGGTCCGCGGCCTTAGTCGCCCTGTGAAAGCCGCCATAGCACCTGGCGCAGCATGCCCATGAGCACCGGAGCATCTCGCGCCGCCAGATCCCAGCGCCGAACCAGCCGGCGAATCTTCTCCTGGCTGGACGCGGCGGTCACCGGATTGATATAACCGCTGCGTTCGAGCACGTCGATCAGCATCCCCGTGATCTGCTCATTCTCCGCCGCCCCCGCCCGCCGGATGCGTTCCGGCTTCGCCTCCGCCGCCTTGGGATCGCGCGCCAATTCGTAGAGGCACAACGCCACCGCCTGCCCGAGATTCATCGAGAGACCCGCGTCGACGGTCGGAATGCGCATCAGCCAGTGGCAATGGCTCAGGTCCTCGTTCGACAGTCCGAACTTCTCGGAGCCGAACAGAAGCGCGACGGGAGCCTGCGCCAGGGACCGCGCGATCAGGCGCGCGCCGTATTCCAGGCGACGGAGCGGATGCTGCAGTTCCCGGTGTCCTAATGATGTCGTGCCAATCACGAGCCGGCAGTCCGCAACGGCATCCGCGGTAGTCGCGAACTCTTCCGCGGCTTGCAGGAGGGGCGCCGCGCCTACCGCGGAGCGTGCCTCGCGGAACGCTACGTCATACGGCTGCACCACCCGCAAGCGGGCAAAGCCGAAATTCGCCATGGCCCGCGCCGACGCGCCGATGTTGAGCGGATTGCGCGTCGAGACCATCACGACGCGAAGATTGTCTTTCCAGTTTGTGCCGATACTCCGATCGTATCGAAACCGGGATCATAGCGAAACTCGCGCGTCCCCGCGATGCGCGCCGCAATCGCGTGTTACAGTTTGGAATTGAGACACTACCCAATATTTCTGGACCTGAAAGACCGGCCGGTGCTGTTGGTAGGCGCCGGCAAGGTAGCGCTGCGCAAGGCTAAGGGCCTGCTCGAATGCGGGGCACGAATCACGGTGGTCGCGCCGGAATGTGAGCCGGAGTTTGAAACCATGCCGGTACGTCTCGTCCGCCGACGGTTTCGTGCGTCCGACCTGGGGAATTGCTTGCTGGTCTTCGCCGCCACCGATGATCGCCTCACCAATCACCGCATCGGAATTGCCGCCAAAGGCAAGGGCCTTTTCGCCAACATCGCGGATTCTTCCGAGGAGTGCGGATTTCTGGTACCCGCGCGGGTGCAGCGCGGCAACGTGCAGATCGCGATCTCGACGGGCGGCGAGAGTCCTCGCCTTTCGGCTGAGCTGCGCAAAAAGTTGGAAGACATACTGTAGAAGAAGGTATCTCGGAGGACGCTCCCTCAGTCTCAGTCTCAGACACGCTGAAAAAATGCGAGCGGGCGATTCTTTTACGTCATCTCACACCCACCGTCCCGGCTCGTAACCTGCCAAATACGTGCGCGCGATATGCGCTTGCGAGCCGCGCGCGTCAGCAAGCGGCCACTCATCAGAAGGGGAGACGCTCCCTCAGCTCACAGTCGCGGCTCGTAAAGTCGCGGCAAGACGGTATCATTGAAAGCTGGGCCGCGCATCGTCGACATGAGCCGCGCCCGTTTGCATTCGTCTCCGGCCTCCGAGACGTACGGCCTGGCCGTACGTCAACTGAACGATATGTGGTGCCGTTTCGTTGTCCCCGTAGCCTTGCTGGCGCTCGCGTGGGGTGCGTGCGCACAACCGGGCCCCAAGCCCAGTCACGATCCAGAAGCCGCGCGCCTGGTCACCGGCGATATCCCCAATTTCTGGCGCGTATTTGACAAGGCCTCCTTGAAAGATGCCGGTGACCTGTTCCAACGCGAGTACCTCGACCCGGGGTCCACCGGCCTTCACGATTTCGTCAAGGCCCGCATCCAGAACGGCCGACTTCTGGCTGCCACCGCGGTGTCACGCCCGCGCTACTATTCCGCCATTCGTGAAGGTACGCTCTCCATCGATCGATCCACCGCCGTCAAGGACGCAATCCGCGCGAGCTTCCGCAAGCTCAAGGAGATTTATCCGGACGCCGTGTTCCCCGATGTGTACTTCGTGGTCGGCCGCATGACTTCCGCGGGTACCACCTCCCAGAACGGCCTGTTGATCGGGGTCGAGATGAATGCTCGAGACCGGAATACGCCGGTTGACGAGTTGAACGATTGGGAACGCGCGGTTACGGGGCAGATCGCCAACCTTCCGAATATCGTAGCCCACGAACTAATTCACATCCAGCAGGACCAGGACAGTGAGCAGACCTCGCTCCTTTATCGGTCTTTGATGGAAGGCGGAGCCGACTTCGTAGGGGAACTTATCTCCGGCGACATCATCAATCGGGTCCAGCGCACATACGGCGACGCACATGAGGCGGCACTCTGGCAGGAGTTTCGTAAAGACATGGCGGGCAAAGACGTCAGCCACTGGCTATTCCAGGGAGACCGCTCCAAAGACCGTCCAGCCGACCTCGGATACTACATCGGTTTCAAGATCTGCGAAGCTTTCTATCGCCGGACTCCAGACAAGCGCGAGGCCGTGCGCCGCATTCTCAGAGTCAAGGATGCCGAGGCGTTCCTCCGGGATAGTGGATATGAAGGCGGCCACCAGCCAGGCCGGTAGCCGCCGCCCTGGTCGTCCAGGAGCTCAGCGAGCAGTTTTGGACTGCTGCGTCATCTGTGCCATCGACTCCTTCATGCGCTTCTGCATCTCCGCCGGGGCGACCTCTTCAATCCTCGTCGCGACCGACCACGAGTGCCCGAACGGATCTTTGAGCCGCCCGTAACGGTCTCCCCAGAACATGTTGGTCAGCGGCGCTTCCACTTGCGCGCCTGCGGCAACCGCCTGATTGAAAACCGTATCGGCGTTCTCCACGTATAGCATCACGCCGCTCGTGGTGCCTCCCAGGGATTGCGGGGAATGGCCGCCGGTGCCGGGCATTTCGTCGGCCAGCATAATGACGGAATCACCGATCCGGATTTCGGCATGTCCGATCTTTCCCCCCGGCGCCTCCATGCGCATGATTTCCTGTGCACCGAACGCACGTTTGTAGAAGTCGATCGCACGCGCCGTATCGTTGGTTGTCAAATACGGGGTCGCGGTGTGGAAACCTGCGGGTATGGGTTTGGTTTGTGGCATTGGATTGCTCTCCTCGTTTTTGATTTTGGTAACGGCTTTCAGTCTACTGCCGCCTCTCCGGAGAATGCGGTGACGAAACACCCGCTGGTGGGCCCTTGGCGACGCGATCCGTGATCGTTTTCGCATCGATGACGCCTTGGCATCTCTCTTGCTTCACTCTTTCGTCCGTACATAATAGATTCGGGGAGAGCATGGGAAATCTCTATCAAGACCTCCGTTACGCCGTGCGAACGCTGCGCCGGTCCCCCGGCTTCACACTCATCGCCATCCTGACTCTGGGCCTGGGAATCGGCGCCAACACGGCGATTTTCAGCCTGGTGCACGCCGTCATCCTGAAGCCTCTGCCCTTTCACGACCCCGCTCGCCTGGTCGCGATCTGGGACACTTACCTCCCGCAATTTCCCAAGGTGGGCATCTCGCCCCCGGAGATGGCGGCTTGGCAGCAGCAGACCGACCTCTTCGAACAGACGGCCTGGTATCGCTATGTCCCGCAGAACCTCGCACTGACTTCCTCCGGGGCCGAACCGCTCGAAGTCCACGCCGGCTTCGCCTCGGCGACGCTGCTTCCCACGCTCGGTGTCGCGCCCGCCATTGGGCACGCCTTCGCTTCCACGGAACCGCCCAATTCCCTGCTGCTCGGGGACGCTCTGTGGCGCACCCGATTCGGCGGCGATCCCTCGATTCTAGGCAAGAGCATCCGCCTGAACGAGCGCGAGTTCACGATCGTTGGCGTGATGGCACCCGAGTTCCGCTTCCCGGAATGGGCCGACCTGTGGCTCCCTCAGGGTCCTCTGCAGGGCGACGAACTGACCAATCCAGTGCGCCACGCGCTGGGATTCGTGGCACGCCTTCGTCCCTCTGCCACTCCCGCCCAGGCCGGCGCTCGCATACGGGACATCGCGCAGAGGCTGGCAGCCGAGCACCCTAAAACCAGCACGGGATGGGGCGTCAAGCTCGTCGACCTGCAAGAGGACCTGACTGCCAACCTGCGTCCCTCTCTTTGGATGTTGCTGGGCGCTGTGACCCTGGTGTTGCTGATCGCATGCGGCAACATGGCCAATCTTCTGCTTTCGCGATCCACGAGCCGGGCGCGGGAGATTGCCGTGCGCACTGCTCTCGGCGCGGGATCGGCTAGACTCGTCCGCCAGTTGCTCGTCGAAAGCGTATTGCTGGCGGCCGCAGGCGGCACATTCGGGCTGGTTCTCGCATCTGTGAGCCTCGCCGCAGCGGCCCCAGTTCCGGCACCGCTGGATTCGTCGGTGCTCCTGTTCCTGCTTGCAATCTCAACTGCAACAGGCGTCCTGTGCGGTCTCGCCCCCGCGCTGCAGACCCTCCGCGCCGATACCAACTCGATCATCAAATCGGCGTCGCAGGCCAGTGGGCGTTCCCCGAATGTGCGAGGCACGCTCGTCGTCCTCGAATTTGCCCTGGCGCTGATCCTCGTGGCGGGCGCAGGCATCCTGCTCAAGAGCTTCGAGCGCCTGATGCATGTGGATCCGGGCTTCTCGCCCCAAGGCGTGGTCACTGTGCGGCTTTCTATCCCGCCATCTCGCAAGCCCAACGACCTCTTTCACCGCATCGACGCCCGTCTGCGAACCCTGCCCGGGGTCCAGTCGATCGCTGCCAGCAATACGCTGCCGCTAATCGCCAACCGCGCCAACACCACCCGTTTCAACGTGCCCGGCAGCCCGCTGGTCAATCCCGACGCGCTGCCCGCGGCACAGATTCGCGCCGTCAGTCCCGATTACTTCCAGGCGATGCACATCCCGATCCGATCCGGGAGGGCGTTTACGGAGCGAGACTTGAACGACCCGGTCGCGATCATCAATGAGAGCATGGCGAAGCGTTTCTGGCCGGGCGAAGACCCGGTCGGCCGCAAGTTCATCACCGGACCCTGGTCGGCGAATCCCAGTTTCTCGACCATCATCGGAGTGGCGGGAGACGTCAAGAATTTCGGCCTCGATTCCGAATCCACGATGGACCTGTACTTCCCCAGCCTGAACCCCGCCTATGTGGTGGTGAAATCCTCGGGTGACGCCGCCGCGCTCGCCGGAGCCGTCCGCCGCGAGATCCACGCGGCCGATCCCGACCTGCCGCTCTCCGACCTTCAGACCATGGACGAAATCCTGGCGAATTCGGCCCATTCGCGACGCTGGACCATGGCACTATTGGCGGTTTTTGCGGGGCTGGCGCTGCTGCTGGCGCTAATCGGGATCTACGGGGTGATGTCGTGGCTGGTGGCGCAGCGCACGCGCGAAATCGGTATTCGCATGGCCCTGGGCGCCAGCCGGGCGCAGGTGCTCGGCCTGGTGATTCGTTACGGATTCGCCCTCAGCGGCATCGGCACCGCGATCGGAGTCGCCGGGGCACTGGCGCTCCGCCGGGTGTTGTCGGGCCTGGTCTTCGACGTCAGCACCGCGGATCCGTGGATCTACGGTGGAGTTGTCCTCCTGATGCTCGCGGTCGCCCTGCTCGCCTGCTACGTGCCAGCCCGCAGGGCCGCTCGCGTCGACCCGCTGATTGCTCTCCGCTGGGAGTAAAACTGTCCCATCGTGGACACTGTAATCCCACTCCTGGGACTCGCCCCGGCGGGATTTCCGTAGTTTGCGGGGACATGCCTGAGGAATCTCGCGTGCTTCTAATTCGCCGCGAGGTTGTCCATGGCAAAGAAAGAACGGATCCGCGAATCACTTACCGGCCTACCCACCCTGGAGTACCTGATGCAGCGAATTGAGATGGGATGGAGACCATCCGCCATCGAATGGGAGCGGGATATCGTCCCCGCCGGGCAGGAACAGCCCTACTCCGAGGAGATTCCGTACGGCCTGCAAGTGGCGCCCGATTGCAACGGCCTGGTCGAAAATCCCAAGGAGAAAGAGATCGTCACGATGGCGATCGACATGATCGTCGAAGATTGCGCTCTTTCCCGCGTGGCTGCCGAGTTGAATCTGCGCGGCTACAAGACGCGCGCGGGTAATCCCTGGACCCCGAGCGACCTCTTTACTCTGTTGCCGCGGATGATCCAGATCGGACCGCGCCTCTTTACCAGTGAACAATGGGTGACGCGGCGGGCGCGCCTTCCCAAGGTAGTGTAGGCGGCGGCGGAAAAGGTCGAAGACCGCTTGCTGACGCGCGCGGCTCGTATCTTCTCCTCGTGTTTTTCGTTGCGAGCCGCGACCGCAAGGGAGTGGTTTTCGGAGCGATCCCGACATCGCTTGCTGACGCGCGCGGCTCGCATCTTCTCCTCGTGTTTTTCGTTGCGAGCCGCGACCGCAAGGGAGTGGTTTTCGAAGCGATCCCGACATCGCTTGCTTACGCGCGCAGCCCGCATCTTCTCCTCGTGTTTTTCGTTGCGAGCCGCGACCGTAAGGGAGTGATTTTCGGAGCGATCCCGACATCGCTTGCTTACGCGCGCGGCTCGCAGCTTCTCCTCGTGTTTTCGTTGCGAGCTGCGACCGTAAGTGAGTGACTTTCGGAGCGATCCCGACATCGCTCGCTTGCGCGCGCGGCTCGCATCTTCTCCTCGTGTTTTCGTTGCGAGCCGCGACCGTAAGGGAGCGGTTTTCGGAGCGTTCCCGACATCGCTTACTTACGCGCGCGGCTCGCATCTTCTCCTCGTGTTTTTCGTTGCGAGCCGCGACCGTAAGGGAGCGGTTTTCGGAGCAATCCCGACATCGCTCGCTTGCGCGCGCGGCTCGCATCTTCTCCTCGTGTTTTCGTTGCGAGCCGCGACCGCAAGGGAGTGATTTTCGGAGCGATCCCGACATCGCTTGCTTACGCGCGCGGCTCGCATCTTCTCCTCGTGTTTTCGTTGCGAGCTGTGACCGTAAGGGAGTGACTTCCGGAGCGATCCCGACATCGCTTGCTTACGCGCGCGGCTCGCATCTTCTCCTCGTGTTTTTCGTTGCGAGCCGCGACCGTAAGGGAGTGGTTTTCGGAGCGATCAGGACATCGCTCGCTTGCGCGCGGGGCTCGCAACGAGCCGCGACCGTAAGGGAGCGTTCTCAGCACTTCGTTGCCCGCTGGCTGTTACACTGCGACCATGCAGCCGGATCGCAGAAGCTTTCTCGCCTCGGCGTTGTCCGCGGCCCCGCTGTTTGTGCCCCGCAGCGCATGGGGAGCAAACGATCGCGTGTCCTACGGCCTGATTGGTGCCGGCGGCCGAGGACGCTATCTGAATGGGAATTTCCAAAAACTCGGCGCTGCCTGTTCCGCGATCGCGGAGGTATACGAGCCGAACCTCGAGAGCGCCCTCAAGACCGCGCCCGATGCCAGGCGTTACGTCGACTACCACGACCTGCTCGCCCAACCGGGAATCGACGCCGTCGTCATCGCCTCCCCCGATCATCACCACTGCCCTATGCTGCTCGCCGCCCTCGATGCGAAGAAGGACGTCTACCTCGAAAAGCCCATGTCGCATTCGCTTGCGGAAAGCCGCAGGATGATTGACGCCGTCCGCAAATCCAGGCAGATTGTGCAGGTGGGCATGCAGCGCCGCAGCGCGCCCTCGGTAATCCAGGCGAAGTCGATTGTGGATAGCGGCATCCTCGGGAAAATCACGCTCGCGAAACCCATGTGGAACTGGAACGTCTCCAAGCCCCTCGACAACACGCCACTCCCCGGCAAACTCGACTGGAAGCGCTTTCTCGGATCCGCGCCGGATCGCGACATGGAGCCCATGCGCTTCCGCTCGTGGCGCTACTTCTGGGACTACTCCGGCGGTAACATGACCGACCAGGGCACCCATCTGATGGACGTGGTGCAGTGGTTCACGAATTCCGCCCCAGTCCGCTCCGCGATCTCCTTCGGTCAACGTGCGAAGAATACGGGTTCGGAAGTCCCCGACGTCTTCTGCGCGGTTTTCGAATATCCCACGCTCATGGCGTCGTGGACGCTGAACTACTGCAACTCCTATGAAAACGACTGGTCGATTCAGTTCCAGGGCGATGAAGGAACCATGATCCTCAACAATGCCGGCTTCCGGATCTGGAAAGAACCAGTGCCCAAGAATCCCGACCCGGTCCAACAGATGGAGGCGCCCATACCGATCGAGCCGCACATTCAGAACTTCCTGGACTGTGTGCGCTCACGTAAAGAGCCTAATGCGCCGGTGGAAGTGGGCGCCAGCGCAGTGTCGGCGCCGCACCTGGCGAATGTGGCGTTTCACCAGGCGCGGCAGGTGGAACTCGCTTCCGTTATTCCAGAATGTTGATGTTTTTCTTGGCGCAGATCTCTTTGAGGATCTTCGGCCAAACACTCACGGTGACTTCGCCCAGGTGCGCTTTGCGGAGTAGCAGCATCATGGTACGGGACTGCCCGATACCACCTCCGATCGAAAGCGGAATCTGATTATTCAGAATCGCCTGATGATACGGAAACTTCAGGAAGTCGAGTTGTCCCGTGATTTCCAGTTGCTTCTGCAAAGTCTCGGCGTTGACCCGAATTCCCATGGACGTCAGTTCATGACGGCGTTTGGTCACGTGGTTCCAGACCAGGATGTCGCCGTTCAATCCGTGGACCGGCCGGCCGTCGATGGAGGTCTCTTCGGTCACCCAGTCGTCGTAATCCGCTGCCCGCATCTCGTGCGGATAGCCGTCGCGAAGCGTCCACCCGATACCGATGATGAAGACTGCCGGGCACTCCTGCAGGATGGCGGTTTCGCGCTGCTTGCGCGGCAAGTCGGGATACATGTCGAGGATATCTTCGGCATGCAAGAAGGTGAGTTTCCTGGGCAGATTCGGGTACTTGCTATTCCAAAGCTTGGGGAAACGATCCTGGAGATACTCTTCGGTCTCGACCAAAACTTTCCAGATGTCACTCACGGTCTGCTTGAGGAACTCCAGGTTGCGCTGATCAGCGGTGATGGTCTTCTCCCAATCCCACTGATCCACGTAGACGCTGTGATCGTGATCGAGGAAGTAGTCCTTGCGGACGGCGCGCATATCGGTGCACAGGCCCTCCCCCGGCTCCATCCCAAAACGCTGCAGGGCGACGCGTTTCCACTTGGTGGCCGCCTGCACTACCTGGGCATCCAAGGGGTGCTTTTCGCGGTCGTTCGCGATGTGGAATTGGATGGGAGTGCGCGATCCGTCGCGATCGAGGTAGTCGTTCACGCCGCTCTCGACATCCACGATGAGCGGAACCGTGACCATCATCAGGTTGAGCGCCTGGCACAGGTGTTCCTCGATGAAGTTCTTGGCCGCGAAGATGGCCTTTTGCGTCTCCTTAGGAGTCAGCAGGGAGTGGTAATCCGCGGGCAGGATCTTCTCCAGTTCCTGGTAGTCGCCAATACCGGGACCGGCCAGGTCTGCCTTCTTGTCAAACATGAGTTTCACCTCTGCAACTAGTAATAACACGGGGCAGGAAGACGGGGTTGGGGCAGAACCGGGCCGGCGGCCGGGGAAGTGTCTGCGGCCCTTACGGTCTGCCTCGCAGGGCCATAGGACGCGGTCCGGCACGCTCGCCAAAGCGCGAGTGGGCGCGCCTCTATGTCAGGTACACCCTATCGCGAAGGCCTCCCGGCGTGCGATTCCTCAACGAACACCAGCCCGTCGTACGCGCCGCGCACCTCGCAAGTGACCATGTTTTCCTTCCCGATCATTACCACGCCGCTCGCCAGATTGAACCGATGCCTGTCGGCGAGCCATCCGCCGAGGGGGCTGTCCGGTGGAACACTTCGCACGTCGAGAAAGAACAAGGGAATCCCCGCCCCGCTGAGGACGGCGTCGCCCGACCCTTCCGGGGCAGGGGCCACGGGCCACGCGCCGAAGCCGCGAGTCTGACTCCCCTCGACGCCGTACGCCCAGATCTCGCCTCGCCGGTAGGCCGTGCCGACTACATAGTATGCGTCGCCGAAGCGCTTCCGCAGCCAGCCGCCCATTTGATCCCCGTCGGACGCAACATGGCCGTTGTGGGCCCAGAGGATAAGCTTCTGGCCGTGATACTTTTCATCGGCAAGCCATTCCACATTCCGCGCCATCGCCCGATCCCGATAGGACGGGCCGTTTCCCTCGACGCGCATCAATGCCGCGTCAACCGCTGTCTCAGCCGCGTGCCGCGCGTCGCGCCACTCCGCGGAGGACGATGTGCGGACCCACTCTGTCTTGTTCGCGTCGAACTGGGCCAGCACCGCCTCCGCGCGGCGTGCGGCCTCGGACGCGCCGGCGAGAAAAACGTTGGTGTGATCTTCGTCGAACATCCTCGCGCCCGCGTATGCCCGCGTTGCCTCCTCAGCCGCGTTCGGTGAAACCCGTCTCAAATACTGGATCACCAGGTCTGCGGCGGGGCCGGCGCCCTGCATATCGAATCCGGTCGACGTCAACTTCGCGCCTGCGCGGTTTTCCGATCGCATCCAATCCGTCAGATCGGCGAATCCCAGCCGCGGGCGCGGTGCGTCCTGCGTCTTGATAAACCGGTCGACTTCGTCCGCATCCGGCCAGTTCATCTCGAACGCTACCACCGTAAATCCCTTTCGCCGCACCAGGTACTCGATCAGCCTCTGTTTCAGGAGGAAGAATTCCTTTGTTCCGTGGGTGGCTTCACCCAGCGCCACGATCCGCGCGCCGGCGACGGCCTTTCCAAACGCTTCCAGGTCCTCGAATTCGCCAACGCGCTCCGCCGTTGGGGGCTCCACCGTTGCGAGTTTCACCGCGCGCGTCTTCAGTTCCTCGATGACGGGCTTCGCCTCCGCGGCGCTAGTTGGAGGGACCATCGATTCGCCCTCGGTTTGTTCCGATTCCCCGCAGATCCATCCCCCGCCGCTCCTTTTCCAGGTGTCCCGCGCGATCCTGCGGCTCTCCTCTTTCTTGCCTCCGGATTCGACGATGTACAGGATATCGGCGACGACTTGAACGGAGTCTCCCTCGACATGGACCGACCTAACGCTCGAGCGGCGCGACAAGCCCGCTTTGGCCATCTCTGCGGCCATCAAGCCGCGCAGTAAGAGGTTAACCGGTCCGACGTGAATCTGGGCGTCGGGCGCGATCAGGCGGCCAATTGCTTCCCGATCCTTCGCCGAAACCGCCGCGTCTAACCCGGCGTAGATCTCCTGGAAGGTGGCCCGCAAATCCTGAGCGACCCCGGGGACCGTCATGGCAAGCACCGCGACGGCTGCTGGAATGAATCGGAACATGTCCGGATTATAACGGCGTGCGCAGTGCGTTTGCGTAGTGGAATGCCAGGGTCATCCGACTGGGCGATGACAGGTCTGCTTGCCGCAACGTCACTACGCGACGCCGACAGCATCCAGACGGAAATCGGCCAGCCGCAATCAACCCAGACGCGGCTAGCTCCCTCGTAGGGGCGCTGGCACCCCAACCGCTGCTTATTGGCGGACGCTAAGTCTCACACACGACGCGGCGGATGCGGATCGGTAGACGTGCTGCGTGGCTTTGACGAAGTCGCTGGCCTTGGCATTGTAGATATCTACGAACTTCTGCGGATTGCGGTCCGCCAAGGGAAACCACGAGCTTTGGATCTGCACCATAATCCGGTGGCCCTTGCGGAAGCAGTGGTTGATATCGGGCATGGTGTACTCGATCTTCTCCAACTTGCCCGGCACGAATGGCTCGGGCTTGGAAAAGCTATTGCGGAACTTGCCGCGGAAGATCTCGCCGCGGATCAGTTGCTGATAGCCTCCCATGTGCAGGCTGAGGGGATTGGGATCGGGATTCGGGTAGTCCTCCGGATAGACATCGATCAACTTGACCACCCAGTCCGAATCCGTGCCGGTCGTGGAAACAAACAGCGACGGAGTGAGCGGGCCTGAGATGGTCACGTCCCCGGACAGTTCGTCCGTCTGATAGGTGAGGACGTCGGTACGGGTGGAGGCGAAGCGCTGGTCTTCCACCATGTGCTCGCGCGTCATCTGCGGCGACTGTCCGGCGATGTAGGGCACGGGTTTGGCAGGGTCGCTGATGTACTCGTCGAATGCCGCGCCGGTCTCCTTCGGCGCGCCGAAGCTCAACTTGCCGTCCGCCTGCAGATAAAGCGCCTTCGCCTGCGCATTCTTCGGCGGCCAGGCATCCTCGCGCCGCCATTGATTGGTACCCGTCTCGAAGACGTAGGCCTCCGGGAGTTTCGGATCGCCCTTGCCCTTCAGCCAATAGTCGAAGAACGGAAACTCGATCTCATCGCGATAGAACACCGCGGTCTTGGAGCCGAACTGCACCGCGCCCAGCGAGTCGCCATCGCTCCGCGACCAGCCGCCGTGGAACCAGGGACCCATCACCAAAGTGTTATTCGCGCCCGGACTCGACTTCTCGATCTCCTTGTATGTGTTCAGGGCGCCGAAGAGGTCTTCGGCGTCGAACCATCCTCCCACCGTCATCACCGCAGGCTTGATGTTCTTCAGGTGACGCCGCAGGTCGCGCGCCTGCCAGAATTCGTCGTAGGTGGGGTGCTGCATCATCTCCGTCCAGAAGGGCACGTCGTTCTTGAAGAACTTCTCATTTACGTTGGTGAGAGGTCCGAGTGTGAGAAAGAAGTTGTAGGCGTCGGCCAGGCTCAGTGGAGCAGGCGGGTTGGCTGGAGGCAGCGTGGGCGTGGGGCGAGGGTGTCCGAAGCCGCTGAAGAAGCGGAAGGCGTGCGGCAGATAGAGCGCGCCATTGTGATGGAAATCGTCGCCGACGAACCAGTCCGCGATCGGGGCCTGCGGAGAAGCGGCCTTCAGCGCGGGATGCGCGTCGATGATCCCGGCGGCGGTGTAGAAGCCTGGGTACGAGATGCCCCACATGCCGACCTTGCCGTTGTGATTCGGCAGATGCTGGATCAGCCACTCGATCGTGTCGTAGGTGTCGGAGCTTTCATCCACATCCTTAGGGCCGCGCTTCACATCGAGTTGAGGCGTCATGTTGACGAATTCGCCTTCCGACATGTATCGGCCGCGCACGTCCTGGTAGACGAAGATGAATCCATCACGCGCGAAGCGCTCGGATGGCCCCAAGGTCATTTTGAAATTGTCCACACCATAGGGTCCGACGTTGTACGGCGTGCGGTCGAGCATAATGGGATACTGCTGCGACGTGTCCTTGGGCAGGTATACCGAGGTGAAGAGTTTCTTCCCATCGCGCATGGGGATCTGGTACTCGTACTTGGTGTAGTGGGCTTTGATAAATTCGAGCCCCTGCGCCGCGCAGTGGCCCGTCAATAGACAGAGAAGAAGAACGCCGCGAATCACTCTCATAGTGTAATTCCTCGATTCCGCTGTAGATCTGCTCCAGAATTCGAGATCTGAGGCTTCCGAGGTATAATTCAACAGCAGGGCCCCCTATGTTTCTCGCGAGGAAACACATCTCACGCCGCACGCTGCTTCGCGGAGTGGGCGTCACGCTCGCGCTTCCCTTACTCGACTCGATGGTGCCCGCGCAGACTCCTTTGCGCCGGACTGCCGCCGCTCCCCGATCCCGCCTGGCCTGTATCGAAATGGTCCACGGATCCGCCGGCGCGACCGACCTGGGAACCGCTCGAAACTACTGGAGCCCCGCCAAAGAAGGGTCTGACTTCGACCTGTCCTACTCGCTCGAGCCCCTTGCGCCATTCCGCGACTACCTCACCATCATCAGTAATACCGACGCCCGCCAGGGAGACGCATTCGTGCCCGCCGAAGGTGGGGCCGACCACTTCCGATCGAGCGCCGTCTTCCTCACCGCTACCCATCCGAAGCAAACGGCCGGGCCGGACGTCTTCAACGGGACCTCCATCGACCAGATCTACGCACAGCGCTGCGGCCACGACACACGCCTGCCCTCCATCCAACTCTGCATCGAAAACATCGGACTCAGCGGATCCTGCGGCTACCAGTACAATTGCATCTACGCCGACACGATCAGTTGGGCATCCCCGACAACGCCGCTCCCGATGACCGTCAACCCGCGCGTGGCCTTTGAGAACCTGTTTGCCGTACCGGGCGCCCAGACCACGCCGCAAACCAGCCTTCTCGATGCCGTTACGTCTCAGGCATCGCGACTCAAAGCTCAGTTGCCCGCCGCCGACCGCTCCCGCCTCGCAGCCTACCTCGACGAGATCCGCGCCGTCGAGCGCCGGATCCAGGCGATCGAGCGCCGCAATGCCACGGCGGACCATCGTGCCCTTCCCGCTGCCCCTCTGGGTGTCCCCGACTCCTGGGAAGAGCACGTCAAGCTGATGTTCGATCTCCAGGTGCTGGCCTTCGCCGCGGAAGTGACGCGCGTCTCCGCCTTCAAGATGAGCCGCGATACCAGCAATCGAATCTTCCCGGAGAGCGGCGTCAAGAATCCATTCCACACGCTCTCGCACCACAGCGGAACTCCAGCGCTGATCGAAGAGTTCGCCAAGCTGAATCGCTACCACGTGAGCCTGATCCCGTACTTCCTGCGGAAACTCCAGAGCACGCCCGATGGCGACGGCAATCTGCTGGACCACTCGCTGGTGCTCTACGGCAGTTCGATGGGCGACTCGAACACCCACAATCACCGGCGCGTGCCACTCCTTCTGGCGGGCCACGCCTGCGGCCAACTACCCGGCAATCTGCATCGCTTGTGTCGCGACGGAACGCCGCAGGCCAACGCACTGTTGACGGTCATGCGCAAGCTCGGCGTGGACATCGCCAGCGTGGGCGACAGCACGGGCGAAATCGCGATTTAATTTGCGTTTACTTCTTTTTGCGCTTCTCTTCGCTCACCGCACCAAACGTTATCTGAACCGGGCTTCCGCCTGGCGGCACGATCTGATCATTGCTAACCGACTTGTTTGGAGCAATTCCGTTCATCAGAGTGACACTGTTCAAGGCGGCACCGGAGACTACAAAAGCCGGATTCCCGTTCAAGACCCCGACGTCATATTTCATATTGTTGAAGTGGACGTGGACCGACACCCCGTCGATGCAGGAGATGTGGATACTGTTGTTAACCGTGACCATCCAAGGAGCTGACAGGAGTGTCGGGAATTCGCTGTTCTGCACCACCAACGCTATGGGTTTGAAGCCGGGATCGCTTACGCTCACCTCAACCGCACCATGAAAATGAGGATGGCTGATCGAAACGCTCAAGACTCTGGGGTCGCCCGTGGTGCTGCTGTCGGCGATGATAATGGGAGAGTCACCGTTTCCAGGGCGAACCGGCTTTTCTTCGTTCTTCTTATCCTTCTTGTCCTTCTTGGGCATGAGCTTCTCCTTCTAGTGTTTGGGAATGAGCGACTGAATATCGGAACGGCTTAAATAGACTTTGAACACGTCGGCATGCCATTGGCGCCCTAGCTCGTCGAGCGCCTGGCGGGCCTCGGAATCGCGGCCCATAAACGCCAGAGCGCGCCACCGCGACTCGGGGTGATTGGCAAAGGATGGATCCAGATCGCGCATCAGGATTTCGGATGGGTGCACCTGCAGCATTGCCATGCGCGCGTGCAGGATGTAGCGCGGATGCTGCTGCTTCAGTGCATCGGCCAAGGCCTCCTCGCAAAGACTGGAGGCTTCGGCCGTTCTTCCCGAATGATACAGTGCGATGGCAAGGGTACCCTTCAATTCGTTGAACGTGGCGGCGTTCTTTTCCGATTCCAGCGCCTTCCGGGAAAGCGCGGCGGCGTCCGCGAAGCGGTTCTGCACCAGTGCGGCTTCGGCTCGAGCCTCCTGCAATTGCACACGCAGGCCCGCGAATTTGGACGCGATACTCTCCGCACGTCGAAACGCCTCAACCGCTTCGGATGGACGGCCCAAGAGCGTGAGCGTCGTGCCGATCTGCATGTGGAGGAAGCCTTGTTGCTCTTCACTGGCGCTGAAATCGAGAGCTTTCCGATAATAATCCAAAGCCGCCGGATACTGCTCCAGATCCAGTGACACTCGCCCCAGGGACTCAAACGCCAACGCCTGCATAGCACGGTTGTGGACTTTGTCCGCGCTATCTCGTAGTCGGCTGAAGGTCCCTTCGGAACCGGCGTAGTCTCCGCGATTGATCTGGGCACGTCCCAAAATCGCCAGGCCCTGCAGGGTCTCGGTGACCCAGTGGTTAGGCTCATAGAATTGCAGGGCCTCCTGGGCACAGCGCACGGCGTCATCCGAACGATGGAGTTCGTCGTAAAGAGCCGACAGCGACAGTTGGCTGAGCGCAATCAATCGCAGTGAGCTATTGCGGCGGGCGAGAGTCAGGGCTTCCTGGTAGTAGCGTTCGGCGCCGGCGGAATCGAGTTTGCGGCGATACGCGTTCCCCAGGTTGATCAGGCCCGAAACCGCCTGGATTTCCATTTGAGACGCTTGTGCGACTTCGAGCGCTTCGCGCGCATAGCGCTCCGTGGCTGCCGCGTCACCCGTGATGTACGCATTGTTGCTCAGTTGCAGTTTGGCGCGGATCTCCTGCTGCACGTTGCCGGCCAGATGCGCCGTTTCAATGGCGCGGTTAAGCCAGGTGGAACTCACGTCGTACTGACTCCGGCGGGCGGCTGCCACGCCACGCTGGTAGGCCAGCTCCGTGAGTCCTTCGAGATTGCTGACTTGCTGATAGAGACTTTCGGCTCGTTGAAAAGCTTCTTCGGACTTCGCGGTGTCGGAAGCGCGGCTGTAAAACGTCCCGAGATGCAACCAGGCCGCGGCGCTGGGAGTGGGGGCTTCGGCGGCGCGGCGGAAGGCTTCGGCAGCCTTGGTGGAGTCGCCTGCGCGCTCGTAGGCTCGGCCGAGATCGACGTACACTTCCTGAGTCTGGGCACCAGCAAGCGGCAACATCTGTTCGTATCTCGTGACCGCCTCTGCGAACTCACGCGTAATGCGCAGGTCGACCGCTTCGATCAGCAGCCGGTCGATTTTCGAAAGGCCCGAAAGGTCCAGGCGGCGTACCTGTAGCATTTCCTGGCTGGCCTTGTCGGTGAGTTCCAGTTCCACCCAGGCCTCGGCGAGGCGGGCGTGTGCCAGAGGGAATCGCGGCGCCTGCGTGACGGCTTGCCCAAGCACACGGCTGGCGGCAAAATATGCACCAGCACGGATATCGTCAGCTCCTTTGCGGTACAGAGAAAGCGCCTCGGCTGGCGGGCTGTCCCGGCCGCTTTGCCATTGGCGCCCAAGGAACAATCCGGCAGCGCAGGCGAACATGGCGAATCCGCTCGCTAAAACCCGGCGGCGGGTCATGGCGGGCAGCCGGAAGGTGACCGTATCGGGTTGTCCCCGAAGCGCTTCCACGAACTGGCGAGCAGTCGGGTAGCGCCGGTTTGGATCCGGGTCCAGGGCACGGAGGATGGAGCGCTCCCAACGTTCGTCGAGATCGGGGACCAACGTGCGAGGCGAGGGCACTCTCTGCCGCGTGCGACGGATGGCGGCAGGAAGAGGTTCCGAGGCGAACGGCAGTGCGCCCGCCACCATGCCGTAGACCACCATCCCGAACGCGTAGACATCCGACGCGATGGTCGCGGCGCCTCCGGATAGCAACTCAGGCGACATATAATCGAGGGTTCCCATCACTTTGCCGGTGAGTGTGGCCGTAGCATCGTCGCCGCTGGAGAAACTGCGCGCCAGTCCGAAATCGGTGACCACTACGCGTTCACCATCGGGCGACGGAACGAGCATGACATTAGACGGCTTGAAGTCGCGATGGATCACGCCCGCGCGATGAGCGGCCTCCAGAGCATCGGCCATTCGCTCGACCAGAGGCTGGGCTTCAAGCGGAGTCAGGCGTCGCTTTTCCTGCAGTCGCGCCGCCAGAGTCTCACCCGGTAGAAACTCCATCGTCAGGAACCACGTAGTGTCGGGCGAAGAGCTTTCGAGCGGATGCCGCGAGAGATCGAACACGCGGCAGACATTGGGGTGACTGATCTTGCGCGAGAGCTGGATCTCCAGCTTGAAGCGGGCGATCATCTCCGGGTCCGATGCGACGGCGGGCAGAACCGTTTTCAGGGCAACATGCTCCCGCAACTCGAGATCGTCCGCTTCGTACACTTCTCCCATTCCGCCACGGCTGATAAAGCGGAGGATGCGGTAGCGCCCAGCAACCAATTCGCCCGTCGCAAAGACAGGCTGGTCCCCGTCGCGCTTGCTTCTCTCCGGGCTCATAGGATTGGAACTGATTGTACATCCAGTTATCCGCCGAATCTACCGAGAAAGGCTGGAAGGAGGTCGTTTCGCTCACGGGGCCAGCGGCTGGGGATGAGACTCGCTCCGCTTGCGGGCTTCAGCAACGACGGATCACAGCTTGAACAGTTCCCGCAAGCGGCGCGTCTGCGCGCGACTCACCGGAATTTCGGTGTGCTTCTTGTCGTCCATCCGCAACTGGTAGCTCGACTTGAACCACGGCACCACTTCTTTGATGCGATTGATGTTCACCAGGTAGGAACGATGGACCCGCCAGAACAGCTCCCGATCCAGATTGGCCTGCAAGTCCTCAATCGTGCGGTATGTCGATAAGCCTTCGATATTGGTGCTCACTAGCGTGATCAAGCCGTTGTTGATGGTGGCGTAGATCACGTCGTTGGCATCCACGATGAAGTGGCGGTTGTTCGATCGGGCCAGCAGTTTGGTGCGGGCCACCGCCGGAGCGGCGCCCTTGGATGCGGGCGGGGGCTCCTCAGGCTCAGGCGGTTTTACATCCTGAATCGCGCGCCGGGCACGGTCGATCGTTTCCGCCAGCCGAGCCTTGTCGAGCGGCTTCAGCAGGTAGTCCATCGCCTCGAGGCGGAACGCCTCGACCGCATACTGATCGTACGCCGTGACGAAGATGAAGTGGGGCGGAGCGAGGCCCTTTTCCCGCAGACGCCGGACCACGCCAAGGCCGTCCAGACCCGGCATATTTACGTCTAAAAAAACCAGTTCCGGCTCCAGATTTTCGATCAGCTGGAGAGCCTCCAACCCATTGCAACCTGTTGCAATTACTTCTACTTCCGGAAAATCACTCAATAGATAGGAGAGCTCGTCACAAGCCAGCTTCTCGTCATCTACGACAATTGTCGTGAGGGTGGCGGTCGCACGGTCTCTCATGGAGTTGGTATTATAACATTTCGACTCTAAGGAGAATTCTCGATTGCCCAATCCAGATCCTGTCCAAATTGCGCCTGCGGAAGGCAAACTGGGTGTTCTGATACCCGGCATGGGCGCAGTGACGACGACCTTCATCGCCGGACTTGAAGCCATCAAGCGCGGCATCGGCAAGCCCATCGGTTCCCTCACTCAACTCGGCACCATCCGCCTGGGTAAGCGCACGGAAGGACGCAGTCCTGCGATCCGCGACTTTGTCCCGCTCACCAAGGTCGAGGACATCGAGGTCGGTTGCTGGGACATCTTCGAGGACAACGCTTACGAGGCGGCGGTAAAAGCTGGTGTCCTTGACATGCCGCTGTTGGAACAACTGAAGGATCCGCTTTCGGCTGTGACGCCGATGAAAGCGGTTTTCGACCAGAATTTCGTTAAGCGCATTCACGGCCCCAACGTGAAGACGGGCTCCTCCAAAATGGCCTACGCCGAGATGGTCATGGACGACATCCGGCAGTTCAAGGAAAAGACCGGGGCATCCCGGATGACCATGATCTGGTGCGGCTCGACCGAGGTTTTCCACCAGTCGGCTGCGGTCCATGCCTCCCTGAAAGATTTCGAATGCGGCCTGAACCATAACGACCCGGAGATCTCGCCCAGCCAGATCTACGCTTATGCCGCCCTTAAGTCTGGCGTGTCGTTCGCCAATGGCGCCCCGCACCTCACCACCGATATGCCCGCGCTCCTGGAATTGGCGCGCAACATGAACCTGCCGGTGGCCGGTAAGGACTTCAAGAGCGGCCAGACGTTCATGAAGACTTTGATCGCACCCGGTCTCAAGTCCCGGCTGCTGGGGCTAAACGGCTGGTTCTCCACCAATATTCTTGGCAACCGGGATGGCGAGGTTCTGGATGACCCCGGCTCCTTCCGCTCCAAAGAGGTCACCAAGTCGTCCGCCTTGGAATACATTCTCCAGGGCGACCTCTATCCCGATCTGTACCAGGACTTCTACCATAAGGTGCGGATTGAGTACTATCCTCCGCGCGGCGATGCCAAAGAGGGATGGGACAACATCGACATCTTTGGCTGGCTGGGCTACCCCATGCAGATCAAGATCAATTTCCTGTGCCGCGATTCTATTCTGGCCGCGCCACTGGTTCTCGATATCGTTCTGTTTATGGATCTCGCGCAGCGGGCTGGCATGCGCGGCATTCAGGAGTGGCTGTCGTTTTACTTCAAAGGACCCATGCACGCACCCGAAGTTTACCCCGAGCACGATGTCTTCATCCAACTGATGAAGCTCAAAAATACGCTCCGGTGGATGCGTGGTGAGGACCTCATTACCCACTTAGGTCTGGAATATTACGACTGATGGCTGTATCGTTTTAGTGAGGTCCGCAGAATGGGGCTGGCGAGAAAGCGTCATTTCCGCGCCCCTGCGTCTCAATGTCTAGGAGCATATGAAGGTACTGGTTATCGGCGGGACTCTATACATCGGCCGGCTGCTGGTGGACGAGTTGATCAAGGGCGGTCACGAAGTCGCGGTACTGCACCGCAAGCCGAAACACGACTTAGGCCGGCGAGTGGAGAATCTGATGGCAGACCGCAACGATGCCGATTCGTTGCGGGAGGCTTTGTCGGGCCGCCGTTTTGAGGTGATTTTCGACAACGCCTACGATTGGCAGCGCGGCACCACCGCCGCCCAAGTCGAGGCCACGGTGCGAGCCTGCGGCGACCGCATCACCCGCTACGTCTTCATGTCGAGTGTCGCCGCCTATGGCGATGGCCTCAATCACAAGGAGAGCGACCCCCTCGCTCCCGACTACCATACCGATCCTTATGTGCGCCACAAAGCGACCACTGAGCGCCTGCTGTTTCGGATGCACGCGCAAACTGGATTTCCGGTGGTTACCTTTCGGCCTCCCTTCGTCTACGGCGGCAACAATCCCTTCTACCGCGAGCAGTTTTTCTGGGACCGGCTGCGTGCCGGCCGGCCGATCATCATTCCCGGTGACGGTTATCGTCTGATGCAGTTTGCGTATGTGACGGATCTGGTGCAGGCGATGGTCCGTTCCATGTCCGAGCCGAAGGCAGTTGGCGAAGCCTTCAATATCGGCGATCCGAAGCCGATCGCTCAGGCAGAACTGGTCGAGAGGCTCGCCAAGGCGGCCAATCTCGAGGCCACCCTGGTGCGCGTGCCGCGCGATATCATCGCGCAGGCCGGGGGAAATGCGATGGAAGAGCCCTACTATTTCGGCGAATACTTCGACCTTCCTCCCATTACCGAATACATCGGCAAGGTGACGCGCGTACTGAAGATGAAGCTCACGCCTTTCGATGCGGGGTTGAAGGAAACGTACCGCTGGTACGCGCGCAATCACAAGCCGCGAACTGCGGGTTTCGAGTTCGACGACAAAGTTCTGGCGATGGCGAAAGCGGGATCAACGGCAAACGTTTAGAGCCCGCAGGGGTGCGCGAGGCGCAAGAACCCCCGGGCGGACCTTTCCAGAGACACTAAGCGCAGCTTCAATAAATTGGTGCAGTAATGAGGATTTCCGTCAGCGGTTTGACGTTGATGCTGGTTTGCTTGCATGCGCAGCCGAAACGTCCGCAGACGCCGCAAGCACCCTTTCCGTATCAGAGCCAGGAGGTTAGCGTACCCAGCAAGGCCGCCGGCGTGACGCTAGCATGCACGCTGTCGGTCCCACAGGGAGAAGGGCCTCATCCCGCGATGGTACTGGTGACCGGCTCCGGACCGCAGGATCGGGACGAAACCGTTTTTGGCCACAGGCCTTTTCTGGTGATCGCTGATTACCTCGCCCGGCATGGCGTGGGAACTCTACGTTGTGACGATCGCGGAACAGGAAAATCTACCGGTAGGTTCCTTGGCGCGACAACGGCGGACTTCTCTCTGGATGCGGAAGGCGCTTTTAACTATCTGTCGAACCGACCTGAGTTCAAGAAGGTCGGCATCGCGGGGCAAAGCGAAGGTGCGGTGATTGCCCCGATGGTGGCGTCGCGACGTCCGGCTGTGGCCTTCGTGGTGATGTTGGCAGGCGTAGGCGTGAGGGGCGATATAGTCGGCTATTCACAGGCCGCGGCTATCCAGCGGGCTAGGGGAGTGCCCGAGGAGGCGATTCAGCGCAACCTGAAAATGCAGCAGACACTAATTGCCTTGGCTAGCAGCGGTGCAACCGAAGGCGAGATGCGACGGCAGGTCCGGGAGAAGTTCGCGACGACCCCAGATTCGGAGCGGATTATCCTGCTGCTGAAAGATCCATGGCACCGGTGGTTCATCGACTATGATCCCGAACCGATGCTAGAGAAAGTGAAGTGCCCAGTCTTGGTGCTTAATGGCGATCTCGACCTTCAGGTCGTGGCCGACCTCAACGTGCCCGCGATCGAGGCTGCTTTCCACAAAGGTGGCAATCAGCACGTCACCGTGAGAAGGTTTCCCAAGCTGAATCACCTTTTCCAAACAGCGATCACCGGATCACCCGACGAATACCCCCAGATTGAGGAAACGATTGCGCCGGTAGTCTTGGAGACGATCGTGAACTGGCTCGACCAAACTGCGCGGTAGTCTACCTCGCGCGGCTAATTGAGATCATTTCGGGGGCTTCGCAGAGTGACCCTTTGCGCATCGAGTCGCCCCGCATTTCGATTCGATGGGCATTATGGACGAGCCGATCCAAGATTCCGTCCGCGACGGTGGGGTCGCCGATCTGCGTCGTGCCAGCCACCGGAATTTGCCAGGTGAGGATTACGCTCCGAATTTGATAGCGCTCCTCGCAGATTTCCCAGAAGTCCCGGCGTTCGGTTTCGGCGAGGGATGCCATCCCCCAGTCATCGTTCTCCTTGCCGGCAATATCTGATCCTCCCTTTGGGAGGTCATTCTGCCGCATGCGATGTCAAGCGCCGCTCGCCTGTGGAAAACATTCCGGGGAAGTCGAACACCCGGGGCGTCTGAAAAAGTGTTCAGCTTCAGGCCGGAACCGTGTTCACCTTCATCCCGGAATGGTGTTCAGAATCAGCCCGGAATGCTGTTCAGTTTCGTCCCGGAACCGCGTTCAGCTTCGCCCGGATTCCCATGTATGCGATCTGTTCTTCTCAGAACCGTTTCTTCCGCAATACCCATGTGGTCATCGAGCGTTGATTTTGGACAACCGTAGTCTTCAGCGGATCTACCAGTTCGGCGCATAACTGGCGGGTCGCCGAGCCCAGTAGCGCTTCGTCCACCAGATACCGCTCGGAACCATCCGGTAACCGGTAGCGGCGTCCCTGGATTCGTTCCACCTGATTCTCGATACCGATAGTGGACGCGAGGCGGCAGAAGAAGAGCCCGCCGGGTTTCAGGACTCGCCACGATCCGTGCAGCATGGACTCGAAGTGTCCGTCGTCGCGAGCGAAATGGAGGATGGCGCTGCTGACGACCACGTCTGCGCAGGAGTCGTCAAACGACATAGCCTCGACAGCTTCGACGCGAAAATTCGAGTCCGGAAGCGCGGGCGCGAGTATCCTGGCCAGGGAGCGAACGTAATCCACGGACTGCGCGTCCGAGTCCACGGCGTAGATTTCGTAACCCTGCCGCAGGAGGTAGACGAGGTTGCGACCGGAACCGCAGCCGGCGTCCAGTATTCGCATTCCAGGTGAGATGCGGCCTTTCAGAAGCTGGTCGAACAGATAGATGTCGATCTGGCCGAATTGTTCCTGGAGCGTGGGCATGGGCATTTTTGGCATCTGACAGACTCAGCCCAGTCTAGCCGATCCCGAAGCAGGCAATCCCTGGTTCGTGGCGCATCCAGGAGTTGATACAATTCCGGATAACTGGAGGCCGGATGCCACTAAAGCCGTCAACAGGCCACATACTGATGGTCTTGGGTGTGACGCTTGTGTCCTTCATTTCAGTCGTACCGCGACGGACGCACGGGATGAGTATGAGCTTCGAACAGAATCCGCAGACCGCCAGCCAAACGACCCGCGCCGTGGTCGATCGTTTCAACGAAACATTCAATCGGCATGACGCCGACGCCCTGGCGTTATTGCTGACCGACGACACGGTGTTCGAGGATACTTCGCCCGCGCCGGATGGCAAACGCATCGAAGGGAAGGCCGCAGTGGCGGCGTTCTGGCGTGAATGGTTCGGCCGCAATCCTGACGCGCGATTCGAGGCCGAGGAAATCATTGTCGCCGGTGATCGTGCGGTCGTGCGTTGGGTGTATCACAAGATGCGCAACGGACAACCGTGGCACCTGCGTGGAGTGGACGTCTTCACCGTGCGCGAGGGGAAGGTGGCCGCCAAGCTCGCGTACGTGAAAGGGTGAGCTTCGGCCACTCAGTGGGCACGCTCTACTTGGAGTCGCCCTTTCGAGCCAGCTCGGCATCGATCAGCAGTTTGAACTGCGCGAAACCCAAAGTGCCTCCGATGCGGATGCCGTCGATGACGAAACTGGGCGTCGTCGCAAGGCCCAGGCGTTTGGCAAGCGCGAGATCCCGGTCCACCTGGCCCTCACCACTCTTCGAAACGCAGGCATTCAGTTTGCCCTGGTCAACGCCCTCCGTCACCTCTTTCAGCGGGGCGCTGGCCAGGAATTTGTCATGGGCCTGCCAAAACCGGTCCTGCGCTCCCATACACTCCGCCACCAACGCTTTGTGTTTTCCTTTGGGGTGAATATCGAGGGGAAGGTTTTTGAACACCAGCTTGACCTGGGTGGGGTAGGCGGCCAGAATCTTCTTCACCGTAGGCTCGTCCTCCTTGCAGTAGGGGCAGTCGTAGTCGGCGAACTCGGTGATGGTCACGGGGGCATCGTCCGGGCCCCGGAGGGGCGAATTGTCTCGGGGGCATGGATACCTCCGTTTGGAGAGCTGCTGGTCTAGCCAGGGGTGGGAACTCTGGGCGATCGACAGGACGGTCGCCATCAACAGCGCACCAAGAAGCAAAAAGAAGATTCGAGTTTTGATCATCGTAGTTGTACCTCCGCATGTCCTTTCGTGGTTGCCGGTGATCGCCGGGGACGGCCGCAATCCCCTACCACCGACACAGTTCCTCACCGCACCGCGGCTCGTACGCGGGCAACGAAGCCGTTGAGATCCCCGGACTCGATCCAGCGGACGACGGCTACCAGATCGAGGCTGGGGTCAACATAGATCACGTTGGCGCCGTTGCCGATGTGACAGAAGACATTCTCGGGAGCGTCTGGAAGCAGCTTCCTGCCGGTGTTGAGGTACCAGTTCATGAAGCCATAGCCGGGATTTGGTTTCGTGGGCGTGAGCGCCCACTTCGCCCACTGCTCAGAGAGGATCTGCTTGCCGTTCCATTCACCGCGGTGTAGGGTGAGGAGGCCGAAGCGGGCCATGTCCTCGGCGGAGATGACCATTCCTCCTCCGTAGTGACCGCCGCCCGTGGGCGACTGGACCATCACACCGTCCAGCGGAACCCAGGCGTTGTCGTAGCCGTACCAACGCCAGGTACTGGAGGCGCCGATCGGGTCCATGACGTAATCGCGGAGGATCTGCTGGAGAGGACGACGCCAGACCTGGAGGATCGAGTAGGCAAGCAGGTTGACGCGAATGTCGTTGTACTTCCATGTGGTGCCGGGTTCGGCGTGCTGGCGCTGGATGTACTGCTCAAAGGGAATGTCCTTCGGCGGGCGGTCGGCCCAGTCGGGTTTGCCCCACAGCGTACCCTCCCAGTCGCTGGTCTGACGCAGCAGGTGATCCCAGGAAATCCGGCTGTTGTGCCCGGAGGCAAAGTACTCGCCGGGGACGTAGTCCTTGACCGGATCGTTGAGGTCCCGGATGAGGCCGTGGTCGAAGGCGAGTCCGACGACAGACGACAGAAAGCTCTTGGTGACACTGAACGTCATATCCGCCCGCAATGGTTCGCCCCACTCGGCAACGATCTGGCCGTGGCGGACGATCACACCCGTAGGTTCGCCGCGGGGCTGAAAGGGACCGAGAGGTTCGCCGTAGGCTTCGCGGGCGAAAGAGAGGTCATGGGATCGTCGGAGGTCGCGTGGGTTCTTGGTCTCGTGAGAGCGGTGCCAGGCGATGGCTTCGTCAATCTTGGCTTGATCCATGCCGGCGCTGGCCGGGGCGGTGTGCTGCCAGTTGTTGCGGCCGGGGAAATTGGCCGCTGGCTGGGCCACAAGAGGTTGGAGGCAGGAGAGGAGGATCAGGGCGCGGACCATAGCGGTGAGGATATCATGCACGGCAAGCGCTGGTTCGGGTGGCCATGACCGATAGAGGAATTGACGACGGCACATGCGGACAAAACGACCTTCTCGCAACATAGAGGCGAGGCTCACATCGCTGGTTTGTTCAGAGCGACAATGGAACTCATGGAAGACACCTTCACCGTTGTGAAGGCAGTCGATTCACGAAAATGAGCAAGAGGCACGAGAATATTACTCCTGAAATCTCGACTTGGATCCGTGAGCAGAGAGTGTTTTTCGTCGCAACCGCGCCGTGCGCCATAGACGGTCACATCAATCTATCGCCCAAAGGGGGTGATACATTTCGGGTGCTCGGGCCGCTTGAAGTGGTTTACCAGGATTTCACTGGAAGTGGCGCGGAGACGGCTGCCCACGCTCGCGAAAATGGCCGAATTGTCGTCATGTTCTGCGCCTTTCAAGGACCACCCAAAATCGTGCGTATACACGGCCGGGCCACCTTGATCACAGTCGAAGATCCTCTTTACGCTGAGTTCGTGGAACTGTTCCCGGCGAATCCGGGTACCCGTGCTTTCATACATATTCAGGTGGATCGCGTTTCGGATTCGTGTGGGTACTCCGTGCCTCTCTATCAATTTCAAAGCCAACGAGAAACGCTCGACCGCTGGGCTTCGACGAAAACACCGGAGGGGTTGAAAGCCTATCGTGCTACGAAGAACCGTCAGAGCATTGATGGCCTTCCCGCGCTGTTGCCCGAAACCTAACCCAACGTTGGATAACGCAAATCCTGAAGTCTAGTGAAAGCAGCGGGGAAAACACGTCGCGTTCGAGACCCCCGCGGCTTTGCAACGGCAATTGGCCGGTTAAGATTCCTTGATCCGGATCGGAGGAAGATCTTCCCTGTGAGGATCTCGCAGTCGGCTTGGTGAAAGGGATCACCCTCTGCGAAACATCGTGGCGTGCTGCGATCTGGCGAACTGGTGCGACTTGGCACATGGACGTAGTATCCCAGAGGCCAGAGCAGAGCATCCACGTGCGCGTCTGTCGTCGCTACGAACGTCCCAAAACGGACCTCCACTTGAGCCATCGAGCCCGCAGCCGTCTAACTCGCGGCCGGTGGAAATCCTACACGCAGGTGTCGCGAGGCAGGAAAACGGAAACCAACAGGCGGATTGGCCATGCGTGCTCCCTTCATGCCGATACCTTCGACATCTGCCGGGAAAAGGGCTCACCGTGCGGTCCCCAAAAAAAAGTGAAACTGATCGCCGTCGAGGTTCCGGCCTCTCGACTCCTTGTACTCCAGCAGTGTGAAATTGCCCCCAAGAATCAGGAGATGGCACTTGGAGTACATTGAACCGGAGTTTCAAATCCACAAAATGGAAATCCAGGCTGAAGCGGGTATATAGTGTGAAATAGAGAAGGAACTATCATGCTCTCCGTCAAGTTGGTGCAACTGGTGGAAGATCACTGGGAGCAGATCAGTGAGCGCATCTTGCACAAGATCCAAAACGACCCGAGATTAATCCACGTCAGCAGGCTGTCGGAACTGGAGCTCCGCGAGCGGACTCGGGAGATCGTGAAGAACATAGGCGACTGGTTGGGGGCTTCGCTGGACGAGCCTTTTGCTCGGCGCTGCGAGGTGCTTGGTCAGCATCGGTTCGAGGAAGGGATTCCCCTCCACGAAGTGGTTCTCGCACGGTTCATCATTAAGGAAGGACTGCTGGAGTTCGTGCGCGATCACGCCTTCGTCGAGACTTCCTTGCAACTCTATGCGGAAGGAGAGTTGGAAAAGAGTGTTGGCCACCTCTTCGACCGCATGATCTACTATGTCGTCCGGGGCTACGAAGAAGCCATGCGCGAGGGTCATCAATACGCGGGCGCGGCATCCGCCCACCGCAGGAGCCATTAACCAGGACTTCTTTTTTGGAGTCGTGGCGCCTTCGATGGATGGAAGGCACTTGTTCGCCGATCCAAAGCCGAACCCGCAGGAAAGATCACTCCACCGCACCGGTTCAAAGTACTCGAGCGGAGTGCAGCACAGGATCTGATTTCCGGATATGCTCTTCCGCTGTTCATGGAGTGCAGGAACGAATTCGCCGAGCGCAATTCGCTTTAGCGATGCGTGATCACTACCGGCACAAGAATGGTCTTGTCAGCATATTTGACGGCGATTCGGGCTTTTCCAGCGGCGGCTGCGGAGACGCCGCCTTCATTCGATACCGCGGCCACCGACGGCTTGTCCGAACTATAGGTTATCTGCGCGGAGCGGGTGAGATTGACCTTGGAGCCGTCCGCGAAGATTCCCCAGATCACTAACGCTGCGTTCTCATGTTCGATCATACTGAGCGACTGACATTCCGATTGCAGGTTCTTCGGCTTGTCGGCCTGCTCAATATCCACTTCGACCGGGTCGGAATAAACGGTCGTGCCAGGCCCGGTGACACCCGCTGCTTTGAATTGGTAGCGGCCCGATGGAACATCCGCAGCGATGGGATAGGAGAATCGATATGGTGGCGCGGAGATGCCGGTGCTGAGCGCGAACGGTCCTTCGCCAACCAGGCTTATACTTTGAAACGCGACGTCTAGAGTTTTGACGGTAATTATGAGATCGTCTCCCGCCTTGACTACCAGCCCATTTTTTGGCGAATCGATCTGCAACTGCGACTCCGCGTGCAGAACAGCCGCGGCTAAAAAAAGCACCGAGAGCGTCCACGAGACCAGACCGCCTCGCGAAACGCTACCGTACGAATGGACCAAGATGTCACTCCTGTCTCAAATACCAGCCGAGAGAGAGTGCGCCGGCTTCCGCGAAGAAGCCGGCGTGTAGCACGGCGTGGGTCGATCGAGGTCAGAATTCCGCTTTAAACCCCACCTGGATCTGCCGGGGCGGAAGCTGATTCTGGACGATCCCGAAGGTCGGGTCGTTCACGATCCGGCCGATCAGGTTGTAATTGGAATGATTCGCTATGTTAAAAACCTCCACCCGGAATTGCAAATTCAACTTTTCGTAGATGTGGAAGGTACGCGCAATGGTCGTATCGATATTGCCGAGACCGGGTCCCTGCATGGTATTGCGCCCCACCGCACCGAATTGATTGATGGGTTGCACGAAGGCACCGGTGTTGAACCAACTGGCGGTGGAACGCTGTCCAGAGGAAAGATTCGGATCCACCGGCGAACCGTTTGCGTTCAGCACATAATTCGGCCGCGTCAGGATTCCGCCGCTCCCGCCACCGATGTTGATCGGGTCGCCCTTGTAGTTAATCGTAAAGGGGAAACCGCTCTGCAATTGAAGGATGCCGGAAAGATGCCAGCCCCCCAGAACCGTTGCGCCCAAGCCGTTGCCAGCCAGTTTGTGGCCCTTGCCAAAGGGCAGATCGTAAACGCCAGTGCTGACGAACCGGAACTTGAGGTTGAAGTACGCCAGGCTGCGCTCCGCCGACAGATCAAACGAGTTTTGGGGCGGTGAGTTCTCGCTACCTGTGATGCCGCCCGCGTTGCGATATTGCGGGGCATTAGAGATGGCCTTCGACCACGTGAACGAGTTGAGCAACGAAAAGCCTGCGTGGAACCGGCGTTCCAAACGCGCGGTGAGGGCGTGGTAGTTGCTCTGCGCCGAGTGAGGGAAGTAGTTGATGGTGCTCACCGGCACGATCGTACTGGACATCGGAAACGCCAACTGCGCTTGCACAGCCGGCACCAGCGTCAGGCCGTAGTAAGGCCGCTTGACGGCGGTGCCCGGCAGACCATTGTTCAACTGGACGTTCTGCTCCAGGTGAATGCCGCCGGTGCCCAGGTAGCCGACCTCCAACACCATGTTCTCCTTAAGACTTCGTTGTATATTGAAGCTCCACTGAGGCGAATAAGGCGTGCCCTGGTGGGGATCGATGGAGGCTGCCTGAATTGCCTGGCTGCCCACGATGGCGGGGCCAAATACGTTCAGGTTGGGATTCTGTGGGACGTACGCGTTAAACGTCAGGGTCTGGTTGTAGGTAGTGGGCAGAGACTGCGCCATTTTGAGCAGCGTGTTGCCATCCTGCGTGCCATAGTAGATACCTCCACCCACGCGAATCACGGTCTTCGAATCGACGGACCACGCCAAACCCAGCCGCGGGCTGAAGTTGCGCCAGTTGGTGTAGGCGCAGCCGGCCGGATAGCCGTCCTTGCCGCAGACAAAAAGCTTCGGACTGTAAATCCCCTGGAGGCCATAGGCAAAAATCGCCATGGGCGGGGGCGCGGAACCGTAATCGATGCTGCTCATCTGATAGCGATCATCGGACATCGGCGGCGAAACCTCATAGCGCAGGCCGGCATTCAGCGTGAGGCTCGGAGTCAGCCTGATGTCGTCTTGCACAAACACAGCCGCGTTGGTCTGCCGGCCGTCCATGCGATTCGGCCCAACCGTGCGCACTGCGGTGCTGGGCAGTCCTAACAACGCCGTAGCCGTCGCGTCTCCCGACAAATCGCCGGTTTTGGGCGCCGCTCCGGTCGCATTCGTATAGCCCTTGGTGAAGGTCAGCGAACCCAATGGGTCGGCGTACTCGTAACGCACATACTGAGTTTTGTCGTACTCGGCGCCAAAGGATAACGCATGCCGCCCGTGCTGCCATGCAAATACGTCCCAGATCTGGTACACATTGTCGCGAGCGTGGCCGATGCCGCCCTGTCCGGCGCCGGCGTATGGTCCCGCGCCGCCGAAGTTCATCTGGCCCACTATGAAATTCGGCAGTTGCTCCGGTTGACCGTTGACGGAGAAGCTAAGTTCTGGCAAGCCGAAGAGGAAGTTGAGGCGGCTAAATCCAAGTCTCAGGTCGTTTACCTTGCTGTCGGAGATAACCTTGGTGGCACCCAACGCTACGTTTTGCGGCGTGGCGTTGTCCAGGTTCGCGCGCAGAGGCAACCCAACGGGAAGCGACGCGTTCTCCTGCGACCCGGAGTAGCGCCCAAAAACCTTGAGCGTATCCATCGCCTGGAAGTCGAAACGCGCTGAGTAGTTGCCATAGTTTTGCACCTGGACGTCGGAGGAGTTGATGTAAAACCCGCCGGCGACGTTCGGTTGTGGGAGGACCTGCATGGCCGTCGACACCGACGGATCGATACGAGTTGCAGGAATGATGTTCCCTGGGAACGGAGTGCGCTGACCGGCGTTCAGCGTGGTGGGATCGTAGATCGTCGTAGTACCCGCTTCCTCGCTGAAATTGCCGGCGCGCTGCAGGGCGTCGGGTACGCTGACTGTGGTCAGGTTGGCGGCCGCCTGCCTGGTCTTTAGAGCTTCGTAGCTGAAAAACCCGAAGAGTTTGTTCTTCACAACGGCGCCGCCGACCAAACCGCCGTACTGATTGCGCTGGAATTTCGGCACGTTGCTCTGAGTCGTCAGATTGAACGGCCGCGCGTCCAGGTCATTGTTACGAAGGAATTCCCACCCGGCGGCGTGCCAGGTGTTGGTGCCGGACTGCGTCAACACGTTGACCTGTCCCCCTGATGCCCTTCCATACTCCGCGCTATATTGCGCTACTTGCACCCGAAACTCTGATATTGTGTCAACGATGGGGACGTAACTGAGGGCGTTGTAGTCGGGATCGGTATTGATGACGCCATCCAGAAGGTAAGCGGAGTCATTAGTGCGGCTTCCCGCCACGCTTAGACCGGCGACTTCGCCCTGGCGTACGGCATTCTGCTGCACCGCCATGCCTCCGGAGTTTACCCCGGGTGAGAGCAACGCCAGTTGCAGGAACTGGCGGCCGTTGAGGGGCAGGGCCTTGATCTTTTCCTCACCCACCACAGTGCCTTGCGCAACGCTTACCGCGTCCAGCACCGACACTGTCTCAGATACCGACACGTGTTCGGACACAACACCGATTGCCAACGTCACATTGAGCTGCGAGGCTTGCGCCACCTGCAGATGAATCGGTTTGTACTCTTGTGTTTTGAAGCCCTCAGCCGCCACGCTCAGGGCGTAGTCGCCAGGCTCGATCAACTCCAGCCGATAGGCGCCGTCGCTTGTGGACAGGGTTTCTCGAGTCGCACCAGTGGATTGCCTGGTCAGGCGAACGTGCGCTCCAAGTACACTCAATCCAGAGGGGTCGACGACACGTCCTGACAACACGGCGGTGTCGTTCTGTGCGAGCAAGACGGCCGGAAACACCATGGCGGCGCAAAGCAATAGCCCGCCCCAAGGCCGCTTCAAATGGAACATTCGAGTAAACATAGATAGTTGATCTCCAGGTCAAATCCCCATAGTATTTCTGTGAGTTCTAGTACCTTACGTACCACTGATGCTAAGCGGATCGTAAATCTAATTAAATATCTATTTTGGTTAACGCTATCCTTGAAAATTCCATTGTTTGCAATGAATTGCAAAACGAGCTAAAAAGGAAAACCCTTGATTCTAAGTACGCCGACCGCTTGGTATTTTGAAAACTAAGCGCGGCCAGCGGCTAACTACGCCTCCCCGGCGGGTGCGCTTTACAACCGTAATCAGGGGCATTCCTAGCGAATCAAACGCCTAATACTGGATGTCCCGCTCTATTGGTTCTAGACGGGTGACGGTACAACTGGTTCTTTCAAGTCGCCGTCACGGGCTCCTACAATTCCTCTGTGGGTCCGCGCTGCCGATCGGTTCCACTAAAGCAGAAGCGGATTTCCGCCGATATCAAGAGCGAATGCGATAAACGCCGCTGAGCGCTTCGCCTGCAAGTCGACGCGCCAGCCCGCGAAAGTCCGGAAAAAACTTGAGACCTCGAGGTGTTTCTAACGTGAAGCAATCGCTCGCCTGGCTGGCGCTGAGCTTTGTATCCGCTCTAAATACAAGCGGTCAAAGCGTCACCGCCCCCGTTGATCTCTACGTTGATTTTCAGCAGTCGGCACCCCCGGCCGTGGTGGAAGCACTGCGGACCGAATCCGAGTCGATCCTGGCGCCAGCGGGCGTTCAATTTCGGTGGTGGTCGCTGTCGGACTTTCGGAGCGAGAGGGTTTCTGCCACGGTGGTAGTGGTGCATTTCGAGGAGCACTGCGACTTAGGAGGCCTGGTGATGCGTGCAAACGAGCCGGGCTCACTTGGCTGGACAGAGATCAGCGACGGGACGATTCTTCCTTTCATACATGTGGATTGTGCCCGAGTTCGGACGTTTCTGCAGACCGCACTGCTTGGCTACCCTGGAAAGGACCAGGAGTCCATTTATGGCCGGGCGCTAGGACGGGTGCTGGCGCACGAACTCTACCATGTCTTTGCGGTAACGTCCAAACACGCCGAGCGCGGTGTCGCCAAAGAGGATTACTCCGTAAAGGACCTGCTCGCCCCGGACTTCCACCTCCAGAGCAAGCAGGCTGGGGCACTGCGGGCCAGCAGGGCATTGGCCGGCTTTACATCGGGAGAGGTTCACTGAGCACGTCCTACTGCATCGGATAGGGGCATGGGGCTGGTCCCCTGCCCGAACTGCTCCCGTGGCCCGGCAAACACTGGGCGCCGATCGATTGGAGCCGCTCTGGCTCAACAGCGTTCCGCGGCCAACAGGCCAAGCTGCTGCCGAGCATTGCCCTTGGCTGCTGTTGGCTTTCTGACAAAACCGCACTACAGATTCTCCAGACGAGGCCTTAGCATAGAGGGGTGCCCACGACATTTCTTCCGTTGACCGACAGGGAGGTCCCTCGCGTCTTGGGTATGATGTCGCAACTCTACGCGCAGGATGCCATTCCTTGGGATGAGGCTCGCTCGCGGAAGGCGATCGAGGATCTGCAGGCCGCGCCGGAGGCGGGCGGAATCTGGCTGATCCAGATCGAGGCGGCGACGGTTGGTTACCTGGTGCTCACGATCGGATTCAGTCTCGAGTTTCATGGACGTTACGCCCTGCTAGACGAATTTTTCGTCGAGGAGCGTTGGCGGAGCCGCGGAATCGGGGGCCAAGCGCTCGATTTCGCGGAAGAGTTTTGCCGCAGTCACGGTCTGCAGGCCTTGCGATTGGAAACGGACCACTCGAATCTGCGGGCTCAGCAGTTGTACAAGCGCCGTGGATTCCTGCTGCACGACCGGCACCTGATGACTCGATGGATCGCCCCGGAGAGATGAAGCTCAACCGGTAATCAGGAACTGCGATCGCAATCTGGCCACTCGAGCTTTGAGCCGCTCTTCGCGCCGGCGGATTTCGGGGCCATCCGCAATCGCCTTCGCGCTTCGCGTCATCTCGAGCGCCATGGAGTAATTACGTTCGCGATGTTCGTAATGTTTGGCAAGTTCTTCGAACGCCCGCACGCGGTAGGGATTCGGTGACTCCGCAAGTTCCGTGATGAGCGCCAACGCCGCATTCTCCCGGCCCAGACGTTTCTCGATGACAGCCGTATCCCACAGCGTGCGGAAGAGCAGATCGTCCCGCAGTCCCATCTCCACCGCCTTGCGGAACAACCGCAACGCCTCCTCCGGGCGCGCCGCCTGCAACAGCCAGCGCGCCAGGCCGATCAGGTCGGCGCCATGCCGCAAGGCGGTACCGCAGGCTCCTTCGTCCGAACGGAAATGCGCAGGCACAATCGCCGTCAAGCACGCCAGCGAGAGAATATCGATGGCATTGTGGTGGAAGATCGGTACCAGGCGAAAAGCGCGCTGCGTTCGCAGAAAATCGAAGTAGATGTAGGGGATCATCTCACCGGGCAGATCGCCCTGGCGCTCGACTCCCAGGATCCGGTTCTCCAGATCGACCAACCGGCAACTCTCCAGCCGCAGCTTCCACAGGCGGCGTGCCCCGAACAACAGGTCGAGGTGCTCCATCCGGTCGAACGGATGCCGCGAACGCACCATGCGAAAGCGCGTCTCGAGCAGCGGCTGGTCGTACGCCTTCCCGTTGTACGTGATCAGCACGTCGAACGGAGCAAGATACTCAGCGAGGCGGCACAGCACAGAAGCCTCTTCGCCGTAATCCCGCATGAAAAATTGCCGAAGACGAAATCCCGACGCATCGATCGAGCCGACCCCGATCAGAAACGCGTAGGTCCCGGTGCCACCCGCAAGACCGGTGGTTTCAGTATCGAGGAACGCCCACTTGGTGGGATGCGCCTGGCGGATCGTGCCTTCCGACAATGGATCCAGCAGATCCACAGGAAGATCGGCGAGGTCCGAAATATCGACGCTTCCATGGCGGCGGTGGCGTTCCCACACGCGCTCGGTCTCGAAGTGCTCCCCGCACGCGGTCGTCACGACTTCGCCGCTCATGAGGTCTTGAATAAAATGCGCGGCGGAGGAACGATGATGGGCAGCGGCCGCCTGGTCCACATGCGCCGGTCCCACGCGCTGTCCGGAGTTTGCGGCGTACTTACGGTCGATTCCCGCGATATGCCGGCGCAGGGCAGCGAGTTGCTCCTGGATGTCCTCCATCTCCGGTTGGTTCGCCTTTTCTTTGCCTACTATACCGCACTGCCTACGGCCTCCGCTGATATATTCAAATGGTGATCAAGAGCGCGCTCATTCCCGTTGCGGGACTCGGCACCCGGCTTCTGCCGGCCACCAAGTCGCAGCCTAAAGAGATGCTGCCGGTGGCGCGAAAGCCCATCGTGCAGTACGTGGTGGAGGAACTGGTGTCGAACGGAATCCAGCAGATCCTGTTCATCACCGGCCGCAGCAAACACTCCATCGAGAACCATTTCGATAACGACCCCGAACTCTTTCGCGCGCTCAACGACACCAACAAACGCGACCTGCTCAAAGAGGTGGATTTCGAAGATCTCAAGGCTAACTTCTTCTACACCCGCCAGCGCCAGCAGAAAGGGCTGGGCGATGCGGTGCTTTGCGGCGAGAATTTCGCGGGAGAGGATCCGTTCCTGGTCGCGCTGGGCGATTCGATTCTTGGACTCAATGCCGTTTCGCAGGCCGTAAGCCGCATGGCGGACGTCTTCGATTCCAAACGAGCCAGTTGTGTGATCGCGGTGGAGGAGGTGCCCCGCGAGGAAACCAAACATTACGGCATCGTGCAGCCCGAGGACTCTGGAAGTGACGACGTTTTCCGCATCGTCAACCTGGTGGAGAAACCTGCGCCCCAGGAAGCACCCAGCAATCTCGCGATCGCCGGGCGGTACATCTTCTCGCCGGTGATCTTCGACCTCATCCGGCGCGTGAAGCCAGACTCGCGTGGGGAGATCCAACTCACCAACGCGATTCAGTTTTTGTGCGAGGAAGGGCGGCGCGTGATGGCCGTCAAGCTGACAGCTCAGGAAAAGCGCTACGACATCGGCAACTTTCCCAGCTACTTTGAAAGCTTCGTCGAGTTCGCGCTCGCAGACCCGGTGTACGGTCCTGAGTTCCGGCGAGTCCTGGAACGGCTGCTGTCGAAATCTGCCGCTACCGCTTGAGGTAACGCCGGTGGCCAAGCCCGTCCGCGTTTTGCTGCTGCTGGGCGCCGCGCTTCTGGCGTCGCGAATGTGTCACGTGGGCATTCTGTGGGAGGGCGATACCCTGCCCCTGGCCGCCGCGGAGCAGATGCTGCACGGCAGGGTGATCTATCGCGACATCTGGTTCGACAAGCCTCCCTTGCTCCCGGCGACCTACCTGCTCTGGGGTGCGCGTCCGGGATGGCTGCTGCGATTGGGAGACGGGCTGTATGCATGGTTGGCGTGTTGGTTGGCCTACCGGTTCGCGCGCGACCTGTGGTCGGAACGTGAGGGTCTGTGGGCGGCGACTCTGCTCGGGTTTTTCCTGATCTTCGATTTTCCCTCCGCGGTGATTCCGGTAGCGTCGGACCTGTTGATGCTGGCGCCGCATCTGGCAGCGGTGTGGATGGCGTCTACCCATCGGCCGTTCTGGGCGGGAGCGCTGGCAGCGGTAGCGTTCTGGATCAGCCCGAAGGGTCTCTTCGTGGTGGCAGTCTGCCTGGTATGGAATCCGGGAGGCATGCTGCTGTTCGTGGCCGGTTTCGCGGCGGTCAGCGGAGTGGTGATGGCCTGGCTCGGACTTTCGGGAGCGCTTGGGCCGTATTGGGAGGAAGTCTGGCGGTGGGGCAGGCTGTACGCGGCGAGTCCGTTCGTGGAGAGTCCACTGAAGAACGGACTGATCCGGACGCTCAATTGGGTCGGCTTCCACGTGGCACTGGTTGCGGCCGCTGTTTATGCGGCTCGCCACCTCGGGGACGCAGGCAAACGTTGGTTGGCGTGGCTCGTTCTGGCGGCGATCGGCGTCGCGGCCGGGCTGCGATTCTTTCCCCGATACTACTTCCTGCTCCTGCCCCCGGTAACCTTGGCGGCCGCTCGCGGATTCGTGCTCCTGGGCCGAAGGCGCGAACTGGTGGCACTACTGCTGCTCATTCCCGCGACCCGATTTGGGCCCACCTATCTGACCGCATTGACCAATCCCGCATGGCGCGATACGGGAATGGATCGCGACAGCCGCGCCGCCGCGGCGCTGACTCGTGGGCTGGCCAAGCCCGGCGATACGCTGCTGGTCTGGGGGTACCGTCCCGAGATCTTCGCCTATACGGATCTGCCCGCCGCTACGATTTACCTGGATTCCCAGCCGCTCACCGGTGTCCCCGCCGATCGTCATCTGACGCAGTCGGAGCCGGTCGAGACCGTCTGGTCCAGCCGCCGTCGCGCGGAGTTGGCGGAGTCCCGGCCGACCTTCATTCTGGACGGCCTCGGTCTCTATAATCCGAAACTAGCGATCACGAACTATCCCGAACTGCGGGAATGGTTTTCACACTACCGCGAGGTAAGCCGTACGGCCCAAACGGTGATCTACCGGCGAGCCGACCCGCGTCCGTGACCTGTAACCCCCATTCAACCTGCCGCGCCTACCTAAAGTTCCCGTCCAATTCGTCCGATAGAAAGGTACGTCTCAAGATGCGTATGAGATTTCTGCCCACCGTCCCGGCAATCGCGCTGCTGCTGGGGCTGAACGGATTTGCGCAAACCCTGCCGCCGGGGGTCACCAAGGCATCTTCCGTGGGAGGCATCACCGAATACGACTTCCCCAATGGGCTGAAGGTCCTCTTGTATCCGGATGAGGCCAATCCGAAGATTACCGTGAATGTGACCTACCTGGTCGGTTCTCGCCATGAAGGCTATGGCGAAACCGGCATGGCGCACCTTCTGGAGCACCTCGATTTTATAGAGACGACCAATGGCAGGGATATCAAGAAAGAGATTACTTCGCACGCAAACCCCTGGAACGGCACCACTTCGTACGATCGGACGAACTACTACGAAACTTTCGTCGCGAATGACGAGAATCTCAAGTGGGCATTGGGCCTGGAAGCCGACCGCATGGTGAACGTGAAGTTCACGCAGCAGATTCTCGATACCGAGATGACCGTCGTCCGCAATGAGTTCGAGCGCGGCGAGAACAGTCCGCAGAGCATTCTGCGGGAGAGGGTCGAAGCCACCGCGTACCTCTGGCACAATTACGGTAAATCGACGATCGGCTCGAAAGACGATCTGGAACACGTCCCGGTGGAGCGGCCCGCGGCCTTTTATCACAAGTATTATCAGCCGGACAACGCGGTACTGGTGGTGACGGGCAAAATCGATGAGAGCAGAACGCTGGGTTTCATCGACGATACCTTCGGCAAGATTCCGCGTCCTACCCGCAAGCTCGATCAGACCTATACGGTGGAACCGCCGCAGGACGGCGAGCGGTTTGTGGAGTTGCGGCGCGTCGGGCAGGGCCAGGAGGTGATCGTGGCCTATCACGGTCCGGCGGCAGGACATCCCGATTCCGCGGCCTTGCAGGTTCTCGCGGGCATCATGAACGGCGCGGGCGGCGGTGGACGGGGCGGGCGCGGCGGAGGCGGTGGTGGCGCCAACGAGGGCCGCTTGTACAAGGCCCTGGTGGAGACCAAGAAGGCCGAATCGGCGAACATGGGCATGCGCGCGCTACACGATCCGGGCCTGATCACCGCTACCGCCGCGCTCAACAAGGACCAATCCCTCGACGAAGTGAAGAAGATTATGGAGCAGACGCTGGAAGATGTAGTCAACAATCCGCCCAGCAAAGCCGAGGTCGATCGAGTCACTACCGGCATGCTGCGGAACCTGGAAAACAGCCTTTCGGATCCGCAATCGATCGCGACCGGCGCGTTAAACGAAGCCATCGCGCAGGGCGACTGGCGGCTGATGTTCTTGCAGCACGACCGCCTCAAAGATGTCAGCCCGTCTGACCTGGTGCGCGTTGCCAAACTGTACCTGAAACCCTCGAATCGTACGGTGGGATACTACATTCCGGATACGGCGCCCGACCGTACGGTGGTTCCAGCCACGCCCGATTTGGGCGCTCTGCTGAAGGGCTACAAGAGCACCGTTACGATCTCCCATGGAGAAGCTTTCGAGCCGACGCCTTCCAATATCGAGAGCCGGACCATTCGGACGAAGCTCGCCAACGGCATGAAAGTGGTGATGCTGCCGAAGAAGACCGAAAACGACGTGGTCTCAGCAGTGATCGAACTGCGTTTCGGAAATGAGAACACACTGGTGGGCAAGAATGCCGCGGCGCAGTTTGCCGGCAGCCTGTTGGGCAGCGGGACCAAATCCAAGAACCGCTCACAACTCGCCGAGGAGATGCAGAAGCTCAACGCCCGAATCGCGGTTAGCGGCGGCGGTGGTGGTGGTTTCGGCGGAGGCCGCGGCGGTGGCGGACGTGGAGGCGCAGGTGGAGGCGGCGGTGGAATCTCCAGCGCCACCGCCAGTGTCTCGGCTCCCGCCAAGAATTTCGAGGCGGCATTGCGTCTCGCTGTCGAGATGCTGAAGGAGCCGGCTTATCCGCAGGCAGATTTCGATCGCATGATCGCCCAACGGCTCAAGGCTCTGGAGAACGTCCCGACGGAACCGAATCAATTGGCCACGGAGATGTTGCAGCGCCATTTGAGTCCCTTCGCGAAGGGGGATGTCCGCTACTCGCCGACTCGCGAAGAGCAGATCGCCGAATTGAAAAAGGTGACACTCGACGACGCGCGGAAGTTTCACGATCAGTTCTACGGCGCGAACTATGGCGTTTTCGGAGTGGTGGGTCCGATCGATCGTGCGACGGTCGAGAAGGTGGCCGGCGAACTCCTGGGTAATTGGAATACGCAGATGGCGTACAAACCGATCGTGACCAGTTTCAAGAAGCCGCCTGCGGCGATTAACAATAAGATCGAAACACCAGACAAGGCGAACGCCCAGTTTGAGGCAATGCTGCGCTTCCAAATGTCGGAGAACGATCCCGACTATCCGGCTATGGTGCTGGCCGGCTACATGTTCGGTGGTCCCATTACCTCGCATATTTCCGACCGCATCCGCAATCGCGAAGGTCTGAGCTACGGCGCCAACGCCCGCGTTGCCATCCCTTCGGAAGGTGACTCGGCAACGCTGTCGGGGACGGTCAGTCTGAATCCGGTCAACGGGCCAAAGGTGGAGTTTAGTTTCAAAGACGAACTGGTGAGGACGTTGAAGGAAGGCTTCTCCGAGAAGGAGGTCGCGGAGTCCAAGAAGGCTTATCTCGATTCGCGCATGGTGTCGCGATCGACGGACGCCGCGTTGCTGACTCTGCTGGCCTCTCACGAGCAACTCGCCCGCACAATGAAATGGGATGAGCAGATCGAGCAAAAGATACAGGCGCTCACTCCCGAGCAGATCACTGCCGCATTCCGTAGGCACATCGATCCGGCGAATCTGTCGATCGTAAAGGCGGGCGATTTTAAGGCTGCGGGAGTGTACCAGTAAGGGTCGGACAGGGTTTGCCGACGCTCGCTCAGCAAGCGATCCCGGCGGCGGCGGGAAACGATCAGCCGGGTTCGCTCCCTCACGGTCGCGGCTCGTAAGCTACCCAAATACGTTCGCGCGATACGTGCGCTTGCGAGCCGCGCGCGTGAGCAAGCGACTACACGTCGACGCGGCCGGACCCAAAAGGCCGGAGCTTGGGCTGGGTTTGCTCGCGCCGCAATTCCAGAATCAGATTCATAACCAGCCGCTCGATGGCATCCCGGACCTCGCAATGCTCATCATATTTCAAGTAGACGGGGTCCGGAATATCCCAGCTCCGAATCGACGTGCCCACACTATCCGGCAGGTCGAATCCGCTCATGTTGATGACCACATCGAATTGCGCCCGTCCCAGATGCCGGATGCTCTTCGGAAAATGATCGCGCAGATCGAGCCCCTTCTCGCGCATTGCGCGAATGGTATCGTCCGGTAGCCCGATTGCCGGTGTCAGCCCAGCGCTCGCGGACACCAGGACGTCGCTGCCGTAGGCTCGCGCGAAAGCTTCCGCCATCTGACTGCGACAGGCATTCCCCAGGCAGACAAACAGTACGCGTTTGAGAGGAGCGCTCACAGCTTCTCCAGAAAGAGTTCGTGCACCCGCAGGTCCGTGGTCAGCTCGGGATGAAACGTGGCCGCCATGTAGCGCCCCTGCTCCACCAGGACGGGGTCGCCGTGATAACGCGCCAGCACCGTGGACCCCTCACCAATTCTGCGGATGATGGGAGCCCGGATGAAGACCGCTTCGAGCTTGCCCGGCGCGGTCCGCGCCTGAAACTCCGGCTCGGGATCGATCGCCGCGACGCGGCTGTCGATCTGCCGGCCGTAAGCGTTCCGCTCCACGCCAATGTCCATGAAGTTCAAGCTATCCTGCCCGGGGCTCGTCACCTCCCGTGCCATCAGAATCGCGCCTGCGCACGTGCCGAAGACCGGCTTCCGCGTCCCGAATTCCGTGAGCCGCTCCATCAGACCTTCATAGCGCAGCAGTTTGAGCATAGTGGTGCTCTCGCCGCCGGGAATGATCAGTCCGTCGATGTGATCGAACTGCTCCGGGTCGCGGACGAAGACGGGCTTGGCGCCGGCGCGTTCGACAGCCGCGCCGTGCGCCTCGAAATCCCCTTGCAGGGACAGGATTCCTACCTTTTTCATTACCAGCCCCGTGTCTGCATCAGCTCCGACTCGGGCATCTTCGACACGTCGAGACCGGGCATCGCCTCACCCAAGGCACGGCTGGCTTCGAGCAGCTTTTCGGGGTTGTTGAAATTCTTCGCTGCCTTGACAATGGCATTGGCACGCGCCGCCGGGTCGGACGACTTGAAGATACCGGAGCCGACGAAAACAGCTTCGGCGCCAAGCTGCATAACCAGTGCGGCATCCGCCGGTGTCGCGATGCCACCCGCGGAGAAGTTTGGCACCGGCAGCCTGCCGTGTTTCGCGACCCACTCCACCAGTTCGAGCGGCGCCTGCAGGTTCTTCGCCTGGTGCACCAGTTCCTCTTTACCGAGTACAGTGAGTTGCTTCATTTCCTTCACGATGGTGCGAATGTGACGGACGGCTTCCACGATATTGCCGGAGCCCGCTTCGCCCTTGGTGCGGATCATCGCCGCGCCTTCGGCAATCCGCCGCAGCGCCTCGCCCAAATTCCGTGCGCCACACACGAAAGGCACGATGAAGTCGTGCTTGTCGATGTGATGCTCTTCATCGGCCGGCGTGAGTACTTCGCTCTCGTCGATGAAATCCACGTGCAGGGCTTCCAGAATGCGCGCCTCCATGAAATGGCCGATGCGCGCCTTGGCCATTACCGGGATACTAACGGTGTGCTGGATCTGCTCGATGATGCCGATATTGGCCATCCGCGCCACGCCGCCATCCCGTCGGATATCGGACGGGACGCGCTCCAGCGCCATCACCGCGGATGCCCCGGCGTCCTCGGCGATCCTCGCCTGTTCCGGATTGGTGACGTCCATGATGACGCCGCCCTTCAACATTTCTGCGTGTCCTACATTGACTCGAAATCGTTCCGTCTCAAACTGAAACATATCATCTCCCTCCGCAAAATCGCTTACACCATAGCGGGCGCCGGTTCGAAACTGCGCGATGCAGCTTCCAGTTCACCCGAAACAATCCTGCCCAAAATCGCCAGTCCCGAACGGATCTGGTCCGGCGGCAGCCCTGCAAAACTCAAGCGCAGCGCACCCGTCTCCCGGCGCGACACCGCGAAATACTGCCCCGGTAGATAGGCCACGCCTTCTTTCTGCGCGCGCGACAGCAATTCGCTTGCGTCCAGGGGCTCCGGCAGGCGAACCCATACGTTCATTCCGCCTTCCGGCCGGGTCCAGCGTGTCCCGGCGGGTAGGTACGCGCGACACGATTCCAGCGTCGCCGCCAATCGCTCCGCACCCGCAGCCAACATGCGCCCGCGATGCGCCTCCAGACGCCCGGACTCCGCGAATTCCAGCAATACCGCCTGCGAGAGCTGATCGGTGTGCAGATCGGCCGCCTCCTTCGCCTGACGTAGGCGATCCACCAGGAGCTTGGGGCCCATCACCCAACCGACGCGCAGTCCGGGAAAGCTCACTTTCGAGAAACTCCGCAGCAGAACCGTGCCACCCGATTTGTCGAGTTGCTTGATCGCGGGCAGCGATTCGCCGGCGTAGCGAAGTTCACCGTAGGCATCGTTCTCGACAATCGGAACGCCGGCTGCGGCGGCCGCCTCGAGCAGCGCCAGACGCGCCGCCAGCGGAACGGTCGCGCCGGTCGGATTCTGGAAATTCGATGTGACCACGAGAAAGCGTGGATGTTCCCGCTCCAGGATGCGCTCCGCCTGAACCGGGTCCAGTCCGTCGATGCCGACCGGAATCCCCACCAGGCGCGCGCCCATGCCGCTAAGCAGGTTCTTCAGCCCGGTATAGACGGGATCCTCCACCGCCACCGCGTCGCCCGGCCTGAGGAGCACGCGCCCGATGAGATCGAGCGCCTGCTGGCAGCCGTTAGTGATGATGAGGTCGTCGCCTGGGCTAGCCAAATTCTGCCGGCGCGCCTCGTCGAGCAGGTGACGCCGCAGCGGTTCATATCCGCTGGGGGAACCCAACTGCAGAATGTCCGCGAAATCCTCGCGCGCCAGGACGGCGCGGCAGGTCTCCCGAACTTCATCCAGCGGAAACAGATCGCGAGAAGGCCGGGACATCGCGAAGCTGATCACATGCTTCCCGAATCCGCCTGAGGATGCCGGAGTTGCCGGCGATTCGCTCCGTTCCAGAAGCGCCCTCCAGTCCACCCCGCCAGCGTCGCGCTCTCGCTCGCCGGTCACGAAACTGCCGCGCCCGACTTGTCCGGCGATCAGACCCTCGGACTCCAGCATTTCATAGGCAGCAGAGATCGTGGTCCGGTTCAGTCCAAGCTGGCCAGCCAATTCCCGGGTGGCTGGTAACCGCTCGCCACGGGCGAGCTCGCCAGACCGAATTTTTCCCGCGATATGTGCGAATACCTGCCGATACAGCGGCACTTCGGAGTCATGTACCAGCGCTGGCTTGAAGTCCATCCAGCCATACCATACCACATTGGACTGGTCGCTGGCTTCAAAATCATTTGATGGTCAGCTCGTAGGCGCCTACCGTGTCGTTGTGCGACCAGACCCGAAGATAGTAGGTCTTATTCTCCTCGACACTGATGGTGTCGCGAAGACTCGCCCCCAGTTTGGTAACGTCAGGGCCAAACCCGATTTGCCGCATATCGGGTGCGTACTTGGTAATTGCCGGTATCAGGGTGTCGGAGCCGTTTTTGATCTCGATCGTAAGCGTACCGCTGCGTGGGCTGGCGAAGGAATAGTAATCGGTATCCTTCGCGTCCATGATATTGGCTTCGATGGTCTGCCCGACTGTGATATTGGCCGGGTTGTAGATCTGGTCGTTTGGCTCATACGCATCGAATGCCTTCATCGGGCGTACCAGCAAGGAATAAAGGCCCGTGGCGCCGATCCCTTCGATTTTGATGTACAAGTCTGTATTCGGCGGAGGCGATACGTGCAATCTCACCGTGGCCCCCGGGTCTTCTTTGTCGATCGACCCCAACAGGGTCATGGAATCGTCGTACATGTTGAGTTTGAGTCCCGGCGAACTAGTCTTGTTGGTGAAAAGAATTTCCACCATGTCCCGCGGAGGCGCAGGTGAACTCACCCTGTACCAATCCACATCGCTCGCGTTCTCAACGGTACCCTCGATGGATTGGCCGAGTGCGAGAATATTGGCGCTTTGCTTGGCGTCGTTCGGCTCAAGTTCGCGATTCACTGGTATGGCGGCATTTAGAGAGCGAAGTACTTTGAAGCGCTCCAGATTCTGCCTCGTCGGACGGTATCCCGAATCCCGTGTCAGAACTTCACGAAAGGCGTTGACGGCGCGCGCTGTATCGTCCATGTGCGCGTACAGAACTCCCAGATCGTTGAAGATCACGGGCAGGGCTGTTTGCTTGGCAGCTTCCTCGAGGAGTGCAGCGGCGCCCCCGTAATCCCGGCGTTGCATCGATTCCGCGGCCAGTTGGAATTTCTCCTGGGCGTCGGAATTCACCGCGGATCCATAGTACCGGGTGTTCTCCTCGCTGAATGTTTCGAGGCTGGTGATATACCCTGGGAGTCCGGACGATGTGTCGAACGGCGCGAAGCGCCGCCACCCCCAGACGAAAACGGACACAGACAACAGCGGGATTACCACCCAATGCAGCGGATACTTCGACCGTTTCCTTTTTTTGCGAACCAGTGTAGGTTCTTCCGCCATGTCTTTCCATAACGGCGCACCCGCTCGCGCGGCCCGCCCCGTTTCTGTTCCGCTTGATACACTATTGTACGCGGAAGTCCGATTCGGCGCGTGTATGGAGTCAGGAGCGGCTTCTCCCGACGGTGTGTCAACGCATGATGAGACCCTTGCCGATGGTGGCTCTGGTCTGCGGGTTAGCGGTTCTCGCAGCCCCGGCCCAAAGGAAGAAAAAAGAAGAAGAGACGCAGACGCTCCAGGTCCCCAAGGAACTCCCGAGTGCCGTTACGGGTGACACTCGCAGACTAACTTTTTATGTGACGCCCCTTTCCGCAAAAGGCCTACTGTCGCAACAGATTCGCGATGCGATCAAAGCTCTCTTTCATGAAACCGGCAGCGACACTGTGCTCAAACTGCGCGCTTTTGTCGCTGGTACTGGAGATCTTCGACGCGTGCGGGACCTGGTGAGCGAGGTGTTCACGGACCGTCGCCAGCCGCTTCCCTCACTCAGCCTGATCCAAACGGGTGGTCTGCCCCTCGATGGCAGCCAGGTGGTGCTGGAAGCCATTGCTGCGAGCAAGAAGGAACCGAATCCCGAAGGCCTGGTCTTCATTTCCGCGCAAATCGCGTCTTCCGAGAATCCTCTAGATCCTGTTTCGCCGCTGGTCACCAAGTCACTGGCGTCGCTCCGCCAGGCGGTGAAGGGAGCCGGATCGGAGCCTTCCGATGTGGTGCGAGTCACCTGTTTCCTGAGTTCGCTCGAGCAACTGGCCGCAAGCCGGCAACAGGTAGAAGCCGAGTACCCGCGCGCTGCCCTGAATTTCGTTCAGCCGCAACGCGCCTCTTTGCGAGGACTCGCCGCGTGCGAAGCCGTCGCGCGCCTCCGCTGGAGAACGGGCACTCGCATTCACTGGGTGAATCCGGAAGGATTGGCCACGGAGTCCGGACAATCGCAGATCGCTTTGGTGGCCGCGCCGCACGTGGTCTTGACGGGTACCCAGGTCTCGTTCGGTTACGAAGAGAAGGACGCCCGGCTGGCCTTCATGCGCCTGCAGAAGGCGTTAGAACAATCGAGTGTAGGCACGCGGGACGTGGCGTACGCGCACTACTATCCGCTCTCGCCGGGGATTGCCAATCAGGTTCGCAAGATCCGCCCCGAGTTTTTCGATGCGGCACACCCGCCCGCCGGCTCCCTGCTTCTCTTCGAAGGCTTACCTTCGATGGATGCCGGATTCGCCATCGACGTGATCGCGGCGAAGGACTGATTTCTCGTCGGTGGAAAGTCGACGAGGTGTTCACGTGAAGCAACGTCAAAAAAAAACTTTCGTGCGGCGGATTTTGTGGACGCCCGAAAAAGCGTCGAGAAGAATCTCGACGCGGAACAGAAGAGTCTTTGCGCCACGTTACGCGGCTTACGCCTTTTTGAGAATCTCTCCTTTCCGTTCCACTGCTTTTGTAGAACCCGGTGCTAACGGGACCCAGAAGTCGGCTGGCGCGAGCTTGCATTCTTCCACCATGTCGAGCGCATACTCGCACCGTCCGAGGTCCGCCGGGCCCGAATTGTTGGTGCCAAAAGTAAATCTACATCCAGCCTGCTTCGCCATTTTGATAAACGAGGCGCTTGGCAGTTTGTATCGATTGTTGATCTCGATCGCCACGCCGTTCTGCACCGCGGCCTCGATTACCTTGCGCCGCCGCGCCTCCGTCCACAGCGACTCGTAATCCTTCGAGATCGCATCCGGCAGGTACGTAGGATTCACATAGATGTCCACGGGCTCGCGTTGCAGAATGCCCACCGCGCGGTCCACCAAGGTATCCATGAACTCCTGGGGGTCGGCAATCGTCCCCACCTCTTCCGGAATCCACGTTCGCATGCGCTTTCCGCGACTATCGGTCCACGTCATCGAATCGGTAAAAACGTAGTCGAACTCGGCCACTGCGCGGCGGGAAAACATGTTCACCCACTCGCGGCCCTCCGCCTGCATCGCAGCGAATACCGGCAGTCCTTTCAAGCTGGCGATATAGTCGTGCGCCGCGACATCGGTCGTCACCGGCTGACCCTGTCCGCAGTTCACCGCCAGCCCGTATTGAATCCCGTCGTGGAGTGACTTTGCGAGAGCCGCTTCCACCGAAAGACCGCCTTTGGGGTGCACGTGCAGATCCAGCATCGGGACACCGCGCGACCCTTGATCGAGGATTCGTTTCAACACCGTGTCCGGCGCGGACGTCTCCTCGAGATGCACATCCGGTAATGGGCGAACGCGCACGCTGCGAAACGCGACCTTCGACGCGACATCATGGCACTGCAAAGCAATCGTCCCATGCCCCAGATGGCGTTCTTTTTCCATCCCGTTCGCAGGCACCCAGGCTGGAGTCGGCTCGAGGTAATCCACGGTCTTCATTCCGTTCAGCCACACCTCCACGCGTTTTCCGCTCACTTGAATGCGAATCCGAAACCATTCGTCATCCGCCACGTATTGGCGATAGATGTTGCGTAGATTGTAGAGCGAAGCCGTTTTCTTCCACTCGCCCGGTTGGGTGTTGTTGATTTGCACTTCGAATCCGCGCCCGGGCCAGCCAGTGTCCTGGTACACCGTGTGGAAGTAGATTCCCGAATTACAGTGAGGACGGGTCATGACTTCGGCTTCCAGCTCGAAGTTTCGAAAGTCCGCGCCTCCCGCAGGACCTTCATAGAACAGGTGGCACATCGGCCCATCGGCCCGCAGCAACCCGTCGGATACACTCCAGGAGCTTAGATTTCCCTGAGGCCGCCAGCCCTCGAGGCTCCTGCCGTTGAAAAGCTCTACCCAGCCGCGATCCTGCGCCGCAATCGGTGCGGCGGCCATCGTGCCCAGGAATCCTCTTCGCGAAATGTTGTATGCACGCATAAACGCCTGCCTCGCCACGCGCGGCGAGTACCTCCAGTCTAACCGTGGGCGGCCGCAGGGGGTAACTTACTAGTACTGAACGGATTTATGCGGAACGGAACAGTCCAAAAGATCTGTCCGTTTTCGGGACGGAATCGCACATGGGCTGTATCTGCCGGAGTTATTATGTTGTCAGAGGAGAATCATAAATGGCACGAGACTCAGGGAACAATGCGGACCTTTTAAACGCGGCATTAATCGGATATCAAGTCCAACGCGACCGCATCTCAGTGCTTATCGCAGACATACAAAATCAATTGGGCCACCGCGGCCCAGGGCGCAGAAAGGCTACCCCGGAGGGAGGAGCCGCAGTTGCCGTGGCCGCTAAGGCACAGGCTGAACCGAAGCGGAAACGTCGCTTATCCGCAGCCGGAAAGGCCCGGATAGTCGCCGCTACCAAGGCCCGATGGGAGGCTTACCGCCAAGCCAAAGCAGCCGGAAAGAAGGTCGGGTAGAGTTGCATGGCTGGCACGAATCCAGTCTGCCTTTCGCCGGTGCAGCGGATCCTTGGCGCTGTTCAATTTGCGGCACAGAAACACATGACGCAAAAACGGAAAGGCATGATGGGGGAGCCGTATATCAACCATCTGCTGGAAGTCGCCGGACTGATCGCCGAAAGCAGTGAGGACCTCGACGAAAACCTGATCGTTGCCGCTCTGCTGCACGATACGGTGGAAGATACTCGCACCACCTACGAAGAGGTTCGAGAGAAGTTTGGCGATGATGTGGCCGGCCTGGTGGCTGAGGTCACGGATGATAAGTCCCTTCCGAAAGCCACGCGTAAGCAGTTGCAGATCGATAATGCTCCGCACAAGTCGACGCGTGCAGCCACCATCAAACTGGCCGATAAGATCTCCAATTTGCGCGCGATTCTCGCCAGCCCTCCCGCGGATTGGAGCGTGCAACGCCAGCGTGAGTACTTCGAATGGGCCAAGCGGGTGGTAGATGGACTGCCACCCGCCAACGCCATCTTGAAGGCCGAGTTCGAGAAGACTCACGCGCGACTCGACGAACTCGGCTCGTGACCGGACGCCCTACATTTCCAAACCGAAGTGAACGTGATCGAGTATTTTCTCGGCGGCAGTCGGCTTGTGGTCCAGTTCGCGATTGTGGCGCTTGCCGTAGACATAGTCGCCGATGAACCAGCCCATCGCCGATCCGGCCATCACATCACCAGGAAAATGCTGCCGCGCGCCCACTCGAGACACCACTACCGTGCCCGCCAAAGCATAAGCCAGAATCGGCACGATTCTCGGGTGGGGATATTGATGCGCAATCACAGAAGCCATCGTCCAGGTGTTGATCGCGTGCCCAGAGGGGAAACTGGAATTCCAGCGGCCGTTGGGACTGTCTTCGAAGTGCCCTGCTCCGCCGTTTTCCAGCGGGCGTGCGCGATCCGCGGCCAGTTTGACGGCCTCCGCCACAAGATTACTGTCGATCAGCGCCTCGAAACAGAGCAGGCCGGTCTCGCGGAACCGCTGGTCGTGCAGAGGAGTGCCCACCAGGTAAAAGGCCGCGCTCGCCGGAATCAGCGTATAAGCCGAGCCGAAGCGCGAGCCCCAGGTACTCACGGAAATCTGGCTCGATGAGTTCGGCAGCACGGTCACCGAGTGGCGATCCGTGGCGACGAGTGCGGCCGTCGCGCCGCCGAAGATCACCCAGAACTTTACGTCCTGTTTCGCGGTATGCAACGGACTCGTCCAGATCGCCTTCTGATCCTGCAGGATATACCGCGGCATCCGTACAAACGGGTGGAGATAGCCCGTCTCGTTCCAGATGTCTTTCTGTTTGATAGCCGGCTGCCCCGGCTTCACCTCGATTGCCGAGCGTTGGGCATCCTGCTCTGAAGAAGCTTGCTGCTCCGCGGGAGGGTTGGAATTGTCTGTCTGAGCCGTCTGCCCGGAGGCTATCCCAATCCAAAGTAGAAATGAGACCGTCGCCGCCATCTTCATTCCGTCATCACCCCGGAAGCCTCATGCACGCAAGTCGCCGTTGCGCGTCTCGGCCGTGACGCGCGAACTTCGATTCGTCAGAAATGGAACGAAACGTCTCGTTGGCAGGCGCCTTGCAATGCGTTAGGTATGAGCGCTCACAAGGGGTCGAAGAGGGGGACAGCGGGTGCCGGGCTTTTTTTCTTCGGGCTATTCGCAGCGAGCCAGGGTGGGTTGGCACAAAGCAATAGCGCAGACCGGCTGATGGTCGATCCCATACCCGCAATCAAGCCGTTCTATATTCCGATGACGGAACAGGAGCGGTTGCACCAATACTTCAAGGACACGCTCAATCCAACTGCGCTCTTGAGCGCCGGTGCGGCCGCGGGGATTGGCCAGTGGCGAAACCGGCCCGAGAATTGGGGACTGGGGGCGGAAGGGTACAGCAGGCGGCTGGCCAGCGCTTTCACCGAACACTTTGAACGCGAGACCTTATTGTTCGGCCTGTCGAGCGCGTTTCACGAGGACAATCGTTACGTGCCGTCCGGACTTTCCAGCAAAGGCGGCCGGGTCGCGTATGCCGTGAAGAGTACCTTCACAGCTCGCCATAACGACGGAACCCGTCACGTTTCCTTCTCACGACTGGCAGCATTTGCAGGTGCCGCCGCGCTTTCCCGCTTGTGGCAACCCGCTGGGTATCGCGGAGTTCGCAGTGGACTTGCCAATTTGAGCACTTCCGTATCGGTAGCGGTTGGCTTCAACGTGGCCCGCGAGTTTCTGCCGCAGATCATCCACTGAACTGGACCGCGGAAGTGGAGAGGCAATTGGAAAATCTGAAGATCGAGCTGTTGCGCCCGCACTGGAAGGCCCTCTGCGTGGGCTTTCTGGCCGTGGTTGGAGAGACCGTTACCGACCTGCTGCAGCCGTGGCCGCTGAAGTTCGTATTCGACTTCGTGTTGAAGTCGCAATCAGTTTCCGGGCATGGCTGGCTCAACCACGTTGTCCTCAGCGCCGTGGGCACCGACAAACTGGCCGTACTGAAGTTTGCCGCCATCGCCTCCCTGGCCATCGCGGTGGCTGGCGCGCTTTGCTCGTACACCGAAAAGTACCTCACCACCAGCATCGGCCAGTGGGTGATGCACGATTTGCGGTTGAAGCTCTATTCGCACGTGCAGAGGCTCTCGTTGGGCTATCACGACCACAAGCAGACCGGAGACTTGATCAGCCGCGTAACCAGCGACATCGACGCGGTGCAGAGCTTCATCGCATCGGGGCTGCTGGGAGCCTTGATCAACAGCCTGACACTCGTGGGAATGCCGCTGGTGATGTTCTACATCAACTGGCGCTTCACTTTGATCGCGCTGTCCGTGGCGCCGTTCTTGTTCGTCGTCATCTACACCTACACCCGGCGGATCAAAAAGGCCTCACGGGACGTCCGCAAAAAGGAAGGCGAGATCGTCTCGGTGATCCAGGAAGTGCTCACCTCTATCCGCGTCGTCAAGGCATTCGCGCGGGAAGATTATGAGCAAAAACGGCTCGAAGAAGAGAGCCTGGAGAGCGTGGAGATCGCCCTTAAGGCGCGCAGCCTGAAGGCCAAGCTGTCGCCGATCGTCGAGATCATCGTCGCCATAGGCACTGCCATGGTGCTTTGGTTCGGCGTGCGCATGGTCCTGAACGGCGGCCTGTCCGCAGGCTCGCTGATCGTATTCATCTTCTACCTGGAAAAAATGTACAAGCCGATGCAAGAACTCTCGAAGATGACGGATTCCTATTCCAAGGCGATGGTGGGCTATGAGCGCATCATCGACGTCCTCGAGACCAAGCGGGATGTGAAGGACATGCCCCGCGCGATCCCCGCTCCGCGATTCCAGGGACGAATCGAGTTCGATAAGGTGACGTTCGGTTATGAGCCCAAGCAGCCGGTCTTGCGTGACATGAGTTTTTGCATCGAACGCGGGCGGGTGGCCGCTCTGGTCGGACCGACCGGCGCCGGAAAGACCTCGATCATCAGCCTCATCCCGCGCTTTTACGATCCCAGCTCCGGGGTGGTCAAGATCGACGGGCAGGATGTTCGTCGCTTCACCCAGCAGTCGCTGCGCCGCCAGATCAGCCTGGTCTTGCAGGAGACTCTGCTGTTTCACGGCCCCGTATGGAGCAACATCGCGTACGGGAAACCTGGTGCGACACGTTCCGAAATACTACGTGCTGCGGAGTTGGCCAATGCGCATGAGTTTATCGCGAAGATGCCGCAGGGGTACGACACGATTCTCGGTGAACGCGGCGTGACTCTCTCCGGAGGGCAGCGCCAACGCATTGCCATCGCGCGCGCCGTCATTCGAAACTCCCCGATCCTGATTCTCGACGAGCCCAGTTCCGGCCTGGACGCAGCTTCCGAGCACCTGGTATTCGAGGCTCTGAATCGCCTGATGGAAGGGAAGACTTCGATCGTGATCGCCCATCGCCTCTCCACGATCCGCACGGCGGACATCATTCTGGTGGTGAATGAGGGGCGAATCGTAGAGCAGGGTACGCACGAACAGTTGATGCAGTCGAGCGGGCTTTACTCGGAATTACACGATCTGCAGTTTCGCGAGGCTTAGCTCAAAGGAGTCGCTTGCTCACGCGCGCGGCTCGTACGCTACGCAAATCCGTTGCGAGCCGCGCGCGTCAGCAAGCGATCATGAAATGGTGAGGGCGGAGTGTTCCCTCACTTCTCGTGGCTCGTAACGAGCAGTTTTGTTTTGGTAGTAGGCAAGAACACTCCCTTACGGTCGTGGCTCGTTGTGAGCCGCGCGTAAGCAAGCGATTCCCGATTGCCCGAAAAGCACTCCCCTACGGTCGTGGCTCGTTGTGAGCCGCGCGTAAGCAAGCGATGTCCCGATCGCTCCGGAAATCACTCCCTCACTTGTCGTGGCGGCTCGCAAGGGAGCGAACACTCTACAAGTCGGTGAGTGCTCCGATGCGCTTCCGCACCACTTCCGTAAAGCCTTCTACCTGCGCCGGTGTATATCCAGCCGAACGAAATGCATCGCGAAGCTGATTCTGCGACAGGTGTGACAGCAACTCGCCCATCCATCGTGCATCTTCGCGCGGAATCCGATGGCCGATCGACTCCAGTCCGATGCGCCGGAAATACTCCTTAGGATTTACGATGCAGACCCACTTCGGCCGGCCGGGAACGCGAAAATCCACCAGATTGTCGGTCACGTCGCGGACGAACTTCGATTCCTCATATGTGGTCAGATTGCCCTTGGTTTTTTCAGGCGGCCACGAGCGCCCATCGGTTCCGAAGCTCGCTCCGAGATCGCTCACCATGTATACCCGCTCCGCTCCGATACGGTAGACCGCGTTGTTTTCGTCTTTCAGGTCCCAGTTATTGACCACCGCCATCATTACTTTCAAGCCATTGATCTCGCGCGTGCCCACGAACGGGTTGTCCTTCCACTGCCAAGTGCCTTCCTTTTTATTGGCCTTGATCTCTCGCTTCAGGCGCACATTGTGCACGGTTCCATCCGGCGAGATCAACTTGCGTCCCCGGTGTAAGCGCTCGGGCAACCCTTGGATCTGCATCGTAGCGAGAAAGTAGTCTTCATTGGTGAAATAGCCGGCCGCCCAGACCAACCGCGAGGCAACCGTCTCCGGACGAGCCTCCAGCCCCAATTTCACTTTCCACTCGACTCCGTCGGCGTCCTTGACCACGAACTTGGGATTTGTGCCGTCGAGATCCTCTTTTACGAAAGTGAAGGCGCCGTGCGGCTGATGCTCGCGGCCTCCCGGTCCATAGAAAAGATCGCGGGATGCCAGATCCGTGGGATTCCGCCAAATCACCACGGTTTCGCTGCCGGCGGCATCCGCTTTCCCCGCCTTGTCGTGTGCCACGATCGGATAGCCGATCGCGACTGCCAGAACGCCCACCAACGAAATCTTTTTCACAGTCATAAAGTCCTGGTCCCTCCGAACGGAGTCTTACCTGCACATTGAATTAGCAGGACGCATGCCACCGTACGAGAACAGGCACGACAGCCGAGAGGGGGAGTAGGGCGGTGCGACTATTGATCCAGCCAAAGGATGGCGTTTTGCCGATCGTGAAAGCGATCGCCAGCGCCAAAAGTAGCGTCGAGATCGTCATTTTCCGATTCGATCAGAGAGAGGTGGAACGGGCGCTGGCGAATGCGGTCAGCCGGGGCATATTTGTGCATGCCTTGATCGCCCACACCAACCGTGCGGGCGAAGAGGGTTTACGGAAACTGGAGATGCGGCTGCTGGCGGCGGGGGTGACCGTGGCGCGAACGGCCGACGATCTGGTCCGCTACCACGACAAGTACCTGATTATCGATCACCGCGAGCTTTACCTGCTCGCATTCAACTACACTCACCTGGACATCGAGCACAGCCGAAGCTTCGGCATCGTGACGCGCAGCCGAGAACTGGTTCGCGAGGCGATGAAATTGTTCGAAGCCGACACCAAGCGCCATCCCTATGAGCCGGGGCTGGACGCGTTTGTGGTGAGTCCGGTTAACGCCAGGCAACAACTCGCCAAGCTGATCGCATCCGCCCACAAGGAGCTAATCATCTACGACCCGAAAATCAGCGATCCGGCGATGATGAATGCCCTTGCAGCGCGCGCCAAAGCAGGTGTCAGTATCAGGATCCTGGGACAGTTGACCCGCAGGATTCCGGGTGTCTCGGTCCGCAAGCTGCGCCAGATCCGCCTGCATACCCGCACCATTGTGCGGGACAATCACGTGGCCTTCATCGGCAGCCAGAGCTTGCGGGCGCTGGAACTCGACGAGCGGCGGGAGACGGGTGTCGTGTTTCGCTACCCCAACGTCGTGAGTCAACTGGTGCGCACGTTCGATGAGGATTGGGCCGGCGCTGAACAGGCCGAGGAGCAAGCGGCGAAAGACGCCGGAGCGGAACCGGTGGTAAAGCTCGCACGCAAGGTTGCTAAGGCCCTGACCAAGGAATTACCTCCCGTGGCCGCAGTCCTCGAAGGCGCGGTCCGGGACGTCTTGGGCAACGGTGTCCAAGTGGAACTCGACGCCAAGGAGGTGGAATCGATCGTCAAGGACGCGGTGAAGGCCGCGGTTGCGGACGCGGTCAGGGATGTAGTGGAAGACGCGGTGGACACTGAAGGGGTCGCCGTTCCCATCGCACCGCCAGCGCAAACTGCGGAAGCCCACGAGGAGGCGGAATGAACTGGTTGCCGATCGTGCTGTCCTTCAGCGCCGCGGTTTCGATGCTCCTCACGGAGCAGGACAAGGTGAATCCGGGAGCCCAGACGCTACAAGACTTCTCCAAGCGCGTCGCCGACTACGTAAAGATTCACGAGGCCGCGCGTGCACGCACCTCGGATCCGAAGCCCAGTAACTCGCCGGAAGTGGTCAAGCACCATGAACATTCGCTCTCGCGCGAGATCGGCGAAATGCGAGGCGAGGTTGCGCAGGGCAATATATTCACACCGGAGATTGCAAAAGAGTTCCGCCGGTTGCTGGCCATCACGATGCAGAGCCCCGACGCAAAGCACATTCGGGAAAGTCTGCGGCACGCCGAGCCGCTGCGGAATCATCCTTTGCGTGTCAATGGCGAGTATCCGGATGGCTTGCCGCTCCAATCCATCCCGCCCTCGCTGTTGCTGAATCTGCCGCCGCTGCCGAAGGAAGTAGAGTATCGCATCGTGGGGAACGACCTGATTCTCCGCGATGTGGGTGCAAACCTGATTGTCGACTTTATCGAGAATGCAATTGTTCCTTGAACCATGACACGCCGGACCTTCAGTTTGCTGCTGCTGCAGATGGGGATCGCTTCAGCGCTGGAGCTGAAGCTTCCGCTGAAACCCAAATCGGTGCGCCTCGCCTTGGTCGGCGATACCGGAACCGGAGAGCCACACCAATTCGACGTCGCCCGGCAAATGGTCAAGGCACGGGAGACGTTTCCATTCGACTCCGTGCTGATGATGGGCGATAACATCTACGGCGGCCAGCATTCCGTGGATTTCCGGCGCAAGTTCGAAGACCCATACAGGGCGCTGCTCGAATCGAGCGTCAATTTCTATGCCTCGCTGGGCAACCACGACGATCCCAATCAGCGCCTCTACAAACCTTTTCACATGGATGGCAAGCGTTACTACAACTTCAAGCTAGGCAACGCCGAGTTCTTCGCGCTCGACAGCAACTACATGGACCGGACGCAACTGGACTGGGTCGAAAAACAGCTATCCGGATCGAGCGCCGCTTGGAAGATCTGCTATTTTCACCATCCTCTGTATTCGCACGGCAGGGACCACGGTCCCGACACCGACCTGCGGCGGCAACTGGAGCCGCTCTTCCTGAAAAATGGAGTCAACCTCGTGCTCTCGGGCCACGAGCACAGCTATGAGAGATTGAAGCCGCAGCAGGGGATTTCATACTTCGTGCTGGGGAACTCCGGCCAGCTTCGACCCAACAATCTGCGCCCGCACCAGGACACCGACAAGGGATTCGATACCGACCAGGCTTTCGGCCTGGTGGAGATTGCCGGCGACGAACTCTACTTTCAGGTAATCTCGCGGATTGGCGAGACGGTCGATTTCGGTGTCCTGAAAAATGGGAAAGAAAAGGCGCAACTGCCTTTGCCCCTCACAGCGCCAGCGCGCCGCGATACAGCATTTCTTTGAACGAGAATTTTGTCTTCACGGTCAGTTGCCCAAGTTGCGTTGAGAACAGCACCTCGGAGTCGTCCTTGCTCAGCGGCACCAGTTCACTGGAGAATCCGAATAGGAAGCTCGACCCAGTTCCTACCTGGCGGTGCACCACCCCCGCTTGCGCCAAGTCCTTGCCTTTCGGCTGGATAGTCGTGAACTGCTTGAGGTTATCGTCGGGATCGTCTTGTGTGGGCCGCCGGGTGGGCGCCTCGCCGTCGTTAGTTGATTGGGAATGGCTGGACAGTAGGGGAATGCCATTGACGCTGATCACATAATGATTGGCGAATTGTTCCGGGAGCGGCGCCTTCATCGCTTCCAGAATCGGCTTAGCACTTTCCCAACGGACCGTACCCTTATAAGAGGACGTCGCGCCTCTTCCCGTGCCGCCGCTCCGATTGCCGCGGCGGCGTCCGCCAAGTCCTCCCATGCCGATTGCACCTCCGCCCGGGAGCGCTCCACCCTCGTGCGGGATGTACTCAGCGTTCACTTCTTTGGCCCAAGGCGATTTCGTGATCAGCCGGTCGATCTCCTCCGTAGTCCATTCGGACGGGGGCTTCTTGTCCCAAAACTCGGGGCCGGTAGCGCCAAAGGCGACTCCCGCGCCGGCCAGCAGCAGTACACTCCGCCGGGTTAGGAACAGCGAATCCGTTTCTCGAGGCATTTTGCATCTCCTGATGAAGTATGGACGTCAGACAGGTGCCACTGAGTTGCGCACCATCAGCCAACCGTCGGCGCCATCTTCGTAGTACCGCCGCACAATCCGGAGCTTGCGGAATCCGTACTTTTCGTAAAACGTGCGTGCCTTTCGATTCGTCACCTTCACCATGAGGATGAGGCGCCCGATGCCCCGCAGCCGCAACCGGCGGAGGGTACTGTCCATCAAAGCCGAGCCGGCGCCCTCCCTTCGCGCCGCCGGGTCCACCGCGATCGAGATGATTTCGGCGGTTGCCGGCAGGCGCTGCCCGCGTGGGCAGGTAATCATATACCCGCAAAGTTTCCGATCGAGTTCCACGGCGAGAAAAAACTGCCCGCATTTGTGGAGGTATTCTGCAAATAAGTTGCGGTCATACGCATCTTTTCCAAAACTAAGGTGTTCTATTTTCAGGATTTGGTCGATATCCGAAGCCCGCACACGGCGGACCAAAAAACGCGCAGACATTCTGTTATCCTTTCTTTTGGTGTACTTGGGGGCGGTGGAAATACCGTGGCAGTAAAACGACGAAAGAAACACAAGCCTCCTCTTGACAAGGATTTCGGACGCGGGCATACTGAAATCGAGATGCAACTGAGTAGCAACAGCGGCCAGCCGGAAGTTCCCTCCGTACCCCTGGTCGATCTCCGCCGGGGCGACGCCGCCGTTCTCGACCACATTGATTTACCCGGCGATGATGCCCGCCGCCTGATGGAACTCGGCTTTCTGCCCGGCACCACCATCACTGCGGGCCTAAGCGCGCCTGGCGGAGATCCCCGCGTCTTCCAGGTGGACGGTTCCGAAATCGCCTTACGCCGCGAAACGGCGCGCCGCATGATGGTACGGAAACCCAAATCAGCCAAGACTCCGAGGATCTCATGAGCGAGTGCGCCGACTGCCACGGCTGCGGGAGTCCCGCGGTTCTCGAGTTTCCGCGTAATGCCCAGGCTCCCAAGGCCGTGGCGGTGATCGGTCCGCCCAATTCGGGCAAGACGACTCTCTTTAATCGTTTGACCGGACTGCGCCAGAAAGTCGCCAACTTTCCAGGCGTCACCGTGGAACAACACACCGGCATCCTGGAACTGCCCGATGGGCGCGCGCTGCAGATCATCGATCTGCCTGGCGTCTACAGCCTCAATCCGCGTTCCGAGGACGAGCAGGTGGCGCACGATGTGCTCACCGGAAAGCGCACCGACACTCCTCGCCCGGAGGCGGTGCTGCTGGTCCTCGACTCGACCAACCTCGGCCGTCATCTGATGCTGGCGGCGCCGATTCTCGCGCTCGGCCTTCCCACCCTCATCATCCTCAATATGGCCGACGATCTGCGAAATCGCGGCGGCAAGCTCGATCTTGCGGCTCTCTCCAAAGAACTCGGCTCTCCTGTTGCTCTCGTCAGCGCACGTGGCGGAGAGGGTGTCGACAAGGTCTTCGAGTTCCTGGCTGGGGTAATGGCCAAGCCGGCGCCGCGCGAATTGCCAATCCTGCAGGACGTCCCGAAGTGCCGCGCATGGGCGGGACGCGTGAGCGGACAGGCCTCCTATCGTGCTCCCATTCCACCCAAATGGACGCGCCGTTTGGATTCGGTTTTCCTGCACCCGATTGCCGGACCGCTGGTTTTCCTGGTGGTCGTGATCGCGGTATTTCAAACCATCTTCAGCATTGCAGATCCTTCCAAGAAAGCAGTGGAGTGGCTCATCAACCTCTCCGGTCATTGGCTGGCGGCGGCACTCCCCGAAGGTCTTCTGAAGTCCCTGCTGATCGAGGGTGTCTGGGAGGGCGTCGGGTCGGTCATCGTGTTTTTGCCGCAGGTGCTGCTGCTGTTCCTGTTCATTGGGATTCTGGAAGACTCCGGCTACCTTGCGCGGGCCGCACTGATTGCCGACCGTACCATGGCCAAGGTCGGTCTCCAGGGCAAGTCGTTCATCCCGCTGCTCTCGGCCTACGCTTGCGCGGTCCCGGCCATCATGTCGACGCGCACCATCGAGAACAAGCGCGACCGTTTCGCCACCATCCTGATCGCGCCATTCATGACCTGCTCGGCCCGGTTCCCGGTCTACGCCCTCATCGTTGCAGCCTTCATTCCGGAGCGGCAGGTGCTGGGCAGTCTCTTAAGCCAGCGAACGATGGCGATGCTGGGCCTCTACGTCCTGGGGTTCGTCGCTGCGGTAGTCACGGCAAGGGTTCTGAAGTCTTCGATCCTGAAGAGTGGCCGCACACCGTTCCTGCTGGAGATGCCCTCTTACCGCTGGCCCACGGTGCAGTCGCTCGGGCTGAGGCTCCTGGACCGCTCCAAGGTGTTTCTCCGCCGCGCCGGAACGATTATCCTGCTGGTCACCGTGATCCTCTGGATTTCGATGAACGTGCCTTATGTGCATGGCAAGCCTCCGGCCCCCGAGAGCAGCTTGGCCGGAACAATTGGCCGCACGCTCGAACCAGCCATCAAGCCGCTGGGGTTCAACTGGAAGATCGGTATCGGGTTGATCACCGCCCTGGCCGCGCGCGAGACCATTATCGCCACTTTGGGGACGATCTACGGCATGGATCCCAAGACGCAGGAACTCGGATTGCAGAATGCGCTGCACCACGACCTCACTCCCGGTGGCGCATTCGCCCTGCTGGTATTCTTTGCGTTCGCCATGCAATGCATCTCCACCATCGCGGTAGTGCGCCGCGAAACCGGTGGCTGGAAGTGGCCCATCCTGCAATTCACCTATATGAGCGTCCTGGCCTACGCCGGCGCTTTTGTGGCTAATCACCTGATTCACTGATGGCCAGCGTCCGCAACCCCCCGGCCTTCAACCCAGCACGCCCGCGGCACGCATGACCGGTTCCGCCTTCTCACGAATACGCCGCGCCACTTCGTACGGATCGCCGTTCTGCAAGTGGGGATAGAATAACTCCACCGAGAGCGGTCCCGCGTAGCCTTTCTCCGCCAGCTTTCGCAAGATGCGCGGCAAGGGCGATACGCCATCTCCTGGAATCTCTCTCGTGCTGTTGTCGAGTAGCTCTCGCGGAATATCCGGGACGTCCTGGAAATGCACATGATGGATCTCGCCGGATTGGATCAGATCCAGATCTTCGAATTTGCTGAGGCCGGCCCAAAAGTGGTAGCAGTCGAGCATCGGCCGGACATTGGGATGAGCCGCCGCGCGCGTCATCTTGAGCGAGGTCGGCAGCGTTCCGATGAACGTGGAGCCACGCATGAACTCCACCATCAGGGTCACGCGCGATTGCTTCGCGATCTCGCCGGCCTCGCGCAAGTGATCGACGGCTCGCTGGTAATCTTCGGCGGTGAACTTCTCACTGGTACCGCAGGGGCATACCATCCGGTCGACACCTAGCTCCGCGATCATTGCCAGCATGGGCTTCAGACTCTCCAATGCCTTGGCGCGACCCGGTCCCGGCTCCCAGAGTCCGCGCACTCCGCCGCTCGAAACCGCGGTGAGCCCGAGATCCTTCAGAAGACTGCGCGCCGCGGCGATGCTCTCCCTGGCGGCGAACTCCTGGACGTGCGGCGGAATCACCTCGACATATTTAATGCCTGCGCGAGCGTAGCCTTCGAGCGACTTCAGATATCCCGCGCCATTCGAGGTGGTCTGATGAATGCACAATTTCATAGAGCCCGGCGCCCCCGTCGCGGCCACCTGTGCCAACGGGGCAAGCAGCGCATGTCTGCGGGTGAGCATGGCCACTACCATATCGCATCACGCCGGCGGTGGCGCGGCACGCCTCCGGTATAATCGAAAGTAGTCAGACGCGATGTACCCATTCCCCACACAGCTATCGATCGGACCGGTGAAGATCGCTCCGGCCACGGTTTTGGCGCCCATGGCAGGCGTGACCGACACCGTATTCCGCCGCTTCATCCGCAATCTGGACGGCTGCGGGCTCATCATGACGGAGTTCACCAGTTCGCACGGAGTGAGTGCGTCCGCAGGCTCCCGAAAGCCTTCGAAGACCCTGCGCTACCTGGCGTTCCATCCGGATGAACACCCCATCTCCGCGCAGCTTTTCGGCGCCGATCCGCAGGTGATGGCCGATGCCGCGCGAGTCTGCCAGGACTTGGGGTTCGATATCCTCGACCTCAATTTCGGCTGTCCGGTGAACAAGGTGGTCAAGTGCAACGGCGGATCCGGCTTGCTCCGCGATCTACCACTAGTAGAGCGCTTGTTGCGCGAGGTTCGAGCGGCCATCACGATTCCTTTCACCATGAAGTTTCGAGCCGGCTGGAACGACCGCGAACTGGTGGCGGTGCGCATGGCCAAGCTGGCCGAAGATTGCGGACTACAGGCGATCGCGCTGCACCCGCGTACTCGCGAGCAGGGATACTCGGGCCAGGCCGACTGGACGCGCATCGCGGAAGTCAAAGCCGCGGTCAAGATTCCAGTGATCGGCAACGGCGACATCGTCACGCCCGAAGATGCCGTGCGCATGGTGCGCGAGACCAACTGCGATGCGGTGATGATCGGACGTGCCGCCAGCTCGAATCCCTGGATCTTCCGGCAGATTCGCCAGTACCTCGCTACCGGTGCTTACGACGAGGCCACGCAGCAAGACCGTTACGCCATGATGCGCCAATACTACGGAATGCTGATCGAGCAGCGGGAGCGCGACTCGGTTGGCAAGATGAAACAGTTCGCCACCTATTTCACCCATGGCGTGCGAAACGGCTCGAAGCTTCGGGCGTCCATCTATCACGCGCAAGAGGCCACCGCGATTCTCGATCTGGTGGATGAGTTCTTCCAGGCAGAGCCGGTGCTGGCGCAGTGAAGAAAGTCCAATTGATCACAGACGGTGCGTGTCTCGGCAATCCCGGACCCGGCGGATGGGCCGCCATTCTGCGCTACAAGGATCAGAAGAAAGAACTCTACGGCTCGGAGCCGCATACCACCAACAACCGTATGGAACTCCGGGCGGCGATCGAAGGGCTCGGTGCGCTGACGGAGAAATGCGAAGTGGAGGTGGTGACCGATTCCGAGTACGTGAAGAACGGGATCACTACCTGGATCTCCGGCTGGAAGCGCAAGGGCTGGATGACGAAGGCCAACAAACCAGTGCTCAATCAGGACCTTTGGAAGGCGCTCGATGAGCAGGTGACGCGCCATCAGATGAGCTGGACCTGGACCAAAGGCCACGCCAATCACACCGATAACAATCGCTGCGACGAACTGGCATCGAAGGCCGCACGCGAGCAGTCGAGCAGCTAACAAACCGCAGTCGCAGATCCGCGGGAAATCGCGTTGCAACGCGGGTGTCGGGTGCTAAACTGGTGAAGATTCCGGAGGAGCTTCGCTTTCACCGTTGCTGCTAACTATCTTTCATGTGCTGGTTAAATACTCGCTCGCTCGGCTCGAACAGATCCTCCCTGACCCCCTTGGAATTGCCCGGGATGCTCGCATCGCCGCGTAGTTTCCATCTGCACGGATGTCAATGAGTATCGCGCTCTCACTGTTTGTCGCCGACGAGGTCACGCTCGCCTTGGCCGGAGTGCTGGTAGTAATCCTGTCGATCATCGGGTATCGAGCCTGGCAGCGTTCGCGTGTGACACCGGACGAGCGGGAGAGGTTGCGCCGCGATGGCCTGGTCGCGGCAGGCAAGATGGGCGATGCCACTCTCACCGAAGTCCGCGAGGACTGCCTGGTTTATTCGTACGAAGTTCGGGGGATCCAGTACACTGCGAATCAGGACATCGCCCGGCTCAAAGACTACATGCCGCCGGATCTGTCGGCGCTGGCCTCGGTATCGGTGAAGTACGATTCCAGGAATCCCGCGAATTCGATCGTTGTAGCCGAACACTGGAGCGGTCTGCGCACTCGGAAAGTAAGCTGACTGCTTCCTCATCTCGCCCTGAACGCGAGGCGCCTCAGTCTCAGTCGGTCGCCGGTCGTCGGTAACGGATCAGAATATCGGAATCAAATGTGATTCAATTATGGGAGTCACACAATTAAGGGGAATCATGAGAGCATCCTGCATTCTCACGCTACTGTTCCTAGTCGTGCACACGGCAGGCGCACAACAGGCCGCTTCTGATACCACAAGCAAGCCTAACGGGAAATCTACCTATCTCGTTGTTTATAAGCCAGGGCCCAAATGGATTTCCGGAAAGCCGCTGGCGGAGCAACCGCTGGGGGAACACGGCCGATATATGGCTAGCCTCTACTCGAAGGGCGACCTGAAGATTGCCGGACCTTTCACGGACGGTTCGGGAGGCGCTCTCGTCGTAAATGCCTCCGACGAAGCTGCAGCCAAGAGCATCGTTATGAAAGATCCCGCGGTCGTCAGTGGGGTGTTTGTTTATGAGCTTCATCCCTGGGGCTTGGTCGACTGGGAAAGCCTTATAAAAAAATGAGGCGTGCCTGCTGTATTGGCGTCGCCGCAAGAACTCCCATTATCTAAGAGCGCACCTTTCATTCCCTCACTATCCGAGCCGGTCCCTTCCGATCGAGGGAGGTTCTCCCGGATCGGCGAGCGCAATGCGAAGTCCCTAAGGCCCTGCACCATGTCGCAAGTGCGAGCCCTGTGACTCTCGCCCGGCTGCTTCCGAATTCCGTAGCAAAAGCGACTACCATAAACCTATGCGGGCCCCGGCCTTAGTCGCCATTCTGGCGGTCGCCGCCTTCGCCAAATCGTATCCGGTGGATGGCATTGTGGTTGCCCTCGATCCTTCTGGCGCTACGATGCTCGTATCGCACCGTCCCATTGGGAAGTACATGGGCGCGATGATGATGCCGTTTCGCGTCGAGAGTCCGCGTGAGTTGCAGGGCCTGTATCCCGGCGCCCGCGTCCAGTTCGACCTGATCGTCGGCAAAAATCGATCCTTCGCACGCAACATCCGCAAATCGGGCGGCGGCGATGGCGAGATTCCCGCTCCCCGCGAAAAGCTCGCGATTGGCGCCTATCTGCCGGAGTTTCAACTCACCGATCAGGAAGGTGCCACCGTGCGCAGTTCCGACCTTCGCGGCAGGGTCCTCGCCATCGACTTTATTTACACTCGTTGCCCGCTGCCGGATGTGTGTCCGCGCCTGGCAGCGAACTTCGCCGCGCTCCAGCGCCGCTTCCCGCAGGCACTTGGTACCGACCTCATGCTTCTCTCCGTGACGGTCGACCCCGACTTCGACACGCCCTCGATTCTATCGGCGTATGCCAAGCGATGGGCTGCCGATAACCGCGGTTGGCGTTTTCTAACAGGCGATGTTTCCAAACTCGCGGCCGCCTTGGGCGAGGTCTATTGGAATGACGAAGGTTCGATCGGTCACAATTCCATGACCTCGATTATCGGCCGTGACGGACGCCTCGCGGCCATGGTGGACGGATCGAGTTGGCGCATCGAACAGGTCCAGTACCTGATTGCGCGTGAACTGGAAAAGCCGCGATAAGTCCGGTGCTATAATTCGCCCATGCCTTCCCGTACTGCTGAAATACTCAACTCCTCAGTTTTCGCTCCCGACCATGTGATGTTCCCAGAACTCTCCTACAAAACGTTCACTTATCCCGGGGATCAAGAAGCGCTCAGTGCTCTGAAAAGCGTTCCTGGCGCAGGCCCGCTACTGACTTACTTGCAGGAGAACTTCACGGAGCAACTGGTCTTCGTCGAAAACAACGAGCAGATGATTCGAGCCGGCGCGAAAAGCTCTTTCGCCTCTCTCTACAAGCTCGTCGAACGCTGCTCGGCCATCCTCTCCCTGCCTGTGCCGGACGTCTTCATCACCAGCAATCCGGTACTGAATGCGTATACCGTGGGCCATCGACGCACCTGCGTGGTACTCCATTCCGCTTTGGTGGATTGCATGACCGCCGACGAACTCAGCTTCGTCATCGGGCATGAACTGGGCCACATCAAGTGCGGCCACGGCCTCTATCGCCAGCTGGGAAGCTTTCTGGTGCAGTACTGGGACGCGGTCTCCGCTCTGCTGCCTATTCCGGGACTCGGGCTGTTGCGCATCCCATTGTTGTTGGCCTTCTGGGAATGGTACCGCCGCGCGGAATTTACCTGCGATCGCGCCGGTCTGTTGTGCGTGCAGAATCTCGATGCCTCTCTCAGCGCTCTGGGGAAACTGGCGGGCAAAATCACCGGCCTGGAAGACGAGTTCCATGTGGAGTCTGCGATTGCGCAGTCGGAAGCCCATCGTGACGTGAACAAGCTCGTCATGGTCGTGTCGATTTTGAACGCCATGCAGAACACCCACCCGTTCGTTCCGGTGCGCCTGAAGCAACTCCGGGAATACGCCAAGGGTCCGCAGTTTCAGGTCATCATGAGCGGACAGTACGAGCGCGATCCGCTCGGCCTGCATGAAGGCGGCGCGCGTGTGAAGTGTGCCTGCGGCGCCAAAGTCAATTCCAAACTGAACTTCTGCCCCGAGTGCGGGCGCCCCATCGATGCCGATGCAATCGAGGGAACTCTTGCCCCCTCGGCATGTGCCAGTTGCGGTGCCACTATCACTCCGGGTGTCAAGTTCTGTCCCGGATGCGGCGCCCGGCAGGATGGCGCGGCGCTGCCCGCTGCCGCTCCTGGTGGAGGCGCGCTCGATAAATTCAAGAACTTCGGTGGCGGCTTCCTGAAGCGGTAAGTTAGCTGAGCTTAGTCCGTGGTTTCGGAGTTCGCCAACGCATCGCCAGATCGCTTGCTTACGCGCGCGGCTCGCAACGAGCCACGACCGTGAGGGAGTACTCTTCAAGAGCGATCTGGACGTCGCTTGCTTACGCGCGCGGCTCGCAACGACTCACGACCGTGAGGGAGTAGTCTTCAAGAGCGATCGGGACGTCGCTTGCTTACGCGCGCGGCTCGCAACGACCCACGACTGTGAGGGAGCAGTCTTCAAGAGCGATCCGGACGTCGCTTGCTTACGCGCGCGGCTCGCAAGCGCACCCATCGCGCGAGCGTAGGTGGGTAGCTTACGAGCCACGACCGTGAGGGAGTGTTCTTGCCTGAATACGGGGCCGTATCAACGAAACGATATACTTAGCTATCGCTTCACGCCTGCGATCCAGTTCTGCACCACGATGATGTTGCCGGTGTATTTTCTGGCGGTCGTCGTATGCATGACGCCCGTCTCCATCGCCGCCGGCGTACCGGAAGCTCGATAGGCGAGCGACCCTCCGCTTGCCGAGAAGTCGCCAACTCCTAAATTCGTTCCCGCCGCGTTGACGGACGCGATGGGTCCGGCTACCGGGAAGGCGTTTCCGTTCACGCGCAGTTTTACCGGGTCGAACGCCCGAGCCATCAGGGTTGATCCATCGGCGAAGATCAGGTATCCCGACTGATTGTCGGTTCGTGACGAAACGAACTCCACGCTCGACTTCACCGGCATGATCGGCGTGCGTTCGGGCGAATCGAGCGACCCGGCGTAAAGCATGCTTCGGTCTACCTTGTTCGCGCCGGCGATGAACAGAAATCGGCGCCCGTCTGGCAGAAACTGCGGCAGCAGGTGGCGCGTCTCGTCGCGTTCCGGATCGATTCGGGTCACCTGGGCGATGGTTTTCGTGGCCACGGAAACGCGGAAGATCCCGTCGCCGATCAGGCCGATCAAAATCGTCCCATCGGATCGCCAGTCGCCGCGCATGTTGGTGTTCACCGGGCACAGACTCACGGGCGTCTGGCTGCCATCCGCGGGGATAATCTTCAATTCCCCCTTGGCACTGAACGCGAGTTGGCGGCCGTCCGGAGACCAGAAGGGCGTCCCTGCCCCTTCCGTCCCCTCCAGCAGACGCGGTTCGAGCGAATCGAATGCCCGGACAAAGAGTTGCCCGCCGGAAGTGAAGGCTACGCTGCGGCCGTCCGGTGAGAGGGCCAGCCTGGTCACATTGCCGTCTCCCGGCGGCCACACGGTGAAGCGAGTGACTTCCTGTTTGCTCGCAATCGCCCCCGGGCCACCTGGATTCACAACGGGTGGGTGCGGGTTCAGAAATGCTGCCGCGCGTTGAGTGGCCGGGGCCGATGCGGACGGCGGTGTCGGAACGGCTGGCAGCGTCTTGATGACCGCAGGCGCAGTCAACGGCGGTTTGTAGGGCCGCGGTTGCATCTCATAAACTTTCCAGGCGCCCCACAGTACCGCGCTTCCGAGGGCAAATGCCGCCAACACCGCGATTGGGTTTCTGCGGTGTGAAGATTTGGGAGTGGGCGCAAGCGGCGGCGCCGCGATCCGCTCGAGTGCCGCCTTCAGATCGCTCGCCGATTGCCATCGCGCCTCAGGATTCTTCGCCAGGCATCGCCTCAGGACGAGATCCAGCCCCGCGGGCGCCGATGGATCTCGCAGCTCCGGCGGCTCGCCGGTCAGGATTGCCGACATCACTATCGCCGAATTCTCGCCTGGGAACACGCGCTTTCCGGCGATCATCTCATAGAGCACCAGCCCAAATGAGAAGATGTCGCTCGCGGCCCCGGCGTCTTTCCCCTGCACCTGTTCCGGAGACATGTAGTGGAGCGTGCCCAGGATCGCTCTTTCCCGCGTTACTTGCGATCCATCGCCGGCGTGGCAAATCTTCGCCAGTCCGAAATCCAGCAACTTCACGCCGCTCCGCGTCACCAGGATGTTGCCCGGTTTCAGGTCGCGATGAATCACACCTCGCTGATGAGCCGCATGCAAAGCATCCGCTATTTGGATAGCCAATGCCAGCGCCTTCGAGGCGGGAAGTGGTCCTCGCGAAAGCTCCGACTCCAGCGTCTCGCCCTCCACCATTTCCATCACGATCAGCGGCTGTCCGCAATGCTCGTCCACTCCATACACGGTGCATATGTTGGGGTGGTTAAGTGCGGACGCAGCTCGCGCCTCGCGATGAAAGCGGCTCAGCGCATTGGCATCGCCCACCAGTTCCGGCGGCAGAAACTTCAGTGCCACGTGGCGTCCGAGCTTGAGATCCTCGGCGCGGTAGACCACACCCATACCGCCGCCACCCAACTTCTCAATCACCCGGTAGTGGGAGACTGTCTGCCCGCGCAAATCGCCGGTATCGGGGGCTTGGCGCGCCGTGGTTCGCGGATCGGTCCCCTCGCGGTAAACCGTCTCCGTCGGCCCTTTGAAGCGGTATCCCCGGCGAGCCAGTGTCTCCACAAATCGCGGGTCTCCGGCAGAGTCCCCCAAAGCTTCGCGAAGCCTCAAGACCGCGGCGTTAATTCCATGCCCCACCTCGACGATGGTTCCGTTCGGCCAGAGCTTACGCCGGATGTCTTCCCGGAGAACCACCTCGCCTGGCTTCTCCAGCAGCATCACCAGGATCCGAAAGGGTTGCTCCTGCAACTTAACCTTCGCGCCGTTCCGTCGCAATTCGCCCGCCCGGATATCGAGTTCGAACTCGTCGAAACGAATCATGCGGGCCCCTCGAAACGACCGGGTCGACACCATCCTTACCTCCGGTTTCCCTCTGCAATCTGCCCGTTGGACGAAGCAAGTACCGCAAAGGTCCCGTGGGATTTCACGAGTTCTCCGCGAATCACTGGCGGGGTAGCGGGAGAGTACTCACGCGTGACTGCTGCGTGACTTTTTGAGCACCGTTATTTGACCGCTCCGGCATGGAGGTACGAAGGCGCGGGGCGCACAATCGCGGCATGAGAACGATCGGAGGAACGGCGGCGATTCTCTTGCTCACTGTGGTGTCCATGCCTGCGAAAGCGGCGTTGCCACAGCACCTTACTATGACGGTCCGGGTGGTTAATTCCCCCATCTCCGTGGTTAAGACCCTCGCCCAAGCCAAGAGACTGGTTGGGGAGATCTTCGAACGCGTGGGGGTCGAGATAGTCTGGCAGGATTGTCCGACTGAGACTGTCTGCCAGACCGAGCCAGGCGCCGGCAGTTTCAGGCTGGAGATCCTGGACACGAAGCAGCCTCCGCGATACGGAGATCGGACCGGCTTTGCCGTTCTGTCACGAGACCGGACCGACGGTGAATCCTACGCTGCCGTGCTCTACCCGATGGTGGAAGCGGCAGCCGCGGACCAGGGGGTCAAAGTCGCGGAGGTTCTCGCCGCTACTATGGCTCATGAACTGGGCCACCTGCTACTGGGTGCCGGATCTCATCGGACGCGCGGCGTGATGTCACCCCGCTTGGGGCATCAGCAACTCCGCTTAGCGGCTCGCGGGGAACTGCTCTTCACACCGGAGCAGGCGACCGCGATTCGCGCCCAACTCGCGCGGCGAATGGCACAGCAATGAGGGTCGCATCACAGGGAATTCGACACCAGCCGCGGCTAAGCTTGCTTTACGCGCGCGGCTCGTTTGCGCTGGTCATCCCCGTTCGGCCGCCTCCCCGGCATCGCCGAAGACTTCCTCGCGGATGATCCGCTCGGTGGCTTCGTTCAAGTACTCTTCCAGCGCGTTGGAGAGTTCGTTGTACTCAGGCCACAACTTCTTGTCGACAAATGAGCGAGGCGCCCGGACTACGACCGTAGTGTAGCGCTGCCGGCGATAACGATAGGGCTCCAGACCGTAGCGCCGACATAGCGCAACGAATAGCCGCCGGTGCCACAGATCCTTCATATAGAACTCCGTCTCTGTGGGCTGTTCTACCCTTTGAAAGCCCGCCAATACGGCTTTCACCCGATCGATCGCAGCGGCGGCGGCGCTTCGTTCTCCGGCTGTGGTTGCTCCCTCGAAAAGAGCCGTGATCTTACGCAGCTTGTCGCGCAGTTCCTGTTCGGTGATCATCGACTCTCATAGAGTATTCCAAAAATCCGGCAAGCTTCCGGCCTGAGTTTTCTTGACGCGAGCCCCCGTTACCGGCCCGTGCTCGCGCCAATCAATCCGCGCGAAATCTCTCCGCAGACTGCCTTCAGTTCCGGCACCAGGCCCGACGCCCGTTCCATGCTCATCCGGAACACCGGACCTGAAATGCTCAGCGCTGCAAGAACGTGTCCGTCCGGGCCCGCGATCGGCGCCCCGATGCAGCGCCCTTCCAGCTCATTCTCCTGATTATCCAAAGCCCAGCCTTGCTGCCGTACCTTTTGAATCTCCGCCAGCACGGACACCTTATTGGTCAGAGTCTCGTCCGTTAGTTTGGGTGTACCCTTCAAACGCAGTAGCCGCGCCACCTCTTTATCCACCAATCCTGCCAGCATCACCTTGCCCAATGCCGTGGAATGCAGATAGCGCCGATTGCCGATCTTGGACGACATGCGGACTGCCTGCGGGCTCTCCACCGTATTGATCACCACCACCTCACCCGCATCCAGCAAGCCCAGATTCACTGTCTCCTTGCATGAGGAGACCAGGCGTTCCATCAGCGGTTGCGCCACCCGCGTCAGGACTTGTTCCAGGGGTGCCGCGCGCTGCAAGTCGAAGAGCTTTTTGGCCATCCGGTAGCTGCCGTCAGGTGCACGATCCAGATAGCCGCGGCCTTCCAGCGTGGTCAGGATCCGATATACGGTAGCCTTCGGCAGTTCCACCTTGCGCGACAGCTCCGCCAGCCGGAATCCGGATTCCGTTGCCTTGATTGTCTCCAGGATATCGAGTGTCTTGTGCAGGACCCGTACCCCGCCAAGTTCTGTGGCTTGCTCGGTCATTGTTTCACATTGTAATACACTCCGGTTCGAATTTCAGGTCTGTTTCTCGTTGACAGCCTGCACGATTCGACTTATCCTAGTGGCGGAATACGACATACCATGTTTCACAATGTGACTCAAGAGGACTGCTTGATTCGCGCCACCCACACCCGCAAAGGGCGCACTTCGTGGCTCACTCCGGACACCGCGGCCGTGCGGCATCTGCACTATGGTCGGATCCAACTCGATCCGGGCAGCGCGCCCTTGTCCTTCTTCACGGGCACACACGAAACCGGCCTCATCTGCCTGCGGGGGCGCGCGACGGTCGAGGTGGCCGAACAGTCGCACGAGCTCGCGCCATACGATGCGTTGTACATTCCGCGCGATTCCTCGGTAGTGGTCATACCTTCCGCCGAGGGTTGCGATTTCGCGGAGATTTCGGCGCCTGTCTCCGGCAGCTATCCGTTGCAGTTCGTTCCGTTCGCTGCCGTCCGGCCGAATCCCACTCTGCACTTCCAGGCCGGAGGCCCCAACTGCAGGCGCGATCTCAACATCCTCATTGGGAAGAACGTCGAGGCCGGCCGGATCCTCGCCGGTGTGACCTTCAGCGACCCCGGTAACTGGACTTCCTGGCCGCCCCACGAGCATGGCGCTACCTTGGAAGAGGCTTACCTTTATATCGATATGCCGGCGCCCGCCTGGGGACTACAACTCGTCTACACCAATCCGCGGGAACCAGAACTGGTGGTGGCGGTCCGCGAAGGCGATTGCGTGGTCATGCCCCAGGGCTATCATCCCAACGTCGCCGCTCCCGGCGGCTCCATCAATTTCCTTTGGATGATGGCGGCGCATCGTGAAGTGACCGACCGCGAATTCGGACTCGTCAACGTGCAGCCCGAGTATGCCGCGGCCGGCTCGGGTCTGGAGTCCGCGCGAGGGAAGTAAGATGCGCATTGCGTTCTGTCTGCTCGCCTGCGCACTGGTCGCGCCCGCCGCTCCTCGCGTTAAGGTGATCAAGCTCGCAGTGTCGAATCCCACGAGTGAGACGCGCCTCAGCGAGAATGTCGTGGTCCGCGTGAGCGACCTCAAGCGCGTTGCGCCCGATTTCGCGCCCTTCAATACGATTGTCACCACCAGCGATGCAGCCACCCTCGAAGAGGACGCCCGCATTCTGCAGACCGTCGAACTGCCTTCGCAGGTAGACGACCTCGATGGCGATGGCAAGTACGACGAACTGGCCTTCCAGATCGACCTGCAGCCCCGGCAGACACGCATCGTCACTGTCGCTTACGGAGACCAGGCCACCATTCTCCGCATCCGCAGCCACTATCCCAAACGCACCGATGCCAAATTCGCCTCGCGCTACGAAGGCCCGGGATGGGAATCGGAAGAGAACGCATGGCGCATCTACTTCGACAAGCGCAACGCTATTGATCTCTATGGCAAGCGGCGCCCCGGCCTCTATCTCGATCTCTTCGCCGCACCCGAATATGTCTATCACCTGGAAGTACCGATGGGCCGCGACATCTTCAAGGTGGACCCTTCCCTGGGCATTGGATCTGTAGCTGCTGTGGTGGATGGCAAAGGCCAGGCAGTCGCGGATGTCGGCGAGCGAAAATGGCGCGTGCTCACGGCTGGCCCGGTGCGTTCGATCGTCGAGATCGAGTACAAAGCGTGGAAGGTCGGGGGCCATTCGGCCGACCTCGTCAGCCGCTTCACGCAGTGGGCCGGCGAACACGGATTCGAACATCGCATTACGATGAGCGATCCCTCCGTCTTCTCTCTCGCGGCGGCCGTCCCGAAGAAGCCCGGCGTCGAGCGGGTCGAGGCAGCGGCTAATCCCGCTGTGCTCGCCGTTGCGACATGGGGGCATCAAGTCGTCGTGCCAGGCACCAAGGCCGGCACCGTGGAGCTCCCGGACGAGAATCTCGGAGTTGCTGTTCTGATCCGCAAGGCTCAGTCCGGCGCCGTGATTACCGACGCCGGTAATTATCTGATTCCGCTCCAGCCCGGCAATACGACTGCGCAATGGTATGCCGCCGCGATGTGGGACCAGGAGAACACCGAGCGTCTCTCCGGAACCGTCACGCCCTCCAACGCCGCGCGCCCCACTCGTGATCGGTTTCTGGCGTACGTCAATGCCATGAGCGACCGCATCGCCCATCCTCCCACCGTAGAGCTTCTGGCCCGACCGGCCGGCCCCGAATCCGCGCCGCCGGACACCTTGACTGCCACGCACCGCACTTACGCCCAGGCCATCGCTCTTCTCGCGCAATCCGCCGATCGCACCGCGAAACATTACGAGCCGCTCATCGCCGCGACGGCACCGCTGGCGGCCGGCAAATTCGAGGGCACGGGTTTCTTCACGGAAGGCGACAACCGGACCGGCGACTGGAAAGATCAGAAGGGATACTTCTGGACTGGCGGCTTCTGGCCCGGAGAGCTCTGGAAGCTCTTTGTGTCCACTCATGACGACCGCTACCGGAAATGGGCTGAGCTGTGGACCTCACGCCTCGCCGGCAATCAAAGCAAACAGAATCACGATACCGGTTTCCTGAATCTTTACTCCTCCGTGGCAGCCTGCGAAATCACGAAGGACCCCAAGTACCGCGCGGAAGGGGTGCGAGCCGCCGAGCGCCTGAAACAGCTCTACAATCCGCTCACGCAGCTCGTCTCGTCGTGGGGCGCGAATGGCGACGACACCATCATGGACACGATGATGAATCTGCAGATCTGGTGGTGGGCCGCTCGCGAGACCGGCAACCAGGAGTGGGTCGATCTCGGCCACAAGCATGCCCTCCGAACCGCGGAGTGGCTGGTGCGCCCCGACGGCTCGTCGATCCAATCGGTGCATTACAACCCTGGCGACAACCGGCAACGTTTCACTTCCAGCGAGAAGGTGCTCGACTATCCCAATCAGACGCCTCCCGGCGAGATGGTCTTCACCCACACGCACCAGGGCTTTGCGGCCGATACCGCCTGGTCGCGTGGGCAGGCATGGGCAGTATACGGATTCGCCGAGGCCTATCGCGCCACGCACGATCCGCACCTGCTCGCGGTCGCCGAAAAGACCGCTTCCTTCGCTCTCGATCGTCTGCCCGAAGATGGCGTGCCCTGGTATGACTTTGCGGACGAGGGCATCTTCTACCGCAATCGAGACTCTTCGGCGGCGGCGATCCTCGCCGGTGGATTGCTGCGGCTCGCCGCGTTGACTCCTGCCGCCGATCGCGCCGCCACGTACCGGAAAGAGGGCGAGCGTATCGTGCAGTCCCTGATCGATCGCTATTTGAGTTCCACGGGAGTATTACGTCACGGATGCAGCACGCGCCCCAGCGATGTCACGCTCACCTACGGCGACTATTACCTGCTCGAATCGCTGATAATGCTGGACAAGCCGTAGGCACTACGCCACCGCGAATCAGCGTTGTGCGACACTGATTGCTTCGTGGCAAATCCCATCGAAGTAGCAGGACTCCAGAAGAGCTACGGGACTTTTCCCGCCGTCAAGGGCATCGATTTCGAAGTGTGCGCGGGCGAAGTGTTCGGACTGCTCGGACCGAATGGCGCGGGCAAGACTACCACCGTCGAAATCCTCGAAGGACTGCGCACGCGGAGCAGCGGGCGCGTTTCCGTGCTGGGATACGACCCGGAGGTGGAGACCGCGCAGCTCAAAGATCGCGTCGGCGTCTGCCTGCAAGCCACGCACCTTCAGGAGAAGATCAAGGTTCGCGAAGCCATGGCCTTGTTCTCGGACCTTTATAGCCGCACGGTGGACAGCGGTCAACTGTTGCGCCGCCTGCAACTCTGGGAGAAGCGCGAGTCCCTCTATTCGCAGCTCTCCGGTGGGCAGAAGCAACGCCTGGCACTGGCACTGGCGCTACTCAACGATCCGCAGGTCCTCTTTCTGGATGAACCATCGGCGGGGCTCGATCCGCAGGCGCGGCTCGAAATTCACGAATTGGTGCTGGACCTCCGGCGCGAACAGCGCACTATTCTGCTGACCACACACTACATCGAAGAGGCCGAAAAACTCTGCGACCGCGTAGCGATTGTCGATGAAGGGCGCATCATCGCGATCGGCACGCCGCGCGAGATCCAGGATCGCACGTTGTCGCATTCCATCATCGAGATCGAATGCGGACAGCCGGTGGCGGGAGCGGTCCCGGCTTTTCGGGACGCGGAACAGATCACCCTGGACGAGCCTCGGAGGCGCCTGTCGGTCACTTCGCGGCGGCCCGCGCGGACGATCGTCGACATGGTGAAGTGGCTGGACGATGCTGGCGTGGAACTGGTGGACATCCGCATCAAACGGCCGTCGCTCGAAGATGCTTTCATCGAACTTACCGGAAAGAGTCTGCGTGAATGAGACCTTATCTCGCCATATTCCGAAGCAACATGCAGTTGACGATGCGGGACCGATCGGTCCTGTTTTTTAATTACCTCTTCCCGTTTATCTTTTTCTTTGCGTTCGCGGAGCTGTTTCATGCCGGCACGGGGTCGGGTGTGGCGTATTTCGTGGGAACGGTCCTGACCATGGGGATTCTGGGGAATGGGCTGTGGGGCGCGGGCATGCGCTCGGTCCAGGACCGCGAGGCCAATATTCTGCGGCGTTTCAAAGTGACGCCGATCGGCCCATTGCCGATTCTGATTTCGGCCATGGCCAGCGGCCTTCTTCTCTATCTTCCGGTTCCGATCGTATTGGTGGCGTTAGCGCATTTCATGTACGCCATGCCGTTCCCGCACAACTGGCTGTCGCTGCTCATCATGGTCGTGCTGGGAGTGTGCGCCTTGCGTGCGGTGGGACTGATCCTGGCGTCGGTAACGAATACCATGCAGGAGGCGATGATCGCGATTCAGTTGGCGTATATGTCGCAGCTATTTCTGAGCGGCGCGACGGTGCCCTCCGCGATGTTGCCGAACTGGGCCCAGACGCTGGCCGAGTTCCTGCCGGCATCCTACCTGGTCACTGGATTTCAGGGGATCTTTTTCCGCAATCAATCTCTGCTCGACAATCTGCCCGCTGTGGGCGCGCTGCTGGTCTCGACGATTGTGGGAGTGTTCCTCGCAGTCCAGCTCTTCCGATGGGAAAAGGGCGAGAAGATGCAGCCACGCAAGAAGCTGTGGGTGCTGGCGGTGGCCGGACCCTTTCTGCTCATGGGCTGCTATCGCGGCTACAGCAAGGAGCACATCGGGCAGAATGAGGCGCTGTTCCGCGACCTGCAGCGGGCCGGCACGTTTCTGATTCGGAATACGCGCGTGTTCGTGGGCGATGGCTCGGTCATGGAGAACGCCTCGGTGCTGGTGCGGGACGGCAAGATCGCTGACGTCTTCGAAGGCTCCGGGCCGGATGCAGACAAACTAAAAGCCGATGTGGTGGAAGGCGCCGGCAAGACCCTGCTGCCGGGGCTCATCGATACGCAGGTGCGTCTCGGGTCGCCGGCCGGAATCTCCACATCCAGTGACGACTACGATGTGAAGAAGGTCATGCCGCATGCGGCGGCCGCCCTGCTGTACAGCGGCGTAACGGCGGCGCGGAGCGTGGGAGATCCGCTCGACTCGACGCGGTCGCTGCGTGGCGAAATCGCGAATGGCAGCAAGCTGGGGGCGCAGCTTTTCATCTGCGGGCCGATCTTCACGGTGGAGAACGGGCACGGCACGGAGTTCGTGCAAAACGTGCCGGAATCGGCGCGCGACGCCATGAAGGCGCAGTTGATCCGCACTCCGAAAACTCCAGAGGAGGCACGCCGGCAGGTGCGCGATTTGAAGGCTGCGGGCGTCGACGGCATCAAAGCGATTCTCGAGGCGGGATGGGGCGACGGGATGCTGTACGATCGCCTCGATCTGCTGCTGGTGCGGTCGGTGGCGGAAGAGGCGCGTTCGCAGAATCTTCCGCTCGCGACTCACACCGGCGATGCGCGCGATGTGACGGACGGCGTGGAGGTGGGATCGGCGTCGATCGAGCATGGTTCATGGCGGGACGAAGTGCCGGATGCGGTTTTGGATCGGATGGTGCGGCAGGGCGTCTATCTGGCGCCGGCGCTGGGAGTGGCGGAGGCGTACGCAAACTACTTCGCAGGCAAGGACGATGTCCTCAACAACTCTCTGGTACAGCAGGCGGTACCTGCGAACGTATTGAGGGGGACGCGTGAGTTTGTGACCTCGGGTAAGGGCGGCGATGCGGCGAAGGCAGCGTTGTTCCAGTCGGCACTGGAGCGCGGCACGGCGAATCTGGTGCGGGCGTGGAAGGCGGGAGTGCCGCTGGTGGCGGGTAGCGAGGCGGGGAGTCCGATGGTGTTCCACGGTCCTTCTCTGCATCATGAGCTGCAGCTTTGGGTGAAGGCGGGTGTTCCGGCGAAAGCTGCGTTGACCGCGGCCACGGGAAATGCGGCAAAACTGCTGCGCGCCGAGAAGCGCTACGGCACGATTCGCAAGGGCCTGGACGCCGATCTGCTGCTGGTGGACGGAAATCCGCTTGAAGACATCTCGTCCACGGAGCGCATTTCGCTGGTGGTGTTCAAGGGCGAGCGGGTGCGGCGGTCATCACTTTTCGACAAGTGAGAGCATCTGCCCGATCTCGGCGCTGACACCTTCGGGCCACTCCATGGGGATGAAGTGACCGAGATCCTGGCGGTGGATTTCGCGACCGCGCGGGAACTTCGATGCCAGATCGGGCGGGGTGGGGGAGGAGCTGAGTTCGAAAGCGTCCAGCGTGCCCAAAGTGCCTCCGCGGATGATGACTACGGGTTGCGTAATCGATGGAATTTCTGCGTAGAGGTTTGCATCGTGCTCCGTGGAGTGCGTGTAGATAGAGGCTTCGACGGCGGGCGGACAAGCGAGGACAAAACCATCGCCGGCGGGCAGGAGGCCGAACTCGCAGTAATCGCGAAGGACCTCGGGACGCCAGGTGGAGAACGGCGGGCGTCCGCTAAAGCGCGCCAGCATCTCTTCGGGTGACTTCCAGGTATTACGGCGCCGCAAGACGAACGAAGTGTCCATAAGCGAGTGGCCGTAATATTCGGGAGGAAAGATGGTGGGGTCGAGAAGCAGGATAGCGGCGAACGTCTCGGGCCGGAGTCCGGTGGCGGCCACGATTGAGTGCCCGCCCATGGAATGTCCGATGCCGATGGCGTCGTGCAGATTCAGTTGCGAGGCGAGGTCGGCGAGGTCGCGTCCGAACGATCGCCAGTGGTAGGGTGGTTCCGGTTTCGAGGATCGTCCATGCCCCCGGAAGTCAACCGCAATGCGGCGCTGGTTCGGGAAGCAGCGGGCGATTGCGTCCCAACATCGTGCGTGAAATCCGGTGGCGTGCGCAAAGACAAGCGCGGGCTCGCTCCCGGGCCACTCCCAGAGAGCTAAGTCGAGTCCGCGGGAGCAAAGAATCTGTAGCGTCGGATCCAACTTGAATTGTAGCGGCAAAGGCAAGGGTTGGGGAACACTCTTCGCTTCGCTCGCAGGGCGAGGGCCGGGAATTGCGTTCGGTGCGCTCGCTGAGCCAGCATTTCTTTGGAGAGTCGGGTACTTTCATCGCCGAGCACCTCGCGCTGACCAATCTCGGCATCCTCGGCGCCCTCGGTTTTATGTTCTTTTCTCTGCCTTGATTTCCGCGCCTTCGTGTCTCCGCGGTAAATGCCTCTGGTGCTCACCCACCGTAGTTCGCCCGGGGCACCGCATTAACGCAGAGACGGGGGAAGAGGAGGTCCGTCTTCCCCCAAGATTACCCGCTACTGATTGATGTTCTCCCCCGCTTCAATGCGCTTGGCAAGCTTTTCGAGCATCGGCTTCTGATCCTTCGGTGCGCCTGCCATTGAGGCCTGCATTTCCTTGTTCGCACCCTCTTTATCGTGAGCCGCCACCGCTACGCGGGCCAGTCCCAGGTGGGTTATCCACGAGTCTGGGTCCTTCTTCTTCAGGTCGCGAAAGACCATCATGGCCTCGTCTTGCTTGCCCTCTTTCTGCATTCCGCGCGCGTAATTGTATGCGTCGATTACGTTGGCCTTCTCCATGGCGAGTTTCATGGTCGCCGCCGCCTCGTCCTTGCGGCCCATCGCCTCCAGGATGCGCGACTTGGTCTGCAGATTCTGGAACTGCGGAATCTGCACCGACTCGTCGGCCCACTTGAGGGCCTGTTCCAGGTCGTACTTATTGTCGGCCAGCCAGGTGGCCGCCTCGTCGAAGCCCATCCAGGTGAAGCCGGAGATGTTGCGAAGTTGTTTGCGCATGCTGCTAAGCGTGAGCGCCTTCACGTCCACCCCGACTTTGAACGGCACCGCCAGTTTCTCCCACTTCAACGTCACTTCACCGGAATCGGGATGCAGATTTTCAAATTCGTAACTGAGCGCTTCGTGGAAGTCGCAGGCGCGCGGCGACACGGTGACGCGCAGGGCGTCCTCCTCCTTGTCGTAGCTGAAACTGCCCCACGAGGTGGAATTCTTCGAGAAGATCACCGTCCAGGTGTCCTTGCCGGGAATCATGTGAAGGCCGTATGTGCCGGCGGACAATTCTTTGCCCTCCACGCTCACCGGATCGCTGAACTCGATGGTGGTATTTTCGTTAGCTCCGGCGCGCCAAACAGCGTCATACTTCACCACATCGCCCCAGATCTTGCGGCCGTTGACCAGGGGACGCGAGTACGCAACGGCAATTCGCGTCAACCCGATCCGCTGCATTGTATAAGCATGCTGGCTGACGGTTGGCAGGTCGAGGCTGGTGGGCTGGCGGCCCGAAGCGAATTGCGCGCGACCGACTCCCGTGGCCACCGATAGCGCGAGCAAAGATGGAATCATCAAGCGAGTTGCAAGCATAGGTCAATCGACGCGCCACTTGGCGGGATGTTGACCCGCGGGACTGTACGCCTGCCCCATTTCTCTGTAGTCTCATCACACGGGCACGGATTCCAGCCGCGTGCAGTTACAATCCGGGAATGCGGGTGCCGCGCCGGCTCCGGACTTGGACGATTCAGTTCGCGATTGCCTTCGTCGTCTGGTCGGTCCTGGCTGTGATTTACGGATTGCAATGGGTCCGCCAGGCTCTCGTCATGGAGGATCGCCGGATCCCACTCGGTACCGCCGTCTGGCCAGCGTTCGAGACATATTGGATTTACGCCCTGCTTACTCCTGCGACGATCGAGTTCGCGCTTCGCGTGGAGTTCCGGCGAGACCAGATGCGCCGCTTCGTTTTGAGCCACGCGGCTGGATTTGCGGTATTCTCCATTGCGCAGGCGGTTCTTCGGCTGCTGCTGTTTCCAGTGCACAATCCGCACACCGGCGCGGTGATTCCACGTAGTTGGGCGATGCTGTACAACCTGCTTTGGTTTTACCTTAGCGACAACATCTTCATGTACGTTCCGATCGTGGGAGGGACCATGGCGTGGGCGGCATACGCCCAGAATCGCCAGCGCGAGCTGTCGCAAACGCAGTTGAGGGCCCAGTTGGCGAGCGCCGAGTTGCAAATTCTCAAGATGCAGCTTCACCCGCACTTTTTGTTCAATACTCTGCAGGCTATTTCCACACTAGTGGGCAAAGACCCGCAGACGGCGAAGCGGATGATCGCACTTCTGGGCGACCTGCTGCGCGCCACGATCGACCGGTCCGGCGAACAGGTGGTGGCGCTACGCGACGAACTCGATCTGCTGGACCGGTACGTGCAAATCGAACAGGTGCGATTCGGCGACCTGCTGCGGGTGGAATTTGAAATTGACGATGCCACGCAGGAGGCGAGAGTGCCCACACTGATCCTGCAGCCGCTGGTGGAAAACGCCATCCGCCACGGTGCGCGTTCGCAATCCGGACCGGCGACGGTCTGCGTGCGCAGCTCGGTTTGCGGGGAACAGTTGCGTTTGACCATCCAGGACAACGGCCCCGGGATGCCTGCCTCGGAGAAGCGCAATCCGGCGGGACTGGGGCTGGAGAATACACGTGCCCGATTGGGCCATCTCTACGGGGCCGGACAGCGGCTGGAGCTGGAAAATCTGCCTGCCGGCGGACTGCTGGTCACGGTCGAAATCCCCATGTGTCCAGGTGAGCAGGCGCCATGATCCGCGCATTGATTGTCGATGATGAGCCGCTGGCGCGTGAGGCGATTCGCGATCTGCTGCTGGCGGACCGCGAATTTCAAATCGCCGGAGAGTGTCAGGACGGTGCCGAGGCGGTCCGCGCGATTCAGGCGCTCGCTCCGGATGCTGTGTTTCTCGACGTGCAGATGCCAGTGCTGGACGGCTTCGCGGTGATCGATGCGGTGGGCGTGGATCGGATGCCTCTGACGGTCTTCGTCACCGCGTATGACCAGTACGCAGTGAAGGCGTTCGAAGCGCAGGCGCTCGATTACATCCTGAAGCCGTTCGACGAGGAGCGGGTGGCACGAGTGCTGCAGCGGCTGAAGAGCCGTTTTCGCGATCTGGTGCGAACGCCGGAACCGTCTGACCGCATCGCATTAAAGACGGCCGGCCGGGTGGTGCTGGCGCCGCGCGCGACCGTCCGCTGGTTCGGAGCCAGCGGCAATCAAGTGAAGGTGTACACGACCAGCGAGACGCTGGTGATTCGCGACACCATCAAGAATCTGGAAAGCCGGCTGGACGGTGATAAATTCGTGCGAATCCACCGTTCCACGATTGTGAACGTCGACCACGTGCGGGAGATTCGCCCCTGGTATACAGGCGAATACGTAGTGGTGATGAGTGACTCCCGCGAATTGACCTTGAGCCGCGGATACCGTACCAATCTCCCGCGGCTGCGCTCACCGCGAAGCCGCGCATAGGCAGGGCGTTCGCGGATTGTTCTATCCTGAAGCTAACGACGACAGGCGTCAAACGCTTGAGGGGAAAGTACAACAAGTATGAGTTCGCCACGCCTCAGGGCGCTTCTCTTGGGTCTGACCTGCGCAGCGGCCGCACTCTCCCAAACCAATCCGCGAGCCAAGGACCTGTGCAGCGAAGCCAACCGGATCGCGCTGGATCTGACCAAGTTTTCAGGCATGCCCCTGCATCATCCCGTTCCTTGCGATTACATCACCAAGGAGAAAATTAACGAGTTTCTGAATAAGCGCGTGAAAGAAGTCGCCAAGCCGGAAGAGATTCGTGCGGAAGAGTTGACGCTCAAGAAGTTCGGGCTGGTGCCGGCGGACTTCGACCTCGCCAAGAACACTGTGGACCTGCTGACCGAGCAGGCAGCGGCTTTCTACGATTACGACAAGAAGAAGCTGTTCATCACGGAATCCACCCCCGAAGACACGCAGGAGCCAGTGCTGGCGCATGAACTCTCGCATGCCATCGCCGACCAGAATTTCAATCTTGCGCATTTCATCCGGCAGGGACGTAAGAGTGACGATGGGGCCACAGCACGCCTGGCGGTAATGGAAGGCCAGGCTACCTGGATGATGTCGGAGTACCTGGCGCGGCGCAATGGGCAGTCGTTGAAAGACTCGCCCGCGCTGGTGGCGATGATGAGTTCACTCAACGACTCGAATAACGGGCAGTATCCGGTCTACGAGAATTCGCCGCTCTACCTCCGATTGACGCTGGTGTTTCCTTACACCAAGGGGATGCTGTTTCAGAATGCCGTCTTCCAAAAGGATGGGCAGTACGGATTTGCCGAGGTCTTCCGCCGTCCGCCTGTTTCGACGCATCAGATTATTCATCCCGAAGCGTACTTTGCCAACGTGAAACCCACAGAACCGGATTTGCCGGATCCGCATCTTCCGCATGGATATAAAGGACTGGTGGGCGGCACGCTCGGGGAACTGGAGCATACGGTGATCCTGGAGCAGTACGCCGGCAAAGAGCGCGCGAGTGAAATCGCTTCGCACTGGCGCGGATGTACGTTCGAGCTGCGCGAGAACAAGAAGGCCGGCGCGGTGGTGCTCCTGTACGCGGTGGAATGGGATAACGAGGATGCGGCCCGCCAATATTTCACAGCCTATCGGGGAGCGCTGGCAAAGAAGTGGAAGAATCTGCATGTCGAGTCGGAAACGGACGATTTCGTGACCGGTACCGGAGATGACGGCCACTTCGTGCTGCGCCGCGCGGGGGCGATCGTAACCAGCCAGGAGGGATTGCCGGCTGGGTTACACTGAGGTTTATGCTCAAGCGCAGGCTCACGGCCGCAGTGTTGGCGATGATCTCGCTGGTAGCCGCATCGCAGGCGGCCGAGGTGCCGCGCAAGGCGAAGGAAGTCACGGTCTATTTGACCGATGGCAGCAAAGTGATGCTCAGTCAGTACAAGGGCAAAGTGGTAGCCGTGATCTTCATTCTGACCGGGTGCTCGCATTGCCAGATGACTACGGGATTTCTGATTAAGGCGCAGCAGGACTATGGTCCAAGGGGTTTCCAGGTGTTGGCCGCGGCGATTGAACAGGACTCCGCCGCGAAGGTGCCGGGATTCATTAAACAATTCGGTCCGCAGTTTCCTGTGGGCACCACGGACGCCCTGGCGGCGTTGGATTGGATGCAGCATCCCGTTTCGCAGATTCCTCATATGCCGCTCCTGGCCTTTGTGGACAGGCAGGGCAATATCCGCGCGCAGTTTGAAGGCGACAACGAGCAGTTTTTCAACGATCAGCAGGAGCAGAATCTTCGCACTCAGATTGAGATGCTGTTAAAGGAAGGCGCACCCAAGGCCAGGCCAACCGCCAGCACGGCACCCAAGAAGTGACCAGCCGCTCAAACGTACAAGCTGCCGATAGGATATCCGGGATAGTCTTGCGCGGCTTGTGCCTGCATGTCGTTGCACAGGCGTTCCATGGCTTCGGCGGCTCGAAGAAAGGTAAAAGCTGCCTGATTGTTCGGGCCGTAGATGGTCACCACCAGTTGACACAGCTCTCGTAGCCGGGCATTGCTGGCACGAAGTTCGCGTGCCATGTCGCGATGTTCTTCCAGTGTCAAGGGTAGAGGCGTTTCAGACGGCATTCCGCCCCTCGGAAATACCGTTCATCCATTTCGATTGCATCTGTGACAAAAAGCCATTTGCGGCGCCAAGTTCGAGTCTTGAAGACACCTCTGATCTCCAGCCACCGCGTTACGTTACCAATGGCAAGTCTAACATAACGCCAGCGGGCTCTTTGTCTGCAAAAGGGCTATTGCCGACGGTTTACAGCAATTGGTTGACGATGTAAAGGGTGCTCCAAGCATCGCCCGCAAGGGCTAAGAACTATCACCCTTTTCAGCCTGTTCCCCCAATCACGGACGGCCGTTTGATTCTGGAGACACCGCACTGCACATTAGCGGGATGCGCTTCAGGCCTGGCTTTCGCCTCCGTCCGGAGTCATCAGGCCCGCGATGGCGGTGCTGATCTGGTTCCACCGGCTGTACTCCGCGTTCAAATGCTTCTTTCCGGATGCGGTGAGTTGGTAATACTTGGCGCGCTGGTTGTGTTCCGAAGTCTTCCATTCGGATTTGATCCAGCCCTGTTTCTCCAGACGGTGCAGCGCGGGGTATAGGGACCCGGTTTCCACTTGCAGAATGTCGCCCGAGCCCATGCGAATCGCCTGGCTGATTCCGTACCCGTGCTGCGGTGCCCATCGCAACGTCTGAAGGATCAGCATGTCCAACGTCCCCTGGATGAGTTCGATGCGGTTCTGATACTTCTCGCGTTTCGCCATGGATGTAGGGACTCTACGTCCCTCCCAGAGGGTAGCACAGAGCGGGCCGTCTGCCTGGTTCCCGGGGCGTATACGCATCGGGAGCCAGAAAGATTTCACCGCGGAGACGCGAAGGCGCGGAGAAACACGCGGAGAAAGACCCCTCATCGCTCAAACCTCAGACGAGGGTGCGCGTAACCATCGGCATCCCGGCCCGCCCATTTCGTGGCCTTCTTGAGCCTCTTTCCGATGTTCTCCGCGTGTTTCTTCGCGCCTTCGCGTCTCCCCGGTGGATCTCTCCGGCTTCGGAATCCAGTAACGCACCCCCCTGGCTCCAGCCGTCACACGAACGTCATGAGAGTCTTTTACCATAGAGGATTGTGACCCGAATTCGATGTGGTGGATGCATCTTGTGGGCTGTAACGTTGAGCTGCCGGTTGTATGCGCAGGCCCAGACCGATGCACCGCCTGAGATCTGGAATCTGTACTATCAGGCCACCTCGATCGGGCAATACCATGGCACGTTCCCTTCGCCCTACTCCGGTCCGTTCAGCTTGCAAGACTACACCGAGCGCGATGTCTCGTTGACTACCACGCTGTTCGTGGGCCTCCGTCCCGAGAAGAACACAATGCTGTACATCGATCCGGAGATTGCCGGCGGCCGCGGGTTCAGCGGAGTGGATGGCCTGGCGAACTCGTCGAACGGCGAGTTGCCGCGGGTCGCGTCGGCAACGCCCAAGCCGTATCTGGCGCGGCTCTACCTCTCGCACGATTTCGGTTTCGGTAGCGAGACCGAGGCAGTGGAGAGCGATGAGAATCAACTCGCGGGGCGGCGTCCGGTTAAGCGATACACGATCACCGCGGGGCGTTTCACACTGACCGACTTCTTCGACAACAATCGCTACACGCACGATCCGCGGACCCAGTTCATGGGCTGGGCCGTGATGTACAACGGCGCCTGGGACTATCCCGCGGATGTGCGCGGCTATACCTGGGGCTGGGTGCACGAATTCCACACGCAGAAATGGTCGTTCCGCTATGCCAGTGCGGCGATGCCGCGCGTGGCCAACGGTCTGCGCTTCGACCGGCGTCTGTTTCGCAATCGGGGCGATGTGTTCGAAGGGGAGTATCGATACGACGTAAGGAAGCACCCTGGCACAGTGCGCGTGCTGCACTACCAGAATCGGGCGAATGCGGGCACGTATGCGGAGGCGATTCGCGTGGCGGAGCAGAACGGCGGGCGTCCAGCGGTTACAGATACGCGCCGCAATGGGACGCTGAAGTACGGCTTCGGTCTGAATGTGGAGCAGGAGCTGACCAAGGAAATTGGGATCTTCGGCCGGCTCGGGTGGAACGATGGGAAGACGGAGAGCTTCGCCTTCACGGCGATCGATCGCCTGGCGACGGGCGGAATCTCGGTAGGCGGGCGCCTTTGGCATCGCCCGTTCGACACGGTGGCCAGTGAAGTCACAGCCGCCGGACTCTCCGGCGTTCATGCCCTATACCTGGCTCGCGGCGGCTACGATTTCCTGATCGGCGACGGCGCACTGCAATATGCGCCGGAAGTGATTTGGGAGACCTACTACAGCGCCCGCTTGTTTCCGGGCTTTTTCACCAGCCTCGACGTGCAGCACGTCACCAATCCGGCCTACAACGAGGCTCGTGGTCCGCTATGGATCGCGTCCTTGCGCCTGCACCTGGAGTTTGGCAAGGACATCTTCGTCAAAGGCGGCAAGCCGTAACGCAGCGCGAGGTCAGTATCCTCTGACGATTCCGCCATCCACCGGCAGAGCCACGCCGGTAATGTAACTGGCGCGCTCGGAGGCAAGGAATACGACGGTGTTCGCGAACTCCTCCGGCTGGCCGATGCGCCGCAATGGTGTCTGATTGGCCCACCTTTCCTCGATCACTTGCGGAGTGACGCCTTCCCGTTCCGCGAGCCGCTTGGTCAATGAGACCAGGCGCGCCGTGGCGGTGTATCCCGGGCAGACGCTATTCACCAGCACGTTATAGGGCCCGTACTCGTTGGCGAGCGTTTTGATCAGGCCTGTCACGCCGGAACGTATCGCGTTGGAGAGGATCAGGCCGTCGATTGGCTGCTTCACGGTCACGGACGTGATCGCGATGAACCGGCCCCAACCCCGCTTTTGCATCTCGGGGAGTGTCTCCTTGGCCAGATGAATGGTGCTCATCAGGTTCAGATTGTGCGCGGCGTGCCAATCGTCAATGGTGGTCTCGGCGAAACTCTTGGACGGCGGCCCGCCCGCATTGGCCACGCAGATATCGAGGCGGCCATACTCCACGACTGTTTCGGAGACGAAGCGATGCACCTGTTCGGCGTTAGTCACGTCGAGCGCACTGTAGCGCACGCGTGCACCGGTTTCGCGGCGGATTTCGTCGGCAGTCGCCGCCAAGGTCGTTTCGGTGCGCGCACAAAGCGCCAGGACGGCGCCTTCCCTGGCGAGTCCCATCGCGACGGCTTTACCAATACCCTCGCTGGACGCGGCGACAATCGCCACGCGATCCTTCAAGCCCAAGTCCATGATTCATCCTCGCAGGTAGGCGTCGTCTTTCTTCAACCAGTCGTGGCGAATAGGGCTGAAGATGTCGAGATCGAGGGTGTCTTCGAGCGCGACGGCGCGGTGCGGCACATTGGAAGGAATGCGCAGTACCTCGCCCTTCGCGACCACAATCTCCTTGCCTTCGATTTCGAACTTGAGCGCGCCTTCGAGGATGTAGGTGATCTGCTCGCTTTCGTGATGATGCTCGGGCACGACCGCGCCCTTGGCGAGAAAGACTTGCGCCACCATCGCCTTGTCGCCGGAAATGATTTTGCGCGCGATGGTGTCGCTCAGAATCTCTTTGTCCATCTGGTCCCAGGTGTAATGTTCCATATCGGTTTTCGTGTTGATGCCATTGTACACGGGCAGGCGCGTGAGAAAAGCGATCGCGCTCCTGGTGGCGCAAACACTCCTGTTTGCCGCGCCGAGACTCATCTCGGCGCTTTTCGCGCGGCCACCAGGGCTGAATGAAAGTCCTTCGTGCGGCAGATTTGACGAGCGCTCGAAAAGCGTCGACAAGAGTGTCGACGCGGCAAAGGAGAGTCTTTGCGGCACGGCTGCTGTGAAGATTTCATCCTCTTCGCGCCGCGGCTCAGCGAACGAAGGTGTGGAGCGCAACAGGCGCAGTTGTCAGTTTGAAGACCCGGAAACGCATCCGCACCCGGCGGCTCCTTGGTATCCTCACGGCTGGCCATCAGATACACTGAATGCGTGGATTCCCTCTTTGAAGAGAATCTTCGCCTCAGCCAGCTTGAATACCACAACCAGCACATCTACCTGCGCTCCCATCCGCGATGTCTGGGTCTGGTCCTCGGCAACGCGTGCAACATTTATTGCCCGCACTGTTACCAACCCAAGAACGGCGACAACCTGCTGAAGCCCCCAGCCATCGGACGCGACCTCCGCCGTGAGTTTCAAGGTTTCTACCCGTATCTAGCGGCCCTCCGGGTTCAAGGCGGCGAGGCCCTCGCGTATTCCGGATTTCGCGATCTGCTCGAAGACGTCGCATCCGCCGTCCAGCGCCCCATCCTCAGCATCAGCACCAATGGCACTCTGATTGACGAGGATTGGGCGGAGCGCATGGTCCGGCTGCCCTTCGCTACTGTGACTGTGTCCATCGATGGCGGCACGCCCGAGACGTTCGGGCGCATGCGGCAGGGTGCGGACCTGGCCGACATCCTGGCCAACGTCAAGCGCATTCAGCGGTGGAAGGAGCGACTCGGCAGTCCCTTGCCGAATCTCGATTCTTTCTTCGTGGTGATGCGGTCGAACTTCCGTGAGATCCCTCGATACCTCGAGCTCATGCACGATTCCGGATTCTTGGAGGTTGCCCTTCAGACGGTGGAGATCAGCCCCCACAATCTTGCGCGCGAACCGTCGTTGGAGCACGACGAAGTGATCGCGGAAGCCAGCGAGATTTCCGAACTACATGCACTCCTCCGCGATCTGATCCCACGCTGGCGGTGCGCCTTCCGCAGAATCCGGACGAGCGGTCTCACCTCACTTTTCGCCTCGCAGAATCTGGACTGCTCGTTTCTGTTGGAGGCCAGCGAGGGGCTATATCCGAACAGTGACGACCTCTCGTCGGAATCCTCGCTGTGTCCCAATCCGTGGACCACTCTGTTCGTTGTGGAGAACGGCGACGTCCACTTATGTTTTCTCTCCGAACCAACCGGCAACCTTTATGAGATGCCGCTGGCCGCGATCTGGAACAGTCCGCGAGCATTGGCCAAGCGCAGCGACATGATTGCGGGCAGGTACATGGCGTCCGGATGCTCGGCGCAATGGTGCTCGTGGCGTGAGGGAACCAGGGCCGCAGAGCCAACTCCCGGAATCGCGGCCTTGCGCGACGAGATGAACCATCTGGCCGCTCGGGCCGCGTACCTTGAACCCCTGGTGCAGATCGGCGACGCTTCCCCGGAGATTGCGGCCGTCCGCCGCAAATTGGCCGACCGCGATCGCCAGGTCCGCGAATTGCAGACCATGTTCGCGCAACTCTGCCGCACCAACGCTGAAATTCACGAGAAGGGCCAAACCTACATCAATGCGTTGGAGGCCCGCGTGGCCGAATTCCAGGAGCGCGACCGCGAGAATGCGGCCGATTACCAGCAGTTGAACTGCGCATACCAGGATCTCAAGCGCAGTTTCGCTGTGCGTATCGCGGATGCCTTCTCACGATGGTTCCCTTCCACCTCGAAGCTCTCACGTCGTGTATTCTGAGGTAAAGAAATCTTAGGCCATGCTGATCTCGAATTCCTTTCGGAATCCCTATCGGGTGGCGATGCAGATCCAGACTGTGCAACCATGCTGGCCGGCCACGAAACTATAATGGGTGCACGTTCGCCGAGGGAGTTCAAAGGAGAGACATGTACCGACGACATCTGTGCGCGTTCGCGCTTGGTCTGATTTTCACTGCAGGATTCGCGGCGTCTGAAGCGCAGGCCGCCGACTCCGCGATCTGGAAAGTGGCGCCGCCGCCACCGGCATCCTCGGAGCGCGACCGTGTGGCCGACCTGACGAATCACCGGCAGAGGGCCATGGAGCAGATCGGTGAGAAGGGAATTCTGATCCTGTATGCCGCGGAGCCTCGCAACTACGCCGGCGATGTTGATTGGCCCTTCCGTCAGGAGAACGATTTTTTCTACCTGACCGCGATTCCGCAGCCTGGCAGCACGCTGGTGCTGATCCCGGGAGCATCGAAATTCCGCGAGATTCTGTTCATGCCTCCCTCGAATCCTGCACAGGAAAGTTGGACAGGCCACATTCTGACAATTGACGAAGGACGGAAGATCTCGGGCATTCAGGAGGTGTGGGATGCGCGCCTGTTGGACTCTTTCCTGTCGACGCTGATCCCCCCATCGCGCGCGATTTTCGCGGAGGAGGCGGCGGCCCAGGCGCGCGGCGGGCGGGGCGGACGCGCGGGACGGGGGGGAGCACCGGAAGCACCTCCGAATCCGCCGGTGGATCTGAATGTCGAGTTCGCCAAAACGATAGAGAGCGTCACCAAGGGCGAGGCTCAGATCTTCATGATCTCGCGCGGGCGGCCAGCTGAATATCATCGCGAGACTGAGTTCGCCGGCAAGCTCACCGCGGCGGGAGTTACGGTTAAGGACGCCACCGTGATGTTCGGCGCACTGCGGAGAGTCAAGTCGCAGCGGGAGATCGAGATTCTGCAGCACGCGGTCGATATCACCGCGGAGGCTTTTCAGCGGACATACGCGCTTGGCGTTCCTGGGACCTGGGAATACGAGTTGCAGGCGCAGTTCGAATTCACCTTTCTGCGGCGCAATGCGCACTGGGGGTATCCGTGCATCGTAGCCTCTGGCGTGAATGCGACGACGCTGCATTACGAGACCAACAAAGACAAGATGAAGGCCGGTGATCTGCTCTTGATGGACGATGCCGCCGAGTTCGATGGCTACAGCGTGGACGTGACACGTACCATTCCGGTGAGCGGCAAATATTCGAAGGAGCAGGCGGAGATCTATCGACTGGTGTGGGAGGCGCAGCAGGCCGCCTTCAAGATGGCGCTGCCCGGCCATACGCCCGCGGGCGGACCCACGTCAGTGCAAGGCGCGGCGAATGAAGTTTTCAAGAAGGGCCTGTACAAGATGGGCCTGATCACGGATGTGAACAGCGACCAGCAGGTGCGAATCTGGTTCAATCACGGCATCAGTCACGGAATTGGGCTGAACGTGCACGATCCAGGCGGCCGGGAATTGGAGCCCGGCATGGTGATCACAGTGGAGCCCGGCATCTATATCCGGCCCGACGTGCTGGACAATCTGCCGAAGACGCCAGAGAACGAAAAGTTCATCGAGGCAGTGCGTCCGGCCTTCGAGAAGTACAAGGGGATCGGCGTGCGGATCGAAGACGACGTGCTGATCACGACGGGCGCCCCGAAGGTGATCTCGTCCGGCATTCCGTCCAAGCTCGAGGACGTAGAAGCGACGATCGCCCAATTGCGGAAGGCGCAGAAGACGCTGCCATAGCTCGGCAAACTGTCGATCTACCCTACAATTCGGCCCCTAATCTGGGGACAGGCTACGCAACTCCCGAATTAATTCGAGAATTGCGTAGACTGCCCCCAGATCATTTTCTACATTGCGAACTGATTCCGCCCCGCAGAGAGCTCCCGACGCGTGCCTTTCCACGAGAATTCGCCCGTGACTCCCGCGGGCAGACTCACCGCGACCTCGTACTTCGCAGCGTTCGACTGAATCTGCACCTCGACCAGCCCCTTCGGATGCGGCACCGCGCCGGATAGCGAGGTCAGTTTGCCCAGATGCGGCCGGACTGCCACGCGTCGAAATCCTGGCGCCGCCGAGTCCACTCCGAGCACCGTACGGAAGATCTCGATATTGGGGCTGGCACTCCAGGCGTGACAGTCGGACCGCGACGGAGCCTCCGGCCGGTCGACAATCTCGGCGAAAGTCGTCAGGCCGCGCGCCAGCATGTCGTGCCAATCACTCAGTTGATCGAGGTAACGATCGCCTTCTCCAGCCTTCGCGAGTGCGCAGTGGACGTAGAAGCGGAAAAACAATCCTGTCTGCGCGAGACCCGGCGCCGTCAGCGTGCGAAGGATCAGATCGCGCGCGGCCTCGCCCTCGATTACGCCGCCCAGGACCGCCAGTGTATTGGCATGCTGCGAAAACTGTTGTTTCCGCGGCGTATCCGCGTACATGCGCTTCTCCCTATCCCAGTAGAGCTTCTGCACAGTCACGCGAAGCTGCCGCTCGCGAGCACTGTCGGCTTCGGCGAAAGGCCGCGATCCGAGCGCGGACTCCATCTCGGCAGCCCAACCGTATGCCTGCATCAGCAGCAGATCAAAGAGCGCCGAAGGACCGTCGGGGTCCTGCGGAGCATTGCCGTTGGGCCAGCCAGGCACCCAGTCGAAATAGCGCCACCACGGCAAGAGTCGCAGCGATCTATCGCTCTGCTGATAACTCTCGAAGAAGCTCAAAACCGCGCGCACGCCCGGGAGCATGCGGCGCACGAAATCGGGGTCGTCCACATACCACCAGTAATCGCGCAGCATGGCGATCCACCAGAGCGAGAAGCCTGGAATGTACTGCTCCAGGCGCGTCGGATAGCGGCTCATGGTGCAGCCGTCGCTGTGGCGCGAATCGTTGATCAGATCGATGGCGTTGCGCATCAGCCGGCCGTCACCGCTATTAAACAGCGAGACCAGGCACTGCACACGTGTGTCGCCGACATACTGGAGTTGCTCGTAGTAAGGGCAGTCCATGTAAGTCTCGTGGGCGCAGAGGCGCGCGGTGCGCCAACCGACATCGAGAATGCTCTGGAGTTCAGGCGGCCCGCCTTCGAGACGCGCGCGGCGCTGGAACGGGTACGCCACGGCGGTGGACCGTAGATCGTCGACAGTGAGCGGCTCCTCTTTGGTTGCGATATCGAGTTCCATGTAGCGGTAGGTACGCCACCACAATGGGCGGAAGAGTCGGTGGTTGCCGCCATCGGCCACGAACTCGTCGTGATTCCCGATGAAGACCTTGCCGTCCACGTCGTTACGATTGCCCTTCTCCATGACGCGGCTGCCCGGAGCGGCGGGCTGGAACAGTGCTTCGGCGTACCGCAGCCGCACGATGGCGCCCTTGCCCCCGGAGATGGTCATTTCGGGGAACGCCGTGGTCAGGTAGGTCTGATCGAGCAGCAGGGTCGCATGGGTGGCGGCGGGAATGTGCAGCGGGGCGGACTCAGCGGGGAATGCGTGCGGCTCGGGAATGCCGCTCACGCGACGGAGTTTCTGCAGGCGCTCGGTGCTCTCCTGCATGGCGGGAATCGGTCTCGGAACCAGCATCCACTGCGTGTGGGGATCGCTAGCCTCGCGTCCCGCGGCGATACTCACGACCGAGGCGCGCGGCCACGCGGAGTCGTCGAAATCCGACAATTCCCATCCCCAAGGATGCGCTGACGCGTCCAGACGATCGCATGGGCCCGCGACGTAGTACCCATGCATTTGCGCGCTAGTGAATTCGATTGGTGTGTACGCCGTGCTGCGGAAGGACTTCCACTCGGGGCCGGTGCCCGCGGCGCGCTCAGTTTCGGTATCGCCCTCCAGCAGGAATCCAGTTTGGGAGGTGATCTGCGCCTCGGGCGCGAGATCCCCGAGATTCCAGACAAGCGCGGCGAGGGTATTGTGGCCGGATGCGAGGTAGGGGGCGAGGTCGGCGGTTTCGTATCGCCAGTGGAACAGGTCGCCGCGGGCAGGTCCCCACACGGCGAGCTTACCGTTGACGAACAACTGGTAGCGCTGGTCGGCACTCACGTGGACGACGTAGCGATCGGGTTTGACGGGCAGGTCGAGCGTGCGCCGGAAGTGGTGGACGCCGTAGCTGGTGGGCAGAGCGCCGGGCGGCGCGATCCATCTGGCGTTCCAGGTGCGGCTGAGAAGTCGGTCATCCGCAGGCGGCACTGCCGCGGCGAGTATCGGCGCCGCGCCGATCTGCAGGAGGAAGGTGCGGCGAGTCCGGTCTGGCATCGCTACTGACGGTAGCAAATAATTCTGGGGACAGGCTACGCAACTCCCGAATTAATTCGGGAGTTGCGTAGCCTGTCCCCAGATCTCGGCCGGTTTTGTTGAGGAATTCGGCGGGGGTCTGCTACTCCGCGAAGACGAGTTTCGTCTTGGTACCGCCGAGATGGATTTCCTGTATCCGCATCTTCCCACCTGTGTCCAAAAATCGCACGGTCGTGGTGCCGTATTTCGCGCCGTTCGTCTCCACTTTCACCGGTGTCTCACTCTCCACCTTGCCATTACGCAGAACGGCCTTCTGGTCGACCACCTCGAGTTGGTACTCTCCCGCCTTCAATTCGGTATTGCCGGCCATCGCCGGAACAAAGAGCCGGACGTTGTATGATTTGGCGCTGGCCAGTCCCAAGGCCAGCACCGCAAAACACCACAGAAATCTCTTCCGCATAACCATCCTTACGTGCCGGTCCCAGAAATGTGCCTGATTACGTGGGACTTAACTGTTAAGGAAGGAAGTAACCCGGAAGCGGGCCGCTTCGTAAATCCCTGGAGTGCCGGCAAAGCCTTTAAGCCAAACGAGTCCCGCTTCTCTGCGGAACCAGGTGATCTGCCGCTTAGCGTATTGCCGCGTATTGCGTTGCGCGTAAAATATCGCGTCCCGGCGACTTAACTCACCATTGACAAATTGCAGCGCCTGCCTGTATCCATGCGATTCGAAAGGCTTCACCGTCGGTGCATAGCCCAGTGAGAGAATATGCAGCACCTCTTCAATCAGTCCCGCCTCGAACATTCGCGCACACCGTAAATCCAACCGTTCGTAAAGCGCATCGCGATCGGGCAGCAATCCGAGTTTCAAGGTGCGATAACCGCGCAAGGCGTCTCTCCCCGCCCGGAACAACTGAGTGACGGGACGCCGCACCAGCAGGCAGACTTCCAAGGCCCGAGTTACTTTCGGCACGTCATTCTTGTGAATCTTCCGGGCGGCCTCGGAATCCAATCTCCCGAGAAGCTTGTGTAGAGAGCCCGCCCGGCGCCGCTCGCGTGCGGCGAGCCGGTCGCGAAGCGCCTGGTCGCGCGAGGGGCCCTCGAACAAGCCATCCAACAGCGCCCGCAGGTAGAACCCTGTGCCTCCTACTACGATTGGCAGTCTTCCACGGGCGGAGATTCCGGCAATGGCCTCCCTGGCCAGCTTGGCGTATTCTCCCGCAGTGAAAAGCTCGTCCGGATTGATGATGTCGATGAGGTGGTGAGGTATCGCACGGCGCTCCTCCAGAGGAAGTTTGGCGGTACCGATATCGAAATGGCGGTAAACCTGCAACGAGTCGCAGTTGACGATTTCGCCGTTGAATTCTGCGGCGATGGCCAGCGCCAGGTCGCTTTTGCCGGACCCGGTTGGGCCACCGACCGCAACCATGGGCAAGTCCGCTACGTCAGCGGTAACAGGGTCGGTGCCGGTGGATGGGATTTCAGAAGTCACGAGTCCTTGCCATGAGACCCCGTTATACAATACAAATGTGACCTTCGGCTCGAACTGGGTGCCTCCTGGCGGTCGAAAGAAAGTAAAAACTCCATGATTCGCTTAGCCAAAGCGGTGCTATTCCTCGCTCCCCTGAGTTGCGCGCTACTCGCACAAACGGCGCCGGCTCCCGCGGACACCAACGCTCCGGACACGAACAAGGCCGGTGCATACTACAACTTTGCCATGGGCCGGCTGTACACGGAACTGGCCGCGTCCGAGGGCAGGCAAAGCGACTATGTCGCTAAGGCAATCCAGCATTATAAGGAGGCGCTGAAGCTCGACCCTTCAGCCAGTATCGTTTTCGAAGAACTCACGGACCTGTACATCCAGACCGGGCGTCTGCGGGAAGCCACTACGCAGGCCGAGGAGATGTTGAAGCAGAATCCCGATAACCTGGATGCCCGCCGCATGCTCGGACGCATCTACACTCGTGCGCTCGGCGACAACTCCACCGGCCGCGTGGACGAGACCAATCTCAAGCGCGCCATGGAGCAGTACCAGAAGATCACCGAAAAGGATCCGAAAGATGCCGACAGCTGGGTGATGTTGGGACGGCTCTATCGTGTTTCGAACAACACTCCCGATGCCGAGAAGGCTTTCAACGCGGCGCTCCAGGCGGATCCGGAAAATGAGGATGCGCTCACTCAGATGGCCGTCATGTACGCCGAATTGGGCGACAGCAAGCGGGCTATCGAAAAATTACAGGCAGCCACGAGCAAGAGCCCGAATGAACGCTCGCTGGCGTTGCTGGCCGACCAATACGAGCAGTTGCAGGACTACAAGTCCGCCGCCGAGGTGCTGCGGCGTGCGATGGAACTGGCTCCGGACAATGGCCGCATCGCTCGCGGTCTCGCGCAGGATCTGATGTACTCCGACCAGTTGGATGAAGCTCTCAAGCTCTATACGCAACTCGCTACCGACGAGCCGCGCGATCCGAGTTTGCCGCTGCACATGGCTGAGATCTATCGGGCTCAGCACGATTACACCAAGGCGCGGGAGTTCCTGAGCAAGGCGAAGTCGCTCGGTGCCGATGGACTGGAAGTCCGCTATCAGGACATCAAGATTCTGGAAGCGGAAGGCAAGACGGATCAGGCACTCTCGAATCTGAAGGCGATTCTCGACGAAACGCAACGCAATAACTATCCCGAAGCCGAAGCCCGCCGGCGCGCCAGCTTGCTCGAGGAGTACGGCGCGGTTTCGCGCAGCGCTAAGAAATTCCCGCAAGCCATCGAGGCGTTCCGGCAAATGGCCGCCGTTTATGGCGACTCCGAAGCCGGAAAGGAAGCCGGGCCGCGCGCCGAAGTGCAGATCATCGAAACCTACCGCCAGTCGCGTGACTTCGAAGGTGCGATGAAGGAAGCCGACTCAGCCCTGAAAAAGTACCCCGAAGAGCGGATGATCAAAGTGGAGCACGCCACCGCGCTCGCCGATCTGGGTAAGACCGACGCTGCCGCAGCCGAAGTCCGCGGACTCATGAAGGGCGACAAGGACCGCGAAACGCTCATCGCGCTCGCCCAGGTGTACGAGAAGGGCAAGCGCTTCGAAGACATGAGCAAGACCCTGGATGAAGTCGAGAAGCTCACTACTTCCAAGGAAGACAAGGTGAACCTTTACTTCATGCGCGGGGCCATGTTCGAGCGCATGAAAAAGCCGGATGAGTCAGAAGCCTCCTTCCGCAAGGTGCTCGAATTGGATCCCGACAATGCGGAAGCGCTGAACTATCTGGGATACATGCTCGCGGACCGCAATATCAAGCTGGACGAAGCGCAGAAGATGATCAAGAAAGCGTTGGACTCCGAGCCGGAGAATGGCGCGTTCCTCGATAGCATGGGGTGGGTCTGTTTCCGTCAGGGCAAATTAGACGAGGCCCAGGGGCTGCTGCAGCGGGCTCTCGACAAGATCGGACAGGATCCCACCGTGCACGCTCATCTGGGTGATGTGTACTTCAAGCTCGGCAAGACCCGGGAAGCGATTACGCAGTGGCAGGCATCCGTCCGCGAGTATCAGAGCGGCTCGCAGGCCGAGGCCGATCCTGAAGAGCTTGCCAAGGTGAAGCAGAAGCTGGACGAGGCTCAGGTCAAGCTAGCCCAGGAAAAGAAGAAGTAAGGTTCCCGCCGGGGACAGGACGGCAACGGCCTGTCCCCACTGCATTTCCTACCAAAAGCCGTATCTTCAAGCAAATCCTACCGCCGGAGTACTTCCGTACCCCCTCATGAAAAATACGTTAAGCCATGTAAGTTATTAGAATTAAAAGATTTATCTGGCTATTTGAGAGTGTTAGCCTATCGTTTTGCGCACTTCTGTGGGATACTCGATTATAGAACAGGTTTTCAACTCAGAAATGTCCCAGTTGGACGACGCAATCGCCAGATATAACAAGCTTTTAGAGAGCGGCCCGTTTCACGATCTCGCTTGGGCCGAAGCACTTCACGAGCGCATGGAAAGCTCTCGGCTTTCCTCGGGTGGACGCTTAGTATGCCCGTTTCTGCGCCCGAATTTTCTTTCCCGCCGTCAATATGAATCACTCGTCAAAACCGGCGAATCACTCATCGCAGCCATCGATCGGATGGAGCAAATGGTGCTCGCGAATCCGGCACTTTTGGCACGTCTCGACTTGCTGCCTGCGGAAAAGATGCTGGCTTCGATCGATCCCGGTTATCAAGCTCTCGAAGTGGCGGCCAGGCTTGACTCGCACCTGAACAACGGCAGCCTGCACTTTGTGCAATACAACGCCGATTCTCCAACCGGCGCGGGTTATGCGGACGCACTGGCAGATCTGTTCTACGACATTCCGCCGATCAAGGAATTCCGCAAGAAGTACTCGCTGTCGAAGGTCGGAAGCCGCAAACATCTTCTGCAGGCTTTGTTGAAATCGTACAAGCAGTTCGGCGGGACCAAGAAGCCCAACATCGCGATCGTGGAGTTTCGCCCGGCCTATCATTCCGGTCAGAGCGAATACGAATTGTTCCGTGATTTCTTCCGCGAGGAAGGCTACGCCGTCGAAATCGTTTCGCCCGAGCAGTTGGAGTATCGCAATCACATTCTCCGCAAAGGCAACTTCGAAATCAACGTGGTGTACCGGCGTCTCGGTGTTCAGGAGTTTCTGATCCGTTTCGACCTGACACATCCGCTGGTGCAGGCCTATCGTGAGCGTGCCGTTTGTGTGGTGAATAGCTTCCGTTCCGAACTGGCGCATAAAAAGGCGATGTTCGGACTGCTCACCGATGAGACCGTGACCAACAAATTCCCGGCCGCCGAACGCAAAGCCATTCGCGATCATGTGCCGTGGACGCGCCTGGTAGCGGCGTGTAAGACCACGTACGAAGAGAAGGCCATCGACCTGCCCGAGTTCATCACGCAGAATCGCGAGCGCCTCGCGCTGAAGCCCAACGACGATTACAGCGATCTGCACTCCTATTTCGGCTGGGAGATGGATGGTGCGGATTGGGATCGCGCCTTGAAGGCGGCGATGCGCTCTCCTTACGTCGTACAGGAACGCGTGGAACCCGTGCGCTCGGTGTTTCCGCTCATGAGTTTCGGCCATCTGGAATTCCGTGAGATGCAAGTGGATGTGCATCCCCACGCCTATCTGGGCAAGGTGCAAGGCTGCTCGAGCTGGCTTTCCACCGGCAAGACCGGATTCTCGTCCGCGGCTGGTATCGTACCTACCTTTATTCTCGAAGCTAAGAGCTGATCCGCAGTCTGTAGCAACAATCCCAGTGGGCTGCTAACTGCACTCCTGTACCAGGAGGAGTGAGATATGAGTCCAAAACTCTCGATTGTTGTTTTTGCCCTCGCAGGCTTAATGGGATGCGCCTCGGATCGGGCTCCGGATGTAACCGGTAAGGTTCGTGATGGGTTGCGGCAAGCCGGTTTGAATGATGTCACCGTGTCGCAGGACCGCGATAAGGGCGTCGTCACACTGGGTGGAAATGTGGCGCAAGACGCCGACAAGACCCGGGCTGAACAGATCGCCAAGCCGCTGGCGGATGGGCAGGTCTTGGCGGATCAGATCGCAGTTCTACCTAATGGGAATGCGAGCGCGGCCAAGGCGGTAGACTCGGACCTGGATAAGGGAATCGAGGCCAATCTCGATGCGGCGCTCACCCAGTCGAATATCAAGGGCGTGAGCCATAGCACCAAGAACGGTGTGGTCACACTAACCGGCAACCTCAACACGCCAGCGCTTCGCGCGAGTGCAGAGAAAGTTGCTGCGGGCGTGCCAAACGTGCAGCAGGTGGTCAACGAGATCAATGTGAAAAATCAGCGAGCCACCACCTCGGGATCTGCCGACCGTTCCAAGTAACGACGTAGTGGGCAGGCGGGGTGAGCCTGCCCACCAGAACTACTTGACGATATCCAGGAGTTCGATCTCGAAAACTAGAGTCGCACCGCCGGGAATGCCCGGCCTCCCACCGTCGCCGTACGCAATGGATGAGGGGCAGACGAGTTTCGCTTTGCCTCCCACTTTCATCTTCTGCACGCCTTCCGTCCAGCACGGAATCACGTTGCCCAACGGGAACGTGGCGGGAATATTACGTTTGTACGAGCTATCGAACTCAGTTCCCTTGACGAGGGTGCCTCGATAGTGGACTTTCACCTGATCGGATGCCTTTGGGGAGGGGCCGGTTCCTACCTTTAGCTCGGTGTAGATCAAGCCGGACGGCGTCTTGGTTGCACCCGGTTCGGTCGCGGCCTTTACCAGATAAGCGGCGGATGATGTCTTTTCTTTCTCTGCAACACGGGCGGATCGAGTTTGGGCGAGCGCCTGCACCTTCGGCATCCAGGTGTCAGCCTCAACCGCCGGTTTGCCTGCGGCCGCGTCCGTCAAGGCCTTCTTCACCAAGTCCAACTCTGCAGGAGACAAATCGAATTGGGCCAGATTAAAATTCTTGTATATCGCGAGACCCAGCGCGTACACCGTTTTTTGATCGTCAGTCATAGCTGTAGGGGCCGCCTTCGTGGCCGGTGCTCCCGTCTTGGTTGGGGGAGTCGTCGATTTTGCAGGTGCTTTCTGGGCTGGCGGAGCGGCCTGCTTCGTAGCAGGAGGAGTCTGTGCCATCACAACCAGAGGCAAAAATAAGAGCGATAAACGCATTTTTCTAGGCTAGCATCGTTTTTTGGTTCCGCCACCCAGACGGAAATGCTACACTTGTAGATAAAGCCAACAAGTAATCCGACCTATGTGGATCACCCACTGCATGGGCCGCTTAGCGATGCTGATGGCGCTCCCTGCCGTCCTCGCTGCGCAGTCTGCCAGCTTTTCTTTCGATGTTGCCCAGCAGTTCCTCAAGAACCACTGCCAGGCCTGCCATCAAGGTTCCGTACCCGCCGGAGGTTTTGCGATTCAGCAACTCTCTGCTCCGGATTCCCTCAGCTCCGATGCGGAGCGATGGAACAAGGTTGCCTTACGAGTCCATAACGGTGAGATGCCTCCCAAGGGCATTCCCGCTCCGAGCGTGGATGAGCGTGAGCAGTTCACTCAATGGATTACCGCATCCGTGCACCAGGCCATCTGTGCCAGCGGCCCCGTACCGAGTTCCGCGCCGATTCGCCGGATGAATCGCGACGAGTATGCGGCTACCGTGCGCGACCTCCTCGACATCCAGGCGGACCTCTCGAACTTACTACCGGCCGATGGCGCCGGCGGCGAAGGCTTCGACAATGCCGGCGAGACGCTCTTCCTGACTCCGCTCCTGCTCGAAAAATATCTGCAAGCCGCCAAGTTCGCCATGGACGTCGCCGGCAAGGAGTTCAAGTCGCGCGAGAGAATTCTCGTCGCGCATCCCGCAATCGGAGTGAGTCAGGATCAGGCGGCGCGCAAGATTTTGAAGACGTTTCTGCCCCGCGCCTTCCGCCATCCGGTTGCGGAAGAAGACGTGACCCAGTATCTCGCCCTCTTCCATGCTGCGCGCAAGCAAGGCTTGGAGTTCGAGCCCGCCATCTTCTTCACGTTGCGCGCCGTCCTGGTCTCTCCAAAATTCCTTTTCCTCTCCGAACCTCCGAATTCCGGCGCATCGGCACAGCCCGTCGATTCGTACGCCCTCGCTTCGCGCATCTCTTATTTCCTGTGGGGCAGCATGCCCGACGAGCTGCTAACCGACCTCGCCGCCGACGGTAAGTTGCGCGATCCCGAGGTGATTCACCAGCTTCTGCCGCGCATGCTGCGGCGCGAGCAGACCCTCGAGTTCTCCAAGCGCTTCGTCGACCAGTGGCTGCGCATCCGCCAGATCGATACTGACAAAGCTCCCGACGCCAAGCTCTTCCCTGCATGGGCCGCTGACGACGAACTGCGCTCCGATATCCGTCTGCAACCCGCCATCTTCTTTCACGAGGTACTCAAGCGCGACCTGTCCGTTTTGACCCTGATCGACTCCGACGCAACCGTGTTAACCCGTAAGCTGGCGAAACATTTCGGCGAAAACATCCAGATCAAGGACGATGGCCAGCAGCCCCAGTGGATCGATTTGCCGAAGGGCTCCGCCCGCGGCGGACTGTTGGGAATGCCTGCCGTGTTGGCGGTGTCGTCGTATCCCTACCGCACGAGCCCGGTTCTACGCGGCGCATGGATTCTGGATTCGATCCTGGGCACTCCGCCTCCGCCGCCGCCTGCCGGCGTGCCTTCGCTCGATAAGCAGGCATCGGGCGATGCTCCCAAGACTGTACGCGAGATGCTCACCCAGCATCGCGCCAATCCCGCATGCGCCAGTTGCCATAGCCGCATCGACCCGCTGGGATTTGCGCTGGAGAATTACGATTTCATTGGCCGCTGGCGCGAGCGCGACAACGGCAAACCAGTCGACAACAAAGGCGAACTTCCCGACGGCACAATCGTTCAGGGTCCGGAGAGCCTGAAGAAAGCGCTCCTGGACCGCAAAGATCTGTTTGTCCGTAATCTCACTTCGAAGATGCTGGGATACGCCCTCGGGCGGGGTCTCACGCTTCAGGACTCCTGCACGGTCGACCACATCGTTTCGGAATTGCGAGAGAATGACTACCGGGCTCAGAAGCTCGTCGAACTGGTCATCATGAGCGTGCCATTTCAAAATGAGGCGCCCGCTCCGGCGCGCGCCAGAGGTACCAAACCGTGAGCACTGCGAGAATTTCGCGTAGAACGCTGCTCCGCGGCGCCGGTGTCGCCCTCGGCCTGCCCTGGCTGGAGGCCATGATGCCCACGTCCGCGCGTGCAATGTCGCCGGATCCCACCAATCCTGTGCGAATGGCCATGCTCTACATGCCCAATGGCGTGAATACGGCGCACTGGCGAGCCGATGGCGTGGGCCGGGAGTTCATCCTCTCGGCGAGTCTCGACCCGCTGGCCGATTTGAAGGGTCATATTCAGGTGCTGACCAACCTGTGGAACGCGGGGTCGAAGGGCGGCGACGGGCACTACGTTAAAGAAGCCGCCATTCTCACCTGCGCCACCATCAAGAAGACGCCCGGTGTCGACATCGCCAACGGCATCTCGGTGGATCAACTCGCGGCGCAGAAGACCAGCGGCTGCACTCCAATCGATTCGCTCGAACTCGGCATTGCCCCCGTGGCTGTGGGCGTGGATCTTGCGGTGGGATACACACGGATTTACGGCTCGCACATCTCCTGGAGCAACCCCAATACTCCCCTGCCGCGCGAACTGAATCCGGGCGCCGTTTACGAGCGGCTGTATCGCGCCGGCATGCCGCAGACCAGCAATGCGGCCCGGATGGATACGCTGTTGCTCGATCGTGTCCTCGGAGACGCGAAGCGCTTGCGCTCCCAGGTGGGTGCGGCGGATGGCGCACGGCTCGACGAGTACCTCACGGTGATGCGCGGCATCGAGCAGCGCGTGGAGAAGGCATCCAGCGGTGAACGGCGGAACTGGAAGGCCCGGGTGCCATTGCGCATGGACGCCGCGCCGACCGACCAGCCCGCCAGCCACGAGGAACATTGCCGCCTGATGCTCGACATGATCGCCACCGCATTCCAAAGCGATACCACGCGCATCAGCACCTTCATGTTCGGCAATGCCGTGAGCAACGTGAGCTTCCGGTTCCTGGAAGGAGTGAGCCTGGGCCACCACGACACCTCGCATCATGGCAAAGCCGAGGACAAGCTCAAGCAGTATCACCTCATCAACCGCTGGCACGTGTCGCAATACGCCTATCTGCTGCGCAAGCTGCGATCGATGAAGGAGGGCGATTCCACCGTCCTCGACAATTCGATGATCCTGTTCGGATCGGCAATCGCCGATGGCGATAGCCACAATCCGCACAATCTCCCGCTGGTGTTGGCAGGACACGGCGGCGGGCGCATCGACGCCGGTCAACACCTAGTCTATTCGGAAGACACGCCGCTGGCCAATCTGTACGTCTCGATGCTCAACGCCTTCGGCACCCCGGTGGACCGGTTTGCCGACAGCACGGGGCCGTTGCCGGGAGTGCTCGGATCGTGATGCGGTTGGGCATTGTTTGCCTGCTTTTTCCGTTGGCGCTCGCCGCAGCGGATGTTTCCGGCACGTGGCTCGGCAGCAGCGAGCCCACGGGCAAACGGAATCAGGTGCAGGATCTCGCCTTCGAATTCATGCAGAAAGGCAATGTGCTCACGGGGAAGATGTATCTGGAATACGGCAGCACGCCGATTCTGAAGGGCAAGGTGGAAGGCGACCAGATCACGTTCCAGGTAGTGGCGCGGGAGCAGAACGGGAACGAAATCAACCAGGCCCTTTTGCGTTTCACCGGTACTTGGAAAGACGGTCAAATCGAGTTCGTGCGCGAGCGCGAAGAGGTTCGCAACGCCGGCAATGCGGGGGCGTCCGTGAATCGCCCTGGGAAACAGACTTTCCACCTGAAGCGCCTGCCCTGAAACAGTGGCTCAAACACCCTTGAAAGCAGCGGTTGGGGGTTAGGAGTTGGGGGTTCGCGGCGTGTCGCCATGGCCGAGCCGATCTGCCCGGCGAACGCGCCGCTTTCATCGGAATCCATGGCGGCGAAGCAGCCCAAGACCACTCCTGTTTGCTGTCGCAACACTCCAGCCTGAGACTTCTTCGTCTGTCCGCCAACTCTGAATACAAAGTTCAGTGAGCACCCGAAAGTTCGAGGGAATTTCGACACGGCAAACGTAGAGTCTTTGCGAGACGTCTGCCCGCGCGCAAATCCGCTAAAATAGGAGCTACACCTCTTTTAAGGAGTCTCCATTGGGTAATCTCAGTCGATTCCTCACCGCGGGCCTGTGTGCCTTTTGGGTCCTGTCCGCGATTCCTGGCCATGCAGCGGCCACGGCAGTCGCCATCTCGGCGGAGCGCCGCCTCAACTTCAATGATGGATGGCGTTTCTTCAAGGGCGATGCCACCGGCGCCGAGCGTCCTGACTTCTCGGACGCCCAGTGGACCGAGATCCGCCTCCCGCACGACTGGGCCATCGAAGGACCGTTCGATCCCAAGATCAATCCACACACGGGTGCCCTGCCGATTTCCGGAACCGGCTGGTATCGCAAAACATTCACGCTTCCCGCCAGTGCCAAGGGCCGCTATTTCAGCATCGAATTCGATGGCGCCATGTCGAACGCGCATGTCTGGCTGAACGGCGCGGAGCTGGGAGGGCGCCCCTATGGCTACATCGGATTCGCGTTCGATCTAACGCCGCACCTTCACTTCGGAAGCCAGGAGAATGTGCTGGTGGTCCGGCTGACTCCCGAAGAACGATCGTCGCGCTGGTATCCGGGCGCCGGGATTTATCGCAACGTATGGCTGGACATCACGGGCCCCGTTTCGGTGGCGCGCTGGGGCAGCTACATCACCACGCCCGAAGTTACGGAGGCCAAAAGCACGGTCGCCGTGAAAACGGAATTGCGGAATCGCACCAATCAGGAAGCCAAAATGGTCCTGCAGACAAGCGTTCTCGATCCGTCGGGCAAGGTGGTGACCCGCAGCAGCGACTCGGCATCCATTGCGCCTAACGGCGCGCTTACGGTTGACAGCAAGCTGACGGTGAATCGTCCGCAGCGTTGGGATATCGACCATCCCTCGATGTATTCGATGGTCAGCGAGATTGTGGATTCGAACAAGAAGGTAGTGGACCGCTACGTCACCCCCTTCGGCATTCGCACCATCGAATTCGACAAGGCGAAGGGCTTCCTATTAAACGGACGGCACGTGAAACTGCAAGGCGTCTGCGATCACTCCGACCTTGGTGCGCTCGGAATGGCAGTGAATCGCCGCGCCACCGAGCGCCAACTCGAGATTCTCAAGGGCGCGGGCGTCAATGCGCTGCGCACCAGTCACAATCCGCCGTCTCCCGAAATTCTCGAGTACTGCGACCGGATGGGGATTGTGGTGATGGACGAATCGTTTGACATGTGGCGCCGCCAGAAGGTGGCGAACGATTACCACAAGTACTTCGACGAATGGTCGGAGCGCGATGTCCGCGACATGGTGCGGCGCGATCGCAACCACCCCAGCATCATCATGTACAGTATCGGCAACGAAATCCCCGAGCAGGGCAATCCCGACGGCGGCGCGATCGCCAAGCGATTGACCGGCCTGTTCCATGAAGAAGATCCCACGCGGCCCACCACGTCGGCATTCAACAATCCCGACCAGGCAATCCGCAACGAACTGGCCGCTAACGTGGATCTTCCCGGCCTCAATTACAAACCGACGCAATACGAACGCTTCATGAAAGAACATCCGAACTGGATCTTCTACGGCTCCGAGACCTCATCGTGCGTGAGTTCGCGCGGCGTTTACCATCTGCCGATCGAGAAGTACGACAAGCATCCGTCTCTGCAACTCACCGGCTACGACGTGATCGCTCCGCCATGGGCCTATTGTCCGGACGTCGAGTTCGAGATGCAGGAGAAATTTCCGAATCTGCTCGGCGAATTCGTGTGGACCGGATTCGACTACATCGGCGAACCCACGCCTTATTTCAACGGCCGCGGTTCCAATGACACCGATTGGCCGTCGCGCAGTTCGTACTTTGGTATGATCGATCTCGCCGGATTCCCGAAGGACCGCTACTACCTCTACCAGAGCGTGTGGACCACCAAGCCGATGGTGCATGTGCTGCCGCATTGGAATTGGCAAGGCCGGGAAGGCCAGAGAATTCCCGTGATGGTGTATTCGAACGGCGCGGAGATCGAACTGTTTCTCAACGGAAAATCGTTGGGGCGCAAGAAACGGTTTTCGGAACCCGTGGAACTACCGGTGGGACCGAACGTGAGCCCAGACAAGAAATACCTGAGCAAATATCGTCTGATGTGGAACGTCCCGTATGAACCTGGCACGTTGAAAGCGGTCGCGTACGTGGACGGCAAGCAGGTCGCAGTTGACGAGATGCGGACTGCCGGCGCTCCGGCGCGCATTAAGCTGATCGCTGACCGGTCGACCATCGATGCCGATGGCGACGACCTCTCCTTCCTCACCGTGAGGATCGAAGATAAGGACGGAAACCTGTGCCCCGAAGCTGACAACCTGGTGAAGTTCAACGTCACCGGCGCGGGCGCCATCCGAGCGGTGGACAACGGCAACGCGGCCACTACGGAACTGTTCAATGCCGATCATCGCAAGGCATTCAGCGGCATGGCGCTGCTGATCGTCCGGTCGGAACGCGGGCAAGCGGGAAAGATCCATGTCACCGCGACGTCGGAGGGCCTGGCGCAGGCGACTGCCGACATCACGACTCAGCGTTAGTGGCCCATACGCTTCGCGAGGCGCTCCTCAACCAGTGTGAGGAATCTCTGCAGGTCGGCGAAGGTGACGGTCGGGTCATTGTTGTAATCAGTCAGGCGGGCCGTATAGTGCTTGTCGGCTGATGCCGTATCGGTAATCGCCTGGCGGGCCTCGTCAATCGCATTTTGCGAGGCGCCGGGCACCTGCGTTGCGGCCATCCGAAAGGCGCAGAAGAGGCTGAACGTCTTGGCGTCGGCCGGGCAATCCTGCCGGTCAGCGCGATTCCACCGGGATTCCGAGTTGAGGATCTCACGCACGCGATGGACAACTTCCAGGTCGGCCTTCGTCACCGGCACATCCGGCTGAGCCGCGGCAGGCGGGGTCTCCACCACTGCTACCTTTCGCGGCACAGGGGGCTCGCCCTTCAAGCGCTTGGCGACGCGATCTTCCAAGAGGTCGAAGACCCTCTGCAGGTCGGCGAAGGTGGTCGTTGGGTCGTTATTGTAGCCCATGAGGCGATGGGCGTAATCTTTCTTCGGCGCGACTTCTTCGATCACGAAACGCGCTTCCTGCATCGCCGCGCCGCGATGCTCGAAATTTCCGCTCACTTCGTCGGTGGCTTTTTCGATCGCGCAATATAAACTGAACGTTTTGGCATCTTTGGGGCAGATGCGGTTGTCCGCGCGATTCCACCTGGCCGGGGAGTCGATAATCTGTCGCGCCCGCTTTACGATTTCGAGATCGGCTTTGGTTACGGGCGGTCGAGCATCGGGATTGTCGCTCCCACCCTTGGTGCCAGTCTGTGCGTGGATGCAGGCGGCCAAGGCAAACGCCGCCGCCAGTGGTCGATAGAGCATTGCAGCCTCCACTCTTGGAACTCAGTATACATTTCTCCGGAGTGCTGCCGAATCGTTCTAAACTAGGAGGTTCATGTCCAATCTGCTGGAGGGCAAACTCGCCCTCATCCTGGGAATTGCGAATCGTTGGAGCTTGGCCTACGCCATCGCGCAGTCGTTTTCGAGAGAAGGGGCTACGCTCGTGCTGACGTATTTGGGTGAGCGCCAGAAGGATGCCATCGAGGAACTCTCCCAAGGGCTCAATGTCGCCGCGGTGTTGCCATGCGACGTGACTAAAGATGAAGAACTCGCCGCCTTGACGGAGTCACTCCGCGCGATGGGGCGTCCGCTTCATGCTGTGGTGCATAGTCTGGCGTTTGCGAATCGCGAGGACCTGTCGCGTCCGTTTGTGGAGACGCAGCGGGCCGGGTTTCAACTGGCTTTGGATGTGAGCTCGTATTCGCTGGTCGCGGTGGCTCGCGCCACGGCGCCGCTGATGACAGAAGGCGGATCGTTGAGCACGTTGACTTACCTCGGATCCACGCGAGTCCTCTCGGGCTACAACGTGATGGGCGTGGCCAAGGCGGCACTGGAAGCTGCGGTGCGTTACCTGGCGAGCGATCTCGGCGCGCAGAAAATACGCGTGAATGCAATTTCTGCCGGGCCCGTGAAGACGGCATCCATGCGCGCGATCAAGGGCGCGTCCGGCATGCTCGACGTGGTTCCCGAGCGTGCGCCATTGCGGCGCAATACCGAACCGGCGGAAGTAGGCGATGCCGCGGCTTTTCTGGCCAGCGATCTTGGCCGCGGAGTCACCGGCAACATCCTTTTTGTCGATTCCGGTATGCAGGTGATGGGCTTTTGAAGTAGATACGCCATCGAGAAGTATGCTCCCTGAGGCAGCGTCGCCGCCCTCTGGTGAGTGATCGCTTGCTGACGCGCGCGGCTCGTAAACACACTGCAAATGCGTTGGTGTAGGTGCGCTGACGCGAGCGGCTCGCTTACTGCAAACGCGTCGCGGTAGATGCGCTGCCGCGCGAGGCTCGCACATTGCAAATGCGTCGCGGTAGGTGCGCTGACGTGCGCGGCTCGCACATTGCAAACGCGTCGCGGTAGGTGCGCTGACGCGCGAGGCTCGCACATTGCAAACGCGTCGCGGTAGGTGCGCTGACGTGCGAGGCTCGCGCACTGCAAATGCGCCGCGCGGTAGGTGCGCTGACGCGAGCGGCTCGCTTACTGCAAATGCGTCGCGGTAAGTGCGCTGACGTGCGCGGCTCGCAAACACATTGCAAATGCGTCGCGGTAGGTGCGCTGACGAGCCGCGCGCGTTAGCAAGCGGTCCGCCGAAACGCGGTACACTTGAGCCCCGTCAGGCGGCGATCGGAAGGCTTTCGGCCTCTTCGAGCGGAGTCACCGGATCGAGAAACGCCCAGCACACGATGCCCAAAAGGTAAATGGCCGCTGACAGGTAGAACGTCAGGTTCCAGTTATTGTCGGTCCACTTGAGGATGTAGCCGATGACCAGCGGACAGATCGCGCCGCCGATGTTGCCCCACATATTCATCGCGCCCGAAAGCGTCCCGGCATGCGGCCCGCCGACGTCCATAGCGGCGGCCCACGCGCCCGGCATTACGAGGTCGTTGCAAAAGCTGGCCAGTCCGACTGCAATCATCGCGTAGAGCGGATCGTGCACAAATGTGGAGAACACCAGAAACCCGCTGGCGCCAGCGAAACCGAAACATGCGATGATGCGGCGGGTCTTCGCCAGATCGTGAGTGATGCGTGTGAGGAAGGTACCCGCCATTACCGCCGCCGGATTGCCGAGTCCTCCGCAGAATAGCGGCAGAATGCCCAGCAGCGCGGTCTGCGTGATCTCCAGATGGCGGCCTTCGCGCAGATAGGTGGGCAGCCAGGTCACATAAAAATACCAGCCGTAGGAGAGGCAGAAATATTGCCAGCACAGCAGCCATACCTGCGGGGAGGCGAGAAACAGGCCCCAGGGAACATCGCCGTGTCCGCCCGCCAGTTTAGAACTCTCGCGGAGAAGTTCGCGTTCGGCGTGGTTGAGCTTCGGATTGTCCATGGGATCGTCGCGATACCACAGGTAGAAGACCACGGCCCAGACCAGTCCCAGGCAGCCGAAGATTTCGAACGCGTGGCGCCAGCCCACATATCCGGTGACCAATGCGACCAGCGGGGGGGTGAAGGCGCCGCCCCATCGCGCGCTCATCCACATGATGCCCTGCGCGCGCACACGCTCCTCTTCCGGCAGCCAGGTAGTGAAGGCTTTGGTGAGATTCGGAAAGCAGCCCGCCTCGCCCGCGCCAAACAGGAATCGAGTGATGATTAGCGATGGGAAATTCCAGATCCAACCGGTGGCGGCGGTGAAAAAAGACCACCAGACGACGATCCGCATCAGGACCCGGCGCGGCCCCAGCCAGTCTCCCAAATATCCGCCGGGAACCTCGCACAGCGCGTATGCCCACCCGAAAGCCGTAAACGCCCATCCCATCTGGACCGAGTCGAGATTGAGATCCTTCCGGATGGCGGGAGCCGAGAACGAAATGCAAACGCGATCGATGTAGGTGATGACTGCCAGGGTCACCGCGAAAACGATTACCCAATACCGTGTCCGGGTCGCCTTCTCGTAAGGGAAAGGACCAACATCACGCAAGGCCATAGTCTCGCATCACATCATCTTTGGAGGCCAAATGCAAATCGGCCTGAGCCACGAACAAACTCCAGAGCCGCTATCGCGCAAACGCGAAGCGCTTCCGGATTTCGGGGCTATCTTCCAGGATGCAGCGGAAACCCACCCGATCCGTGGAGATCCCCGGGCATTTATCGCGATATGAGATTCGCAGATGTTTCGCCGGGTCGCTGGCAAACGATCCCCCGCGAATCACATGCGCCTTGCCGGAGGGTGGGCCCTTCGGATCCTTGAGAGGCGACTCCGCGAAGTACGAATCGCTGAACCAGTCGGCGGTCCACTCCCAGACGTTCCCTGCCATATCGAACAGTCCCCACGGATTGGGATTGAATTGCTTTACGGGCGCTGTATATACATACTGATCATTGCCGCTGGTCTTTTCGAAGTTGGCGTCGTCCCGGCTGTTCTCGCTGTTGAAAGGGTAGATCTCGTTCGTTTTTCCGCCGCGGGCAGCATACTCCCACTCGGCTTCGGTCGGCAGGCGTCCTCCCACCCAGCCGCAAAAGGCTTCCGCGTCTTCCCAACTCACGTTCACGATCGGGTGGGCGCCATCCTGTTTCCAGAATGGAGACGAAGGCATTTTTCGCGAACGATTGGCACCGACAAACCTCTTATATGCGTCGATCGTGACCTCGGTCGCACCCATCCAGAAATCCTGGCTGATCCGCACCTGGTGTTGCGGCTTCTCATTGTTCTCACAGCGATCCTGCTTCCGGTCGGAGGGGACGCATCCCATCTGAAACATGCCGCCGGAAAGGAAGACATACTCCTGACGGTCGGTCTTGTTGGTCTGCCTCACCATGGTGACGGTATCGATGGGTTTGCCGCGTCCCGCCGTATCTCCGGTTGGCGCGGGAGGCGGGGTGGGCAGAGGAGCTGTGAAGTAAAACGTCTGAGTGACGGCAGGCAAGAGAAACGGCTTGCCTCCGGTCGTCGCCTGGATTTCCTGCTGCACCTTGGCCAGCGTGGGAATCAGACTGCTTCCCGGTTGCTCGATCAGCGAACTGAACAGCCCCGCCAGTAATCCGGACGAGCCCGATGGTGCATTCGGTACAGTCCGGTTCAACTCCGCGGAAAACAGGATCGCGGTCTCCGCGCTCTGCGATGGGTCGGGAGTCGTCAGCCCTCGCGGTGATAGACGTTTTTCTTCCCGGGAAGCATCCAACAGGATGATCTTGAGCGATGCCTTGCTATCTTCCAACTCCTGCTGAATCGCAGTCAGTGACAGCGCGCGGTTTCCCAGGGGCGCTGAGGACTGCGGATCGAAATCTACCGGCAGCAGGAAATTATCCGGCCCGCTCGATTGCAGACCGTACCCGGAAAAGTACACCAAGACCTGGTCGCCCGGCTTGATGCGGGCCACGAAATCGCCGAATTCCTTGCGGAGCGTTCGGAAGTTGTAATTTTCAAATGACGTCGGGGAGAAGTTAGTCTTCGCCAAAGCGGCCTGTAGAAGGATCCCGTCCTCGTGGGGGGACGTTAGCGGTGTCAGATTCTGATAATTCCCCATCAGAATCAGCAGGGCAACACGGGCCGGTGGGACGCTCTGCTGCGCCATGCTGGCAGTGAAAAGAAAGCAGCACAATCCGGTGCGGAGTGCGGCACGGGCGGTCATGAATTTGGACCGTCCGATTTTACCTTACTTGAGGCTCCAGGTAAACGTAATGGCAGCCACCGCGGTGGGACCGTTATTGACGATCACCACGTGGCGCGCGCTGCCATCCGCGTGGAGGTTGGCGTCTGGGGGATCGAGGACAACACTCATGTCCACGGTGGGCAGCGAACCCAGAACGATATCGCCGCCGCCTTCGCGCACACCGCGAGCGCTGAGGACCAGGCGTCCTCCCGGAGGCAGGTTGCCCTTCCACGTTACCCGACCTCGCTTGGGTCCCAACCACTCGGCTACCGGTTCAACGGGCGGTTCGGAAGGCTGGGGTTTGGACGCTGGCGATCCTACGGAGTCGGGCAAAGGAAGAGTAGACGGGCCCGGGTTACTTGAAAGCGGATCGCCCCCGGTTGGCTTTTTGCCAGTTTCGACCGTGTGCTCTTCCTCTGGGCTCTTCTTGACGGCCAGCCGTTCCTCAGACTTTTTCGCAGGCTTGGACTCTGGCTCGCTCCTGGCCTTTTCCCTTATGGGAATTACGTCTCGGTCGTCTGCCACAATCGGCTGCTCCTTCACAGTGGCTGGATTTAGATCGGACTGCGGAGGGTTGCTGGCCTGGTTTTGGTGGATTTCTATGGGTTTTATTCTGGCGGGTTTGTGGATCCACCAATAGGTCCCTCCGGCAGACGATACCAATAACGCGGCGATGCCGGCGCGAAGCTTAGGGCCGGGCATCCGATACCGATTCGCAGGGATGGTCTCGCCGCGCTTTTCCGGAATGCCCTCCGCTGCCGGGGGAATCTCCGGCTTCGGACGTACCGGCAAGATCACAGTATCCAGGGGTTCGGGGCGCCGTGGCGGCCCCGTGCCACTCGGCGGCCGGTCGTACGAGGGTCTGGCGGGCTCCGACAAGCGGCGCCGTTCGGCTATCAGATCTGGTGCATCGGGGTACAAGAAGAGCGCGGTGTCCAAAACGCGGATCGCTTCCTCTGGTTTGCCTTGTCCGCCGAGTTCACGGCTTCGTGCCAGAGCCTGACCAATGACCTCGGCCCGATGCCCGGCATCCCGGGCGGCGGCAGCGGCATGCTCCCGTTTTTGCAATTCCGCTTCCAGGGTCAGCATCGCGTGGCGCTCGGCAATGCGACGCAGCAATTCCTCCTTCGCCTCCCCAATGACGCGATGCTCACCGATCTCGCGCTCGGCGTCAGTTAACACCGAGATGGCTTCGTCATCACGCTCACTCGCCGCCAGATCACGGGCCAGCAGAATCGCCTCGGCCGCCCGGGTTTCGCGCCGGCGATCCACCTCACCCTGGATCTGTTCCTGCAGGCGCAGGGCCTCCTGATTTTCGGGGTCCGATTCGAGAACTGCCTTGGCGATGCTTAATGCCTCGTGCACGGCACCCGCGGCCAGACTTGCTTTAGCCCGGTGTAATTCGTCGTGCCTCCGTTGTCCCTCTTTGGCGAGCTGCCGCGCATGCTCCAGTTTCTGGAGCGCCGTGGGACTGCCGGGCAGCATTCGGGAAGCCTGCTCATAGGCGTTCACGGCCCCCTGATAATTGCCCGACAGCATCTCCACGTCCCCGGTCTTGAGCAGATTCTGCGCCTGTGCCCGGGCTTCGCCGGCGCGCAACTCCGCCAGGATCTTGTCGCGCAACTCGCGCGCTTCCTTGTTGGATGGAGATCGTTCCAAGACCTGCCGGACGATGTCCCGCGCCGCCAGAAGTCCGTCTCGCGCCGCTAAGACCCGCGCTTCGTCCAACTGCCGGGTAGCCTCGAGAGCTTCCAGCCGTTCCAGGATCGGATTCAACTCCACCCGGATGTCGTCAAAGCTTTGGAAGCGGGCCGCGCGCTCCCGTTGGAGCATCCGGTCGACTGCGGCGCCCAATTCCGGGGGGGTCGCTGGTGAAACACGGCAGAGAGCGGGAATCACGGCGTTGGTGATGAGGTACATCAACTGCGCAGGGTCCGGCGAATTGAAGGGACTCCGGCCCGCCAGAAGCTGATAAGCGATCACACCGAAGGCCCAAAGGTCCGCGAACGCGTCAGCCTCGTGTCCCGCGAAAAGTTCCGGTGGGAGATATTGCAGGGTACCCACCAGGTACCCGGTCTCGGTGTGCCGTGTGACGCCTTCGCGATTGAGAAGCGCGATCCCGAAATCGGTGATCTTCACGGTCCCGTCTTTGAGGACCATGATGTTCGCCGGCTTCGCATCGCGATGGACGATTCCATTCTCATGCGCGGTTTGCAGACCAGAAGCGATCTGGCAGAGAATTCGCAGCTTCTCAACCGGCGATAGGGGCACCCTCCGGTCCAAGACCTCTTGCAGGTTCTGTCCGCGAAGATACTCCATCACGATGAACGGCTGGCTGTGGTCTTCACCCAGATCGTACACCGTGACAATCGCGGGATTGTGGAGATTTCCGGCGGAGGCGGCTTCGTTGCGGAAACGCCCGAGCATTCCGGGCTGGTCGGTGGCCATCATCAATTTGATAGCCACCTCGCGTTTCATCAGCGGATCGAATCCGCGGTACACCCGGCCGAATCCTCCGCGGCCGACTTCCTCGAGAATCTCGTACCGCCCAATCCGCTCCATTTCAGCTCACTTGAGGAACATGCCGTCGAATACTACCTGCCAACCCGCCGCAATGACATCGAAGCTTACCTGGATCTGGGTCACACTCCGCGCGTCGAACTGGCCGGTTTGCGTCGGAACCCAGGTGGAATTTCCCGACAGCGGTATCGCTAGCGTGACCCAGTCGATTGATGAGTTTCTAGCGACCTCGCTGTTCGGTGTCAGGGTGAGGCTGCCATTGGCCGATACCAGCCGGATATAGGGCGATCCTGACTTCCAGTCTCCCGGTGGAATGTCGGTAAGTAGCGAGAAGGTCACGGTGGAGATCCTGGAGAGGTCCCAACCCGCGCCCGGTATGTTCCGTGTAATGCGTATCTGCGTGACATTGGACGAAGCCAGGTAGATGGACGAGTTGCCGTGCAGGACCAGGTCTGGGTACTGCGCCGCCGACAGGTCTGCCGCCTGCCCGCCCGACTGGCCGCCCAGGAATTCGATGGCCCAGTCCCGGATCGATTCCGCAAGATCCGAAGTGGGTGGCGCGGTGCCGACCTGGTTCGTGCAGGTTGCCGGTTGAATAGCCACTTGGGACAGCACTGCGGCGGCGCCAGAGGCTGCTCCGTTCGACGTATCGACGAGGAGATACACGTCGGATGGGAGAGCGGAGACTGTGACAGTGCCATTGGCGCCGCCCGAAGTGACTCGTGTTCCGTTGAAGGTACTCTTGCGAATGTCCACGGAAGAGACATTGGTGGTCGACCATGACAGCGTCACGTTGGCGGCGACCGGCGGGTTGCATGCGGGCAAACTGCCTGGCGAAGCCGTCAAAACTCCGCTGTGTACCGGGGTGGTGCCGGCCTGCGTCACCGTGAAGTTCTGCTGCTGTACCGAAATTGCTCCCACTCGCGAAGCGCTGCCGCTATTGGCATCCACGTTGTACTGGACGGTTCCGGTGCCCGTACCCGACGCCGCGCCTGTGATGTGTAGGAACGACGCCGAGGATGCCGCCTGCCACGCGCACGACGCACCAGTCTGTATCTGGAAACTCCCCCCTCCGGCCGTGGATGAAAAGTTAGCGCTTGAGGGAGAGAGGGCGTAGGTACACGCCGGCGGCGGAGGACCGCACGTCGTCGTAACGGTCACCTGTGCGAGGATGACGCCGTTGCCAACCAGATAGATCGTCGAGGGAGTGCTGAACCACTCCCCGGTCTCCTGCGATCCCGATGGCCCGGAGTTCCACAATGCTCCGTCGGGCGCCCCGATGCGCACCTGGATGGTTCCCGTCACGTTGGTATTCCAGGTGACGGTGGTTTTGCCCAAGCCTTGCGAATTACAGGTGGTGATGGGATTCGGATTGGCGGTGATGGTAGACGAAGCCGCCGATCCGGTCTGGTTAACCGTGAAATTCTGGCCCTGAACCGCGATCGACGCGGCTCGGGCCGGGCTCCCCTGGTTCGCATCCACCGTAAAGTTCACCGTCCCGTTGCCGTTCCCGGAAGCACTACCGCTGAGATGCAACCATGAGACCGAGGCCGTTATGACCGCCTGCCATTGACAGCCGCCGGTGGTTTGCACCTGGAAGCTGCCGCTTCCACCAGTGGAACCGAAGTTTGCGCTCGTGGGGGAGAGAGTGTAGCTGCATCCCCCGACCGGAGCATCCTGGTTTACCGTGAACGTCTGATCCTGTACGCCGATGAGTGCGGAACGCGCAGGGCTCGATGGGTTTGCATCCGCCGTGAAGCTCACCGTACCACTGCCAGTCCCTGATCCGCTGGTGACATGCAGCCACGACGCCGAGGGGGGAGCCGTCTGCCATGAGCAACCCGCAGCAGTCTGCACCTGGAAACTGCCGTTTCCGCCGGTGGCATCGAAATGGGCGCTCGTGGGTGACAACGTGTAAGTACACGTGTTGCCAGGAGCGTCCTCCGTGAGGTACGTCACCGCCTGGTCGTCGCCGATGGAAATCTTCGCGGTCTTGGTACCGGTGGTGTCGTTACCCAAGGCGCTGGCGGTGATGCTTTGATTTCCCGTACCGGAAGCGCCATTCGGAAACGTAACCCACTCCGGATGATTGGTTGCGACGGTCCAGGTGCAATTGCCGGGCGAGGCCGAAACATGGAACGTGGCGGTGCCTCCCCCCGTGGGAACATCCATGCTGGGTTCAGCGAACGACACGGAGTCGCATGAAGGCTGTTGCGGCGCACCGGCCTGCAGCAGGGGCAGTGTGTCCCCGGTGTTGAACGTGACGGTGGCCTGCCGCGGCGTTCCTGACGGATTGGCGTCATAAGCCAGATGCAGGGCGCTGTTGCAGGCGCCCTGCTGCACGTCGGGATGAATCCAGCCCGGCAAAGGTTGGATCGACCAATTGCAGGAACTTACGCCATCGGATGCCTGAATCGTGACGTCCTCGCTGCCGCTGACGGGTGCCAGCGATTGTTTGCTATTGGGGCTCAAAACCAGGGAAACTGGCACGCCGGTTCCCACCTGATTCACCACGAGGTACCACCGGCCGGTGTCCGTGTCGTCCGGATCAAACTGGATGGTGCCGGAACGGCTGCCCGACCCGGGATTAGCGTCGGCAGAAATCACCAGCGCCGGCGGATTTGCGTCGCTACTCTTGTTGCCCCAGTTCTGCGGGTTGGCGTGCAGCCAACTCTGGCTGGGCGACGCATACGGCGATCCACATCCGCTGAAGGACTTGGTGACTTTGACCGAAACTGCCGTTCCATGATCGTCGAGCGTAGGCATTTGAGGCTGTTGGGAGCCGCACCCGGAGATTCCACTTCGCGGTTTGACAGCACTGGGGTGAAGCGCCATGGCCTTCGCTCCCGGTGGTAGCCGGACATTGGATGAACTGCTGGACGTGGACGCCAGTGTGGTTGCCTGGTCGCGATAATCCGTGAACTGGCTGTCCTGGAGCAGTTGCAGGATTTGCCCGTTGACGCTGATAGTTCCATTGCGGACGGCGTCGTCGGTGTTCGGTTGCACGGCGAACCCCACCCTGCCCGGTCCCACTCCGCTGCTTCCCGAAAGGATCGAGATCCACGAAGTCTGACTCTGCGCTGTCCATGTACAGTCCGCAGTGCTGGCCAGGATCGCGACGGCGTCCAGGCCGCCCGCCGGCCCGATTGCGCCCGAGGATGATCCCAAAGTGATTGTGCAGCCCGCACTCTGCCCTACCGGAACGGTATCGTTGCCGACTGTGAGGGTGGCCCGGCGTGCATTCGACGAGCTGTTCGCGTCGGCGCGGACCGTGATTTGCCCGGTCCCGGTGCCACCGCCGGGCGCGACGACGGCCAGCCAGCTCTGATCGCTCGACGCACTCCAGGAACACGTTTGATCCGACGTCTGGACCGTCAGTTGCCTCACTTCCGAGTTGCCCGAAACGCCCAATTCGCTGGGAATGATCACGTAGCGGCAGGCACTCTGGCCCGCCTGATAGACGAACTCGTGCCGTCCATTCAGTTCGAAGATACCCACCCGCGGCAAGGAATCGCTGTTTGCGGACGCCTTGAGCTGAACGTTGCTGTTCGAGCCTGTCCCCGACGCGGGACTGACCGAAAGCCACGGACTCAACGTGCTGATCGTCCACGGGCAAGATGCAGTATCGGTGCTCACTCCGATGGAGATGGTGGTCGCCCCCGCGCTCACTGTGCCGGTGGGCCGCTTGCTGAATGTCGCCTGGCACGCTTGCAGATTCAGCTTCACCACAAATCCGTCGGTGGCGTGCGGGACCTGCGAAAGTGCATCGGATGTGGCGCCCAGATTCACGGAGTCCGTGCCGCCCGCCAGCCAGACGTTCCCGGCGTTATCCAGAGCCACCTGGTAGCCTTCGTCGCGGCCGGAGCCGCCGAAATACGACGAACTCAACAGCCGTGTACCATCGGGCGACAGCGTGACCAGGAAGGCATCGTTGGTTCCGCCCCCGTAGGTAGTCTGGTAGGCGCCGGGGGTTATGCCGGGATGAATTGCGAAATCCTGCGAGTTCGTGTATCCGAATATGTAGGCATCTCCCGACCTGTCCACGGCGATTCCGTACCCTACGTCGTCACCATTGCCTCCGAGGAACGTGCTGTAAATCGGCTGTCCATTGTTGGTATTTAGCTTGATGGCGATGGCGTCATACAGCGGACGCGTGGAACCGTAACGGAAATTGTCAGGATTGGGGATCTGGGTGGTGGAACCGATCCGCGGCTGCACGGCTCCGAAGGTGGTTGGAAAGGAGGGAGATGTGGTGTAGCCGGTGGCGTAGGGGTTACCCGCAGGGTCGACCGCAATGCGGAAGCACTCCTCATCCTGATCGGATCCGATGCTTCTTCCCCACGCCAGAGTCGTCAGCGGTTGAACGATCTTACCGATGTGACAATCCAGGTCCGAACGAAAACTGCCATCCTGTTGGGGAAGTTCGTTCGCGCCATATGTGGTGCCGGCGACATACACATTCTCCTGCGTGTCGAGGGCAACGTCGCTCAAGCCATAAGTGGGCGCATAAAATGTGGAGTATTGTAAAAGCCCGTTGGTTCCGATGCGGACCAGGTAACCCATGGGAGTCGGGGGTTGTTGGCCGGGGGGATCGGAGCAGGTGGATTGGAGAGCCCCGGGAGCCGGTGCAAACTCGTGATAAAGCGCTCCGGGAAAGGCGGACAGACAATAGGTTCCCCCCACCACATAAGCAAAGCCTGCGGAATTCACGGCAACTCCATACGCAATGCCGGGCGCGGTGTAAGTACCGTATGCGAGTTGGGTGCCGTCGGCGGAGAAGCGGGCGGCAAAGCCGTAGGAACCGACCAGTTGCGGGCCGATCAGGTAGTGAGTCTTGAGGTACCCATTGGGAACCGGGAGGTCGGTGGAGGTCGTGATGCCGACGATGGTTGCCGCTCCGCCGCTATCCACCGCGACCGAGTAGGCCTCTTCGAAGCCGGTCCCTCCGTAAAAGTCAATATAGACGAGCTTCTTGGTGGCTCCGTCCAACTTCGCCAGGAATGCGTCGCTGGTCCTGGGGGTCTGGTTGGGGAAGAGATTCGCCTGCTGGCCTGCGGCGAACGCATCTGCCTGTTGCGTATACCCGGTGATATAGACGTTGTTGGCGCTGTCGAGCGCAATGCCGAGCGCCACATCGAATCCCTGCCCGCCCAGGTAGGTGCCGAACTCCAGGATGGGATCGATGATCAGCGGGTTGTTCTGGTCGTACGAGCCCACCCAAAAGCCGATGCGATTCTTTCCATAAATCTGATATCCGCCGGCCACTTCCACGCGCTGGCCAGCGATCTCCTGGTAGAGAACCGGTTTGCGATGCCGGATCGGGCCGTCGGAACTGCCGATCCAGAGGTCGCCGTCGGAGTCCACGCGGAGCGATTGCGCACCGCGTGTCTCCAGACGGATGCGGCTGGCGTCGGCGTGAGGCGACACGTGAAAATCGTACTCGAGCTCCGGGCCACGGCCGTAGAATCGGGCATCGATCCCCGGCCAGATGCGGTCGTAACGAACGGCTTGATAGTGTTCCCGGCGGGTCCTCCACTGGGTGCTTCGGTTCCCGAGGAAGTAGTTGGTGTAAGCTCCCGTGGGACTCTCACCGTGCGGCTCGATGCCAGGCCTTGCACCTTGAAATCGCAGTCCGACTCCGCGGTCGAGCGGGCCCAGGGAGACACGGATCTCCCCCGGTTCCATCACTACGCTGCTGCCTTCGGCACGCGTCTGGAAGCGCGGCGCCGCGGAATCTTTTTCAAAATAGAGGGGCAATCCGCTAAGGAGTGCTTGAGCCTCGGGCGACGGCTTTCCGTGCGGACTTCGAGTGGATTGACTGGCTGCGGAAGTGCCGTGAACGCCGCCGGCCAGGTGGAACGCCGGGGCCTGGGGATGCGGATTGTCCGCCGCCGTGGCCCGCAGGCTGAGGACGAGAAGTCCGAACAGACACGTGTGCTGTTTCGTCATGGGGTACCTTGCCGATCGTTTCCTGGTGAGTTGCGGTTATCTCCCGCCGAACTGAAAGAAGATGCCGCCTTCGAACTTGGGCACTACGCCGGTGAAGCGTCCGCTGAGCGGCCGGTACACCTTCACTTCGGCGCGATACCCGAAAGCCGAGGTTTGATACACGCGAACTCCGCCCCCGAAATTCACCGCGGGATCAGTGCCGGTGGTAGTGGGTTGCGTTTCGTCGACCGGCTGTCCAGGCAATGGTTGGTTGTGGTGTGTATATCCTGTAATCCGCGACTGCAAGACCCCAAATCCAACCACACCGTAGGGCACGATGCGGGATTCGGACGGAGCGAGCCGAATGTGGACGCCTCCGTGAAAGTCGATTAAACGGTCGGAACCGTGGAAGGTGTCGGTATGGTCGGCGTTGTCTTCCTGACGGGGAATGCCGGGGAAGTAACTGAACTCAACGTAGGGCAGAAGCAGTTTTGGCAAGGAATAGGAGAGATTCACGCCACCCATTCCGTGGAACGCATCCACTCCGTAACTCGCCCCGCCATAAAGGCCCAATTCGAAATTTCCGGGCCGCAGGTCCGGGGTTTTACCTTGTGCGTGGGCGCTGGATCGGAAGCCCGCAAACACGCAAATCAGAGAAGCAAGATAGATGGTCAGTTTTCGCATAGTCGTCCTCGTACAATTCCAGGAGAGTGAACGCCGCGCCACGCAGCGGCTCGGGCTACTGGTCACCGTTGACTTAATGCAGTCCGCATCGGGATCGGCGGCGGCACTCTATTAAGCGGGAAACTCCTGAAAAAGGGGACAGGCGACGGTGCTGATGCGGAACCGTATTGAGGAGCGAGTAGAGATGGGCTCGGTACCTGGAGGAGCGGCAGAGGAAGAGGATGCGGTTCTTCCCTGAATCGGTCGACCACTCAGACGAGAGGGATGGGTTAGTGGCTCGGTTTTCTGATACCGAAGCGGTACACCAGGGCCCCCACGCCGACAGTAGCCAATGCCAGGATGGACCCCAGAGGCTGCTGAATCACGCCGTAAACCATCATGCAGGTGCCAACGAGAATATAGGACGCCGGAATCAGGGGATACGCAAAATCCACCGCGCGGAGCCGCTGCCATCCGGGGCGGGTAAGGCGGAACTTGAACAGCGCCACAGCGGAAAGCACCGTGAACAGCGTGAGGCTCATGCCGATGTACGTGAGCAGATCGCGAAACTGCGAGAGCGTCATGAACATGGCGCACAATCCCTGGCTCAGAATGGCGACCACCGGAGTATGCCATCGCGGGTGAACGTTGGCCGCCGCGCTGAAGAAAGCGCGATTCTTTGCCATCGCATAGTAAACCCGCGGGCCCACCGTTACTTCCGCATTGACCGTGGAGACGATGCAGATAGCCATGAGCGCGGAAAAGATGCCGGCGATGCGGGACCCGAAGAGGTGCTCCGCGGAGACCGATCCGACCGCGATCACTGGCGGCGGTCCCTTCAAATCGCTCAGGCTGACCGCGTAAATGAATACGATATTCAATGCCAAAAAGAGGGCGGCGACGATCGCGGTCCCGACCCCCAATGCCAGAGGCAACGTGCGTTCGGGCCTCCGCACCTCTTCCGCTACGTAGGTGGCAGCGTTCCAGCCGCTGTACCCGACCATCACCCACAGGAGGCTGACCAGAAATTGCGTGGGCAGCGCAACCGATGAGGTCCGGACAGCGTGCTCTGAAAAGTGACTCCAATTGCCATGACCAACCGCGAGTCCGAGCAGCACGAAGCCTGCGATCACAATCAATTTTGTCGAGGTGAGTACGTTCTGCACTTTCGCGGTGCGGCCGACGCCGAGGCAATTGAGGATCGTGAAAGCTAAAATCAGCGAGGATGCCAGCAGTTGCCCTGGTCCCAGCCGCAAGGCCAGCGCGCCTGACCCGATTACCGTGGCGTTGGCCTGTTTGAGGCTCGGAAAGAAGAAGCCCAGATAATCGGAGAAGGCCAGGGCCGCCGCCGCGATGGGCGCGGAAAAGCCGGCGAAAAACGATACCCAACCCGTCATGAAGCCCCACTCGGGCCCAAACGCCTGCGTCAGGTAAACGTACTCTCCACCGGAGCTGGGGAAATTGATTCCCAACTCGGAGTAGCTCAACGCACCAGCGAATGCGACCAGTGCGCCGACGCCCCAGCAGGCCAAGATGAGGCCGGCGCTCCCCAGGTCACCCGCCATGAATCCAGTGGTGCCGAAAATTCCCATGCCCACCATGTTGGAAATCACCAAAGCGGTCGCGCTGAAGAAGCCGAGTTGACGAAGCAACCCCGGCTTGGAGCCTTGCATCATGATTTTGGGCATTCGAGACCTAGAGTTATTCTATGTCACGAACGGGTGTAGGGATTCTCTGGCGGGCTACGACAGTGAGTATCGTTTCATCTTGTTGATCAGGCCCTGGCGGCTCAATCCTAATTGCCTGGCTGCCTGTTGCTGATTGTTCCGGGTGCCCTGTAGCGCCTCGGCGATCATTTTCTGTTCCAGTTCGGCGACCGCCTTCTTGAGAGACTGCGCCTTTATGAGCTTCGGCGGAGGAGGAGCGTCCAACCCGGGGGTCGGAATGCCTTCCCACAAGTCTTCTTCCGTGATCGCTGCCTGCCGCGCGCAGGCGGCCAGGCGCATCACTTCATTGCGCAATTGGCGAATGTTTCCCGGCCACGGCGCGCCCGACAAATTGCGCAGCACAGCCGCCGAGAACTCCATGGGAGTTCTACCCGTTTCGCGGCAATACTCCTTCAGAAAGTGATTCGCCAGCAACGGGATCTCTTCCCGAATCTCGCGCAGTGGAGGCATGTGGATGTGGATGACCTTGATGCGGTAATACAGGTCTTCGCGGAAATTGCCCTTGGCGATCTCGGCTTCCAGGTCCTTATTGGTAGCAGCCAACAGCCGCACGTCCACCGGTAACGGCCCGCGCCCACCCACCCGCTCCACCACCCGCTCCTGCAAGACGCGAAGAATCTTGGCCTGAGCGATCAGACTCAGGTCGCCGATCTCGTCCAGGAAAAGCGTTCCGCCATCCGCCTTCTGAAATTGCCCGACGCGCGCCTGTACGCCCGTGGCCACGCCTTTTTCGATTCCGAACAGTTCGCTCTCGAGCAAGGTCTCAGGCAGAGCGGCGCAGTTCAACGCGACGAAGGGCCGGCGGGCTCGCGGGCTGGTGTAGTGGATCGCCTTGGCCACCATCTCCTTGCCCGTGCCGCTCTCGCCAGTGATCAACACGCTCACCAGGCTGTCGCGAATCCGCTCCACCAGCCGGACCACCTGTTGAATCTTCTGCCCCGTGCCGATGATGCCGTGCGTGGAATACTTGATCTCCACCTCTCGCCAGAGGTGCGCGTTCTGCTGCACCAGTTCGTCCTGGCTGCGGCGCAACTCGCCCACCAGTTGGGCGGTCTCGATGGCGATGGCGGCGTGCGAGGCCAAAGCGACCAACGACTCCTCATCGCGCGCGGTAAACGCTCCGAACCGTTTATTTAATGCTTCGAACGTGCCGATGGTGTCTCCCATTTGGTTCCTCACCGCCACAGCCAATACGTTACGCGTGCGGTAGCCGGTCTGTCCATCGATCGCGTCGTAGAACCGCCGGTCCTTGTATGCGTCTCGTACATTGATTGTGTTGCCAGTGAGCGCAACGTTTCCTGCAATTCCCTGATTCACATCGAATCTGAGAATTTCTTCACTTCCGAGGGCGACTTTGGACCACAGCTCCGTCCGGACTTCGTTCAGGAGGAAGATACTGGCGCGATCGCAGTCCAGCAGGCTGGTCGCTTCGCGCGCGATCAAGTCGAGCAGCGCACCCAAATCCCGTTCGGAATTCATCTTTTGACAAATTGTCAGGATGGCTGCAAGTTTTTCATGCAAATCTGACTGCGGGAGGGGACCCATTGCGTCCCCAGTCTATCGTATTGGCGTGTAGCTGTCCACAAAGTTGACAACTTCCACACGGGATTTACGGACGTACACCAAGTTGACACAGCAAACCGATTCAGCCCGCCCGGAAAATAAGGATTTGCGGCCTTCCAGGATTTGGCACGGCAAATGCTTTATCAGACGGCGTGAGGTAAACAGCTTCCCCCTTCTCAGGAGGCTGGACAGAACGGGTGCTCGGAGGACATCCGCTCTTACTTGTCGAAGGGGGGCGTACCCTCACCGGTTCGCACGCCATAATATCCGCATCCGGAGGATCGCATGGGCCTACTGCATCCTTCGATTACCACGGCCCGCCAGGACTTCCCACGAGCTGCGCTTCCGCGGAATCACGGAAGCGCAGTCCACGTCTCTTCAGAATTTCGTCCCACCGCCATTTGAAATTGCTTTGCTACACTCCTCCAATGGACTTCACCTACGCGCTACGTTCCCTGCGCAAGAACGGGGGCTTTACCTTTCTCGCCGTTCTCGTAATGGGGTTGGGAATCGGCGCTAACACGGCCATGTTCAGCGTCGTTAATACGGTGCTGCTGAAGCCGCTTCGTTTCCGCGACCCCGACCGCATCGTCACCCTCTCCTCCCAGTGGAAGAACAGCACGTCGCATGGCCAGGTCTCGGCCCCCGACTTCCACGACTGGCACGATCAGAGCACCTCCTTCCGCGCCATGGCGCTTTACGACAGCGATCCCGAAACCGCGATCGAAAGCCGTGCGGGAGCCGAGTATGCCAGCGCCGCCGAGGTGAGCCAGGACTTCTTCCGTGTATTCGAGGTGGAGCCTACTATCGGCCGCTTCTTCAGCGCCGACGAGAGCCGGCCGGGAAGCGCCGGTGCCGTGCTGATCAGCTACAACTACTGGCGGAACCACTTCGGTGCCGATCCCCAAGTGCTCGGCCAGAACGTGCGTATGCAGGGCAAGAGCTTCCCGATCGTGGGAGTGTTGCCGCCGCTGTTTCAGTTTCCGGACAAGACCGACATCTGGATCCCCGCCAACACCGTTTTCCCGGAAACCAGCTCACGATCGGCGCATAACTACCTGGTAGTGGGAAAGCTCAAGCCCGGGGTCAGCATCGAACGGGCGCAATCGGAGATGACGGGCATCGGAGCGCGTCTGGAACAGCAGTATCCGGGTGCCAATCGGAACAAGGGCGTCGCGGTCACGCGCATGCGAGACGAGATGGTGGGCGATGTCCGCACGACACTGTACCTGCTGCTGGGAGCGGTCGGTCTGGTCCTGTTGATCGCCTGCGCAAACATGGCGAACCTGCTGCTCGCCAAGGCCACGTCGCGGACGCGAGAGATCGCCATCCGCTCGGCGGTCGGCGCCAGCCGCTGGCGCATTGTCAAACAGTTGATTACCGAGAGCGTGGTGCTCGCGCTGCTGTCAGGCATCGCCGGACTGCTGCTGGCGATCTGGGGTTCGAAGGTCCTGGTCGCGATTGCGCCGAAAGATGTTCCGCGCCTGGGCGATACCACGATCGACGCCTGGGTGCTGGCATTTACGTTTGGCGTTTCGATCGTCGCCTGTCTGCTCTTCGGTGTCGCGCCGGCGATTCACGCTTCGCGCGTGAATCTGAACGATGCGTTGAAGCAGGGCGCCGCTCGCGCTACGGTGGGAGGAGGCGCAGGCCGGCTTCGCGCCGCGCTGGTGGTGGCGGAGATTGCGCTCTCGGTGGTGCTGCTCACGGGCGCGGGCTTGCTCATGCGCAGTTTCCTGGCGATGCTGAATGTGACGCTGGGCTTTCGCACGGAGAATGTGCTGGTGATGGGCGCGACCGTGCCCGCGACAGACTTGGAGAGCAGCCGCAGGGCATCGCGATTCTATCGCGATCTGCTGGCGGCCATCAACACCACTCCCGGCGTGACGGCGGCGGGCGCCTCCCGCACACCTCCCGGACACGTGGGCTCCTGGGGCGGATATTGGATCGACCATCTGCCTGCCCGCGAGGCGATGGGTGTGAGCGGACCGCAGGCCGTCTTCTCGGTGATAGCTCCCGGCACGTTCAATACTCTCGGCATTTCCCTCAAGCGGGGCCGCGATTTCAACGATGGCGACGTGTATGATGCGCCCTTCACCGCAGTGATCAACGAGTCCCTCGCACGCGCCTCATTTGCAGGGCAGGACCCGGTCGGCCACGTGATCTACTGCGGGTTGGATTCGATGAATGGGATGAAGATCGTGGGCGTGGTCGCCGACATCCGGCAGTATGGGCCGGCGCGTCCTCCACAGCCGGAGATCTACATGCCCTACCAGCAGCATCCGCGGCCCGCAGCTTCCATGAGCGTGTTGGTGCGAACCGCCGCCAATCCAGCAGCACTCTTCGAGGCAATCCGGCGGCAGTCCCGCTCGACTTCGGCAGACGTCCCCGTGAAGTTCACGACCCTGGAGACGCTGCTGGCCGACAACGTGGCCGCTCCCCGTTTCCGGACCCTGCTGCTCGGCATCTTCGCCGGTCTTGCGGTGGCGTTGGCGATGGCTGGCGTTTATGGCGTGATGGCCTACGTGGTAGGACAGCGCGCTAACGAGATCGGATTGCGGATGGCGTTGGGCGCGAGTCCCGGAAAGGTAATGCGCCTCGTGCTGGGGCAAGGCCTTGCCTTGGCCGGCATCGGTCTGGTAATCGGACTGGCGGGCGCGGTGGCCGCCACTCGCCTGCTCACGAAAATGCTGTATGAGGTGAAGCCGGGAGATCCGCTCACCTATGCGGGAGTGGTCGTATTACTCGCTCTGGTGACGCTGGTGGCGAGTTATCTGCCCGCTCGTCGTGCCACAAAGGTCGATCCGTTAGCGGCACTGCGTCAGGAGTAGCGACCTGAAACACGCCCAAGGAGACCGTGAAATGTCGGGGCGTCTTCGATATCCTGACCATTGACAGATATGACAGGCGACCCTGAACAGATAGAGACCATAGTCGAACCGATCTCTGCCGTCGGTCACCGGCCTCCGCCTGACTCGAACGAGCGGTTTCCTCCCGGTGCCCTTTTGGCCAGCCGGTATCGAATCATCTCCCGCCTGGGCAAAGGTGGGATGGGAGAGGTTTTTCGGGCCGACGATCTCATCCTACGACAGCCGGTGGCGTTGAAATTTCTTCCGGAATCGGCCAAGAACAATGTGAACCTGCTGACCCGTTTTTACGATGAGGTTCGCATCGCCCGCCAGATTTCCCACAAGAATGTCTGTCGCGTATATGACATCGGCGAAGTCGATGGCCAACCGTATATTTCGATGGAATATATCGATGGCGAAGATCTGGGCAGCCTGCTTCGCCGCATCGGGCGTCTTCCCGCCGACAAAGCCACCGAGTTCGCGCGCAAATTATGTGCCGGCGTTGCCGCCGCTCACGGCCAGGGCGTCTTGCACCGGGATCTAAAACCGGCCAACATCATGATCGACTCACGTGGCGAACTGCGCGTGGCCGATTTTGGACTGGCGGCCATCGCGGAACAGTTGAAGGGTGACGAGATTCGCGCCGGCACTCCCGCATACATGGCGCCCGAGCAACTCACCGGAGCGGAAGTCTCGGCCCAAAGCGATCTCTACGCTGTGGGATTGATTCTCTATGAGATGTTCACGGGCAAGATGCCGTTCGAGGCGGACACCATCGCGGAAATGACCCGTCTCCGGCAGGAGAACCGGGTCACTTCCCCAATGACGTTGACCAAGGACCTGGACAAAGCCGTCGAAACCGCGATCCTCCGGTGCCTCGATAGCGATCCGAAGATGCGGCCGGCATCTGCCATGGCGCTGTCGGCGATGCTACCCGGTGGCGATCCGCTGGCAGCGGCTCTCGCCGAGGGAGTCACTCCGTCTCCAGAGGTTGTGGCGGAAGCAGGATCGCACGACGCGCTTTCGCCAAGAATTGCGATTCCGGCCCTTGCGGGAATCATTCTCGGCTTGATCGGCTACTGTGTCGCGATTCCCCGTTTGCAGTTGATCAGTCTTGTTCCCTTGGAGAATCCTCCGGAAGTCCTGACCGCGAAAGCGCGCGACGTGCTCAGGAATCTGGGCTATGCCGATCGCCCCGTGGACTGGACCGCGGACTTTTTCGATGACGAGGGAATTTTAAATTTCGAGCGGTCGAAGGGACACAACATGGAGGAGTGGGGGCGTCTTTTTTCCCAATCTCCCTCCGCGGTGGGCTATTGGTATCGTCAGGCGTCTGTCCCCCTGACCGCCCAAAACACGTCGTCCAATGGGAAAACCAGTATTGCGGACCCTCCTGTCGACCGCCCCGGCATGCTTACGGTAGTCATGGACATTGACGGCAGTCTCCGGCGGTTTGCCGCCGTCCCGCCGGAGTATGAAGCGCCCGTCGAACTGAAGCCTCCGGATTGGGCGCGGCTATTCGCGGCCGCCAGGCTGGACCCGGCGAAGTTTACTCCCGTCGCGCCGGAATGGTCGTCTTCCGTTATGGCCGACACGCGAGCCGCGTGGAGCGGCGTCTATCAGGACCGGGGCGATCTACCTGTTCGAATCGAAGCCGCATCGTTTCACAACCGGCCCGTTTATTTTCAGGTCCTATGGCCCTGGACGCCCGCAGTCAGACTGGCGCGCACGGCTCCCAACAGTTCCCGCACCCTTCGTAGCGTCATCGATTATGTGATCGGAGCCATCGTCTTCATCGCCGCATTGTGGATTGCCCATTACAACTGGAAGGCGGGCCGCGTCGACCTTCGCGGCGCCGCGCGGGTTGGGACCTTCTGCGGTGCGATGAACCTGATCGCCTGGATATTCCACGCTCACCATGTAGCGTCCGATGCGGAACAGACCCTGATCGGCAACGCTCTTGCCGGTGCCGCTTACGTTTGTCTGGAATACTGGCTGATTTATCTGGCCCTGGAACCTTGGGTCCGCCGCTACTGGCCACATACGATGATCACGTGGTCGCGGGTGGTGGCTGGTAAATGGACCGATCCTATCGTGGGCAGAGATCTGCTGTTCGGCACGTTGTTCGGAATCGTCTACCTGCTTACCATCGCGCTGTACGAATATGCCAATCTGCGCAACGGGACACCGTTTCTTGGATTTGGACTGGAGAACTTAAACGGCTTCCGCGCGTTCGCCGACTTCATCGCCGGGCACCTTTTTAGCGAGGTTGGCGGCTCGTTAACATTCCTGCTAACGCTCTTCCTCGTCCGCGCTGTTTTAAAAAAGCAATGGATCGTAGGAACGGTATGGGTGGTCGGATGGGTGGCCATGCGCTTCTTGCGAGCCAATTTGTTTGACTCTCCCGTGCGGGCGGTTACTACGGGAGTCTTCTGGACGCTGCTTTTCTCACTATTGGTTCTCATCATGCTCCGATTCGGGTTCTTCGCCCTGGTTGTCGCGGTCTTCGTCCTCGATTCTTTGACCGCGTGCTTCCTGACTACAGACTTTTCGGCGTGGTACGGCCAGAGTTCCTTCGCCATCGTGATCGTTGTTGTTGCCATGGCGCTCCGGGGATTTCGCCTGTCCCTTGGTTCACGGCCTCTGTTCAGCCCTGCGACGATAAATGGGACTTAAAGGACAACTTGACGCCATGAGGCGTTCCCGCCTCGAGCCCGACCCTGCCTTTTTAGTTGCCTTGAATGGTTGTCACGTCCGTGACCGTGATCGGCACCGGCAGATTGGCGCCTGAAACGACTGCCGTGTTGGTGATGCTGGACGGTGCATTGGCGGCGACGTTGACCGTCACCGTCACTGGTGAATAGCTCGATCCCGGAGCGATGATGTCGGTGCGGCTGCAACTGAAGCTTGCCTGCGTGCACGTCCAACCGGCCCCCGCGATCGAGACGGCCGACAGTCCTGCCGGAAGATTGTCCGTCACCGTCACGGTCCCACTGAGGGGAGCCCCGGAGACGCTGCTGATCGAGATCGTGTAAGTCGCACCCGTCTGCCCTGGCGTGAAATTGCCGGTGTGCGTCTTGGTGACGTTGAGCCCCGGCGGGTTTCCAGCTTCCGTTACAGTGAACGTCTGGCCCGCGACGGTGAGCGTGCCGACGCGCGTGACGTTGGTGTTGTTCGGACTCACGGAGAACGTCAGTGTGCTCGATGCGAACGCCACCGCTCCCGCCGTCACAGTGATCCAGGTCGCGTTGGATGTGGCTTTCCAAATGCACGAGGAGCCGGTCGAAACGTTCACACTCGTGGATCCGCCGGTAAGGGACAGGGTGGTGGAATTCGAGCTCAGTGTGAAGGTGCATCCGGCGGATGGTGTGTTGAGTGGATATGTCGTGACGCCGTAATCCGCAACCAGGCCGGCGCTGGCGTCAGCCTGTTGCACCACAATCAGGCGATCGGTGTTCTTACTCCAATAGGCGAAGCGCCCGTGTCCCGTATAGGGGGTCGTCCCCACGGTAAACGAAGGGAGCGCGAGGCTGCCCGAATATCCCAGCGTGGCATCGCCATACATCTGGATCGTCGTGTCTTCCGACGTGATTCCCGCCCACACGGCCGCCAGGACCGCGGTGGAATGCAGTTTCGCCGATTCGGCAGCCCATTGCACCAGCGGCGCATTCGCAAAACGTCCGTCGGGAAGCAGGTCGGCGGAAGTGGTATCCGAAGCGGTGTAGGAAGTGCCACACGCCGTGAACATGCGCGAGCCGTCTTCCGCGAGCCAGAATCCGTTGCAGATCGCGATGTTGGCAAATCCGGGTTGTGGCAGAACCAATTTAGCGGCGCCCTGGGTAATGTCCCATTTCGAAAAATCGAGATAGAAGTAATTCCCGCTCGCGGAGAGTCGCGGAATGCGGCCGTCGCCGCTGGCATTGGCGGCGGTGATGTTGCCGGTCGCGGTCTCGATTGAAAACAGGTTGGCTTGCTCGCGCTGCGGAAGAGCGTACACGAAACCGTTGCTGCCGGAAAGCACTGAGTGCACATCGGTGTATACCTGCATGGTACTCGCGACGGCGCCGGTGCTCAGGTTGACGATCGAGATCCAGCCATCCATGCCGACCATCGCCGTTAATCCGTCGCGGCTCACCGATACCGAGAGCGGAAGCTTCGGCAAGGCAACGGCCAGATCACTTCCCGTAGTGGGATCGTATTCGTGCAGTTCGTTCAGATTGGATGCGATCAGGATCAGCTTGTCGAGTACCTTGCTGTAGTCGGTGCTGCTCACCGAATAACTGAGCGGATTGAAAACGCCGTTCACGAGGGGGCCCGGTTGCGTGACGGCGAAGGTCTGCGTGCCCACCGTGATGTTACCCGTTCGCGCCAATCCCGTATTGGGGCGGGCCACATAGGTCAGGACGCCATTCCCCGACCCATATCCGCCCGAGACGATCTGCAGCCACGAAGAGTCGCTGGACGCCTGATAGATGCATGTTGCGGGTGCCACGATCGCCGCTGTGCCGATCGTGCCGGTCGCCGGAGCCGCGGCCGAGGGCAGGCTGAAGGCGGGCGCGCACGCGGAAGGATTGCCTATCGGAATAATCTGCAACGCGAAGTCGTTTTGCAATCCAGCGGAACTGTCCGCTTGCATCAGGACGTAGAGCGCGCTGCCAGTGCTGTTGAAGAAGAGTTGCTGGGCGTGGGAAGGATAGCTCACGGCGCCGGAGGTGAAGCCTGGCAGTTGCAACGTGCCCGCGGGTTCCAGGAAGGTGGTGTCGTAGAGCAACACCTGATTGTCGGCGATTCCCGGATTGGCACTCGCGTCGGGCGCGGGAATCAGCGCCATCCTGCTGATCGCACTGGATTCGCTCAGGTTTCGGATCAGCCTGGTGCCGCTTAATATCGTCCAATACAGCCCGTCCTGCCGAACATCGAGGCGGGACCATGTGAATTCGTTGGCGCCCGTGACGGAAGGGTTGGCCTGAAAAACGGTGGCGCAGCCGGTGTACACTCGGCGCCCGTCGGGCGAAAACCAAAGACCGCCACATACCGGATAGTCGCCGGCGTACGGTCCCGCGGAAGCGGTTCCCATCGGGCCTGTTGTCACGTCGATATCGATGAGTTGTGCGGGCGATCCGGGAGGAATCGTGTAGAGCCCGGCGCCGCTGGGATGTAAGCGGAATGAAGTCGAACCGGGAACTCCCAGGCTGCCATTCAAAGCACCAGTGGAGATTTGAATCGAACCGGCATTCGGAACGTAGACGTATGCGGAGCCCAGGGCAAGGCTCGTGACCGTGGTTGGAGAGACCAGCATCTTTTCCAGAGACTGGGTCGCGATGCTCACGTATGAGATCGAGCCATCGTGGCCCACGGCCGCATGCATACCGTCTGGGCTGATGGAAAGGCTGAGCGGAGCTTTGGATAGATTGATGGGGAAATCGGAGCGCGTCGCGGGATTGTAGATGTGAAGCTGGTTTGGGTTGGCGGAGACCAGGACGATACGGTCCAGGGAGGTGCTGTACTCCGCCGCTACCGGACGGTAGGAGAGTGCCACCGTCTGCGCGCCGGCCGTGCGCGGCAGTAACGTCACCAACGGAGCGAGTACAAATAGAATTCCCGTAACAGATCGCGCTTGCATGAATGTAATTCCCAAGACGGACTGGAAGCCTGTGGCGCGGGCGTGCCCCGCAAAAACAGAAGCGACCCCTTTTGTTTCACCAACCCAAACCCAAAGCAGTATTCTAACCTGCCGCGACACAGGCCGGGTAGTAAACACCTTTCCGGGAGTGGCCAACGCTACCGGTTAAAATCGGATTTGCCTTCTATCTCCTTTGAAGTGGTGGCCGAGTGCCCCGTCACGCGCGCCCGTGCTGGATTGCTCCATACGCCTCACGGGACTATCGAAACCCCGGTATTCATGCCGGTCGGAACCCAAGCCACCGTTAAGGGCCTAACCCAGCGGGACCTCGCCGAAGATCTCGGAGTGCAAATTCTGCTTGCCAACACGTATCACTTGTATCTTCGCCCCGGCCACGAGTTGATCCGTTCCATGGGCGGACTCCACAAGTTCATGTCGTGGCCCAACGCAATCCTCACCGACTCGGGCGGCTTTCAGGTCTTCAGCCTCAGCGGACTGCGCAAGATTACCGATCACGGCGTGGAATTTCGATCGCACCTGGATGGCGGCCTCCACTTGTTCACTCCCGAGTCGACCGTCGACTACCAGCTGGCGTACGGCAGCGATGTCCTGATGGTGCTCGATGAATGCCCCGAGTATCCGGTGAGTCACGAGTATGCGCGGCAGAGTATGCAGCGCACAGTACGCTGGGCGCGGCAGGCGGACGCGCACCACCGGAATCGTCTGGAGCAAAGCCCGGGAGCACGCCATGCTTTGTTCCCGATTGTGCAAGGCTCGATGTTCGCGGACCTGCGCCGCGAGTGCGCCGCCGCTTTGGTGGAACTCGATACCGACGGCTATGCGATCGGCGGTCTGTCGGTCGGTGAACCGCGTCCGCTGAGTCTCGAAATGGTGGAGGCGACAGAACCGGTTCTGCCGCGCTCCAAACCGCGTTATGCGATGGGCGTCGGCATGCCCGGGGAGCTGCCCGAATACGTGGCGCGCGGTGTCGACATGATGGATTGTGTTCTGCCGACGCGCAATGCGCGGAATGGATACCTGTTCACATCTCAAGGCCGGGTGATCATCAAGCACGCCTTGTATAAGGATGATCAGCGGCCTCTGGATGAAAATTGCCAGTGCTATACTTGTAGAAGTTACTCCCGAGCTTATCTTCGCCATTTGTTCCAGTCCGGGGAGATTTTATACGCGGTGCTGGCGACCAGGCACAACATCCGGCGGTACCTTGACATCATGCGTGAGATTAGGCACGCTATAATATCGGAATCTTTTCCAGAATACTTGAGGTGTGTACGCTCGGCAGCCGACGCCGGGTGATTCCCCACATGGTCTCAACGTGGTCCTAAATCTGTTTTTGTTACAGACACAAACGGCTCCGCAAGGCTCGGTTCTGGCGAGCGCCCTCCCCGTCCTCCTCATCATTGGTATCTTTTATTTCCTCTTGTTCCTCCCGATGCAGCGCCAGCGCAAATCGCAGCAGAAGATGTTGGCGGGCATTCAGAACGGCAATGTAGTGGTGACTAGCGGGGGAATCGTCGGGACTGTCGTGGCCATTGATGGCGACGATATGCTGGTGCTGCGCGTGAAACCGGACAATGTGAAGATCCAGGTCACGCGAAGCTCGGTTTCGAGCCTGGTCTCGGGTGAAGGAAAGAAGTCGCAATAATCAATTAAACAGGATCTTTAACTCCCATGCAGAAGAACTTGACGGCTCGGTCCGTGATCATCGTCGTGACGATCTTGCTTTGCGTCTACGGCATCATTGGACTGCCTACCTCCAAATCGGAAGTGGTTCAGCACTTCCAGCAGAACATCCGGCTCGGGCTCGATCTGAAGGGCGGAACGCACCTGGTGCTTCAGGTACAGGTGCAAGACGCAGTGAAAGCCGATGCGGACCAGACCATGGACCGCTTGAAGGACGACCTCAAAAAGCAAAACGTCGCCTGGGCCAGCATGGAGCGAAACGACCCGACCGACATCTCGGATGCGGACAAGGTCGTGATCAGCATTAAGGGCGTCCCGGCAACCCAAACCAGTTCTTTCCGCAGCGTGGTCAGCGATCGCTATCCCACCTATATCCTCACCGCGGTAAACTCCACCGACTACTCGATGAAGCTGAAGCCCTCGGACCTGAACGATCTGAAGTCTGATACGGTGAAGCGTGCGATTGATACCATCAGCAATCGCATCAATCAGCTCGGCGTGGCGGAATCGGCTGTCCAGCAGTATGGCCAATCAGGTTCGGACTACGAGATTCTGGTACAGTTGCCGGGTATCGACGATCCGGCGCGCGCCAAGGAGTTTATTGGAACGGCTGCGGTATTGGAGATCACGGATGTGAAGGACGGTCCGTTCGCCACGCGCGATGCCGGTCTGTCACAGCACGGCGGCGTGCTGCCGGTGAATACGAAACTGGTGAAGATGCAGCCGCGCGGTGGATCGGAAGGAGAGTCTTGGTACCTGGTGGGCCGCAGTCCTGTGATTACTGGGAGAGAGATGCGAAATGCGCGGCCCGGACAGGATGAGTACCGGAAGTGGGAGACCAGCTTTAATCTCTCGCAGGATGGCGGCCGGCGCTTTGGCCGTTACACCGAAAGCAATATTGGAAACAAGCTCGCCGTCGTGCTTGACGACAAGATTGTCAGCGTCGCCACGATTCAATCGAAGATCGAGGACTCGGGGCGCATCACCGGCCTCGGGAGCGAGGAGGAGGCGGTCGACCTTTCCCGCTATCTCCGTTCCGGTTCCCTGCCGGCGGGCATTAAGTATCTCGAGGAGCGGTCCGTCGGCCCTTCGCTGGGAGCGGATTCGATCCATGAAGGTTTCATGGCTGGCATTGCCGGCTTGATCGCGGTGATCATCGTGATGCTGGTGTACTACAAGCGCAGCGGTGTCAACGCGGTATTGGCGTTGCTGTTGAATACGGTCGTGCTATTGGCGGCGATTTCGTATCTGGGTGCGGTATTGACCCTGCCGGGAATCGCCGGAGTGATCCTGACTATCGGTATGGCCGTCGATTCGAACGTCCTGATTTTTGAGCGCATTCGCGAGGAGTTGCGCGCTGGCAAGCAGGTAGTGGCGGCGGTGGAAGCCGGTTTCGGCAAGGCGTGGTGGACGATTGTCGACACCCACGTTACCACGGTGGTGTCCTGCGCGTTCCTCTTCCTCTTTGGCGAGGGGCCGGTTCGGGGCTTTGCGGTTACCCTGGTTATCGGATTGATCGCCAACGTGTTTACAGCGGTTTTCGTCTCCAAGACGATTTTCGGGTACGAGTTGTCCGGACGGCGGCAAATGGAGGCGTTAAGTATCTAGGCCAGGCCGCTTTGTGGCCTGTGAAGTGCGGCCTTGGTAGACGCGATGGCGTGTCACCGTACCAAGGCCGAAACTTTTACGGTAACGGGAACAAATTTAAAGAGGCTGGTGTCCAAAGTATTCAAGAGCACCAGCATGGCAACACTCGATGGAATTATTCAAGAACACGAATTATGATTTTCTGGGCAAGAAGTGGCCCTTCATTATCGCCTCGCTGGTTCTCACGGTGGCTGGTTTCGCAAGCATGGCAATGCGGGGAGGCCTAAAATACGGAATCGACTTCAAGGGCGGTGCCCTGATGTCCGTCAGGTTTTCCGGCCCGCCGCCCCTTGAGAAAATTCGCTCCGCTATGTCGGAGATTAAGGGTGAAACGACCGTCAATGAAATTACCGGCGGCGGTTCTCAAAACGAAGTGGAGATCGGCACCGAACTGCAGGAAGAGACGCAGCTTAACGTTAACCGGCAGGCGATGGCCGACATTCTGATGAAGACGTTCGGACAACCGGGTTCCAATAAGCTGGATTTCAATAACGCAAGCGTCGAGGCGTTGGTTGAGCGGATGCGCGATCCTCTGGCACGGGCCAATGTGGCTCTGAGCGAACAGCAACTGAAGGATCTCGCGGCCAGCCTGGTTGGCGCTCGCGACAAGAATCACTCCGGCTTAATCGACGATTTTAATCAATTGTCGTCCGTTCCGGGGGTCAATCCTGGTATCATTACTACTCTTCAACAGGAGTGTTACCTGGCGCCGTTCCACATCGAGCAGGTGCAGATGGTTGGACCGAAGGTCGGGGCGGAGTTGCGGAACAAGGCCATCCTGGCCACTCTGTATGCTCTCGCCGGCATGCTGGTCTACATCGCCTTCCGCTTCGAGTGGATCTACGGTTTAGGCGCGGTGATCGCGTGCTTCCACGACACGATCATCACCATCGGGCTCTTTTCGCTGTTCAATAAAGAGATTTCGATGACGGTGATCGCGGCGTTGTTGACCCTGGTCGGCTATTCGATGAACGATACGATCGTGATCTTCGATCGTATTCGCGAGAACCTGAAGATCTCCCGGCGCGAATCGCTGGAATCGGTCATGAACCGCGCGGTAAATCAGACGTTAAGCCGCACCATCATGACCTCGGGTCTGACGTTTTTGACGGTGATCGCACTGTTCATCTTCGGTGGTCCGGTACTTCACGGATTCTCGTTTGCTTTGGTTTGCGGGATTATTGTCGGAACCTATTCTTCGGTGTTTGTGGCCAGTCCGATCGTGTTGTTCTGGCACAATTACATCGACCAGCGTAGAAAGACTGCTCCGGTTATGGCGGCGGCGACGCCGGCCCGGTCGGAAGCGATGCGGAAAGGTGCCACGAAAGTGGTGAAGTAAAAAGTTCGTGCGGGCCGCGACGCCGATCTACAGAGGGCGGCGGCCGCGGGGAAACAGGAAAGGACGCTATGTTTGAACAGACATTCGTAGACACCGGAAAAACGAAAAAGACGTGGACGGTGATGACGGCTTTCATCTGCCAGATCGCCTTCATTTCCATCCTCATCGTTTTGCCCCTGGTCTTCTTCGAGGGACTCCCCACTGCCACGTTGCAGGCCTTCTTGACGGCGCCACCCCCGCCGCCACCTCCTCCGCCTCCGCCCGCCGCGGCTCCTCCCGTACGCGTGGTGAAGGTCATTCCGCGCCAGTTCGACGCCGGCAAACTGACGGCTCCCAAAGTGATCCCCAAAGAAGTCGCGCAGATTAAAGAGGAAGAGCTTCCTCCTCCCACCATGGGCGTTGCCGGTGTGGTCGGCGGCGTTCCGGGCGGCGTAGCCGGTGGAACTCCGGGCGGCGTGCTCGGTGGCATCATCGGATCGGTCCCGTCGGCTGCTCCTCCGCCCCCTCCTCCGCCTCCCCAGAAGAAGGAAGAGAAGGCCGCGACTCCGCAGCGCATTAAAATCGGCGGCGCTGTGCAACAGGCGAAGCTGGTTCGTCAGCCTCACCCCGTCTATCCGCCGCTGGCCAAGCAGGCGCGTATTTCGGGCGTGGTGAAGTTGAGCGCGATCATTTCGAGGGATGGCACGATTCAAAAGCTCGAAGTCATCAGCGGCCACCCGCTGCTGGTGCCAGCCGCTCTCGAAGCGGTGAAACAGTGGGTGTACCAACCGACCCTTCTGAACGGGGAGCCGGTTGAGGTAGTAACTCAAATCGACGTGAACTTCACGTTGAACCAGTAACCCGAAGGTCCCTATCGGACGTCGGTAGAGAAGTACAAATTTCAACTCGCAGGAGAAAAAGACAACTATGCATATGCATATTCTATGGGCGTTGCATTTACTGCAAGAGGGCGGCTCCACAGTTCAATGGGATCCGGTCCACCTGTGGTTACAGATGGGAACCCTGGCCAGGTGCGTCGTGGTCGGCCTGTTCCTCATGTCCGCTTATTCGATCGGCGTCATGATCGATAGGGCCATGGCATACAATGCAGCCCGCAAGCAATCGCGGCAATTCGCTCCCGCCGTCGCCGGGGCGTTGCGCGAGGGGAAACTGGATGAAGCCGTGAAGATTGCCGACCGCTACAAACGCAGCCACTTGGCCAAGGTTGTAGTTGCTGGTCTGCAGGAGTTCCAGGCGCATCAAATCTCGTCCGAGATCCCAGGTGAAGAGATCGAAGCTTCCAAGCGCGCTCTCGAGCGTGCCGAAGCTATTGTGCACGCCGAATTGAAGCGCGGCGTCAGCGGCCTGGCGACGATCGGTTCGACGGCTCCCTTCGTCGGACTGTTCGGAACTGTGGTCGGCATCATCAACGCGTTCAGCAGCATTTCGACCGAAAAGTCGACCGGTCTGGGCGCAGTGGCAGGCGGCATTTCGGAAGCGCTGGTGACCACGGCTATCGGACTTTTCGTGGCTATCCCCGCGGTCTGGATGTTCAACTACTTCACCAACAAGATTGAAGCCTTCGACGTGGAGATGGGTAACTCCAGTTCCGAGTTGATCGACTACTTCTTGAAGCGGTCGCAGCGGGGCGCGGGAGCCCGCAAGTAGTTTAGTAGCAGGGTCAGATGTGAAGTCGGCCGGAGCAATCCGGTCATGACTAAAAGTCCAAGCAGGAATCCGGCGAGTTGATTGATCATAGCGGGGCCCGGTCTCCCGGGCCCTCGCGACAGCCGAATTCCGGGGAGACAACCGATGGCAGAAGAAAAGAAAAAACACAAAGCGCCACCGCCCGTCGCGGATATTAATGTGACCCCTATGGTGGACGTGATGCTGGTGATGCTCATCATCTTCATGGTCATCACGCCCATGTTGTCGAAGGGGCGCACCGTAGAGTTGGTACGCACGCACAATCCGATTCCGATGCAGGCGGCCGACAAGAGCGATGCCGTCGTGATTGCAGTGGAACGAGATGGGAAGACTTATTTGAACGTCACGCAGATGCAGCCCGAAGATCTGCCGCAACGCGTAAAGGATCTGCTGACGGGCAAAATGGACAAGACGGTGTTCGTGAAGGCGGATGCCCGTGCCAAGTATGAGCGTGTCGTGGATGTCGTGGACAACCTGCGCGCAGCTGGTGTCGACAATATCGGATTGTTGACGGAGCAGATTCAAGATAAGAATGCCCAAGGCGGCAGCGGCACTCCGGCGCCTGCCACCCCGGCACAGTAAGTACTGCTAGCTAAAGGAGCAATTTTATATGGGAATGTCAGTCGGCGCACAGGGTGGTCCGAAATCCGACATCAACATGACGCCAATGATCGACGTGCTGCTGGTGCTGATCATCATTTTCATGGTGATCACGCCGCTGACGCCGAGAGGTCTTGAGGCACTGGTACCCCAGCCGCCTCCTCCCGGCCAGCCTCCAAGCCAGTCGGATCAACGAACAGTCGTCATTGTGGTTGATGCCAGCCACCAGTTCTCAATCAACAACGATCCGATCGAAGAAAGCAAGATGGGCGGCCGTCTGGCGGATATTTTTAAGACCCGAGCCGAGCACGTGGTCTTCGTCAAGGGCGATCCCAACATCGAATTCCAGTGGGTCGCGAAAGCCATTGATATCGCCCACGGTGCGGGCATCGACAAGGTCGGGCTGATGACTGCCAAGGTGGAGGCCGGACAATAGTATGCGAAATCTTTGGATTGTGGGCGTGGTCGCATTGGCGCTGTTCAGCGCCGGCTGCCAGCAATTGAAGTCGCGCGATCAATTGAACAAAGGCGTTCAGGCCTTTAAGAGCGCTCAATATCCCGAGGCGGTGGAGCACTTCAAGACCGCCGTGGAATTGGAGCCGGATTTCGCCGTAGCGCGTTTGTATCTGGCTACAGCGTACATGCAGCAGTACATACCGGGTGCGGTTTCCCCCGAGAACAACCAGATGGCGGCGGCCGCTCACGATCAGTTCATGAAGGTTCTCGAAAAGAACCCCACGGACAAAGTGGCCATCGCGTCGATTGCATCCCTGTACTTGAATCAGAGCAAGTGGGATGAGGCCAAGCAGTGGTACGAGAAGCTGATCGCTGTCTCCCCGGACAACGCGGACGCTTACTACAGCCTCGGTTTCATTGCATGGTCGCAATGGTATCCGGAACTCGGGAAGGCCAAGGCCGCTCTGGGGATGAAGCAGGAAGATCCCGGACCGATCAAGGACAAGAAGGTCAAGGAAGAACTCCGGGAAAAGTACCTTCCGATCGTGGATGCCGGTTTAGCGGCGCTTGACAAGGCGCTGGCAATCAAGCCGGACTACGACGATGCGATGGCGTACGAGAACCTGCTGGTTCGCGAGAAGGCCGATCTGGCCAACAGCAAAGAGGAGTACGAGCAGCAGATCAAGGTTGCGGATGACTGGTTCAACAAAACCGTCGCCACCCGCAAGGACAAGGCCGAAAAGAAGGGCAAGGGTCCTGGCGGCATTTCGATGGATCAAACCAAGTAACTGCTAGAACAACTTTGCAATTCGGGCGTTCCTGCTTGACCGGCAGGAATGCCCTTTTTGCTTTAAGGCGGCGATATGTTGCGTGATCCCAGTCTGATTCCTCTATCCCATCAGCATCACAATGGATTAGCGTTGTGCGTCATGACGCGGCGCTCGCTGGCCTCGGATTCGTCGCCTGAGAACGTCGGCAAGTTGGCTCGCCGGGTGATCGATCGCTACGAGATCGAGTTGGTCAACCACTTCGAAATCGAAGAGCAGGTGCTCTTTCCGGCGTGCGGTGCTTTACCCTTAATTGGCGAACTGCTCCGGCAGCACCGGGCGGTCGAGGGCTTCGTCTCGCAACTTCGCACCGCGCCCTCGGCGGAGTTGTTGGAGCAATTCTGTGAATTGCTTTCCCGTCACATCCGCCTGGAAGAGAACGAGCTTTTCCAGGAGGTCCAGGCGTCTCTCCCACGCGAAGTCCTCGAGGCTTTGGGCGCCGAGATCGACCGGCGCGCCATCCGCGTTTGCCTGTAGTCCGCTACCCGCTACCTCCCGGTGTGAGGTTTGCCTGCCGGAGCTTCGAATTCCTCGTTCATCCAGCGCTGGAATGCGATCGTATTCTGCGGGCGCCCCAGGAACTGCTTCACAAGATCGTTGGCAGACATCGAGCCGCCGGGCTCCAAAACCACGCGTCGATACCGCAATGGCGCTTCCCCGGCAAGCAGGTTCTTTTGGTCAAACTGCGCGAAAAGGTCTTCCGCGATTACCTTGTCCCAGAGATACGTGTAGTAAGCCGAAGAGTATCCCGCCAGGTGGCCGAATGCGGCGAAGGTGTGGGTGCCAGGAAGCGGAATCGTGTGGGTATAACGCCGTTGCGCGACATCTCCAATCACATCCGGATTGATGTCGTCCGGCTTCCCTTTGTGCACATGATAGGAGATGGCCGAGTAGACCAACTGCTGGCTCACCCATCCTGCACGCCCGAAGGCGGAGGCCTGGTTCATACGCGCCACCAGGTCCGCAGGAATTGTCTCCCCCGTTTTGTAATCACGGGCAAACGACGCCAGCACCTGTGGGCTGTGCATCCATTCTTCGAGCATTTGCGAAGGTGCTTCTACGAAATCTGTCTCCATGCTGATGCCGCTGATTCCCGCCCATTGCTGCTGGCCCGCCAAAATCCAATGCACCAGGTGGCCGAATTCGTGGAAGAACGTGACTACGTCGGTGTACTCCATCAGACCGGGATCGGAAGCCGTGGGAGCCGGGAAATTGCACACCAAAACCGCTTCCGGTAACTGCCTCCCGCGAATCCCATCGAGCACGGGCGACATCTCGGCGTGGCTGAACTTGCCTCGGCGCGGGTGCATGTCGAGGTAGAATCGCCCGATCGCCTTTTCGCCGTCAATCACGTCCCAGGTTTCCACGGCGGGGTCCCACGCCGGTGAGTTCGGCTCCTGCCGGAACCGTAAATGGAATAGCGTGGCAGCAGTGTCCAGAATCCCCTGCTTCACACGCGCATACGGAAAGTAGGGCCGCACCGATTGAGAATCGAAATCGTACTGGGCGCGTCGAACCTGCTCGGAAAGGTACTTGACCTCGTAGTCCCCGATCTCCTTCGCTTGTGGATTCGTCCGTCTCTTCTCCGCCAGCAGCATTTGCAACTCGCGCTGCTGTCCCGGCGCCGCCGCCGTCTCCAACTGCCCGATGAAGGAGGCGATGTTTTCACCCTTCGCGACCATTTTGTCGGCGGCATTGTAGTCGGCCCAGGAGGGATACCCGAGCAATGTCGCGATCTCATATCGCGTCTTCATCATGTTGTGGAGCATTTCCAGGTTCTTCGGGTATGCGCGCGTGTAGAAGGCAACCCACATCCGCCGGCGCAGGCTATCGTTGCGGGCGAAGTTCAACACTGGCACTGCATCCGGATAGTCGGTGGTGAGTTCGAACGATCCGTCGCTCGCCGGCTTGTGGCGATCGATGTAATCCTGCGGCAGACCCTCAAGCTCCGCGCGGACAGCACGCACCGTATTCCGGCTATCGGAAATATTGCGGTCAAACATCGATTGCTCGACGCTCAGTTCCTCATTCAGCTTCTTGAGACGCGCACGTGTGGCATCGTCCTTGTTCACGCCGGCGAGGCGAAGCTCCAGCAACTGGCGTTGGACGTAGTAGCGAGTCGCTGCATCCGCGTGGCTGACGTCGATTGCCGCCAGCGCCTCATAGACAGTGCGGTTCAATGACAGCTCGCTAACGGCGCCGCTGATTTTCGTAGTCAAGGCCGTCGCCCGATCCCGGAATGAACTGTCCGGGTGGACCTGCTGCATTAGGGTAGAGAGATAGCTCGCGGTATTCAACTCGCGGAGGGCGCTATCGTATAGTGCCAGCGTGTTCTCCACCGTATGCGTTCCACGAACGGCAGCGATCTTGTCGATGAACTGCTGGGCCGCTAGGAGTCGCTGGTTTTCGAGCTTTTCGAACGCCTCGGCGTCGGGCTTGGTACCCCCGATAGGTGGCTGTGACGCCGGAATTTCCTGGGCGAGAACACAGGCGAAACAGGATAAAACCACGGATACGGCTAGGCGAGCAGTGGCACGCATTCCATCAGTATAGGAGATCAAGGTCCCAATTTCAGCCTGCAGTCTAGTGGATAGCCACTTCCTCGCGGTCGTGGCCCGCTACGAGCCGCGCGCGTCAGCAAGCGTTCCGGCGTGTTACGAGCCGCGCGCGTCAGCAAGCGTTCCAGCGTGTTACGAGCCGGTAGAGTAGAGAGGTAGGTGATAGAGAGCGGCCTACCTCCCCCTCCCCGAACCGGACGTGCAGATTTCCCGCATCCGGCTCTCCCGAAAAGCTCTCGCCTCAGGCATTCA
>Ga0070734_10000116_pt1 | contig 225612 bp, 229 predicted proteins | sample Coa_R1_8_FD_66444 | JGI IMG/M metagenome (GOLD analysis project Ga0070734, IMG submission 66444) | Surface soil microbial communities from Centralia Pennsylvania, which are recovering from an underground coalmine fire - Coalmine... | ecosystem: Environmental > Terrestrial > Soil >...
GCGCGCGGCTACGAGCCCGGCCGCTTCTCGTTCAACGTCAAGGGCGGCCGCTGCGAGGCCTGCCAGGGCGACGGCGTGATCAAGATCGAGATGCACTTTCTGCCCGACGTCTACGTCACCTGCGATGTGTGCAAGGGCAAGCGCTACAACCGCGAGACGCTGGAGGTGACGTTCAAGGAGAAGTCGATCGCCGACGTCTTGGACATGACCGTGGAGGAAGGGATCGAGCTGTTCTCGGCGGTGCCCGCGATCCGCAAGGTCTTGGAGACGCTCGCGCGCGTCGGCCTCGATTACATCCACATCGGCCAGCAGGCGACGACGCTTTCGGGCGGCGAGGCGCAGCGGGTGAAGCTCGCGAAGGAATTATCCAAGCGCGCGACCGGCCGCACGCTCTATATCCTCGACGAGCCGACCACCGGGCTGCATTTCCATGACGTGGCGAAGCTCCTGGAAGTGCTGCACGAGCTCGTGGCGAACGGCAACACGGTGGTGGTGATCGAGCACAATCTCGACGTGATCAAGACCGCCGACTGGATCATCGACCTCGGCCCCGAAGGCGGCGACGGCGGCGGCGAGATCGTGGCGTCGGGCACGCCCGAGGACATCGTGCGCGTGAAGAAGAGCTACACCGGGCAGTTTCTGGCGCCGGTGCTCGCGCGCGGCTCGAGGAAGAAGCGGAGCGTCGCGGCGGAGTAAATTCATTCTGCTAGCACGTCTTCAATAAAAATCTTTGGATTAGTCCAAAACTCCCGCATCAGCCGATAGTGTTCTGTCTCCGTAACAGATATCGGCTCAAGCCCATGTTTCGACAGCCGCAGAAGTCGCGCGTCCGGATAAGCCATGAGCATGGGGGAATGCGTGGCCATGATGACCTGGCAGATTTTTGAGCGATCCATGCGGCGTATTAATTTCAGAAACTCAATTTGCCGAGACGGCGAGAGCGCGGATTCCGGTTCGTCGAAAATGAAAATGCCCTGTCGCTGACATCGCTCCTCGAAGAACCGCAGAAAGCCCTCGCCATGCGAGTGCGAAAGAAAATTAGGGGGCACGCCGAGGCCGTCACGCGCCGCTTCGTCCAAATAACGCGCGACCGAGAAGAAACTTTCCGCGCGGAAGAACCAACCGTTCGTGATCTTCGGCCGCCAACTGGCCCGTAACACTTTTGACAGTCGCCCACCGCTCACCTCTAGAGCCGTGAATGATCGACCGGCATATAACCCTTGCCGCCTCCGGCATCGTCATAACCGGCGAGCGCCGCAATGCCTTCAAGCAAGGTTGATTTTCCGGTGCCGTTTTCTCCAACAATGATCGTAATGGCGTGGTCGAAATCCAGTTCGAAGCTTTTCTGAAGAAACGGCAGGCAATATGGATAGGCGGACGCATCCTTCACCAAGGCCCTATCGACCCAGATGCGCTTAAGATAGGGCGCTGGCAAATTGATGACACGATTCCTGCGGCCCATTTCCGGATATCCTGCTGTCGATATGCAACCCGGTACAATTCCGAAGCTTATCTCAAGCAGTGGCTTGAGGAATGGCCAAAAAACTTACTCGCGTTTTCTCGCCTTCGTCGCCCTACTTACTTGCGCGGTATTGACCCTGCGCGCCCACGCCGAGGCCGGCCCCTGCAAGCCGCTTGAACACACCGAAGTCCTGATCTGCGGCAGCGGCGACGGCGCCGCGATCGTGATCGGCGACACCACCTCGCCTTCCGGCAAGCTCGCGCTCGGCTGGCGCGCGACCGACGGGCCGCCGACCGAGCAGCCCGACGAGGACAGCATCGAACTCCTGATCCTGCGGCTTGCGGACGGCGCCGCGCTCTATCACGCCAAGGGCAGCTACTGGGACACGGGCGAAATGCACGTGAACCGGCTGCAGGAAAAAGCCGCCTGGTCGCCGAACAGCCGGTTCATGGTCCGCGCGTTTCACAGCCGGTTTTCGACCGACGATGTCGATGTGTTCGCTCTGGGCGCCGACGACAAGGTCACCGGCCCGTTCGATCTCCTCAAACTGCTCGATTCCACCGCGCGCGCAAAGCTGAAGGAGCGGGTGAAGGACACGGACGGCTACGAGTTTTTCCTCGCCGGCATGAAGGACGACGACAAGCCGGTCACCGTCGACAATGCCGGCAATATCGTCGCCCATGTCATGTTCTGGATACCCAAAAACGGTCCGTTTTATTATTATACGGTCAAGGCGCGGACGCGCGAGGTCAACGGCGCGCTCGACGTGCGGATCGTGTCCATCGCTTATCGCGGGAAGCAGGACGAGTGAGAAAAATTGCAGCCAAACGGCAAAGTGCCGCCGCGATCGGCCGGCGCGCCGTCGTTTTCCTGATCGCAGGGCTACTTCTTGCCGCCACTTCCCGCGCCGCCCCCGACCCCGCCTACATCATCGGCTCCATCTACAAGGGCGCGAGCACCACCGGCATGGCCTTCGGGCTCGACCCGAAGGAGCGGCATCAGTATTTCTCGAAATCGACCGCGGCGTTGTGGGACAAGGCCGACAAGATCGCCAATCCGAACGGCGACGAGGTCGGCGCCATCGATTTCGACATCACCACCAATTCGCAGGGCGCCGAGGTGAAGTCGTGGTCGATCGTTTCGAGCAGCACCGACGGCAACACCGCGACCGTGGTCGTCAAGCTCGTGCTCGACAACTGGATCAGGAATTCGCCGGACGACGATGTCATCCGCTACCACTTCGTGTTGGAAGACGGCCGCTGGCTGATCAACGATGTCGGTAGCACCGCCGACGGCAAGCCGTGGACGCTCCTCGAACTCCTCGCCATCAATTCGCAGGATCGTGCGCGGACGAAGGAATAGCCGGTTCCGCTTCAGTAATGAACGATCGCCAGGATCGTCGTCACGATCAGGATGGCAGCGAATAAGACGTTGATGATCCGGGCGCTGACCGGATCATGCAGCAGATGCGAAAACGAAGCGCCAACGCTCACCCAAAACAGATGAATGAGCACGATCATGATCGTCAGCACCGCCACTTTCAGCAGGCCTTCGGTCAGCGGCGAGCCGAGCCCGAAATTCGCTCCGGCGAACACGGCGGCAATCGCGAAATAGGCCTTCGGATTCGCCACCGCCAGCAGGAATCCGCCGGGCAACGGCGGCGCGCTCGTCGCCCGATCGGGACTCGAAAGCGGCGGCGCGGTCGCGATCTGGAAAGCGAGATAGGCGATGTAGATCGCCGATGCGATAAGCAGAACCGGCGCGAGCTTCGGCACCGATAGGAGCAGCGAGACCACGCCCGCCGCCACCGCGACCAGGACAGCCGTCGTGCCGAGGATCAGGCCGGCGAGATAGGGGAACGCACGGCGAAAGCCGAAGGCCGCGCCGACGGCCGTCGCGCTCATGGTCGACGGGCCGGGACTGCCCATCACGATGATCGATGCCACGATCAGTGAGATGAGCGGCGGCCCAATTCCCGAAAGCTGCATTCCAAATTGGCCGTACAAGCCTGCGGCGCGGCGGCGCTCAAGGCCTTACTGCCGCACGATCACCGTCGCGCCGATCTTGGTGCGATTGTAGAGGTCGATCACGTCGTCATTGGTCATGCGGATGCAGCCCGATGACCGCGCCGTGCCCATGTACCAGGGCTCGTTGGTGCCGTGGATACGGTAGAGCGTGTCGCCGAGGTAAAGCGCGCGGGCGCCGAGCGGATTGTTGGGGCCGCCGGCCATGTGCACCGGGAGATCCGGCCGGCGCTGGCGCATATCGGCGGGCGGGTTCCAGTCGGGCCATTCGCGCTTGGACGACACCGTGCTCGTGCCCGACCAGGAGTAGCCTTCCTTGCCGACGGCGATGGCGTAACGGATCGCCTTGCCGTTGCCGAGCACGTAATAGAGCCGGCGCTGCTTGGTATTGACGATGATGGTGCCCGCCGGCTGGTTCTCGGTGAAAGTCACCGTCTCGCGCGGAAAATTGGTGCCGATGATGATGGTTCCGAACAGCGTCGGAATTTCCACCGGCGCGGGATTGCGCACGTCCTGGGCGCTGGCCGGCGCGAGCATTGCGCTCGCGAGCAGCAGCAACGAAGCCATAAGAAAGCGGTGACGCATGTGATAAGCCCCTCGATCAGGCGGCAATTTAGCGCCCTGGAAAAGGGCTCGCTAGTGCACAAAAGTCACAGTATTTGGCGATTTATTACGGACGCAGCCGCTGCCAGCACCAGCGTGCCGCCCAAACCAGGCACGCCGCCAGAATGACGCCGGCGAGGATCGTGCTCGCGATGCTTGCGATGATGATCTGGTCCTTGCCGTCACCGCCTTCGGAGAAGGCGCCCAAGGGCACATAGCGCGATATGTCGCCGGTGATCGAATTCGCGAGCAGCGGGAACAACAGCACGGTCAGCACGGCGACGGCGAGATAGTCCCACCAGCGCCGGGCGCAGAAATGGAGCGCGACCACGGCGGCGGCGAAAAACACCGAGGCGATCGCCGCGACAGTGATCCAGCCGGACATGCGCTACTCGCCCACGAGATGCATCACGATTTCCCGCGCATGCGGGCGGCTGCGATGCTCGAACAGGTAAATTCCCTGCCAGGTGCCGAGCACGAGCGCGCGCGAAGCGACGGGTATCGAGAGCGACGTCTGCGTCAGCGCCGCGCGGATATGCGCGGGCATGTCGTCCGGCCCTTCGGTATCGTGCACGTAGTTTCCGCGCTCGGGCGCGATCTGCTCGAAGAAATTCGCGAGGTCCGTTTGCACGTCGGGGTCGGCATTCTCCTGGATCAGGAGCGAGGCCGAGGTGTGCCGGCAGTAGAGTGTCAGGAGACCGGTCGTAATCCCCTGCCCCTCCACCCATCGCCTCACTTGCGCGGTGATCTCGACCAGCCCCTTACCCTGGGTCGCGATGGAAAGCCGGTGCTGGGCCTGACGCATGGGGGAAAGGTAGCGCATCAAATGTTTCGGCGCGCCTCCCTCGCGGGAAGCGCGCCGGTGAGCGCCAAGATCCGCCGAACTCAGTACTTCTTCAGATCTTCCGGCACCTTGCCGCCATTCGCCGCAAGCTTGTTCATCACCTGCTGATGCAGCCAGATGTTCATCGAGGCGCTGTCGCTGGTGTTGCCGGTGTAGTTGAGGTCCTTGGCGAGCTGCTTGCGCGCGGTGAGGCTCGAGTCCAGATCGATCGCCTTCATCAGATCGACGATGGAATTGCGCCAGTCGAGCTTTTCGCCCTTCGCCGCCACGGCCTTGTCGAGAACGGCCGAGACGTCGACGGTGCCGCTGCCGCCGGGGCCGCCGGCGATTTCTCCGGCGACCGCTTTGGTGGCTCCTAGAATCTTGCTCAAAATATCGCCGAGAATGCTCATGGATCGCTCCCGTTTGCGCTTTTCGCGCGTTGCGTTGATGTGAATTTCAGCGTTTGATTGCTCTGCGACATTCTAGCCGGTTGTGGCCTGCCGTCCAACGCCGCGCACACAATTTCATGCCGCGCCGCGACAATAATATGACGCGTATTATTCCAGCATTTTGTCCGAAATTTTGCGTTGAATTCGACTTCGCGCGGAAACATGCCTGCGCGAAAATTATTCGCGCGCAAACTCCCGCCGCGTTCTCGCGCGGCGAGAGGGGGTTTCTGCGCGAAAATTCCTTCGATGCTCAGCGTTCGTTGAAGCTCTGCACCTGACCGTAAGCGTCGACGATGCAAATGCCGCCCCGGCTTCCGAAGAAGATCGTGACCTGGAAGTTGCCGCCGCCCATCGGCCTTACCTGCGATACGCCGATGCGCGCTTGGGGAACTCCCCAATAACGTCCGCCGGCGTCCTGACAGGCGGAGCCTGGATCGCGACCGTAACCTGGTCCGGGACCGGGTCCGGGGTAAGGTCCGGGGCCAGGACCGGGATAAGGACCGGGGCCAGGGCCGCCGCCCGCCTCGGAGAAATTTCGAATGCGACCTTGCGTATCGGCAACGCAGATTGCCTGGCGGCCTTCGGCCCAGACCGTCATCTCGAAGAGGCCGGGACCCGCGGGCCGCGCTTCCGACACCTTCACCCGGAGTTGGGGAATTCCCCAATAACGTCCGCCGGCGTCCTGGCAGGCAGACCGCGGATCAATGCCGCCATAGTATTGGACAAGGCGCAAATCGGCCGCGCGCGGCGAAACAACATTTTCGAACGGGCCGCCGATCATGGCGGCCTCCGCGGCGAACGCCGTCAGCAGCAACGCGCTCGCAGACGCGATCTTGGCTATGAGACGAGACATCCAATCCCCCTTTTGGCCGCTTCAAGATTCCATTGTTGTTGTTCGACTCGGAAACTATCTATTTGTGTGAGCTTACCACGCGGGTGCATTTTGACGACAATTCCACGCACCCGGAGAAAAAGGCATGAGCACAAGGGCTTGGTTCAGTTTCCTGGGGGGAATCCTGCTTTGCGCGGTGCCGTTGTTCGGAGCCGCGGGCACGCTTCTATGGCCGGCCGGCTGGGTGTTTCTCGCACTCGTCTTTGGCGTCGGGCTTGCCATCACGCTGATGCTCGCCAAGCACGATCCGGCTCTTCTGGAAGAGCGAATGAAGCCGCTCGTGCAAAAGGATCAGCCGCTATGGGACCGGGTGCTCCTGCCGGCGTTTATCGTGTTGTGGCTCGGCTGGCTCGCGCTGATGGGGCTCGACGCGGTGCGCTTCGGCTGGTCGGCGATGCCGGTTTCGCTGCAATGGATCGGTGCCGCAGGCATCGCGCTATCGATGTGGATCTGGTTTCGCGTCTTTCGCGAGAACACGTTTCTGGCGCCAGTGGTGAAAATCCAGAAAGAGCGCGAGCATAAGGTGATCACGACCGGTCCTTATGCCGTTGTCCGCCATCCGATGTATGCCGGCGCGGTGATTCTTTTCCTTGGCGGCGCGTTGTTGTTGGGCGCGTGGTACGGCGTGCTCGGAGCGCTCGTGCTCAGCGCGGTGCTTGTCCTGCGCACGGCGCTCGAAGATCGCGAGCTACAGCACGGGCTCGCGGGCTATACGGATTACGCCGCACGGGTGCGCTACAAGCTCGTGCCGCACGTCTGGTGAGAAGCGGAATTTTCGCGCAGATCAGGCAAGAATTTGAAACGGAGTTCGATCATGCACACCCATTCCAGCGGAGACTGGCAGCACGAGCACGTGTTTCTCGGCGAGCGCCACGCGCGACACGAGCGGCGGACGTGGCTCGTCGTGGCGCTGACCTCGACGATGATGGTGGCGGAAATCGTCGGCGGCACGATCTTCGGCTCCATGGCGCTCGTCGCCGACGGCTGGCACATGTCGACGCACGCGGCCGCCCTTGCGATTGCGGCACTCGCCTATCTCTTCGCGCGCCGGCATGCGCGCGATCCGCGCTTTTCCTTCGGCACCGGCAAGCTCGGCGAACTCGCCGGCTTTTCGAGCGCGATGATCCTCGCGATCGTTGCGCTGATGATCGGTTACGAGTCGGCTGCCCGCCTGATGAGTCCGGTAACCATCCACTTCGGCGAGGCAACCGCCGTCGCTGCGATCGGACTTGCCGTCAATGTCGTCAGCGCCTGGCTCCTGTTCGACGACGATCATCATCATGATCACCACCATGCCCACGACGGGGATCACGATCACGCGCACCATCATCACCACCACCATCACGACACCAATATCCGGGCGGCTTACGTGCACGTGCTCGCCGATGCCCTGATTTCGGTGCTCGCGGTCACAGCCCTTCTTGCCGGCCGCTATCTCGGCTGGGTCTGGCTCGATCCGGTGATCGGCATCGTGGGAGCGTTGGTGATCGCGCAATGGGCGATCAGCCTCATCCGCAGCGCCGGCGCCGTGCTTCTCGACATGCTGCCCAATGAGAGGCTCGCGAACATCATCCGCGAACGCCTGGAGGTCGAGGGCGACAAGGTCGCCGATCTGCACCTATGGCGTCTCGGCCCGGGACATGCCGGATTGATCGCGGCAGTCGTCTCGGATCATCCGCAACCGCCTTCCGCCTACAAAGAACGGCTGGCAACGATCGAGGGCTTGTCGCACGTCACCATCGAAGTGAATCCGTGCGCGCACCCCGCGCCGATTCCGGCCGCGGCGTAAAACCGACGATGCCGGGTCGTAAGCGCCTCAGCTTCCGACCGCGTCACTCACGCATTTCTTGGTGAAGCTTTCCTTGGCGGCACCCGCCAGCTTCTTATCGGCCGCGGCCTTATCGCAGCCGGCCGCGGCATCGGTCGTGCACTTCTTCATGAAGCTATCCTTGGCGGCGCCCGCGAGCTTCTTCGCGTCGGATTGCATCTTGCACGAATCCGCCAAAGCGCTGCCCGCCGCGAGCGAAAGAACGGCGGCGAATATGATCGTTTTCATAATTTCCTCCCGGCCGGACGATTGTGGATTCGCCCGGATGCCAAAAGGCTAGCTGCCCGTAACCGCCGGGTAAAGCTAGGGAACGCTTGGCGAAGCGGGCCGTTATTCCGCATTGCGATGCATTCCGGAGTGAGCCATGCCGCGCACATCTTCCCGCAGGAAACCCCGCCAGAGCCGCCGCCGCTGGTCGGCCTACGTGACGACGCACAGCAATGCGCTTGATCTCGACAAGGGCGTATTCACCCTCAAAGACCCGAAGAAAATCGCGCGCTCGCTCAAGCGCTCGGCCGAAAAGAGCCGGCGGCGCAAGGCCGATCCCTATCGTTCGGCGCTTTCAATGCTCACCTTCTATCTCAACCGCGCCGGCAAGAACCTTCCCGCCGCGCGCAAGCGCACGCTCAAGCGCGCGAAAATCGAGCTGCGCAAGGAGTTCGGTAAATCGGGATGACAAACGCCGTGCGATGACATTCAATACGTTCACGGCTCTCGATTTCGGGATTGAGAAACCAGGGAGGGCGTCATGTCATTGCTCGGGCTAATCCTTCTGATTTTGATCGTTGTTCTGTTGTTCGGCGGCCGCCGAGGCTTCGGCCGCGGTTACGGCTATGGCTATGGTCATCGAGGCATGGGCGCTGTCGGCATTCTCCTGATCATCATCCTTATCCTCATTTTGCTCGGGCACCTGTAACCGGAAGCCGGCGATCCTGGCCGCAACGGCCGCTCGCCTTGCGGCCGTGAAGGGCGTATCCTTCGCCTGCTTAGCCGTCCGTCGACGGTTGGAACCAAAAGCCGGCGGCGGCGTCTAGATAAACCGGGCAATGCGGGTCCGCGCGAGCGAGACCGGCGCTCTGCCGATCCACGCGCGCTTCCCCTGAAGCCCGTTATTCAGGAGGAACGCCCATGGCCAGCTTCCATGTGATCGCAGGCGCGAGCGAGCGCCCTCTGCATCCCGTCATCCGCAAAATTGGCATCGACGATTTGAAGCGCGCGCTGCGTGCCGGATGGGACGACTTCGCGGCGATCCCGACGCATGTGATCTTCGTCTGCCTGATCTATCCGATCATCGGCCTCGTGCTCGGCCGGCTCGCGATCGGCTACGCGGTGCTGCCGCTCCTGTTTCCGCTGATCACGGGCTTCGCGATTGTCGGTCCGATCGCGGCCGTCGGACTTTACGAATTGAGCCGCCGGCGCGAAGCCGGACTCGACTCCTCCTGGTGGCATGTCTTCGACGTGCTGAAGTCGCCGTCGATCGGCGCCATTACCGCGCTCGGCATTCTCCTGATGATCATCTTCCTGAGCTGGCTCTACACGGCGCAGGCGATTTATCAATCGCTGTTCGGCCTCAACGCGCCGGATTCAATCAGCCAGTTCCTGCACGAGGTGATGACCACCTCGCAAGGCTGGTGGCTGATCGTGATCGGCAACGGCATCGGATTCCTGTTCGCGCTGGTGACGCTCGTAATCAGCGCCATTTCGTTCCCGCTCCTGCTTGACCGCGATGTCGGCGCCTGGGTCGCGGTCGAAACGTCGGTCCGCGCGGCGATCAAAAACCCCGTGGCGATGGCGGAATGGGGGCTGATCGTCGCGGCATTGTTGGTGATCGGCTCGCTGCCCTTCTTCGTCGGGCTCGCGATTGTGATGCCGGTGCTCGGCCACGCCACCTGGCATCTCTACCGGCAGATCGTGGAAAGCTGAAGGAAGGCGCTCCAGGAGGTCGTGCTCGGCGGCGTCATCATGATGATGCTGCCGGGCTATATCGCGCTGCAAATCCTCGCGTGTTGATGGCCGGACACCGCGCGATGAAGGCGGCCTGAACCTCACTTCTTCTGCGCCGCGGCGATTTCCCTGTCCTTTGCGTTGGCCCGCTTCGCCGCCGGCCGGGCGCCGACGCGCTCTGCATAGGCGGAAAATTCCGGGCGCGCCGGCACGTTTCTCGTCATCATGCCCCAGCGCAGGCCGCCGCCGATGATGAGGTCCGCGGCGGTGAACTGATCGCCGAAAAGATAGGGGCCCTTCCCGATCGCCTTGGAAATCGTGTCGAGCACGAGGTCGAGACTTCCCCAGCCGATGGCCGAACGCTCGCCCGGCTCGCGTTTCAGCATCCGGTCGATGACCGCAGGTTCGAAGCAGCTCGGTCCGTAAAACAGCCACTTCAAATATGGTCCGCGGCGCGGATCGCCCACCGGAATGTTGAGTTTCGCCCGCGGGAAGGTGTCGGCCAGATAGCAACAAATGGCCGCTGATTCAGTGATGACCGCCTCCCCGTGTTTCAGCGCCGGGACTTTTCCCATCGGGTTGATCGCGAGGTATTCGGGCGTGCGCAAGCTGCCGTTGTCGAAACGAAAGATCTCGAGTTCGCAAGGCTCGCCGACTTCCTCGAGCATCCACAACGCGCTGGCGGAGCGCGATTGCGGGGCATGATAGAGCGTGAGATCGGCCATAGGATACTCCTAAGCGCTGAGTTGATCGGCGAGATTTTCGATCGAGCTTGCCGCGAGATCGACCTTGGTTTTCGGCGCACTCTCGCCCCTGCCCGGCCCTGCCTCATCTGGCCGCGCGATATGCGCGGTGCCGAGACCGCACGCCGCCGCCGCGGCAAGATCGCTCGAGTGCGAGGCAACCATAACGCATTGCTGCGGCGGCAAATCGAACGCCTCGCAGGCAGCGAGATAAACGCGCGGCTTCGGCTTGTAATCGCCGGCGACCTCGGCGCCCAGGATCGCGTCCCAGGGAAAACCATTGTGGCGCGCGAGATCGACCATCAGCGAAATATTGCCGTTGGAAACCGGCGCGATCAGGAAATTTTTCCTCAGCCGGTTCAGCCCTTTGCTCACGTCGGGCCAGGCATCGAGCCGGTGCCAGCCGAGATTGAGCGCGGCAAGCGTTTTCTCGGGCGCGCTTTTGACGCCGAAGTGCGGCAGGATGCGTTCGAGATTATAGCGGTGCAGCACATCGAGCTTGCTGAACGGAATGCGGCCCGCGCGCACTTCCTCCATCGCCGGCTGGTATTCGGCGCGCCAAGCGTCCGCGAAGGCGGACCAGTCAACCGCATGGCCGAGCGGCGCCAGATACTTCTCGGCTTCGCGTGCAATTCCCGCGCGCCAATCGACCAGCGTGCCGAACACATCGAACAGGAGCGCCTTCGGCATCATCGTTTCTGGTTCAACGAGTCGAGATAGAGCTCGTCTCCCGCCTTGCGAAAGGCGGGCCGCACGATCGCCCTTTCTTCCTTGGTCAGGAACGACGACTCGTAATCGTCGGCGGAAGGAATGCGCGTGTTGTTGTCGGCCTGATAGGCGCGCAAAAAGTTTCGCGTTGCGATGAAGCGGTGAATCGCGAAGGCGTTCTTGTGCAGCGCCAGCTCTTCGAGGCTCACCAGCTTTCCCTGACGGTCGGGAACGACGTCATCGGTGACCGCTTTCACGCGCGCCGATTCGGGATCGACCCCGATCTGCTTGAGATATTCGATCGCCTTTTGCGACAGTTCCGCGCGCACCGGAGTGACAAACAACAACGGCAGCGACAACAGCAACGCGCCCGTGACGCAACGCATGAAAATCACCCCTTCGCTGGCGCGGAACTTCTCACAGCTTTCCCGCTTCCGCAATTGTGTTCGCTTTGGAACCGAGACGCGATTCGGGCGTTTTTATTACTGCGGTATTTCGATTGTTGCGTGAGGCGATGTTTTGAAGATACGGCGGCGCTACACGCATGCCGTTGGCTGGGGAGAAAGATACGGTAATGGAACAGTCGCTTTCCACCGGCCGCAATCGTCTCCTCGCCGTGCTCGGTGATGCAGGGCGGGCACTCCTTGAGCCTCACCTCGAGGAAGTGCCTCTCGACCAAGGCAAGCTGCTGCAAGAACAGGGCGACGATATCGACGATATCTATTTTCCCCACAGCGGGATGATCTCGCTCGTCACCGTGATGAACAAGGGCGGCAAGATCATCGAGACGGCAACCGTCGGGCGCGAAGGCGCGGTCGGCGCGATGGCCGGCTTCGGGCCGCGGCACGCTTTCCGGCGCGCCATCGTGCAGGTCGGCGGCACCGCCGCGAAGATCGCGACCGGGCAGTTTCAGGAAAGGGTGCGGAGCAGCGAGATGCTCCGCGACGTTCTCGTCCGCTACAACGAATTGCTGCTCGCGCAGGTGCAGCAGGCGGCCGCCTGCAATGCCTTTCACGACGCTGACCAACGCCTCGCGCGCTGGCTGTTGCAGACGCGCGACCGCATCGACAGCAACACGATTCCGCTCACGCAGGAATTCCTCGCGCAGATGCTCGGTGTGCGGCGGACAACGGTGACGCTGATCGCGCAAGGCCTGCAGGAACGCGGCTATTTGCGCTATCGCCGCGGCCGGGTCGAGATCGTCGACCGCGAAGGCCTCGAAAGCGTTGCCTGCGAATGTTACCGGACCATGCGCGAGCAAATCGACGAATATTTCCCCCGCTCCGGTTCCGCGTCCTAGCCGACAAGACCCCGTTTGAAGCCGTGACAAGGACACGGCCCGTGGCCTACCTTCCCGTGCCTTCGCGGGGAGGATGGGATGGGGTTTGCGGACTATTCGGACTATGACGGCGTCGGCCTTGCCGAGCTCGTACGCAAGAAAAAGGTGAAGCCCGTCGAGCTCGTGGAGGCCGCGATCGAGCGAATCGAACGGCACAATTCGAAACTCAACGCTGTCGTATTCAAAGCCTACGACAGCGCGCGGGCGCGCGCGAAGGCAAAGCTCGGCGGTGCTTTCGCCGGCGTACCGATGCTTTTGAAAGACATTCTTGGCTTCAAGAAAGGCTGGCCGAACCGCAGCGGTTCGCGCTTCGCGCCAGCGGCTCCGGCCGGCTTCGACTCGACGCTCGTCACGCGTTTCGAGACGGCAGGCCTCATTCCGCTCGGCAAGACCAACGTGCCGGAATACGGCCTCGTGCCGCTCACCGAGTCGAAACTTTACGGCCCGGCGCGCAACCCCTGGAATCTCGATCACTCGACCGGCGGCTCCTCGGGCGGATCGGCCGCGGCCGTCGCGGCAGGCATTGTGCCGATCGCGCATGCCAATGACGGCGGCGGCTCGATTCGCATTCCCGCGTCATGCTGCGGTCTCGTCGGGCTAAAGCCCACGCGCGGGCGCAATCCGCTTGGGCCAGTCGTCGGCGACGTCATGGGCGGCCTGCTCGTCGAGCACGTGGTGTGCCGCAGCGTACGCGATGCGGCGGCGATACTTGATGCGACGCACGGTCCCGAGATCGGCGATCCCTATGCCGCGCCGCCGCCACCCGGGCCTTATCTGAAGGCGATTGCGAAAAAGCCTAAGAAACTCCGCATCGCGTTTACGGGCAAGCGGCTCGACGGCACTGCGTTGGACCCCGAATGCGAGGCGGCGGCGGAAGCCGCGGCAAGGCTTTGCGAAAAACTTGGCCATCACGTCGAGGAGGCGATGCCGCAAGTGTCGCCGGCCGTCATCGGCGCCACTTTCCTGCCGATCTGGGCGTCGATCCTCGCGATGCTGATCGATTTCATCGCCAAGGAATCCGGCCAGACGCCCGCGCGGGAGCAGATCGAAGGCCTTAGCTGGGGCATGTATCAATACGGCAGGACGGTTCTTGCCGCGCAGTACCAGCTCAACTGGACAATGTTGCAGGGCCTTTCGCGCCACGTCGCGCGCTGGCAGCAGCCTTACGACGCTTGGATCACGCCGGTGCTCTCACAGCCGCCGATCAAGATCGGCAGCATCAATCTCGAAGAGACAGATCTAATGAAAGCATTCGCGCCGATCATCGGGTACTTGCCGTTCACGGTACTGCAGAACATTACCGGTCAGCCGGCAATCAGCCTGCCGCTCGCCTGGTCGAAATCGGGCCTGCCGATCGGCCTGCAATTCGTCGGCCGCTTCGGCGAGGAGCATGTATTGCTCGCGCTCGCGGCGCAGCTCGAAAAGGCGCAGCCTTGGAGCAAAAGACGGCCACAAGTTTACGGCTGACCGTGTGCGTAGACCGCGATGATGGGCCCGAGCGGCCAGAGATAATCGGCGCGATGGACGGAAGGCGCGTAAATGCTCGATATGCTGCCGTCGAGATAGAGCGCGTCGGGGCAATGCAATTGATCGCGGAAGAATTTCGCGAACACCGTGAATGTGACGGGATCGTCGGAGATCGCAAACACGACTTTCTTCTCGCCGGTGATGCCGACGCCGTTTCTGATTTTTTCCGACAGGCTTGTGAGCGAAAAGCGCGGATGCAGGCGGCCGTTGATCACCAGCATCGGGCCTGATTGCGTGGCGTTGTCCGCGTGAAGATGCTCGTGCAGAAAACGGCCCGTTTCCAGGATGCCGGCGCTTTCTCCGCTCGCGAAAAATATGCCGTTGGGCTTCAGATAGAAATTTCCCGTGCCCGAGCCGGTGATCGCATTCTGCAGCGTCCGCCCGTTCTCGATGTAAAGTCCGACAGGCGAACGGTCGGGCCGGTACATGCCGCCATTGGTGGCAAAGACGAGCGGGGCACCGTTGGGTTGATTGCTGTGGGGGATATTCTGCAGCGAGCCATAGGCTTCGCCGTTAGAATTCTTCCAGAAAAGCTTGAGATCGTAGTGTTTGAGATCGAATTCGCAAACAACGAAGCCGCGATTTTCGTAATTCTCGGCGCGGCAAGGCGCGCCGGTTTCAGCGCGCAAACTTGCCGCGCACAAAAGCAACGCGCTCGCGCATTGAAAAGCCAAATGACTGAAACGCATCGAAACCTCGACTTCAAAAAAATAGCGTCCGGCGGTGGCTCGGTACTACCAGCTATGCCGTAGCACTTGACCGCGTGTCCTTTCCTGTGAAAATTTTCCGCGTTTCGCCAATAAAAACCCGGGAGAAGCCGATGCGCTACTGCTTGATCGTATTCGCGGCAACGATGCTGTTTGCAGGGACACTCGCTTCGGGAGCTGACGCCGCGCCGTTGGCGGCTTCGAAAATAAAGGCCGCGGCGGAAAACCTGACCCCGATCGAAACCATCGGCTGCAGAGCGGAAGGCCGCAAATGCCCCATGGGAACGCAGAACGAATGCAAGGACGGACGCTGCACCTGCAAGCCTTGCACTTATTAATCGGGCCGACCAGCCTCGGCCGATAGACGCTTAAATGACCGAGCCACCCGCGGGGGGCGCGGGACTAAGCCGCGCCGGCCGAGAACCTTTTTTCACCTTGTGCGTTCAATGCGGGTGCCAGGTCCGGGCTGCGGGCTCTGGCGTTAAAATGCGCCATTTTGTGATGGGCATCACATCCTGCTGGACCCTGTGGGCCTATTCTCCATCCTAAGAAATCGAGACCTCAGCGGCTGTTCGGCCGCCGAGGAACCCAAAAGGAGAAATTTCCCATGAAGAAAGCTCTTTTTGCGCTCGCAACCGCTTCCACCCTCGCCATCGGAATGGCCGGCGCCTCGAGCCCGGCCCAGGCCGGCTGCGGCTGGGGATGCGGGGTCGGCATTGGTGTCGGCGCTTTCGCGCTCGGCGCCATGGCGACGGCGCCGCGCGGCTACGTCTGGGGCGGCTACGAGCCCGCGCCCGGCTACGTGGCCTATACGGGCTATGGTGAGCCGATGCCGGTGGGCTGCCCCGGCGGCTACTGGGCGCGCCGTCCGGTCTACGATCAATGGGGCAACCAGATGGGCTGGAGCCGCCCGCGGTTCTTCTGCCCGTACTGATCGATCTTCTCTATCGCCTGCGGCAAGCCCGGCTTCGTCAGCCGGGCTTTTCGTTTTGGCGTTGCGAATTGTACATAGGCGCCGATGCACGAAATCGGCAATGCCTTCCTCACTGCGGTCGGCCTGATCAGACGTCTCGACCTTGAGCTGATCCAGATCGTGATCCTATCGCTTGGCGTCAGCCTGTCGGCGAGCGCGATCGCGATGATCATCGGCGCGCCGTTGGGCGGGGCGCTGGCCGTGAGCAAATTCCGGGGCCGGCAAGGCGTCATCGTCGTTGTCAATGCGTTGCTCGGCTTGCCGCCCGTCGTCGTCGGGCTTCTGGTCTACCTCCTGCTTTCGCGCTCCGGACCGTTCGGATTCAGCGGCCTCCTGTTCACGCCCGCCGCCATGGTCATTGCGCAAGTCACGCTCACGACGCCCATCGTGATTGCGCTCGTGCATCGCGCGCTCGCGGCGCTGTGGACGGATTATCGCGACATCATGCGCACCGACGGCGCTTCGATCAGCCGCAGCGTGGGCGAGCTGTTCGTGATCGGCCGCGCCGGATTGCTGACCGCGTTTCTCGCCGCCTTCGGCCGGGCCATCGCCGAGGTCGGGGCCATCATCATTGTCGGCGGCAACATCCGCGGATTCACCCGCACCATGACGACGGCGATTGCGCTGGAGACCGGCAAGGGGGATCTCTCACTCGCGCTCGGCCTCGGGCTCATTCTGATCTCACTCAGCATCGCGGTGAGCGCGGCCGCCTTCTCGCTCAGCCGCTCGGCGCGCGAATAGTTCAGGAGCCGCGCGCCGCCGCGTTGGGAAAGAACAGTTGCTCGCCGCCGATCTTGTAATCCGCGATTCCACGCTGGCCTTCCGCCGAAAGCAGCCAATCGATGAAGGCCTGCCCTTCGTTCACCTTCACATTCGGATGCCTGGCGGGGTTCACCAGCATCACGCCATACTGATTGAACAGCCGCTGATCGCCCTCGACCACAATCGCAAGCTCACCGCGGTTCTTGAACGAGAGCCAGGTGCCGCGATCCGAAAGCAGGTAGGCGTTCGACGTCGCCGCCATGTTGAGCGCGGCACCCATGCCCTGGCCGATTTCGCGGTACCAGCCGCCGGGCTCGGCGGCGGGATTGATGCCGGCGTCCGCCCAGTAGCGAAGTTCCGCCGCGTTGGTGCCGGATTTGTCGCCGCGCGAGATGAACGGCGCTTTCGCCGCCGCGATCTTGCGAAATGCTTCGAGCACGTTCTTTTCGCTCGCGATATGGGCGGGATCGTTCTTCGGCCCGATCACGACGAAATCGTTGTACATCACGTCGAAACGCTTCACGCCGAAGCCTTCGGCGAGGAACTTTTCTTCCGCCGCTTTGTCGTGCACGAACACGACGTCGGCATCGCCGCGCCGGCCGATGTCGAGCGCCTGGCCGGTGCCGACGGCGACGACCTTCACCTGAATGCCGGTCTTTTCCGTGAAGCGCGGCAGCAGGAAGCCGAAGAGGCCCGATTGCTCGGTGGAGGTCGTCGAGGCGACGACGACGGAGCGTTCTTGCGCGGCGGCCGGAAGCGCCAAGCCGAGCGCGATCAGAAGCGCGATGATTGTCCTTCGCATTGTAGATCTCTTTGTCGGCTGCGGCCGCGGTGAAGCCGCCGGCTGCGGCCGGTGACAAAGCCCAAACCTATCGAGATAGGCCGGGCGCTAATAGCCGAATTTGTAGTTCAGGCCGACGCGGACGATATCGAAACGCGACGTCACGGGAACGGTCGACGCGCCGGTCACAGCAGGCGCAATGGCGAAGTTGTGGCTGCCGAGACCGACATGCAGATACTCGAGCCGAACGAACCAGTTCGGCGCGAAGGCGTAATCGACGCCGCCGCCGGCGGTCCAGCCGCCGATCCATTGCGAGTCGGACGAAGCAAAAGTCCCGATGGGAGATGCAAAAACGAACGTTGTCCCCGAGGTGGTGAACTTTTCGTGCACCCAGGCAAAACCGCCGGTGCCGTAAAACAAAAGATTGCCGGTGGCGTAACCAATGCGCCCGCGCGCCGTGCCAAAGAAATCAGTTCTTAGTTCTGTGGTCCCGGCCAGGCTGGTAAATATTACCCCCGCAGGAAAAAGGAACCCGAGGGTGCTGCGCGCGTCCGAAGCGCCGAGGTCGGCCTCGAGGCCGACGACCCAGTTCGTGAACTGCCAATTGTAACCCGCCTGCGCGCCGCCCACGATGCCATTGCCGTGGTAAGAGGTCGTGGTCGGGAGCGAGGGGCCTGGGGAAAAACTGATGAAATTCGGGGGAAGACCGGGCTGTCCCTGCTCGAGCCCGCTGCCGATATTGCCGCCCGCATAGAAACCGCTCCAGTTGAACACCGGCGGCGGGGGAGCCGCAAGCGCGGGCGCGCTCGCGAGCGCAAGCATTGCAGCGGCGGCAATGAATTTCTTCACCCAACGCCCCCAGGGAATCCGTTATTCAAGAATAGCCTGTTTGGCGGCCGCCTGGAGGGGGCGAAAAACAGTTTTCGCGAGTATGACTTTTAAGAAACAGGCCCGACGCACATCTGTGCGGCAGTTGACATAGCCGAAAAATATCGCAGCCAGATCCTGGGCTTATGTCCAATACCGCCAAGCGTAATAGAGCGTGATGACGCTTCCGGCGGCGATCACCACCGTGCGCACGGGGGCGGGCGGCAAGACGCGCACGAGCCAGCCGCCGAGAAAGCCGCCGCAGGCCGCGCCCAAAAGCATCACCAGCGTATGCGGCCAGTCGACGATCCCCTTCGCGACGAAGATCGCAATGGTGACGGCGCTGACCGCGGTGGCGAGCAGGTTCTTCAGCACGTTGGCCGCGCGCACGTCGTGAATGCCGAGGACGCCGAGGATCGCGAGCAGCATCACGCCGAGGCCGCCGCCGAAATAGCCGCCATAGATGGTGGCGGGCACGAGCAGGATCTCGGCCAGAAACGGATGCGGCCTGCCCTTTCGGCTCACCGCCGCCTGGATTTGCCTGGCAAAAGCAAAAATCAGCGTCGCCGCGCCTACGAGGAACGGCACCAAAAGCAGAAACGTGCGGTCGGTGGTGACGAGGAGAAGCACGGCGCCGATCGCGGCCCCGATCAGCGACAGCAAGATGACGATCACCAACCGCCGGTCGAGCTTCGGCAGGCGTTCGCGGTCGGCAAGCGCCGCGATCAAATGGCCGGGCGTCACCGCCACCGCGTTCGAGGCGTTGGCCACCACCGGCGGAATGCCGCTCGCCAGCATCGCCGGGAATGTGATCAGCGTGGCGCCGCCGGCAATCGCATTGGCGACGCCGCCGATCAGCCCCGCGCCGGCGAGCAGCGCGATGGTGCCGATGTCCACGGGACTGACTTCAGGCCGCTTTCGCCTTCTCCACCTTCACGCCGCCGCCTTCGGCGAGCATCACCTTGTTGAGCAACTTCACCAGCGCGTAGACCGACTCGATCGCCGGCGCCGGCGTGTTGGTGAGCTTCGCCATTTCGAGGATCGAGCCGATCAGCGCCTCGGTTTCGAGCGAGCGGCCGGCCTCCACGTCCTGCAGCATCGAGGTCTTGTGGGCGCCGACGGACTCCGCGCCGGCGATGCGCTTGTCGATGGAGACGCGAAAGACGACGCCGAGCTTCTGGGCGATGTCCTGCGCCTCTTTCATCATGGTCGCCGCGAGTTCGCGCGTCTCGGCGAACTGGCAGATGTCGACGAGGGTGGCGTGGGTGAGCGCCGAGATCGGATTGAAGGAGAGATTGCCCCAGGCTTTGAGCCAGATTTCGGAGCGAATGTCCTTCAGCACACGCGACTTGAGGCCTGCTTTGACGAAAACATCGTGCAGCTCTTTCACCCGCGGCGTCTCCTTGCCGTCGAGTTCGCCGATCGGGAAGCGGTCGCCCTCGACATGATGAATGACACCCGGCGCGGTGACCGCCGCCGCCGGATACACCACGCAGCCGATCAGCCGGTTGGCGTCGATTTTCTTGGTGAGCACGCCGGACGGGTCGAGGCTTTTCAGACGCTGGTTGTCGTACTGGCCGCCGAGCTTCTGGAAGTACCACCACGGCAGACCGTTCTGCACCGTGAGCACGATGGTGTCGGGTCCGAGCATGCTGTCGATTTCGCGCACCACCTGGTCGAGGTAATGCGCCTTCACCGCGAGCACGACGATGTCCTGCGGGCCCGCGTCGGCCGGCTTATCCGCTGTCTTGACCTTCGCGGTCTCCACCTTGCCGTCGTGCCACTCGAGCTTGAGGCCGTTCTTCTTGATCGCGGCGAGATGTGCGCCTTGATCGATCACCGTCACCTCGTTACCGGCGAGCGCGAACTTCGCCGCCATCAGCCCGCCGATGGCGCCGGCGCCGACGACGCAAATCTTCTTCGGCTTCGGCGGCTGGCCGAAGAGATACGGGCTCGGCAAGACCTGATCGAAGCTATTGGTGAGCTTGCCGACGCCGTCGATGACGATGTCGACGACATTGTGGGCGCTCGCCATGACGCCGGCGCCGAGCGAGGTGCCGCAGGCGATGATATCGCCGGGCATCAGCGTCATGTCCTTGGAAACCGCGGCGACGAGCTTGTAAGGCGGGAAGAACATGTCGGCGACGGGGTAGTTCTGCACTTCTTTTCCGTTGAGGACGGTGCGGATCACGAGCTTCGCCGGATCGACGCCGGTCGCGATCGTCGGGCCGAACACGCCGAAGGTGTCGAAGCTCTTCGCCCGCGTCCACTGATCGAAAGTCGGGAACAGCTTCATCAGGTCGACGGCGGTGACGTCGTTCACGCAGGTGTAGCCGAAAATGTAATCCTTGGCCTCGGCCTCGCTGATGTTGAAACATTGCTTGCCGATCACGACGCCGAGCTCGCCCTCATAGACGATGCGGCCGTCATAGGTCGGCGGCCGTCGGATCGGCGCGCCCGCCGGATGATAGGCGTTCGGCGCCTTGAGGAAGTAGAGCGGGTCCTTGGGGTGCTGGAAGTCGTTCTTGGCGGCGAGCTGGTGGAAGTTGTTCCACAGGCAAATCATCTTCGAGGGCACGCAGGGCGTGAGCACTTTTACGTCCTTGAGCGCCACGTTTTCGCCCGTAGCCTTGGCACCGGCGAAGATATCGCCGGAATGAACGGAAATCGTTTCGCCTTCGAGCGTGCCGAAGCCGGTCTTGCCGCCTTTCTCGAAGCGGATCCATTGCGCCATTTATTCCTCCCGCAGATTTAGGCTGGTTTGCCCCTATCTAGCAGAGCGCGGCCCAGTTTTCGACTGGCGGAATTGCGCTGCACCGCAGCAGGCGGTGAAAGCTATTTATTCAGCAGGTCCGAAATCAGGTTCACTTCGTCCGGCGTGAGAAAGGCGATGTCGTATTTGTCGGGCTCGATCCGCACATTGTCCGGATCGGCGAGGAAGCGGTGCATGAAGGTGCGCGTATAGATGAAGCGGCGCACACGCGTTTCATCGCGCGCGGCCGCAAGCGAATCGAGCGAAACGGCGCCGACATTGTCCTGCGAAACCTCGATCACATCCGGCGCGCCGGGATCGATGCCGATTTCCTTGAGATAGGCCGCGGTTTCCGGGCTGACGCTCGCCGTCTGCTGTTGCAGCGGCGGCGTGGCGGAAGGCGGCAGCAAGGGTTGCGCCGGTGGCGGGACCGCGAGCGGAGAATCCTCGATCGGGGGCGGAGCCTTAGACGTGTCGAGCTGCGTTTTTGGTTCGGGCAAAACCGGTTGCGGAAGTTTCGGACCGGCCGGAGGTACCGCAGCAGGCGAGACTTCGGTGTCGGGCGGAACTTGAAGCGGATTAGGCGGCGTTGTCGCTTCCGGCGACGGAGGCGGCGGAAGGGCGGGTCCCACCTCTATCCCCGTCCCCGGCTGGGTGACCGGCGGGGCCGCTTTTTGTTCGGTCGACGGCGGAATTTGCGGCGGCGGCTCGGACGGCGGCTGCGCCGATTGCGCAAACGCGGTGTGGCAAAGCGCCGCGAACAGCGCCAACGAAGCAGTTGAGATTCGCATGGCGCGGTTACTGCGCCGACCGGCGGGCGAAAATAAGGATGAGCTAGCTCTTGGCGATGCGGATCGACAGATCCGGCAGGCCCGCGATCTTGCACACGATCACATCGCCGGGAACGACCGCGCCGACATTCTCCGGCGTGCCGGTCATGATCAGATCGCCGGCTTTTAATTCAAACGCTTCCGACAGTTTCTCGATCTGCTCGGGCACACTCCAGGTCATGTTGGAAAGATCGGATTTCTGCTTTTCCTCGCCGTTGACGGAAAGCGAAATCGACCCCTTCGACGGATGGCCGATCTTCGCCGCGGGAAGAATGGGCCCGATCGGCGCGCCATGGTCGAAGCCCTTGCCGAGCGACCAGGGCTTCTTCTGCTCGCGCATGCCGATTTGCAGATCGCGCCGTGTCATGTCGAGGCCGACGGCGTAGCCGTAAACGTGGCTCAACGCCTTGGAGGCGGGAATGTTCTTGCCGCCGGACTTCAGCACCGCCACGAGCTCCACCTCGTAATGGTAGTTCTTGGTGAGCGGCGGATAGGGATGGTCAACGACCTTGCCCGGCATCACTACCTGCACCGCGTCGGTCGGTTTCTGGAAGAAAAACGGCGGTTCGCGCGTGGGGTCCGAGCCCATTTCGCGGGCGTGCGCCGCGTAATTGCGGCCGATGCAATAGATGCGGCGGACCGGAAAGAGATGGTTGGAGCCGACGATGGGCAGCGTCGTGATCTTCGCCGCGAACAGGAACGAGGGTCCGGCGATTTCCTTCGCGGACTTCTTCTTGGCTTGCGGACGCGCCTTCGCCTTCGACGTCTTGCTTTTCGTTTTCTTGGCTTTCGCCATCGCCATCTCCCCGGAACACGAAAAATCCGGCGGCCGCCGGAAAGCGGCGCGGATATAGCCCGGGTTTGGATGCGAAGCGAGCCTTTCCCTTAGCCGCTCAAAGCGGCAACTGAATCGCGTCTGAAATACGAAAAAATCATGTAATTCGCATGCGTTTACCGCAATGCAGCGATGATGCTGCACTGCTACCAAAAGCGCCGCCCGGGGCTAGATATAGAGCCGAAACCAAAGGGCGAACCGATTCCAAGCGGTTCGCGAGACTGAAGGAGATTCCAACATGTTGCTCTGGGGAACTATCGTCCGGCTCTACAAGCGCTGGCGCGCTTACGAGCGGACCTACGAAGAGCTGATGCGGCTCGATGACCGCGAGCTCGCCGACATCAACATCCGGCGCGGCGAGATCGACGCGATCGCGCGCCACGCATCCCGCTTGATCTGACCACCGAACTTCGTTCGTGACCGAAAAGCCCCGGCCAAAAGCCGGGGCTTTTATTTTGCGCGCAAGAATCCCTTGATTGCCCGCCGCGGCTGCCGCGCCTAAAGTTTGGAAAACCAAGGAGCGGTCATGCCTACACTCACCGGCTTCAGCGCGCTCACGGACATTCCGCTGGAAAAAATCACCGACAAGATCTCGCGCCGTCTGATGGCCGGCAAGCAAGGCATGATCGTGTGGTGGGAGATGAAGGCCGGCGCCGTCGCCGGCGCGCATTCGCATCCGAACGAGCAGCTCGTTTGGATGCTGAAAGGCAAGATGGAGCTTCGCATCGGCGATGAAAAACGCCTGATGGGACCGGGCGACGTGGCGGTGATCCCGGGCGGTGTACCCCACGAGGCGACGTTTCCGGAAGACACGCAGGTGATCGACATTTTCTGTCCGCCGCGCGAGGATTTTCTCGCGGGCGGCACGCCCGCCTATATGAAAAGGGCATGAGACCGATCCACATTGTCGGCGGAGGGCTCGCCGGTGCGGAGGCGGCCTGGCAGGCGGCCAAGCGCGGCGTGCCGGTCGTGCTGCACGAGATGCGGCCGCGGCAAATGACGCCCGCACACAAGACGGAGCGGCTCGCCGAACTCGTCTGCTCCAATTCCTTCCGCTCCGACGACTCGGCGATGAACGCGGTCGGCCTCCTGCATCACGAGATGCGGCGCCTCGGCTCGCTGGTCATGGCGGCGGCCGACGCCAATCAGGTGCCCGCCGGCGGCGCGCTCGCGGTCGACCGCGAAGGATTTTCCACCGCCGTGACGACGGCGATCGAACGCCATCCGTTGATTGAAATCGCGCGCGAAGAAATCGCGGCGCCGCCCGCGGATTGGGACATCGCGATTGTCGCCACCGGCCCCCTCACCTCGCCGGCGCTCGCCGAGGCGATCCGCTCGCGTACCGGCGGAGAGGCGCTTGCCTTCTTCGATGCGATCGCGCCGATCGTGCACAAGGATTCGATCGATTTTTCCATCGCCTGGTTTCAGTCACGCTACGACAAGACGGGCCCCGGCGGCTCCGGCGCCGACTACATCAACTGCCCGTTCAGCCGCGTCGAATACGAGCGCTTTGTTGAAGCGCTGAACGCGGCCGACCAGGTCGAGTTCAAGGAATGGGAAGGCACGCCCTATTTCGACGGCTGCTTGCCGATCGAGGTGATGGCCGCGCGCGGCGGCGAGACGCTCCGCCACGGGCCGATGAAGCCGTTCGGCCTTACCAATCCGCACAAGGCCGAAAGGCCCTATGCGGTGGCGCAGCTCCGGCAGGACAACAAACTCGGCACGCTGTTCAACATGGTGGGCTTCCAGACCAAGCTCCGCCACGGCGAGCAGACGCGCGTGTTCCGGATGATCCCGGGGCTCGAGCGCGCCGAATTCGCGCGGCTCGGCGGCTTGCATCGCAACACCTATCTCGACGCACCGCGATTGCTCGACGCGACGCTTTGCCTGAAAGCCGATTCACGGCTGCGCTTCGCCGGCCAGATCACCGGCTGCGAGGGCTACGTGGAGAGCGCCGCCATGGGTCTTCTCGCCGGCCGCTTCGCCGCCGCCGAGCGGCAGGGCGAGGAGCCGCGCATGCCGCCCGTCACCACGGCGCTTGGCGCTTTGCTCGCCCACATCACCGGCGGCCATATCGAGACCATCGACGCGGGTCCGCGCTCGTATCAGCCGATGAACATCAATTTCGGCCTGTTCCCTCTCCTCGAGGACGAACCGCGCAAGGCGACCGGCGGAAAATTCCGTGGACCAGCACGCGCCGTTGCCCGCAAGGAAGCGATCACGCGCCGCGCCAAGGCCGATCTCGAAACGTGGCTCGCGGGCGAGACGCGCGCCGACGCCGCAGCGTAATCCCCGTCAGCGGCGCGCGAGTTGACGCGCCGCACGCCAGAGCCGCCATTGCCGCCGCCATTGCGGCACCTCGACCGGCGTCTTGAAGGGCTCGTAATCCGGCGCCTCCATGCGATCGAGATAAAGCGGCACGAGTTCGAGCGGCAGCAGCGCGGGGGTGGCTTCACGCGGCAGCGAAGGCAGGCGGCGCGATGCCTCCCCGTAGTGGCAGCGGGCAAGCGCGCGGATTTCGGCGAGCGCCGCGGCAAGACCAGGCCCGCCTTTTCCCGAGACGATGTCTTCGTGCTTCACGCCGTGCCGCGCCAGGAGATCGAGGGGCAAATAGATTTGCCCGCGCGAGGCATGCAGCGCGAAGGCGCGCAGCAAACCGGTGATCGCATAGGCGCGGCCGGCGTGCTGCAGCGGTTCGGCAACGCCCTGCAATTCGCGCCCGCAAAGGAGCGTAACCGCCAGCCCAAACAGCGCGCCCGCGGTCGAGTCGCAATAGATTTCGAACTGCGCCGCGTCGGGCATCGGATCGTCGTAAAGATCGAAGGTGCGCGCATCGATCAATTCGAGACATTGCGCGCGCGGAAGCGAAAACCGTTCGACGGTCGCGAGCAGCGCCACCGCCACCGGATGGCGCCCGACGTCGCCGCGAGCGCTTCCCGATAGCGCGTCGCGCCACCATTGCAGCCGCAGCTCGCCCGCCATCGGCTCGTGCGCGATCTCGCGGATACGCGCGATCTCGTAGTTGAAGGCGTAAAGCGCGAAGAGATGCCGGCGCACGGCTGCCGGCGCGAACAGGCCCGCGAGATAGCGGTCCTTGTCGTGCTCGCGCACAAGCTTGCGGCTAAAGCGATAATTGCCGCGCGCGCTCATTCGACGGCGATCAGCGCCGCCGCGACGCGGCGCCCCTCGGCGAGAAGCACGTTATAGGTGCTGGCCGCGGCATGCGTTGGCATTGCGTCGAAGGAAAACCCCGCTTCCCTGAGCCGCCGCCGCACCGGTTCCGCGAGCAGCACCGGATCGTTTCCAACGCCGATCAGCAAAATATCGATCTCGGTTTTTTCCTCGATCACGCGCGCGAGCGAAGCCGCGTCGATCTCGGCGGGCGTGCGCGGCGGCCATGCCCAGATGCCGCTCGGGAGCGCAAGGATCGAGCCGCGATGCGACATGCCCGCGAAGCGAAAGCCGCCCGCGCCATAGGCATCGATGGGTGCTTTTTGCGGGTAATGCGGTTGATCGCTCAACGGGAGCGGGCGCCTACGGGCGGCGTTGGGGGCGCGGCGGGCTCCGGCACTTCCGCATGCGCCGTGCGCCCGGCGCCGACGCCGAGATAAATCAGGATCGGCGAAGCGATGAACACCGATGTGTAGGTGCCGACCAGCACCACGCCGAACATCATGGTGGCGGTGAACGAATGGATCGCATGGCCGCCGAACAGGAGCAGCGACAAGAGCGCCGCCGCCACGGTGACGTGGGTGATGATCGAGCGCGACAGCGTCGCGTTGATCGAGATGTTGAGGAGATCGGCCATCGACAATTTCTTGTAGCGCCGCAGCATTTCGCGGATGCGGTCGTAGATCACGACGGTGTCGTTGAGCGAATAGCCGAGAATGGTGAGGAGCGCCGCGATCGAGGTAAGGTCGAAATCGATCTGCGTCACCGACATGAAGCCGATGGTGAGCACGAGATCGTGGACGTTCGCGATCATGGCGCCGAGGGCGAACTGCCACTCGAAGCGGAACCAGAGGTAAATGAGGATCGCGAAAATCGCGATCACGATGCCGATGGTGCCGTAGCCGAGCAATTCGTTGGAAACGCGCGGGCCTACCACTTCGACGCGGCGATAATCCACCCCGTCGCCGAGCGCGCCTTTCACCTTGTCGACGACCGCCTGCTGGGCGGCGTCGCCGCCGGGCTGCTGCGAAACGCGGATCAGCACTTCGCCCTTGTCGCCGAATTCCTGCAGCTGGACTTCGCCAAGGCCGAGCCCGTCGAGGGTTTTTCGCATCTGCGCGATGTCGAGTGCGCCCGCTTTCGCCTGCACTTCGATGAGCGTGCCGCCCTTGAAGTCGATGCCGAAATTGAGCCCGTGCGTGAAATAGAACAACAATGCGAGGATCGACAGCATCGCCGAAACCGGAAAGCTGATGCGGCGGAAGCGCATGAAGTCGAACCGGGTGTCGTCCGGCACGATGCGCAGATGCGGGATCACGCCGAACAGCACGAGGAGGCACAGCACCGTTACCGCGGCGATCGCTGCAATGATGAAAATCGTCACCGGCGCGATCCTCAGATGGGAACGGTTTGCGGCCGCCACCAGCGCACCCAGGTGGCGACGATCAGACGCGTGAGCGTGAAGGCGGTAAACAGCGTTGTCAGAATGCCGACGCCGAGCGTGACCGCGAAGCCCTTGACGGCGCCGGTGCCGATAAAGAAGAGCACGGCGGCGGCGATGAAGGTGGTGATGTTGGAATCGAGAATGGTGGCGAGCGCGCGGGAGAAGCCCGCGTCGATCGCCATGATCGCCGAGCGGCCAGAGCGCAGTTCCTCGCGGATGCGCTCGTAAATCAGAACGTTGGAGTCAACCGCGATGCCGACCGTGAGCACGATGCCGGCGATGCCGGGCAGCGTGAGCGTGGCGCCGAGGAAGGAGAGAATCCCGAGGATCATGCCGACGTTCACGGCCACGGCGAGATTCGCGAAGAGGCCGAACAGGCCGTAGGTCAGGATCATGAACACGATCACGAGGGCGGCGCCGAAATAGGCGGCGTGGATGCCGGCGTTGATCGAATCCTGGCCGAGGCCCGGCCCGACCGTGCGCTCCTCGATGATGGTGAGCGGCGCGGGCAAGGCGCCGGCGCGCAACAAGATCGCGAGATCGTTTGCCTGCTGAACCGTGAAGTTGCCGGAGATTTGTCCCTGGCCGCCCAGGATCGGTTCGCGGATCACCGGCGCCGAGACCACCTCATTGTCGAGCACGATGGCGAAGGGCTTGCCGACGTTCTCTTGCGTTGCCTGCGCGAAGCGGCGGCCGCCGGCATTATTGAAACGGAAGTTGACGACCGGCTCGCGCGTGCGTGAATCAAAGCCGGGCTGCGCGTCCACGAGATCCTCGCCGGAAACCAGCACGCGGCGCTCGATCACATAGGGCTGCTTCTCGCGCGAATAAAGCAACTCCGATTCCGGCGGCACGGCGCCTTCAAGCGCCTGCTGCGGCGTGACCGTAAGGTCGACGAGGCGGAAGGCGAGCTTCGCGGTCTTGCCGAGGAGCGCCTTCAGGCGCGTCGGGTCCTGCAAGCCCGGCACCTGCACGAGAATGCGGTCGTCGCCCTGGCGCTGGATCAAAGGCTCGACGGTGCCGAGCTCGTCGACGCGGCGGCGCACGATCTCGATCGATTGATCGACGGCCTGGCGGATGCGCTGGGTGATGCCGGCTTGCGTCACGGTGAGCGTGATCAGCCCGCCGCCGGCGTCGACCACGTCGACGTCGCGCTGGCCGGTGCCGGAGAGAAATCCGCCGAGCGGCGCCGATAGCTCGCGCAGCCTTCGCAGCGCTTCCGGCACGTCGGCTTCTTCGCGGATCCGCACCTGCACGGTGAGGTTCTGGATGGACAGGTTGCTGTAGCCGATGCGCGCATCGCGGAGCGCCCGCCGCGCGTCGTCGCGCAGGGTCTCGGCGCGTTCCTTGCGCACGGCGTTGGAATCGACTTCCAACAGGATGTGCGAGCCGCCTTGCAAATCGAGGCCGAGCACCAGGCGGCGCTGGAAGTAGGACGGCAGGCTCTGCAGGGTGGCCGGCGAAAGCAGGCTCGGCACCGTCATCAGGCAGACGATGACGGAGGTCAGAACGATCGCGAGAGCCTTCCAGCGGGTGAAATGCAGCATCCGAAACCTTGAGCAACCGAAGCCGACGAATGTTAGGCGGCGCCGTCGTCCTTGGCGGGCTCGCCCTTGGCGCGGACTTCCGTAATCAGCTGGCGCATCTGCCGCACGCGAACGTTATCGGCGATCTGCACCTCGACCTCGTTGTCGTCCACGACCTTGGTGATCTTGCCGACGAGCCCGCCCGAGGTGACGACGGTATCGCCGCGGCGGAGCTGCGAGACGAGCGCCTGATGCTCCTTCACCTTCTTCTGCTGCGGCCGCAGAATCAGGAAATACATGATGACGAAGATCAAGATGAACGGCGCCATCTGGAACAGCATGTCGCTACCGACGGCCGGCGCGCCCTGCGCGAAGGCGGGAGTAATGAACATCGAATTCCTCTTGTTCTGGTTCCGGTTAGGCCGGTGAAACGCCAAATCCGCCGAAGGCGGCGGACTATACCCACGCACCTTCGGATTGCAAACGTAATACCCCGTAGCAGCGTTGCCGGGTGCGATCCTTATGGCGGATTAGCGCAGCACCAATTGCGTGCAGCGAAAAAGGGCAAGGGTCTTGCCCTTGCCGTCGGTGACAACGGCGTCCCATACCTGGGTGGTCTTGCCGAGATGCGCGCCCGTCGCCTCGCATGCGATGGCGCCCTCGAGGGCGGTGCCGAGAAAGTTCGACTTTAGCTCGATGGTGGTGAAGCCGCGTGCGCCATCGGGAAGCGAGGCGATGCAGCCATAGCCGGCGCTGGTATCGGCAAGCGCGATCACGCTCGCGGCATGGAGATATCCGTTCGGCGCCATCAGGCGCTTGCTGACCGGCAGCCGGCTCTTCACGTAGCCGGGCTTCACCTCGATCATTTCGATGCCGAGTTCGCCGGGCAGGTAGCCGACCTGGCGTTGCATGAAGGCGGCGGCGGTGATTTCGCGTTTGCTCATGATCGTACCCCGTCGGTGATGCCGACGGGGTACGATAGTTGCTGTGGAATTGATATTCGAATTTCGACGATCAGCGTTGCGCCGTTTTGTCCGAATGACGCGACGGCACCTTACTTGATCGTGTCGGCACCGACCTGGCAGACTGTGGCGTCCTGGTCGCCGGTCCCGCCGCTGCAACCGATCGCGCCGATGATCTTGCCGTTCTCGATCAGCGGGAACCCGCCCGGAGAAGCGATCAGCGTCGGATCCAGCGTCGCGATATAAGGATGGCCGGTTTCAAAAGCGTTGTAGAAAATGCGCGTCTCACGCCGGTAGCGTGCCGCCGTCCGCGCCTTACCCTGCGAGACGTGCACCGATCCGATCTGGGCGCCGTCCATGCGCAGGAAATGAACGAGATCGCCATTGGTATCGGCGACGGCGATACACATTGGCCAGCCCCGCTTCTTGGCCTCGGCCTCCGCGGCCGCCAAAACTTGCTTCGCTTTCTCTCCGCTGATCGACAGACCGTACGGAATGTCGGCCGGAATTTTATCGGGCGTTCCGCCTGCAGGCGGCGGCGCGGGCGGTGGGGTTTGCGCCTGGGTGCTCACTACGCTCACAGCAAGAGCACACAAGGCGACGGCGGTTAATTTCAGACAATGCATCGGCGAACCTCCCTTTTTGATGCTTATGGAACACTTCATTACGTCTTTTCATCCCGCTTGCTCCTGTGACCGAGTACCGCTATCTCGCGTTCGCGGAGTGTTCAGATGAATAAGCCCTCGCCCGCCGATTCCGTGCTCGGCCTCTTGGCCAATGCCTTCGACCGCATTGCAGCGACGCTCGAGCGCATGGCGCCGCCCACGAGCGGCAAGCCCGATTTTGCCGCCGCCGACGCCTTTGTCTGGCACGGCGACACGAAACGGCTTGAGCCGGTCGCCCACGTCAACCGCGTCGAGATGAGCCTTCTCAAGGGCATCGACCGCATGCGCGACACGCTCCTCGAAAACACCGAGCGCTTCGCCAAGGGGCTGCCCGCCAACAACGCGCTGTTGTGGGGGGCGCGCGGCATGGGCAAGTCCTCGCTGGTCAAGGCCGTGCACGCCGGAATTAACGCGCAGAAGAAGGGCGCGGTGAAGCTCATCGAAATTCACCGCGAGGAGATCGAGTCGCTGCCCGTCTTGATGGCGCTCCTGCGCGGCGCGGCGTACCGCTTTCTTGTGTTCTGCGACGACCTCTCGTTCGAAGCCGAGGACACGAGCTACAAGTCGCTGAAGGCGGTGCTCGAGGGCGGCATCGAGGGCCGGCCCGACAACGTGCTTCTCTACGCCACCTCCAACCGCCGGCACTTGATGGCGCGGGAGATGATGGAGAACGAGCGCGCGACCGCGATCAATCCCGGCGAGGCGGTGGAGGAAAAAGTTTCGCTCTCCGACCGCTTCGGCCTCTGGCTCGGCTTTCACCGCTGCTCGCAGGATGAATACCTCGCCATGGTCGAGGGCTACGTCGCCCACTTCAAGATCCCGGTCGATCCCGAGACGCTCCGGCGCGAGGCGCTGGAATGGGCGACCACCCGCGGCGCCCGCTCCGGCCGCGTGGCATGGCAGTTCGTGCAGGAGCTGGCGGGCCGGCTCGGTGTGGCGCTGAAGACCTGACGAATCAGCCTGTCATTTTTCTTTCGCTTTCCGCCGCGAATCTCATATTGCTTGGAGCGCAGCGCCCGGCGCGCTTCGCGGAGGAACCTCATGGCCAGCACAAAAAGCTCCAAGCCCGTGACCCTGAAACACATGGCGGCGCAAATGGCGGCCGATCACAACATGACCAAGACCCAGAGCGAGGCGGTACTGGGCGATCTCGTCGACATCATCGCCAAGCACCTGAAAAAGGGCGAGCGCATCAAGATGTCGGGCCTCGGAATTTTCCAGGTGCGGCACCGCGCGGCGCGCATGGGCCGCAACCCCGCCACCGGCGAGCCGATCGCGATCAAGGCAAGCAAGAAGGTCGCCTTCCGCGCGGCCAAGGATTTGAAGATGGCGATCTGAGATTGGCGGCTCGAAGATAAAAAAGCCCGGCGGCAATGCCGGGCTTTTTGCTGCCCGGACCCGACTGGCGCGAAGGCCGCGCCTCATGCACGATGAGGTTTCATGCCGATCATTGTCCATCATCTCAATAATTCGCGCTCGCAGCGCGTGCTTTGGCTGTTGGAAGAGATCAACGCGCCCTACGAGATCAAATACTACCAGCGGACAAAAGCGGGCCTTGCGCCGGAAGAATTGAAAGCGGTGCATCCGTTGGGAAAGTCGCCCGTTGTTGTGGCCGACGGGCATGTGCTGGCCGAAACCGGCGCCATCATCGAATACCTCATCGATCACCAGAGCGACGGCCGCTTGCGTCCGCCGGCGGAGACGGAAGCACGCCTTCGCTATAATTTCTGGATGCATTACGCCGAAGGCTCGGCCATGCCGCCGCTCTTGATGAAATTGATTTTCCAGACGATGCCGCGCCGGTCGCCGACCCTGTTGCGGCCGCTGGTGCGGCAGATTGCGGCAAAGGCGCTGACGGGTTTCGTCGATCCGCAGCTTTCGCTTCACTTGGGTTACTGGGAACAGACGCTCGGGCAATCCGCGTGGTTCGCGGGCGAAGACTTCAGCGCCGCGGATATCATGATGAGCTTTCCGGTGGAGGCCGCGGCCGCGCGGTCGGGCGCGCTGGGCGGACGGCCGAAGCTTGCCGGATTCCTGCAGCGGATCCATGCACGGGCCGCCTATCAGCGGGCGCTTGCGCGCGGCGGCCCTTACGAATTGCTGCGCTGATCACATCGGGCGTCCAGCCTCTATACGCGCCGCGGCGTTCATGCATTGATACGGTGATAGGCAAGCCGCCTAGCCAGGGGATGGCGGTGAACTTGCGGCAGACGTGGTTCGGACAGGGCTTAGTTTGGTGCGGGCGCGTGCTGTTCGCCGCCCTCATCATTGCGGTTTCCGCAAGCGCCGCCACGGCCCAGCGATGCCCCGCGCCCTATACCGAGGCCGTGAGCGCCCAGACCGGGCCGGTTTGCTCGAGCACCTGCGCCGCCGGCAGCTATCCGGCGGTCGAGGGCGGCAACGTCGTCTGCAAGCCAGGCTACGTGTCCCCGACCTGTCCCGAAGCCGGGGACATCCTGCTGATGACGCCGGACGGCCCTACTTGCGCGCACGGCTATTCGCCGGTCGCGGTCGCCACCAACCGCTATTCCTGCAATCCGGGCGACGTCCGCGTCGAGCGGCCGCCCTATCTGCTCAACGGGCAACTCACGTATGAGGCCTGTTGGGCCGGTCCCGAATGCCCGCAGGGCTATATCGCCACCGAAGATCCCGACGGCGCGCTCGGCACAAACCGGGTCTGCATGCTGCCCTGCCAGGACTACGTGATGAACCAGGCGATGTCCTGCTCGTGCGGTTCCGGCGGCCAACTCGCGGCCGAAGCGCCGGGAGCGCCGGTGCAGCAGATTTGCAAATCGATCTGCTCGCCCGGCACCCGATGGCAGGCCGCATCCCCGCTCTACGCGTTCAAGGCCGAGGAAGGCACCTGCGTTCCCGAATGCGAAAGCGGCATGGTCTGGAACAACGGGCAATGCGTGCCGCCGCCGCCGGGCTATACGCCCGCGCCGATCTGTCCGCCCGGCACAATCCCGCAAGGCGATGACTGCATCGGCGTGGACCCGCCGCTCTGTCCGCCGTCGATGTATTGGTCGGGGCAGGTCTGCTTGCCGATCGGCATGGAGCCGCCATCTGGCCCAATTTTCATCTTCGGCAATTGTCCGCCGAACACGCATTGGAACGGCAGCCATTGCATTCCGAATATCGTGCTGCCGCCGATCTGCGGGCCGGGCATGCACTGGAACGGCTTGTTCTGTGTTTCGAACGGGCCGTTGTGTCCGCCATTGCAACACTGGAACGGCAACCAGTGCGTTCCCTTCTTCCAACCCTCTTGTCCGTTCGGCCAGCACTGGAACGGTGTCCAGTGTGTGCCAAACCAGCAGTTCTGCCCGCTTGGCCAGCATTGGAACGGCATTCATTGCGTTCCGAACGGACCGCAGCCGTGCCCGCCTGGACAGCATTGGAACGGCAGCCAGTGCGTTCCGAACGGGCCGCCGCCGTGTCCGTTTGGCCAGCACTGGAACGGCAGCCAATGCGTGCCAAACGGGCCGCCGTCCTGTCCGGTAGGGCAGCATTGGAACGGCAGCCAATGCGTGCCGAACGGGCCGCCGTCCTGTCCGGTAGGGCAGCATTGGAACGGCAGTCAGTGCGTCCCGAACGGGCCGCCGTCGTGTCCGGCGGGGCAGCACTGGAACGGCAGCCAATGCGTCCCGAACGGGCCGCCGTCGTGTCCGGCGGGCCAGCATTGGAACGGCAGCCAATGCGTCCCGAACGGGCCGCCGTCGTGTCCGGCGGGCCAGCATTGGAACGGCAGCCAGTGCGTATCGAACGGGCCGCCGCCCTGTCTGCCGCCGCACCACGTGGTGAACGGCAAGTGCATTTGAGCGAAAGACGCGATCAGCGCCGCGGCGCCACCGCTCCCGGCGATTTGGTCATGTTCTTCGCCGGCCACCAGTCGCTCACCGCCGGCAACGGTCCGCGCTTGCCGGTCAGCTGCTCGATCTCGATCGCATAGACGGTCACAAGCTCGAGCCGCGGGTAGAAGCTTTTGGCGCGTTGCCATTTGGGGTCGGCGTATTTCGCCATCAGCCGATCGAAGAACCGCGCCTTGGCGGCCGGGTCGCCGTCGATGCGCGCGTTCCCGAAGCCGACGACGCTTGTGTAGCTCACCGATGTGTCGCATTCGAATTCGCCATAGGGAAACACCGTGCCCATCTCGGAGGCTTCAAACGAGATGCGCGGCCACGCTTTGACGTTGGCGAGGAAGTGGCCGGTTAAGCTTGTGTGCAGGTGAATGAGCCCGTCGGCGTAGACGAAGAGGTTCGGCACCACATAGGGCTCGCCGTTCTCGCTCACAGTCGCGAAATGCGCAAACGCCGCGGCGCCGAGGAAACGCTCGATTTCCTCGCGGCTCATTTCCTTGTCCTTGCGGCGTACGCCCTGGCTCATGTCCCGGTCCTCGAATCCTAAGGAACGCGCACAAGGGAGGATAGGCCAAACCGCGCGGCAAGCGAATTTTCGCGATGGAAGAAATCAGGCGCAAGAATAGGTTTAGCCGGACGCCGCGACTTTCAGGCGCGTGCGCGCCCGGTCGACATCGGGGCTGCGATACATCTTCTCCGGAATACGCACGAGGTTCGACTCATGCAGCTCCGGCCCAAGCCCGTAAAACCGCTGAAAGCTCATGATCAGCGGCCGCCATTTGTCGGGGTCGATGTGGTCCGGCCTCCCGCGCATCAGGATCGATTCCTCCACATGCACGCGCTGAACGCGGACTTCGAAGGTGGCGATCCGCCGACGCAGCTTATCGTCGTCTTCGGCGACGGCGTGGCTCGCCTCGACAACGGCTTCCAACTGCACCGGGCACTCGAGCACGCGGGGCGCTTGCACGGTCTCCGAAGGCGCGGGCGTCAGGCCGGAGATCCCGAACTTGTCCTTCTCGTAGCGATAGCCGCGCGCGAGCTTGCCGGCGGGCACGGGATCGGAGCCGGTGGTCAGCGCGAGCCGATTGACCGCGGCGACAAGATCGGCGGACGGCAGATTGAGCACGCATTCGCCGGTGCGCCGCATGTTCTGCGGGGTCTTGGAGGTTGCGGCGAGGCCAAGAATTCCGCGCCAGCCGAGCCAGAAGGCCGAGGACATCGGCGCGAGGTTATAGGAGCCATCCTCATTGACGGTGCTGATCAGCACCACCGGCGTGCCGAGATAGAGGATCGCGGGTTCTGTTGTGACGTGCATGACATTTTCCTCGGATGGCTTCTTCTCCACCCGGGAGATACGCGCCGCGGCTGCCGGCGCCCACCCGATACCGCGAAACGAAAATGCGCGGCTGACGGAGAAAAGCGTCCGGCGAAAACGGAATTTGCAGGCGATCGCCGCTTGCGCGTACGTCGCGCTGCGCCATGATCGTTCAAAGCGATTCGCACGCGGGGAACGCAATGGCTTCCGATCGAACCATCGCCAAAAGTCATCCCGAACTCACCAACGAAGCGCTGGTCAGGCAGTTTTCCGCCTGGCTTGCCGGCATTCAGTACGAAATCGACTTTTGGGAGGAATGGACCGCGACCAAAGGCGGCCAATGGCCGGAGGACTTCAATGCGCGCCTGAATCCCGAGCGTGCGGCCAACCCCGCCCTTTTTGAAGGACTCGACGTGGAAACGCCGAAGGTGCTGGACGTCGGCGCCGGGCCGATGTCGATCTTCGGCCTCAAGCTCAAGGACAAGCCGGTCGCGCTGTCGGCGTGCGATCCGCTGGCGCCGCTCTATGCCGATATGGCGTCCCGGCACGGCGTGAACTGGCCGGTGAAAACCGCCTCGGCCTTCGCCGAGGATCTGAGCGCCTTCTATCCGCGCGGCGAATTCGACCTGGTTTACTGCCGCAACGCGCTTGATCATTCGTTCGACCCGGTGCGCGGGATCGAAGAAATGCTGCTCGTCGCGCGGCCCGGCGGCCGCGTCGCCTTGGACCATTACGTCAACGAGGCCAAGAAGGCGAATTACGACGGCTTCCACCAATGGAATTTCGAAAAGATCGACGGGAAATTCATCATTTGGAACAAGGACGAGCGGATCGACGTCGCCGAGCGCTTCGCGCGTTGCGCCAGGGTGAGCGTCGAGACGAACGGCACCTGGATTTGGGTTCGCCTCGATAAGATCGCCGAGCCGGAGCTCGCCGAAAACCGTTCGCGCCAGCGCATTGCCGCGCTTCTGCTCGCCTCGCGCGATGCGTTCTTGGTGAAGTCGGTGCGGCTTCCGGGCTGAAATGTAAGCCGGCAAACACACTCGAATTCAAAATTAGATTTCAAAATTAGCGCGGGGCGGCGGGGTATCCCACGGGAATCCGGCCGCCCCGCTTGTGATCGAACCTGGAGGTCACCGGGCCGATCTGATCTGCCGAAATCAAATGTTCAAATGAATGAACGCCATAAAGCCGAACAATCAGGCGGGAAGAAGCCCGCTCTGCGAATTTGCTGCGAAATTACAGTGACGAAAGATGCTGCGCCGGATCGACCGGTGTCGAGCCTTTGCGAATCTCAAAATGCAACTGCGGCGAAGCGACGCCCCCGCTCTGCCCCGCCTTCGAGATCACCTGCCCGCGCTTCACCGTCTCGCCGCGATGGACGAGGACTTCGGAATTGTGCGCGTAGGCCGTGACCCAGCCGTCGGCGTGCTTGATGAGGACGAGATTGCCGTAGCCCTTAAGCTCATTTCCAGCATAAGCGACGACGCCGTCCTCGGCGGCCTTCACCGCCGTGTTCTCCGGCACCAGGATGTTGATGCCGTCGTTGCGTTGGCCATTCGGCTTGTCGCCGAAACCGGAGATGACGCGGCCCTTCAGCGGCCAGCGGAACTGCAAGCCGCCGACGCCCGCGGGCTTGGGATCGGGCTCGTCTTCGGCGGGCTTCACCGTCGCGGCGTTGTCAACCGGCGGCGCGGTTTCGACACGGCGCTGCGGCGCATCGGCGCGCGGCGAAGCGGGCGCCGGATTCGCCGCGTTCTTCGGCGCATTCGAGTTTGCGATCGCAACGTTCGGGATGGTGAGTTTCTGGCCCACGCGCAGCGGCACATGCTCGTTGATGTTGTTGGCATAGGCGATGTCGGCGCCCTTGATGTCGTAGCGCTTGGCGATCGAAGCGAGCGTCTCGTGCTGCATCACGGTGTGAATGACGGTGTCGCGGTTCGCGGCTCCGGATGCGGCGACCTTCTCCTGGCTGCGGCGGTTCGGAATCACGATGCGCTGACCGGGCTGGATCCGCGATGCATCGGCAAGATTGTTCGCGCGCATGATCGCGACCACCGGCACGTGATAACGGCGCGACAGAATCTCGACGGTCTCGCCGGGCTTGAGCGTGATTGCCGTGCCGCCATCCCAGCCCCAGTTCTCGTCGCGGCCCCCGACCGAGCCGGTCGGCTCCTGGTACGCGGGCGTAGGCGCCCGCGAGACGGGCGCGGGCGTCGCCGGCACCGCGTTCGGCGCGTTCGAATAGGTCGGCTGATAATTCGGCTGGTAGCTCTGATTGTTCGGCGGATAGCCGGGCGGCGGCGGATTGTTGTAGGAGCCGTTCGCACCGTAGACCGAGGGTCCGTAAACCGGCGTGCCGTTGACGTTGGCGGGGGCGCTGAGCGGGCGCGATTCAATCTGCGCCGTCGGCTGCGAATAGGGCGCGGGCTGCGCGGAGTTCGTCACTTCGCCGCGGCGATAGGGATTGCCGTTGGGATCGTCGTTGAAGCGAGTGACGTCGTTGCCGCAGGCCGCGAGCAGAAAACCGAAAAGGCCGATCGCGCCCAGACGCACGAAGCGCGGCGACGGCTGAATACAAGCCGGAATACGCATAACCCATCCACCCGGACGCAACTCGACCGTTGGAGTAAACGCCGGATGGGTAAAGAGATGCTTAAGAAGAAAGGTCGCCGGTCGAAATTTTGCCGTCAGGGCCGGTAGATGGCTACAATGACGCGGCTTTTCCGCCGACCAGCGGCACGAAACGCACCGCCATCAGTTCCTCGGAAGTGAGCTTGCCGTTCGTGCTTTTTTCGAAGCGGGTCAGCATCTGCACGCCGTCATGGGGGCCCATGGGCGCAAGCAGAACTCCGCCCTTCGCCAGCTGCGCGATCAACGGCTCGGGAACCTCCGGCGCCGCCGCGGTGATGACGATGCGCTCGAACGGCGCGCGATCGGGCGCGCCCAGCATGCCGTCGCCGTGGATCACGGTGACGTTGTCGAGACCGAGCGCAAGGAGCCGCTCCTGCGCGGTGTCGGCGAGCGTGCGGTAGCGCTCGACGGTCACGACTTCCTTGGCGAGGTGCGCGAGAATTGCGGCCTGGTAGCCGGAACCGGTGCCGACCTCCAGAACCTTGTGGGCCGAGCGCACGTCGAGCGCCTGGGTCATGGCCGCCACCACATAGGGCTGGCTGATGGTCTGGCCGCAATCGATCGGCAGCGCCCGGTCGTCGAAGGCATGCCGCGCCTGCGCCTCGCCGACGAAACGCTCGCGCGGCACCTGCTCGAGGGCGCGCAAGACGCGCGTGTCACGGATGCCGCGCTGACGCAGCCCGAGCAAGAACTCCATGCGGGCTTCGGCGGTCAGCGTGGTTCTGCCGTCGGTGCTCACGGCCGCTATTTTTTCGGCGCGGCGAACACCTGCGCAAGACGGGTCATGAACGGCTCGTCGGTCATGTCGAGGCGCAAGGGCGTCACCGAAATGCGCTTTGCCGCGATCGCCTGCAGATCGGAACCGCTCTGCGGCGTCCAGTGGCCGCGCTGAAACGCGATCCAGTAATACGGATTGCCGCGGCCGTCATGGCGGGGCTCGATGCGGAGCAATTCCTGATTGCGGCGGCCCTGGGTGGTAATCGCGATGCCCGCGACCTGGTGCGGCTCGCAATCGGGGAAGTTCACGTTGATGAGGACGCCTTCGGGAATGCCTTCCTTGAGCATGCGGCGGATGAGATCAGGGGCGTGCTTCTCGGCGGTGGCGTAGCTCTGAAGCTCGCGCGTTTCGGGTCCGTAGACCTGCGAGAGCGCGAGCGAGGGAATGCCGAGGATGGTGGCTTCCATGGCGCCGGCAACGGTGCCGGAATAGGTCACGTCCTCGGCGATGTTCTGGCCGCGATTGACGCCGGAGAGCACGAGGTCCGGCTTCTTGTCGGCGAGGATGTGGCGCACGCCCATGATCACGCAGTCGGTGGGCGTGCCTTTGACGGCGTAGCGGCGGTCATCGATGGTACGGAGCCTGAGGGGATCGCTGAGCGACAAGGAATGCGCGACGCCGGATTGATCGAATTCCGGCGCCACCACCCAGACGTCGTCGGACAGCGCCTCGGCAATGCGCACGCAGGCCTCGATCCCCGGCGAGTGAATGCCGTCATCATTGGTGACGAGGATGCGCATTATTTCGCTTTCTCGATGCGTTTGAGGCCATTCATATAAGGCTGCAATGCCGCGGGGACCATGACCGAGCCGTCGGCCTGCTGGTAATTCTCGAGCACCGCGATCAGCGCGCGGCCGACGGCGACACCGGAGCCGTTCAGCGTATGGACATAGCGGACGTGCTTTTCGCCCTTGGGGCGGTAGCGCGCCTGCATGCGGCGGGCCTGGAACTCGCCGCAGTTGGAGCACGACGAGATTTCGCGGAAGGTGTTCTCGCCCGGCAGCCACACTTCGATGTCGTAGGTTTTGCCGGCGGCAAAGCCCATGTCGCCGGCGCAAAGGGTCACCACGCGGTAGTGGAGATCGAGCTTCTTCAGCACCGCCTCGGCGGAAGCGAGCATCCGCTCGTGCTCTTCATGCGATTGCTCGGGCGCGGTGATCGAGACGAGCTCGACCTTGGTGAACTGGTGCTGGCGGATCATGCCGCGGGTGTCTTTGCCGGCGGCACCCGCCTCGGCGCGGAAGCAAGGCGTGCAGGCGGTGAGCCGCATGGGGAGCGCGGATTCCTCGACGATGGATTCGCGGACGAGGTTTGTCAGCGGCACTTCGGCGGTAGGGATGAGCCAGAGAGTTTCATCCACCTTTGCCATCAAATTAGTCATGAGGTTATGAAATGCGTCGGTCCCAGGGACGGCCTCTTTTGATGCTGCGTTGAAGGCTTCAATCAATTTCTCGTATTCTTCCCGGGAACGTTTAGTCGCGAACTGATCATCAGCAAATTTTGGTAGTTGCGCTGTGCCGAACATTGCATCATTGCGCACGAGGATCGGCGGACTGACTTCGGTGTAGCCATTCTCGCCCGTATGCACGTCGAGAAAGAGCTGTCCAAGCGCGCGCTCAAGGCGAGCCAACGCGCCCTTCAGCACAACGAAACGCGCGCCGGAAAGCTTCGCCGCCGCCTCGAAATCCATCAGGCCCAAAGCCTCGCCGATCTCGAAATGCAATTTCGGCTTGAAATCGAATTTCGGCGGCTTGCCCGCACGATGGCGCTCGACATTCGTGCTTGCGTCCTTGCCGTCGGGCACATCCTCGAACGGCACGTTGGGAATATCGGCAAGGGCGGCATCGAGCGCCCTCTCGGCGCCGTGCTGCTCCTCCTCGAATTTCGACATGTTTTCCTTGATCGCCGCGATATCGGCCATCAATTCCTGTGCGCGCGCGTCGTCCTTCGCCTTTTTTGCCTCGCCCACTTCCTTCGAAAGCGCGTTGCGGCGCTCTTGCAGGTCCTGCGCCTTGGCGATCGCCGCGCGGCGCTTTTCATCGAGCTCGATGAGTCGCTTAGCGGCGGGCGCTAAACCGCGCCGCGCGAGCCCGCGGTCAAGCAAATCAGGATGTTCGCGAATCCATTTCGGATCAAACATCGAGGTTCATGCCTAAGCGATTACGATTGCAAAGCATTTTGAGCGCGGAATCGGCTGCCGCGGGCCACCATAGCCGAAGACGAAGCGGCGCCCTACTCGGCCGGCGAGCCTTCGGCGGCGGCGCGGGCGGCCTCCTCCGCGGCGCGCTTCTTCTCGACCATCTTCACGAGATAGACCGAGACTTCGTAGAGCAAAAGCGTCGGGAAAGCGAGGGCGAGCTGGCTGATCACGTCGGGCGGCGTCAGCACCGCGGCGACGATGAACACGCCGACCACGGCGTAGCGCCGCTGCTTCTTCAGCCAGTCGGCGGTGACGAGGCCGACGCGCGCGAGAATCGTCAGGATCACCGGCAGCTGGAAGGTGATGCCGAAGGCAAAAATCAGCGTCATGATCAGCGAGAGATATTCGGAAACGCGCGGCAGGAGCGAAATCGACGGCTGCCCGGGCGCGCCCGGCTGCTGCATGCTGAGAAAGAAGCGCATCGCCAGCGGCATCGCGACGAAATAGACGAAGGCCGCGCCCAGCAAAAAGCAGAACGGGGTTGCGATCAGGTACGGCAAAAAGGCGCCCCGCTCCTGCTTGTAGAGGCCGGGCGCCACGAACATGTAAACCTGCGTCGCCACTACCGGAAACGACAGGAACGCCGCGCCAAAAAGCCCGAGCTTGATTTGCGTGAACAGGAATTCCTGCGGCGCCGTGTAGATGAGCTGGATCGGCGCATCGGGGCCGGCGGCGAATTCGTAAGGCCACAGCAGCAGATTGTAGATGGGCTTTGCGAGCGCGAAGCAGACGAAGAACATCAGGAAGAAAGCGATCAGCGATTTGATCAGCCGCGCGCGCAATTCGATCAGGTGCTCGATCAGCGGCGCCTTCGAGGCCTCGATTTCGTCCTCGTCGCTCACGACTTCTCTCCGGCGGCCTTTTCGTCCTGCTTTTCCGGCGCAGGCGGCACCGCGGGTGCTGCCGGCGGCATCGAGGTCGCTTCGTCAATCGTCTTCTGCAGATCCTCGCCCGCCTTCTCGAGCGGGTTGTAGTTCGCGACCGACTTCACGTCGCCGATCATCTTCTCGGCGTCTTTCTTCAAGTCCGCGAGTTCCGCCTCGCGCATCGCCTCATTGAACTGGTTCTGGAAATCGGCCGCCATGCGGCGGAGCTTGCCCACGGTCTGGCCGATCGTGCGCACCACGCCCGGCAATTCCTTCGGCCCGATGACCACGAGCGCGACAATGCCAATGACGAGTAACTCACCCCAACCGATGTCGAACATGGCTCATGATCTGCGCGGCAATTCTCGGTTCTCCCGGCCGCGCCGCAATGCGTGCGGGGAGGTCAGCCGACCTTCTTCTCGGTTTCGGTGCGGACCGTCGAGGAGGATTGATGGTCGATCGACTTCGGCTCGCGCTTCGGCTCCGCGACATCATCGTCGGCCATGCCCTTTTTGAAGGCCTTGATGCCCTTTGCCATGTCGCCCATCAGCTCGGAAACCTTGCCGCGGCCGAATACCAGAAGCACGACGACGAGGACGATGATCCAGTGCCAAATACTCAAGCCACCCATGATGTTCCTCCGGCTCGTCTCAACCTAGGACCCGGAGACGGCAAAAACAAGAAGGCGGCGGGAACGAAGTTAAGGCCGAAAGGCGGGCTTTACCGGCGCCTGCGGTCGTAACGGGTGGCGGGCGGCGCGGACTCTTCCTCGGCCTCCTCCACCGCTTCCGAAGGCTCATCCTCGGCCTCCGGCGCGAGGCTGTGCCCGAAGGATTCCGCCTCGAGCGGCTCTTCGTCCTCGCGCAGTGCCGAGTCGTCACTCGGCACCGGCACGGTGAAGCCCGCGGGCAAGCGCCCTTCGAGGAAGCCCGCGCCCTTGAGCTCCTCGAGTCCCGGCAGGTCGTCGATTGCTTCAAAGCCGAAATGGACGAGGAAGTCCTCGGTGGTGCCGTAGGTGACCGGGCGGCCGAGCGTCTTGCGGCGGCCGCGGAGCCGCACCCAGCCGGTTTCGATCAAGAGGTCAAGGGTGCCCTTCGAAATGGTGACGCCGCGGATCTCTTCGATCTCGGCGCGCGTCACCGGCTGGTGGTAGGCGACGATGGCCAGCGTCTCGATCGCCGCGCGCGAGAGCTTCTTCGGCTCGCCGACATGCTTCGCCATCAGCGGAGCGAGATCGGTGGCGGTGCGCGCCGCCCATTTTCCCGCGACCCGCACGATGTTCACTCCGCGGCCGCTATAGGTTTCGGCAAGCTTCGCGATCAGCTTGCGAATATCGGTGCCGGCGGGCAGCCGCTTCTTCAGCGTCTCTTCGTCGAGCGGCTCGGCCGCCGCGAACAAAATCGCTTCCAGAAGCCGCAACGCCTCCTCGCTTTCGTGCGCGGGCGCTTTCTTCTGAAACTTCTGCGGACGGACGACGCTCACGGGCGCTTGGCTCCCTTCGGTTGCTCTCCTTCTCCCCGCCGGCGCAGCCAAAGCGGCGAGAAGGCCTGGTCCTGTTGCACCTCCACCTTGCCCTCGCGCACCATCTCAAGCGTCGCAGAGAAGCTCGACGCGAAGACGGTCGCGCGCATGGAAGGCTCGACCACATAGGCCATGAGATATTCGTCGAGTCGTGTCCAGTCCGCCGCCTTGCCGAGGAGCCGCTCCAGGGCCCCGCGCGCCTCGACGAGCGACCATACGGCGCGCACCGGAAACTTCATGCTGGCGAGGATCGCCTGCCGCTGGCGTTGCATCGCGTAGGCGGAGAGAAGATCGTAGAGCGTCGCGGTGTAGCCGGAGGGCGGCAGGCTCGCGGAAATTTCCGGCATGCCGCGGGCGAAGAAATCGTGGCCGAGGCGGTGGCGCGTGATCAGCCGCGCGCCCGCCTGGCGGATCGCTTCGAGATGCTGCAGCCGGGCGGCAAGATCCGCGGCAAGATCCGCGGCCGAAGGCTCCTCGCCTTCGGGCGGCTCGGGCAGGAGCAGGCGCGATTTCAGATAGGCAAGCCAGGCCGCCATGACGAGATAATCGGCGGCGATCTCGATCTTGAGCTCGCGCGCCTTCTCGATAAAGGCAAGATACTGGTCGGCGAGCGCCAGAATCGAGATGCGGGTGAGATCGACCTGCTGATTGCGCGCAAGCGCAAGCAGAAGATCGAGCGGTCCCTCAAAGCCGGCGACATCCACCATCAGCGCCGGCTCGTAGAGCGAGCGCTCGGCCACGGGCAGTTCGAAGGAGGTTTCTTCCATCACGCTGATTCCGATTCAGGCCGCTACCATAGCGGAAAAGCGGGCACGCGCCTCGGCGACATCCACGCTTTCGACAGGCAAGTTGCGCCGGTTGAGCGCGGCTTCCGCGCGCCGTTTCGCTTCACCCGAAAGCTGTGGACAGGCTGCCGCGATCTCAACCATCTCATCCATCTTGCCGTTGCAATGAAGCACGATGTCACAGCCGGCGGCGAGCGCCGCTTCGGCGCGGGCGCGGAAGCCTCCCTTCAACGCCTTCATCGACAGGTCGTCGGTCAGGAGCAGGCCGTCGAAGCCGATATGGCCGCGGATAATCTCCTCAACCACAGCGGGCGAGACGGTCGCCGGCCGCTCGGCGTCGACCGCGGCATAGATCACGTGCGCGGTCATGGCGATCGGCAGATCGGAGAGCCGCCGGAACGGCTCGAAGTCGGTGCGCTCGAGTTCGGTGCGCGAAGTCTCGACCACCGGCAACGCTTCATGGCTGTCGGCGCGCGCCCGGCCGTGGCCGGGGATGTGCTTGACGACCGGCAGCACCCCGCCCGCGATCAGGCCTTCGGCGGCGGCGCGCGCGAGGTGCGTCACGGTTTCGATCTCCATGCCGTAGGCGCGGTCGCCGATGACGTTATGCCCTTCGGGCAGCCTGAGGTCGGCGACAGGCATGCAATCAATGGTGATGCCAAGCTGAGAGAGTTCCGACGCAATCAGCCGCGCCCCGAGCTTCGTCGCTTCGATCCCGCGCGCCGGGTCGCGGTCATAGGCCGCACCCAAGCGGGCCGCGGGGGGGAAGTCCGGCCATTGCGGCGGCGACAGCCGCTGCACCCGGCCGCCTTCCTGATCGATGAGGACCGGGGCCTCGCGGTAACCGACGACTCCGCGAAATTCCTGAATCAACGCCGTGACTTGCGCCGGGCTCTCGATATTCCGCTTGAATAGGATCAGGCCCCACGGCTTTACGCGAGCGAGAAATTCCCGCTCGGCGGCGCTTAGCCGAAGACCGGCACAGCCAACGATCAAGGCACGGGCGGACATTCGATGTCGGGGTAGAAGCGTGGATAGCGGGCGTCAAGCCCGGTTTCGACAGTGCACTCAGTTGCGCTGGACGATGCACTCGCCGCCGGCGGCCTTCAGGCTCTGGCACATCTCGTAGGCCTGATCGCGGTTCGCGAACGGTCCGAGCATGGCGCGATAGAAGGTGCCGCGGTCGCCGAGGTCGACGCGCTTGATGCTCGCCTGGTAGCTGCCGAACACGTTGGCGTATTTGGCCTGCAATTGCTGCCAGGAGGTGCGGGCATCGGCTTCGGTCTTTTGCGAGGCCACCTGCACCACGTAGCTGCCCGCGGGCACGTAATTGCTCGCCTGCTGTGTCGGCGGCGCGGTCACCGGCTGCTGCTGGGTGCCAGCCCAAGGTTGCTGGTTGGCCGGCTGAGCACGGGTCTGTACCGGCGCAATCGCCGCCGTACGCGTGGGCGTTGCCGGCTGCGCATTGGGATCATTCGACTGATCGGGTTGTTGCGAATAGGGGCTGAGCGCCAAGGGCTGCTGGCGTTGCGCGGGCTGCGCGACGCGAGGCGGCGCATCGACGATGGTGCCATCGGCACGTACCGTCGTGGTGCGGACCTTGCGCGGCTCCGTCGACGGCAGCGCATTGGCGGGCGTGGAGCCGGCGATCACGGCCGGCGCATTGGGCGGAGTACCGGGAACTGGCGCGAAGGCGGTTACCGGTCCCGCCGGTTGCGGACTCACGACGCGGGTGGGGCCTAGCGCCGGCGGGGAAACGGGATTCTGCGCTTGCGGCTGAATAGCCGGCTGTTCTTCGCGCGAAACAATGCGCTCGCTTGGCTGCTGGCCATCCAGACGATCGTAGATCAGCTTCTGGCCGCCATCAGTGCCGGTCTGCGCCGTCTCCTGCGGCGGGACCTTGATCGGCGTGTCGGCTGGACGAATGGTTGGCGGCGTGCCGCCCGCATGCCGGCCGAACAGCATGCGGTAGCCGTAAACGCCGCTCGCGCCGATAACCAGACATCCGAGCCCTGCCGCGACGCCGATAAAGAGCCAGCGCTTGCGGCCGCGCCCAGGGTCGACATCGCTCTGCTCGTCCTGCTCGCCGGGATAGCGGTCTTCGTAACCAGGTTCATAGCCGGCCGGTTCGTCCTGGTCATAGCCGCCGTCGTCATAGGCCTGACGGGGATCGGCGTAGCCATTTCCCCCGCGGTTGCCACGGGCGTAACGCGGATCCTCGTAATCGTCCTCGGGCTCATCGGCATACTCCGCCGTCCGCGACGCCGGACGTCTCGAAGCCTGCGGTGAAGGGTAGCGGCCAGCATCGCGCTGACGGACGGGATCCGGAGCCGGCTGATAGGAGTCGTCTTCTTCCTCGTGTTCCGCCTGCCCGCCGCCATAAGCATAGGCGCCACGTCCATTCGCGCGCGGAGCGTCGTCATCAGCATAACGGTCGTCGTCATCGGCATAACGCTGCCGGCGCGAAGTCCCGCGCCGCGTATAGGCGTCGCGCGGATCGTAATCCTGTTCGTCATCGTCATAAGGATCGCGGCCGCGGCCGTTCTTCGGCGCATGACCGTTGCCGGATGGCTGTCGCGCTGAGCGCGGGTCGCCGCGGAAGTCGGTGAAAGGATCGTCCTGACCGATCAGGCGGGCGAGCTCGGCGAGAGGATCTTCGCTGCGCGGAGAGAATCGTCCCCTCGCGCCCTGCGATGGCGCTTGTGACGACCCCGGGTCCCGTTGCTGGGACCTAAACCGAGTCTGGTCGGCCATGCTTTAGGACCGCTCCCCGAAACCTTCCAGCCTTGGGCTTTCACCGCATCTCCTCGGGTGCCCCCACGCCGAGGATCGCTAAGCCAGAGGCTAACACCAAGACCACCCCGTAGACGAGGGTCAGACGGGCCAAAGTCAATGGTGCATGGTCCTCAATAATGAAGCGTAAATGTGGCATCTCCTTACCGCGGTTCCAATGGGTGTGGAATTCGCTCGCAAGCTCATGCAGATAAAACGCCACCCGGTGCGGCTCATGAGAGCCCGTCGCCGCTTCGACGAGCCGCGGCCATTGGGCGATTTTCTTGATTAAAGCGAGTTCGCCGGGGTCCGTGAGCGCGTCGAGCGGCGCCTTGATCAGCGCCGCGCGGTCCATCACGAGCTTCGGCAGCGCCTCCTTGGCGTTGCGAAACACCGATTTCCCCCGCGCGTGGGCATATTGGACGTAAAAAACGGGGTTTTCGCGGGATTGCTCGATCACCTTGGCCAGGTCGAAGTCCAAAACCGCGTCGTTCTTGCGGAACAGCATCATGAACCGCACAGGGTCGCGGCCCACTTCATCCACAACTTCCCGCAAGGTGACGAAATCGCCCGCCCGTTTCGACATTTTCACCGGCGCTCCCTGCCGTAGGAGCCGGACGAGCTGGCAGAGCTTCACGTCGAGCTTAACCTTACCGGCAGAAAGCGCGGCGACCGCGGCCTGCATCCGCTTCACATAGCCGCCGTGATCAGCCCCCCAGACGTCGATCAGGGTGGTGAAACCGCGCTCGATCTTCTCCCGGTGATAGGCGATGTCGGAAGCAAAATAGGTGTAGCTGCCATCCGACTTCTTCAGCGGCCGGTCGATATCGTCGCCGAAGGCGGTCGAGCGAAAAAGCGTCTGCTCGCGATCCTCCCAGTCCTCGGGGAGCTGGCCCTTGGGCGGCGGCAGGCGGCCTTCATACACCTGCCCCGCCTTGCGCAAGGTCTCGATCGTGGCAGCGACCCGGTCTTCCTTGCCGGCGGAGAGCGAGCGCTCGGAGAAAAAGACCTCGTGCAGAATATTGAGCGCGGCGAGGTCCTCACGGATCATGGCGAGCATCGCATCGATCGCCGCCGCGCGAACGATCGGCAGCCATTCGGCCTCAGGCTTGCCAAGCAGCGCCTTGCCGTGAAGGTTCGCGAGTGCCTCACCTACGGGCTTCAGATAGTCGCCGGGATATAAGCCTTCGGGGATTTCGCCGATCTTTTCGCCAAGCGCCTCGCGGTAGCGCAAATAAGCGGAGCGAGCGAGCACGTCTACCTGGGCGCCCGCATCGTTGACGTAGTACTCGCGCGTGACCTGATGGCTCGTGAAGGCCAAAAGATTCGCGAGCGCATCGCCAAAGACCGCGCCGCGGCCATGGCCCACATGCATGGGCCCGGTCGGGTTCGCCGAGACATATTCCACATTGACCTTCTCGCCTTGGCCAAGGTCGCGCTTGCCGAAATTTGGCCCGGCCTCGAGGGCCGCGCGCAACATGTCGAGCCAGAACGCGGGGGCAAGCGAGATATTGATGAAGCCCGGTCCCGCCACTTCCGCGTTCAGGACTTGCGGAATGTCCGCGAGCTTGTGCGCGATCATCACCGCCAGCTCGCGCGGCTTGATGCCGGCATCCTTGGCAAGCACCATCGCGGCGTTGGTGGCCAGGTCCCCGTGATCGGCCTCGCGCGGCGGCTCGACCACGATCTTGCTCGTGTCGGGCGTGCCTTTCAGCACGCCGGAACGCGCGAGCGCGGCGACGGCGTCGCGCACATGGTCGGCGAATAGCGCGTAAGGATCCATATCGGGTTTCCCGGAAACGGCGGCGCCTAACGTAAATCGGGAGTCGAGTCAAAGAAACGGGCGTGCTCGGAAAGCGCGAAATTGTCGGTCATGCCGGCAACGAAATCGGCGATGCGGCGGGCTCTGGATTCGTCATCGTGGGCGGCAAGCCCCCTCGCCCATTCGGCCGGCATGTCGGCCGGATGCTCAAAATAATGCGCGAACAGTTGCCGCAGCGCGCCCTGCGCCGCGCCCATGATCTTGAGCACGCGCGCCTGCCGGTACATGCGCTCGGTGAGGAATTCCTTGATCGCGCGATCGGCCGCGGCCATCTGCGGCGAGAAGCCCGCGAGCGCGGATTTTGCCGCGCGCACGTCGTCGATGCCGCGAATACCCGTTTGCGCGACGCGGCGGCCGGTTTCAGTCACGACATCGTCGATCATCGCGGCGATGAGCCGCCGCGTGACCTCGTTGGTGAGGCGCGCGCCTTCGGCGTTCCGGTAGCGATCCTTCACCTTGGCGTAGATCGCGCCCGCGACCGGCAGCGGCGCGATCTCTTCGATCTCGAACAAATGCGCCCGCAGGGCGTCGTCGAGGTCATGGGCGTCATAGGCGATGTCGTCGGCCACCGCCGCCGCTTGCGCCTCGAGACTCGCAAACGACCACAATTCGAGATCCTGTTTCGCCGCATAGTCGCCGATCGCCGCGGCCGCCTTTTCGTGCCCCGCGAGCGGCTTGCCGGCGCGGTCGGTCAACGGACCATTGTGCTTGACGATGCCTTCCAGGCTTTCCCAGGTAAGGTTCAGCCCGTCGAAGTCGGCGTAACGGCGCTCGAGCCGGGTAACGATGCGAAGCGCCTGGGCATTATGATCGAAGCCGCCGAAATCCTCCATGCATTCGTCGAGGGCGTGCTCGCCGGCGTGACCAAAAGGCGGATGACCAAGGTCATGGGCGAGCGCGAGCGTCTCGGCGAGGTCCTCGTCAAGGCCGAGGCTGCGCGCGAGCGCGCGCGCGATCTGCGCGACTTCGAGCGTGTGGGTGAGCCTTGTGCGGTAATGATCGCCCTCGTGCGAGACGAAGACCTGCGTCTTGTGCTTGAGGCGGCGAAAGGCGGTCGAGTGAATGATACGGTCGCAATCGCGCCGGAACTCGTTGCGCGAGGGGCTCTTCTCCTCGGGCCAGAGGCGGCCGCGCGAGCGCGCGGGATCGGCGGCGAAAGAAGCCCGCTCTCGTTCAGCCGCAACCGCCACGCGCCGCTCCTGATTTGACATGGTGCCGGGAGCACTTAACTATCGTCTGCAGGCCTGTCCAACCGCCCGGACTATGGAAATTCCAATGGATGCCACGACTGTCACCGTCACCGACCGCGCCGCGCGCCGAATCGCCCAGATTCTCGGCGCCGAAGCCGCGCCCTCGGTGCTGCGCGTGAGCGTCGAGGGCGGCGGATGCTCGGGCTTTCAATACCGCTTCGACGTCGCGCATGATCGCGCGCCCGACGACCTCGTGATCGAGCGCGACGGCGCCGTGGTCGTTGTCGACCCCGTCTCGCTGCAATACATGGCCGGCTCCAAGATCGACTTCGTCGACGAGCTGATCGGGGCGGCCTTCAAGGTCGAAAATCCGAAGGCAACAGCGTCCTGCGGCTGCGGCACGAGCTTTTCGCTCTAAGCATGACCCCGAAACGTGGAAAACGGTTTTCGGACCAGATCACGCTTCTTTAAGGCGCGGCCGCGATGAGGATCGCGACCTTCAACGTCAATTCGATCAAGCAGCGCGTCGAGCCGATGCAGAAATGGCTCAAGGAGCGCGCGCCCGACATCGTCTGTTTGCAGGAGATCAAGTGCGTCGACGACGCCTTCCCGCGCGGAGCCTTCGAGGATCTCGGCTACAACGTCGCCGTGCATGGACAGAAGACCTATAACGGCGTCGCCATTCTTTCGAAATTTCCGCTCGACGAAGTGGCGCCGCAGCTTCCGGGCGACCCGTCCGATGTGCACGCGCGCTACCTCGAAGCGGTGATCTCGACCGGCGGCGGAATCCTGCGCGTCGCTTCGATTTACCTGCCGAACGGCAACCCGCCGGGCGGCGAAAAATACGAATACAAGCTCGCCTGGATGGACCGCCTGCGCCAGCACGCACAGAACCTCCTCGCGAACGAGGAGCCCCTGGTGCTCGCCGGCGACTACAACGTCATCCCCACGCCCGCCGATGTGCACGATTCCAAAGCCTGGGAGGGCGATGCGCTGTACCTGCCCACGACGCGCGAGAAGTTCCGCGCGCTCGAATATCTCGGCCTCGTCGATGCGGTGCGGGCGACAAACGATTCCGCCGGCCTTTACACCTTCTGGGATTATCAAGCCGGCGCCTTTCAGAAGAACAACGGCATCAGGATTGATCACCTGATGCTGTCGCCGCAGGCCGCCGACAGGCTGGTGGGCGCCGGCATCGACAAGCCGATGCGCGGCGGCGAAAAGCCTTCGGATCATGTGCCGGTGTGGATTGATCTTGCGATCGAAAAGCGTTGAGCGCGGTTTGAGTTTGTTCGGCTACAGGACACGCCGGCCCTGACGCAGCGCAGCAATTCTGATTTTGCTGCGACGATCTGACCGGCATTTTCAAATCACCGGCCGCATTTTTCATCTTGCCGCCACGAAGCCGCGCTAACCAAACATCGCCGGGCTCGGGGAGCAATCATGCGGAGGATCGGCGATGCGGGCGAACCCATCGAAATTGCAGCCGGATAACGATCATCACAACGCTTGCGCACAATGCGGCGAGACGCTCTTCGCGCCAACCTGGTCCGAGCGTGCGGGAGAACGGCGGGTCCGCTATTTGTGGAGTTGCACTGCCTGCGGCTATCAGTTCGAGACGACGGTTTATCTCTCGCCGCTCAAGACACCCGCAATTTTCGAGACGGCGGCCTAAGGTGGCTGCTCAGCGCCGGTTGCCCCACAGCCATTGATCGACATAGACGCGGGCGAGCGCGCGCTCGTCCTCGGTCGTCTGCGCCATTGCGTCATTGTAATACTGCGAAATCCAGCCGTCGTCGGCGCCTGCCATCGCCTCGTGCGCGAGGGTGAGCCACATCAGGCCGCGCGCCGCCTGTTTCGGAAGACCGCCCTCGCCCGTCACCAGCATGTGGCCGAGCAACGCTTGCGCCTTGTATTGGCCCTTCTGCGCGGCAAGGCCAAGCCAGCGGGCGGCCTGGCGCGGATCCTTCGGCTCGGCTCCGAGATAGAGCCGGGCGAGGCGATATTGCGCGTCGGGGTCGCCGAAATAGGACGCGGCGTAAGAAAGCATCTCATAGGCGCGATCCCTGTCGGGCTTCACGTCGGAGTTCGGAATTCCCGTGAGATAATAGGTGCCGACCGCGACGAAGGCGCTGGAGACGAAACGCGCGTGCGGTCCGACCGGCGATTCGTCGGCATTCCCGAGCGCAAGCTTGTTGAAGTATTCGAACGCCTTTTTGTCGTCGCGCTTGACGCCGTCGCCCTCGGCATACATGCGGCCGATCTTCCACTGCGCGGGCAGATCGCCCTGCTCGGCGGCATAACGCAATTCGGAAAGCGCCTTGCCTTTTTCACCGGCAAGATAGGCCTGGGTGCCGGAGCGGAAGGCCTCGAACGGCGTCAACCGGCTGGGCGGCGCCGCCAGCGGGCCTTGCTCGGGCGTCGGCGCAAGCGGCACGATGGGTGCCGCGGCCGCGGCGGGCGTCTGCTGGTTGTCGAAAGCAAGCGCGGGCGCGGCGATGAGGATCGCCGTTGCGACAGAACCGAAACGGATGGCCTCAGATATCCGCATAGGTTTTCTTTTCCGCCTTGCCGCCGGGATGCGTGATGGCGCCGTTGACCGCGGGGCCAACTTGCTGCGCGTATTTCCAGAGATAGCCGGAGGCGAAACCGTTATCGCGCGGCTTCCAGTCTTTTTTGCGGCTCGCGAGTTCGTCGGCGGAAAGCTTCACGTCGAGCGTGCCCTTCTCGGCATCGAGCACGATGATGTCGCCATCCTTCACGAGCCCGATCGGGCCGCCGACCGCCGCTTCCGGCCCGACATGGCCGACGCAGAAACCGCGGGTCGCGCCGGAGAAGCGGCCGTCAGTAATCAGCGCGACCTTGCCGCCCATCCCCTGACCGTAGAGGGCCGCCGTGGTCGCGAGCATTTCGCGCATGCCGGGCCCGCCTTTCGGGCCCTCGTAGCGGATCACGAGCACGTCGCCTTCCTTGTATTTGCGATCCTTCACCGCCTCGAAGCAGGCTTCCTCGCCGTCGAAGCAGCGCGCGGGGCCGGTGAATTTCAGCCCGCTCATGCCGGCGACCTTCACGATCGCGCCTTCGGGCGCGAGGTTGCCCTTGAGGCCGATCACGCCGCCGGTGGGCAGGATCGGCTTGTTGGCGGGACGCACCACGTCCTGGGCGTCGTTCCATTTCACGCTTTTCATATTTTCCGCCATGGTGCGGCCGGTGACGGTCATGCAGTCGCCGTGCATGAAGCCGTGCTCGAGGAGCGTCTTCATCAGGAGCGGAATGCCGCCGGCTTCGAACATGTCCTTGGCGACGTATTTGCCGCTGGGCTTGAGGTCCGCAATGTAGGGCGTCCGCTGCATCACTTCGGCGACGTCGAAGAGATCAAACTTGATGCCGCATTCGTTGGCGATCGCGGGCAAGTGCAGGGCGCCATTCGTGGAGCCGCCGGTGGCGGCAACGACCGCGGCCGCGTTCTCGAGCGCCTTCCTCGTGACGATGTCGCGCGGGCGGATGCGGCGCTGCAAGAGCTCCATGATTTTCTCGCCCGCCGCCATGCAGAACTTGTCGCGGATTTCATAGGGCGCGGGCGCGCCGGCGGAATAAGGAAGCGCCAGGCCGATCGCCTCGGAAACCGTCGCCATGGTGTTGGCGGTGAATTGCGCGCCGCAGGCGCCGGCGGAAGGACAAGCGACCTGCTCGAGCTCATCGAGATCGTCGTCGGACATGGCGCCGACCGAATGCTGGCCAACCGCCTCGAAGAGATCCTGCACGGTGACCGCACGGCCGCGGAACGAGCCGGGCAGGATCGAGCCGCCGTAGATGAAGATCGACGGCACGTTGAGGCGGCACATCGCCATCATCATGCCGGGTAGCGACTTGTCGCAGCCGGCAATGCCGATCAGCGCGTCGTAAGCGTGGCCGCGTGTCGTCAACTCGATCGAGTCGGCGATCACCTCGCGCGAAGGCAGCGACGATTTCATGCCTTCATGGCCCATGGCGATGCCATCGGTGACGGTAATCGTGCAGAATTCGCGCGGCGTGCCGTTGGCCGCGGCGACGCCCTTCTTGGCCGCCTGCGCCTGGCGCATCAGGGCGATGTTGCAAGGGGCGGCCTCGTTCCAGCAGGTCGCCACCCCCACGAACGGCTGGTGAATCTGTTCGCGCGTGAGACCCATCGCGTAATAGAACGAGCGATGGGGAGCGCGTTCCGGGCCCTCGGTGACGTGGCGGCTCGGAAGCCTCGATTTATTGAAGGTTTTGGCGTCCATCAGACTTACTCACCGCCGTCCTTGCAGGCGCAATTGCCCGGACTTGATGATGGACGGCAGCCGGGCAGGATGTCGGGTTGCTTTGTGGCGGGACAGCGACTTTTGACCCCAAAGGCCCGTTAGGCTTGCGAAGTTCTGAAGGTGTGGCGCGGCGGCAACACCGGGCCGTTTTTAACCAAAATCCGCTGTGCCGGTTTGGCTCAAATAATTGCGCCGCAAAAGATTTCCAGGGCGGTCAGCCTCGATCTCCGAAGAATGGCCCGGCGCGCCTTGTGGATTGCCGGGCCAAGCGGGGCAATGACAAAAGGAGCCATGCCCCGCCGCCTCCGGCCAAGCTTCTTCGCCCGCAGCGTCCATGAAGTGGCGCCCGACCTCATTGGCGCGATGCTTCTGTTCAAAGGCGCCGGCGGCCGCATTGTCGAGGTCGAGGCCTATCATCACACGGATGCCGCCGCGCACAGCTACAACGGCCGCACGGAACGCAACGAGGTGATGTTCGGGCCGCCCGGCCATCTCTATGTCTACCGCTCCTACGGCATTCACTGGTGCATGAACTTCGTGTGCGAGCCCGAAGGCAGCGCGAGCGCCGTCTTGATCCGCGCGATCGAGCCACTCGAAGGACTTGCCGCGATGCGGCGGCGGCGCGGCGTGGAAGATTTGCGCGCGCTCTGCTCGGGGCCGGGAAAGCTCTGCGAGGCGCTCGGCGTCACCCGCAAGGAAAACGGAATGGCGCTCGATGCGCCGCCGTTTCAGCTCTTCGCGCGCACGAAGCCGGTGAAGATCGTCAAGGGCGTCCGTATCGGCATCACCAAGGCCGCCAAAAAGCCGTGGCGCTTCGGGCTCAAGGGATCGAAGTTCCTCAGCAAGCCATTCACCGCGGCGAGCGCTTCGCGAAATCGATCGAAGGCGTGAGAAGGATAAGCGGCAGCCCGGCGAAGGCGATCGGCAGGAACGCGAAGGCCGCGATCCCGGTCGCGTCCCAGCAAGCGCCCGCGATCACCGATACGAGCATCGCCATGCCGTAGCCGATGGTGAACATGCCGGCGGCGAGCCGCGGCACGTCATCATGCGGAACCAGGAGCGCCGGCAAGGCGAGCGCGAGCGCGAGCACGCTCGCGCAAGCGAAGCCGATAAGGCCGGCGGAAAACGCGGTCCACCAGTTCGCGGTGGTGACGATGCCGGCGACGCCGGCAAGCGCGATTGCGCCCGCGGCCATGAACGGCCAGGCGCGGCGTTCCCAGCGGCTGGCCATCGCCAGGAGCAGGAACGAGGCCGGAAGCTGACCGACATTGAGCACCGATAGCGCCGGTCCGATCAGATCGCTGCGCCCGGCGCTCGTGAGATAGCCCGGCAGAAATCCGTTCGAGCAGAAATACATCGTGTTCGCGGCACCCATGGCGAGCGACAACTTCCACAGCAGAGGGTCGCGCCAATCCGGCCACCAGCGGCGCGCCGGGGCGGCGGCCGCGGACGATTTCGGTTGGAAAACAAAGACGAGGATGGCGATGGCCACGAGCGGCACCGACCAGAAAACAAGACTCGCGCGCCAGCTTTCGGCGAAGAGCGGCAATACGAACGGGATCGTAAAGGCGACCGGCAGCGACTCGCCGACAAGAAGTCCGTTTGTGTAAACGGCGGTGCCGAAGCCGATCCGTTCGGGCAGCCACGCGCGCACGATCGGCGGCAGCGACGGCTGCATGATCGCAATGCCCGCGCCCATGGCGACGGTCGCGGCGTAGAGCGCGACGATGCCCGGCGAAATGCCGCGCAGCGCCGAGCCCGCGGCGGCGAGCAGAAGTCCGATCACGAGCGCCGCCAGCGCGCCGACGCGCGCGATCAGGAGCGAGCCCGGCACCGCGGCCGCCGCGAACAGGATCACCGGCAGGCCGGTGAGCACGCCGATCTCGGTGCCGGTGAGATGGAGATCGCGCTGGATCAGCGCCAGCACCGGCGGAATGGCGAGGATCGGCAGCCGCAACGCGTTGCCGGCGAGCCATAGCAGAACGAGCGCGGTGAGCGGCCGCGAACCTTCCTTCATTCGGCGCCTTTCAGGCGCTCGAGCGCTTCGTTGATCTTGGCGCGGCGGTCCTCGGCCTCCGCGCGCTTCTCGCGTTGCTCGTCGACCACTTCTTCCGGCGCGCGCGCCATGAAGTCGGCGTTGTTGAGCTTCTTGTCGACGCGCTCGATGTCGTCGGCGACTTTCTTCAGTTCCTTTTCGAGGCGGACGCGTTCGGCAGCGAGATCGACGACACCCTTCAGCGGCATCGCCGCGACCTCGCCGCGCACAAGCAACTGCACAGAGCCCGCCGGCGGCTTGGCGGCAAAGGAAATTTCCGAGAGCCGCGCGAGGCGGCGGAGCGCCTCGCCCCAACGCGCTGCCCGCGCCTCGGTTTCCTTGCCGGAAACGAGTACGAGCGGCACTTGCGAAGCGGCCGGCACGTTCATCTCCGAGCGCACGGAGCGTACGGCTGAAACAAGATCGACGAGCCAGCCGATCTCGGCTTCGGCCTTTTCATCTTCGAGACCTTCGAGGCGCGGCCAAGGCGAAAGCGTCAACATGCCTTCGCGCTTGGCCCCTTGCGCGGCCGTGAGCCGCCAGAGCTCCTCGGTAAGGAACGGCATGAAGGGATGCAGCAATTTCAGGATTTCGTCCTGCACAAAGGCGGCCGTGGCGCGCGTCTCGGTCTTTGCCGCGCCATCGGCGCCGGTGAGCACCGGTTTCGCAAGCTCGATGTACCAGTCGCAATAGATGCTCCAGACGAAGCGATAGACGGCGTTAGCCGCGTCGTTGAACTTATAACCTTCGATCGCGGCGGTGACTTCTTTCGCGGTCGCCGCCGCCTCGCCCAAAATCCAGCGATTGAGCGTCTCCTTCGCCGATTTCGGATCGAATGTTTCCGCGCGCGCGACGCCGTTCATCTCGGCAAAGCGCGCGGCGTTCCACAGCTTCGTCGCGAAATTGCGATAACCCTCGACGCGTGAGGTCGCGAGCTTGATGTCGCGGCCTTGCGCGGCCATAGCCGCCAGCGTGAAGCGGAGCGCGTCGGCGCCGTAATCGTCGATCAGATGCAGGGGGTCGATGACATTCCCCTTCGACTTCGACATTTTGGCGCCGCGCTCGTCGCGCACCAGCGCGTGGATGTAGACGGTGTGGAACGGCACCTTGCGCATGAAATGCAATCCCATCATCATCATGCGCGCGACCCAGAAGAAAATAATGTCAAAGCCGGTGACGAGGACACTCGTCGGGTAATAGCGCGCAAGTTCCGGCGTCTTGTCCGGCCAGCCGAGCGTCGAGAACGGCCACAGCGCCGAGGAGAACCAGGTGTCGAGTACGTCCTCGTCGCGTGTAATTGATAGCTCTCTATCTTTTCCAGTCTTGAGAGAGTGACGCTGATCTAGAATATCAATCACGCGCTCTTTCAGCTCGGACTCATCTTTGGTTTTGACGACAACCTTTCTTCCATAATGGGCGGAAGCTTCGGCAATTGCTTCTTGTTCACTCTTCGCAACAAAGATCTTGTTGTCGGGACCGTACCAAGCTGGAATTTGGTGACCCCACCAGAGCTGACGCGAGACGCACCAAGGCTGGATGTTCTCCAGCCAATCGAAATAGGTTTTCTCCCAATTCTTGGGGACGAATGTAGTGCGACCGTCTCTGACGGCTTTCAGCGCATCGACCGCAAGTTTCTTCGCGTCGACATACCACTGATCCGTGAGGCGCGGCTCCAAGACAACGCCGGAGCGGTCTCCATGCGGCACAGTATGAACATTAGGTTCAATTTTCTCGATTAGCCCACGCTCTTCTAGGGCCGCCACAATCGCTTTGCGAACAACGAAGCGATCCTGATTGTCTAGCGATTTTAAAAACTCTTCTGGTCTAAACGCGAATCTCGTTTGAATCCGCTCCGGGTGAGTATCGGTGTAAAGCCGCTCATGCTCGTATTCTGCAAATAAATTTTCAATTTGAACGCGTGCATCTTCGCTGAAGATGTTGATAAGCGGGAGATTGTGCCGCCGCCCGACCTCGAAGTCGTTGAAGTCATGCGCGGGCGTGATCTTGACCGCGCCTGAACCCTTTTCCGGATCGGAATATTCGTCGTCGACGATCGGAATCTTCCGCCCCACGAGCGGCAAGATCGCGTGCTTACCGACGAGTTTTTTGTAGCGCTCGTCATCCGGATGCACCGCGACCGCGGTATCGCCGAGCATCGTCTCCGGCCGGGTCGTCGCGACCGTAATAAACGTGCCGGGCGCGCCCTCCACCGGATATTTGATGTGCCAGAGGTGCCCCTTCACCTCGACCTGCTGCACTTCGAGATCGGAAATCGCCGTGAGCAATTTCGGATCCCAGTTCACCAGCCGCTTGTCGCGGTAGATCAGCCCTTCCTTATGCAGCGCGACGAAGACCTCGATCACCGCGCGCGACAGCCCCGCGTCCATGGTGAAGCGCTCGCGCCGCCAATCGCAGGAAGCGCCAAGGCGCTTGAGCTGACGGATGATGGTGCCGCCCGATTCCTCTTTCCATTTCCACACGCGTTTGAGGAATTCCTCGCGCCCGAGCGCGCGGCGGTGCTCCTGCTTCTCCATGAGCTGGCGCTCGACCACCATTTGCGTGGCGATGCCCGCGTGGTCGGTGCCCGGCTGCCACAGCACGTCCTTCCCGCGCATGCGCTCGAAGCGGCAGAGAATGTCCTGCAGGGTGTTGTTCAACGCGTGACCCATGTGCAAGGAGCCGGTGACGTTCGGCGGCGGGATCACGATGCAATAGGGCTCGGCGTTCTTGCGCTCGGGGCGGCCGGCATTGAAGGCGCCCGCCGCTTCCCAGGCGCGGTAGATGCGGTCCTCGACGTCGGCGGGCTGGTAGGTCTTTTCAAGCATGGCGAGCCGCTTAAAGAGCGGAGCACGCCGGGAGTGTCAATGTAAGGATGCCGCCCCGGAAGACGGAACTACCGCCCGCCGCGCGAGACGCGCTCGATCTCGGCGCGCACCAGCCGCTCGACAAGGCTCGGCAAATTGTCCTCGAGCCACGTCTTGAGCATGGGCTTCAGCATCTCGCGCACCACATCCTCGATCGTGCGCGATCCCTCGAACATCGTATTGGCGAGCGAGCCGAAGGCGGCGGAAACCGCCTCGCTTGCGCGCTGTGACAACAGCTGCTCGTCGAGCGCGGTCGGATAGGCAGCGCGTGGCGCGAGAGGCTGCGGCTCCCGGCGCATGTGGTCGCGGAATTCGACATCCGGGCTTTCAACCGGCTTAAAGGCAGACTCGCGTTTCGGCTCGACCATGTCGGTCAACTCCAGCACATCTGGCTCGGGTGGCGGCGGCGTAACCGGCTGACTGACCGGCGGCGGCGTCATGGGTTTTGCCGCCGAGGCAAGCGGCGGCGGCGCCGGCCGTTCGGCAGGTTTCGGCGCGGGCTCCGCGCCGTTCTCGTCGGAAATGATGCGCCGGATGGAGGCAAGGATTTCCTCCATCGACGGCTCCTGCGCCTTGGCAGCCTTCTGGGACATGGCCTCGCCGCTTTCCCTCAGCCCTTTGGAAAGCCCGACTCGATCAAACGAATCGTCCAAACCGTTGATTTGCCCGTAACTATGGCATCGGACGGGTCAAACGCAATGCGGAAGGATCGAAACGTAAACTTTGTTCAACGTCCATCCGGGGTTCTAAGGCCGCCCCAGCTGTCACGCACCTGCCGGTAGTGCTCCTCTGGGTCGTAGGTCGCGACCTGCAACCCGAGCGAGTTCATGTCGAGGCGGCCGATCGCTCCGAGCACCGCATAGGAGGCAACGACCCGGTCGCGCTGCGCGTTCACGAGCGTACTCTGCGCCTGCACGAGATTGGCCTGAGCGAGGAGCACGTCGGAGATGGTGCGCTGGCCGACCCTGTACTCGTCATTGATGCCCTTGAGCGCAATACCCTGCGCGTTCACCTGGGTCTGCGCCGCCGCGATTTCGGAGCGCGCAGCCTCAAGCTGGCTCCAGAACTGCACGATCAACGCCCGCACTTGATCGCGCGTCACGTCCATCTGAATGCGGGTCTGGCCGAGCACCTCTTTCGCCTGGCGAATGGCGGCATATTCGGCGCCGCCCTGATAGATCGGCGCGGTGGCGGAAAGACCGATCGAGGCCTCATCCTGACGCTTGATCTGAGTCGTGGGCTCGTTTGAGCGCTGCAGTGTGCCCTGCACGTTGACGGAAGGAAGCAGCGCGCCCTCCACCACCTTCACCTGCAAGGAGGCGTAGTCGATGGCGTATTGCGCCGATATGATATCCGGATTGCGCTGCAAGCCGTCGGCGATCGCAAGATCATAGGAGCGCGGCAACAATTGCTCGACCGGCCGGCCGGCCGAGAGCTTACCGGCCTCGGCGCCAATCACCTGACGGTACACGCCCCGTGAGGTGGCGAGGTTCGATTGCGCCTGGATGAGCGAAGAGCGGCCGCCGGCCTCGGCCGCCTCGGCGAGCGCGGTGTCCGTGCGCGTGACCTCGCCCACTTCGAAGCGGTCTTTTGCCGCGCGCAATTGCTCGCCGAGCGATTTGAGGTTTTGCTGCTGCAACTGCACCAGCGCCTCGTCGCGGAGTACGTTCATGTGTGCGGTAACGGCGTCGAGCAGGATCTGCTGCTCGGTCGAGCGCAACACTTCTTGCGATTGGCGCACCTGCGCTTCCGCCGCGCGCACGTTATTGGCAGTGCGGAAGCCGTTATAGACGTTCTGGGTGACGTTGAGCGAAAGCGTCGACTGATTGAGGATCGAGTTGAACCTGCTCGCCGGAATGGTGATCGGGCAAGGCGGACCGCCGGTACAGGGAAAAATCTGCGGATCGGTCGATGTTGTAAGCGCAGTCCTCGCAACACTCGCCGCGCCCGTAATCGTCGGGCGATAACCGGAGAGCGCCTTCGGCACGTTCTCGTCGGCGGCGCGCAAGGCCGCGCGCTGTGCATTCAACGTCGGATTGTTGACGTAAGCAGCCGTGAGCGCCTGCTCGAGGGTCTGCGCCTTCGCGCTTGCGCCCATCGCCAGGAAAGCAATCGCCAGCGCAACAGCCGCAACCAAGGCCCACGCCGCCCCAATTTGACGCCCACGCATTCAATGGCTCCCGTCCCGCCGGGTTGGCTCCCGGCCAGGATTCGTCGTCCCTGTTTCAGCACCAGAATAGTCGTCCCCGCCAGACGAGGAAACCGCCGATCAGCGCATATCTGCGATTTCTCGGCCGCGAGGCAGGATAGTCACAGGCTTGGGAACCCGGGTCAGAACACGAATTCCTTAGGCGCGGCAAAGCCCGGCAAGGGCGAAATGGCGGCGTCGAAGACAGGCCTTTTGCCCACAACCTTGCCGGTGCGGAGATAAAGCATGGCCTTGGCCGCGCGGCCGGAACCTACGATTGCAACCAGCCGGCCGCCGTCCTTCAGCGAATCAATGATCGCCGGCGGCACGATCTCGACCGAACCCTCGAAGAGGATCGCGTCATAGGGCCCCTCATGCGGCGCGCCCGCCGAGAGCTTCCCGCTCACCACCTTTGCGTTCGTGGCGCCCAGCGAGGCGAGCAGCCTTGTTGCGATCGGCACGAACTCGGCGTCCTCCTCAAGCGCGACGACGCTCCCGGCAAGCCGGGCGAGAAGCGCCGCCGAATAGCCGCTCGCCGTGCCGACATCGAGCACATGGTCATTCGGCGAGAGCGAAAGCGTTTGCACGAGACGGCCAAGCACCATCGGCTCGATCAGGTAGCGCCCGGGCTTGCCGCCGCTCGTCGCGCGCAGCGGAATATCCTCGTCGACATAGGCGAGATCCACGCGCGCCGCGGGCACGAATTTTTCGCGCGGCAGTTCCAGCATTGCCGCAAGGATGCGCTGATCGGTCACATCGTTGACGCGGAGCTGACCCTCCACCATCGCTTGCCGCTGGTGTGCGTAGTCGGTCATGGCGAAACCCTGAACCCGCGCATTGAAGGCCGCTTCCCGTGCGCGGCCATACATAAAGGAAGCCCACGGAAGGGCAAGGCAGATTGGCTTTCCGATCCTGCAACTCTGGCCATTGTTGATGGCGGGAGCCTTTGCTATCAAGCCCAGCGCCCCCTCGCCTTATTCCGCGAAGCTCGAAGTCGGCCACGTGGCGGAGTGGTTACGCAGCGGACTGCAAATCCGTAAACCCCGGTTCGATTCCGGGCGTGGCCTCCACTTTTTCGAGAAGTCAGCGCGGCGCTTGGCAAGGCTGATAGTGCGGTCTATAGCGGGACCGTTCCCCGGTAGCTCAGCGGTAGAGCAAGCGGCTGTTAACCGCTAGGTCGCTGGTTCGAATCCGGCCCGGGGAGCCAATTCACATTCGTTCATGCGGCGTGACATCGCGGTCTTTTGAGCAACCAATTGTTCTAAAAAAGACCTAGGTTCGATTCTAGGAAGCCGTTTACCCGACCTGTGATAAACGAGCGGGCTGTAACGCGTAGGGATTGGGCGAGGGTATGAGCGACGCTTTGTGGCGGAATGGGCGGCTTGTTCTCGCCGCGTTGCTTCCGCTCATTTTTTCAGGCGCTGCCGCCGACGCGCAATATTATCCGTCCTGGCGCTATGGCTATGACCCCGGCAACGTTCCGCCCGGTTTTGTTCCCTATCGCGATCGCGGTTACGACCGCGGCTATGACCGCCGCGATTTCGACTATTACCGCCGCCGGCCGCCTTCGGCCTATGACCAAGAGCCCGACCGGTCGCGGAAGGCGAAGCAGGAGCGCTTCGACGAGCCGAAGCAGGACATCGCGGCAAAACCAAACGAGGCGCCGGTCAAAGGACCCTATCACATCGTTGTTTCGATCAAGGCGCAGCGCGTTTCGCTCTACGGCAGCGACGGCCTGATCCGCACCGCCGCGGTCTCCACCGGCATGCAAGGCCATCCGACGCCGCAAGGCGTCTTCACCGTCATCGGCAAGGAGCGCTTCCACCGCTCCAACATCTACAGCAACGCGCCGATGCCGTTCATGCAGCGCATCACCTGGTCGGGTGTCGCGCTGCACGAAGGCGTGCTGCCCGGCTATCCGGCCTCGCACGGCTGCATCCGGCTTGGCAGCGACTTCGCGGTGTTTCTGTGGAAGACCACGAAAGTCGGCACGCGCGTAATCGTGACGCACGAAGAGCCCGCGCCCGCGGATATTTCGAGCGCCAAGCTTTTCGTTCCGACTTCCATGGCACGTGTGGCCGCGCCTCCCGTCGCGAGCGGCGACGGCAAGAGCATGATGAGCGCCGCCAAGATCGCCGTGCGCCATGATGACGAGCCGGACCTCCTGGTCACGCTGAATGACGGGCCGGCGAACCCCGCGGCCGCAACGCCGTTCAGCAAGGTCAAGTTCGATCCTTATCGCGACGGTCCGGTTTCCGTTTTCGTCAGCCGCAAGACCGGAAAGCTCTATGTGCGTTATGGCTATGAGCCCCTGTTCGACATGCCGGTGACGATCAAAAATCCCGACCGGCCGCTCGGCACCCATGTCTATACGGCAATGGAAGCGACCAATGATGGCTCCAGCATGCGCTGGACGGCGATCTCCATCCCCTCACCCGCGAGGGCCGAGGTCGAAAATCTGAAACCGAAGAAAGGCGAGCGGGTGACGGCGGCCTTGAATGAAACCGACATACCGGAATCGCGCGAGACGCAGACCGCGCAGGCCGCGCTTGACCGGATCGAGATGCCGAAGGAAGCGATCGACCGGATCGCCTCCATCCTCACCGTCGGTTCTTCGCTCACGGTTTCCGATTACGGCATCAGCGACGAAACCGGCCGCGAGACGGATTTCATCATCCTCACGAAGTAAGCGCCCGCTTTTACTGCGTCCCGAACTTATACGTCGCGCCCGCACCGGCGTAGAAATCGCTCGAAGGTGAGAATTTGATGCCGGGTGTGTTGCCCGTCGCCGGGGTCGCGATCGCCGGCGTCTTGGTGTCGTAATTGTTCAAGCCGGCGAAGGTGTTGAGCGAGAATTCCTCGAGCGATTTGTCGGCGAGCGGCTTGTAAGTGAGCTTCGCCTCGGCGCTGCCGACGCGCGGCGCGGTTCCGGTGTTGGTTGCCGTGCCATCAATGCCGGTGAGCGTGGTATCGCGCTTCGCGAGCCCGTAACTGCCGCCGATGCCAACGGCGAGTTCCTTGTTGAGGTCGACCTTGGAGTCGAGCCCGACCTTGGCGCCGACACCGTTCCAATCGAGCGAGGAGGTGCTCGGCGTTTGCACGAAGTCCTGATGGTTGCGGTTCGAGAACACCGAAACCGAGGGCGTGAGCGTGAGTTTTTCCGCCTTGTAGTCGCTCGCGGCTTTCACCGAAAGCTCGCGCGCTTCGTAATCGATCGAGGAGAGCGAGTTGCAGTTGGTGCACCCGCCGAGCGTCCAGCCGTTCAGGATTTGCGGGCTCGGCAGGCTCGGCAATGGCGTCAGATTCGCGCTCGCCTTGGCCGATGCCGCGCCTACTTCGACGCGCGTATTCGATCCCCATTCGGGAGAATAATTGTCGGGCAGGATGTAGCCGACGGCGCCGCGCATCACTTCGGTGGTGGGCGCGCTCGAAGGATTGAGCGTATCGGACGGCGGCCGGGGAATCGGGTTGTTTTCGTTGCCGTCCGCGGGCGTCTGCGGCTTCATGAAGGGGGCGTCGCCCCAGATGTAGAAGCGACCCTGCGACTTCACCACCGCGCCGGCCGGCGGATTGATGATTGAATCACGCACGCCCGGCGGCGGCTCGGTCGGCGTCACCACCGTCGTCTCTTGCGCGAACGCTTGATTGGAAAGAGCGAATAGGCCGGGCAGCGCGACGATGGCCGCGAGCTTCTGCTTCGTCATGACAAGAACACCGCATCCCGATTTCGGAAGCCCGGGTTCGTCGCATGGAGATGGGGCAAAGTTTTGACAGCGGACGTTTACGAGTATGGCTAAGTTACAGGCGGAACTCGCCTTTCGGCGCGTCACAACCTATGCGGCGCGCCGTTGCGTCTCCGCAGCCGCTCCTCTACTTTCGTTTCGCATTTTGCCGTTCCAGCTCCTACTTTCTTTCGTCCCATGGATTTCCGCAAAGACATCATCGAGGCGATCGGTCATACGCCTCTCATTCAACTCTGGCGCGCGTCGGAGGCGACGGGCTGCAACATTCTCGGCAAGGCCGAGTTCATGAACCCCGGCCAGTCGGTGAAGGACCGGCCCGGGCGGCAAATGATCTTGGAGGCGGAGAAGCGCGGCGAGTTAAAACCCGGCGGCCTCGTGGTGGAGGCAACCGCCGGCAATACCGGCATCGGGCTTGCGCTCGTCGCCAATGCGCGCGGCTACCGCACGATCATCGTCATCCCCGAGACGCAGAGCCAGGAAAAAAAGGACATGCTGCGGCTCTGCGGCGCCGAGCTCGTGGAAGTGCCCGCCCTTCCCTATTCGAACCCGAACAACTACCAGCACGTCGGACGGCGGCTCGCCGACAAGCTCCGCGCCAGCGAAAAGAACGGCGTCTTGTTCGCCGACCAATGGAACAATCTCGACAATCGCAAGGCGCACTACGTTTCGACCGGCCCCGAGATCTGGGCGCAGACCGAAGGCAAGGTCGACGCCTTCATCTGCTCGATCGGCACCGGCGGCACGCTCGCGGGCATCACCCAATATCTGCGCGAAAAAAAGAAAGATGTCGTGATCGGCTGCGCCGACCCGGAGGGCGCGGCGATGTACAATCTCTTCGCGCATGGCGAAGCAAAGGCGACCCCGGGGGATTCCATCACCGAGGGCATCGGCCTCGGCCGCGTGACGCCCATCGTCAAGGATCTCAAGGTCGACAAACCTTACGTGATCCCCGACAAGGAAGCGGTGCAGGCGGTCTTCGACCTCCTCGAACACGAGGGGCTCTGCATGGGCGGCTCGACCGGCATCAATGTCGCCGGCGCGATCCGGCTCGCGAAGGAGCTGGGCCCCGGCCACACCATCGTCACGATCCTCGCCGACTACGGCTCGCGCTATCAGTCAAAGCTCTTCAATCCCGCTTTTCTGCGCGAAAAAAAGCTGCCGGTACCGGAGTGGCTCGCCGGCAAGGCGAAGCCAAAGCTGCCGAATGTGATGAAGTGAGCCGGCTACTGGGTGGAGAAGTTACGCTGCAAGCGGATTATCGCCGACCAATTGTTTTGATCGACGATAACCGGGCCGCCCAGGTTGAAGTTGTTGCGGCCGTAGTTGGTGTACGTTACCTCGATCCCGAAGCTGCAATGCGGCGACACCGGCTGATCCCATAGCGCGCCGATTGCAAGACCAGAGATCGAATGGTTGTCGGTGAAGGCGCCGCCGCTCACCCGCGCCTCGCCCCATCGCTCGCCGACGACAAGCGAGAGCGAGGGCGGCGCGATATTCGGCGTGTTGGTCGTGCGCGGAAGCTGAATGCCGGCGATCCCTAACACGTCGTAGTATGAGCGCAACTTGTAGGAATGCAGAAGACTATTCCCCGCCCAGATGGTGCTGTCGCTAACGTCGGCTTTGTTCCAACTGCCTTCGACACCGAAAACGAAACCGTTCGGCGTATAGAACAGGGCTTGGCCGCCGGCGCCGACTGACCAGCCTTGCGAGTTGAGGTTGAGGCTAGGCATTACGTCGAAGTCGGATTGGCCCGCGACAAATCCGCCTTGAACGAAGCCGCCGATGCGGAGGCATGTGTCGCTTCCGGGAACATAATAGAAGCCGGCGCCGTAGAGGCTGCAGACTTTTACATATTCGACGGTCGCCGCGGCCGGCGCCGCGAATGCAGCACTCATCAGACCGGAGATAAATGCGAGAGCAAAAATTTTATTGGACGATAGCCCCATGACGGCCTCCCCCCAACTCCCATGCGAAGCGTTTCACGGCGCCGGAACGGAGGCAATCGAGATTCGTCGATTTCCAACAGGTGTTGCCGTAAAATCGCAAATCAAAAATACGCCGCTATATCAAATATCTCGGGTCGATCGTTAAAGTATCGCGGCGATCGTCAAGCGGCTTGCTCGTCTCGGCCGAGTGGCTCGGCAGCCAGATGAAGGCAAAAACGACCGAGCGTGATGGTGTAAAGTCGCCGAGGGCGATTCCGAAGGAAGCAGAGAGGATTTCCGAATGCCGAGGGCAAAGCTCCTCCCGATTTCTATAATCACGGCCGCGGTTATCGCTTGGCCTGCGAATTCCGGCGCGCAGCCGGTGCCGTCCAAGATGAAGGACTGCCTCTTGATCGAAGACGGCTACAAGGAGCGCCTCGACTGTTACGACGCGGTGATCGCGCCCCAGCCGCGGCCCGGCGCAAAAAAAGGGAAGGTCGTTGCAGACTGCCGGTACCTGAAAGAAGAAGACGAGCGGCTCGCTTGCTATAACAGCTTCGTCGCTGTGCAGACGAAACCGCCATCCACCGGCAAATCCATGGGGGCGGCCAAGAAGATGCCGCCGCCGCAATGAAATGAAGCTCTCCTCGAGCGAGCCGCAACCAAGGGCACCGTATGAGCAAGCCTTTCCCCGCTAAAAGCCGCTGGCTCGTCTCGACTGATTGGCTCGCGGAGCACTTGCACGACCCTAACCTCGTAGTCGTCGACGGCTCCTGGTATCTGCCGCCGGAAAACCGCGACGGCTTCGAGGAATATCTCGCTGCTCACATTCCGGGCGCGGTGTTTTTCGACATCGACGAGATCGCCGATCACAGCCGCGGCTTGCCGCACATGCTGCCGCCGCCGCATGTGTTTGAGCTGCACATGACGCGGCTCGGGATCGGCAACGACGTGCAGGTCGTTGTCTATGACGGCGCCGGTCTCTTCTCGGCGCCGCGCGTGTGGTGGACTTTCCGCGTCTTCGGCATGGAAAACGCCTTCATTCTCGACGGCGGATTCCCGAAGTGGCGCGCGGAGAAAAGGCCGGTCGAAGCCGGCATGGTGGCGCGCGAGCCTTCACACTTCGCCGCGAATTTCAACGAGGCGCTGGTCGCCGACCTCGATCGCGTGAAGAAAACGCTCGTCGACCGCTCGGCGCAAGTGTTGGATTCGCGTTCGGCCGCGCGCTTTCGTGGCGAGGCGCCGGAGCCGCGGCCGGGCGTGCGCTCCGGCCACATGCCGGGCAGCGTGAACGTGCCCTACACCATGGTCGTAGATCAGGGGCGGCTCGCGGGCGCCGACACGATCCGCAAAGCGCTCGCCGAGGGCGGCGTCGATCCCGACAAACCCGTGATCACGAGCTGCGGCTCGGGCGTGAACGCGGCGATCATGTGGCTCGCGCTCGATTCGATCGGCAAACCGCCGCAAGCGCTTTATGACGGCTCGTGGACCGAATGGGGCGCGAACGAGGATCTGCCGGTTGCAACCGGGCCAAAATGAGCGAACGCCCACCGCGCGCGTGCCTTGGTTTTGGCCTTTGTGACAAAACAAAAAATTGATCGCCCGGCGCCCCCGCAGCGCCGCCGGTTAACGATGCGCTAACCGCAACCGATCAATCTTGGCGGGCATTTTCCCGACGGCCGCTCTTTCATTTCCGCCACCCATGGAACTCCCGAACCCGTTCAACGCCGGTCCCGCTCGCGGCAAGGACATGATCGGCTTTAGCCGCAGCCTAGCGTGGCGGCTGGCGTTGCCGGTACCGCTGATCCTGATCATCGCGATCGCGCTCACCTGGCTGATCGTGCCGCGCATCGTCGAAAGCATGGCGACGAACGACGCCTACCTTGCCAACCAGCAGGTCGCCTCGGAGTTCAAGACGATCCGCACCTATTACACCGAGAATGTCGTGAGCAAGGTGCTCAAGGGAAGCTCGCTCAAGGCTTCCTACGATCACAAGACCAACGAGGGCGCGATCCCGCTGCCGGCGACGCTCCTGCACGACCTCAGCGGATTGCTTGCCGACAAGGACACCCGGATCCAGCTCTTCAGTCAGTATCCCTTCCCCGACCGCAAGGACCGCAAGCTTGACGATTTCCAGCGCGAGGCATGGGCGTATCTCAACGCCAATCCCGCGGCGACCTTTTCCCGCCTCGAAGTCATCGACGGCAAGCACGTCGCGCGTGTTGCGATTGCTGACAAGATGTCGAGCGAGGCTTGCGTCAATTGCCATAACTCCGACCCGCGCTCGCCGAAGACCGACTGGAAAGTCGGCGACGTCCGCGGTGTCTTGGAGGTTTCGTCGGTTATCGATCAGCAGCTTGCCCACGGCGCCACCCTCAGCAATCTGATGGTCGGCGGCGCCGGCGTCGTCGGCCTTGCGTTGCTCGCGATCACGTTCTGGCTTACGCGCGGCATCACCCGGCCGATGAGCGGCATGGTCCGGGCCATGCGCCAGCTCGCCGCCGGAAATTTCGACGTCATGCTGCCCGGACGCGGGCGCAGGGACGAACTCGGCGCGATGGCCGAAGCTGTCGAGCTATTCAAGGCCAAGGCACTTGAGCGCGCGCGGCGGGAGGCTGAGGAGAAGGAAGCGAAGAAAGAAGCGAACGCCGCGGAACGCCGGGCCGAGATGCAGCGGCTTGCGAGCGGCTTCGAGACCGCGGTCGGCAGCATCGTCACGGCCGTTTCGCAATCGGCACGCGAACTCGAGGCTGCCGCGGGCACGCTCACCAACAACGCCGAGACTACGCGCCATCTTTCGTCCGTGGTTACGACAGCCTCGAGCGAGGCATCGGACAATGTTCGCTCGGTCGCAGAGGCCGCGCATGAACTCGCAAGTTCAGTGGCGGAAATCCGCCACCGTGCGAGCGAGTCAAGCCGCATCGCCAATGACGCCGTGCTGCAAGCGGGGAAAACCGATGCACGGATCACCGAACTCTCCGCCGCAGCCACGCGCATCGGCAATGTCGTCAACCTGATCATGGATATCGCGCAGCAAACCAATTTGCTCGCACTCAACGCCACCATCGAAGCGGCGCGCGCGGGCGACGCCGGCCGCGGCTTTTCCGTTGTCGCCTCGGAAGTGAAAACGCTCGCGACGCAAACGGCAAAGGCGACCGACGAGATCGCGACGCAAATCGCGGAGATGCAGGGGGCGACGCAGGAATCGGTGAATTCGATCAAGGAAATCGTTTCCACCATTGCCCGTATTTCGGAGACAGCCGCGGCGATTTCCGCCGCGGTCGAGGCGCAGAGCGCGAGCGCGCACGATATCGGCCGCAACGTCGAGAATGCCGCCAACAGCGCCGTGCAGGTGGCGGCCAATATCGCCAACGTGAACCGGGCGGCGAGCGAAACTGGTACCGCCTCGGACAGCGTGCTTACTTCCGCCAAGACGCTTTCAACCGAAGGAAGCAAGTTCAGGCTCGCGGTGGAAAAATTCCTGGCCACTGTCCGCGCCGCCTAAGAACAGCGCCGGGGGACTACGATGCGCGCGGCGCGAGAAAGGCCGGTGGCGGCAGGGTCCAATAGGACCTAGTCTCGGGGCGGGAGGATGCGATGATCTTCCGCCAGCTCTTCGACAGCCCATCCGGCACCTATACTTATCTCCTCGCGAGCCGCCGCGGCGGGGAAGCGCTGATTATTGATCCGGTGCTGGACAAGGTCGATCGCTATCTGCAGCTGATCGCCGAGCTCGAGCTCAACCTCGTGAAAGCCGTCGATACGCATCTGCATGCCGATCATGTGACCGGCCTCGGCGCGCTCCGCGACCACACCCATTGCATTACGGTGATGGGCGAGATGAGCAATGTCGATGTGGTATCGCTGCGCGTGGCCGAAGGCGACAAGCTCAAGGTCGAGGGTGTTTCGCTCGACGTGCTCTATACGCCCGGCCATACCGACGACTCCTACAGTTTTTTGATGGGCGACCGCGTGTTTACCGGCGACACGCTTCTCATCCGCGGCACCGGGCGCACCGATTTCCAGAACGGGAATGCGCGGGCGCAATATGATTCAATCTTCGGAAAACTATTGAAGCTGCCGGAAGAGACGCTCGTCTTTCCCGCCCACGATTACAAAGGCGAGACGGTCTCCACCATCGGGGAGGAGAAACGCTTCAATCCGCGCCTGCAGGTGAAATCGGTCGACGAGTATGCCGATCTCATGGGCAAGCTGAACTTGCCCAATCCAAAAATGATGGACGTGGCGGTGCCGGCCAACCTCCATGTCGGCCTCCACCAGGAGGAAATCGCGCGGCGCGGCTGGGCGCTTTCGCCGGCGCAGGCAATGAAACTGCTGGCGCGGCCGGAGATTGCGCTCATCGATCTCCGCGAGGCAGGCGAGCGCGAGAAGCACGGTGCGATTCCCGGCTCACTGCACGCACCGTATGCGGAGCTTGCGCGCAACGTGCAGCCCGGCGGCAAGCTGCATGCGCTCGCGCGAAATAGCGACAAGCGGATCATCTTCTACTGCGCCTTCGGCGAGCGCTCGGCAATGGCGGTGCAGGCCGCGCAGGACGCGGGGCTGCTTACCGCCTGCCACATCGCCGGCGGGCTCGACGCCTGGAAGAGGGCGGCAGGACCGATCGAGAAATAAATCCGGGCTAGCGGATCAATGCGGCGGACAAACTTGCGTCCACTTTTTCGAAAAGCGGGAGTGAACGTAATAGCCGCCGGGACAGGTGGGCGGACCCCAGTCCTTGGCAAAATCCGGCACCGGATCCGTATAATTTTCCGTCCAGAAGCAATGCCGTTTGCCGCATTTCCAGGCGGCTGCTTCGGATTGCTGTGCGCTCAAACCGACGAAAAAGAGTCCAAGGGCTGCGAGCATCAATGCTTTCCGCACGATTTCCTCCGCTATGTTCTTGATCGCCCGATCCTAAGCGAGCTGCTATTCGAATACCATCGAGCAGCGCACAAATTTTTACGATTTAAGGAAGCGTCATGCACTTCCTGATAAAACGCACCCGCTTCATCCAATGCAGGTTTTGCTCTCGGGCTTGCTTGCGACACTCGTTTCGCTTGCGATCACGCGCTTCGATCGTCTCCTGGGTGCGTTGATCCCAAGCCTCGCTACGCTTCTGTCTCTGCGCTTCGGCGTTCTCCAGAGCTTTCCGCCTTGCCGCCACGGATTCTTTCATCGTTTTCGGAGCGTCGGAAACATTCGTGGGCGCGGTTTGTTGAGCGAATACGGTGCAGCCGCCGCAAAAACAAAAGGCAATGGCGAACGCAACGCCAACCGATAGCAGGAAATACGACGGTCTCGCTTGCATCGCCGTTCGGGCCTCTTCAATGCAAAATCTGCGACAGAAACAGCTTCGTCCGCTCATGCTGCGGATGGGCGAAGAACTCGTTCGGTTCGTTCATTTCGATGATCTGGCCTGCGTCCATGAAAATGACGCGGTTCGCGACCTGGCGCGCGAAGCCCATCTCGTGGGTGACGCAGAGCATGGTCATGCCGTCATGGGCGAGTTGCACCATGGTGTCGAGCACTTCCTTCACCATCTCGGGGTCAAGCGCCGAGGTCGGCTCGTCGAAGAGCATGATCTTGGGATTCATGCAGAGAGCGCGCGCGATCGCCACGCGCTGCTGCTGCCCACCCGATAGCTGGCCGGGATATTTATTTGCCTGCTCCGGGATCTTCACGCGCGTGAGATACACCATCGCGCGCTCCTCGGCTTCTTTCTTCGGCATCTTGCGCACCCAGATCGGCGCGAGCGTAAGGTTTTCCATAATGGTCAAATGCGGAAACAGGTTGAAATGCTGGAACACCATGCCGACTTCGCGGCGGACTTCGTCGATTTTCTTCAGGTCGGCGGTGAGTTCGACGCCATCGACGACGATCTTGCCCGATTGATGCTCCTCCAGCCGGTTGATGCAGCGGATCATCGTCGACTTGCCGGAGCCTGACGGCCCGCAAATCACGATGCGCTCGCCGCGGGCGACCGAAAGGTTGATGTCGCGAAGCACGTGAAAATCGCCGTACCACTTGTTGACGTTGGTCATTTCGACCGCGGCGGAATTTTCAACCATTCCTGTTCTCCTTAGTGACGCTTGCCGGCGGAAAGCCGCCGCTCGACGAACTGCGAATAGCGCGACATGCCGAAGCAAAAGATGAAATAGACGGCGGCGCCAAAGGCAAAGCCCGTGAACAGCGTCGTCGATGTTGACCAATTCGGATCGGTGAAGGAGGCGCGTAGCTGACCGAGCAAATCAAAGATCGCGACGATCAAGACGAGCGTCGTGTCCTTGAAGAGACCGATGAAGGTGTTGACGATGCCGGGAATGACGAGGGTCAGCGCCTGCGGCAGCACCACCTGTCCCATGGTCTGCCAGTAGCCCAAGCCCAGCGCTGCGGCGCCTTCATATTGGCCCTTCGGGATCGCCTGCAGGCCGCCGCGCACGACTTCCGCCATGTAGGCGGCGGCGAACAGCGCCACGCCAATCAGCGCTCGCAGGAGGCCGTTGATCTGAAGCCCGCCCGGCAAAAACAGCGGCAGCATGTAGGTCGCAAAGAACAGCACCGTGATCAGCGGCACCCCGCGCCAGAACTCGATGAAAACGATCGAGAAGACTTTCACCGCCGGCAGTTCGGAGCGGCGGCCGAGGGCGAGCAGAATGCCGAGCGGGAGCGATACTACGATGCCGGTGACGGCGACGACGAGGGTGACGAGAAGCCCGCCCCAGGCGGGGGTTTCGACCGGCACCAGGCCGAAATCAAAATCGCAGGCGAGAATCACAAGCGCAAGGAGAAAGAGCAGCAGCGTCGCCATCCGCGCCACCGCGCGCGGGTTGCCTCCTAAAAAATGGACGATTGCTGCCGCCAACGAAACAATCATCACGGACGAAATGAGATAATCGAGCCAGAAACTCGCCGTGAGCCCCATGATTTCCCAGGGCCCGATGAAATACGCGAACGGCACGATCCGTCCGATAATGAACTGGAAGAGGCTGAAATTCCCGCCGGTCAGCAATACGAAGGCGACGATCGGGAAAACGCCGAAAAACAAAATGGCATTCAACCGCTTGAACGGTGCGCGCGGAATGAGGAGTGGCGCGAGCAAAAGTGCGCCAAGCGCGAAGACGGCGTTCGGCCGCCAGCGCTCGGCAATCGGGTAGAAGCCGTAGATGAATTGGCCGAACTTCGCCCTGACGAAGGGCCAGCAGGCGCCGCTCGCATTCACGCAGGCCTCGCGGTTGTCGCCGGTCCAAACCGCGTCGATGAATAAAAAGCGTATGAGCGGCGGCACCACGAGCAGGATCAAAAGAATGCTCGTGATCGTCATCGCGATATTGAACGGGGTGGAGAACAGGCTCTCGCGCGCCCAGCCGATGAAGCCGCGTTGCGAAGGCGGCGGCAGGCTCGCCGCCGCGAGCTCGCGCCGTACAAAGGTGCCGGTTGCGGCCGCGATATCGCTCATCGCTCCACCAGCGCCACGCGGCGGTTGTAGAAATTCATCAGCCCCGAGGTGATCAGCGAAATCGCAAGATACACGGCCATGGTGACCGCGATGATCTCGATCGCCTGCCCGGTCTGGTTCAGCGTCGTGCCCGCGAACAGCGCGAAGAAGTCGGGATAGCCGATGGCGACCGCAAGCGAGGAGTTTTTGGTGAGATTGAGATATTGGCTGGTGAGGGGCGGAATAATGACACGCAGCGCCTGCGGCACCACCACAAGCCGTAGCGCCAAGCTCGGCGACAGACCAAGCGAATAGGCGGCTTCGGTCTGGCCCTTGTTCACGGCAAGGATGCCGGCCCGCACGATCTCGGCGATGAAAGCCGCGGTGTAGGTCGAAAGCGCCAGCAGAAGCGCAATCAATTCGGGAATAATGCGGAGGCCGGTGGCGAAATTCAGCCCCTTCAATTCGGGTAAGTCGAAGCGGATTGGCGCGCCGAGCACGATATAGGTGAGAAGCGGCAGGCCGAAGATCAGCGCCAGCGCCACGCGCCCCGTCGGAAAAACTTGACCCGTCCGCATCTGGCGGGCACGCGCCCAATAGCGAATGACGATTGCCGCGACGAGGCCCACAAGGAAAGCAATTCCGACGGTGCCGCTCCCTTCATTGAAGATCGGCTCCGGCACGACAAGGCCGCGATTGTTGGCAAAGACGAGACCGAGGAACGAAAAGCTCTGACGCGGCGGCGGCAGCGTCGCGAGCACGGCGAGATACCAGAACAGGATCTGGAACAAGAGCGGCTGGTTGCGGATCACCTCGACATAGACTGCCGCAAGCTTGGCGAGCAGCCAGTTCTTCGAAAGCCGCGCGATGCCGATGAGAAATCCGAGTATCGTCGCGAACACGATGCCGAGGCCGGCCACAAGCAACGTGTTGAGCAAGCCGACGACGAAGGCGCGGCCATAAGTCGAGGTCTCGCTATAAGGGATCAATGCCTGCGAGACGCCGAAGCCGGCGGTCCCGTTCAGAAATCCGAAGCCGGTCGCGATGTGCTGCGCCGCGAGGTTGGCGCGCGCATTCTCGAAGAAATAGAGGCCTGCGCCGATGACGAGAACAAGCAGGGCCGCCTGGATCAAGATCGAGCGGGCAAGCGGATTGGTGAGGAGCGAACCTCGCTCCGGTGGCGCGCGCTCTGCGATATCGGCCATCCGCCTCGCCTCCTAAAGCGGTGAAACCCGCCGCCGGCGTTCTCGCGCAGCCGGCGGCGCTTATGTCTTCAGCGGATCGGCGGCGCGTATTGGAGGCCGCCTTTCGACCATAGCTTGTTGAGGCCGCGCTCGATCTTGAGCGGCGAGCCGGTACCGACGTCGCGCTCGAACATCTCGCCGTAATTGCCGACCGCCTTGACGATGCGCACGACCCAATCGTTGGTAAGGCCGAGGCTCTCGCCGGCGGAGCCTTCGACGCCAAGCATGCGGCGCACTTCGGGGCTTGTCGCCTTCAGCATTTCATCGACATTCGCCTTGGTGATGCCGAGATCCTCGGCGTTGACGAGCGCGAACAGCGTCCACTTCACAACGTCGAACCACTGGTCATCGCCATGGCGGACGACCGGTCCGAACGGCTCCTTGGAAATGATCTCGGGTAGAATCATATGGTCGTCGGGTGCGGCAAGCTTGAGCCTCTGCGCGTAGAGCTGGGAGGCGTCGGTGGTGAACACGTCGCAGCGGCCCGACTCGTAGGATTTCAGCGTTTCGTCGGCGGTCGCGAAGGCGACGATCTCGTACTTCATTTTGTTGTTGCGAAAGTAGTCGGCGATGTTGAGCTCGGTGGTGGTGCCGGTCTGGGTGCAGATCGAGGCGCCGGAAAGCTCGAGCGCCGAATTCACCTTCATCGATTTCTTCACCATCAGCGCCTGGCCGTCGTAATAGCTGATGCCCGCGAAGTTGAGGCCCATCTTGGTATCGCGCTCGAGCGTCCAGGTGGTGTTGCGCGAAAGGAGATCCACTTCGCCCGACTGCAACGCCGTGAAGCGATCTTTGGTGGAGAGCGGCGTGAATTTCACCTTTTGCGGATCATTGAAGATCGCGGCCGCGAGCGCCCGGCAGAAATCGACGTCGAGGCCGGTCCAATTGCCTTTATCGTCGGGGCTGGAAAATCCGGTGATGCCCTGGCTCACCCCGCATTGGACAAAGCCCTTGCTCTTGACCTGATCGAGGGTTCCGGCCGAGGCCGACGAAGCGAACACGCCGATGCCCGCCGCAAGAACAAATGCCGGTACGAAACGCTTCATGGAACAACCTTTCCTGTTTTGGGCGCGCTGTCGAAGCGCATCGCAATGCGCGGAATTGCGTTCCTCGCGAGTTGCACGCCCCTCCCCTTTACCATCACAGGTCAAGAACGAAGGCGGGTCAAGTGTTTACAGCCACCCGCCTTGACGGAACTGCAATCGGCGGCGGATAGAGGGTGAAGAAGGGCTGGCAATGGCAAAAGGCGGCAAGCACGACGGCAAAGGGCGAAAATTCCACATCGCGACCGAGGTCGTGTCCGCGGGTCGAACACCGTTCGCCTTCGAGGGCTTCGTCAACACGCCGATCTTCCGCGGCTCGACGGTGCTTGCGCCATCGGCCGATCAGTATCTGCACAAGAAGGGCCGCTACACCTATGGCCGGCGCGGCACGCCGACAACGACGGCGCTCGAAGGCGCGCTTACCACGCTCGAAGGCGGCGCCGGCGTCGTGCTGACGCCCTCGGGGCTCTCGGCAATTTCCACCGCCCTGTTATCGGTGCTGCAAAGCGGTGACCATCTTCTCGTCACCGACAGCGCTTATTTTCCGACGCGCCATTTCTGCGACACCGTGTTAAAGAAATTCGGCGTTGAAACGAGCTATTACGATCCGCGCGCGAGTGCTGCGATCGAAAAACTCCTCCAACCGAACACGCGAGCGGTTTTTCTGGAGGCGCCGGGTTCGCTCAGCTTTGAAATGCAGGATGTGCCGGCGATCGCGGAGATCGCGCACGCGCATGGCGCCGCCGTGTTAATGGACAATACCTGGGCCACGCCAGTCTATTTCAAGCCGCACGAATTTGGCGTCGACCTTTCGCTTGCCGCCGGCACCAAATATCTCGGCGGGCATGCCGACGTGAATCTCGGCTGGGTGTCGGGGACAGAGAAATTTTTCCCCGCCCTCAAGGAAGTTCACGGCACGCTCGGCCTTTGTCCTGGCCCGGAGGACGTGTTCTTGTCGCTGCGCGGCCTGCGTACGCTCGCGGTCCGCCTCGAGCGGCACATGGCTTCGGCGCTCACGGTTGCAACCTGGCTCAAGACGCGGCCGGAAGTCTTGCGTGTCTTGCACCCCGCGCTTTCCGACGATCCGGGCCACGCGATCTGGAAGCGCGATTTTGCCGGCGCGTCCGGGCTTTTCAGCTTTGTATTGAAGCCCGACCATTCGGCCAAGGCGGCCGCTGCTTTCGTCGACGCGCTCGAGCTCTTCGGCATCGGCGCCTCATGGGGCGGCTTCGAGAGCCTCGCCATCCCCTTCGACTGCACCAAGATGCGGAGCGCCACGAAATGGGCGCCCGGTGGACCGGCCATCCGGCTCCACATCGGCCTTGAAGATGTCGACGACCTTATCGCCGATCTCGAACGCGGCTTTTCCGCGCTCGCACAGCCCTGACGCGCGCTTTTTGCGGCCCGAAATCGCCGCGCTCGCGCATCACCAGATAGAGATTGCGCAGATACACGAACACGCCGAAGGCCTGGCCCGCGATGAAGACGGGGTCGCGGCGATAGATCGCATAGGCGAGCAACAAGAGGCCCCCGGCGATGGAGAAGAACCAGAAAGCGATCGGGATCACGCTTCTCCCCTCCCGCTCGCTTTCGATCCACTGCACCAGGAAGCGGCCGGTGAACATCAGCTGGGCGACGAAGCCGAGAACCACCCACCAATCGAAATTGGTGACGAATATGTCGATCAGGTAGTTTCCGACCGCCCGTTGCAGATCAATCAGCATCCGAAGGTACCTCCATCACTTCCGGCACGCGGCGGCGGCGCCGGATCAACCAGAACACCCCGGTGAGATCGACGATGCCGATCCACAGCCGGTTCCACATGCCGTAGTGGCTTTTGCCGTGCGCGCGCGCACGATCAACCACCTCGACATAGGCAACGTCATAGCCTTCGCGCTTGACCAGCGCGGGCGTGAAACGATGCAACGCGTCGAAATAGGGCAAAGCGAGATACACCTCACGGCGGAAAGCCTTCAATCCGCAGCCGGTATCGCGGGTGTCGTCGCGCAAGACGGCCGCGCGCACGCCGTTTGCGATCATCGATTGAAAACGCTTGAAGCCGCCCTTGCGCTTGAGGCGCTGGCCGTTGACCAGCGCGACCTTCGACGGTGCGTTCTCAAGCGCGGCAAGAAGCTTCGGAATGAAAGCAGGATCGTTCTGCCCGTCGCCATCGAGCGTCGCCACCAGCGGCGCGCGCGCGGTACGCACACCAGTCCGGATAGCCGCGGATTGCCCGCAGCTTCGCGCGTGCTTGACCTGGCGCAGCCAGGGGCGCGTCTTGCCTAACCTCCTCAGCACACCTTCGGTTTCGTCGGTTGAGCCGTCGTTCACAAAAATTGCCTCGAAGCGGCGGCCCTTCAGCGCCGCCGCGATTTCATCGGCGAGCAAGGGAATGTTCTCGGCTTCGTTGTGGACGGGTACGACGATCGAAACGTTGGGCGCAGGCGAGCTTGCTTCTACGGCCACTCAATTCCTCTCAAAGATTTCTCCGTTGCGGGCGAGAGGCCGCGCCGGAACGCGCCCTCTTAGCGTGGCAAGGACCTCAGCAGCAAGCCTGCCAAGACGGCCGATACTGGGCATGGCCTTCGGCTTGATGGTTCCGTCGAGCGTGACGGCAACGCCGAGCCGGCGCGCGGCAAAGGCACGAACGATCAAGGTCGCGAACACAACGCCGACAATGGCTCCGGCCAGCGCGTCACTGGGATAATGCGCGCGCAAGGCGATGCGCGAGAGGCCGACCATGACCGCGATCACAAAGAACGGAACGCGCAAGCGCGGAAACAGTGCGCCGAGAACAACGGCGGTCGCAAAGGCGATGGTGGTGTGGCCGGACGGAAAGCTCTCCGATGCCGCCTTCCACGCGAGCGGATCAAAGCCCGCGGCGCTGCTGCCGTGAAAAAATTTCGGCCGTGCGCGGCCGATCAACCCCTTGGCCAGCGCCGAGAGCGCGCCTGGAATCGCGACGGCGGAAAAAACCAGGGTCAACTGAACGGCGATCGCGGCAATGGTGGCATGCGCCATACGGCTAAGCGCGAGCCGCTGCGTCGGGAGCAAAAGCAAAATCAGCACGCCCGTGGGCACAAGCAAGTACGCGCCATAACCAAACCGCGTCATCACCTCGGAAAGACCCACGAGCAATTTTTTCGGAGGCATTACCAGCGGGTCGCCATAGAGGAGGAAGAATGCCGTCGCCGCCACCGCCGCAGCCAAGGCGAGGACGAACCAACGGTTAATCAGTGGACGTAACGGAATCGCTCTCGCCGTCTTTCGTTGAAAGAACAGCATCGGCACGCGCTTAGGCGAGAGTTCCATCCCGATCACCCTGAGGAAGGCCGCAGACTAACTTTCGCCGAGCTGAGTGACAAGCAGGTGAAGGGATTCTGACTATACGAACGTATCACTGCGGCTGCTGGAAATCTTTCGGCACAAGCAGAAGATAGCTCACGTATTTCCCATCGGGATAATTAAATCCCGAGACTTCGCCGACGCGCGCATAACTGAGCCCGATTTCGGCGGCGCGATTGGCGAAAGCGCGCTCCTCGCGCCTTTCGACGAATGCCAAGCGGCAGCCTCCGAGGCCGAGAAAATCGGCGGCTCCCGGACCGTAGACGAGCTTTGTATCGGTGCCGGCGAGAAACACCATGCTCGCCTCGTGGAAAGTCGAGGCGAGTAGCGGGTTGGGACAGGGAGATAATTTAATGGCATCGACCAGAAGCGGCGTGATGAACAGCGTACGCGCGCGCGGCAGCGTCGAGTAAGTCGCCCATTCGAGCGCGGCCGAAGCGAGCACGGCGATCGCCAGTGCCCGCTCGGCGCTCTTGCCCACGAGCCAGCGCCAAGCAGCAAAGGAGAGCAAAATCGAAAGGATCGCGAAGAAAATAAAGGTGCGGCCGAACTTTCCGTCAAACTGATAGGCGATGATCACCACCGCCACCACAGTGACCGTAGTTACGATCGGCCAGAACCAGCCGCCGCGAAGGACGTGCCGGTCGGCCTCCACGCCGCGGTCGAGTGCAAGCGCAATCAGAATGGCGGCAGCGGGATAAAGCGGCAGCACATAATGCGGGAGCTTGGTGATGACGAGCTCGAAGACAATCCACGCCGGCACGAACCAGGCGAGCAGAAAGCGGATGGCGGGATCGGCGCGGTTCTTCCAGGCATAGGGTGCGGCCAGCCACGAGAGCTGGGCCGCCGGAAAAAAGGCGAACCAGAACAAAAGGAAGTAATAACCTGGCGGTGCGCCATGACCTTCGGCGCCGTGAGCGAATTTGCCGAAAAAATCGCCGCCCACGGATGCGCCGTAAAAGCTGCCCTCGGTCTTGAACAAGATCGCAATGAACCACGGCAGCGTGAGTACGAGCATCCAGATCACGCCGGGCAGGAACTTCAGTTGCCTGAGCCAAGCCGCTGAGCGGTCAGTAATGACGAGCGTAAGCGCGGTCAAGGCGACAACGCCCGGTATGATCGGCCCCTTCAAAAGGATGGAGGCGCCGATCGCCGTCCAGAAGATCGCCGCCAGCCGCCACTGTCGCTGCGGCGGGATCTGGTCGCGCAAAAGATAAAAGCGCGCGAGCGCCCCCTCGGCCGCAAGCGCCGCAAGCAGAAGCGAGGCATCGATGGTCGCAATCCGCGCCTCGACGCCGAGGATGAGCGATCCCGCCATCGCAAGCGCCGCAAGCAGTGCGTAGCGCCTGCGCACGAAAACAAGCGCCGCCCAATAGGTGAGCAGCACGCTCGACACGGCCGCGATCAACGACGGAATGCGATAGAAGATGATACGCGTGCGCGCGTTCTGGAAGCCGAGCTTTTCCGCGGCCGCGACCGAAGCCGCCTGCAGCCAGTAAATGCCGATCGGCTTGCGGTAGCGCGCGACGTCCTGATAGCGGATGTCGATGAAATCGCCGCTTTCGAACATCTGCTTGGTAGCTTGCGCGTAGCGGCTTTCGTCGCGGTTGGTCGGCGACAGCGAATTGATGCCCGGCAGGAAGCAAATGAGCGAGAATGCGATCAGCGCGAGCGCCGCGCGCCGGTGCGAAACCGTCACGAAGTCGATGAGGGCTTCGAGCCGCCCGGAAAAGTCGATTTTGCGAAGATCGTCGCGCATTTTCGTTTGCCGATGGAAGAAGCAGCCCGCCGCAGTCAGAGCAAGAGGGTGAGATGCCCGCGCAGAAAATTAAATCACGTCAAGGGTCGGCCCCTTCAGTGACCGGCTCGAGCACCGAATCCGCCGGATCGGCGGGGTGATTGTAGGTGACTTTCGGCCTCGCGCCGACAGGGTATTCTTGGCCAGGCCGTTCACATATTTTCCCCCTCTGCTCGCAAGCACGCGCGTATTCTGCAGACGGCAGCAAAGACGGCTGCCGCCAGCCGAACTTTTTCACTCCCATGGCCGAATTCCCGCCGAGCGGCTTGGCCAACCATTCCATCAAGTTATTTCCTCTAATCTCTTGTAAAATCTTGCGAAGAGGCTTCAACCTCGGCCAAATCAAACGTGTTGCGCTTGTGCCACGCTTGGCTCGATCTTTTCGAACAAAAGCGAATAACTCGAAACGGCGGTTGACGAATATAGCCCGTTTACAGAGTATCGATGCACCACAGTATCTCGATAGTTGCAGTGTCGCGTCGCGTTTCCAGCGTTCCTGGGTGACAAAAACATTCGAGTGGCGGGTACCGGGCGGGGCCTAACCATTCGTGGAGGCTATAACTTTGGAGGGCCGGCTTAATCGGCGCGGCGTTTTCTTTAGAAAACTCGCTGCAGCCGACATCGAGTTTTTTGAGCCAAGGGCGGCGGCGGCCATTGGTCGCGGGCCTGCCTTGACGATTAACGCGCCAATCGCCGAGGCAATGCTGCCGAGGGCCGCACAACGGCGCGGTTATTGGAAACTTCGCGGCCGCGAATATCCTGCCGGTCCGCTCGAACCCTTCGACCTGAACCGAGCTGTGGACTGGCAATTGGTGGGGCCGGCCGCCGTAGGCGAGGACGCGGATCCGGTTTCAGCCGGCGATTGGTTCGCCGTTCAATATGAGACTGCGCCCGACGGGGATGTTTCGTTCCTTTGGCGTGTCGCAACACGCGGCGGCGAGCGCCGCCTTTGGCAAAACATCGAGGACGGCGTGAATCGTCATCTCGTCAATCGCATGGCGCATTTCTCGGACGTTCACCCCGAGTTTGATTCAATCGATGCGCTATTGAACGGACCGGCCTCAGTTGAAGAGGAAGAAGTTTCATCAACCGAGCTTCCCGCTGTTCCCGCCGAACACAGCTTCGTGCCCTCGACTGATACGGAGGTAAACGAAACAACGCTGCGCATGAGCGACGGGGCCATACTGCAATATCAATATTACGTGCCTCGGGTTCCGGTAACAGCGCCGCGCCCCGCGCCCGTGCCATTTTTCGAGGAGGCCGCGCGCGCGGCCGAGGAAAGCGAAGCTCCGCTGCCCGCGATTGAGTCGATACTCAATCTCGGTAAAACACTTCAGCCAATCCTGATCCAGGAAATTCCGGTTTTTTCGCTGAAGGCGCCATCCGCCCGTTCGCAAACCACGCCCTCTTCGGCGCCGCCAATCATCTCCAAGCGCAAGGGTCCGCGGCTATGGGCGGCAAGCACCGGCGCGGTCGCCCTTCTTTTGCTAGCCGGCCTAAGCGTAAAGAATGGAACGGAAATCAGCGTTTTCGCCTGCCAAAGCTTCGGCCTTTATTGCCTGGAAAAGCACGTTGCGAAAGAAACCGTTGCCGTTCCGCCATCCCCCTCGCCGATTGCCGACGACCCGATCCAGACGGCAAGCATTCCCGCCCCGGCGCCGCCTCAACCCCTGAATGGCGCCACGACGGACGAAAAGGCCGGAGCTGCCGCCTACAATCCGGATGAGGTTGTCTGGCGCTTCCTCAAGGACACACGCAATTCCGAGCAGCTAAAGAATTTTCTTTCGCAGTTTCCCGCGAGTTCTTATCGGCCGCTCGCCGAGGCTCGGCTTGCGGCGCTTGAGCCGAACCTTACCGAATGCGACCTATTCGCCGCGCATCCTATGGATCAACTTAAAAACCCCGATGTAAGAGGCGTCAATATTCTATCCCTCAACGCACTGCTCGCCGTCCAAGCTTGCGAGCGCGCCGTGACTGAACATCCCGAAGCGTTGCGCTTTCCGTTGCAACTAGGCCGCAGCTACGAGAAGGTCAAACGCTACGACGACGCGCATCGCTGGTACGCCAAGGCCGCAGAATGGGGCGATGCGCAGGCAATGCACAATCTCGGTTTTCAATATGCCACTGGCATCGGTGCGAATCGCGACTACGTCGAGGCGCGTAAATGGTTTGCCAAAGCCGCGGCACTCGGGAACCCTCCGGCCATGACGCATTTGGGCCAGCTCTACGCAAACGGACTGGGCAGTTCACGTGACTACACGGAGGCGAGGCACTGGTTCGAGCAGGCGGCGGATCGAGGCGTCCCGCTGGCGATGTCTTCCCTTGGCGAGCTTTATGAAAAAGGCCTCGGCGTAAGGCGCGACTATTCCGAGGCGCGGCGTTGGTATCAGAAGGCCGCCCAGCTCGGCTCGGCGAGCGCGATGTACAATCTCGGGCTGCTCTACGAAAACGGATATGGAGGCCCGCGCGACCACACCGAGGCGCGCAAATGGTTCGCCAAGGCCGCCGATATCGGGAATGACGATGCCAGGCAGTCGCTTGCCCGCATAAAGCGTTAGTGGCTTGGGCCTTGGCGGAAAGCGCCGCCAGGGCCATTCCCGCGAATCCAGCGTCTGAATAGGCCCCTATCGAGGGTCTTCGGCATTCCTCCTCGATAAGCAGACCCTTGAAAGCAATGTTAAAAACCGACACTCTGCCCTCTGAAGTCCATCGGGGGTATGCGATCGGCGTCAAACTCGGGCTTTCCAGACGGGTGCCATTTGGGTTCCCGCCATCCCGAGAATGCCGGGGCAGCATTCTGGAGTCGTTGTTATGAAGCCAGCGGTACTCATCGTCGGCGCCGACAAGGGCGGCGTCGGCAAAACCACGATCACGCGCACGATTCTCGATTATATCGCGTCGAAGAACACGCTCGCGCGCGCGTTCGACTCCGAGTTCCCGCGCGGCACGTTGAAGCGCTTTCATCCCGAGGTCACCGAGATCGTCGAGGTAACCGCGGCACCGGACCAGATGAAAATGCTCGACACACTAACAACGAGCGAAATCAAGATCAGCCTGATCGATATTCGCGCCGGGCTTCTGTCCCGCACGCTCAAAGCCTTCACCGACGTCGGCTTTTTCGATGCTGTGCGCGACGGCGAGTTCAACTTTCTTCTGTTTCACGTGCTTGGCCCCTCGATCGCCTCGCTCGACGAAATCAACGAGGTGATGCCCTATACCGGCGGGCGGAACTATTTCGCGGTGAAAAACTTCGTCAACGAAACGAGCTTCTTTGAGTGGGATCCCGCGATTTATGAGAGTTATTTCAAAAAAGCGAGAGGCGCCGTCGAAATCAACATTCCGAAACTAAATGAGATGGCCTACGAGCAGGTTGAGCTTGCGGGCGTGCCGTTCGCCACCTTCGCCCGCAACAAGAACTCGCAAGGGAATAACGCCAATTACTCGCTCGTGTTGCGCGGCTACGTACGGACCTGGCTCAATCAGATTTTCGGCGAGTATGACCGTGTCGGCCTTATCGATCGGCTGACCGACCGGGTGCCTGTCTGAATTTCCGCTGCAGAGGCGGTGGAGGGACCGGATCCAAGCGTGTACCGTGAGGCGTGAGCGGCGATGAAGAGCTATACCTACATCGTCGCCTCGTTGCACGGACGGACTGGTAAAACCCTTTTGGCGCGGCTATTTGCCGACCACGCGCTGTTCACAGGCCAGCATCCCGAGATTTTTGATACCGATGCCGCCGACCGGAAACTGGCCGCCTGCTTTCCCGGCCGCGCCGTCGTTACCGATCTTGATCGCGTTACCGATCAGATGAAGCTCTTCGACACTTTGACCGCCCCCGCCGCGGTGCCTCGCGTCGTCGACGTCATGTACCGGGTCTTCCACAAATTCTTCCGTCTCGCGCAAGAAATCGGCTACGTGGAGGAAGCGCACAGACATGAAATCGAGCCGGTGATCGTCTATATCCCCGACCGTGAGGCCGCGAGCTATGAGCAAGGCCGGCTCCTTCGCGATCATTTCAAGCAATGTCATTTTATCGTTGTCGAAAACGCCCTCCTCGGCAAGCCGGACAAGCACGTGCAGCAGAGCGAACACTACAAGGCGCTCATGGCGCACGAACTCAATCTCTACATGCCGCTACTCGACCCGATGTTCGCGAGTGTGGTTGACGATCCAAAACTTTCGCTGAGCGAATTCATGAGCAATTCGCCGGTTCAACGGCCGCCGGGCGAGCTATCCCTCGCGTATCTTTCGCTGGAAGCGCGCGCCTCGATCCAGGTCTGGTTGAATGAAATGTTCAACGAGATTCGGCGGTTGAGCGATGTCATCAAGCTGCGCGCAGATCTTTCGTTCAAGCGGCCGCTATAGGATTTCGCCGCTCCTTCAATCATCATCGGGAATTCGCATGCGGCTATCAGTTGCCATTTCCGGATGCTTGCTCTGCATCGCTCGCCGATGCTCATCGGAAAGCCGGTTCCAGTAGTTGGGCAACTGCGCCTTCGCGTCTTCCCATTCCTTGATCAATTCCCGCAATTGTTCGCGTGTTGGCCAGTCTTCGTGGAGCGACGCGAGGGCCTTTTGCGGATTGCATCGCAGGAGTTCGGCGACATGGCCGACGCGGCCGGAAACGAAACGAAGCCGTCCCGTAAGCCGCTGAACTTGATCAAATTTGTCGAGGTATTCCTCGGCCTCTGCGCCCAGTATCCAGCTCTTGTAGTCAACTCGGTTTGACATTGGCAGCCGCCCCCGTTTCGCGTAAGCTGAAAGCTCGCGACAGAGCGGCGTGGGCACGCCAAAGGTTTTGATCGGCTCGGATGGCAGTCCGGGCCGATTGCATTTTCAATATACCGCGTTTTTATCGGAGCGGAAACGCCCGGCCTATTCGAGCCGGGCGAGTTGCCGCACGCCGGCGCCGCCGGCCGCGGTCTTGAACAAAGTATTCATCGCCGTATCCAACTCGCCGGTGCGGCCTTCGAGCGCGCGCGAGAAGTCGAGCACTGCTTTCGCCGCTTCCTGGGTGCGGCGGATGGTTTCGCCGACGCTGTCGAGCGCTTCGGCGACCATGCTCGCATTCGCGGCGGCACCCATAGCGCTTTCGGCAATGCTTGCGGTCGCCGCCGATTGCTGGTCGACGGAGCCGGCGACCGCCTCGGCAATCGCGGCGATGTCGGAAATGGTGCGGCCCGCGGACGCGATCTCCTCGACCGAGCGCCGCGTCGCTTCCTGGATCACCCCGATCTGATGGCCGATCTCATCGGTCGCTTTCGAAGTCTGCGTCGCAAGCGCCTTCACTTCCGAGGCCACCACCGCAAAGCCACGGCCGGCTTCGCCCGCGCGTGCGGCCTCGATAGTGGCGTTCAGCGCCAAGAGGTTGGTTTGCGAAGCGATGTCGGAAATGAGACCCACCACCGAGCCGATCTTCTCCACCGCCTCGTGCAACGAACGCATTGTGTCATTGGTGCGCGTTGCACCGGAAACCGCGCCGTGGGCGATTTCGGCGCTGTGCATCGCCTGGCTGTGCACCTCGGCGATCGAGGCCGACATTTCCTCCGTTGCGGCGGCTGTCCGCTCGACGTTCTCAGCCGTTCCCGCCGCCGCCTCGGCCGCCTTGTCAGCCTCGCCGCTGGCGCCCGCGGCAAGCGCGGCGAGATGGTTCGAGGTTTCGCCGAGCGCGGCGACGACGCCGGCGATCGCTTGACGCACGCCCGCGATCGTACGATCGAATTCCTTGATCGCGGCACCAAGCTCGTTGGCACGCGCCTGCGAGCTCTCAAATTCGTGGCGGTTATAACAGGAAACGGCGTTGGCCATGTCGAAGAGGAGCAGACGCAACGCCATGTCGTTCAGCCGTGCCGCCCGCAGCGGGTTGAATCGGTAGCGCCGGGCGGTGATTTCAAAGAATCTCGACAGAAACGCGCGTACTTGCACGCCGCGATTGCGTATGTCCTGCCCCATCGACAATTCCGCCCGCATTCGCGCCTCGGCATCGGCGAGGCAGCGCTCGTCGATCGGTCCGCAAAAGAGCTTGCGGAGATATTCGATCCAGATGCCGGTGCCGCCCTTGAATCCTTTGGTGCGTTCGGGCGCGATTTTCTTGGTCGAAGAGCCGAGCGCGCGGAGCGCCGGATCGATAATCGGCTCCAGCAATGGCCAAATTTCCGCGCGCGCCGCCAAAACCTCGGCGTCGATGGCATAGAATTCGAGGCGTTTCTGGAACTGCGAGGGAGCCGTCATCGGCGCGACAAGCCGTTGCAAACCATTCGGTAGTAAGCCGAAAGACGGTTGACGAGTGCTTAAGCAAAACTAACTTGCGGCAACCGCTGTGCGGAACGACCTTGCAAGACCGCTTAAAAGCGGCGCCAATTACCGGAGCCAAAAGGCCATACGAATGGACCAGCGCGTTAAGCCGGCCGCGAACGCCACGGCCGCCGGGGGGATCATCAGCGGATCGCGCCACATCGCTCCCGCCGAGCTCGAAGCCTCCGTGCGCCGCATGGCGGGAGGTCTCGCCGCGCTCGGCGTCGGCCAGGGCGACTGCGTGGCGATCCTGATGCGGAATGACATCCCGTTCCTGATCGCCTCCTATGGCGCGATCGCGCTCGGCGCCTTCGCGGTGCCGATCAACTGGCACCTGAAATCCGAAGAAATCGGCTACGTGCTCGCCGACAGCGGCGCGAAGGCTTTGGTTGCGCACGCCGACCTTCTGCCCGCAGCGAGTAGCGGAATTCTGCGCGGACTGCCGGTGATCGCGGTCGCAACGCCGCCGGAAATCTGCGCCGCGTACGGCATTGATCCGGCGGCTGGGCGGACGCCCACGGGCATTCCCGAGTTCGAGGCATGGCTCGCCACGCAACCGGCCTATGACGCTCCGCCGGTGCCGCCGACCGTGAGCATGATCTACACCTCCGGCACCACCGGCCATCCCAAGGGCGTCAAGCGCCGCGCGATGAGTCCGGAGCAGCAAAAGGCCATGGACGTTTTGCGCAATCTCGTCTTTGGCCTGAAGCCCGGCTGCCGGACGGCTATCACCGGTCCGCTCTATCATTCGGCGCCCAACGCCTTTGGCTTGCGCGCGGGCCGGATAGCGGAGCGGCTTGTGTTGATGCCGCGCTTCGAGGCGGAGGAAATGCTTGCGCTGATCGAGCGCGAGCGGATCGACACGATGTTCATGGTGCCGACGATGTTCGTGCGGCTGCTGAAACTGCCCGCGGCCGCCCGCAAGCGCTACGACGTCTCCTCGCTCCGCCACGTGATCCACGCCGCCGCCCCCTGCCCGGCCGAGATCAAGCGGGCGATGATCGAATGGTGGGGGCCGGTGATCTACGAATTCTACGGCAGCACGGAGTCGGGCCCGGTGACCTTCGTTTCCTCCGTCGAGGCGCTCAAGAAGCCGGGCACGGTCGGCCGCGTCGCGCCGGGAGCCGAGATCAAGGTTCTCGACGAGGCCGGCCGCGAGCTCCCGCCGGGCGAAATCGGCGAGGTATTTTCGCGCATATCCGCCTATCCTGATTTCACCTATCACAACCATCCGGAGAAGCGGCGCGAGATTGAACGCGAGGGCTTCATCACCTCGGGCGACGTCGGCTATTTCGACCCTGATGGGTATCTTTTCCTATGCGACCGCAAGCGCGACATGGTGATCTCGGGCGGCGTCAACATCTATCCCGCCGAAATCGAGGCGGTGCTGCATGCGATGCCGGGGGTCGCCGATTGCGCCGTGTTCGGCGTGCCGGACGACGAGTATGGCGAGACGCTGATGGCGGTGGTCGAGCCGGTCGCGGGCGCGGCGATCGACATGGCGCAAATCCGCGCGGAGCTTTCGCAAAAGCTCGCCAACTACAAGGTGCCGAAAACGATCGAAACCCGCGCGCAACTGCCCCGCGAGGATTCGGGTAAAATCTTCAAACGCAAGCTGCGCGATCCCTATTGGGAAGCCGCGCGGCGAAAAATCTAGGGGAGCAAGCAATGGATCTCGGAATTGCCGGCCGGAAGGCGATCGTCTGCGCGTCGAGCCGCGGGCTTGGCTATGGCTGCGCGATGGCGCTCGCCGAAGCCGGCTGTGAAGTGGTGGTCAATGGCCGCGACGAAAAGCGGCTCGGCGAAGCCGCGGCGGAGATCGCCAAGGCGGCGAAGGCGAAGATCATTCCGGTGGCCGCCGATGTCGCGACCGCCGCCGGACAGAAAGCGCTGTTCGCCGCCTGCCCCGAGCCCGACATTCTCGTCAACAACAATGCCGGGCCGCCGTTCCGCGACTTCCGCGAACTTGACCGCGCGAAAATCCTCGAAGGCGTCACCGCCAACATGGTGGTGGCGATCGAACTGATCAAACAGGCGATCGACCCGATGGTGGCGAAAAAATTCGGCCGCATCGTCAACATCACCTCGAGCTCGGTGAAAAGCCCGATCGCGGGGCTCGATCTTTCCTCGGGCGCGCGCGCCGGCCTCACCGCGTTTCTCGCGGGCGTGGCGCGCACGGTCGCGGCCTCGAACGTGACGATCAATTTCATCCTGCCGGGCTCGTTCGACACCGATCGGCTGCGCTCCAACCTCGAAGCCAACGCGAAGAAACAGAACATCACGGTCGAACAGTTCAAGCAGATGCGGATGGGCACCATCCCCGCCCGGCGCTTCGGCACGCCCGCGGAATTCGGCGCGGCTTGCGCGTTCCTGTGCTCGGCGCAGGCCGGCTACATCACCGGGCAAAATCTCTTGATCGACGGCGGCGCGTTCGCGAGCGCGTTTTAAATCACCTCTCCCCGCCGCGCGGGGAGAGGAATTAAGCGCCGTATTTCCCGATAATCGAAATCGAGCACACGTTCTGGTGCGGGAAGCCGCCGAGATTGTGGGTGAGCCCCGCGCGCGGCAATTCCTTCCGCTGGCGCTCGCCGGCGCGGCCCTGCATCTGCAAATAAATCTCGTAGATCATGCGCAAGCCCGAGGCGCCGATCGGATGGCCGAAGCATTTCAGCCCGCCGTCGATCTGGCACGGCACGTGGCCTTCCGCGTCGTAGAAACCATCGAGCACATCGTGGATGGCGCGGCCCTCCGGCGAGATGTGCAGATCCTCCATGGTGACGAGCTCGGTCACCGAGAAGCAGTCGTGCACTTCGATGAGGTCGATTTCCTCGCGCGGCTTTTCGATGCCGGCTTCCTGGTAAGCGCGGCGCGAGGCGATGCGGGTGGTCGCGAAGTAGCTGCCGTCCCAGGAATTGTGTTGCGCTTCGAGGCCATTGGACACCGAAAGCTGCAGCGCTTTGATGGCGATCATGTCCTTCTTGCCGAGCGCCTTGGCGACCTCCGGCGAAGCCACGATGGCGCAGGCGGCGCCATCGGAAACGCCGCAGCAATCGTAGAGGCCCAAGGGCTCGGCGATCACTGGCGCGTTCAAGACCGTGTCGATGGTGATCTTGTTCCGTAGGTGCGCTTTCGGATTGCGCGCGCCGTTGTCGTGGCTCTTCACCGAGATATGGGCCATGGCGCGTTTCAGATCCTTGCCGTCAACGCCGTGCTTGGCGGCATAGGCGGCGGCAAGCTGCGCGAAGGAGCCGGGCGCCGAGAGGTTCGGCCACAGCATGTTGTTGAGAACACCGCGCGTCCGCTGCGGCAAGCCGCCATAGCCCGTGTCCTTCAGCTTCTCGACGCCAAGCGCCAACGCGATGTCGGCGGCGCCCGAAGCGACCGCATAGACCGCGCCGCGGAAGGCCTCGGTGCCGCTCGCGCAATAATTCTCGACGCGCGTCACCGGAATGAACGGAAGCCGCAACGCCTGCGCCAAGGGCACGCCGGAATTGCCCACGTGCTGTTCGGCAATGGCGGTCGCGAGCCAGGCGGCGTCGAGCTGCTTCGTCTCGATGCCGGAGTCGGTGAGCGCCTCCTCATAGGCCTCCAGCATCAGATCGTCGGCGTCCATGTCCCAGCGCTCGCCGAACTTCGAGCAGCCCATGCCGAGAATGACGACCTTGTCCTTGATGCCGCGTGCCATGTCAGGTCTCCTTCAGGCTTTGGCGCCCGCGGGCGCCGCTTTCCAGAAATAGCGCCGGAACCCGCGCTGCTGATCGATGTCCTTGATTCTGAACATCATGCGCATCGGCAGGCCGACCGCAAGGTCGCCGGCGTCGACGTCGGTGAAGTCGATCATCACGCGGCCGCCGGCATCGAACTGGATCATGCCGTAGCAGGCGGGGGGATCCGGCGAATAGGTGAGCCGGTCGGCGGTGTAGGAGTTGATCTTGCCGATTTCGTCGGCGAAGGGATGCGGCTCCTGCGTATGCATCGCGTTGCAGTTCGGATTGACGCAGATATTGGTGCGCGGGAATTGCAGCGTGCCGCATTTGGTGCAGCGGCCGCCCATGAAGCTCGTGACCGTTTCGCGATTGCGCCAGAGCGCCGATAAGGGCGTGAGCTTATCGGCTTCCGCGCGCATGCCGCGCTCGAGATTGATCGCGTCATTGAAGGCGAGGAACTTGTTGTAATTGGTTTCTTCCTTGCGGCGCTTGAGGTGGCCTTTCAGCCCCAGGCGCTTCGGCTGTCTCTTGATCGCGTCGGTCACTTCCAAGAGCAATGCGTCGGCGCCCTGACCAAAGCCAACAAGAAGAATGAGATCGGCGGGTTTCGATTCTTCCAGCGCGCCGACCAGCATCAATAGCGGATGCGCCGCGCCCGTCTCGCCGCACACGGCATGGAAATTGTCGCGCACCGCGGCTTCAGGAATGCCCGTGGCCTTGGCCATGGAAGCGGCGACGCGCGGCAATACCGCCGGCATGCAGAAGTGCGTGACCTCGGATGCCTTGCGCTTCGCTTTCTCCAAACATTGCAGAATCGTCGGCGGCACGATTTCGCTGTAGCCGGCGTCCCGGATCCAGCGTTCTTCCCATTGATAATCGAAGGGATTGTCCAGGGAGCGGTAGTGGTCGACGAAGTCGGCGGTGCGCGAGGCGCTCGCCAGGAGCTTCGCGACTGCCTCCCCCTCGCCCACCAAAATCGCCGCGGCGCCGTCGCCAGTGGTCATCTCCACGGGGCTTGCCGAGCGCGCCCGGCGCTGCTCGGCGGCGACGATCAGCGTTTCTTCTTTGCCTGTGAACGCGCTTGCGAGCGCGGAAGTCGCGGCGCGCTGCGAGGCGGCGACGTCTTGCGCGGCGATCTCTGTATTCAGCGCCAGCGCCTCAGCGGCAATGCCCGCATGCAGGCGGTCGAGAAACGGAAACGTCGTCGAGGCGAAACGGATGGCCGCGACCGTGGAGCGGTCCCGTTCGGCCAACGCATCGCGGCCGGCCTCGACCGCCATGGTGACGACATCCTCGTCCCAGTTGCACATGGCGCGCTCGCCCTTGCCCTGCGATTTCAGCGCCGGATTGAACCAGCCGTTGGCGTCCGCAATCGCCTTGCGGGAGAGACGAAGCCGCGGCAGATACGCGCCGAAAGCGAGAATGCCGAACGCCATCAGATTGGATCCCACGAGAAAACATCCGCCGAACGATCGAGCGGATAGAAGGAAGCCTTCAGCGCGGGCATCGCATGGCTCGCGATCGTCTCGCAGGTCCAGCCGTCAGAACGCTGCACCGAGCGGATCGGGCGCGACTGGCTCATCAGGTAGATTTCGTTCATGCGGACGGCGAAAATCTGGCCGGTTACGTCCTTCGCGGCATCGGAGAGAAGATAGACGCAGATTGGCGCGATCTTCTCCGGCCCCATGGCCTGGATTTTGGCCACCCGCTTTTTCTGCTCCTCGGTCTCGGTGGGGATCGTTCCGATCAGCCGGCTCCAGGCGAAGGGCGAGACGCAATTCGAGCGCACGTGATAGCGGCCCATGTCGAGCGCGATCGATTTCGAGAGCCCCACGATGCCGAGCTTGGCGGCGGCGTAATTGGCCTGGCCGAAATTGCCGACGAGGCCCGAGGTCGAGGTGAAATGCACGAAGGCGCCCGACTCCTGCTCGCGGAAATAGCGCGCCGCCGCATGCGCCATGTAGAACGAGCCGAACAGGTGCACCTTCACCACCTGCTCGAAGTCGACGATGCTCATGCGGTGGAAGATGCGGTCGCGCAAAATGCCGGCGTTGTTGACGACGCCGTCGATGCGGCCGAAACGGTCGACCGCGGTCTTGACGATGTTGGCGGCGGCGGCGGGCTCGGCGACGCTGTCGAAATTGGCGACGGCCTCGCCGCCCTTTTTCTTGATTTCGGCCACCACTTCTTCCGCGGGCTTGGCGCTCTCGCCGCCCTCGCCGTCCGCCGCCCCTCCCAGGTCATTCACAACAACCTTGCCGCCCTCCGCGGCGGCGAGCAACGCGATCTCGCGGCCGATGCCGCGCCCGGCGCCGGTGACGACCACGACTTTTCCGTCAAGCGCCTTGGCCACGTAACTCCTCCCGGTCGCGCTGGTTTTTTCGCGCGTTAAGTTGTTGCAAAGGCTGCCACCCGCGCCTGTTAGCGTCAAGGAAGCGACTGTTTTCGCTTGACGAAACGCCGCCCGGTGCGACCATCCCGCGAAACGCCACCGGGAGTAACGCGCCATGAACGTGCAGCCGCTGTTCCGGGAGGACCACGCGCTCTTCCGCGCGAGCGTGAAGCGCTTCATCGAGCGCGAAGTGGCGCCGCATCATGCGCGCTGGGAAAAGGAAGGCGTTGTCAGCCGCGAAGTATGGAGGAAGGCGGGCGAAGCGGGGCTCCTGCTCACCGACATCCCCACCGAATATGGCGGCGGCGGCGCCGATTTCCTCACCGGCGTGATCCTCAACGAAGAGATGACGCGCGGCGTCTATACCGGCCCCGGCTTTCGCGTGCACTCCGACATCTGCGCGCCCTACATTTTGCACTACGGCTCCGAAGAGCAGAAAAAGAAATGGCTGCCGAAAATGGCGCGCGGCGAGACGATCTGCGCCATCGCCATGACCGAGCCCGGCGCGGGCAGCGACCTGCAAGCGATCCGCACCACCGCGCGGCGCGAGGGCGACGAATATGTTATCAACGGCCAGAAGACCTTCATCACCAACGGCCAGCTTTCCGACCTCGTGATCGTGGTGGCCAAGACCGACGCCGCGAAAGGCGCCAAGGGCACGAGCCTGATTTTGGTCGAGCGCGAGCGCGATGGCTTCACGCGCGGCCGCAATCTCGAAAAGCTCGGCATGCACGCGCAGGATACCTCCGAGCTTTTCTTTTCCGACGTGCGTGTGCCGGTGAGCAATCTCCTCGGCGGCGAAGGCCGCGGCTTCGCGCAGTTGATGCAGGAATTGCCGCGCGAGCGGCTGGTGGTGGCGGTCACCGCCGTCGCGCTGATGGAAGCGGCCTATGACTGGACACTTGCCTACACGCGCGAGCGCAAGGTGTTCGGTCAACCCATCGCCGAATTCCAGAACAGCCGCTTCAAGCTCGCGGAAGTAAAGACCGACATCACCGTCGCCCGCACCTTCCTCAATGCGTGCATCGAGAAGCACATGAACGGCGTGCTCGACGTTACCACCGCCGCGATGGCGAAATACTGGCTCACCGATCTCGAAAGCCGCGTGCTCGACACCTGCCTGCAACTGTTCGGCGGCTACGGCTATATGTGGGAATTCCCGATCACGCGCGCCTATGCCGACGCGCGGGTGCACCGCATCTTCGGCGGCTCGAACGAGATCATGAAGGAGCTGATCGCAAGGGCGTTATAGGGTGCCAGATTGGGAATTTATGATTCCGGCGATTTTCAATGCCAGACAACGAGGCTACATCGATGAAAAAGTTGATCCCGCTCGCGGCCACCTGCGCGGCGTGGACGGTTTCACCCGCGGCGCAAGCCGATACCTCGATGACCTGCAAGACAATCAACAAGGACCAGATCGCGGCGCTGTTCGACCGCTGGAACAAGTCGCTCGCGACCCACGAGGCCGCCAAGGTCACCGCCAATTACGCGCCCGACGCGGCGCTGTTGGCGGTGGTTTCGAACGAGCCGCGGACCAGCCCGGCCTCGATCAAGGACTATCCGGAGAAATAGATTCAAGACTTGGCATCCAAGCTATTGAGAAAACTCAAAACTTCGGCATGGTGTTCGATTACCAAAAGCTCCTCGCCTGGCGCTTCGAGGATATCGAGCACGCCTATTCTGTGCGCGACACCATCCTCTATGCGCTCGGACTCGGCTGCGGCAGCGACCCCGTCGACGAAAGCGAGCTTCATTTCGTCTACGAAGAGAAACTCGCGGCCTTGCCGACCATGGCCGTGGTGCTCGGCTATCCCGGCTTCTGGCTGAAGGATCCGCGCACCGGCGTCGACTGGAAAAAAGTGCTGCACGGCGAGCAGGGCGTGATCCTGCACCGGCCGCTGCCTGCTTCCGGCACCGTGATCGGCAAATCGCGCGTCACCGGCATCGTCGACAAGGGCGCGGACAAGGGCTCGCTGATGTTTTCCGAGCGCGATGTCGTGGACAAGAAAACCGGCGCGCTCCTTGCCACGCTGACCTCCACCACCGTGCTCCGCGGCAATGGCGGCTATGGCGGGCCGAACGCGGCGACGCCCGAACCACACAAATTGCCTGAGCGCGCACCCGACATCGTGCTCGATTTGAAGACGCTGCCGCAGGCCGCCCTCATCTATCGCCTTTCCGGCGACTACAATCCGCTGCACGCGGACCCGGCGGTGGCGCGCGCCGCCGGCTTCGAGCGGCCGATCCTGCACGGGCTCTGCACCTTTGGCGTGGCGGGCCGCGCGATTTTGCGCGCCTGCTGCGATAACGATCCATCGCAACTGAAGGAAATCAGCCTGCGCTTTTCCTCGCCGGTGTTTCCCGGCGAGACGATCAGCACCGAGATGTGGCGCGATGGAAAAACGATTTCGTTCCGCGCCAAGGCGCTGCCGCGGAACGTCGTGGTGTTGAACAACGGGCGGGCGGTGGTGGGCTAGCCCGGATTGCCCCCACCGATTCATCGGACTGTCATTCCATCCTCATCGTCCTGCAAAACGAATCATCGATGAAACGTAGGCGTGAATGCTCGCCAACTCGTCCCCGCGGTGGCGGACCGAATGCCGCTACCGGCCGCGCCATCGGTTTGGCTACCGCCCTCCGATGAAGCGATCTTGCGCTGGCCGCTTCCCGGCGCGCCCGCCGGCTGCCACTGGCTCCTGCGCGGCCTTTCGCTGATCGCGCGGCGCAAGGTGCTGGCGATCCGCGGCCTCGAAAACATCCGCCGCGATCCCTTCATCCTCGCGCTCAACCACAGCACCCGCACCGAGTCGGTATTGGTGCCTGCGCTGCTTTTTCTCTACCGCGGCGGCCGCATCATTCATTTTCTCGCCGACTGGAACTTCCGCCTGATCCCGGGCGTCGGCCCGATTTACGATCGCGCCGAAACCATCACGGTGACGCGGAAGCCCGCGCGGCCGCGGCTCTTCAACCTGTTGAAGCCCTTGTATCGCCAGCGGCTGACGGCGCTCGAGCGGGCGCGGGCGCAACTCTCCGCCGAGCGCTCGGTCGCGTTCTTTCCCGAAGGCGCGGTCAATCGCGACCCGCAGCGCCTGCTCGCCGGGCGCCGGGGTGCCGCGCGGCTCTCGCTCGAGACCGGCGTGCCGGTGGTGCCGGCGGGAATCCGTTTCCCCCGCGCGGGCGCGGGCGAGTTGATCGGCGATCTCGCTGCCATGGAAGTCGAGATCGGAACGCCGCTGTTTCCGCCCGCGATTGCAAGCGCATGGGCGCCGCTCGCCGATGTGCGGGCGTGGCACGCGGTCATCATGAACGAAATCAGCCGGCTCGCCGGCAAGCGTTGGACGTCACCCTGGGAGAACCGCAATGGCCAATGACCGCATCAGTGCCGAACGCGTGGCGGACGAACGAGGCCGCCGGCGCGTGGTGAGAGTGCTTTCCGCCACCTATCGCCGGGAAAAGCGGTGGATCGCCAATGCCGCCGAACAGATCCCCGCCTCCGACCTTCAACGCGAGGATCTTTCCTGGTTCCTGGTCTCCGTGCGCGGCCGGCCGGCCGGCGTCCTGCGCGTGCGCTACGACCCGCCGCTCGCCGAATACGCGAAATACGGATTGAAGCCGCTCGAGGGCGGCGTGAAGGTGGAGAACTTCATCCGCGACAATCGTATCGCCGAAATCGGCCGCTTCGCGGTGCGCGCGCGCTACCGCGGCAACATGATGGTGGCGGCGGCCCTCATGCGGGCGGCGACCGCGGAAACGGTCGCGCGCGGCTACACCCACTTCGTCACCGACGTGTTCGAAAACGATCCGCACAGCCCCTTCGGCTTCCACACTCGCGTGATGGGCTTCCTGCCGGTCGCGACCCACGATGTGGGCGAATTGCGCTGCGAGAGCCGGCGCATCACCATGGTCCTCGACCTCCGCGCCGCCTACAAGCGGCTGAAGGCGCGCGGCAACTGGCTCTATCGCTACTTCACGGCGCCCTGGAGCGAGGCGCAGCACCGGGCGATGGTGGCCTGAAGCTCGGACTTTATTGCTGCGATTGATCGCGGCGCCAGAGCTGGCGGACGCCCGTGACGAGAAAGGCGATAAAGACCGCCCCACAAAAGGCCGCGCCGAAGCCGAACGCCACGCGGCCGATGGTTTCGTTGCCTGCTCCGCTGGTGTGAATGCCGCCGAACGACGTACTCGTGCTGAAATGGCGCTCGCCTGGCCCGAACGCGATCCACGCAAAGAGCGCAACAAAATCTCCGGCGATGAAGAGCGCGAGCGCGAGCGAAGCGGCTTTCAGCCAGCGGGGCGCGTCGGGCGAAAGGCCGCCGTCGGGTCCCGGCTTCACGCCGGCGAGCATGACGGCAATGCCGCCGGCAAGGAAAATCGCGCCGGCGCAAACGCCGATCCACTGCGGCGTTTCGTCGGCCGTTTGCAAATTGTAGCCGAAGAGGCCGCTCGCGCCGGCCACGATGAAAGCGCCGATGGCGGCGGCGAAGAGGCCCCAGCCGATGTTCGATTTGCTCGACACGGTTTCGTCCGCCATGCGCGCTCCGGTTCGGACACGCTAGGGCCGATTGCTTAAGGGCCGGTCAAAGGAGCGCCGGGGAATGCCCAAACGCTTCGTTGCCATGAACCATAAAATGCCGAAGAGTTATCGCAGCGAAGCCGGCTAACCGAGCCGCCCGCCCTTGCGCGCGGCTCCCTGCCAATCCTCGTGGTCTTTCGTGACCAAGAAGCTGTCCGCGGCGACAACGCGGTCGCGGCCGCTGGTCTTCGCCTGATACAAGGCCATGTCCGCGCGGCGCAGGAGCCGATCGACCGTATCGCCCTCTTTCCATTCCGCCACGCCAAGACTGCAGCTGATCGCGAACGATCCGTGCTCGGCGAAGCTCAGGGCGCGCACCGACCGCCTGAGATCTTCGGCAAGGCCGATCGCGTCGACAAGATCGCGTTCCAGGAGGATGCCGAATTCCTCGCCGCCGAGCCGCACCGCGGTTCCACCCACGGTCCGCGCCTGCGCCGCCACGGTCGCGAGCACCACGTCGCCGACGTTGTGCCCATAGGTGTCGTTGACGTGCTTGAAATGGTCGATATCGAAGATGATGACGGAGACCGGCTTGCCGCCCTCGGCCCGCTTGCACGTCTCCTTTGCCGTATCGAAAAACGCGCGCCGGTTGAGAAGGCCGGTGAGAAAGTCCGTGGTGGCGTGCCGGACCAGCTCGCGCTGCATCGACGTGACGCGATCGGCGAGCCGCAAGCGCGCTTGCAGCTCTTCGGCGATCGGCGGCTTGCGAATGAAATCGTCGGCGCCGTTGTCGAGCGCCTTCACGAGCAGGCGCGGATCGTCGAGCGAGGACATCAAAATGATGTACAGCGGCCGGTGCGGGCCCGCCGCGCGGCGCGCTTCGGCGCAAAGTTCGACGCCGGAAATTCCGTCAATCTCGCCGCTCGTGATGAACGCGCGGACGTCGCGATTGGCGGCCACGAAATCGAGCGCGTCGTGGCTGCGGTTGAAGGCGAATACGCGGTGCTGTCCCGGCTCAATCAGCTGGGTCATGATCCGCTGCACGGCGCGGCTCGGGTCCACCAAAACAATCTGCATGGCCGCCTCGGTTGCGCGAGAGTTTCGCACAACTCGATTGATGGCCGATTAATCGAGGGCCGGCGGCTTTCCGCTTGCGGTTTTGGCTTCGAACTCGCCCCGATTCAACAAGCGTTAACCATGCATCGGTTCACAGCGAACCGAGCCGGCGCGGGCGGCGGCTCCAACGATCACCAGCCGCGATCACAAACCCAGCGCCTGATGGTGCAATCCACGCCGCCATGTCCGACGCATTCCTTAATCGCCCGCAGCTCGGCATAGCGGCGGGTCGGCGCGTAGGCCCAGCCCTTGGAGCCGCAATTCGCTGAGACCGCTAAGGCGCCGCAGCCGCGATGAACCGTGACGATGATCTGGCAGGTTCTGTCGCCCTCTTTCGCGCATTGAGCGAGCGCCTCGGCTTTTGCCTCTCCCATCGTGCTGTACCCGTAGGCGTAGCCGTAGCGATCGCATTGCCCGAGGGCGATCGCGCTATTGGCCAAGGCCGGGGGAATTCCAATCAGCGACGCCGCGGTCAACGCGGATACAAACAAAATTCCGGAAATTTTCATGAGATAGCCCCCGGCGAACAACCTGAGAGGCTAACAGGAAGAAGCGTCAAACTCGCGGTAGCGCGGTAGCCGAGCGGGGAAACGAGTCCACACTTCAAGCGTCTTGCCGGCCTCGGCATCGTCTTTGAAATAGGGCGGCGCGTCTAGGTAGGACATGAGCCGTCTCAATTACTTTCGCACTGTGATGTGTGGTTGTTCCAGTGCGTTCCCTTTGGGCAAGGAGTGTGGTGCTGCTGAGCCATGGCGCTGGAGATCATCAGCATTAGGGCTACCGTCAGAGCAAACAGTTTGCACATTGGCGTACTCCTATCGTGATGGAGCCATTTCAGCATATAGGGCTTGTGGTGTCAGATATATATAGGAATTAAATCAGCCACCCCCGAAAACCCCTCGCCCGATCATGGGGTTCCTTGCCTTCATATAGCGGCCAAAAAGGCATCCTATATTCCAGCATCCCCGATTTGGCGGCAGAGCGGCGCTTTCGCGCCGGCGCTACCGTTTGGCCAGATCGCTGCAACCCTGATTTGAAACGACATTCGCCATGCTTGATATTGCCCCCCACACGCTCGTCCCGGCGGAGCCGATCCCGATGGATGCGCCCAACCTGCCCGTGCTCGGCGACAAGACGCAGATGCGCGCGGTGCTGGTGGGCGACCGCATCGACACCACCGCGCTCGAACGCGACGAGAAGCTGCCGAGCATTTCGGCGCTGCCGCTCGCCGTGCGCGCGGGCGCGAACGGCATTGCGGTCGTGTTCCGCTATGGCGTCGTCGTGTTCATCGGGCTTACGGCCGCGGAAGAAACCGAGTTCCTGAAGAACCTCCGGAGCCGCATCGTCGGCCCGTTGCGGGCGCGCGACCGCGAGGAAGAAACGGCGCAGGTCGAGGTCTCGGTCGAGCGCGAGGACCAGATTCCTCCGGGCGGGCCGATCTATGTGCGCGACATGGCGATCGAGCGGCTCCTGCTCGTCGCCTATGCGCTTGCCGACAGCGTCGTGCTCGCGCACGACGAACGCGAAGTCGCGAGCGTCTTCGACACCATCGAGCCGTTCGCCCGCGAGCTCGCCGAGAAGGGCCGCACGCCCGGCGGCCGCCGTACGATTCTGAAGCACATCGGCAACGCGCTCCTGGTGCAGCATCGCGTTTCCGGCCGCGTGGCGGTCGCCGAGGATCCGGACGTCTTGTGGGACCGGCCCGAGCTCGGCCGCCTCTATTCGCGCCTCAAGGACGAATACGAATTGAAGGAGCGCGTCGACGGGCTATCGCGCAAGCTCGCCGTGATTTCGGAAACGGCGCAGGCTTTGACCGACATGATCGATACCCAGCGTTCGCTGCGGCTGGAGATCCTGATCGTGGCGCTGATCGCCTTCGAGATCGCGATCACCTTCTATCAGATGTACGCGGCGAGCGGCGCGGGGCATTAGGCGGCATTACGCGCCGGCGCGGTCCGCTTCATCCCCTCGCCTTGTCCGCAAGCTACTGATGCCGGCTGCCGGGTTGCACGACGCGCGCGAGCCGCCCGGCCACGACCTCGTGTCCCTCCGCGGACATATGCAGGCCGTCAGGCCCCGCATGGTTTGGATCGTAACACGTGCTGCCGGAGACGAATGTCGCGCCGTAGCGCGCTGAAAGTTTACGGCCGATCGCGTCCCAGTTCCTGTCGAAGAAGCCGCACACGACCGCTTTGACATGGCGCGCCCGCAGCCGCGCCAGAATGCCCTCGAGGCTGGCGGCGGTGACGTCGGGCGGTACCCGGTTGACGAGATCGTTGTAGCCTCCCTGCACAATGACGAGCCTCGTGCCCTGCGGCACGCTCGTATCGACCCGGCTCAGCATTCCTTCCAGCGTGTCGCGGGTGACCCCCGCATTCACGACCTGCACCGGTTGTCCCTGCGCGCGGAGCTTCTCCGCGAGCCGTGCTGGAAACGCCTGCTGCGGACCCACTCCGAATCCGGCGGTGTTGCTGTCGCCGAGCGCGACAATCGTGTTTTCCTGGGCGGGAGCGGAAGTGACGAGCAGCGCGCTCGCCAAGACAAGACCGGATACGCTCAGATACTTCTTGCCGGTATTCCGCGCGTGCAAAGCGCCGATCTTGCCCGCGTTGGCATTTTGAGCAGCAGCAGACATCAGAACCTCTCGCGCTAAATGAATTCGGACCGTGCTGAACTCCTCCGCGGGCGCAAGCCTCGCGGCGACTCCCTGCGGATAAGCCAGCGTTAAATAATCAACGAATGCCGGTTTGGGTTCCCGGGCGGGAAAGCCTTCGCTGTTCCCGGCGCGATTCCCTTTGTGACGTTTTTTTGTAATCGCCCTGAGGGCGAAGGTCTTCCGTTTCCACATGTGACGGAGGCGTCACATGGCTGTGACCCGGCCATGTCAACACGGGCGCGAAAAATGGAGCTCTGAGTCTCGCCATGACCTCGCAGACGCTCTCGCCCCGCCTCTTCTTCCCGTTCCCGGCGGCGCCCGCCGGCATGCCGGCATGGCTGCCGACGCTTCGCGCCTATAGCGGCTTCCGCGTGCACGAGGCGAAGGCGGGCTTCGAGCAACAGGAAACACTCGGCCGCATCGGCTCCCTCGAAATCAAGCTCGCGAGCAAGGCCAAGCACGTGCGGCTCGCGCAGAAGCTGCGCTACCAGGTTTTCTACGACGAGATGTCGGCGGCACCGCATCCGGCGGCGGCGTTCTGGCGCCGCGATGTCGATCAGTTCGATTCGATCTGCGATCACCTCGTGGTGTTCGATCGCGAGGCGCGCGGCCTCGACGGCCTGCCGAGGCCGAAAGTGGTCGGAACCTATCGTCTGCTCCGGCAAAGCGTCGCCGAACGCCATGGCGGCTTCTATACCGCCGGCGAATACGATGTCGGCGGCCTGTTCGCGCAGCACCGCGAACTCAAGTTCCTGGAGCTCGGACGCTCATGCGTGCTCGCGCCCTATCGCGACCGCCGCACCGTCGAATTGCTGTGGCACGGGATCTGGACCTATGTCCGGCGGCACCAGATCGATGTCATGATCGGCTGCGCGAGCTTCGACGGCACCAATCCGGACAAGCTCGCGCTGCCGCTCTCCTTCCTGCACCACCATGCGCAGGCGCCCGAGGGCTGGCGCGTGCGGGCGCTGCCGAAGCGCTATGTCGAGATGAACCGCTTGCCGAAGAAGGCGATCGACGCCAAGTCAGCGCTGCGGGCGCTGCCGCCATTGATCAAGGGTTATCTCCGGCTCGGCGCCTTTGTCGGCCAGGGCGCGGTGGTCGACCGCAAGTTCGGAACGACCGACGTGTTCGTGGCGCTCCCGGTCAGCGCCATCAACCAACGCTATATCGAGCATTTCGGGCCGGGCGCCGAACGTCACGCCGCCTGAGACGGCTCCTTCAGCGCCTCGGGCGCCGCTGTGGCAAGCGCGGGCTGATGCGGTTGCACCTGCGGTAGTGCGGGCTCGAACCCCTTCCAGAACGCCTTCGCGTCCTTGAAGTCCGCATAGGCGTCCTCGGCCGAATTCAGGAGCGATTCCAGCCGCGCCTTTTGATGGCCGATGATGAGGCCCGCGGCAAAGGCGCGGTGCTGGTTCTTCTGGGCGGTGGTTCTGCGCCCCTTGACGGCGCCGCGGATGATTTCGCCCTTGAGCCCCGCCTGCACGGCGACGTCATTAACGTCGCCCAAGGCGTCCTGAAGTTTTTTCAGGCTCGCGAGCAGCTCGCGCTTCCTCCGCTTCTTGCCCGGGAAGAGCTTGGAGAAGAATTCCGCCGCATAGCGGAATTTCTTGACCTTGATGCGCAATTCATGCCGCTCGGCCGGATTGAGGGCGGTGAGGCGCTTGCCTTCCTTCTTGACCTTGCGGCGGCGGCGCGTGAGCTCTTCGACGGCAAAGGATTCGATCGGGCGGCCACGCGCGATCCGCGCCGGCTCGTTCTGGTTCATGGTCCAGGGGCCAGTCTCGATCCAGGCCGCGAGCTCAAGCATCAGCGCGCGGAAGCGCACCGAATTCGCCGCCTGGCGCGCGCGCTCATAGGCCCTGGCGCGTTGCGCGCTATAGCTGCGATAGAGGCTCTGCAGACCCGCCTCCTCGCGATACTCGCGGCGGAGCGGCAGCATCACTTCGGTGAGAAAGACGTCGAGATCGCGCGCGGGGCCGAGCACGCCGGTCATCCAGCGGATCTCGGCCTTGATCGTCTCGATCTGGGAATCGAGCAAAAAGCCGGAGAAAACCGAGAACGCCGTGCGCAGCCGCCGGAGGCCGATGCGCATCTGGTGGAGCCCCACGGCATTGCCCGCGCACATCGCCCGCTCGTTGCCCGCCACCTGATGCAGGCAGCTATGCGCAATCACCCGAAATGCATGGGCCGAGGTCATCCCCGCCCGCAGATGAATGGGCGCGGTTTTGATGATTTCCTCTTGCTCGTTTTTGAGCAGCCGGTAGCCGCGCGCGCCTTCCGCTTCAACGGCGAGCCGCAGGGGAACCGTCTCATCGAGCATCCAGATGTATTGAAACAATTCCGCCGGCTCGCCGCGTTTGAGCGCGACCTCCACTTCGGAAAAAGCGGAGGATTGCTCGCCGGTATCGACCTTGGTGTCGTCGACGGTCACCTCGATTTCGGAGGCGCCGCGCGCGACCACATGCGACGTGCGCTTGACGCGCGACTTGAAGACGGGCTTCAGCCCGTGGCGGACTTTTTCGCTGAGAACCGAAGGATAGGGATGCGCGGTGACGGCGGCGAAATCCGGCTGATCGCTGAAGATGATTTCTTCCCATTCGACGCGATCGGGCGCGCAGTGGGTGGCGCCATTGGGGAATTCGACGAGCTGCACATGATGGCCGGCGCCATTGTTGCGCGAACGCAGCGACACGCCCGCCTCATAGAGCTTGAGATCATCGGTATCGTAATAAACCGAGGTCATCGTATCGGCGGGCGAGACATCTTCGCCGAGATGGTCGCGCAGCCGCTTCGCCGCGTCGGGCGCGAGCTCAAATTTAATCCGGAGGTCGTTGGGTTCGATGGCCATTGTTATTGTTGCAAGTCAGCGCATAACAGCCCGAACCACCCCGAAATCGGTCAGGGCTTATGACCGAAATTGAGCTGTTCAGACTTTCCGCGCTGGAAATTTTGAGTGCCGGGCTTGTCACAATCAAGCGGAAAGTCGCGCCACTGTGATTTCCGGGATCACCGGAATTTCACCACGGCATCAACGGCTTCGATCGCTCAATAGGACCTCGGAAGCCCCAGCGTTTTTTCCGCGATGAAATTCAGGATCATCTGCGCGCTGACCGGCGCAAGACGCGCGATCATCGCCTCACGTAAATACCGCTCAACGTGGAATTCCTTGGCATAGCCCATGCCGCCATGGGTGAGGACCGCGGTCTCGCAGGCGGAAAAGGCGGCCTCGGCCGCAAGGTATTTCGCGGCGTTGGCCTCGGCGCCACAGGGCTCGCCGCCGTCATAGAGGGCGGCGGCACGGAATACCATCAAGTTCGCCGCCTCCAGCTCCATCCAGCATTTTGCCAGCGGATGCTGGATCGCCTGATTTTTCCCGATCGGCCGGCCGAAGACCACGCGCTCCTTGGCGTAGGCGGCCGCGCGCTTCAGCGCCGCACGCCCGAGGCCAACGGCTTCCGCCGCAATCAGAATGCGCTCGGGATTGAAGCCGTGGATGATGCATTCAAAGCCGTGGCCTTCCTCGCCGATGCGGTCGGCTACGGGAACCGGCAATCCGTCGATGAAGAGCTGGTTCGAGTCGACGGCCTTGCGGCCCATCTTCTCGATCTCGCGCACCTCGACGAAGCGGCGATCGAGATCGGTGTAGAAAAGACTCAGCCCCTCGGTCTTCTTTTTTGTCTCTTCCGCCGGCCGGGTGCGGGCGAGGATCAGCATTTTGTTGGCGACCTGCGCCGTCGAGATCCAGATTTTCTGGCCGGAAACGAGATAGCGGTCCCCTTCCCGCACTGCCTTGGTTTTGAGATTGAGGGTGTCGAGGCCGGCATCGGGCTCGGTGACGGCGAAGCAGGCTTTGTCCTTGCCGGCGACAAGCGGCGGCAGCATGCGCTGTTTCTGCTCGGCGGTGCCGAATACTACCACCGGATTGAGGCCGAAGATGTTCATGTGGATTGCGGAGGCGCCGGAAAGACCGGCGCCGGATTCCGCGATCGTCTGCATCATCACCGCGGCGTCGGTGATGCCAAGCGCCGCGCCGCCATATTCTTCCGGGATGCAGATGCCGAGGAAGCCCGCCTCGGCGAAGGCGCGATGGAAATCCTCGGGAAAGCCGCCCTCTCGATCGCGCGCGAGCCAATAATCGTCGCCGAAACGGGCGCAAATGCGCGCGACCGCGCTCTGCAACGATTGCCGACTTTCGACCGGCGCGACGTTCATGGCGTTTCCAGGTTTGGCCCGCGGCGCTTTGCGGCCGTGTTCCGGCGATTGAAGCCGAGGCGAGCGCGCGCGGCAATAGCGTGAGATCGCTGGGCGTGTCCTTCAATTCCGGCTTTCTTTTTCATGGCGGAGTTTGGGTAATGCCTCGGAAATCGACGGAGCTATTAGGCTCCGTTACCGTAGGATTCAATTGCCATTTCAGCAGTCATTCGTCGCGCTGCCGCTCCATCTTTCAAATTCAAAGCCCCAGCATCATCCGGGGCTTTTTTTGTTCGGTATGTCCGTTCTTCCCCGCTGTGGCCTACAAGCCACAACCGACAGCAATGTGACTGAAACACCCATTTTCCGGCTGTCAGTAGAAAGGCGAAGCTTTATTGTCGCAGCCGACGGGCTTGGCCGAATCCACGGGGGAAAGCCGATGAAAAAGATTCTCATCGCGGGCATCGCGGTCGCGGCTTTCTTCGGCGCACCTGCGCTCGCAGCGCCGCCAGCCGGGTCAATGTTTGATTGGAGCGGTTTCTACTTCGGTGGCGACGGGGGCTATGGCTGGGGGACCTCGAAGGGAACCGGTGCGACTGCCGCGCTCGCGCCCAACTCAGGTCCGCCATACGACTTCGATGCGAACGGCGGCTTCGGTGGTGGATTCCTGGGCGCGCAGAAACAGTGGGCCAGCTCGTCGTTGGCATCGAGGCGGATTGGCAAGGCGCAAGCCTAAAGGGAAGTCAGGGCCCGATTTTGGTAGGAATAACGAACTATACGGTCTCCACGAAAGTGACTTCCTACGATTCCGTTCGCGCCCGCATCGGATATGCATTTGATCGGTGGTTGGTGTTCGCGACTGGAGGTTGGGCATCGGCGCGCTGGTCTACCTCTTTCGCATTCACGGGCGACAAAGCCCGCAACGATGGCTGGACGACCGGCGTAGGCGTCAACTATGCCATGATCAACAATTTGTTCCTGACGCTGGAGTATAGATATACGAGCTTGGGCTCCGTTATTTATAGCGATCCTGCCAACAATGCGGGCGACCTGGGGAACAAAGTTAAGATCAACGACGTCCGGGCGGGGATCGGCCTTAAGTTCTGACGAAAGAGTTTTGGTTTATTGAACTTAAAACCCCGGCCGCGCGCCGGGTTTTTTGTTTGATGGCAGCGTCGAATGTCCGCTTTGGGTCATTAGCAGACGTCACCGTGTGGGCTCGCGATGTCCGCTTTACCACTGAAAGCGGACATGCCTGCGTGTTTATGAGTTCACGCTCTAGTTTTTCAGCGTCACGGTGAAAAAGAAGCGCCAGTCGTGCTCGTGCTCGGAATCGATTGCCTTGGCGACAACGAAATCCGTCTTCACGTGCTCCCAATCAAAACGCACGCCGGCGCCGGCCGAGGTGGCGCGGTCGCTGCGCTCGAAGCCGGGCAGGATTTGTGCAAACGTGACCTCGCCATAATCGATGAAAGTGAAAAGCTGCGTCGCCGGCCGATAGCCCGAAGCCTTATCCCAGACATTGTAGCGAAGCTCGGCGATCGCCATGAAGCAGCGGTCGCCGAAGAGTTGCGAGGGATCGAAGGCACGGCCGAAGTCGCGGCCGCCATAGCCGCATTGCTCGGGCGAAAGCTCGGGATTGAAGCCGTATTGGCTATAGGCCGAAACATAAAACGAAAATTCCTTGGTCAGTGGCTGCGTGCGGCTGATCGTTCCCTCGACCTTGGTGAAGTCGGCGCGGCCGTTCGGGACCGAAGCGAAAAAACTGCCCGTCTGGGTGCTGCCGAGCCCCTTGAAGCCCTGGCTCAGCGTGATGTTCCACTGATTGCTGCCCTTGAGGCTGTCGACGGAATCGCCGTCGAGCGAAATCCGCACGCCGTTCAGCCGATCGGCGGTAAGGGGCATACCGAGAAGGCTCGACGTCGTGTCGCTGGTGAATAGCTTGCCGGTGAAAGTGAGATTGCGCTCGAGCGAGCGCTTCAGCGCATAGCTCATGCCGGCCTCGAAAATCGTGCCTCTGGTCCTGTCGTTGAGGAAAAACAGGTCGGCTCCCGCACGGCTATTCGAATAGGTTCCGTTGAGGAGAAAGTTGAGTCCCTCGATGTTCAGAACCTGGCGATATTTGGCCGCGAAATAATCGAGGTCACCGAATTTGAAGGCATTGCCGTATGACAACGTCAATGATTCATGCTGCCCGAAGATATTGTTGAACGCCACCTGACTCACCGATTCATCGGGGCCGAGTATGGTCGTGGCGCGATTGTCGATCCTGATGGTGATGTCGACGTGCTTCTCCTTGACCGTCACGATCAGCACATAGGCGCCGACGGAAGCGCGTAACGGCTTCCATTTGTAGCTGAAACTCAAGCCGGGCAGATCGCTCGTGTCGAGATAATGCTGAAGGGTGCGGATATTGAGCGGCCTATCGGCCGTGATCTTCGCGGCATAGTCGGAGAAGAAATCGCGATAGCGCGTGATCGTCTCGGGCCATTCAACCTTTTCGATATAGCCTTCGATCACGCGGATGGTGACAACGCCATCCGCATCCGGATCCTTCTCCGGCGGCGAGGCGCGCGAAATCACATAGCCGTCGTCGGCATATTTCTTGGTGATGCGTTTGGAGACGGCGAGAAGCGCTTCAAGCGTCACCTCGCGCCCGAGGAATTCGGCATAGAACGGGCGGAAGGCCTCGTCGTCATAAACGGTCGAGCCGGTGACGTGGAGCGCACGCAGCGTGAATTTGACCGGTCCCTGATCGATTTCGCGGCCGCTGCGCGGCAAGCCGGGCACGGCAAGCGGCTGAATGCGTTCGGCGGGCCGCGCTCTTGATTCCGGGGGAACCTGAAAGCGCTGCTGGATGCGGCCGAGTTCGTTCTTGGGCGGCGTTTGCGCGGCTGCGGCGAGCGGCAGGCAGGCAAAAAAAAGGACCGCCAGTAACGGGCCCTTCCGGAATACCATCACCCTGTCCTCTCCCCGGCCGAAGATTGCCGCAACCAAAGAGAGGGTGTCCAGATAACGGCGGGGCGTAATATATTAATTTTTCGGGGCCGCCGCTTGTGCGCAATATGGCGAGCTTATGGAGGGGAGCATTCCGGACGCCGATCACGCCCCAGCGACAATGTACCGCGTGCGCGCCTTCAACACGGCGGCCGCTTCGGAGAACAAGATTCACGACGACACGGTCGCGCGTCGGTTCGGCTTTTCCGGCGGCCTCGTGCCGGGCGTCGAGGTCTATGCATACATGATGCATATGGCGGTCGAGCGCTGGGGGCGGGATTGGCTCGAAGGCGGCCGCGCTGAATGCCGCTTTTTGTCGCCGGTCTATGACGGCAGGACCGTGGAAGTCTTCGCGGCGGCCGATGCCGACGCGTTAGCGATTCGGGTGGAGAGCGAAGGCGCGATCTGCGCGAACGGAACCGCGGCGCTGAAAAGCGCGTCGCCAAGCGCGCCGAAACTCGATCGCAACAAGCCGCCGCTGCCGCCAGAGAAACGGCCGGCGGCGGATGAACGCTCGCTCGCGGAAGGCACCCTCCTCGGCATCCGGCCGTTTCCGGTCACACCCGAATACGCCAAGCAGTATCTCGCGGACGTGCGCGAGACCGATCCGCTTTATGCCCGCGAAAATCTCGCCCATCCCGGCATTATTCTGCGCCTGTGCAATCAGGCGCTCGTCCAGAATGTCGTGCTCGGGCCCTGGATTCATGTCGGCAGCAGGGTGCGGAATTTTTCCGTCGCCAACGTCGGCGACACGCTCTCCATTCTCGCGAAGGTCGTTGCGAATTACGAGCGCAATGGCCACCGCTTCGCGGATCTCGAAGTATCGGTCAACGCCGAAGACCGGCTGATCGCGAATATTGTGCACATTGCCATCTACCGGCCGCGGTAGGTCGCGAACGCCTGACCGCGCTTGTCTAGTGCACGGCGACGCGTTTGACGTGGGGCAGCTTCTGCGGCTTGGTTTCAGGCATCACCGCCATTACGAGCAGGAAGCCGACAACGCCGACACTCATCAGCAGAAAAAACGCGGTGCGATGCCCGAAGGCGTCGACCGTGTAGCCTGCAAGCGTCGTACTAAACGCGGCGCCGATGCCGACTGCGGTCGCGACCAATCCCTGCGCGAGATTGAAGTGGCCGCTTCCCCGCGTCACATCGGCGATGACAAGCGGAACGAGAATGCCGATCGTCGCCGCTGAGATTCCATCGAGCAGTTGCACGAGCGTAATCACATAAGGGTCGGAGCTGAGCGCAAGAACTAGCCCGCGGATGGGAAGTGGCGCGAAAGCGAGCATCAAAAGCGGACGCCTTCCCACCCGCTCTACCTGCCGGCCTACCCAGCCCGAGATCGCGGAGCCGACGAGTTGCGGGCCGACAATCGCGCCAGCGATTAGCAGGGTTGATTGCTGATTTCCCTCCAGGACAAGCGCGCTCGCCATGAAGGGCAATATAGAGGCGTTGGCGAGCTGGAACAGCACCACCGCGGTCGCGAGAATCATCAGCGCGCTGTTGGTATAGAGCTCGCCGAGCCCATGCACGGTGTCGGTGCGCGGTGCGAGCGTGCCGCCGCGAGCCGAAACCAGATCGATTTCGCTTTTACGGATTTGCGACAAGGCAGCGAGCGCCGGGATGGCGAGCGAAGCGGTGAGGAAGAAAATCATCTCGTTGCCGAACTCGTAGCCACTAAAGCCCATGATCAGGGCCGCAATGGCATTGCCGAGCGTCGCGTAACGGACGTTGCGGGCAAGGCGGCTGCCGAAATGGCCATAGCCGACGAGCCCGAGGCTGATCGCGATGGTGGCGGGCCCCAGCACGCAGGTCGCAACCGCGTGCAGCATCTCGGCCGTCACCACAACCAGCAGCACCGGCCAGATCGCGATCATGACGGCCGAAATGGAAATGCCGATGACGCCAATCATGGCGAGCCGGCGCTTGCCCGGTACGGCGTCTACCAATGCGCCGGCGGGCACCTGCGTCACGAGACCCACCAAACTGCCCACGGTCAGCGCAATGCCGATATGGCCCTGCGACCATCCTTGCACCGTCAGGTACGCGGCGATGAAGGGGCCGAACCCGGTTTGAATGTCGGCGACAAAAAAACTGAACCAATCCAGCGCCCGCAGGCTTTGCCGAGTCGGTCTGTTGGCTGGCCGCAGCGTCCCGAACGCGGCAGCATCATCCGCTGGCGTGGCCCGCACCGTTTCAATCCCGATTGGAAAACGCTACTGTCACGATAACGCCGTGAGCGGCCCTCGGTTTCATAAAAAGCCCGGGAGACTGGCCGCAGCGCGGAACCAATGGCTTTCCACACCGTTGTGCCAAGTTGAGAAGGACAGGAGATCAACGGTGAAAATCGCCCAGATTGCTCCCTTGATGGAGAGTGTCCCCCCGCGCCTCTACGGAGGTACCGAGCGGGTTGTTTCGTATTTGACGGAAGAACTCGTGCGGCAGGGCCACGACGTGACGCTGTTCGCCAGCGGCGATTCGATCACCTCGGCCGAACTCGTGAGCTGCGCGCCGGAGGCGCTCCGGCTCGATCCGCGGGTGCGCGACCACATCCCCTATCACATGATCATGCTCGACCGCGTGCGCGAGCGGATGGAGGATTTCGACATCCTCCATTTTCATATCGACCAATTTCAGTACCCGCTGTTCCGCGGGAATGCGGACCGCACCGTCACCACGCTGCACGGCCGCCAGGACCTCCCCGACCTCAAGCCGCTCTACAGCTATTTCGGCGATATGCCGCTGGTTTCGATTTCAAACCATCAGCGGCAGCCGGTCATCAACGCGAACTTCGCCGCCACCATCTATCACGGCCTGCCCGTCGATCTGATGACGCCCAACTACCACCCGCGCGGCGGCTACATCGCCTTCCTCGGCCGCATCTCGAGCGAGAAGCGGCCGGATTGCGCGATCCACATCGCCCGCAAGCTCGGTATCCCGCTTAAAATCGCCGCGAAAGTCGACAAGGTCGACGCGGAATATTTCCGCATCGTGATCGAGCCGCTGCTCGCGGGGCCGGGCGTGGAATATATCGGCGAGATCAACGACCGCGAAAAATCCGCCTTCCTCGGCGAAGCGCTCGCCCTTCTCTGCCCGATCGACTGGCCGGAGCCGTTCGGTCTCGTGATGATCGAGGCCATGGCCTGCGGCACGCCGGTGCTCGCTTTCCGCAAGGGCTCGGTGCCGGAGGTGGTGGACGACGGCGTTACCGGCCGCATCGTCGACAATATGGACGAGGCCGTGCACGCGCTTGCCGATGTGATCGCGCTCGATCGCCGCGCCGTTCGCCGCCGCTTCGAGGAGCGTTTCTCGGCGAGCCGCATGGCGAAAGACTATGTCCGGCTCTATCGCCGGCTAATCGCGCAGCGCGGACGCGAGGAAAAAAAGGTAGACGGCACGAGGCTACAGCCCGATTATCGTCTGGGAAGCCTCGAATCGGCTCTACATGCAGACTGAAGTCACGGAAGACACTGAAACCCTCATAGAGCTCGTTCCCGAAGTCCCGTTCTACATTCCGGCGACGGGACCGGCGACGCGGCCACGCCGCACGCTCAAACACGACGACACTTTCGCGGTCGTCGACAGCCATGGCGACATCGGCGCCGCCAAGGGCGGGCCGGACGGCGTCTTTCATCGCGATACGCGTTTCCTGTCGCGGCTCGAGCTTTTGCTAAGCGGAAGGCAGCCGCTGCTGCTCGGCTCGAACCTCCGCGACGACAACGCGGTGCTTACCGTCGCTCTCACCAATCCCGATATCTATTTCGACAACCGGCTCGTGCTCGCCAAGGATACGCTGCATCTCGACCGCACAATTTTTCTCTGGAACGCGACGCTCTATCAGCGGATCGCCGTGACCAATCACGGCGACCGCGCGCTTGAGATGCAACTTGCCTTCACCTTCGGCAGCGATTTCAGCGACCTGTTCGAGGTGCGCGGCGCCCGGCGCCCGCGGCGCGGTACGTCCAAGGTGAGCGTCGCCGACCCACAATCGGTTGTGCTGCGTTACGACGGCCTGGACGGCAAACGGCGCGAGACGCGCATCATCTTCGATCCGAAGCCGGCCGAGCTTTCCGAGGGCGCCGCGCGTTTCCGCGTCAAACTCGCGCCGGGCGACGTGATCCCCATCTTCATCGCGGTGCAGTGCGACTACCGCGAGAAAGAGCCGGTCCGCCGCTTTTTCCCGGCGCTGTTGTCGGCACACCACGAGGTGAAGGCCGCAGCCCGCGGCGTCGCGACGGTCGAGACCTCGAATGCGGTTTTCAATGAGCTGCTTTGCCGCTCGCTCGCCGACCTCTATATGCTGACGACGCGGACGCCCGACGGGCCTTATCCCTATGGCGGCATTCCTTGGTACTCGACGACGTTCGGGCGCGACGGTCTGATCACCGCGCTGCAAGCCTTGTGGTTTGACCCGCGGATCGCTCGAGGCGTGCTCAATCGGCTCGCGGCCTATCAGGCGAAAGAATATGACGCGTTCTCGGACGCCGAGCGCGGAAAAATCCTGCACGAAATGCGCTGCGGCGAAATGGCAGCACTGCGAGAAATTCCGTTCGGGCTCTATTACGGCAGCGTCGATTCGACGCCGCTGTTCGTGCTGCTGGCGGGACTCTATTTCGCGCGCACTGCCGACGGTCAGACCTTGCGCGCTCTATGGCCCGCGATCGAAGCGGCGCTCGAATGGATCGACGGCGCCGCCGACCCCGACCAAGACGGCTTCGTCGAATATTTCCGCCAAAACGAAGACGGCCTCGTCAATCAGGGCTGGAAGGACTCGCACGATGCCATTTTCCACGCCGACGGCAAGCTTGCCGTGGGCCCGATCGCGGTCGCGGAAGTGCAAGGCTACGTCTACGCCGCTAAGCGCACCCTCGCGCGCTGCGCCGACCATCTTGGCAAGCACGAGCATGCGATCGCGCTCGACGATCAGGCCTCGAAGCTCGCCGATCAATTCGAGCGCGCGTTCTGGTGCGAGAATCTTGGCACCTATGCGCTGGCGCTCGACGGCCACAAGCGGCCATGCAAGGTGCGGGCATCGAACGCGGGTCAGTTACTGCTTTCCGGCATGATCGACGCCGGACGCGCGCGCAAGGTCGCGGACAATTTGCTGCATCCGCGCTTCTTTTCCGGCTGGGGCATCCGCACCGTGGCGGAAGAGGAAGCGCGCTATAATCCGATGTCTTACCATAACGGCTCGGTGTGGCCGCACGACAACGCATTGATCGCGCTCGGACTCTCGCGCTACGGCATGAAGCCCGCGGTCGAGCGCATTTTTACCGCTCTGTTCGAAGCTGCGAGCTACATGGATTTGCGGCGGCTGCCGGAACTCTTTTGCGGATTCCGCCGCGGCCGCGGGCGCGGTCCCACACTCTATCCCGTCGCCTGCTCGCCGCAGGCGTGGGCGAGCACAACGCCGTTTTCGCTGCTGCAATCGAGCCTGGGCTTGGAGCTCGATCCTTTCGCGGATGAAATTCGACTGCGAGGGCCGACGCTTCCCGCCTTCATCGACCGCGTGCTGATCCGCAACCTGCGGGTGGGCTCGGCAACCGCCGATATCACCGTGCAAAAAGAGAGGGATCGGCCCGTCAGCGTGCAAGTCCTTCGTCATGACGCTCCGGTGCGGGTCATCGTCACGTCCGATTGAAGCGCTCGGCCCGCTGGAACCATTGGCCGTTCCACCGGTTGTCTTGTCGCATCGCAATGACTGCGGGCGGTCATGACCGACATCGTCGCACTTACGCTCAATCCATCGATCGATATTTCGACTTCCGTCGAACGCGTGGAGCCGGCGAGCAAGCTGCGCTGCTCGTCGCCGCGGCTTTATCCCGGCGGCGGCGGCGTCAACGTCGCGCGCGTCGCCCTTCGCCTCGGCGCGGGCGTCGAGCTCATCTATCCCACCGGCGGATCGACCGGCCATTTGCTCCGGCGCCTTGTCGAGCGCGAGGGCATTCCCAACCTCGCGGTGGATCTCGCGCAGGAGACGCGCGAGGACCTTACCGTATTCGAGGAAGCGACCGGCGCCGAATATCGTTTCGTGCTGCCGGGCCCGCGCGTCAGCGAAAACGAATGGCGGAACTGCCTGGAAATTCTGGAATCGCTGCACTCAAGGCCGAAGTTCATGGTGGCGAGCGGAAGCCTTCCGCCCGACGTGCCGCAGGATTTCTATGCGCGCGTGGCGAAGATCGCCCGCCGGCTCGACGCCAAATTCGTGCTCGACACGTCGGGCACCGCGCTCGAACCCGCGCTGAAGGAAGGCGTCTATCTCCTGAAGCCGAACCTGCGCGAGCTCAGCGAATTCGTGGGCGCGGACATGAGCGGCGATAACGCGATCATCGAGGCCTCGCGCCGCCTCATCGCCCGCTACGGCGTCAAAATCGTCGTGACCTCGCTCGGCGAGCAGGGTGCAATGCTGGTCAGCGTCAATCAAGTCATGCGGGCGGAGGCGCCGCATGTGCACACGCTTTCCGCGGTCGGCGCCGGCGACAGCTTCCTCGGCGCCCTGGTCTCGCGGCTTGCGACCGGACATTCGCTGGAAGACGCCTTCCGTTACGCCGTCGCCGCCGGCGCCGCCGCCGTGCTGACACCGGGCACCGCGCTCTGCAACCGGCAGGATGTGGAGCGGCTTTTGCCGCAGGTCCGGATTCGGAATTTACAGACGCGGGAACTCGCGGCGACCCACGACCGTTAGGCCGTTTTTTGCCGCAGCGGCGGCGCCATATCCGCGAACATCGTCATTTCATCATAAGTGAGTTCGAGGGCGGTGATGAATTTATCGCCCCAGAACTTGATATCGTTCTCCGACAGCACTCGCATCATAGACTTGTGCCGTTCGCGCCGTTCCTCGAGCGGCATCGATAGCGCGCGCGCGATCGCATTGGCCATCGATTCAGAATCGTAGGGATTGACGAGAAGCGCTTCCTTGCATTCCTGCGCCGCGCCCGCGAACCGCGACAGTACAAGCACGCCGGGGTCGTTCGCGTCCTGGGCGGCGAGATACTCCTTGGCGACGAGATTCATTCCATCGCGCAACGGCGTCACCAGACCGACGCGGGCCGAGCGGTAAAGCCCCGCGAGCACGCTGCGGCCGTAGGATTGATTGACGTAGCGGATCGGCGTCCAGGCGGCGTCGCCATGCGTGCCGTTGATGTGGCCCGCGGTCGAACTCACCTGCCGCTCCATCTCGATATATTCTTGGATCTTGGTGCGGCTCTTCGGCGTGATCTGAAGGTAAGTGACCTTGTCCCGCCAGCCGGGATTGGCAACGAGAAAGCGCTCGAACGCTTCCATCCGCTGCACAATGCCTTTGCTGTAGTCGAGGCGGTCGACGCCGATGAGCATGGTGCGGCCGACGAGGCTGTCGTTCACGCGGCGCACGATTGCCGATTGCATCGCCTTCTCGGCCCATTCGTTCAGTTCCTGCGTGCGGACGCCGACGGGAAACACGCCGAGCACGACGGTTCGGCCGTGCGCGGAAAAGACGCGCAGGTCGCGGCTCGCGAGCTTGCATTCATGGGTGAGATAGCGCGCGAAGTTGAGACTGTCGATTTCGGTCTGGAAGCCGACGAGATTGTAATGGGTGAGCGTCGAGAACAGCTGCTCATGATTGGGCAGCGCCGTGAGAATTTCCGGCGGCGGCAACGGAATATGGAGGAAGAAGCCGATCTTATTCTGGTGGCCGCGCTCGCGCAGCGCCTTGGCGAGCGGGATCAGATGATAGTCGTGGACCCACACAATGTCGTCGGGCTGGATGATCTTGTGCAGTTCGGAGGCGAAGTGTTCGTTCGCGCGCCAATAGCCGGAAAGATCACGGCGCGAATATTCGGCAAGATCAAGCCGGTAATGCAGGATCGGCCACAGCACGCGGTTGGCGAAGCCGTTATAGTATTCGCGATAGTCTTCCTCGGTGAGATCGGTGACGACGTTCAAGCGGTTGCCCGCGTCGATCGTCTTGGTTTCGATCGCATCCGGCGAGACGACGCGGCCGCTCCAGCCGAACCAGATGCCGCCATATTTCTTGAACACTTCCTGCAATGCGACTTCGAGACCGCCGGCGCGGTGGGCGCCGCGCGTCGGCATCGACACGCGATTGGAAACGACGATCAGCCGCGCCAATAGCGATCCTCCCAAGTACGCGACAGGCGCATGGCGGAGAGAATGAGCCCGGCCATCGAATAGGTCTGCGGAAAATTGCCCCACAACTCACCGGTGACCGGATGAATGTCCTCGGAGAGCAGGCCGTAGCGGTTTCGATGCCTCAATGCGTCGATAAACAATTCGCGCGCCTCATCCCGGCGGCCGATCGACCACCAGGCGTCAATCAGCCAAAACCGGCAAACGAGAAAAGCAGTTTCGGGCAGGCCGAAATCATCGGCCGTAGTGTAGCGCATAACGTTGTTGTGGCGAAAAAGTTCCGTTTCGATGGCGGACACGGTCTTGGCGAAGCGCGGATCGCTCGCTTCCACGAGCCCGAGTTCCGCGAGCAACAGGCAACTCGCGTCGAGATCATCCGATCCGACGGCGGCGGTGAAGGCCTCGCGCTTCGGGTTCCATGCCTTCTCCAAAAGCGGTCCTTCGATGGTGTGGGAGATGTCGGTCCAATAGCGGGCGCGGTCGTGCAGCCCGAGATGGGCGGCAATGGCCGCGAGCCGGTTGCAACCGGCCCAGCACATGGCGGCCGAGTGCGTATGCACGCGCTGGCGGCCGCGATACTCCCAAATGCCGGCGTCTTCCTGCATCGCGATTTCGGCGGCGCGGGTGCCGAGCGGCTCCAGAATGCGAAAAAGCCCCTCGTCTCCCGGCCGCGGCAGCCGCCGGTCGAAGAACAGCGGCATCGCCGCGAGGATCAGGCTGCCATAGGCGTCGTGTTGACGCTGGGTGACCGCGGCGTTGCCGACGCGCACGGGACCATAGCCGCGGTAGCCCGTAAGATTCGGAGCCGTGCGTTCTTCCATGGGATCAGTCGGGACGATCGCATAGACCGGCTTCAGGAGTTCGTTGGTATTGCCCGCAATGCCGAGAATGAAGGAGATGAAGTCCTCCATCGTCCGTGTCGCGCCGATGCGGCTCAGCGCCTTCACCACGAAATAGGCATCCCGCAGCCAGCAATAGCGATAATCCCAGGTGCGGCCCGAATCCGGCGCCTCGGGGATCGAAGTCGTGTGCGCCGCGACGACGCCGCCGGTCTCCTCGAAATTGCTGAGCTTGAGCGTGATCGCGGCGCGGATGATGTCGTCCTGCCAGTCGTAGGAGATCGAAAGCCCGCGCACCCAGTCGGCCCAGTAATCCTGGGTTCGCGTCAGGAAATCGTTGCAGGTCGAGGCGAGCTCGCCGGGAAAGGACTCGTCGCTGCCGAAGACGAGATGCACCGGTCGCGTCAGAGCGAATGGCGCTTCGCTTTCGATGTAGGAGAGCGGCGCGTCGGTGGTGAGCCGCAGCGTGAAGTTCTTGGTCCGATAGTTGATGTGATTGCTGCCGATCGAGTGCCGCTCGATCGGTTCGCCGTAATCGGAGGTCGGGCGCACGCGGATTGTGATGTGCGGCAGGCCCGCCACCGGTTCGATGATGCGCACGAGCTGGGGGGAACGGGTTATGCGGCCGAAGTTCTTGAAGCGCGGCGCGAAGTCGGTGACACGAACCGCCGCGCCATCTTCGGCGGTGAGCGTCGTCACGACAATCGCGGAGTTGCGGGCATAGTGCGACTCGTTACTCGCCATGCGGCCGAGAAGCACGTCGGTAAAGCCCTTCTCCTCTTCGCCCGCTAGGAGACGAGAGAAGATCGGATCGCTGTCGAAGCGGGGAAAACACCACCAGACGACCCGCGCCAGCGGGTTGACGAGCGCCGCCGTGCGGCCGTTGCCGATCACCGCGAGATCGAGATTGCTTTGCGTCATGGAACGGGGGCTCCGTCGAGCAGGCGATCGAGCCAGTCTCGCACCGCCACGGCATCCTCGAAAACGCCCGCCACCCCCTTGAACGGACGGCCGACCGAATAGCCGGTGCCCGCGAACTGCGGCAGCACGGCGAAGGCCGCTTCGTCGGTCACGTCGTCGCCAACGAAGAAAGGCGTACGGCCGTGGAACGGCGGATCGTTCATCAGGTTGCGGATGCCGCTGCCCTTGGTGAAGCGGGCGGGCTTGACCTCGATCACCCGCTTGCCGCGAAGAATCTCGACGCCGCTGTCGGGGTGCCGGGCGACGATCGCGGCCACCGCCTGCTGCAAAGTATCGCCGCTTTCCGGCACCTGCCGGTAATGCAGCGCGATCGAATAGCCCTTGTCCTCGACGAGCACGCCGTCGCTTGCGGCCGCGATCAGCTCTTCTTTCAATTGCGTGCCGATGGACAGCGGGGGATGCGTCGGCGGCGAATCCGGCGTGCGGCGGATTTCGGCGCCATGGCCGCCGATCGCCGGCAGTCGCAACGGCGCGAAGATGCGGTCGATATCGGCGAGCGGCCGGCCGCTGACGAGCGCCAGCGCGCCGTTGGTTCGGGCCAGGAGCTTCGTAAGCGTCGACCGCAAACCTTCCGGCACTTCGACTTGTGACGGCGTCGGCGCGAGATCGAGGATCGTACCGTCGACGTCGAGAAGAATCGCGAGCCGGTCGAGCGCAGGCACGGGAAACTGCATTATGCGAGGGGTGCGCGCGGGGGCGCCGCGTGTCAACGTCGATTTCATTATTCCCCGATCAAATCCTATGATAGTCAATGCGTTATAACGCGCCGGCCGCGCTTAGGTTCACTTGCGCCCGGCGGAGGAATCGGGGCGCAACCGAACGTTAAGGGTGACACTTTGCGCACGCAGCCCCCTATTCTCGTCGCCGATATCGGCGGAACGAAGACGCGGATCGCCCTTGGCCGCCGCGAAAAGGGGCTGGGCGAAATCAAATCCCTGTTCAACGACCGCATCGCCGACCTGCAGGAATTGCTTTCGCGCGAACTCGCGGCCGAGGAGGCAAAGCAGGCGACGATGGCGGTGCTCGCGGTCGCGGCACCCATCGACGAGGATCGCATCTCGCTCACCAATCGCGCCTGGTCGTTTTCCCGATCGAAGCTCAAGCAGGCGTTGAAGCTGAAGCGGTTAATCGTGGTGAACGACTTCGTCGCGGTCGCGCACGCCTTGCCGGCGTTGACAGCGAAGGATGTGGTGAGCATCGGCGGCGGCAAGGGCGAGCCTGGAGAGAATCTGCTCGCCTGCGGACCGGGCACCGGCTTCGGCGTCGCCGCGCTCGTGCGCGCGGCGGAGCCGCCGATCGTTCTCTCCAGCGAAGCGGGGCATATGGTGCTTGGCGCCGCGTCGGCCGCGGATCGCGATATCTTCGCGCGGCTCGCGCCTGGCTCGAAGCCGCTCGTCATCGAGAGCATTTTATCGGGACCGGGTCTCGCGCGTCTGCACCAGGCGCTCTGCGGGCAAGCGCTGAGCTCAAACGACGTGATTGCGGGCGCGAATGCCGGCGGCAAGACCGCGCTCGAGACGGTCGAAGTATTCTTGCGGGTTTTCGGCCGCGTGGCGGGCGATCTCGCGCTCGCCTTCAACGCGCGCGGCGGCGTTTATCTCGCGGGCGGGCTCGGGCGCGGGCTCGCGCCATTCTTCGCGAAATCCTCCTTCCGCAAGGCGTTCGAAGAGCATCCTACCTACGGCGAAAGGCTCGCCGCGATTCCCACGCGCGTGATCGTGCATCCCTCGCCTGAATTGCTCGGCGCGTTCACGCTGGGGCTCACGCAGGCGGACGATTAGGACTTGGCGCCGCGCAGCGCGCCGCGAACGAGGATGGCATAAGCCTTGTCGCTGAACGTCTTCGGTTGTGCGAGCCCGAGACGCGCAAGCGCCGCCCTGTCGGAGTCGCTCTCCCCTTTTTCCGAGAATCCGCTCAGCAAAATCTTCAGCAACTGTAGCGGCTCGCCGCTCGAGGCATCCTGCAAGGTTTGCAAAGCCGGAATCAGCCGCTGCTCGACCGCGTCGAAGTCGCTGCCGAAGGGAAACGGCGGCAACAGGCCGCGCTCGCGGAACGGCGAAAGCGCCCGCGCAATGCGCTCCGGCGTGTTTTCGCGGGCGTAGGCCGGGATTTGGAAATTCTTCGGAAGTTTGCCCGCGTCCTTCGCCTTGCGCAAAAGCCCGGGCTGAAAGCGCGAATCCGCGATCGAAAGCATCGCGGCGATCACGTCCTCGTCGGATTTTCCGCGCAGATCCGCGACGCCATATTCGGAGACGACGATGTCGCGGAGGTGCCGCGGGATCGTGGTGTGACCGTAGCTCCAGCGCACGTTCGATGTCCGCTTGAAGCCCACGCCGCGGGCGGCATTCACGGTGAGGATCGAGCGCGCATCAGGCAAGGCGAAAGCCTGCGCCACGAAATTGTACTGGCCGCCGACGCCGCTGACCACGCGGCCGTCTTCGAGGCCGTCGGAAACCACCGCGCCCAAAAGCGTCACCATCATGGCGTTGTTGATGAAACGCGCCTTGGCGCGCGCATGCCGCTTGATGTCCTCGCCGCCGTAAAGCTCGTTGGTAAAGGAGATTGCGGTCATCTCGATCTTCGAGAGCATCGCCGGATCCATCTCGCGCAGCGCCCGGTAGAACGCTTTCGGCCCGACAAAGAAGCCGGCGTGCATGAACTTTCCGTCGATTTCGCGCTTGACGATGCCGGCTTTCATCAATTCGAGAAAAGAAGCCACGAGCATTTCGCTCATGCCGTAAAGGCCTTTCTCGAAAGAGCCGAGTTCGTTCAACGCCGGCGCCGGGCGGTTGCCGTCGAGGCGCGCGATGACCTCGCGGAAAGCGGCATTGTCCTTCTGGCGCAGGATCATGCCTTGCGCCGCGGCGTCGCCTTCCTGGCCGATGCCGATTTGCAGCGTGCCGCCATCGGAAACGAGGCGCGCGGCATGCAAGCCGATGGCGTAGCCGGTATCGGTGATCGGCTCGTGCGGCGGCGCGAACAGCGGAAAATCCGTGGCCTTGCTTTCAAGCACGTGGCTGAAGGTTTCGGCCGGAAGATCGCCCTCGCCCGGCATGAACGGAAGTTCGGAATTCACCTCGGCGATGAGCTTGAAGTCGGCGGCTCCTGACGCGCGGGCGGCCAAAAGATCGAGCGTAAGGTCGGTGTTGCTGCTCAAGCTATAGCGTGTCCTGCCGTCGACGACCCGCACCCGCTTCGACACGAGCTGCGCGACAACATTGACGCCGCGCTCCATGACATAGCGCATAGCATGCGTGTAGTTGGCGGAGATATAGTGCTGTTGCGCCTCCGGCACGCCGAGCCAGGCGCCGGCCAGGAGAAAAAATTCGTTCACCTGGATGTTTGGCGGCATTTTCCGCGCGCGCAGGGCCTTGGCGTATTCGAGCTCGGGATAGTCGCCGAAGAGGCGCTCGATCACCGGCGCGAGAAAACGGCGCTCGAGATCGTTCTTGTAGCGCGGCTTCTCCAAAGTGAGCGCCGTGAAGATCGTGAGCGAGATCGAAGGGTCGGCGGCGGCGCGGCGAAAGAGCGCGTTCGCCACATGGTTTGCCTTGCCGAGCCCGAGCGGCAGGCCGAGCACGATCGTCTTGCCGACCTCGCGTATGATGTCTTCGGCGAGTTCGTCGGCGTCGGTAAATTCCCGCGGGGACGCGCTCATGCACGCGATTTCAATCGATCCCAGCCGGGATCGGGCGCGAAGCGCTTGCCGTATTTCTGCGCGAATTTCTGCAGCGTCGCGACGATGTCGTCTACGCCGCGGCGCTCGGCATAGTGCAGCGGACCGCCGCGGAAAGGCGCGAAGCCCGTGCCGAAGATCATCGCGCCGTCGACGACGTCGGCATCATCGACGATGCCTTCGCGCAACGCGCCCACGCAGACATCGAGGATCGGCAGGATGAGCCGGTCGGTCATCTCCGGTGTGGGCTCGGCGCCATTCCCCGATTTCTGCGCCTTGCCGTCCTTCCATTCGTAAAAGCCCTTGCCGGTCTTGCGGCCCAATTCCTTGTTCGCGACCTTGTCGCGCAGCCATTGCGGCGCGTCGGGCTGCTCGCGCGGAAGGCTCTTTTTCAGCATGTCGGCGACGTCGAGGCAGATGTCGAGCCCGACCTGATCGGCAAGCTCGATCGGTCCCATGGGCATGCCGAATTTTTCCGCCGCGCGGTCGATGGTTTCCTTGGCGACGCCTTCGTCGATCATCACCATCGCCTCGATCATGTAGGGCGTGAGCGCGCGATTGACGAGGAAACCCGGCGCGCTCTTCACCGGCACCGGCAGGCGATCGATCTGGCCGACAAAAGCGCGCGCGGTCGCGAGCGCCGCCTGATCGGCGCGGTCGTGGCCCACCACCTCGACGGTCAACATGCGCGAGACGGGATTGAAGAAGTGCAGCCCCACGAGGCGCTCGGGTTTTTTCAGGCCGTCGCGCAATTGCTCGAGCGGAATGCTCGAAGTGTTCGTGGCGAGGATCGCGCCCGCCTTCATCTCCGGCTCGATCGCGGCATAAACCTTGTGCTTGATGTCGAGCTTTTCGGGCACCGCTTCGATGACAATATCGGCGCCGCCGACGCCGGCGCTTTTCAGATCCGGAATCAGGCGATCGAGGGCATCGCGCTGGTCGATGCTTTTCTTCAGCACCTTCGAATAGAGGTCGGCCGCGCGTTTGATCGCGCCGGCGATCGGCTCGGGCTTCATGTCGGAAACCGTCGCCGCGATTCCTTCGCGCGCGCACCAGGCGGCGATGTCGCCGCCCATGGCGCCGGCGCCGATCACATGGATGCGGCCGATATCCTGCTTCTCGCCCGCGATCTTCTTCAAGCGGTCGCGCAGGAAAAAGACGCGAATGAGATTTTGCGCGGTCTCCGAGACGATGAGATGGGCGAAGGATTTGATCTCGCCTTTGAGCATGGCGGCGCGGTCGCCGCCGTGCTTTTCCCAAAGATCGATCAGCGCGTAGGGCGCGGGATAATGCGCGGGATCGGCGGTCTTCCTCGCTTCCGCACGCATGCGGCCGGCAAGCAGCCGGCGGGCGAAGGAATTATCGAGGAGCGGAATCATCATGCTCGGTTTTGCGGCCTTTAGCTCGCCGGCGACGGCCGCGCGCACGGCGTTGCGCACATGGCGCTCTTCCGTCACCGCGTCGACAAGGCCCGCGCCCTTCGCGCGGCGCGCATCGAGGGGTCTGCCGGTCAGCATCATGGTCATCGCCGTGAGCGGACTAATGAGACGCGGGAGCCGCGCGGTGCCGCCCAGGCCCGGATGCAGACCGAGCATCACCTCGGGAAATCCGAACGAGGCGCCTTCGACCGCGATGCGGCGCTTGCAGGCAAGCGCGACTTCAAGCCCGCCGCCGAGACAAAAGCCGTGCGCCACCGTGACGGTCACGAAAGGGAGCGCCTCGAGTCGATCGACAACCTGATGCGCGCGCGAAATCCGCTGCTCGACCGCGGCCTCGTCCTTGGCGCCGGCGAATTCGGACACGTCCGCGCCGGCAATGAAGCCGGAAGGCTTCGACGAGCGGATGACGAGGCCCTTGGGCTGATCCTTTTCGATGAGGCCAAGCACGAGATCGAGCTCGGTGAGCACGCCCTCGGATAAGGTGTTCGCGCTGGCGCCCTTGCGGTCGATGATCAGCCAACCAATGCCCTCCTCGTCCTTGGCATAACGCCAGTGGTCGAGGCCCGGCGTCGGACCGGGGTTCGGCCCAAGCTCCAGCTCGTGATCCTTCATCACGCCGCGGATTTTGCTTTCCATCGCCTACACCATCTCGATGAGCATGGCGCCGCCCTGGCCACCGCCGATGCACTCGGTGGCGATGCCGCGCTTGAGGCCGAGCCGTTTCATCGCATTGACGAGATGCAAGACGATGCGGTTGCCGCTGGTGCCGACCGGATGGCCGAGCGCGACCGCGCCGCCGTCAACGTTCAACCGCGCGCGGTCGATCTTGCCCGCGGCGCCGTCGAGGCCGAGCACCTCGCGGCAGAATTTGTCGTCCCGCCAGGCGGCAAGGCAGGCGAGCACCTGTGCCGCGAAGGCCTCGTTCAGCTCCCATAACTCGATATCCGCGAAGCCGAGCTTGCGGCGCTTGAGGATTTCGGTGGCCGAAAGCACCGGTCCAAGCCCCATGATCGAGGGATCGAGCGCCGACCATTGGCTGTCGACGAGCACCGCTTTCGGCGTAAGCCCGTGCTTTTTCATCGCGTCTTCGGAAGCAAGAATCACCCAGGAGGCGCCGTCGGTAATCTGCGAGCTGTTGCCGGCGGTGACCTTGCCCCAGGGCCGCTCGAAGGCGGGCTTCAGCGTCGCGAGCTTTTCGACGGTGGAATCGGGCCGCACGCCGTCGTCGAAGGTGTAGACCTTGCCATTGCGGTCGAAGGCAGGCTCGACCTCGTCGGCCAGCAAATTCTCCGCCTGCGCTTTCGCGAGCCGCTTGTGGCTTTCGACGGCGTATTCGTCGGCCTCGCGGCGCGAGATATCGAAGAGCTTCGCCAGCACCTCGGCGGTCTGGCCCATGTTCAATTCGACCACGGGGTCGGTGAGGCCGCGCTCGAGCCCGATGATCGGCGAGAAAAAAGAGGGGCGCAGCGTGAAGAAATTGGCGATGCGCTCCCACGCGGTTTTCGCCGTAAACATGCGGCCGAACCATTCCACCGCCGATTTGCGATAGACGAGCGGCGCGTAGCTCAGCGCCTCGGTGCCGCCGGCAAGCACGAGGTCGGAAATGCCGTCCTGGATGTAGCGGTACGCCGTGTCGATCGATTGCATGCCGGAGCCGCAATTGATCTGCACGGTGAAGGCGGGCATGCGCTCGTCCATGCCGAGACGCAGCGCGGCGACGCGCGCCGGGTTCATCTCGTCGGCAATCACATTGACGCAACCGAGGATCACCTGATCGAAATCTTGCGGCTTGAAGGGCTGGCGCAAGAGCAACGGCCGCCCGCATTGCACGGCAAGATCCACCGGCGTGAACGGGCCGGGTCCGCTACGGGCCTTCAGGAAGGGCGTGCGGGCGCCATCAATAATGTAGACGGGGCGCATTTTCAGCTCGCCTTGGCCGCGAGCGCGCTCGGCGCCTGCTTGCCGGTTCTGATGCCACCGGCGGGAATAAGGTCTTGCGGCGCGAAGTCGTCGACGTCGATCGCCATCGCGACCGCGGCCGCGACCGATTCCATTTCCTTCGCCTCAGCGGCGCTGATCACGCCTTTTTCCTTGGCCGTGCGCCAGTCGCGAATTTTCGCATCGTGCATCTTCTTGGCGATCGGCTCGGTGGCGGTGACCGCGCGAAAGGCGCGTTCGAGCCGCGCGAGGCCGTCATCACCGTCGTCGACGTAAAGGCCGGGCGTGAGCCGGTCGCGCGTCTCCGAAGGCTCCAGAAGAATTTCGGCGCATTGGCGCGTGAGCTCATCGTGCGGGCCGTGGCGGCGGATGCCGAGCGGCTGAATGATGAACTTCAAAAAGAGCGCGACGATCCGGTTGGGGAAATTGCCGAACACTTCCTGCAAGCGCATGTCGATGGTCTTGAGGCCGGTTTCGACGCACCAGGCAAGCAGCGGAAGGTCCGCCTCCAACCTCCCCTCGTCCTCCCAGCGCTTGAGCGCGCCGGAGAGAAGATAAAGCTCCGAGAGAATATCGCCGAGGCGGGCTGAAATCATTTCCTTGCGCTTGAGCGCGCCGCCCATGGTGAGGAGCGCCATGTCGGCGGTGAAAGCGAAAGCGGCGGCGTAGCGCGAAAGCTGGCGATAAAATTTGGTCGCGGCTCCCGCATCGGGCGCCGCCGCGAACAGGCCGCCGGTCCAGCTATGAACCCACGCGCGCAAAAAAGTGATGAGGCTGTGGCCGACGTGCTTCCAGAACGCATCATCGAAGAGATCGAGCGCTTTTTCCGGGTCCGGCTCGGAGAGCGCGTTCATCTCCTTCAGTAGATAAGGATGCGCGCGGATCGCGCCCTGGCCGAAAACGATCAGGTTGCGGGTGAGAATATTGGCGCCCTCGACGGTGATCCCGATCGGCACCGAACGATAAAGACTGCCGAGATAGTTATGCGGGCCGTCGATGATGCCCTTGCCGCCGTGAATGTCCATGGCGTCGGTCACCGAGGCGCGCATGCGCTCGGTCGCGTGCAGCTTCATGATTCCGGAAATCACCGCCGGGTGATGGCCCTGGTCGAGCCCGGCGCAGGTGAAGCGGCGGGCGCCGTCGATCAGATAAGCGTTGCCGGCGAGGCGGCCGAGCGCTTCCTGAATGCCTTCGAATTTTCCGATCGGAATGCCGAATTGCTCACGCACGCGCGCATAGGCACCGGCCACACGCGCCGTATAGGCGGTGCCGGCGGAGGACTGCGACGGCAATGAAATGCCGCGGCCCGCGGCGAGCGCCGCCATCAGCATCTTCCAGCCCTGCCCCGCCCGCTCGGCGCCGCCGATGATGTTGTCGAGCGGGATGAACACGTCGCGGCCCCAGTTGGGGCCGTTCTGGAAAACCTGATAGGCGGGCAAATGACGATGACCGATCTCGACGCCCGCGGTCTTCGCGGGCACGAGCGCGAGCGTAATGCCGAGATCTTCTTTATTGCCGAGGATGTGGTCGGGATCCTCGAGCTTGAAGGCAAGACCCAAGACGGTCGCCACAGGCCCGAGCGTGATGTAGCGCTTGTGCCAGTTCAGCCGGATGCCGATCTCGCGATTGCCGGAATTGTCACGGCAGACCACGCCCTTGTCGATCATGGCGGCGGCGTCGGAACCGGCTTCGGGGCTGGTCAGACCGAAGCAGGGAATCTCGGCGCCGGAAGCGAGCCGCGGCAGCCATTGCTTGCGCTGCTCCTCGGTGCCGAAGCGCATCAACAATTCGCCGGGGCCGAGCGAATTCGGCACCATCACAGTGACCGCCGCCGTCACCGAGCGACTCGACAATTTACGGATCACTTCCGAGTGGGCGAAAGCGGAAAAGCCGAGCCCGCCATATTCCTTGGGAATGATCATGCCCCAAAAGCGATTTTTCTTGATGAAGTCCCACGCCTCGGGCGGAAGGTCGCGCAATTCCCAATTGATCTTCCAGTCGTCGCAGAGGGCGCAAAGCTCTTCCACCGGGCCGTCGAGAAACGCCTGCTCCTCCGCCGTGAGCTTCGCTCGCGGCGTTGCCAGGAGTTTCGACCAATCGGGACTGCCGGTGAACAATTCCGCGTCCCACCACACGTCGCCCGCTTCCAGCGCCTCGCGCTCGGTGTCGGACATGGTGGGAAGCGCCTTCTTCGCCCAGCCGAAGATTGGCTTGGTCAGATATTCACGCCGCCAGGAGGAAATGTTCATTTGCCGCACCTCGCGAAGCGCTGCGCTGCGAAAGCATTCGACCTTTTATAACCGCCGCGCAAGTCGAAAAGTTGCTCGATGTCGATGTATGTGAGCCTCGCGCAGCCTTTCCGCAAGCGGATTACCGCGCCTTGATTACACCGCCACGACGAAGCAAGGACCCATGCTTTCCGCTTATATCCATCCCAGGCGATACAGTGCGAGCAGCACAAAGGCCGCGCCCAGCGCAAGACAAAGCGGTGAATAATATTCGCGATCAAGCTTTGCAAAAGGTTGCTCCGGATGGCGCGCGCGCCAGACGGCCGTGAATCCGATCATACCGCGGGCGAGAAAAGCCAATGCGCACAGAGATGCGAGCAGAACCACGACCGGCGTTGATACCGGGGCCGCAATCCAGCCAGCCGCCGCGAGCGCGATCAGCCCTTGCAGAAAAACTGCCGCCGCGACGACGAAGCATGCGAACGGCGGCGGTATTCGCGTGCGCCCCTTTTGACCGACGACCATGGCAACGAGCTCTGCCTCGCTCGCGGCCGGCCAAACGATCTTCAAGCCCCAGGCGGCATGCAGCACCGCGATTGCGGTCAAAACGCCGAATACGATGAGCGCCAGCATTTTCATCAAGAAACCGCCTTTCATGCTGCCATTGGCCGCGCCTCGATCGGCCGGCGGCAAGCCCCCATCCTTGGCCAGATCGGATATGATGTGAAGAGCGTGACGAATGCTTGCGCTATCGGCAGGTGACCGAATGTCGAACTGGCTAGGGCGCGCGATCCTTCTCGCCGCGGTGCTGACGCCGGCGACGTTCCTGCACGCGGCGTTGCCGACGCCCGGCGCGCCGGCCGCGCGCGGCTCGCTCGCGGGTCAACTCCTGATCGCGACACCCGCGATGGGCGATGCGCGTTTCGACCACACCGTCATTCTCCTCGTGCAGCACAGCCAGGACGGCGCGCTCGGCCTGATTATCAACCGGCCGGTGGGCGAACAGCCGCTCACAAAGGTTCTCGAAATCCTCGGCCAAAAGGCGGACGCGATTACCGGCACGGTGCGCGTCTTCGCCGGCGGGCCGGTGCAGCCCGGAATCGGGTTCGTGATCCACAGCACCGATTACCGCAAGAACGAAACCGTCAGCGTCGACGAAAACGTGGCGGTGACGTCAACGCCGGAAATCCTGCGCGACATGGGCCACAACAAGGGGCCGAAGAAGGCGATCATCGCCTTCGGCTATGCCGGCTGGGCGGGCGGCCAGCTCGAAGACGAGATCCAGCACGGCGCCTGGTACATGGCGCCGGACGATCCGGCGCTCATTTTCGACGAAGACCGCGAAAAAGTGTGGGAGCGCGCGATGGCCCACCGCACACAAGACCTTTAGGCGACGGATTCAACGAGCTTACAGGCTGGGCTTTCCGCTCTCTATTCGGCCGCGCCCCGCTCTGCCCGCCCGGCCAAGAGTTCGCGTGCCGCCGTGATCACCGGCTCGACCGGAAGCGTAACGAGGCAGTCGCTCACTTGGCTGCCGCCGCAGCCGGCATTGTGACACGGCCGGCAAGGATGAAGCTTCGAGCCCACCACGCGATGCGGCACGCGCCAGGGGCCCCAAATGTATTCGTCGCTGGGCCCGAACATGACGACCACCGGCGTATGCATCGCGGCCGCCATATGCACCGGCGCTGAATCGACCGCGATCACGAGCTTGGCCTTGCCGATCAGGGCGGCGAGCTCCTTCATGGAAAGCTTTCCGGAAAAATCGATAGTGTCGGCGCGGCAGGCGCCACGAATGGCGCCGATCAAAGCGAGATCGGATTTAGAGGACGCGCCGGTGAGCACGACGCGCTCGCCATCCTTGGCAAGCTGCTCGATCAGACGGGCGGTACGCTCGGCAGGCCATTGCTTGTAGGCGAGGCTCGAAGGCGCATGCACGAGGATAAAACCGCCGGGCACAAGCGCCGCGGCGGCCATGCGGCTTTGCGCCTTGGCTTCGGCTTCCTTGCCCGGAATGAGCACAAGCTCCCGCTCCTCTTCCGCCGGGAAGACGCCGAATTGGCGGAGCGCATCGAGGTGCAGCTCGATCTGATGCCGCCGCCCATTGGCGGGGTACTTATAAGTGTGGGTGAAACTTTTCCGCCACAGGCGCTCGTAACGGTCGCGCCTTCGCGGCGCCACGTGATAGCGCGGCATCAAGAGCCAATTCAGCCAAAGCGCGCTCGGATGCAGCCCGAGGCTGATCAACATATCGTAGCGGCGCGCGCGCAGCGCGGACAATAGATCGAGCTGCGCCCGTAGCCGCGCAGAAAAGGGAAGATTTTTATGTTTGCCCAGCCCATGAATTTGGGTGATCGCCGGATGCAAGGAGAGCATCTCGGTGGTGTGGTCGTAAATCAGCGCGTCGATCTCGACGTGCGGCGCGTGCTTTTTCAGTGCCGAGAATACCGGCGAAGTCAGCAACACATCGCCGTAATGGCGAAGATGAATCACCAGCGCGCGCGAGATCGTGGAAAAATCGACGGTGGAAGACGGCATGGGTCAGATATTTCGGGCGAGCAAAGCCGTCCGGCGCGTTTCAACGATCGGCGGCTGACTGAAAAATCGCGGCATGAGGGCGAAGCTAGCACCGATTTTCGGCCATAGCACCCGCTTCGCCAGCGCGAAATTCCCCGTTGTTTCAGTTGCTTATCCGCGGGCGTCGACTACTTCCTGTCGGTGATTTCGAGCTCTTTTCGTAACGCGTCGATCGCGTCGCTCGAATAGCTCGAATTCGCCGCGCGCACCCAGGTGGACTGGCGGCCGATGCGGTTGCTGCCATAGGCAATCCAGGCATAGCCATCGAGGCCCCAATCCTTGCCCCATGAGTTGCGCATGAGCCAGGCGCCTTTCGAGTCATCCCAGCCGACGAGAACCACGGCATGGCCGCCGCCGGCATCGTTGGATTCTACTTTCTCGCGATAGACACCGCCGGTATAGGCTTTGAAATTATCCGAAACGACCCGCATGCGGGTGGCCACCGGCCCATAGTCGCAGATCGCTTTCTTGATTTCCGCGATGGAGGGAAAATCCAGCTTCGGATTCACATAGCCCCAGCTAACGATTTTGTAGGGCGTTGCGGGATTGGTGCAGGTGAGTTCCCTGCCGGCATAAGGAACGCTTTGCCTGGTGGCAGCCCCCGCGCGCGACCAATGGGAAAACGCCAGCGCCGCAAGCCCGCCGGTGCAATTGCCGGCGGCGGAATTGTCGGGAAGCCGGGCGCAATCCAGCAGGTACTGCTCCGAAGCGTTGGGCGATTTGCCGTTCACGATCATGTAGCTCGATTCATATGCGCCGACGGCGGCGAACGCCCAGCAATCGCCGCAGCCGCCCTGATCGCGGATGGGCGGAACCTTATTTTCCGCGTACCAATGGAATTTGTCGCTGGCCGGATTGCAGACCGCGCGCTGCAGCTCAATCTGGCTGCGCTTGTCCTTGCCCGACTGCTGGCGCAGCTGATTGTCGCGCTCGATCAACTCCTGCGCGCGACGATTTTGCTCCTCGCGCTGTTCCGGCGTGATGTTGGGATCGTCAATGTCGCCGAGCAACTCGCTGTTCGGACGCGACAGCGCCTTGGTGTTGCCGACCGTATAGCCGAGATTGTTCGCGCGGGCCTGGCCGCGCATCTCCTGCAGCTTGCGCTTGATCTCGGGAGGCGCGCTCGCCTCATTCGGCGGAACCGAGCGTTGCGGATCCTGCTGCGCGCGAGCGATGCCCGCGGGCAGGACGAAAATCGCCGCCAGCACCGCAAGGCTTGCGGCACGCGCCAAGGCAGAAGCCCCTTTATGCATGCGTTCCCTCCAGACCCGACTATAAGCCCAGTCGACTATGGCGGAATTCGCGCGGCTCGTTGTCGCGCGGTTGGAGAAATTCGGCCCGAATTGCTCCAAGCGGCCACGGCCGCAGCTTCCCGCCCGCCTTAAGATTTTTTCATAAGCGCGAGGCGGAATTCCTCATAGTTCTTTTTCAGCGCCATCCGCACGACGAATAGCCCCCAGATAAGGCCGGTGAGCCAGGCGACAACGGTGCTGACGATGACGACGGGCTGAAAATCGAAACCGAGCCGGGCGCCCACGGCCCCGATCAAGAACGCCAGCGCGAATGCGATGATGCCGCCGCCAAGCAGCGTGCGCCACGCGATCAGCCACCACACGCTCACGATCCGCGGCCAAGTAATTTCAAGCTCCTGCATACTTTCCTCCCCAGAGTTTGCAAATCCTAGCATTCTGAACGGTTGGGGAAAGATGCAGGCGCCCGTGCAGGTGTCACAGGCGACCGGCGACATCAGGCCGCTAGGAGCAAGAGCGGTCCTATATTATTGTCTCCGCCATGCCGAACTTGCTTGCGCGGGTGTCGAGTCATATCGCCGAAGATTGGCGCGCGTTGAAGTACGCCAAGGTCACCTTTGGCCTCACGTCGCTTTTATTGGTCGGCGTGACGGCGCTGGCCACATGGAAAATAACGGAGTCTTTTTACGCCGAGCAGCTGGCGGCGATCGAAACCACGACCAGAAACCTGCTCGTCCAGGTCGGCCAGCTCGACAAGCAAAGCAGCCAGCAAACACCGCAGGTATACGGCAGTTCCAGCCTGCAATTGCTGGATATTCACGTGGTGTTCGATCCGCCGCACAAACCAAACATATTCGGCAACGTCATCAATAAAGGCACGCTCACGGCGCGCGAGCCCGCAAGCGGTATTTCCTATCTGATCGCGCCAAGAGATTTGACGGCACAAGAGGTCGACAACCTAATCGGTCAGGCAATCAGCGCCATCCAGGGCGCCAATCGGGGCACGGAATTTGAGCCGGACCAGGTTCATGGATTTTCCATCGATCTCAACATGACCCAGCAGCAGTTCGATAATATCAAGGCCGAGAAGCAAAAACTTTATCTGATTTATGTGGTTGCCTACCGCGACGAAGCCGTCCCGGCCGGAAAAACGAGAATGACGGAAGCCTGCTTTATTTATACGGGGGATCTTGCCCAAGGGCAGCTCTGTTCCGAACATAATCGCGCGTTCGTTACGGACCCTCCGGCCATTAAATAGGCAAGCGCCGCTTTCAATCCGAATATTATTCGCCGCGCTTCCCGCAGCCAAAGGGCGATGCGCGCTGCTCCTGAGGCAGCGCGCAGCCGGTTTCCGTCCTCAATCTTCGCTTGATCTTTCCGCCGTGCGCGAAATCAGCACTTCGGCGGGCACATGCCGCTCGGCGCGTAGCAGGGGAAGGTCGAGAGATACATCTTATGGTTCGGGTAGCAGGTCTTGGTGTTGGCCCAGCCGGTGACCTTGCCAACCTTGTCGAACTTCTTCGTGCACATGGAACCCACGACGGCGCAACGGGCCTCTTTCTTGGGCTTTTTCGCGAACGAGGCGGTCGGCGCGAACGAGACGGCAACGGCCGTGACGGCGGCTGCAACAATGAGATTCCTGATCATGGTCGTCACCCCCTGTGCTCCCTAGAAGGCCGAGGCAATGTTTCCATGCCCTGCCGGCCGTTATCCGTTGGCGAATCGTGAACGCCGGACGTTGCCATCCGGCGTTCACACCCGATGCTCAGAACGTCCACTTCGCGCCGGTGGAAACGCCCACCAGGGTGGTGCCCGTGTAGCAATGCGGAGCGGCAAACGCACCGCCCGCAGAGGCAACGGCGTCGTGGCAATCGGTGGTAACGCCGCGTCCGCCGGCGCCGAGATCGAAATGCGCGCTCGGTCCGTTGACGGTCGCCGCCACGTTTATGTACCACATGAAGTTTTCGCTCAGCTGCCGTTTCCACGCGGCCGTGTACATATTCGCCGAATTGTTGTTGGGAGCGAAAGCCGCCGTGCAAGCCACCGGGAGACCGTTGATGTCGGTGCAGACGTCAGCCGGACCCACCAGGGTTGCGGAGTTGTGCTGCCCCGGATCGCCCGGCGTGCGGAACGCATGCGCCCAGCCGAAGTGCAAGCTATCGACATTGGTCAATTGCTGGCTGACGAACAGCCAGGTGCCATTGCGAGAACGTTCATTCTGGAAGGCGAGCGACGCCGGAACGTCACGACGCAACATTTCATAGATGGCGCCGATCGTGGTGCCGGTCTGGAATTTGTACAATCCGCCGAACTTGGCGGCCCATTCATTCGCGACGTCCGCGTTGAACAGAGCCTGCCCGACCGGTCCCAAGAATACCGCCGTTCCGGCAGGCTGCGCGATCTGCGGGTTGGCAATGCCGAAGATCGCGGAGATGTCGCTCGAACGATTGACCTTGGCGTGGAATTCGTAAGCGGCGGTCAGGTACAATGGGCCGTTCGTGTAGCTCAGATTGGCGCTGAACGCGTTGCTGAACGAGCCATCGCTACAGGTGAACGGCGTATTTCCACCGCTCGTCGGATCGTTACCGCCGGCGCAATCAGATTCGCCTGCGGGGATATTGTCGCTGTTGTTGGCGCGGTTCTGGCCCGGTGCGAACAGGATATTGGCCTGGAATCCGCCGATGTTCGGCGACTCGTACCAGATCGCGTGGGCGAGACGGGTGCCGAATTCGACGCGATTGTCGCCGCCCGAATTGCCCATGATGACGGCGTAGTCGCCGAGCATGCCGGAGAACGGATTGAACATCGCCGTCGAGTTCTTGTAGGGCGCGTCGGTCTTGCCGATCTTGATGGCGCCCCATTCCGGCGAGGCAATTCCGATGTACGAGTTGCGGCTGAACAAGGCGCCGTTGACCTGATTGCTCAGGTTGCTGTTCGTCTCCTTGTTGCCCGGAAACGCCGAAACGTCGAACCCGGCCTCGAGTTGGTAGACGAAGTTAAAGGGCTGTTCGGGAATCCGCTGGAAGCCACGGATGCCGAAATAAGAAAGGTTCGTCGAGATCGCTGGCATCCAGCCGAAATTGCCAACCGGCGGCGAGGAGCCGTTGAGGTTCAGATGCTTGACGTCCTTCGACGTGTCGTCGAACGAGACGTCGATATTGCCGTAGGCCGTGATCTCACCGTTGTGCGTATAAAAAGTGAGCGGATTGCCCTTCTTGTGTTCGAGGAATCCGTGACCTTGGCTGTCGACATCCCCCTTTGCGGCGGGGTGGTAAGCGGCCTGAGCCTGGGCCTGCGCCGCTTGCGTCTTGGCCTGTGTCGATTGCTTCAGCGCTGTCTTGGCGTCGGCGTCGGATTGCTGCTGACCCTTCTTCAGGTCGGAAACGGTTTTTTCGAGCTGCTCGATGCGAGCGAGAAGCGCCTTGACCGTTGCGTCGCTCACCGACTGCGCAGCCGCAGGACCATTCGCGCCCAAGACTAAAACAAGAGCAGAAAGCGAAACGCCTGCGCACAGCCGAAGACGTTGTGATGATGAATTCATAGCCAGCCCCCACTTCGGCGAAATTCAGCCTTCATTTCGCCTTGTGAAATCCTCTGGCATTCCACCGAGGGCCGTCAATAAACTGTCCGCTACTGTTGCAGTTATTTTGCATTTCACGAGCGCGAATCTTTCCTTGCGTGATTTTCTCGCCACGCGACCGTTTAGCGCACTCTCATTTCCGCGTTTTCGTCTTCGCACTGCGAAATTTTTTCGCCGGAAAAATAAATTCACCTGGAAATCGAAGAAGTGCGCCGCACTAAAACTGACGCTCAAGTCGGCTGAAAATTTTTTTCAATTTTTCTCTGCCTAAACGATCTCACCATTCGAATATCTATAAGTCGTAGCGCAATATACCTAGGTATATTTTCGCATGCGCGGCAATTTAAATTTTCCCAGCGCGGCGATTTTCCTCGTGTCCAACGCATCCAAACAGAAAAATCAATGCGGTTTTTCATTCGCGAGCTTTCCGAGTTCGATTCGGAGAAATTCAGCGTGCGAGAAGAAAGAAAAACCAAGATCGCAATGCCGTTGAAGCGGCCAGTTCGGCTGCGGCAAGCGAGCCGAAAAAGAGCGCACGACTTTGCTTCCGAAGCATTCACCCGCGCGGCAGTCTATATAAGCAAGCCTGGTTTTAGGCGACGGGCCTGGTGGCGATGACGCAATTTCCGCCGCTTTTCCTGCAAAAACCGGCGCCGACAAGCCGCTCGTAGCGGCCCTCGGCCACAGTTTCCGCCCAATGCAAATAGACTAGGATTTACAAATGGGGGCACCGACGTTGATCAGGCCTGAGCCAAATCTGGCACCGACGTCTCTGACGGCTCCTTCAAACTCGCCAGCTCTTGCCGCCGTGACCGCCGTACTCGCGGTTTGCATTTTCATCCTGGATACGCTGACCGATTTGGAGATCGCCGCCGACGTTCTCTACGTCGCCATCGTGTTGATGTCGGCGAGCTTTTCTCAGCGGCGCGGCATCATCATCGTCTCGGCAGGCTGCGTCGCGCTGACCCTATTCAGTTATGTGCTGACCTATTTTCTGACGCGGGCCGAACCAACCGGTGCCGGGCTCATCAACGACGGAATTGGTCTCGCCGCGATCCTGGCGACCACCTATCTTGTATTGCGGCTCAAATCCTCGGAAATGGCGATGCAGGCCGCACGGACGAAAGTCGCCCAGATCGCGCGTCTTACGACATTGGGAGAGATGACGGCTTCCATTGCCCATGAAATCAATCAGCCGCTCGCCGCGATCGTAACCAACGGCAATGCATGCCTGCGCTGGCTCGGCCATAAACCGCCCAATCTCGGCGAGGCAAGGCAGGCCGTGGAGCGTATTGTCGATAACGGAGATCGCGCGAGCAATTTCATCGAGCGGATCCGCGGTCTGGCCAGGGGTTCGCCGACCCGGAAGGACCGGCTCGACATCAACAAGCCCATTCGCGAGATCATTAGCCTCACGAGAACGGAAGTTCAGCAACATCAGATTTTGTTGCGCACACAGCTTTCCGACGACTTGCCACCCGTTCTCGGCGACCAGATCCAGCTGCAACAGGTCATGCTCAACTTGATCCTCAACGCAATCGAGGCGCTGGCTTCGACTTTTGACGGCGCGCGGGAAATATTCATCAGCTCGGCAAAAAACGAATTAGGAAACGTACTCGTGACGGTGCGCGATTCCGGAAGCGGATTGGGAGCCGGCGCACTCGATCGCGTCTTCGATCCCTTTTACACGACGAAGCCCAATGGCATGGGCATGGGACTGGCGATCAGCCGGTCGGTCGTTGAAGCCCATGACGGTCAGATTTGGGCCGTGCCGAATACGCCGCATGGCGCGATCGTTCAATTCACGCTTCCCGCCGTTCAAGAAAAGAGACCCGCGCCCCGAAGCAGCAATGGCCGGCGCAAAAGAGCGAGGGTGAGTTAATGCGGCAGGAAATCAGGGCTTTCCTTTCAGCCATTCTAATGGTGGAGTAAACAATCATGTCTGCTGTCTCGTCTTCCATATCCAGCCGGGGAAGTTCCGCGCACGAGGAACGGCCTGTCGTCTTTGTCATCGATGACGATCCCTCCGTTCGGGAGGCGCTCGACAGCCTTTTTCGCTCGGTGGCGTTTAAAGTGGGATTTTTCGGATCGGCGCAGGAATTCCTCGATGCCGAACGGCCCGACGCCCCCGGCTGCATTGTGCTCGATGTGAGGCTGCCCGGGCGGAGCGGGCTCGACTTCCAGCGCGATCTCATCAAATCAGGAATTCATCTGCCGGTGATTTTTATCACCGGCCATGGCGACATTCCGATGTCGGCGCGGGCATTCAAAGCCGGGGCGATAGAATTCCTGACCAAGCCGTTCAGAGACCAGGAGCTGCTCGACGCGGTGGCATTGGGAATTCGCCAAGACCGCGCCCGGCGGGAGGAACTCTCGCGGAACAGCGAATTGCGGAAACGCTATGAATCTTTGACGCCGCGTGAACGAGAAGTCATGGCCTGCATCACCGCCGGCCGGTCAAACAAGGAGGCCGCGGCCGAACTCAAGCTCAGCGTGGTCACGGTGAAAGTCCACCGCGGTCATGTCATGCAGAAAATGCAGGCGAAGTCGTTAGCCGACCTTGTGCGGATGGCGGACAGGCTGCAGGCCGTTGCTGAAAGATTCGCGAGCGGCGGAACGCAGACGCATTGATTGTCCGCATTCGGGATCAACGGCGATATTCGGTGAGTTTCGCAAGCGTATCCTTGAGCGGCTCTTCCACCCAGGCCTGCGTCAAATAATTTTCGTGTTCGGTATCCGCCGAGACGAACATCACGTCGCCCCTGCGCGGATAGCGGCTGATGGACATGCGCGTGGGAATATCCCGCTCGGAGAGCATATGCGCGAGCGTAAGATTCTGCGATTTCGTGGAATTCGTGTAGGCGCTGAGGAAAAACGCCGACCGGTTGTCCTTGATCCAGCTCGCGAACGTGTCGATCTCGCCGTAAAGCGCGTCGAACAGGATCACGCCGCGCACTTCGGTCTTGAATGATCCGTGGTGCAGGCAGGAGGCGGCGGGCAGAAAACCGCCGCTATAGGCAACGACCACGATCGGCATCCTGGCGAAGATTTGTTCGCTTCCTGGGTCGCCATAGAGCGCGGCGAGCTGCTTGGCCGCTTCCTGGTAGAACTTGCCGCAGGCGCCCGGCTCCCAAAAATGGCCGGCGCTCGAATCCGAGGCATTGGTCGCGAATTGTGGTGCGATCAGAACGGCGTTGATCTTGGACGCGGAAACCTGCGCCGGAACCAACTGCCGGTCGCGCACGTCGCGCTCGAGATTGGCCCGGTGGCCGTGGAAAAACAGGACGGCCACGGCCGGCTTGTTGATTTCAAATCCTTTCGGAATGTGGAGAAGAACGCGGCGATCATTATAGGTTTCGTTCTTCCAATAGACGGTGCCGCGGTACGTCCGGTGCCCCTGACGGCCGCCCTCGGAAACGTTCAGGAAAGGCGCGTTGGTCGCCGGATCCACGCCGTCATAGGGAAACGGCGCGGTTTCGAAACTCACGAGCTTCGTAATCGGCTGCTTGATTGTGTAGAAGCTGTCGCGCCGGACAACCTCGGTACGGACCGGAATTGCCGTGGGATAAAGCGAGGCCTCGCGTATCGGCGCCGGCACGACCTTGCGGGAGGGCGTGGTCTTCTCAACCACCGAAATGCCGCCGCGCTCATCGACGCCGCGCACGGTGCGTTGCGAAGCCGACTTCCCCGTTGAAGCGGTCGTATCGGGAGGCAGCGGCGTGAGGGCGCAGGACGCCAGCGCGATCGCTGCCACCCCAATTGCCGAAGACCGCCCCAAATATTTTTTGCGTCGTCCCCGCATGCACAACAGTTCTGTCCCGGCCGCCCTACGCACTACACGGCCGCGATCCGGGAAAGGCTGCCGCTGGACTCAAAAAGCTAATTTTCATTGGTTTCCAATTAATTAAGACTATTTTTTGGCGAAAATGTTAGTTGAAAATCAGCGCCGCTCGCGTATTAACTATGCCAAACGGGGTTGGGTACGACAGTGTTTGAAAAACTCGCGGCCAGCGCAGCTTCCAGAGCCGCCAAAGTGTCGACACTGACGGCGACCACGATCGTGGTCGCCGACATGATCGGCGTTGGCGTGTTCACGAGCCTTGGCTTTCAGGTCAAGGACATTACCTCCGGTTTCTCGCTATTGCTGCTTTGGGTCGTGGGCGGCGTCGTCGCGTTTTGCGGCGCCTTCTGTTACGCCGAGCTCGCCGCGATGTTTCCCCGCTCGAGCGGCGAATACAATTTCCTCGCGCGGTCCTATCACCCCGCGGTCGGCTTTCTCGCCGGCTGGTTGTCGGCGACGGTCGGCTTCGCCGCCCCTGTCGCGCTCGCGGCGATGGCGTTCGGACAATACTTCAAGTCAATCGTTCCAGAGGCGTCGCCGCTTGCGCTCGGATTGATCGTGACGTGGCTCGTCTCGCTCGTCCATATGTGGGGAATTCGCCCGGGCAGTAAATTTCAAATCGCTTCCACGATCATCAAGCTCGCGCTGATCGTCGCATTCATCGTCGCCGGATTCGCGCTTGGCAAGGCCGAGCCGATTTCCTTCGCGCCGAGCGCGGTCGATTTGAAGCACATCGTCAGCGCCCCCTTCGCCATCAGCCTCGTCTTCGTGATGTATTCCTATTCGGGCTGGAACGCGGCGACCTACATCATCGGAGAAATCACGGATCCGGGCCGGACGCTGCCGCGCTCATTGTTCGCGGGAACCCTGATCGTCGCATTGCTCTACGTGGCGATGAATGCCGCCTTCCTCTTCACGACTCCCATCGCGGAGATGGCTGGCCAGCTCGACGTCGCGCAGATCGCGGGCAAGCATATTTTCGGCGCCATGGGCGGCCATATTGTCGGCGGCTTGATTTGCTTCGGGTTGATCTCGTCGATCAGCGCCATGATGTGGATCGGGCCGCGGGTGACGATGACCATGGGCGAAGATTTTCACATGCTCCGGTTTTTCTCGCGCAAATCGAAGAATGATGCGCCGGCAATGGCGATTCTCTTCCAGCTTTGCGCCGCGAGCTTGCTGCTCTTGACCCAGAGCTTCGAAGCCGTCCTCGATTTCATCCAATTTAGCCTGACGCTGTGCTCGTTTCTCACCGTGCTTGGTCTGATCAAGCTCCGCTATACGCATCCGGAACTTCCGCGCAGCTATCGCGCCTGGGGATATCCGTTTACGCCGATCATTTTTCTGGCGGTCAACGCCTTTATTATGTACTACCTCGTCACCAACCGGCCGATGCAGTCGCTCGCGGGTTTCGCTATGATGCTTCTGGGACTCGTGATCTATCGATTTTCCCTGACCTTTACGCCGCGAGACGCCGTATCCGGCGCGCCCATCCCCGTACCCGCTGTGCGAAGCGTGACCGTCCAGAAATGATCCGCCGGACATTTGTCGTTCTTTTCGCGGCCTGGGCCGTCCTCGCCGCCGGTATCGCGCGTAGCGCCGAGAGCGCGACGCCCAATGATACCGCGCGATTCCTCGCCGGCCTGCAGCCATCCGAAGGCTCGCCGCTCGTTCCGTTCGCCCATGAGCGGGACTGGGATCAGCACGCGAATTACATGAATTCGGCCTTCGACAAGGTGGAGACGCGCCAGCTGTCGAAAATACGGAAATGGTCGAGCGAGCACCTCACCAATCCGCGGCCTACCCTGTTTTACATGTTCGGCGGCCCCGATTTTCTTTACGCCAACGCCTTCTTCGGCAATGCGAACACTTACGTGCTGAGCGGCCTTGAGCCCGTCGGCACGGTTCCGGATCTGACGTCGCTTCCGCGCGGCTCGATGCCGTCAATCCTTTCCAATTTTCGCGGCTCGCTCGGATCCATTTTAAGCGTGGGTTATTTCATCACCCACGAGATGAGAACCGCGCTCAATTCCACCCGGCTGAGCGGAACGTTGCCGGTGCTCTATGTATTTCTCGCCCGCTCGGGAAAAACGATCGAGAGCGTGGAGCTCATCAACCTCGACGACAAGGGCGAAGTGCACCCGGGCGACGGGCAAGGCACCAAGAGCGCAGTGCACGGCGTGAAAATCGCCTTTACCGATGGGGAGCGTCACAAAACGCTCTACTATTTCAGCGGCGATCTCAGCGACGACACCTTCAAGCGCGGCGGCTTTGCGAAGTTCTGCGATGGCCTCGGCGTCGGCGACAGCCTCGTCAAGAGTGCGTCATACCTTCTGCATAGCGGCAATTTTTCCGGGGTCCGCGATTTCCTGCTCACCCACAGCTCGACCATCTTGCAGGACGATACCGGCATTCCGGCCGCGCAATTTGACCCCGCGCGCTGGAAGCTGTCCGCCTTCGGACGTTACCTCGGCCCGATCAGCATTTTTGCCGATCGCTACCAGCCCAAGCTGAAAGAAATTTATCAAAAGCAGTCGCCGAACCCGCTCGACTTCGGAATCGGCTACCGCTGGCAGGCCGACCAATCCAATTTATTGGTGGCGGTCCGAACCGATCTGCAAACCGCGCAGTAATTCGCCCGCACAACTTCCCCTAGCTCACCAGCGGCCGCCGCTCGACTGCGCAAACAACGTCAATTTAGAAACGGCGACGCGCGGCGCGAATTTTACGCACGGCGAAAAAACCGGCTCACCGCCCAGGTTAAAATTCCGAAGCCCGCCAAAACCAGAACGAAAACGACCGTGCCGCGTTCCGGGTGGCCTTCGAAAAATGTGAGCGAGTTGCCGATCGCCAAGCCGAGAAGCACGTGCACGAGCGACCAGCCGAAGGCCGCCGCCGCATTGGCGGCCACGAATGCATGCGGCGGCATTTGCAAGACACCGGCTACAACCGGAATGAGCGCCCGTACCGGCGGTACAAAGCGCGCGAAAAAAACGCTGATCCTGCCGTATCTATGAAAGAAGGCTTCGCTGCGAGCGATCAGCTCGGGTTCGCGACTGAGTGGCCAGATGCCCCGGATCGTTCCGCCATAGCGGTATCCGAGCCAATAAGACAAGCCGTCTCCCATGATCGCGCCGATCATAGCAACGACAATGATGGCCCAGGGCCGCACCGCGCCGGCGACGGCGAGCGTGCTGATGCCGACGATCGCGGCGGAGCCGGGCACGAATCCGCCCAAGAACGGTACCGACTCGAGAAGCGCCATGAGAAAAACGCTGGCGTAGGCGAACTCCAGGTGCTGGTTGGTCCACTCAACGATGGTTGAAACAATGTCCATTGCCGGCTCGGGCTACGAGTTTTCGTTGTTCTGGAAAGGGTCTTAAGGTCGATTGTGGAGGCAACTCCGAACTTTCCCGGCTGGCAGCATGATCAACACATTAACTCGATTCACCGGCTGCGAATACTCTTCAAGGTTTCGACGCGTCCGCTCCAATGATGCCGATTTTCATGCGCCGTCCTTGGAAAAATTCAGGCGTGAAGCTAGCATTTCAAGCGGGGCATGGCATGAATAATCCGTGAGCGCGTGATCGCGGCGAGGAATGCGGCGGGTTCAAGGGCCCGCCCTTGTGGTCCGCGCGATCGAAACGCTTCGAATTCAAACGCACAGGATTCGCCTATGAGCGCAAGACAATCGATCACACCCCCTGCCCCGGTCACCGTGATCGGCCTCGGCAACATGGGCATTCCGATGGCGCTTCGCCTTGCGAAAGCGGGCTTCCAAGTGACCGGCTTCGATATTTCGGAAGCGTCCCGCCAGAAATTTTCCGCCGCCGGCGGGCGGGCCGTTGCCAATGGCATTGAAGCCGTCAAATCGGCGGACGTCGTCATCACTTTGCTTCCGGACGGAAAGGCGGTGCGAGCAGCGCTAGAGCCTTTGCGGAAAGGCTTCAAACCCGGCTGCATCCTGATCGACATGAGCTCGTCAGAGCCGCTTGGCACGCGCGCGCTCGGCGGGAGCTTTATCGCGGCGGGCTTTGCGTTTATCGACGCGCCGGTCTCCGGCGGCGTCAGGCGCGCGGCCGATGGCACGCTTGCGATCATGGCCGGCGGCGATGCCGCGACGATCGACCGCGTCGAACCCGTGCTCGCCGCCATGGGCCGCGCGATCTTCCGCACCGGCGGGCTCGGTTCGGGGCACACGATGAAGGCGCTGAATAATTACGTTTCGGCGGCGGGGCTGATCGCAGCCGTCGAGGCGATCGAGATCGGCCGCAAATTCGGCCTCGATCCGAATTTGATGGCCGATATCTTCAATGCCTCAACCGGCCGCAATAACACGACGGAAGTGAAGTTGAAGCAATTCATTATTTCCGGAAGCTTCAATGCGGGGTTTCCACTGCGCCTCATGGCGAAGGACGTGCGCACGGCCGATAGGCTCGGCCACGAAATCGGCGTTCCGGTGCCGTTCGCCGATGCCTGCGCAGAGCTGTGGGACGGCGCCGCGGAGGCGCTCGACGCAGCGGCCGATCACACGGAAATCGGCCGCTATATCGAAACGCTGAAGGCCTAAGAGCGGAATCCAGCATGCCCGCAGACTCAAATCACGAAATCTATGCGATCCGCTACGCGCGTCACGACCGTTCGGCGAAAGAAAACTTTATCGACACCGACGTCCATGATTTCTTGCAGCCGCTCGACTATTTTGTTTGGGCGATCGTCGGCGCAAGCGGCGCCTTTATCGTCGATACCGGGTTCGACACGGCCACGGCCAACAGGCGCGGCCGCATCATCACCAGGCCCATCCGCGATGGCCTGCAGGCAGCCGGGATCGATGCGAACAAGATTACGAACGTGATCGTCACCCACCTTCATTACGATCACTGCGGAAATTACGAACTCTTTCCGCAAGCAACGTACCATCTGCAGGATTGCGAGATGGCTTATGCGACGGGCCGCTGCATGTGCGAGGCGCATTATCGCATTCCGTTCGAGGCCGATGATGTCGTCGACATGGTCCGCAAGGTGTTCGCTGGGCGCGTGACGTTTCACGAGGGCGAAAGCCGGATCGCGCCGGGTATTTCCGTGCACAAGATCGGCGGCCACTCGAAAGGGCTGCAATGCGTTCGTGTCGATACCCGGCGCGGCCCCGTGGTTCTCGCTTCTGATGCCACGCATCTCTATCAGCACGTGGCGGAAGGGCGGGTATATCCGATCTATTACGATATCCCGGCCGTGCTCGCGGGCTACGCGAAGCTGAAGAAGCTTGCGGGCGATATCCATCACATCATTCCCGGGCACGATCCAAAGGTCCTCGACCTTTACCCGGCTCCGCGATCCGAGCTGAAAGGCTGGATCGCGCGCGTTGACGTTGCGGAAAATGCGTGAGGCGCCGAGGGGCCAGACAAAGAGGAAGCAATGAAAGACAATCGCGCAAACTTGCCGCTGTCGGGGATTACCGTCGTATCGCTTGAACAAGCCATCGCCGCGCCGCTCGCGAGCCGCCATCTCGCCGATTGGGGCGCGCGTGTGATCAAGATCGAGCGGCCGGAAAAGGGTGATTTTTGCCGCGACTACGACGCCGTGATGAACGGCATGTCGAGCCAGTTCGTGTGGACCAACCGCTCGAAGGAGAGCCTCGCGCTCGACATCAAAAGTTCGGACGGCCAAAAGGTTCTGCAAGCGCTGCTTCCGCGCGCCGATGTTTTTATACAGAACCTCGCGCCCGGTGCCGCGAAACGCCTCGGCCTCGATGCGGCAACGCTCTGCAAGCGCTTCCCGCGCCTGATCGCGTGTGACCTATCGGGCTACGGCAGCGGCGGCCCTTACAGCGACAAGAAGGCGTATGATCTTCTCGTGCAATGCGAGGCGGGCTTTCTGTCCGTCAACGGCACCGAAGAAGAACCCACCAAATGCGGAATCGCGGTCGTCGACATTGCGGCCGGCATGTATGTGTTGAACGGCGTGCTGATGGCGCTGTTCAACCGCGAGCGCAGCGGCAAGGGCATGGCGTTCGAAGTGTCGCTCTTCGATGCGATTTCGGAATGGATGAGCTATCCCGCCTACTACACCGAGGGCGCGGGCAAGCCGCTCTCACGCACGGGTGCGCGGCACGCGACGATTGCGCCTTATGGTCCGTTCAGGGCGGGCGATGGCGGCACCGTGTTTTTCGGCATCCAGAACGAGCGCGAGTGGGAAGTATTTTGCGCCAAGGTTCTGGAGGATGCATCGCTCGCGCGCGACCCGCGTTTTTCTTCCAACCCGAAACGCATGGAAAACCGCGAAGCGCTGCAAACACTGATCGAGCGGCATTTCGCGCCACTGAGCAGTGAAGAAGTATTGCAACGGCTCGATCAGGCGGCGATCGCCAACGCGCATATGAATACAGTCGAAGCTTTTCTGCAGCATCCGCAGCTGCGTCAGCGCGGCCGCGTCCGTAAGGCGGGTTCGCCCAAAGGCGATTTAATCAGCTTTCTGCCCGCGATCACGATTCCGGGCGCGGCGCCCGTCATGGAGCCGGTTCCCGCGGTCGGTGAACACACGGATGCGATCCTAGCCGAACTTGGTCTCGTGAAATCGCCGGTCTAGGTTTCAGGCTTTCACTGAGCCCTCGACCACGACCTCGATCAGTTTCGTGCCGGGCCGTTTGAATGAGGATGCGAGCGCGGGCGCGAGATCTTTCGGTTGGGTGATTCGGACAGCCTCGAGCCCGAAAGACTTCGCGAGGCCGACAAAATCGACCGGCGGATCGACGAAATCCATGCCGACGAAATGGTCGCTGTGATGGAACGCCAAGAGCCGCTGCTTGATGATGCGGTAGCCGCCGTTGTTCACGATCACCACCGACAAAGGCAATTTATGATGCGCCGCCGTCCATAGCGCCTGAATCGAGTACATGGCGCTGCCGTCGCCCGTATAACAAACCACCGCCCGGTCGGGATTGGCGAGACTCACGCCGACCGATGCCGGCAAGCCCCAGCCGATGCCGCCGGAGGCGAGCGCATGGTAACCGTAGCGGTCGCGATTGGGGTGTAGTGCCGGCATATAGCGCGCAGCGGTCAGCCCTTCATCGACGAGGATCGCATTCGCGGGCATTGCGTCGGTGACTTGCAGCGCCAGCCAATCGGGATCGATCGGCACGCTATTCCTGTTCTTCGAGATTTCCTCGACGAGCTTTGCGCGCCGCAGTGTCCAGTTTTTCGAAGCAAGCGCGGCAACGCCCTCTTTTGCGCGCTTCGCAAGCGCGGCGCCGCCCGCAGCCTTGAGCGCCGGGATCAGCGCCCGCAGCGTTTCCTTCACGTCGGCCTTGATCGCGATTTCAACGGGGTAGTTCTTGGCGAGATCCCATTCGACGAGGCCGATTTGCAGGATCGGCATGCCCGCGGGCAAGGGATCGATCTCGCTGTGAACCGACATGCGCAGCGGATCGGCGCCGAGCACGATCATCAGATCGTATTCGGCGAGCATGTCCCGCACCTGCTTTTGCGCGCGGGAAATCGCGCCCATGAAGCACGGGCTCTCCGACAGGAAATGCGCGCCATAGGCGACCGACTGCTGATAGACGGGAGAGCCGAGCGTCTCCGCGAAGGTTGATGCCTCCTGCAGCGCGTCGCTCTTCACGACTTCGTCGCCAACAATAATCACGGGACGCTCTGCCCGCAGAATGCGCTTGACGAGCGCCTGCAGGGTTTCCTCCGAGGGCCGCACGCGCGCATCGATGCGGGTCGAGCGTCCAAGATCGATTCCGGCTTCGGTATTCAGAATGTCGCCCGGCAGCGAGATGAAAACGGGCCCGGTCGGCGGCGCGGTCGCGACCTTGGCGGCACGGCGGACGATGCGCGGCAAGTCTTCGAGCCGCGTCACCTCGATCGCCCACTTCACCAGCGGCTCGGCCATCCGCACAAGCGGCCCGGAAAGCATCGGCTCCATCAGGCCGTGCCCCTGCTCCTGCTGGCCGGCGGTGAGGATCATCGGCGTGCCGGTGAAGTTGGCGTTGTAGAGCGCGCCCATGGCGTTACCGAGTCCCGGCGCCACGTGAACGTTGCAAGCGACGAGGCGGCCCGAAGCCCGGCTGAAGCCGTCGGCGATCGCAACCACGAGGCTTTCCTGCATCGCCATCACATAGGTGAGCTCGGGATGCTCCTTCAGCGCATGCATGATCGGCAGTTCCGTGGTGCCGGGATTGCCGAAGAGGTGGGTGACGCCCTCGTCTTTCAGCAACTCGAGGAAGGCGGAACGCCCCGTAATGCGGTTCATGGCGGATCTCAAGCGCGCGTCACTATCCTACGGAAGACATCATGAACGGCTTTTTCACGATAGGCCAACGGCATCCGGCATGCGTTCAATCGACAGCGCATTGCACGCGGCCGCGCAACTCCAGCGGCTTTTCACCGCCACCCGATTTCGCATCAGGGAAAAGGACACTGAGTACGTATCTGCCGCGATAGAAGCTCTCGTCGCGCGGGCTTTGTCTCGTCTCGACGACGAGGTCGACATAGCCAGGCGGCCCGTCGGAGGGCCGCTCGTGGTGGAGCTGGAATTTGATGTCGCGATCATAAAACCAGACTTGGCTCGCCTCACTCCGCTCGAAATTCAGCGCGCGGAGATCAGCCGGGACCGTCTGCGTCAAGATTTGCAGCATCGCTCCAAAATTCACCATGCCGCCGCCAATCCCGCGACCGAAAGCGGCGGATAGGCCGAACTTTACCGAGGCATCTTCGGCGCGACATGAAACGCCGGCGCTCGCATGGGACTCGGAGATAAATGCGACGAGCGCAAAGGAGATCGCAATAATCCTGCGCATCGCGTTACGTACAATGCCCGCGGCCAACCGTCAGTCAAACCGGGCTACCGCAACACCGCAAATTCTATGAATGCGGCCGGCCAGGCTGCGCCGCGAAGCGGCCGGCATTCAACCTAGGCGCGGTTAGAACGTCCAGCGCAGATGGACCGTGCCGTATCCGCCGCTGTGATCGTTCAGATTATTCGAGCGCTCATCCCAGGAATAACCTCCCGAAAGAATGAGTTGCGCCGAGGGTGTGACGTTCAAAGCGACGAATGCACCCGCACGGGCCTCGTCGTATCGATCGTTGCCGATCGCCATGCCTTCCGGACCGATCGAGACAGTGGGCGTGATCTGATATCCCAACTTTGCCATCACCAGGTAGTTGTTCCAGGCGGATGCGTAATTGGCGAGGATCAACCCGTACCAGTTGCTGTCGAACTGCGAGAAGATTTCGCCCTGCACTTTGGCGCCTACCCTCGTTCCCTTGACCTTGGCCGCAGGATCCGAATTGTCGTCGTTCTGAATGTAGGCGCCGACATAGCCGCTGTAGCGGGTGTGCCCGACGAAGGTTTGATAGCCGATCATCACATCGCCGGTCTGGAAATCGACGCCTTGCCGCACGCCTACGGCACGATTGTATTCATAATGGCCGTCGCCGCCATTGAGGCGGAACAGCCAGCCGTCCTTGTTGAGATTGCCGTTGTAGGCGTAGACGCCGCCGATATAGCCGTAATCGCTGTCTTTGTTCACATCAAAACCCAACCACAATTCCGTGGAAGGACCAACGGCCACGTAAGGCGCTTTCACCGGCATATCCGCACCCCATGCGGCGCCGACACCCAAGGAAATGACAGCAGCCGCCACGGCCGCCTTACCCGCAATCGCCATTCCAGCCTCCCCGAAAGCCGCAAAAAATGCTGCTGCGAAACCTGCGATAGAATAGCAGCCCGCATCTTCCGGCCACTAGAGGTGTCAAATCGCGCTTTGTCGGAATCGCGCCGCCTGTTGCGTTTATGCAACAACAAGCAATAGGCCCGAACAACCCGCTATTCTGCAGCGACCACAAGCGGTTGCGCGAATCCCGCGGACCGTTCATCCGGGATTGCCTTGTAGCTTTGTACGATCGCGCCATCGAGGCCCTTGGTGGCCAGTGACCGCAGCGAATCGCGTCCGATGATCCTCAAACAGCGGGCAAACACGCGTCCATTGCCGAGGACACGCAAATTGATCGTCTGACCCGGATGCATGACGCGAAAGGCAATCAATCGCGTGAACGAGTTGCCGCCCCCGGTATCGACCACCGCATAGGCGAGATCACCGGTCTCGGGAACGCGGTAAATCGCTGGACGCCACGCGATATTTTGAGCGAACGGCCGGCGCAGCCGTAGGAAGCGGGCGATGGCTTGCCGCGGAGTGGCAAAAAACGCGTGGCGATGCATGAACTCGCGGTGCCAATCAACGGCGTAAAGGCTTTCTGCGAGATGGCGGCGCGCTTGCGCATTCGGCCACAGAAGTTCGAAATCAACGCGCATGCCTTCCGCCGCCTCCCCTGAGCGGCTGATTTCAATCGCGAGGGGGCCAACCTTCCTCTTCCAAATCTTGGGGCGAACGCGCGCGACCACAACACAATCGACGGCAATTACGCCGGCGGGCAGATGCAGCCAGCCCTTCAGCCGCTCGCCAACCGGCGGAGGGTCGCCGTCGCACCAGCGCGCCGACGCCCATGATTGCGAAATCCGCTCGACGCAGGCCGTTCCGAGGCCATTGCCGGTCTCGATCTCGAGCGGCACGCGCACGTGGAACCGGTAATCATCGGTCGAACGCCGGGAGTCGCGAATGGCCTTGTGAACGAGATAAAGACATTTGGCGGCGTTGAAGAGCGCCCAAAAACCCGAAATCGCCACGAGCTCGAGCGTGTAGCCTTGATCGAGCCGCTGATTCCAGTTCACCTCCCCAAAATTTCCCGAAAATATATTCAAGAAATCATGCGCCAGAGGACCGATCCGGAAATCGATCGCGAGGTGAAAAACACCGACGCCCAAGGCAGCGAGACTTACGGCGCAAACAAAGAGCTGCGGAAATAGCGGCCGCCATTCCATGCGGCCGCGAATATTCTTCGTCGAAGTGCGGAACCGCATCTTGTCGGAGAACAGCGCGAGCGCCGCGAGAATATGCGTCGGGAATCTCGCCACCGAAAAAATTTCATTTACCCAGTAACGGCTGAGGCCGCAGCCAAGCTCCTGCAGAAGCAGGGTCGTCAGGATGGGAAATAACAGGACGGCCAGCACATTGAACGCGGTGATATCGAACGGCGCCCAACCCATCAGAAGCGAAATCCAGGGTACGAAGAACAGCAGCAGCTGTTGCCAACCCTCGAGGTAGATCAGCCCGAGCGTCAAATACGACAGTCTCTGGCCGAGACTGAGCCCGGAGCAGGTGAAAATCTTTTCGATTCGAAGCGCGTGGATATTGCCATGCGCCCAGCGATGCCGGGTCTTGTAATATTCTCTCAGATCCGACGCCGCGACGCCGTAGGCGATCGGCTCATTCAGATAGACAACATTAAATCCGGCTTTGTGCAGCCTCAGCGAAGTATGGAAATCCTCGGTGACGGTCTCCGTCGGAATGCCGCCGATGGCATCAAGTGCGGAACGCCGATAGACGACGCCGGTGCCTACGCATGAAGCGCCGTTGAACGAGTCCCGGCTCGCTTGCGCGATGTTGTAGAAGAAGGATTGATCGTGCCAAAGCGCGCCGTTGCGGGCGTTGATGAATTGGAAAGCGTCCGTGTTGTAATAATCCTGCGGCGTCTGAACCATCGCGACGCGGTCATCGCCGAAAAAACCGAGCGTCATGTCCAATGCGCGCGGTGTCGCGATGTGATCGGCATCGAGCACCATCACGAACTCGGCCTGGCTGTGCTTCAGTCCGTGATTGAGGTTTCCGGCCTTGGCGTTGAGATTCCGTTCGCGCGCGAGATAGTGCACGCCGAGTTCTTTCGCCAAAGCCTTCAGATCGGCGCGGTTGCCGTCGTCGAGTAAAAACGTCTCGTGCGGATAGGTAATTTTCTGCGCCGCAATGATTGTCCAACGAACGAGCTCGGCCGGCTCGCGATAAGCGGGAATAAAAACGTCGACCTTCAAGCCCCTCGGCGCCGGAGGCACTTCACGGTGGCGATAATTCCAGGAGCAGAAAATCAGCGTCAGTCCGAGCAGGAAGCCGAGCAATTCGGCGATAAAATAAATAACCGATAGGCCAAGCGCATCGACGTTAATGATCGTCGTGCGCCAGCCGAGGTAAACGAGCGTGAGAACGAGATAGACGAGCGCAACGCTCTTGCGCCACCGGTCGTCCCTGGACAGCCGGCCAAAGTAAACGCGACTATTCGACATACCCGCCCTGCAAACGCCTTTTCCGATACCGGCACTTGAATATCCAGATTCTTGCCGGCTGGCTATCGGTTCCGCGATCGGGAAAATGCCCGGCTTTTAGCTCAAGTCCTTGGAAACTCGGCGCCCCGAAAGGATCGCGCCTCCCGGCCCTCGGCTTCGAAGGGACGAGCCGCTCACTCCGCAACAAGGAGTTCAGGCCGAAATTCGAAGTGCATCGTATCGAAGTGAAACCACTTCCCTCCCCAAATGAAGCCATGTTTTTCGAAGATCGCAACGATCTCTTGGGGCATGCGGTTGCGATAGAGGACGGCACCGTCAGGCGGCCGCCAATACCAATAATCCGAGAAGGCGATATTGAGATCGATGGCGATTCCGTAGCCATGCGGGCTCGGCTGGCCGGTGTCCGCCACGGTGCGGCAATTGTAAGTGCCGGCGATCGGGTAGGCCGCGCGTTTGATCGCGTCGGGCAGCGCGTCGATCTCGTCCGACACGGCGCGCAACTGCGCATCGACGTTGTTCACCGAGGTGACGCGGATCGATTTGCCCCAGGCCTTGGGAAGCCAGACAAGGGAAACAAGGTGCGGTGACACTTCACCCTTCCGGCAATCGCCGTACATCTTCGTGAAGAAGGCCGTATTGCGGAAGCGGCCGGGATCAGAATCGGCGGAAGGCGGCTTGGCGAGCGGGCCGCGCGGATACGGGATGCGAAACTGATCTAGGATGGAAGCGTGTCGCAGGAGTTCCGGAAACGTCTTACCGTCGTCGCCATCGGATACCGCCATGACGGTCCCATCGCGCCAACGCAGCATCTTGGCGTCATGCCCGGCAAGCGCCTGCGGGTAAGCCGCGATAAGATTGTCGAGCGCCAGGCGAACCTGATCATCTTGCGCGAAAAGAAGACGCGTGCAGCCCGCGACCAATGCGAGACCTGCAAGGACGCAGGCTTTGCCGCCGAAGGCCCGCGATTTACTCTGCGGCATGTCCTGACCGCTAAACGCGCGGGGGCCGGCGCCGCTCGTGGAACCAGATGCGGTACTCCGCCATCTTAGCGCGCTGCGCGGCCGGCGCGTGCCGCTTGCACGTCGCCGCCTCGTCGCTCTTTTCCGGCGCGCCCCACCGCAGCTCGACGCAGTCGTTCAGATTGTACGCCATTTCGAGCGCCGCCATCCGATCGATGACGTCCTTGAGCGTGAGCGTCCACGCGGAGCCGTCGCTGCGGGTATATGAAAACTTGCGCGCCGCAAGCTCCGAGGCAAGCACGCCCTCCAGTTCGGCTTTCACCTCGGCGGGGCTCTTCTCACTCGGCATTGCGTATCGTTCGGGGCGCCGCGCGACGCGATCGGGAAAACCGCGCACCACGTCAATCGCGATCAATAGACGCAAATCCCGCGCCGGTGTCGCAAAATCCTCCCAGGCGCCGATCGTCTCGAAGATCGACGCGCCCGACGGCATATCGACGTCGTCGCGTTTGCTCATCTGAAACTTTCGCCCGTTTTCCACCGACGTTACGCGCGCCTTCACCTGCTCCTCGAGCGCGGTGATCGACTCCTTGAGCGCGCGCAAGGGGTCGAGCGGCGCTGGCGATATCACGTCGTCCATTCGATCGTAAAAATCTTCAATGCCGAGCCGGGACTGATCGAGCGAGAAGTCGCCATACTCCGGATTTTTCGCGATTTCTTCGTTGGTCAGCCGCCGCAAGGCTCCGCTTTTGTCGCTCACGATCGGCCGGAAGCGCTTGAAGCCGGGACCGCCAAGCGCGGGGTCCCGCGCGAACAGAAAATTGCCGCGCCAAAAACGCTTCCGCGCGACCGTTCCGTCAGGCTGCGCGTCAACCGCGAGCAGGACGCCTGCCGCGTCAGCTGATTGCGGCACGCGCTTGGCGATCACCAGGACGTGCCCGTACGGATCGGCGTATACGGTCCCCGGGCGCAGCGTCTCCTGCGTGAGCGAGACGGGATAGTGATCGTTGTTGTTGTCGCTCGCCGGCGTGCGCGCGGACCCGGAATGAACGGCATCGGCGACGACCCGCAAGTAATCGCTGAACGTTGCTACAAGCCCCGGCCGCTTCGAGGCTTCGGCATTCTGAATGCTGAACCACTCGAAGCATTTCGGCGGCTGGCCGCCGCCGCCGCGCGAGCATTTGGAGTACCCGAACGGCAGCCCCATCTTGAAGGCGAAGTAGGCGCGCAAAAAATAGGGAAGATCGGCGCAGTCAGGACGATAGACAATTTTCATCTCGTCTTCGCCGAGACCCAAATGGTTGAACAGCAGATTGCGCGACCGGTCGCGCAGCACTTCGTGCAGCGCCGGCCAGGATGGCGCCGCGTCGAGGGGCGCGTCGAACAGCTTTTCGATCCATGCCGAATAGAGATTTTCCATTGAGCGGTTCCAGGCGTGGCGCAAGGGCCAGACGCTTCCCGGCACCGTGCTTGGCCGCGGCGGCTCCTCGTTGCGCACCGCGATGTCGCGCGTGATCGTGCTGCACTCGGGGGGCGCGCGGTCGCGCGAAAGTTTTGCGTGCCACGTACCCGCGGCCGGCGAAGCAACCTCGACGATCCAGAAATATGGCGGACCGCCACGCCGCTCACGCGATTTCGCCGCAACGCTTCCGTCGGGCGCGATCAGCGACAATTCACCTTCGAGCGGCTTCTCCGCGGCGAAAATGACGCGCAGCGGCGCGCCCTTCCACGGCGTGACCGGCGAGGGCAAGACCGCTAGCTCAGCCGCGTCTTCGCAGCTGCCCATTGCGCCTTGGGCTTTTGCGTCCGTGGTTGGAAAAAGAAAGGCGAACAATGCGCTTGCGATCAGCCACAATGCCATCACGAGAGCGGCGAGCTGGCGCGCTAGAACCAATTGAGCCTCATTGCCTGACTGCCTCAAGCTCTGCTTGCGTTCCCCCGCGGCGCATTGTCCCATGACGGCCTTAGCTTACGCCGGGGGATGAAAACGAAAAAGGTGCACCGCACACGACGGCAATTACCGGCGAATTGGCGCCGTTACCGGCCGTCATCAGCGAGATCCGGGTTACTTGGTCCTCGCGAATCTGCGTGTGAGGAGCCAGCATACGCCGGCAGCGACGCCGGATAGCACAAGCAAGAGCACAAAGTTGTTGTACACCATGCTGCTGTCCATCGAACTTAAAAACTCGATCTCCGCGGCCAAGCGAAAAAGGCAGACCGCAATGATCGCGGCGGCGATTGCCACAACCAAGCCCGGCGAGCGCCAGATCATCCAGATCGAAACGATGAGTCCGGCGAGCAAAGCAATGGGGCCGCCTGCGAAGTAAGCAAAGACGATGTAGATGCTGAACATTTTGAATAGATCGCTGATCGGCAGCACCGTCGACGGATCGGAAAAGTTGGTGTAGACGGCGAGCAGACAAAAAATTAACCCGGCGATGAGCGGACCGAGCCCCACGGCGATCACCATCGGCATCAGCAATCGAACAAACTTTTGCATTTGATCACCCCATGTGCCGAGCGACGTTCCTCGCTTCTACATAATATTCATGAAAACCCGCCGGTAAAAGCGAGCGGCCCTCCGGTCCGAACCTCAAGCCTCTTTCGCCTCCACCGTCAGAGAGCGGTCGCAAATACGAATGAGGCACGCCGCAAGGCCGGCATGTAGCTTCTGCCCGAACGAAATCGATCAAGTCGATGAAAAAATTGGCGACCCCGGGAGGACTCGAACCTCCGACCCTCAGCTTAGAAGGCTGATGCTCTATCCAACTGAGCTACGGGGTCGAGAACATTTTGCTCGAGCATGATCCTTTCCGAAAACCGGTTCCCGCTTTTCGGGACCATGCTCTAGTGCGTCCACTGACCGATGCGTCTGTAAGCGAAATTGTCGGCATAGGCGATTTTCTTGCGCGCGGGCTCGCGCGCTTCGAACACCTGATACGGAATGCCATGACGCTCGCAGTAAGCTATCGCCTCTTCTTTCGTATCGAAGGAAAGGCGCAGCTCCTGCTTCATGTCGCCGGAGGCGGTCCAGCCCATCAACGGCTCGATTTCGCGCGGCGTCTCCGGCTCGAAGTCGAGCCGCCAGAGCTTGGTGTTGGCGTTGCCCGACTGCATCGCGGTACGGGTTGGCTTGTAAATCCTCGCGGCCATGATCTTGCTTTCTCGTTCCATTCGAAGACTTGAATTGGTCGGGGCGGCAGGATTTGAACCTGCGACCCCCTGGTCCCAAACCAGGTGCGCTACCAGACTGCGCTACGCCCCGCCATGACGAAAAAACCGGCGGAATTCGACTAGGGATTACACCGGCGCGGCTTCGGCCCGCAAGGCATCAAACCTAGCCGCGTTTGTTTAATGGCCGCTGAAAATCCAGTGTCCGACGTGATCGCCCGGCACGATGCCGTACCGCTTGGCCGTGCCGGCCACCACTTCGAGCACGCCGCGCACGGGCCCGCTGGAATAGATACGCGCCTCCGACAAGGGCGTCGTGTTCCGGGCGATGTTGGCGATCGTGCCGTCGCCACGGATGAAGATCATGTCGAGCGATACATACGTGTTCTTCATCCAGAAGATCGCGGGCCTTTCCTCGCCCATGTCGAACAACATGCCTTTGCCGTCGGCGAGCTCGCGGCGATACATCAGCCCGGTTTCCTGCTCTTCCGGCGTCTCTGCCATCTCGACCTCGAACACCCGCACGCCGTCCTTGGTGACGATTTCGAGCTGCTCGACGGTCAGTGCTTGGGCGGCGGGCGAAGCCGCGAGCCAAAAGCCCGCAACCATCAACAAGGCGCACAAGCACAGACCGTGTAACGCCAACATTCGGGTCATGAAACCGGATTACCCTCAGTGCGAGGAAGGCGCACTCGACCCCGTATCGGGGCGAACTTCGGCGGCCATAAGGCCTTTAGGGCCGTGGCCGTAGCGCACGAGCACAACCTGGCCGGGCCGAAGCTCGGTCAGCCCAAAGCGGCGCAGGGTTTCCATATGCACGAAGATATCGGGCGTCCCCTCGCCGCGGGTGAGGAAGCCAAACCCGCGCAGGCGATTGAACCACTTCACCCAGGCGCGCTCGAGCCCGCTCGTGGGGGTGACGGAAACGTGGGTGCGGGGCGGCAGTTGCGAGGGATGGATCGCGGTCGACTCGTCCATCGAGATAACCCGGAAGCACTGCAGACCTTTTTGCCGCTCGTGCACTTCGGCGACGACGCGCGCGCCCTCATAGGCGGTCTGGAATCCGTCGCGGCGCAAGCAGGTCACGTGCAAAAGCACGTCCGGCATGCCGTTGTCGGGCACGATGAAGCCATAACCCTTCGAGACGTCGAACCACTTGATGAATCCGGTGATTTCGACCAGGCCCACCGGTGCTTCTTCGGTGGGAGTCTCAATGCGTGCCTCTTGCTCGTTCGTGCCGAGCTTAGGCCCCAACCGATCCGACCCCATTGACGCCGCCAACGTCGCGCTTCTGGCGCCCGGGATCGGACGCCGAATCGTTCCCCCTTTAAGATAACAGCGCAATGACAGCCGCAAAGCCCAAAATGGAGCATTGCCACAGTTTCTTGAAACCTGTCACTCCAATGCATCAGCCCGCCAAAAACGGCTCCAGCACGTCTCCGATGTCGTCATGAATGACGAGATCGGCCATATCGTCGAAGTCGGTCGGCTCGCGGTTGATAATGATAAGCGCCGCACCATTGCGCTTCGCCATCATGGGGAAACCGGCGGCCGGCCATACAACCAGAGAGCAGCCAATCGAGAGGAAAAGATCGGCAGCGAGCGTTTCTTCCTCGGCGCGCAGCATCTCGCGCTCGGGCATGGCCTGGCCGAAGGAGACGGTCGCCGACTTGACCGGGCCGCCGCAGCCCTCGCAGGCCGGTGCAATGCCGCCGGCGCGAGTGAAGCGCTCGCGCACCCAGTCGATTTCGTAACGCGTCGCACAATCAAGACAGGTGGCATAGGTGCCATTGCCGTGCAGCTCGATCACCTTTTCTCTCGGCACGCCGGACTCTTGGTGAAGATTGTCGATGTTCTGGGTGATGATGGCGGAGAGTTTGGCGGTGCGAACGAGGCGCGCGAGCGCGCGGTGCCCGCGGCCCGGTTTCGCCGCACGGAACTGATCCTCCATGGCGAACTTCCGCCGCCAGGCTTCATTGCGCATCTCCTGGCTGGCGAGGAACTCGTCGAAGGGAATCGGCTGGTTGTTGGTCCATAGGCCGCCGGGCGAACGAAAGTCGGGGATGCCGCACTCGGTCGAGATGCCGGCGCCGGTAAAGGCGACGCCGCGGCGGGATTGGGCGAATAACGCACCGAGGCGTTCGACGGCGCTGCTGCGGTCCTTGGCGATCATGTTCCCGCGGCCGGCGGGGTGCGGTCGCCGGCTCCCAATTCTTTTTGCATCAGCACACTGTCCACCCAACGGCCGAATTTGAAGCCGCACGAACGAAAGGTGCCGATCGTATGAAAACCGAGCTTGCGATGCAGTTCAATCGAGGCGTGATTGGCGCTGTCGCCGATCACTCCGATCATCTGACGGAACGATTTTTTTTCGCATTCAGCGAGCAAGGCCTGCATCAAGCGTAATCCGATACCCCTGCCCTCATGGCCGGCGCGCACATAGACCGAATTCTCAACGGTAAACCGGTAAGCCGGACGGCTGCGATAGGCGCTGACGTAGGCATAGCCGACAATGCCGCTCACCGCTTCCGCGACTAGATATACATAGCCGTCCGCGACGATCGCGCGATGGCGGCGCATCATCTCTTCGAGGCTCGGCGGCTCAAGCTCGAAGCTCGCGGTCCCATGCAGCACGTGATGCGCGTAGATCTCGGTGATCGCGCCCATGTCGCTTTCACCACAGGCGCGGATCGTGATCGCGGTCGGGCTCTTCTTGTGTGCGGCGGCGATCATAATTGTACTTCGCTCAAGATCATGGATGGAACTTTTCGCCCTTCGCCAGCATCGCGATGATAGTCTTCATTCGCGCCGCACGGGTCTCGGGTTTTTTCGCGGTCTGCAGCCGGTATATGATCGCATAGCTGTTGCGCTTTTCGAGTGCGGCAAAGAACGCTTTGGCTTTTTTGTTTTTCTCCAGTGCGCGCAAAAAATCCACCGGGGGCTTCGCGGCCGCCGGCGAATCGTAGGCGCGCGTCCAGCGTCCATCGCGTTTGGCCGCCTGAATTTGCGCGAGCCCCGCGAGCTTCATCCGACCAGCCTTGCACAGCCGCTCGGCGTGGCGCGTGTTGATTTTCGACCATCCACTCTTCGGCTTGCGTGGTCCGAATTTCTGCAAATACGATAATTCGTCGTAGCCGCGCGCCTGGCTGTCGATCCAGCCATAGCAAAGCGCGCCGTCGAGCGCCTCGGCGTAGGTCACGGTCGCCCGGCCGGAGCCCTTCTTGAAAAACCGGATCCACACGCCGTTTGTGCGCGCATGATTCTTCGCGATCCAGCTTTCCCAATCGCGCGCGGATTTGAATGAAACGATCGGCAAGTCGAGCTGCGAACGCATGGCTTGATCGGTCGATTTTGCCATTTAACATCACGGTTGCGGAACCGGCCCATTATGCCTAGCTGCTTGATCGGGAACCATATTCGGCATCCATTCTCACGAGGTCTCAATGCGTTATCTTCACACCATGTTGCGCGTGCGCAATCTCGACGCAGCCCTCGATTTCTACGTCAAGAAGCTCGGATTAAAGGAAGCACGCCGGGTCGACAACGAACAGGGACGCTTCACCCTCGTTTTTCTCGCGGCAGCGCAGGATGAGAAATTGGTCGCGGACAGCGCGCCGTCGGGTTTCGCAGCACCGCTCGTGGAACTCACCTATAACTGGGACGGCGACGAGGACTATGGCGAGGCGCGCTATTTCGGCCACCTCGCCTACGAGGTCGACGATATTTACGCGACCTGCGAGAAACTGATGAAGGCGGGTGTGACCATCAACCGGCCGCCGCGCGACGGGCGCATGGCCTTCATCCGCTCGCCCGACAAACACTCGATCGAGCTGTTGCAGAAGGGAAAAGCGCAGCCGAAACAGGAGCCGTGGGCGTCGATGCCCAATACCGGCCACTGGTGAAATACGAAAGCCCGCGTCCGGAATGCGGTCCCGCATTCCGGTCCGCGGGCTTTCCTTAGAATCCGATCAGCTCAACAGGCTTACATGCTCGGCGGGCAGAGGCTGCTTGCGCCGTAGCACATCATCAGCGTCGGATACATCTTGCCGTCCATGCCGCACATCATGACCGGCGACCAGCCCATGCTGTTGGCCTTGCCGCTTGCCATCGTGCCCATGGTACAGGGTTTCATCTTGTGCATTTTCGCGAACGACGCAGTCGGCGCGAAGGAGACAGCAACCGCGGCGATCGCGGCGGCGATAGCGATTTTCTTGATCATGTTTAGGATCCTTGTCAGGCCCCCAAATAAGGCCACGAAAATCCTCGCATAAGGGGGCCGCAACGGACAAGCGGGACCCTCCCGGTCCACGCTCAGAACTCCGTGAGTGTGGTTTGTTTGCCACTGTGCGGCAGAGCTACCTTGCCGCTAGAACCTGAAAAAACGAGACAAAAGCGGAATTTCCATCCGAAGGTATCGCCCCGTTGCCTAACGGAAAGGCAGTCCCGGCCGCCTTGTCGCTGCCGCGGCTGCTCCCTATAAGGGCACCTCCCGGCATCCCCGCGCCCTTCGTCTAGCGGTCTAGGACACGGCCCTTTCACGGCTGAAACACGGGTTCGATTCCCGTAGGGCGCGCCAGGACGGGGCGAATCGCGGGCTTGGCTTGATCAAATCAATATGGGCACGCGGCGCTGTCGATTAGGCAGCCACACTTTGACGAAGTGTTCGCCGCGGGCAATGCCGTGATCTTTCGCGCCGAACAACCACTACCGAGAAGCTGATGCGCGGCCACGCGACCCTCAATGAGCGCTGCCGCGCAAATGACGTCGCTTTCGCAGCAATAGCGAGCGAACGGCGTTGAGTGTTGAGATCATCATCGCGGTCTTTTCCGGAGCGCCGAATTCCAGTAAGCGCGACGGCAGCCGCCGGTGATGGCGGCGATAGCCGAGGAACGGGCGCGAACGCTCGCGTGCGGTTCGCTCGGGCGCCAGATCAAATTCCGCCTGCAGCCGCCGTTCGATTTCGATGAGCGCCCGCGCACACGCACCCTTGTCGGCGCTCCCGGCGGACAGAAAAGCGGCGAGCCAGTTCCGGCCGCGGACGTGCTTGCGCAACCGGTAGACACGCACCCAGGCGGCGCCCTCGCAGCCCGGCACGCGGCGTAATTCCGCGCTGAGCAACGCGTTCAATTCCTCTGGCGTGCGGACGGCTTTGCGCATGATCGAATCGCCCTTGGCGAATCTGAGCGCAATTCGGCCGTGACTGTCCACGACTCGCCAAGGTTGAATCGCCGGGGGGTTCCCTCAGGGCCGCGTGCAGCGCGCCTTCTGCGGCACGCAAGCAATGCCCACATTCGAGCAGGCGGCCGTGCCATCACCCTGCCGCGCGCAGACGCGGCAGCCATCGGTCCATTCGAGACAATTCGCCGGGAGGCCATCGCCCGCGGGCGCCGAACGAACTTTGGGAAAATTCGGAATGTCGGCCGCTTTTGCCGTTGCCGCAGCGAGCAAGAGAGAGCCGCAGAGGATGAGATAAGCCGGCCGCATCATCGATCAAAACCAAAACTTGCGCGCGTCCCACTCGTTCTTCCAGCCGGTGAGCCGCCCCCGGCGGAATTGCAAATAGAGCCGCTCTTCCACCCAGGGCGGATAGACGCCCGGAATCGGTGCGGGCCCGCCGACCATGTAGATCTGCGAATCGCGGCGCTCGGTGACGTAAGTCATGCTCGCGCCGAACACCGCCGCCGCTTCGTCGGTGGTCATGCCGAAATGCACGAGCTCGCTCGCGGTGCGCGCACAACCGAGCGCCAGCCACCAAACGCAAAAGAGTGTGACGATCCGCCTCACGAGCGGACTATACAGCTTCGGCCGCGCGCACGAAATGGCGGCCTCGACGCAATCACATTCCCGTCGCACAATCGATCCATGCCGTCGGAATCAAACCACTCCCCAGCGCCGCCAGGCGAACCGAATATCGTGCGCTTTCCCGCGGCGCAAAAATCCATTGCGAAACGGCCTGCGCCCGCGCCGGGCAAATCGGACGACGAAGAGCCGTTGAGCACCGGAGCGTTGATCGGCATCGGCGTCTTTCTGGTCATCCTCGTGCTCACGGGCGTGTGGCTCATGAACACGCTGCGGGACCTGGGCAGGATGCAGGATTGCGCCATGCAAGGCCGCCGCAACTGCGCCGGGATCGAAGTCCCGGCGCGCGACCGCTAATGTTCCCCTATGCGAGCTTCGGGTTCGCTACAGTAGACATCTTTGCTTCGCGCGAATCCGCTATAATCATCCATCCGGCCAAGATTGCCGATCAACGCCTGATCGCGTGAAGCGGGGGCATCCTTGCGCGAGAAAGAGCTTCGCATCGCGCTCGTCTGCTTCGGCGGCGTTTCGCTCGCCGTCTACATGCATGGCCTTTCCAAGGAGATCCTGAAGCTTTTGCGCGCGTCCTCGCGCCTACACGGCATGCGCGACCGTGCCGCGCGCGCAAAGGCGGCGTTCGATATCGCTGACGTCGACGAGGCTGACAAACGCGACAAGGAGTACGACACCGAAGCCTATTACTTCGAGCTCCTGCGCGAGATCGGCCGCAAGGTGGAGCTCCGCGTCATCGTCGATACCATTGCCGGCGCCTCGGCCGGCGGCATCAATGCGGTGATGCTCGCGCGCGCGATCTGTCACGACCTGCCGATGAAGAAACTGCGCGATCTGTGGCTGAACAACGCGGATGTAAGCGTGCTCTTGTCGCCCGAGGCAAAGGCAAAGGCCTGGAGCAAGTTCTTCCTCAAGCCGATCCTGTGGGCCGCCTCGCGGTTCGGATGGATCAAGTCGATCCGCGACTCCGAAGTGCGCGACAAGCTCTCGCTGTTCCTGCGTTCGCGCTGGTTCAAGCCGCCGCTCGATGGCGGCGGCATGACCAATTTGATGTACGAGGCGGTGACCGCGATGGGCGCGCCGAAATCGCCGACGGCCTCGCTATTGCCGTCCGGACAGGACCTCGACCTCTTCGTCACGCTCACCGACTATCACGGCTATTTGCAGCGCCTGCAAATCCACGACCCGCCGCTCATCCAGGAGCTCGAACACCGTCAAATCCTGCACTTTCATTACCGGCGGCGTCCGGGCGGCGAGGTTGAAAGCGATTTCACGCTCGAAAACGCACCGGCGCTTGCTTTTGCCGCCCGCGCGACTTCTTCGTTTCCCGGCGCGTTTCCGCCGGCGCAAGTCGCCGAGATAGATGAATTGCTCGCGCGGCGCGGCGAGACATGGCCGGAGCGCGAGGAATTCTTCACGCGCAATTTCGAACGCCACATCCGCGCCGATCTCGATCCGGCAAAGGCTTGTTTCATCGACGGCGCCGTCCTCAACAACCGGCCTTTCCGCGAGGCAATTTCGGCGATCCACGGCCGTCCCGCCTATCGAGAGGTCGACCGGCGGCTCGTCTATATCGATCCCGACCCTGCGCCGCCCCACTCGCTCCGCGGCAAATTGGTGCCCGGATTTTTCCTCACGCTGAAAGGGGCGCTCTCCGACATCCCCCTGAGCCAGCCCGTCACCGACGAACTCGGCTTCGTGTTCGACTTCAACGCGCAGGTGCGGAGCTTCAAATCAATCATCGAAGAGGCGCGGCCGCGCATCAGCGAGCTTGTGACCGACACGATCACCGCGCCGCTCGACCAGAAGATCGTCCACGAAGAAATCCGCCACTGGCGCGAGACGATAAACTCGCGCGTCGCGCGCGATGCCGGCTTTGCCTATGAGGGTTACGCGCGCCTGAAACTTGCCTCGGTGCGCCAGTTTGTCGGCGGGATCATTCTCACCCTGTCCGGCGCGCCGCCGCGCTCGCCACGGGCACGCGCCATCGCCGAAATCATCGATGCCTGGGCGAAAAGCCGCGGCGTCGTCTATCAGCGGAGCGAACACGACGCCCTGTTGCGCGAGACAAGCGCGTCATCGAAGCTTCCGCGCTGGGCCGAGTTTTTTCTTGCTTTCGACGTCGATTATCGGAAGCGCCGCCTCAACTTCCTCATCGAAGGCCAAAACCGGCTCTATCGCCTGCTCGATGAGGGCCGCTTTCCCGGCCTCGACCCTCTCGTCGTCGACGGGCTTAAGCGCGCCTTCTACCGCCTGCTCGACGGCCTGCGGCAACGCGAGGAAGCGAAATTCTATAGTGTCGAAGCGCACGGCCTCGTGCGCGAGTTGTTCGAAATCGAGCCCTCCGAAGCGGAAGCCAAGGACCTCGCGGCTTTCGCGCGCCGATTCGTCGCAAGCGCAGGCGAAAAGATCGACCGGCTCATCGAAACGCTCGGACGCGAAATCGATCTCGCCGCGACCACCCGCGACCTCGACGAACTCCTCGCCTCGCTCGACCCCGCCGCCTGGAAGCCGGAGGCGTGGCGCGAGGTGCTGGTGAACTATCTCGGCTTTCCGTTCTGGGACGTGCTCACTTTTTCGGTGGCGACCGCGCGCGACACGGGCGAATTGCACGAGATCCTCGTTGACCGCATCAGCCCGCAGGACATCAAGACGCTGAAGAAATTCGGCGGCACCAAGAGCCTGAAGGGCACCGGCTTCGCCCACTTCGCCGCGTTCCTCTCGCGCGCCTATCGCGAAAACGACTATCTGCTCGGGCGCCTGCACGGCATCGACCGGCTGATCGACATCGTCTGCGACGCGGCCGCGCTCGAGCCTGGCGAAATCGACGTCATTGGCATCAAGAAGCGGGCGTTTATGCGCGTACTCGACATGGAGGAGCAATATCTCACCGTCAGCGAGAGGCTGATCGCGGAGTTGCGGCGTTCGATCGAGGCGATCGGCGCTCAGCCGCGCGGCGGCGGTGGCGGCGCGTAGGTGGGCATGGTGGGAGGCGGAACGACGCCCGGGCGCGCGCGCGTGGCCACCACCGGCTCCGAGGGTCCGGTATCAAGCACCGTGACCACTCGCCGGTTCTGCGACCAGCACGACATATCATTGCAAGTGGCAACGCGCCGCTCGCGGCCATAAGCTACCACCCGCACGCGCATCGGCTCGACGCCCTTTGAGGCCAGATAGCCGCGCACCGCATCGCCGCGCTGGCGACTCAGCTTCATATTTTTTTCTTTCGGACCCTTCTCGTCGCTATGGCCTTCGATGGTGACCCGATAATTCGTGTAGCGGCCCAGCCACTCGGCCTGCTTGTCGAGGGTCGCGAGCGAGGTCGGCGTGAGCTCGGCGGAATTTTCTGCGAAGAAGACACGGTCGCCGACGTTGAGGAAAAAGTCCTGCGTGGTGCCGAGCGGAACCGAAGGCACAGGCGGCTGTTGGGCAATGGGCTCGGTCTTGTTCTCGGCGCAAGCCGCAGCCAGCAGCATGCAAGCCGCAATAGCCAGAGGCTTGGCACTACCGTTGATCCACATGGCCCCTCCCTCCCAATCTCGCGCATCAGGCGGCCAGGCAGTTATCTGCGATAGTACTCCTTATACCAGTCTATGAAAGCGCCGACACCATCTTCGATCGTGGTCGCGGGCCTATAGCCCGTAAGCCTTTGCAAAAGATTGGCGCTGGCGAATGTGGCGGGGACGTCGCCGGGCTGCATCGGGAGCATATTCTTTTTGGCCTTGCTGCCGAGCTTCTTTTCGATCGCGACGATAAAATCCAGGAGGTCGACGGGCTGTCCGCGCCCGACATTGACAACGCGGAAGGGGGCGACGGGGCTCAAGGAGTCCGGCTCGTCGGTGAGATGCGCGCTCTCGCGGGCCGGCGCGAGTGGGACCAGACGAACGATCGCCTCGATGAGATCGTCGATATAGGTGAAGTCGCGCGACATTTTGCCGTCGCCATAGACGTCGATGGCGCGGTCGGCGAGAATCGCGTCGACGAACTTGAAGAGCGCCATGTCCGGCCGGCCCCACGGACCGTAGACGGTGAAGAAGCGGATCACGGTCGTGGGCACGTCGAAGAGATGCGCATAGCTGTGCAGCATCAATTCACCGGATTTTTTGGTGGCGGCGTAGAGCGAGAGCGGATGATCGGAATCGCTCGTCTCCTTGAAGGGAACTTCCTCGCCCGCGCCATAGACCGAGCTCGTGGAGCCGAAAATAAAATGCCGCGGCTTGTGGCGGCGCGCGAGCTCAAGAAGATTGAAGGTGCCGACGAGGTTCGAGCCCACATAGGCGCGAGGATTTTCCAGGCTGTAGCGTACGCCCGCCTGCGCCGCGAGGTGAACGATGACATCGGGCTTTGCCTCGGCGACGACGGCGGTGAGCCGCGCTTCGTCTTCGAGCATCAGCGTGTGGGTGGTGAAGCGATTGGACTTGGCAAGGATTCCCTGCCGCGCCTTTTTCAACTCGACGTCGTAATAAGGCGTCATTCCATCGACGCCCTGCACAACGTGACCGTCGGCCAAAAGCCGCCGCGTTAGATGGAAGCCAATGAAGCCCGCGATGCCGGTAACGAGAAAGCGCATGGAGAAGAATGATCCCCTGTGACGGCGCGCTTATAGCGCGTTCTTTATCCGCTTGCTTTAACGCGCTGAAAGCGGCTCGGCGGGAGCGGCATCGAGAATGCGCAGTTGCACCCGCTCCTGTCCCTGCCAGCGGTCGATGGAAAGGCAGCCAACGAGGTGCATCGTTTGACCGCGTGCCGCGATCAGCGCCTGCCCGAGCGGGCGGTCAAGCGCACGGAAGGCGATGGCGTTGAGCGCGCCGCCATCGCCCGAGCGCAACCGCACGCGCGCGTGAGCGTTGCCCACCGGATCGGCATAGGCAACGAGGTGCGACGGAAAGGCAAAGACCGGCTCCGGATTGCCGGCGCCAAAGGGGCCGGCGCGCTCGACAGTCTCGATCAGCTCGGGCGTCGCGGCGCGGGCGGTGATCGCGGCGTCGATCATGAGGCTTTCGGCGGTGCGCGCGGCCGCGACCGGCTCGCTCAAATGCCGCTCGAGAAACGCGCGCAGCGCGCCAAGCTTGTCGCGCGCGACCGTCAGTCCCGCCGCCATCGCGTGACCGCCGCCTTTGATCAAGAGGCCCTCGACCATGGCGCTGCGCACCGCAATTCCAAGGTCGACACCGGGAATCGAGCGCGCGGAGCCGGTGCCGGTTTCGCCGAGCATGGCGATGGCAAAGGCGGGGCGGCCGAAACGCTCCTTCAGCCGCGCGGCGACGAGGCCGACGACGCCGGGATGCCAGCCCTCGCCGGAAGCGATCACCACCGCACCGCGCTCCTCCAAGCCAAGGGCGGCAAGCGCTTCGGCTTCGGCCGCTTCCAGCGTCGCCTTTTCGATCGCCTGGCGTTCGCGGTTGAGAAGATCGAGTTCGTTCGCAATCCGCGCGGCTTCCGCAATGTCGTCCGTGACGAGGAGCCGCGTGCCAAGCGTGGCATCGCCAATACGGCCGCCGGCATTGATGCGAGGACCGAGAAGAAAGCCGAGGTGCCAGGGCGACGGCGGGCCGTCGAGGCGGGCAATATCCATGAGCGCGCGCAATCCCACTGACTCGCGGCGCTTCAGTGCAATCAGGCCCTTCTTCACGAAGGCGCGGTTGAGGCCCGCGAGCGGCACCACGTCGGCGACGGTGCCGAGCGCCACAAGATCGAGGAATTGCAGAAGATCAGGCTCGGGCAGCGAGCCGCTCCAGAAACCGCGCCGGCGCAGCTCGCGGCAAAGTGCGGCCGCTGCCATGAAGACGAGGCCGGCGGCGCTGAGCTGACCGAGGCCGGAAATGTCGTCGGCACGATGCGGATTGACGACCGCCAGCGCGAAAGGAAGGTCGCCGGACACCTGATGATGGTCGATGACAATAACGTCGAGGCCGAGCTTCGCCGCCTCGGCGAGCGCCTCGAAACTCGTCGAGCCGCAATCGACGGTGACAAGGAGCGTCGCTCCGCGCTCGGCAATCTTGCGTACGGCGTCGACATTAGGGCCATAGCCCTCGAACAGCCGGTCGGGGATGTGAAAGAAGGGATCGAGGCCGGCGGCGCGCAAAACGCGCACGAGGAGCGCCGTTGAGGTCGCGCCGTCGACATCGTAATCGCCGAGGATTGCGACCTTCTCCTTGCGCTCGGCCGCGTCGGTAAGCCGCGCGGCGGCACGGTCCATATCAGTGAGCGTCGAGGGATCGGGCATCAGGCGACGGAGGCTCGGGTCGAGAAAATCCTCGACCTCGTCGAGGACGACGCCGCGGCAAGCGATGATGCGCGCGAGGATCTCCGGCAAGCCGTAGCGCTGGCCGATAGCGAGCGCGGTCGAATTTTCGCGCAGACCACAGCGGTCGCGCCAAGCGCGTCCGGTCACCGAATTCGTGACGCCAAGAAAAGCGCGCTCGGGCGCATAAGATGCGGGCAAAGCACTCATCGCGAACCGCAACTCTTCAAAAGACCTTGCGATACTGGATGAAGCCGGAACGCTCCGCCAGCTTGTCGTAAAGCGCGCGGGCCGTCGCATTGCTTTCTTGCGTCAGCCAGTAGACGCGACTTGCGCCCGCCTTTTTCGCGGCTTCGTAGACGGCCTCGATCAGGGCGCGGCCGAGGCCGAGGGCGCGCGCTTCTTTTGCCACGAACAGGTCCTGCAAATAGCAGTAATTGCCGACCGTCCACATGGAGCGGTGATAGAGATAATGCACGATGCCCAGGAGCTTGCCGTCGACATAGACGCCAAGGACGAACATCGGCTCCGAGGGATCGTGCAGCCGTTCCCACGCCTTGTCAGTGGCTCCCGCCGGCAGCGCGACTTCATAGAAGGTCTGGTAGCCCTTCCACAACGGCTCCCAGGCGGCGCGCTCATCCTGGCCGACCGGGCGGATGGTGAGGCGCGCGGTCATCGCCGTTTCAATCCAGGTGGAATTTCTTCAGCTCGCGATGCTCGGCGTCGATCCAGCGCACGGTGCCGGTGACCGAACGCATCACCACGGTATGGGTGTAGACGCGGTCCTTCTCGAAGCGCGCGCCGCGCAGGAACGAGCCGTCGGTGACGCCGGTGGCGGAGACGAGACAATCGCCGCGCACCATGTCGTGCATGTCGTATTTCTTGTTCGGATCCTTGATGCCCATGGCGGCGGCGCGCTTTCGTTTCTCCTCGGTGTCGAGCACGAGCCGGCCCTGCATCTGGCCGCCGATGCAACGGAGCGCCGCCGCGGCGAGCACGCCTTCGGGCGCGCCGCCGATGCCGATATAGATGTCGATGCCGGTATTGGCGGAATCGGCGGTGTGAATGACACCGGCGACGTCGCCGTCGGTGATCAGCCGCACGGCGGCGCCCGTCTTGCGCGCGGCGGTGATCAGCTCCGAATGGCGCGGCCGGTCGAGCACGAGTACGCAGATTTCTTCCGGTTTCACGCCCTTGGCTTTGGCGAGCGCGCGGATGTTTTCCTCGGGCGTCGCGTCAAGATCGACGACGCCCTTCGGATAACCGGGACCGATCGCGATCTTCTGCATGTAAACGTCGGGGGCGTTTAGCAGCGTGCCGCCCTCGGCCATCGCCATCACGGCGATCGCGCCCTGCATATTCTTGGCGCAGAGCGTGGTGCCTTCCAGCGGATCGACGGCGATATCGACTTTCGGCCCATGCTTGTTGCCGACCTTCTCGCCGATATAGAGCATCGGCGCCTCGTCGCGCTCGCCCTCGCCGATCACGATGGTGCCATCGATGGGAAGCGCGTTGAGTTCGCGGCGCATGGCATCGACCGCCGCCTGGTCCGCCGCCTTCTCGTTGCCGCGGCCCCTGAGCCGCGCCGCCGCCACCGCCGCGCGTTCGGTGACGCGAACGAGCTCGATCGTAAGCACGCGCTCGATCGCAAGGCTTGGCTGGACGGTAATCGGCGTCGACATTCGGTCTTCCCCGGACATTTTTGGCTTTCTCCCGTTCAGCCTTCGCTGCGAGCGCATGCGCGCGGGCGCGGAGAATGACGGAGTTCCAAGACAGAATTGTTGCCGACCATATCAGCTTTTTTCAATGCGGATCACCTGCGGCTTTTCCGCCAGCACCCCGTCTTTTTCGATCACGGCGAGCGCGCGGCGGACGGCGTCTTCGGTGGTCGCATAGGTAATCAGCACGACAGAAGCGGGCGCGGCCGCGCTTTTCGGATCGTCGCCGCCATGCGGGCGCGATTTCCGGCGCCGCTGCATGATCGATTCGAGCGAGATGTTCTCGTCGGCCATGCGGCGCGCAATCGTCGCCGCGGTGCCCGGCCGGTCAAGCGCCGCAAGGCGAATGTAATAGCCGCCTTCATGGCGCTGCATCGGCGCACGCGACGGCTTACCGAGTTTCGCCACCGGGCGGCCGAACGGAAACACCTTGCGGCCGGCGGCAAGATCGACGATGTCGGCGACGACCGCCGAGGACGTGGCATCGCCGCCCGCGCCGGGGCCGACGAGCGTCAGTCCCATCATGTCGGAATCAACGGCGACCGCGTTCAAGACGCCGTCGATCTCGGCGATGACCGAGCCTTTCGGCACCATGGTCGGATGCACGCGCTGCTCGATGCCCTTCTCCGTGCGTTGGGCGACGCCGAGAAGCTTGATGCGATAACCGAGCTCGTCGGCGGCCTCCAAGTCGGCGAGCGTGACCTGCTCGATGCCCTCGATATGGATGGCGTCGGCGTCGACCTCGGTGCCGAAGGCGAGGCTCGTCAGAATCGCGATCTTGTGGGCGGTGTCGAAGCCGCCAATGTCGAAGGTGGGGTCGGCCTCGGCGTAGCCGAGCTTCTGCGCTTCCTTCAGGCAATCGGCGAAGGAGCGGCGCTCCTTCTCCATCGTCGTCAGGATATAGTTGCAGGTGCCGTTGAGAATTCCATAGATGCGCGAGATGCGGGCGCCGCCGAGGCCCTCGCGCAAGGTCTTGACGATCGGAATGCCGCCGGCAACCGCCGCTTCGAAGGAAAACGGCGCGTTTTTTTCCTCGGCGAATTTCGCGAGCCGCACGCCGTGCTTGGCGATCAGCGCCTTGTTCGCGGTCACGACCCCTTTGCCCGCGCCGAGCGCCGCCTCGACCGCGCTTTTCGCGGGATCCCCCTCGCCGCCCATCAGCTCGACGAAGATATCGATGCCGGGGTCGCGCGCGAGCGCCACGGGATCCGCGACCTTGCGGATGTTCGTCAGGTCAATGGAATTGTCCTTGGGCGGGTCCTTCGAGGCGTAGGCCGCAAGCGCAAGCGGGCGGCCGCCGCGCGCGGCAAGCTCGGCGCTTGAGCGGTGGAGCATGCGCACCACCGCCGAGCCGACCGTTCCAAGGCCGGCGAGACCCACCTTCAGCGGCTCGACCATTCCTGCGTGACCGGAGTTAGAGCGCGGTTAGCGCCGCGCGGCCAGGGGCACGACGTTGTGGAGGACCTTATCGGCCGAGTCGAGGAAGCGGCGCAAGTTGCGCGCGGCCTGACGGATGCGCTGCTCGTTCTCAACGAGCGCAATGCGCACGAAGCCCTCGCCATGCTCGCCGAAGCCGACGCCGGGCGAAACGGCGATGCTGGCGTTTTCGACCAGGAGTTTCGAGAATTCGAGGCTGCCGAGCGAATGAAAGCGCTCCGGCATCGGCGCCCAGGCGAACATCGACGCCTTCGGCGCCGGGATCGGCCAGCCGGCGCGGCTGAAGCTGTCGACCAGCGCGTCGCGGCGGCGCTTGTAGGTCGCGCGCATCTCGTTGATGCAATCATCCGGCCCGTTCAGCGCCGCGGTCGCCGCCACCTGCACCGGCGTAAAGGCGCCGTAGTCGAGATAGGATTTGACGCGGGTGAGCGCCGCGATCAGCCGCTCATTGCCGACGGCAAAGCCGACGCGCCAGCCGGGCATCGAGTAGGTCTTCGACATCGAGGTGAATTCGACCGCCAGTTCCATCGCGCCCGGCACCTGCAGGATCGAGGGCGGTGGGTTGTTGTCGAAATAGACCTCGGCATAGGCGAGGTCCGAAAGCACGAGAAGCTCGTGCTTACGCGCGAAGGCAACGACATCGCGGTAGAATTCGAGGTCGGCGATGCAGGCGGTCGGGTTCGACGGATAGCAGACGATCAGCGCGATCGGCCGCGGGATCGAATGGATCACCGCGCGCTCGAGCGCATGGAAAAAATCCGGCCCCGGCTCGCTCGGAACCGAGCGAATGACGCCGCCGGCCATCAGAAAGCCGAAGGCATGGATGGGGTAACTCGGGTTCGGCACCAGCACGAGATCGCCCGGCGCGGTGATCGCCTGCGCCATGTTGGCGAAGCCTTCCTTGGAGCCGAGCGTGACGCAGATCTGCGTCTCGGAGTCGAGCTTCACGCCGAAGCGGCGGTCGTAATAGGCGGCCTGCGCCCGGCGGAGGCCCGGAATTCCTTTCGAGGCCGAGTAGCGGTCCGTGTGCGGCTTGCCGATCGTCTCTTTCAATTTCTCGACGACATGCAGCGGCGCCGGCAAATCGGGGTTGCCCATGCCAAGGTCGATGATGTCCTCGCCATGGTTGCGCGCGACGGCCTTGACGCGGTTCACCCCCTCGAACACGTAAGGGGGAAGACGCCGGATACGGTGAAAATCGGGAGCCATGGAAATCCTCGGATCAGGCCGCGCGTTCTAGCACTTCACGATGACACAGAAAGCCTCGCGCGACATCTTTTCTATTAATTGCTCTGATCAATTGTCTTTTTCACTTTGCCTTCGCGATCCGAAACGAGCTTCTTGAGCTGGGCCTCGACCGCATCCCGCTCGGCCTCGGTCATGACCGGAATCCGGGTCCCCTCCACCACCGGCGGCTGGATCGAGGGGTATTCGGGCGCGGGTCCGGGAGGCGCGGGCGGCAGTGCGGCGCTGGGGTTCAGGAAGGGAACGGGCACCTCGCCGCTCGCGCAGCTTGCCAATAAAAGGGCGAGAAGAGCGCTCAGGATAAAGGCGCTGACTGCCCGCATTCCCGGCATTTTGCGAAGCAAGACGGCACGCACGCGAGATTCCTCGTGAAGCCCCTGGCGAAGCCTTTCGGCTTCGGTTCCCCAGCTGTTTCGGCGCATATTATGGCGGAAGCGCGATCCAAGGTGAATTAGCGGCTACTAGGCCTATAGATAGGGGTTTAGCCACCGGCGGTCGACGGGGCGCAACCGCGACCATGGCAGCGGGCCACCTAGGTGCAACCAAGCTTGCGCAGGCGGCGTGAACTTGCCTGCACTGCCGGGGCTCGGAATTTGACCCCGGGTTTTGGATCAAGAGCTCGCGTTCAGCGGCTTCCGAATCTGTAGTTCAGGCCGAGCCGGATGATGTTTGCGCTAAATGCATCCTGCCGGGGGCTCGTGGGAATTTGCGTGTAATGAATACTGTTGTCGAAATTTGTAAAAAGATACGGGGCGACGCTTTGAGGACGACATCCGGGCGAAGGTTTTAGCGCCGTAACTTTCAAAGCCGCGACTTCGCACTGCAAAAAATGCACCTTATTTCGGCTTGCTGCCCGCTGCCCCGACTGGCCAAGGGCATCAAAATGCCTTGCCCGCTCTCCAAATAACGTCACAAACTATTACTTGGTTTCTGTGAGTGTGGCGGCAGGGCGAGAGCCGCCGAGCCATTTTGAAAAGGTCCAGGCAGAGGGAGGACCGATGGACCGCGAGGACAAGGACACAACGGCCCCGGGCGGGATCGACCCCGATCAGCTCGCGAAGAACATCGCGCAGTTGATCGAACAGGGCGGCAAGGCGATGGCCGCGTACCTCAAGCCGCGCGAGGCCGGCGAAAACCGCGACGACCTGGCCGGCGAAATCGCCGATGTGGTCAAGACCCTCGGCCAGGTCGCCGAATATTGGATGTCCGATCCCAAGCGCACGCTGGAAGCGCAGTCGAGCCTGATGAAAGGCTACATGGAGCTGTGGGCGCAAACCATGCGGCGGCTTTCGGGCGAAGCGGCGGCGCCCGTTGCGCTCCCCGGCGAGAAGGACAAGCGTTTCGTCCACCCCGAATGGTCGGCAAACCCCTTCTTCGACACGATGAAGCAGGCCTACCTCATCACGGCCAACTGGGCCGAACGCATGGTGCGCGATGCCGAGAGCCTCAACGAGCACACCAAGCACAAGGCCGACTTCTACGTGCGCCAGCTCGCCGGCGCGATTTCGCCGTCGAACTTCGTGCTGACCAATCCGGAACTCTTCCACGAGACGCTTTTGTCGAACGCCGACAACCTCGTGCGCGGCATGAAGATGCTGACCGAGGACATCGAGGCGGGCCGCGGCGACCTCAAAATCCGCCAGTCGGACCCCTCCAAGTTCGAGGTCGGGCGCAATCTCGCCACCAGCCCCGGCAAGGTGATCTACGAGAACGAGCTCTTTCAGCTCATTCAGTATTCGCCGTCGACCGCGACTGTTTTCACGATCCCAATCCTGATCGTGCCGCCGTGGATTAACAAATTTTACGTGCTGGATCTGACGCCGGAGAAGTCGCTGATCAAGTGGATGGTCGATCAGGGCCTCACCGTATTCGTGATTTCCTGGGTTAATCCCGACGCCAGGCTCGCGGAAAAAAGCTTTGAGGACTATATGCGCGACGGGATCCTCACCGCGCTCGACCGCGTCGAGGACGCGACCGGCGAGCGGCGCGCACACGCGGTCGGCTATTGCGTCGGCGGCACGCTGTTGGCGAGCACACTCGGCTACATGGCGGCGAAGGCCGACGACCGCATCAAGAGCGGGACGTTGCTCACGACGCAAATCGACTTCACCCACGCCGGCGACCTCAAGGTGTTCGTGGATGAGGATCAGATCGCCGGCATCGAGCGGCGCATGAAGGAGGTCGGCTATCTCGACGCTTCCCGCATGGCGACCGCCTTCAACATGCTGCGCGCGAACGACCTTGTCTGGCCTTACGTCGTCAATAATTATCTGCGCGGCAAGGCGCCCTTCCCGTTCGATCTTCTCTTCTGGAACTCGGATTCGACACGGCTGCCGGCGGCCAACCACTCGTTCTATCTTCGCAACTGCTATCTCGAGAACAAACTCTCGAAGGGGCTGATGACGATCGGCAATGTGCGCATTGACCTCGGCAAGGTGAACATTCCGATTTACAATCTCGCCACGCGCGAGGACCATATCGCGCCGGCAAAGTCGGTGTTCATCGGCAGCAAATATTTCGGCGCGCCGGTGAAGTTCGTGCTCGCGGGTTCCGGCCACATCGCCGGCGTCGTCAACTCGCCGCGTAAACCGAAATACGGCTACTGGACCGGCGGCGGCACCAATGGCGACCTCGAAACCTGGCTCACGGACGCCGAAGAGCACTCCGGCTCGTGGTGGCCGGACTGGTTCGGCTGGGTCAAGACCATGGGCGACGAGCAGGTGCCGGCACGAGAGCCGGGCGGCGGCAAGCTCAGACCCATCGAAGATGCGCCTGGACGCTACGTCAAAGTGCGCGCTTGACGAGGTTGCCTGCGGCGTTTGAAAAAGATCGCCGGCACGGGGGCTCCGCATGAACGCACCGCAGAAGCCGGCGATTTCCGTCGCCGAGCTGGAAAAGAAGATCGGCCAGGAAATCGGCGTGTCGCAATGGCACGTGGTGAGCCAGGAGATGATCGACCGCTTCGCCGACGTCACCAGCGATCATCAGTTCATCCACGTCGATCCCGCGCGCGCGAAGAAGGAGACGCCCTTCGGCGGCACCATCGCGCACGGCTATCTGACGCTGTCGCTCTTGGCGCCCATGGGCTACGAGGCGCTGCCGCAGATCGAGGGCCGCGTCATGGGCATCAATTACGGCCTCGACAAGGTGCGCTTTCTCACGCCCGTCCGCGCGGGCAAGCGCGTGCGGGCGCGCTACAAGCTGAAAGAAGTCACGCGCCGTTCGGACAAAGAAGTGCTCCTGAAGAACGAAGTCACGGTCGAGATCGAGGGTGGCGACAAGCCCGCCGTCTATGCCGAGTCGCTTTCGGTGATCGTGCTGCAATGAGCGAGGCCGAGGCGCTCGCGCTCGAGGACCAAGCCGAGCATCGCTACGCCAATAATGATGGTGTGAAAATTCACTACGCGCTGGTCGGCAAAGGCCCGCTTGTCGTCTTCCTGCACGGATTCCCGGATTATTGGCTCACCTGGCGCCATCAGATGCTGGCGCTGTCGAAATCCTTCCGCACCGCCGCGCTCGACATGCGCGGCTACAATCTCAGCGACAAGCCGAAAGGCGTCGACAATTACAAGATCGATCATATGGTCGCCGACGCCGCCGCGGTCATTGCCGCCGAGGGCGAGAAAAGCGCGGTCATTGTCGGCCATGACTGGGGCGGCGCCACCGCCTGGAACATCGCCATGAAGCGGCCGGAGCTTTGCGAAAAGCTCGCCGTGCTCAATATGCCGCATCCCTATTCGCTCGCGCGCGAGCTCGCGACCAATCCCGAGCAAGTCAAATACAGCCAATACGCCCGCAACTTCATGGATCCGGAATTCTACAAGCAGATTTCGCTCGAGCGCCTGGGGGCCTGGGTGCGCGATCCCGCGGCGCGGGCAAGGCATCTCGAAGCGATGCAACGCTCCGACCCGCAGGCGATGCTGCATTATTACCAGGCCAATTATCCGCGCGAACCTTATCGCGTGTGGAACAGCGAGCCCGAGCACGTGAAGATACCGACGCTCCTCATCCACGGGCTGAAGGACAAGGCGCTGGCTCCCACCGGCCTGAATGGTCTGTGGAACTGGGTCGACGCGGATCTGACCATCACCACGATTCCCGGCGCCGACCATTTCGTGCAGCAGGACGCGTCCGATTTGGTGAGCCGGACGCTGCTCGCGTGGTTGAAGCGGTAAGAGCGGAAAGATGCCGAAGGAATTTTCCGTCCGCCCGATCGGCTACGTCAAAAGCGCGCGCGAAGAGCCGATTGACGACGGCTGGGACCGGATCGAAACCCGCATCGAACTCGACGCGAAAGAACTTGAACCCGACGCCGTCCTCGGGCTTTCCGATTTTTCGCACATCGAGGTTGTGTTTCTGTTCGACCGCGCCGATCCTGCGAAAGCCTGCCGCGGCGCCCGCCGCTCGCGCGGGCGCGAAGACTGGCCGCTCACCGGCATTCTCGCGCAACGCTCCAAGGACCGGCCCAACCGCATCGGCGTCACCATGTGCCGGCTGCTGAAGGTCGAGAAAAACATCCTGCATGTAGAGGGCCTGGACGCCATCGACGGCACGCCCGTGCTCGACATCAAGCCGGTGATGCGCGGCTTCTTGCCGCGCGGCGAGATCCGCGAGCCGAAGTGGGCGCATGAATTGATGGCGGGTTATTGGAAATAGCTAGCGGATGCCGAGCGCCTTGTGCGTTTGCAGGCTGAGCCGCCATTGCGGATGCGCCAGACAATAGGCGAGCGCGCGTTTCGTGTTTTCCGCGACGTCCGGACCGTCCATGGGCTGCAAGGAAAAGTGCTCGAAGGCGAGATCAGCGAAATCCTCGGGCGCCGCCCCCTGCTGCGGGAACACGAGCTTCAATTCGTTACCCGCCTGCACGACGATTTCGGCGCCCGCCTTTGGGCTCACGCAAACCCAATCGAGGCCTTCCGGCGGCTCGACGGTGCCGTTGGTCTCGACCGCGATCTCGAAGCCGACCGCATGAAGTGCCGCGACCAATTGCTCGTCCACCTGCAATAGCGGCTCGCCGCCGGTGAGCACGACGAAACGGTGGTGACGATCCTCGCCCCATTCCTGTTCGATCGTCCTGGCAAGATCGGCGGCCGTATATTTTCCGCCCTTGGTGCCGTCGGTGCCGACGAATTCGGTATCGCAAAATTTGCAGACCGCGGCCGCGCGATCCTCCTCGCGGCCCGACCAAAGGTTGCAGCCGGCGAAGCGGCAAAACACCGCCCGGCGGCCGGTTTGCGCGCCCTCGCCCTGCAGGGTGAGGAATATCTCTTTGACCGCGTACATCGAAGCGTGATTAGAACCCGGTTGCGAGCAAACTATGTCGAATGAAAACGCGAAATCAATCGCGATCGTGCAGCGCCTCGAGTGGGATGCGATGCACCGCATCCCCGGCCACGAGGGCGTGTGCAAGGCCTATCACGGCCATCGCTACGCCGCCGAGATTTCGGTCACCGCCGAGAAGCTCGATGGCCTCGGGCGCGTCGTGGATTTTTCCGTGATCGAAGACCTGGTCGGCGGCTGGATCAAGGAGCATTTCGACCACACGGCGATCCTCTACGCGAAGGACGATGAGCCGTCGGTGAAGGCGGTGATCGAAGCGAACAAGCGGCTCGGCAAGCCCGCCTATCTCCTCGACGGCTATCCGACGGTCGAGGTGATCGCCGCCGAACTCGGCAAGGTCGCCGCCAAATTGCTGGCGCCGCACGGCGTGCGCGTCCTTTCAGTGCGATTGTGGGAGACGCCGCAATCTTCGGCGCTGTGGACGGCCAAATAATCGCTCACGGAAACAGCGCGAGCTGCATCAAGCCTTCGGTTTCGGGGAAGCCGAGCATCAGGTTCATGTCCTGCACCGCGAGACCCGAGGCGCCCTTGATCAGGTTGTCGAGCGTCGAAATCACGATGGCGCGGCCGGCGACGCGGTCAGCGATCACGCTGATCTGGATGAAATTCGAGCCGCGCACATGCCGCGACTGCGGCACGGTGCCGATGTCGAGCACCTTCACGAAGGGCTCGTTCTTGTAGAAATCGGCAAGCACCCGGTGCAGCTGCTCGACCGTGGTCTTGCCCACCAGCCGCACGTAATGCGTGGCGTAAATGCCGCGGTTCATCGGCGCGAGATGCGGGGTGAAGGTCACCGTCACCGGCCGTTTGGCCGCGAGCGAGAATTCCTGGTCAAGCTCGGCGGTGTGCCGGTGGCTGCCGACGCCATAGGCGTGGATGCCTTCCGAGACTTCGCCGAAGAGCATGTTTTCCTTCGCCGCGCGGCCGGCGCCGGTCATGCCGGTTTTCGAGTCGATCACGATCGAATCCGGATCAATCGCACCCGCTTCCAGAAGCGGCACGAGCGCGCTGATCGAGGTCGCGGGGAAGCAGCCGGGCACCGCCACGAGGCGCGCCTTCTTGATCTGCTCGCGATAGATTTCCGCGAGCCCATACACCGCCTCGGCCTGCAGCTCCGGCGCCAAATGCCCGTGGCCGTACCATTTCTCGTACATGACCGGGTCTTGCAGGCGGAAATCGGCGGACAGATCCGCGATCTTCAACTTCGCCGAAGCGGCCAAAAGATTCTTGATCACGGTTTGCGTGGTGCCGTGCGGCAGCCCGCAGAAGACGAAGTCGAGGGCGTTCGCGTCAATCTCCTCGATCTTGACGAGCTTCGGCAGGTCGAAGCCGGCGAATTGCGGAAACACCGCCGTCATCGCCTGGCCGGCGTGGCGGTCGGCGGTGAGCGCCTTGATCTCCGCATGCGGGTGACGGAGCAACAGGCGCACGAGTTCGCCGCCGGTGTAGCCGGAAGCGCCCAGAATTCCGATGCGCGCCTTCTGATCCGTCATGGTCGTCCCTTGAGCGGGGCGCGAGCCTTAGCGCAAAGTCGCGGTGAGCGAAAGCCGCGGGATAACGTATTGTCACATCCGCGGTTCCGCCCATTCCGCGCTTGCCTTCCGTAGCGTCACGATTGCTAGGCTCCAGGAGCCGCGATAGGGTCGGCGCGAATTCAAGGAAACAGCACACGAGGATGGGCACCATGGCAGTGGACGGCACCTGGAATATTTCGATCGAGACGCCGATCGGCACGCGGCAGGCGACGCTCAACATCGCCGCCTCCGGCGGCGCGCTCAGCGGCACGCAGGCGGCAGACGGCAACTCGACCGCGATCACCGACGGCAAGGTCGACGGCAACAACGTTTCGTGGAAAGTCGCGATCGTGAACCCGATGCCGATGACGCTCGAATTCTCCGGCACCGTGGACGGCGACAAGATTTCCGGCAACGCCAATGCCGGCGCCTTCGGCGCATTGCCCTTCACCGGCACCCGCGCCTGAAATTCGGCTACGCAAAAAAGTCCGCCGATCCGGTTCAACGGATCGGCGGATTTGTTTGAGAGTCTCGGCGAACGAGCCGCGGTTTAAGCGGCCGCGAGCGGCACGAGAACTTTCGTTTCGCGGGGCTGCCGCCGCGCCTCTTTTGCCGTTTCAAATCGCGAAGCCACCGTTTCCGTAGCGATGGATTCTGCCTGGTTTCCGATAGCCATCGCTTCCTCGAGGATCGCGGCGGCGGCGATGAAGCAGGATTGCACCTCCTCCGCCTTCTTCGCTTTGCCGTTGCGTTTTCCTTCGAGAATCGTGCCGGCGTAATAGACAAGATCGCCGGCGCGCAGCATGGGCTGGGTGCGCCCCCACGCTTCATCGACAAAGAGATCGCGTAGCGCGTCGGCCAACAGCATCAAAGGATCGTCGAACAGCGACGAGGGGCAGGGGCTGATGGGAACCATCTTTTCGATCACGTCGACGGTGATCGCCATGACGGTCCGCGTATTTTCGGCGGTGTCGGCGCCGCGGAGCACGAGCGCGACATTGAACAGGCCGCTGAATTCGAGCGCGGTGGGGAGGATGCGGGTGACGATGGCGCCGATGATGTGCGCCGCCCGCAGTTCCTCGACCGCCTCGGTGTCGGCGCTTCCCGCGAGCCGCGTCACGAACGGCATCAGGAGCTTGTGACGGAGCGCATCGTCCGGAATCCGGTCGTTGAGCGAAAGCGCATAGGCCGCAAGCGTCCGCGAGAAGCAAGGCGGACAATCGTCGGGCGAGCCGATCTCGCGATAAGCGAAACCGGCGGCGACGATCGCCGCCTCATTGATGCAGGTACCGCCGTCAGGACCGGGAAATTCGTGGCTGCCGGCGAGCAGTTTCCAGTTCAGGATCTGATTGAAGTCGAACACGCGGGTTTCTCCTTTTTCACGCCGTTTCACGCCGCGACGGGCTCGTCGGCGGTAGTTTTGCGTTTTGCGGATTCAAGCCGCGCCGCAACCACCTCGGTCTCGAGCGGAGCCGCCTGATTTCCGATGGCGAGCGATTCCGCAAGAAATGCTGCCGCGAGCACATAGCCTGGCTCGCGGGCGGCGAGCGAAAGGCGGCCCCAATCCTGCAATGTGACGATCACGGTAACGGCGGTGGCGGCCCAGCTCGCAGCCTCGTGCACGCGTTTGTCGTCGCCGCAATAGGCAAAAGCGGAAACGAGCTTGGACATACCTTCCAGATAGTCCTGCCGCCGGTTCTTACGGGTCTCGGTTTCATCCTTGTTGGCGAGACCGCAGACCGCTTCGAATGCATGATCCAGGGCAGCGGCCGCTTCATCGAAGGAGGTGGCCGAACGGCAAGTCTCCGCCGCGACCGTGCACCCATAACTCTCGACGCTTTGCGGCACGAGCCGCGTGACGATGCCGAACAAGATGGCTTCCACGCGCGTGCGTTCAACTTCGAGGCTATCGGCGCTGCCGGCAAGGCGCGTGACGAAGGGCATCAACAGCCGCTGGCGAAGCGCGTCGTCGAGAATGCCGTCGTTCAGACCCAGCGCGTATGAGGCAAGCGGCCGCGAGAAGCAGGGCGGACAATCGTTGACCGAACACACCTGGCGATAGGGAAAGCCGGCGGCGACGATCGCCGCCTCGTTGATGCAGGTGCCGCCGTCGGGGCCCGGGAACTCATGGCTCCCGGGAAGCAATTTCCAGTTCAAAAGGCGATTGAAGTCGAACATCAAAGTTCTCTCCCGGACCGTAGGACGTCGCCCGGCTCATCAACACCATGAAAACGGCGCCGTTCCATGACGGAACCGCGCCGTCCTCATTAAATTTCGGCAAGCTCGGTGCAGGCGTCTTTTGCCTACAGAACCGGCGCGAGACAGCCGGGTGCCGCCGCGCGCTTGGCCTTGGCGAGCCGCTCGACCGCAAGCCCGATATCGAGGGAATCCGCCTTGCCGAGCTTGAGGGCCGCGGCAAGGATCTCGCGGGCCTCGCGGTAAACGCGCGCCAAGGCCCGATGACCGCGGCGAACGCTCGTCCGTTGCATTCCCTGCGCGATGTTGCCGGTCGCAATGGCGGCGCTCTTGGCGGCGGTCGCCAAATCGCCGCGTGTGCAGGCACGAGCCGCTTCGACGAGTTCGGCCAGCGCCTGGGTCATCCACAGGGTGGGCATGTCCGACCGCTTTTCGCGGCTACCGAAGAGGCCCTGCGCGACGCGCATCAGATCGTCGGGCGTCTCGAGCTTGCGAAGCTTTCCCGCGGCCTCGAAGAGGCCATGATACGTCAAGGCAGAGGAAAAGACGGTGGATGCCGTGCGGAGCACGATCAGCTCGGCCCGCTTCTTCTCGACCTCCGCCTCATCGGCCGAGCCTTCGAGGCGCGTGACGAAAGGCATCAGAACGCTGTTGCGAAGACTGTCCCACTCGATGAGATCGTTGAGAAAGAGCGCATAGGCCGCCATCGGCCGCGAGAAGCTCTTCGGGCAGTCCTCGATCGAGCGGACCGGACGATAGGGATGGCCGGCGGCGATGATCGCCGCCTCATTGATGCAAGTGCCGCCGTCGGGGCCAGGGAATACGTGGCTCCCGCGCAGCAGCCTCCAGTTCAACATGCGGTCGAAGTCGTGGAAGGCCGCGGCCTTCGCCCGGAAGGGATTCAAGCTCAGCAGCCGATTGAATGCGAACATGGCGGTTTCCTTCTCCCTGCCTCGTTGCCCGCCATTGGTGTGCAGGATTTTGCAACCCTGATGGCGCATTGGCGGCGACTTTGTGCGCGGACGCCAATTTTCGCGCCGAGACGCCCCGTGAGGGGCTGAAACCGCCAAGACATGGCATGATCGCCAAAATTGATTCGTCCGGGCGAATTTCCTATGTCCCAGCGCGCGATGGCCAAGAACTCGAAGAAATCGGTGAAAAAGTCGAAGCCCGTCTCCGGCGCGAAGGCGCGCAAGGAGGCGAAGGAACCCGACCTTTTCTCGTCCGCCCCGAAGACCGCGGCCGCCAAGGCCCGCGGCGGCAAGGCGGCGAAAGGCTCGCGCTCGGATTATGGCGCGCACCACATCGAGGTGCTGGAAGGGCTCGAGCCGGTGCGGCGGCGGCCCGGCATGTATGTGGGCGGCACCGACGAGCGGGCGCTCCATCACCTTTTCGCGGAAGTGATCGACAACGCCATGGACGAGGCGGTGGCGAACCATGCGAGCACGATCGAGGTCAACATGACCGACGACGGCTTCGTGTCGGTTTCCGACAACGGCCGCGGCATTCCGGTCGAGGAACATCCGAAATTCAAGAAGAAGTCGGCGCTCGAAGTGATCATGACGACGCTGCACGCCGGCGGAAAATTCAACCACGAGGTCTATGAGACCTCCGGCGGCCTGCACGGCGTCGGCGTTTCGGTGGCGAACGCGCTTTCCGAGGTGCTCGAAGTCGAGGTCGCGCGCGGCGGCAATCTCTACCGCCAGACCTACAAGCGCGGCGTGCCGCAGACCGGCGTCAAACTCGTGCAGAAGGGCGTGAAGAAACGCGGCACGCGCGTGAAGCTCAAGCCCGATCCGGAAATCTTCGGCAAGGGCGCCGAGTTCAAGCCCAAGCGCGTCTTCGCCATGACCAAGGCCAAGGCCTACTTGTTCGGCGGCGTCGAAATCCGCTGGACCTGCGACAAGGCGCTCCTAAAGGGCATCGACGACGTTCCGCAGAAGGAAACATTCCACTTCGAAAACGGGCTGCGGGATTACCTCGGCAGCGAAGTCGAAGGTCATACGCTCGTCCATTCCGACATCTTCGCCGGCAAGTCCGACAAGAAAGGCGGCCAGGGCGTCGAATGGGCGGCCGCCTGGATCGCCGACGACGACGGCTTTCTCCACTCCTACTGCAACACCATCCCGACGCCCGAGGGCGGCACGCACGAGGTGGGCTTCCGCACTGCGCTCTTGCGCGGCCTCAAGGATTATGCCGAGCGCGTCGGCAACAAGCGCGCGGGGCCGATCACCGCGGAGGACGTGATGACCGGCGCCACCGCCATGCTCTCGGTCTTCATCCGCGATCCGGAATTCGTGGGCCAGACCAAGGACCGGCTCGCCACCGCGGAGGCGCAGCGCATCACCGAGGCCGCGGTGCGCGATGCCTTCGAGCACTGGCTCACGAGCAATCCGCTGCAGGCGAACAAGCTCGTCGACTGGGCATCGGACCGCGCCGAGGAGCGGCTGCGGCGGCGGCAGGAAAAGGAAATCTCGCGCAAGACCGCCGTCCGCAAGCTCCGGCTTCCCGGCAAGCTCGCGGATTGCTCGAACGGCGCGGCGGCGGGCTCGGAAATCTTCATCGTCGAGGGCGATTCCGCCGGCGGCTCCGCCAAGCAGGCGCGCGACCGCGCGATGCAGGCGGTGCTGCCCTTGCGCGGAAAAATCCTTAACGTCGCGAGCGCCGGCCGCGACAAGCTCGCGCAGAACCAGCAACTCGCGGATCTCTCGCAGGCGCTCGGCGCCGGTACCGGCTCGCATTACCGCGACGATGCGCTCCGCTACGACAAGGTCATCATCATGACCGACGCCGATGTCGACGGCGCGCACATTGCCTCGCTCCTTATCACCTTCTTCTATCGCGAGATGCCGAAGCTGATCGAGAACAAGCATCTTTATCTCGCGGTGCCCCCGCTCTACCGCCTCAGTCACGGCGCCACCAGCGTCTATGCCCGCGACGACAAGCACAAGGATCAGCTCATGCGGAGCGTGTTCAAGGGCAAGACGCGGATCGAGATCAGCCGCTTCAAGGGCCTTGGCGAAATGCTGCCGTCGCAGCTCAAGGACACGATGAATCCGAAGACGCGCAGCCTGCAGCGCGTGACGGTGAAGGATGCGCTGAAGGCGGCGACGACGAAGACGGTCGACCGCCTGATGGGCAACAAGCCGGAGGCGCGGTTTCAGTTTATTTCGGAGAATGCGCCCTACGCGAAGGAATTGGATATTTAGTCTTTCATTGCCATAGCTGGGCTTGTCCCAGCCATCCGCGCCTTGTAGCTAAGGCGTGGATGCCCGGCATAAAGCCGGGCATGACGTGACATAGATCACGTTTGTTCTTTCATGACCGACCTCTCCCGCCTCAAACCCGGCCTCAAAGGCTCCGCCGAACTCGTGGTCGGCGAGGAGCACACCGCACCGCGTGTCGGCTCCGGCCGCGTACACGTGCTCGCGACCCCGGTGATGATCAACCTGATCGAGGCGGCAGCCTTAGCCGCGGCAGAAAACTTATTGCCGCCCGGCCATCAAAGCCTCGGCATCCGTCTCGACGTGCGGCATTTCGCGGCGACGCCCGTAGGCATGCGCGTGACGGCAACCGCGGAGCTCACAAAAGTCGACGGCCGCACCCTCTTCTTCCGCGTCGAGGCGCACGACGAAAAGGAGCCGATCGGCGACGGCGAGCATGAGCGCGTGGTCGTGAACGTCGAACGCTTCGACAAGCGCGTGCAGCGGAAAATCAGCGGCGCCTAAAGGCGCCGCGCGGCGAGAGCCGCAATCGCCGGGTTAGCGCTTCATTAGCCAATCGCCTTGACGGGCCCGAACGAGATCGGCCGCCGGACGTTATCCAGCGTTGGCTTATTCTCGTGCGGAGGCGAATTGAGAGTTCTTCATTTTGCGACAACGGTGCTGGCGACGGCCCTTCTCTTCGCCGGCGCGCGGGTCGCGGCAAAAACCGTCACCTGTCCGCCGGCTGCAGCGAGCGGAACGATCGGCTCCGACGAGCCGAACTGGTCCGCGCCGTTTTCAGGGCCCCTGGTCGCGGTGCGGTTGACGACGCCGACCGCGGGCGACCAAAAGGGCGAAGCAACCGTATCCTGCGTCCGCGCCTCCGGATCGATCAGCATGCCGGGTGGCCGTTGCCGGATCACGCCCGGCGTCGGCGGACGGATCACGACAACAACGGACACCGCCGCGGAGATCGTCACCTGCACGCCGCTCGGCGCGGACGTAGCGACCAATGACCGCTCCTGTTTTGTCGTTTGCGACTGACGTGACCACGACGCCGTTTGCCGCGAAGGAGACGCGCAGCCCGTACCGATCTGCGGAACGAGCATGCGGTGTCTTTCCGAAGTGCGAGCCGCTAGACTCTTCGCATGGCGCAGGCTTTCGAAACCGATTTCTGGAAGGACGCCGACAAGCGCAGGGTATGGGACGACATCGTCCCGGGCGAGCCGCGGAAGACGATCCCCTACACGCTCACCTTGGAGGCGATCCACAAATATTGCCGGGCGATGGGAGAAACCCACCCGCTCTATTTCGACGAAGCCTATGCGCGCAAGACCGCCTATGGCGGTCTGATCGCGCCGCCGTCGATCCATATCCTCTTGATGTTCGCCTGCACGCCCGCCGACGACTGGATGCGCACGCCCGGCACCATCAATGCCGGCCAGTCGTGGAGCTACAATGTTCCGGCGCGTCCCGGCGACACGATCACGTTGCAGGCGCGGGCGCTCGACAAATTCATCAAGAAGGAGCGGCTCTTCGTCGTGCACGACAACGTCTTCTTCAACCAGCACGGCGCGGTGATCTGCGCGGGCCGCGGCTGGACCATCCGGCCGATGTGAGGGCGCGATGCGCGTGACGTTCGAGAACCTCGCGCCCGGCGATCGCATCGAAGGCGCCGCCTTCGCGGTATCGCGCGATTCCATCCGGGATTTTTGCGACGCATCCCTCGATTACAATCCGCTGCATCTCGACGACGATTACATGCGCGGCCGCTTCGGCAAGACGTATTTCGACGGCGTGATCATGCACGGCATGACCAATTTCGGCCTTCTCAGCCGCATGCTGACCGACTGGGCCTATGCCGCCAACGCCGTCCACCGCCGGCTCGAGACGCGCTGGCTGAAGCCGGTGAAGCCCGGCGACACCATCCGGCCGGCCGGCACGCTAAAGGCGAAACAGGAAAGCACGAAATCGCGCTGGGTGACGATCGCGGTCGAGGTGCGTAACCAGCACGACGAAACCGTCGCGACCGGCGAGGCGCTGGTCGAATTCCCCCGCTGACGCGGTTTCGTTCCTCCCTCTCGATCCCTGAAATCCGGGCGTTTCCAGGCGCGCTCGCCCGTCATTAAAGATCGCAACCCTTCGTTTACGCCGCCGGGGTAGCAAGAAGGGCGCGCCTTCCGAAATCGACGAGGACCGCCGGGCCCATGAGCACAGTCACGCGTGAGCGAGCGATGCCGCTGGCGGCACTCTATAAGTCGTTCAGGGAAACGAAGTTCTACGATTTCCTCGCCGCCTCGCCGCTGATCGCCTGGTACGGGCTCTGCGTGGAGCATCAGCTTCCGGCGTTCAACAAACTGATCCAGGCGACCGATTTCGCGCACATCGACCTGCTTACGGCGGCGAACATCGCATCGAAGCTCGCGACCCTTCTCTTCGTCGCGCTCTTGGGCGTGCTCCTGATCTTCCGCCACACGCCGCTCAGCCGGACGCAGGGCGTGTTTCCGCGGATCGCCGCCATCGCCGGGGCCTATCTGGGGGTTGCCGTCGTGATGCTGCCGCCGCGGGAACTTTCGACGACATTTTATCTCGTGGCGACCGCGCTCATCTTCGGCGGCACGCTCTTTTCGCTCTACTCGGTGTCGAGGCTTGGCCGTTCGATCAGCATGCTGCCGGAGGCGCGGCGGCTGGTGACGAGCGGACCCTATTCGGTGATCCGCCATCCGCTTTATCTCGGCGAGGCGATCGCGCTGATGGGGCTCACGCTACAGTATCTGTCGCCGTTCGCCGTGCTCTTGTTCCTGACGCAGTCGATGTTTCAGATCATTCGCATGAACAACGAGGAAAAAATTCTCGCCGCCACCTTCCCCGAATACCGGGGCTACATGGCGCACACGGCCCGGCTCGTGCCGGGCGTGTATTGATCGGCGCCGCCGAGAAACGCCTCTACTTTTTCACCAGCGGGCAGCGTGAGGCCGATAACGGCTGGAAGGCTTCGGCAGCGGGGATCGTGGCCTTGATCTTGTAGTAGTCCCACGGCGCCTTTGATTCCGCCGGCGACTTCACTTCCACGAGATACATGTCGTGCACCATACGGCCATCCTCGCGGATCTTGCCGTTCTTGACGAAGAAGTCGTTGACCGGCGTCTCGCGCATTTTCGCCATCACCGCTTCGCTCTCGTCGGTGCCGGCGGCCTGCACGGCTTTCAGATAATGCGTCACCGAGGAATAGACGCCCGCCTGCGCCATGGTCGGCATGCGGCCTTCCTTCTCGAAGAAGCGCTTCGACCAGGCCCGCGTCTCGTCGTTCATGTCCCAGTAGAAGGCGGTGGTGAGCAGCATGCCCTGCGCCTTCTCAAGCCCAAGCGCGTTCACGTCGGTGATGAAGACGAGCATGCCCGCGAGATTCTGCCCGCCCTTGACGATGCCGAATTCGGCCGCCTGCTTGATGGCGTTGGTGGTGTCGGCGCCGGCATTGGCGAGCGCGATCACCTTCGCCTTCGAGCCCTGCGCCTGCAATAGAAACGAGGAGAAGTCGGGCGTGTTGATCGGGGCGCGCACGCTGCCCAGCACCTTGCCGCCATTCTCGGTCACCACCGCCGTGGTGTCGCGTTCGAGGTCCTGGCCGAAGGCGTAGTCGGCGGTGATGAAGAACCAGGTGTCATAGCCCTGCTTCACCATGGCGTAGCCGGTGCCGTGGGCAAGCGCATAGGTGTCGTAGGCCCAATGCACCGAAAGCGGCGCGCATGCCTCGTTGGTGAGGCGCGTGGCGGCGGGGCCGTTGAAGACGATGATCTTGTTCTTCGATTTCGCGACCTCGAGCGCCGCGAGCGCGGTGGCGGAGGCGGCAACGTCGAGGATCGCATCGACATGATCGTTCTCGAACCACTCGCGCGCTTTCGCTGCGGCGATGTCGGCCTTGTTCTGATGGTCGGCATAGACGAGCTCGATGGGCTTTCCCAAAACCTTGCCGCCGAAATCGTCGATCGCCATTTGACCGGCGTCGGCGCTGCCCTTGCCGGTAATGTCGGCATAGATGCTCGACATATCGAGGATGAGCCCGATCTTCACGACATCGTCGGAAATTTTCTGGGCGGCGGCGGGCGTGACGGCGAGCGCAAAGGCGGCGGCGAAGCCCGCGAGCATGCGTTGCATGAGATCCTCCCTGGTCCCGCGTCTTTCCGCGCGGTCGATCGTTATCGGAAGATCATCCGCCGCGCCCGCAAGCCCGTCAACGCGGCGGCCGGGCGCATTTCTGCAGGGCGGAATCAAAAACCCCCTCCCGCTGTTCACGAGAGAGGGTTTCCCTCGACCTTCGCGCCCGCCAGTACATCCGTGGTCGGTCGCGGCTGGTCAAAGTCGCGGTTGCCCGCGATTGGTGGTTAGGCGGCCTGAAGGTTCTCGGCCGATTCCTTGCCGTTCTTCGGGCTGCGCACGACTTCGAACGAGATCTTTTGACCCTCGTTCAGCGTGTAGAGCCCTGCGCGTTCGACGGCGCTGATATGGACGAACACGTCCTTGCCGCCGTCCTCCGGCTGAATGAAGCCATAGCCTTTTTGCGAATTAAACCACTTAACGGTGCCCTTCATGGGTTGCCCCTTAGGTTAGTGCGTCTGTAGAAACCACGCGCTTGCGCGCGAGGCTGGTGATATCGATGTTTTGGAGAGGTCGTTAGCTGGGCGTGGGTTCCACGCGGGCCAAGTCGTCGGCCGAAACTCGATTGCAGCTATGTAGCGGCGAAATGCGGCACGATCAAGGCCTTTGCGGAACCGTCATTTTGAATCGAAATGTATTGCCGTCGCGCGCGACATGACCGCCGTTGAAATGACCGCCGATCACGAGCACGGACTTGCCGGCAAGATCCGAAAACAATTCGCGCCGCGTATGCGTCGATTGCACGGGATCGGAGTCAAAGGTCGACGCCCAATCGAGATGCGCCATCTGGCAAGGATGGTGCGCGACGTCGCCACTAAGCACCGCCTCCTCGCCCTGCGAGCGGATAAGCACGCTCATATGGCCGGGACTGTGGCCGGGCGTCGGGAAGACGCTCACCTCCTTGCTGATGCGATCGCCGGGCTCGATGAAATCGGCAAGCCCCGCGTCAACGATGGGCTTCACCGAGTCGTCGAACACGACCGTCTCGTGCGGATTGTCGCGGCGCGCCTTCCAGTAATCGTATTCCGCGCGGCCGAAAAGGTAGCGCGCCTTTTCGAAGGTCGGAGCCCAGGCGCCGTCCACGCGCCGCGTGTTCCAGCCGACGTGGTCGACGTGCAAATGGGTGCAGAGCACGGTGTCGATTGACTTCGGCGGATAACCGGCGGCTGCGAGGCGATCGAGATAAGGCGTCGACATTCCGTTCCAGACCGGAATGCCCCTGCCCTCCTTGTCGTTGCCGACGCAGGTATCGACGAGAATCCGGCACTTGCGGGTTTCGACCACGAGCGAGTGAATGCTCATTTTGAGATAGCCCTCGTCATTGGCGAAATCGGGCGTGAGCCAGGCGAGCTTCTTGATCGCTTCGGGCGTTGCCTGCGGCAGCACGAATTTCGTCCGCCCGACTGATTCGATCTCGACGATCCTGGTGACCGTCACCTCGCCGACTTTCCACTGCATGCAAACGCCATCCCTTTGCAGCGCAAGAGATTGCGCGATCGGACCAGCACCCGCAACGAATCAAACGATGGAAAACCGGATTTTCCCGTTTCGATACCATTGCAGCGGTCAACGGCCCGGTATTCTCTTGGCAAGAAGGGGGAACGCGGATGCGCACGCAGGTCGGAATCGTCGGCGCCGGGCCCGCCGGGCTGATGCTCGCGCATCTTCTCGCCCGCGAGGGCATCGATTGCATCATCGTCGAGAGACACAGCCGCGCCTATGTCGAAGCGCGCATCCGCGCTGGCGTGATCGAGAACTGGGCGGCTGACTTGCTCGCGGCAACGGGCGCCGGCGCCCGCATGCAGCGCGAAGGGCTCGTGCACGAGGGAATCGAGATCGCGCTCCATGGCGCGCGGCGGCGCATCGATTTCAAGCGCCTGACCGGCCGCGGCATCATGGTCTACGGCCAGCACGAAGTGGTGAAGGATTTGATCGAGCTGCGGCTTGCTTCCGGCGGCAAGATCGAGTTCGAGGTCGGCGAAACGAGTGTGCACGACTTCGACGGCAAGGCGCCGAAAATCCGCTACAAAAAAAACGGCGCGACGCATGAAATCGCCTGCGACTTCATCGCCGGCTGCGACGGCTTTCACGGCGTCTCGCGGCCGAGCATTCCAAAAGGTGTGCTCACGGAGTACGAGCGCATCTATCCCTTCGGCTGGCTCGGGATTCTCTCAGAATCGCCGCCGCCCTCGCACGAATTGATCTACTCCTACACCAGCCGCGGCTTCGGGCTTTACTCCATGCGCTCACCGACGGTTTCGCGGCTCTATCTGCAATGCGCGCCCGACGAAGAGCTTTCGAAATGGCCCGATGAAAAGGTCTGGAAGGAACTGAAGACGCGGCTCGGTCCGGACGGCGACAAACTTCTGCAGGAAGGCAAGGTGCTGGAAAAGAGCGTCACCGCCATGCGGAGCTTCGTCGTCGAGCCGATGCAGGCGGGGCGGCTGTTTCTCGCGGGCGATGCCGCCCATATCGTGCCGCCGACCGGCGCCAAGGGCATGAATCTCGCGATCGCCGATGTGCTGTTTTTTTCGCGGGCGCTTGCCGAATTCTATCGCTCGGGCAAGACGGCGCTCCTCGACGGCTACACGGCGAAGTGCCTCACGCGCGTATGGCGGGCGCAGCGATTTTCGTGGTGGATGACCTCGATGCTGCACCTCAATCCGGCCGATAGCCCCTTCGACCGCAAGCGCCAGTTCGCCGAACTCGATTACGTGACCACTTCGGACGCGGCGGCGAAATCGCTGGCGGAAAACTACGTCGGCCTGCCGATCGACTAGCCCGCGAAAAAATCGACCAATAGCCTCGCCACGTCCTCGGGCTTTTCCATCGTCGACATGTGACCGCAGCCCGATAGCACCACGAGCTTGGCGCTTGGAATTCCCTTGGCGATCTCCTCCGCATGCGCGGGCGGCGTAAGCTGGTCGCTACTGCCCACGATCATCAGCGCCGGACATTCGATCGCTCCGAGCGACGGGCGCGAGTCGGCACGGCCGATGATCGCGTGCTCTTGGCGCAGGAAAGCCTCGGCGCCGGTTTCCAGCGCCATCTCGTCGATCTCCGTGCGCAGCGCCGCGTCGGATTGGCGCGATGGGTCCACGAGCACCGGCCACAGGATGTTATTGACCTCGGAAAAGCGGCCCGTTTCCGCGAGCGCCATCAGCTTTTTGCGCCGCTCGGTCTGCTCCGGCGCCTCGGGCCGGGCGGAGGTGTCGAGAAGCGCGAGCTTCGCCACGCGATCGGACGCCTGCCGCATGATTTCGAGCGCGATGTAGCCGCCCATTGAAAGTCCCGCGAGGCGAAATCGGCCCGGCGCGGCCGCGAGAATTTGCCGCGTGATCGCCGCTATGGTTTCGCCGCGGCGATGATCGGCGACCATCACCGGGCCAAGGCGCCAAAGCGCGGGGATTTGCGCCGCATAAAGCCGTGGCGAACAATTGAGGCCGGGAACCAGCAAAATCGGCATGGAATCGGAGTTAACCGGCATCGTTCACCCTCGCTTGAACATGCGCCCAAAGACAGGCGATCGGACATTGACTTCGTGCCGTTTATTCCTATGTTGCAGTGCGTCGATGATCGAGACCTGAATCGCGCTCCCCATCGGCTTCATCACCCGCCTTCGTTTCGACGAACGGCCGGGTCTCCGGAGCGCCATCCCACGGAATTCCAAGTTAGATGTCATTTTCCCATCTCGGCCTGAGCGATAAGGTGCAAGCCGCCGTCGCCGCCGCAGGTTACACCACTCCTACTCCGATCCAGGAACAGGCGATCCCGCACATTCTCGCGCGCCGCGACGTGTTGGGGATCGCGCAGACAGGCACCGGCAAGACCGCCGCTTTCACGCTGCCGATGCTAACCATGCTCGAGCATGGCCGCGCGCGGGCACGCATGCCGCGCACGCTGATCCTCGAGCCCACGCGCGAGCTTGCGGCGCAAGTCGAGGAAAGCTTCGACAAATACGGGATCAACCACAAGCTCACCGTGGCGCTCTTGATCGGCGGCGTCTCCTTCGACGACCAGGATACGAAGCTCACGCGCGGCGTCGACGTGCTGATCGCGACCCCCGGCCGGTTGCTCGACCATTTCGAGCGCGGGCGGCTCTTGCTCACCGGCGTCGAGCTTCTCGTCATTGACGAGGCCGACCGCATGCTCGACATGGGCTTCATCCCGGACATCGAGAGGATCTGCAAGCTCGTTCCGTTCACGCGGCAGACGCTGTTTTTCTCGGCGACCATGCCGCCGGAAATCGCCCGCCTTACGAACACCTTCCTCAGCAACCCGGCGAAAATCGAGGTATCGAAGCCCGCGAGCACCGTCGCCACGGTGACGCAAATCCTCGTGCAGTCGGACGCCGCCCCCGAGAAGAAGCGCGAGGTGTTGCGCCGCCTCATTCGCAACGCCGAGGGGCTGAAGAACGGCATCATCTTCTGCAACCGCAAAACGGAAGTCGCGAAGCTCCATCGCTCGCTCGTCAAGCACGGGTTTTCCGCGGTGGCGCTCCACGGGGACATGGATCAGCGTTCGCGCATGAATGCGCTGGAGGCCTTCCGCAAGAACGAGGTGACGCTTCTCGTCGCAAGCGATGTCGCGGCGCGCGGGCTCGATATTCCGGAAGTCAGCCACATCTTCAATTTCGACGTGCCGCATCACGCCGAAGACTACGTCCACCGCATCGGCCGCACCGGCCGCGCGGGAAGAAGCGGCGCCGCGATCACCCTGGCCGCGCCCGCCGACAAGAAGTCGCTCGCGGCGATCGAAAAGCTGATCGGTAAGTCGATTGCCTGGGCAGGCCGGCCTGAGAAGGCCGAAGCCGCCGCCAAACCTTCCGAATCGGCTCAACCGTCTCGCCATGCGGAGGGCCGCGCTTCGCGCCGGGACGGCGGCCGGCCGCCGCGCCCGCAACACGCAGGTAAAGCGCCCGCGGTGCCGGCACCGGCCGGTTCCCCCAAAGGGCAGAGCGACCAAGCCCACCTTCCCGCCTTCCTGCTCCGTCCTGTTCCCGTCAAAGCCTCCTGAAGCCCGATTTACGTCTCCTTCACGGTCCTTACCCTAGGGTACAACCGGGTGGGCGATGACCCGGTTGTGCCTTTGGAATAAGGCCGGCCGGAGCGGGTCTACGCGTTGACGGGATAGCCAAAAGCCGGAGCCCTTGGGCGCGATGATCGAGAACCACGACGAGCACGAACGAACACTCAGTTTCGCCGAGACCGCGCTCAATCAGATCAAGGCGTTGAAGCTCGCGGCGCATCCGCGCAATTTCGAGGTCTTGTACGCCTACGCGACCGGCCATCATCCGGGCCTCAACCAGGCCATCAACGACGTTTTGTCCCGCGGCGCCACGCTCACCGACCAGGATCTTTCGCGCCTCTACGACCAGCACCTTTCGCCCGCGCGCATCAGCGAGCGCATCGAGGAGGTCGGCGGCAAGATCATGGGCGAGATCGAACAGGTCATGTCGATGATCGATGCCGCGATCGGCTCAGCGAACAACTACAGCGAGTCGCTCGCCGGCGCGACCGAGATCGCGTCCGATGCCGACCGCGAACAATTGCGGCTCATCGTCGAAACGCTCGTGCGCTCGACCCAGGAGGTCGAGGTCACCAACCAGGCGCTGCAAAAGCGGCTCACCGATTCGCGCGAGGAAATCCGCGAGCTGCAGGAAAATCTCGAAGTCGTGCGCACCGAGGCGCTCACGGATCCGCTGACGATGCTCTCGAACCGCAAATATCTCGAGGACGCGATCACGCATTTCATCGCGGAGGCGGAAACCAAGGGCGCGCCGTTCTCGGTCATTCTCACCGACATCGATCATTTCAAGAAATTCAACGACACCTATGGCCATCTTACCGGCGACCAGGTGCTGAGGCTCGTCGCCCATGCACTGAAGCAGAACCTGAAGGGACAGGACGTTGCCGCGCGCTATGGCGGCGAAGAGTTCGCGGTGCTCTTGCCGCGCACCGCGCTTGCAGACGGCGCCACCGTCGCCGAACACATCCGGCACGCGGTCATGAGCAAGGAATTGGTCCGCCGATCGAGCGGCGAGACACTCGGTCGCGTCACGATTTCGCTCGGCGTCGCGGCCTGGCGGAGGGACGACACCATGGCCTCGCTCCTGGAGCGCGCCGACGCCTGCCTTTATGCGGCGAAACGCGCAGGCCGCAATTGCGTGGTCGAGGAGACGACCCTCGAACAGCGCAGCCAGCGGGTGGCCTAGGCGCGCTTCGCCCGGCGCTTCGTTTTCGGCGATTTTCGGCGGCCAAGCGGCGATTTCTTCGCCGCGGCGCGATGCGCGGCCGCAAGCGCTGCCCGGGCGAAATTCGCGAGCTCTTCGGGATCATCGAGCAGGCGGTCAGGCAAGCGCCAAAGCGAATTGACGACGACGCGGCGCTTTTTGGTTTCGTAGGAGAACGGCCGGGAGCCTTCGGCTTTGAGCTCCGGAATCGTTTCGGCGTCGGCCTTGAGAAAAATATCGTCGCGAATCCGGAGCGCGAACATCACGCCTTCGGCAAAGAGCCCGGCGCCGCTGAACATGCGGCGGACGGATACGGGCCCGAAGGCCGAAAAGAGTTCGCGGATTTCCTCAGGATCGTCGAACGCCAAAGGTTCAGGCGCGCTCCTCGGCCGCCGCACCTTTGGCCGGCGCGAGCGAAACCGATTCGCCGCAGCCGCAGGACGAAACTTCGTTCGGGTTCTTGAACACGAAGCGCGCCGAGAGCTTGTCGATCACGAAGTCCATTTCCGAGCCGAGCAGGTAAAGCACGGCCTTGGGGTCGACGAGGACACGCACGCCATGCGCGTCAATCACCTCGTCGCCGCGCGCGACTTCGCTCGCGAGATCCATCTGATAGGACATGCCGGCGCAGCCGCCTTTGGCGATGCCGACGCGCACACCGACCGCCGGCTTTTCGGCGTTCGCGACAATGTCGCGAATGCGCGCGGCCGCGGCTTCGGTCACGGTAATCACAGCGGGTCTTGGGCGGGCGGTGTTCATGGCTTCAGCCTAACGTAGCTCAAATAGGGTTACCAGAGATTGAGCGCAAGGCGGGCTTCTTCCGACATGCGGCTCTGGTCCCAGGGCGGATCAAAGACGACGTTGACCTTCACCGGGCCGACGCCGGCAACCGAGGCAACCGCGTTCTCAACCATGCCCGGCAACTCGCCCGCGGCGGGGCAATTGGGCGAGGTGAGCGTCATGTCGACGGCCACGGCGCGATCATCGGCGATATCCACCTTGTAGATCAGCCCGAGCTCATAAATGTCGGCGGGAATTTCAGGATCGTAAACGGTCTTCAGCGCCGCCACGATGTCATCGGTCATGCGCGCGAGTTCATCCTCGGGTATCGCCGAGTGAATGGCCGGCGCGTGCGGCGAGGCCGGCGTTGTCGCGAGATTCTCGGGCTTTGTCTTATCGTCCATTCTCGTCATCCGTCATGCGAACAAATCTTGCGCCTTCAGGAGCGCTTCGGCAAGCACATCGATCTCGGCATGCGTGTTGTACATCGCAAACGAAGCGCGGCAAGAGGCGGTCGTGCCATAGCGATTCAAGAGTGGAAGCGCGCAATGGGTTCCCGCGCGCACGGCAACGCCCGAACGGTCGATCACCGTCGCCACGTCATGCGGATGCGCGTTCTTCATTTCGAAGGAGATGATCGCCCCCTTGTCGCGGGCGCGGCCGAGCACCTTCAGGCTGTTGATGCGCGAGAGCCGTTCGGTGGCATAACCGAGGAGCGATTGCTCGTGCGCGGCGATCTTCGGCTTGCCGATCGCGCGCACATAGTCGATCGCCGCCGCAAGCCCGATCGCCGGCACGATCGCGGGCGTTCCGGCCTCGAACTTGTAGGGCGGATCGGCGTAGGTGACGCGGCTCTCGGAGACCTCGCGGATCATCTCGCCGCCACCGTTATAGGGCGGCAGTTCCTCGAGCCAGGGCGATTTCGCATAGAGCGCGCCGATGCCGGATGGGCCGTAAAGCTTGTGGCCGGTGAAGGCGTAGAAATCGCAGCCGAGATCCTGCACATCGACCGGAAGATGCACGGCCGCCTGGCTGCCGTCGACAAGCACAGGAATGTTCCGTGCGTGGGCAATCCGAACCACGTCCTTGATCGGCACCACGGTGCCGAGCACGTTCGACATGTGGGTGATGGCGACGATCTTCGTGCGCGGCGTCAACAGCTTCTCGAAGGCATCGAGCAGGAAATTCCCGTCGTCGTCGACCGGCGCCCATTTCAGCACCGCGCCCTTCCTCTCGCGATGGAAATGCCAGGGCACGATGTTGGAGTGGTGCTCCATGATCGAGAGCACGATCTCGTCACCCTCGCCGATATGCGCGAGGCCAAAGGAGGCGGCGACGAGGTTGATCGCTTCGGTGGCGTTGCGGGTAAAGACGATCTCGGCCGTGGATTTCGCGTTCAGAAACGCGCGCACGCTTTCGCGCGCGCCTTCATAGGCCTCGGTCGAGGCGTTGGCGAGAAAATGCAGGCCGCGATGCACGTTCGAGTATTCCTGTTCATAGACCTCGCGCATGCGGTCCAAAACCGCGCGCGGCTTCTGCGCGGAAGCGGCGTTATCGAGATAGACGAGCGGCTTGCCGTAAACCTCGCGGGATAGAATCGGAAAATCCGCGCGCACGCGGGCGACGTCATAGCCATCCTTCGCGGCAGGACGCGTTGCCATGGTCTATCCCCGCTCCTTCAGCCAGTTCGCGGCGCGCCCGGCGAGCGCCTCGCGGAGGCCGGCATGCGGGATTGCATCCAGCGCCTCGCCGACGAAGGATTGAATGAGCAGCGCCTCGGCTTCCTTGCGCGGAATGCCGCGCGCGAAGAGGTAGAACAGCAGATCCTCATTGAGCGCGCCCGAAGTCGCGCCGTGACCGCACTGCACGTCATCGGCGAAGATTTCGAGCTCCGGCTTGTTGTCGGACTCGGCGTTTTCGCTCAACAGGAGCGCGTGCGTCGCCATCCTGGCGTCGGTTTTCTGGGCGCCGTGGCGGACGATGATCTTGCCCTGGAAGATGCCGCGACCTTGGCCGTCGAGCGCCGATTTGTTCAATTCGCGGCTGGTGCAGCCGACCGCCGCGTGATCGACGAGAAGCGTCGTGTCGGCATGCTGACTGCCGCGCAAGAGATTGGCGGCGGCAAGCCTGCCGTCGGTGTTCTCGCCTTTGAAGCGCAGAAGAATGCTTGCGCGCGAAAGCGCCGCCCCCGTCGTCACCGGGTAGAGCGAGAACTTCGCGCGGGCGCCGAGCTCGGCGAGCAGCGTAGAAAGATGAACCGCGCGGTCACCTTCCGCCTGCAGGCGCACGAAATCAATTTCGCTGCCGTCGCCGGCATGGAACTCAAGCGCGCTGTTCGCCTGATAGCCGACGCCGTCGGGGCCCTCGAAGCTCTCGACGATGGTCGCGCGGCTCGACGCTCCGGCCAGAATCAGCACGCGCGCGAAGGTCGCGGCCGCCGCCTTGCCGGCAAAGCCGTGGGCGATGTGGATGGGTCTTTCGATCTTCGCGCCCGGCTCGAGCGCGATAATGACGCCGTCATTGAGGAAGGCCGTATTGAGGGCGAGTGCCGCGTCATAGGTTTCGGGTGTGATCGCGCCGATCGTCCCGGTGAGCTTGTGGCCTTCGGCGAGCGCGCGCGCGAGCGGAAGGATCGTGAGCCCCGGCTCCAGCGCGGTCAGATCCGAAAGCTCGTGCACCAACGCGCCGTTCACAAGTGTGAGCCGGCGCGTTTTGACGCCGGGGAACGGATCGAGCGCCCTCGCCTGTTTGATCGCGTCCGCGTCGGGCGGCGGCGCAAGGGGTGCGGCGTTCCGCATCAAGGCGCGAAGGTCGGTATATTTCCATTCCTCGATCCGCCGGTGCGGCAGGCCGCTCGCAAGGAACGAGGTCGCGGCCTCTTCGCGGAGCTTCGCGATCGCTCCTCTGCCCGGAAGCTTCGGGCTATCCGCCGCGATCGCGCGGGCCAGCGCCTCTTCGGCGGGGGTGCGGATCGGTTTTACCTCGGCGGTCATGGCCTCAGGCAGCCTCGCCGAAGGCGGCGTAACCCTTTTGCTCGAGCTCAAGCGCAAGCTCCGGCCCGCCGGAGCGCACGATCTTGCCCTTCGCCATCACATGCACGATGTCCGGCACGATGTGGTTCAGGAGCCGCTGATAGTGCGTGATCACGACGATCGCGCGCTTCTTCGAACGCAATTTGTTCACCCCCTCGGCGACGATCTTCAGGGCGTCGATGTCGAGGCCGGAGTCGGTTTCGTCAAGGATGCACAGCTTCGGCTCCAGAAGCGCCATCTGCAGAATTTCGTTCCGCTTCTTCTCGCCGCCGGAAAAGCCGACATTGACCGCGCGCTTGAGCATTTCGGGATCGATGTGCAAAGCGGCGACTTTTTCGCGCACAAGCCGCAGGAAATCCGGGGTCGAAAGCTCCGCCTCGCCGCGCTTCTTGCGCACGGCGTTCACCGCCGTGCGCAGGAACGTCATGGTGGCGACGCCGGGAATTTCGAGCGGATATTGAAAAGCGAGAAAAAGCCCCTTGGCCGCGCGCTCGTCGGGCTGGAGCGAAAACAAATCCTCGCCCTCGAAGCGCACGCTGCCGCCGGTGACCTCGTAGTCTTTCTTGCCCGCGAGCACATAGGAGAGCGTCGATTTGCCCGAGCCGTTCGGCCCCATGATCGCGTGCATCTCGCCGGCGTTCACGGTGAGGTCGAAGCCGTTGAGGATTTTCTTGCCGTCGATTTCGACGTCCAAATTCTTGACTTCCAGCAATGCCATATCGTTTCTCGTTTTACTTCCTGTTATTTCCTGCCGCCCCAGCGCCAGGCCCATTCGCCGTCGGTCTTCAGCCGGCAGACATAAACCGTCGCCAGCGTCACCAGTACGAGCAGCACAACCGTCGCGATCCAGCGCCAAAGGCTTTGTTCGCCAAGGGTAAGGTTCAGAACGCAAAGCGCGACGAACGCCGCGGCGATCACCGTCACCGCCCAGCCCTGCCAGGTGACGGGCGTGGCGCCGTAGCCGTAGCGTTTCGGTCTGAACCAATAAGCCATCGTCCGATCCCGTTCAGCCGACGCTGCCTTCGAGCGAGATCGCGATCAGCTTTTGCGCCTCGACGGCGAATTCCATCGGCAGGTGCTGCAGCACGTCCTTGACGAAGCCGTTGACGACGAGCGCGACCGATTCCTCGGCCGACAGCCCGCGCTGCATGCAATAGAACAGCATGTCCTCGGAAATCTTCGAGGTGGTCGCTTCGTGCTCGAACACGGCGGAGGAATTCTTCGACTCGATATAGGGGACGGTATGGGCCCCGCACTTGTCGCCGATCAGCAACGAATCGCAATTGGTGAAGTTGCGCGCGCCCGTGGCCTTGCGGTGCGCGGAGACAAGGCCGCGATAGGTGTTGTTGGACTGCGCCGCGGCGATGCCCTTGGAGATGATCCGGCTCGTCGAATTCTTGCCGAGGTGGATCATCTTGGTGCCCGAGTCGACCTGTTGGTGACCGTTGGAGATCGCGATCGAGTAGAACTCGCCGCGCGTATTGTCGCCGCGCAGGATGCAGCTCGGATATTTCCAGGTGATGGCGGAGCCGGTCTCGACCTGCGTCCAGGAAATCTTCGAGTTGTCGCCGCGGCAATCGCCGCGCTTGGTGACGAAGTTGTAGACGCCGCCCTTGCCGGAAGCGTCGCCCGGATACCAGTTCTGGATCGTGGAATATTTGATCTCGGCGCTCTCGAGCGCGATCAACTCGACCACGGCCGCGTGCAGCTGGTTCTCGTCGCGCATCGGCGCGGTGCAGCCTTCGAGGTAGCTCACATAGGAGCCCTCGTCGGCGATAATCAGCGTGCGCTCGAACTGGCCGGTGTTGCGCTCATTGATGCGGAAATAGGTGGAGAGCTCCATCGGGCAGCGCACGCCCTTCGGCACATAGACGAAGGAGCCGTCGGAGAACACCGCCGAGTTCAGCGTGGCGAAGAAGTTGTCGGTGATCGGCACCACGGAGCCCAGATATTTGCGCACGAGCTCGGGGTGCTCGCGGATCGCTTCCGAAATCGAGCCGAAGATAACGCCCGCCTTCTTCAGCTCTTCCTTGAAGGTGGTGACGACGGAGACCGAGTCGAAAACGGCATCGACCGCGACGTTCGAGCGTTGCACGCCCGCGAGCATCTCTTGCTCGCGCAGCGGAATGCCGAGCTTCTCGTAGGTCTTGAGAATCTCGGGGTCGATCTCGTCGAGCGACTTCGGCCCCTCCCTCTTCTTCGGCGCGGAGTAATAATAGAGGTCCTGATAGTCGATGGGCCCGTATTTCACCCGCGCCCAGGTCGGCTCCGAGAGCGTCAGCCAGCGGCGATAGGCCGCGAGCCGCCACTCCAGCATCCATTCCGGCTCGCCCTTCTTCGCCGAAATGAAGCGGACGGTGTCCTCGGAAAGGCCCTTCGGCGCCTTGTCGGATTCGATATCGGTGACGAAACCGTATTTGTACTGGTCAACGTCGATGGAACGGACGCGCTCGACGGTTTCTTGCACGGCAGGCATTCAAATTCTCCTCATCGCAGCGGCTGCAAAGGCCGCGGATTGGATGCAATTTCAGGCGGCTTCGGTCCGGCTCCGTTTCGTCATCGAGACATATAGGCGGGCAAAGACCTCCAGGAAACGCGCGACATCCGCCTTCGTCGAATTCCACCCGAGGCTCGCCCGCATTGCGCTGCGCGCGAGCGAGGGCTCGGTCTTCATCGCGGCGAGCGTGCTGGAAGCGCCCACCTTGCCCGACGAGCAGGCGGAGCCAGCGCTCAGCGCCACGCCGTCGAGATCGAACGCGATCACCGCGGTTTCGGCGGCAATTCCCGGCACCGCAAAGCAGGTGGTGTTCGGGATACGAAGCGCTTCCTTCGACAAAATGACGGTCTCGGGCGCGATCGCCTGCAATCCGTCCTCGAGGAGATCGCGCAGTCCCGCCAGCCGGCCCACCTCTTCCGCGAGCATCATTCCCGCACTTGCGGCAACAGCACCGAAACCCGCGATCGCCGCGACGTTCTCGGTGCCCGCACGGGCACCGCGCTCCTGACCGCCGCCGCGAAGAAACGCCGGAACGCGCGTATCGGCGTCGCGCGCGATCAGCGCGCCCGCGCCTTGCGGGCCGCCGAGCTTGTGCGACGTAATGGATATAAGGTCTGCGCCGCTCGTCTCAAGGCCGAAGGGATAACGGCCGGCAATCTGCACGGCGTCGGTGTGGAACACCCCTTCGGCCGCATGCACGCGGATCCCTATTTCGCGCAGCGGCTCGATCACGCCGGTTTCGTTGTTCGCGGCCATCACGGAGACCAGCGCGCGGCGGCCGCCATTTCTGTGGCGCGTGAGCATGGCATCGAGCGCCGCCAAGTCGACAAGGCCGTCACGATCGACCGGAATGATCTCGATCTTATCGGCTGGAAACCGGCCGCCCGCGCGCACCGCCGGATGTTCAACGTCGGAGATCAACAGAACGTCGCAACGCACGGGACGTCCTGACAATTCCAGCTCCGGCGAGAGCGCCAGCGCATCGGCTTCGGTGGCGCCGCTCGTGAAGGTCACGGCAGCGGGATCAGCCCCTACAAGGGCCGCAACAAAGGCGCGCGCCTCCTCGACCCGGGCGCGGGCCTGCCGGCCTTCGGCGTGAACGGAGGAGGCATTGCCCGTCTCAGCGAGGACAGCCGCCATCGCCGCCCGGGCCTCGGGGCGCAGCGGCGAAGTCGCATTGTGATCGAGGTAAACCCTAGCCATCCGAGCCTCGCAGCCGTTTTAGCTTGCAAATGGATGCCGTTTCGCCATATGAAGGACAGCACCTGTTACCTAAGACCGCGCTTTCTCAAGGCGCTACAGGGTGCTACCCCAATTTAGAATTATTCTAAACTGTATGGCCGATCGCCGCAGCGAGTCAAGCCGAGGCACGCTTGGTCTTGCTTAGACGATCGGATGGTCTGGTCCGGACTTTTGAACCGCCGCGCGAGGAGAACCGATGCCTGAAGTGATCTTCACCGGCGAGGATGGACGCATCGAGGGACGCTTCCACCCGGGGCGCACGCGCAACGCGCCGATCGCGATCATCCTGCATCCACATCCGCAGTTCGGCGGCACGATGAACAATCCGGTTGTCTACAATCTCTATTACGCCTTCGCCAACCGCGGCTTCTCGGTGCTGCGCTTCAACTTCCGCGGCGTCGGCCGGAGCCAGGGCTCGTTCAATCACGGCCAGGGCGAGCTTTCGGATGCGGCGGCCGCCCTCGATTGGGCGCAGGCGGCCAATCCCGAAGCGCGCGCGTGCTGGATCGCGGGTTTTTCGTTTGGCGCCTGGATCGGCATGCAGCTTTTGATGCGCCGCCCGGAGGTCGAGGGCTTTCTGTCGATCGCGGCACCCGCGAGCCTTTACGATTTTTCGTTTCTCGCGCCCTGCCCGTCCTCGGGCCTCTTCGTGCATGGCGAGAAGGACGCGGTGGTGCCGGTCGCCTCGGTGCAGCAGCTGGTCGAGAAGCTCAAGACGCAGAAGGGAATCGTGATCGAGCAGCAGCTCGTGAAAGGCGCCAATCACTTCTTCGACGGCAAGATCGACGATCTGATGGAAGTGGTGAGCGATTATCTCGACCGCCGGCTTCCCCGCTCGAAGGCGAAGGCCGACGACGCGGCTTAATCAGGCTGTGCCACCACGCCGCCGGGCATGGCCCGCGGCACGCCGGTCGTGGTCGGGAAAGTGAGCGGCAAGCCCTTCAACGTCCGCACCGCCAAATAAGCGAAAGCCTCCGCCTCGATCGAATCCGGCCGCCACCCAACATCATTCCCACGCAGCACTGTGGCGCCGAGGCGCGCGCGCAGCATCGACAATAACGTCGGATTGCGCGCACCGCCGCCGACAATGACGAACGTTGACGGGCTTTTCGGCAGATGATCGCGCGCGCGCGCGATCGAAGCCGCGACAATCGCGGTGGCGGTGGCGGCGGCATCCTCGGCGGAAAGGTTTTCAAGCGGCAGCGCTGCAAAGGCGGCGCGATCGAGGGACTTCGGCGGCTTTGCCGCGAAAAACGGATCGGCAAGCACGCGCGCGACAAGCGGCTCGTCCACTTTCCCGTTTGCCGCGAGCCTGCCGTCGAGATCGTGCGCAGCCCCCGTGCGCGCCCGCACAAGATCGTCGATGGGGGCGTTGCCCGGTCCCGTATCGAAGGCGATCGGATCGCGATCGCCGTCAATAAACGTGATGTTGGCAACGCCGCCGATATTGACGACGGCGAGCGGCTTTGAAACGTCGAGATTCCCGGCGAGCGCGCGGTGATAGGCCGGCGCAAGCGGCGCGCCCTCGCCGCCTGCCGCCACGTCGGCGGCGCGGAAATCATAGACGACCGGCAACGCGAGCCGTTTCGCCAGCGCGCTTCCATCGCCGATCTGGATGGTGAGCCGCGCTTTCGGCCGATGCAGCACGGTCTGGCCGTGAAAGCCGACAATGGAAACCGCTCCGCGATCAATCGCGTTCTTCGCCAGGAACGCTTCGATCGCCTCGCCATGGGCCGCGGTCATCATCGCCTCGGCTTCGGCTACCGCACCCGGCCGCGCGGCACGATCAGTCAACGTCGCGGCCTCGGCAAGCGCGCGGCGTAACAGCGATTGTTCATCCGGAGAATAAGGCCGGTAACCGGCGGGACCGAGGCTTGCGATGCGCTCGCCGTCGGTCTCCGCGAGCGCGACATCGACCCCATCGAGCGAGGTTCCGCTCATTGTGCCGATCGCCGTGAGAAAGCCCATCCGTTTGAATCCCGGGAAAGACCTGTTACACCAGCGCGCTGATTACAGCGACACCCCCTACCACAGCGACGGCGATGACGGCCTACAAATCCGATTTTCTGCAGGTGCTCGATAGCCGCGGATACATTCACCAGGTATCCGAGCCGCAAGCGCTCGACGCGCTCGCGAAGAAAAGCCGCATCACCGCCTATATCGGATTCGATTGCACCGCGCCGTCGCTGCATGTCGGCTCGCTCTTGCCGATCATGATGCTCTATTGGCTGCAACAGACCGGCCACCGGCCGGTCGCGCTGATGGGCGGCGGCACGACGCGGGTGGGCGATCCCTCCGGCAAGGACGAGAGCCGCAAGGTCCTCACCGATGCGATGATCGGCGAAAATCTGAAGGGCATCCGCTCGATCTTCTCGAAATTCCTCAAATTCGGCGGCGGACCCTCCGACGCGATCATGGCGAACAATGCCGATTGGCTGAACGGGCTCAACTACATCGATTTCCTGCGCGACGTCGGCCGGCATTTTTCCGTCAACCGCATGCTCGCTTTCGACTCGGTGAAGCTCCGGCTCGACCGCCAGCAGGAACTCTCCTTCCTCGAATTCAATTACATGATCCTGCAGGCCTATGATTTCGTGGAGCTCCACAAGCGCTGCGGCTGCGTCTTGCAGATGGGCGGCTCGGATCAATGGGGCAATATCGTCAACGGCATTGAGCTCGGACGCCGCATGGAGAACGCGCAGTTGTTCGCGCTCACCTCGCCGCTGATCACCACCGCCTCGGGCGCCAAGATGGGCAAGACCGCCGCCGGCGCGGTGTGGCTCAACGCCGATATGGTGAGCCCGTACGACTATTGGCAATACTGGCGCAACAGCGAAGACGGCGACGTCGAGCGCTTCCTGAAACTCTTCACCGTTCTTCCGCTCGATGAAATCGCGCGCTACGCGGCGCTGAAGGGCCAGGAGCTGAACGAGGCGAAGAAGGTGCTCGCCACCGAAGCGACGGCCCTCGTGCATGGCCGCGCCGCCGCCGAAGAAGCGGCGGAAACCGCGCGGCGCACCTTCGAGGAAGGCACGCTCGCCGAAACCCTGCCGACCATCGAAATTCCCCGCGCCGAGCTGCAAAAGGGAATCGGCATTCTCGCCGCCAATGTGCAGGCGGGCTTCGTGTCATCGACGAGCGAAGCGCGCCGTCAGATCAAGGGCGGCGGCCTGAAGGTGAACGATGCCACCGTCACCGACGAAAAAATGCTGCTCACGGCAAAGGACCTCACGCCCGAAGGCGTGATCAAACTATCGCTCGGCAAGAAAAAACACGTGCTGCTGAAGCCGGTCTGAGCGCGTCACTGGTTGGTGACGGTGGGCGGCGGACTGTCGAGCGCCGGGAAGTCAAACAGCTTGCCCATGACGCCGGGGATCATACCGCGCAGCGGATTGACGCGCAGCGTCGGGCCGGTCGCGGGGCCGGCAATTTCGAAGGCGACGGCAAACAGCCCCTCATTCGGCGCGCTGCCAAGGAAGAAGAAGGCGCGCGCCGCCGCGTTGTTCAGGCCGTAGGCCGGAATGTAATTGCCGCGAATCTTGACGTAGTTCAGCGCGTAATCGAGCACGCCATCGACCTTGGCGCCCATCAGGTCTCCGTACATCAGGCCCTGCTTGATCTGGAATTTTCCCGGCGTGCGGTTGAACGTGATCTGCATGTTCGAAAAGGGGATGCCGCTGTTGGAACTCGGGATGTTGACGTTGCGGTCGACGGGCGCCGCCGACACCAGACGGTCGAGCGCGGGCTCGCCGCGGATCGAGTAGTTGCGGATGTCGATCTCGCCTTCCTGCGCCGAGCCGTCGAAGTGGGGGGCGTCGAACAGGATGCGGCCCTCGCCGCCCTGGATGCGGGCGTAGTAGTCGGCATAGCGGAAGAGCGCGCCGGCGTCGCTCGACGTGATGTAGAGCACCGGCCGGCCGCCGTCGCGGGCGCGCAACTCGCCGGCGATCGAGCCGTCGCGGCCGATCTTGCCGAGCAAGGCGAAGCTGCGGATCTCGCCGTTGCGGCGGAGAACACGGAGTTCGAGCTGGCGGATGACCTCGCCATTGTTGCCGCTCGCCGCACCCACCCGCAATTCGAGGTCGAGGTCGTGCGGGCGATAGCCCTTCGACTGCACGGGGCCGGTCTGAACCGAACCCTCGGTCATGCGCTTCAGCATGCCGCGAAGATCGAAGACGTCGCCGCGAACGATCGCCTTCAGTGTTCCGTCGGGGGCGCGCTCGGCCTTGAGACTCGCCTTGTCGCCGTCGGAAAGCTGGAAGGTCGGGAAGTTGACCGAGACGATGCCGCCGTCGGCCTCGAATTCCACCGAGCCGCGCAGCGAGGTGCCGGCGCCGGTGACGGAAAGATCGTCGATCTTGACGATGTTATCGTGCTCGCTCAGGCGATAGGTCGCCTTGGCGGCCTTGCCGGCCGCCTTCGACCAGCCCGGCACGAGGTCGGTGATCTCGGCGGCGGCAAGGTCGGCCTCGACATTCATCTGCGTCTCGCGGTCGTTGAGACGGCCCTGCGCCTTCACGCCGACGGGACCGGTGAGCCACGGCGCAAGATCCAGCCCCACGCGGGCGCGGGCGCCGTCGTCGAGGGTGGCGGCGAGGCGGAAGTCGGCATCGTTGGTCTTGCGATCGCGGCGATATTCGAAATTCGCCGCGGCGCCGGCGATCTTGCCGTCGCCCTTCACCTGAATTTGCGGCGGCGTGATCATCAGCTTCGCCGTCACATTATCGACGCGCTGGCCGCGCACGACGCGATCGGTCGAAAAATTCGTCAAGTCGGCGTCGACGAGATAATCGACTTCGTTCTCGATGAGCTCGTCGCGGAAGACGAGGTTGAAGCGGGCGTTGGCCGTCACCGTTCCCTTGGTCGAGGCCGGATCGAAGGTAAAATTGAGCGCGCTCTTCAACGGCTCGAGGCTCGCGGTTTCGGCGAGCGCATCGGCGGGCCCGTCGATCCTGAAGCGGATCGTTCCCTTGGGATTGGGCGGCGCGTAGTCGAGTACCTCGATCAAGCCATCGGAGACGTTGAAGCGGCGGTTGCCCTGGGTTTCGACAACGCCGTGCAGGATTTTCGCGCGTGACACGCGGCCGGTGATCGTGGCGGTGACCGCGGCGTCGCGGACAGGCGGCAGATTCGCCATCGGACGAAAGACGCCGCCGACGGTGGAAACGTCGATCTTCACCGCTTCATCCGGCAATTCCACATTGGCCTTTCCGACCTTGTCGAGCGGGATGTTGGCCGCGATCACGAGCTTTTCGATCAGGCCCTGATCGACGTGATCCATGATCCAGTTGCGGACACCGGGAGCAATCGGCGCCGGCCACAGGCGTTTGGCGGCGGTGACCGGCAATTGATTGCTGGCAATGCCGACCGAAAGCATCGGCGTCGCGGCCCCGAGCGAAATGGAGCCGGAGAGCGCGAGCCCCACGGTCGTTCCCGAGACATCGCCCTGATCGAGGACAAGGCGAAGTTCTTGCGGATCCCAGGTCCCGCGCAGGAAAATTCGATCGAGCACGAGCGGCGGCTCGCGGTCGCTGTCAGTTCCCAAAACCGCCTGTCCCTGGCTGATCACCACCGGCCAGATCTGACTGCGGTCTTTCGGCGCGTCGGCAACGGCCTGCAGGACGATCTCGGTCTGGCCGGATTGCAGGCGCACCGGGTCGAAGATCACCGCGCGGCGGTCGGGATTGAAGTTTGCCTGCAGCTGCGCGCCATCGATGTTGACGCGCGCATTCGGGTCTCGCGCGTTCCCGATCCAGCCGCGGCCCATGGTTGTGCGCACGGCGCCCGCAAGCAGGGTGCCGTCCTGGGCGACTAGGGCGCGCAGGATGCCGGAAATGCGCGACTCGACACGAAAGTCGTTGTTGGTGATGCCGGCGGCGAGCATCACGTCTTCAGGCGATATCTCGCGCGCAACAAGGTCGATGGCGCGGGCGCCGGCCTGGACGGCGCCGATCGTCGCATTCAGGCTCCAGGCTTCTTCGGCCTGCCCCGAGCTCAGCGAGAAGGTGATGCCGCCCTCGGCCGGCCGCGAGATCAGGAGATTGGTGTTGGGGAAGGTCCAGCGGCGGCCCGTCTTCGCGTTCTCCACCACGAGCGTTCCGCGCTTGAGGCCGACTTCGGCGAGCGAAATACCGTCAAGCCCGGTTTGCTCAAGCCGGTCGAGCCAGGCTGCGAGCTGCGGATAGACGAAGGGAACAGGCGGCGCTTCAGCCGGCTTCGCGGGCGGGGTCACCGCGGGCACGGCGTTCGCGGGCGGCGGTGGCGGAATGACCGGAGCCGTCGCGGCCGCGGCGTCGACGGGCTGCGGCTGTGGTTGCGGTTGTTTTTGCTTTTTCGGATTGCGGCCGGCGAAGAGATCGATTTGTCCGTTCTCGTCGATCCGGAGCGTCATCTCGGCTTCGACGAGATCAATGCGCGTCGGCCGGAAATTGCCGACCAGCACGCCGCTGTCGAGGCCGATGTCGGCGCGCGGCGCGGTCGCCACCACCTCGCCGCCGGCGTTGCGAATGGTGATTCCGTGCACGCGCAATACCGCGCGCCCGGAAGCGTCCTGTTCGAGGCGCGTCTCGCCGATTTCGACCTTGTGTCCCTGGCCGAGCTTTTCCTGCAGCGCGCGGGCGACCAGTGTGCCGCCGATATCAACCGGCAAGAGGCCGGTGACGACGATCGCGTAAAGCAAAGAGGCTAAAACGAGGAAGCCGAGGCCGAGAAGCTTGCAGACGGAGACGGGCCCGCTCTTCTTGCAAAACAGAAATCTCGCTGCACCACGAATGCCCCCCGGACCGGGCACCCGATGGTGATGAACCCGCGCATGCGAATGCGCGTGGTGATGATGCGAATGGTGATGCCCATGCGGAGCCTGTTTCGGCTCCACCTCTCCGTGGCGGTGGCCATGGGGGTGGTTCGCAGTCATGCGCGCGCGATCCTCAAGCCGCCCCCCTGCCCCTGCCCGCCGCAGCCCCGTCCCTGAGGTAATGCCGTATGGCCGGATCGACCTACCGCCCGCGGATCGAACGTATATTGTGCATTATCAAGGCGTGAAAGGCGACGAAAGGAAGGCGCATGGGCAAAACTTTGGGCATCGGTGCAACCGCGCCGGATTTCACCCTCCCTCGCGACGGGGGCGGCGAGGTCACCCTCAAGGATCTCAAGGGCCGCAAAGTGGCGCTCTATTTTTACCCCAAGGCCGATACGCCCGGCTGCACCAAGGAAGCGATCGACTTCAACGCCTTGCGCGAGGCCTTTGCCGCGGCCGATACCGTCATCCTCGGGGTCTCGGCCGACCCCGTGCAGGCGCAGGACAAATTCCGCGACAAGCATGCGCTCAGCTTTCCGCTCATCTCGGACGAGAGCCATCGGATGCTGGAAGCCTATGGCGTATGGGGCGAGAAAAGCATGTACGGAAAGACCTTCATGGGCGTTTCGCGGGTGACCTATCTGATCGACCGGCAGGGAAAAATCGCCAAGGTCTGGCCCCAGGTGAGGGTCGACGGCCATGCCAGGGAAGTCCTGGAATCGGCCAAGTCACTTTGACCAAGCCAGTGTGGGCGAGCCGCCGTTGACGAAGCGTTAACCACGACGAGCGTTTGATCGCGGGACCTGCCGGCGAATCCGGCCGGAGACCCGCGAATGAATCACTCCCCGTCCGGTCGGCGCGATTTCTATTACCCCCATCATGAATTCCAGCGGCCGCGGCCGGCCGCACGCCCGCGCAACGGCGGCTGGAAAATCGCCGCGCTGTTCGCAATCCCGCTGCTTTCGCTATGGGCGGGAGCGACCACGCTCTATCTCGTCTACCGCGACGACGCGCTGATGTTCCTCGCGCACCGGCAGACCGAGATGGTGCAAAGCTATGACGCCCAGCTCACCACGCTCGAGACCGAGATCGAGCGGCTGAAATCGAAGAAGCTCGTGGATCAGGAGCGGGTCGATCGCGCCGTGCTCGATCTCAGCCGCCGCCAGGCGCTGGTGGAGCAGCGGCAAAAGGAACTCTCCAGCGTGTCGCCGCCGAAGTCGAACGCGATGCCCGGTGAAGACATCACCGGCACGATCGCGCCGAACGGTCCGCCGCAACCGGCGCCGGGCGTGCCGCCGAAACCCTCGCCGATCTCGGACACGATCATTTTCAGGCCGCCGCCCGATCGCTCCGCCGAGCTCGAATCCCGTCCGATGGCGCCGAGCCTGACCCGGCTCGGCTTCCTCGATGCTTCCAATCCGGCCGAAGTGCGCATCGAGGAGCTGTCGCGCGGTCTCGACCGCTTGCAGGCTCGCCAGGCCGAGGCCCTGAACCGCATCGAGGAATCCTACGAAGGAATGCAGAGCCGCGTCCGCAAGGTGCTTGCCGAAGTCGGCGTAAGCATGCCGCCGCCCACGCTCGCGGAGCGGGCGGCCGCCATCGGCGGACCTCTGCTCCCGTTTCTTTCCGGCAATAATGATCCCTTCGAGCAGCAGCTTTCGCGCGTGCGGGCGAGCGTGAGTGCCGTGAACGGGCTCAGCCAGTTGATCGACCGGGTGCCGGTTCGCCGGCCGGTGCCGCCGGGCGCCGAAGTGACGAGCGTCTTCGGTCCGCGGCTCGATCCGTTCATCAAACAGTTTGCCTTTCACTCCGGCATCGACCTCAAGGGCGAGCCCGGCGACGCCGTGCGCGCCACCGCGGCGGGCCGGGTTGTGACCGCGAGCTATCAGGGCGGCTACGGCCTCATGGTCGAGGTTGATCACGGCAACGGGCTCGCGACGCGCTACGGCCATCTCTCAATCATCGAGGTGAGCGAAGGACAGGTCATCGAGGCCGGCGACACGGTCGGTCGTATCGGCACCAGCGGCCGCTCCACCGGTCCGCACCTGCATTACGAGGTACGGCTCGCCGGCGAGCCGATCGATCCGGAGCGCTATTTGCGGGCTGGCGTCAGACTCACCAGCGCGCCGTAAGCCCAAGCGATTCAAAAACAAAGGACCCGGTCGGGGGGGACCGGGTCCTCGCTGCCGGACGATCGGGGGGTAAGGGGGCGGTGGGGAGATGCCCGGCAGGTTCGCGCGCGGCGAACACCGATTAACGCGCAAGCGCATATCCGGTTCCGAGCCCGTTAAGAATATTTGTCGCCTCGAAAACAAAGGCGGTTGGCGAACGATTATCGGCGCTGAAAAACATCAGCCCGCCGCATCTTTTCGATGCGGCGGGCTGCAATCGCTAAGCTTCACGAATTCGCGATTACTTGCAGGTCTTTGCGCTGTAATTGCGGATATAGCAGCCGAGATTCTGCGTGTGGCAGCTGGTGCGGGCCTCTTCGATGGTCTTGCCCTTCGCCGAGCAGGTGCCCTTGGTCCACGCGACAGGGCTCAAAACCGGGCACTGAACGCAGAATTTGTAGGTCTTCGCGCCACGCTTGGCGTCGGCAGCGCCGACGGTCGCCAGCGTAAGAGCCGCCGCGATCGCGATAGCCGTTCCGATCAAACGCATGTTTCCTTCCCCCATATTCCCTAGCTAGGAGTGTTAACTTCAGACTGGGCGACGATTCCAGACAGAGCACCCGCCCGTCAATCGCTTTTCAGCCGGAAACGCGCCGTTTCGCAGCCATAATCGATTTCGCTCTGCACAGTGGCGAAATCCACACAGCGCCTGACGCCGTTTCTGAACGCCCGTTCAGCTATTTGCAGCGCACCATGAACGTCCGTTCATCTCGCGCGATCCGCTACTCGACCTTGGCGCCCGAGGCCTTGACGATCGGCGCCCACTTCCCGGTTTCCGCAGCGATCACCTTGCCAAAATCCTCCGGCGTGCCGGGGATCGGCTTGCCCCCAAGTTCGACGAGCCGCGCGCGCATGGCGGGATCGGCCAGCGCGCGATTCACTTCGGCGTTGACCTTCTCGATGATTTCGCGCGGCGTGCCCTTGGGCATGCCGATGCCGAACCAGGCGGTGGCCTCGTAGCCGCGCACGGTTTCGCTGATCGACGGCAGATCCGGGAATGACGGCTCGCGCTCGGCCGAGGTGACGGCGAGGCCGCGGATGGTGCCGGCCCTGAGATGCCCCGCCGAGGACGGCAAATTGTCGAAGATCACATGCACCTGACCGGCGATAAGATCGACGAGCGCGGGACCGGCGCCCTTGTAGGGCACATGCACCATGTCGCAGCCGGTCATTGATTTGAACAATTCGCCCGAAAGATGCACCGACGTGCCGCTGCCGGACGAGGCCATGTTGATCTTGCCGGGGTTTGCCTTGCAGTAGGCGATGAACTCGGCGACGGTTTTCACCGGCAGCGAATTCGTCACCTCCATCACGTTGGGCGTGCGCACGATGCCGGCGACGGGCGCGATGTCGCGGATGAAGTTGAAGTGAAGGTTGGTGTAGAGCGTGGCGTTGATGCCGTTCGCCGGATTGACGAGCAGCATCGTGTAGCCGTCGGGGGCGGCGTTCACCACGTATTCGGTGCCGATATTGTTGCCGCCGCCGGGCTTGTTATCGACCACGAATTGCTGGCCCATCTTGTCCGAAAGCCACTGCGCCAGGATGCGCGCAATTACGTCAGTGGAGCCGCCCGGCGGATAGGGCACGACCCAGTGCACTGGCCGAGTAGGATAATCGAGGGCTTGCAGGGGGCTCGCGACGGCAATCAGCGCGAGCGCCAAAGCCGCGGACGCAAGGACGAGCGAACGGAAGCGATTCATTGCGGCGTTTCTCCTGAGACTTTGATTCAAGAACGGTAGCGCCTTCCGAACGGATTTTGTTGAGTCTTTTCGATGCGTTAGCGGGCGCGGCTCAAGGGCGCATGCAGGCAAAAGCCGCCGCTTTCATGCCCGGCTTTAAGCCGGCACATCAATGTTTGATGCCGCTCCGGTTACGCCGCCTTCTGCGCGCCCCTTCCGGCTTCCTCGCGCAACGCCCGGCGGAGGATCTTGCCGACATTGGTCTTCGGAAGCTCGGTGCGGAACTCGATGAATTTCGGCCGCTTGTAGCCGGTGAGCTGCTCGGCGCAGAACTTGCGGATCGCGTCCTCGGTCAGGTTCGGATCCTTCTTCACGACGAAGAGCTTCACCGCTTCGCCGGAGGCGGCGTCCGGCACGCCGACGACCGCGCATTCGAGAACGCCGGGATGCGTCGAAACCACGTCCTCGATCTCGGTCGGATAGACGTTGAAGCCGGAGACCAGCACCATGTCCTTCTTGCGGTCGACGATCTTGATCTGGCCCTTCGCATCCATGATGCCGATGTCGCCGGTGCGGAAGAAGCCATCCTTGGTCATGACCTTGGCGGTTTCGTCCGGCCGGTTCCAGTAGCCTGACATCACCTGCGGTCCGCGCGCGCAGATTTCGCCGGGCTCGCCGAGCGCCACGTCCTTGCCCTCGTCGTCCCGAATGACGATCTCGGTCGAGGGCACCGGCAGGCCGATGGTGCCGGTATATTCAGTGTTGTCGGCGCGGTTGCAGGTGAGCGTCGGCGAGGTCTCCGACAGACCGTAGCCCTCGATGATCGGCGCGCCGGTGCGCTTGAACCAGTTCTCGGCGACCGCCCGCGTCACCGCCATGCCGCCGCCATTGGCGGCGCGGAGATGACTGAAATCGATCTTGCCGAAATCCGGGTGATGCAGGAGGCCGTTATAGAGCGTGTTCACCGCCGGGAAGGACGAAATCTTGTATTTCGACACTTCCGCAATCAGCGCCGGCAAATCGCGCGGGTTCGGAATCAAGATGCACATGCCGCCGGTGCGCAGCGCCAGGAAGAAGCAGGCCGTGAGCGCGAAGATGTGATAGAGCGGCAACGCCGTTACCACGATGAATTGCTCGTCCTTCGGCGCCTTCTGGATCGCCGGTTGCAGCCAGGCATCGTTCTGCAAGACATTGGCGACGATGTTGCGGTGAAGCAGCGTCGCGCCCTTGGAGATGCCGGTGGTGCCGCCGGTATATTGCAGGAAGGCGACGTCGTCCGGCTTGATGTCGACCGGGTTGAGGCCGTGTTTTCTGCCGGCGGCGATCGCGGCATGGAAGGAAACCGCGTCCGGCAATGAGAAGGCCGGCACCAGCTTCTTCACCTTGCGCACGACGAAGTTCACGATCTTGCCCTTCAGGCCCAGCATGTCGCCGAGGCTCGCGACCACCACGTGCTTCACCGAGGTCCGGGCGATGACCTGCTGCAGGACGTGCGCGAAGTTCTCCAGAATGATGACCGCTTCGGCACCGGAATCGTTGAGCTGGTGCTCCAGCTCGCGCGGCGTGTAGAGGGGGTTCACGTTCACCACCACATAGCCCGCGCGCAGGATCGCCGCGATCGCCACCGGATATTGCACCACGTTCGGCATCATGATGGCGACGCGGGCGCCGCGCGGAAGATTCTTCGACTGCAAAAAGCCGCCGAGCGCCCGCGACAATTCGTCGATCTTGCCGAAGGTGAATTCCTTGCCCATGAAGGAATAGCCCTTGGCGGCGCGGAACTTCGCGAAGCTTTCGTCCATCAGCGCGACAGCCGAGCGGTATTGCGAGGGGTCGATGTCGGCCGGAACCCCGGGCGGATAGTGCTTGAGCCAAATGCGGTCCATGAACGTCTCCCCCTGATCTTGTTTGTTCTTTGGGACAGTTTATGCGTGTTCCCCCCGCCCCCGTAAAGCCGTTTCGCGCGGGAGGCCGCCTCCCCCAAGGCATAAAGAATACCGGATGAATACCGTCATCCTCCTCGCGCTTGCGGCGGCCGTCGCGATCGGCCTTGGGCTTGCGCTCACGCAAATGGGCATGCGCCATCTGTCGCCCGTGCGCGGCGCCTGCGTCGCGATCCCCACCACCGCCCTGTTTTTTCTCCTGCTCGCGCCCTTCACCATCGATTTCGGCGCGGCCGAGCCCAAGGCATCGCTCCTGTTCGCGGTTTCGGGACTCCTGTTTCCCGCCGCCGTCACGCTGATGAATTACGGCGCCACCCGCCGCATCGGCCCGAGCATGACCGGCGCGCTCGGCAATCTCGCGCCGCTCTGCGCGGTGTTCGTCGCCTTTGTTCTGCTCGGAGAAATACCTCGTCCGAGCCAGCTCGCAGCGATTGCCGTCATCCTTTTTGGCGTCGCGCTCCTGTTCGGCAATCCGTTCGCCGCCGGCGCTAAGGCGATCGACTGGGCGGTATCGCTGCCGGTCATTGCCGCGCTCATCCGCGGCATCGTGCAGCCGGTGGTCAAACTCGGGCTGGCGACATGGCCGAACCCCTTTGCCGCCACGCTCTTTGCTTACGTTGCTTCAGCGATCGTTTTGGTCTCGGTCGGTTTCTTGCTTGAAGGCCGCAAGCTTTATCGCTTCGAGGGCCATGGCTGGCTGTGGCTGCCGTTCGTCGGCATCTGCAACGGGATCGGCCTCCTGCTGATCTACGCCGCCCTCGCCCGCGGGCCTGTCGCCGTGGTGGCGCCGATCGCCGCCTGCTATCCGGTCCCGACCATGATCTTCAGCCGGTTTTTCTTCGGGCGCGAGAAGCTCGCGCCGCGCGTCGGCCTCGGCGTGATCGTCACGGTCGCCGGCGTGGTGCTGCTCTTACTCGCCTAGCGCGGCGGGCACGAAGGCGGCGATCGCCTCGCGCGTCGCCGCATGGTCCATGATCTCGCGCGCGTTGCCGGCGATCAGCACCGAGTGCGAGCCGGGACGGCTGGAAATTTCGGGCCCGCAATCGCCCTCGATGTTGAGCCGGCTGTAAAGCTTTTCGTTGCGGCTCTGCACCGCGAGCACCGGTCCGTCGCCATGCACGCCCGCCTCCGGGCCCGACGGTCCGGAGGCGTGCAACTGGCACGGCCAGCCGAGGATAATGCGCGCCCTGAACTCGGGACCGTCGTAAAGGGCGGCGGCAATGCCGCCCTGGTCGAAACCCGCGAGCACGAGCCGCGCCGGATCGGCCCAAGGGGCGGCGAGCAGCTGTTGCGCGGCGGCGGCCACATCCTTTATACGCTCGGTCAGGAGCCGCGTCATTTCACCGGCGTTGAGCGTGCAGCGCTCGCCCTGCCAGAAGCTGTTCGGCTCGATCACGATCGCGCCGACATCGAGAAAAGCCTTCGGCCGGCGGGCGCCGTTGCAGCCGTGCAAAAACAGGATGACCGGATGGCGGCCTTCGGCGATGCGGTCCATGCATTTGCCGCCGATCTGGCTGGCGCAGGCTTCCCCCGTCTGCGACAGCGAGGCGGGCAGGTAAATCCTTCCCGCGCTCCACGCCTCTTCTTGCGCGGCGGCCTTTCCCGGCCCCGCGAGCGTCAAAGCAATGAGCGCCGCCGCATAAAATTTCATTGGATCAGGAGCCCGAGGGCGTGAGCGCGGCGGCCGATTTCTCCCCGCCGCGCGCGGTCGCAAGCTTCAGGGCGATCAACTCGTCGGGCTGCAGGCGATAAAGCTCTTCTTTCGGCGTTTCCATCGCGTGAATCCAGAGCTTCGGATCAACGCCCATCTCGACAAGGAACTTCTGGCACTCCGCCGAAATACGTTGGGCCTGGTTCATGTTGTTGGCGGCGGGGTCGTCGGTGGGCGAGAACACCTGATGCACGCCGATGGCGGCCTTGTCGCCGGCGCGCCGATCCACGCCGCCCGCGAAAACGAGCGGGCATGACGAGGCGCAAAAGTTTCCGTTCTCGACCGCGGTCGAGAATTTCCTTTCGCGAATCAAACGGCCCATGGCGATCGCATCGGATACCGATCCGCCGGTGGAGTTCAACACAACCGTTTTGATGTAGCCGCCGCGTTTCTCGACCTCGCCCTTGAACGCCTCCGCCGTGCCGGGCGCGATCATGCCGGTCGCGATCAGCCGGCCGTCGCCGACAAGATCGAACGTCATCTTCTCCGCGAGCTTGCCATCGGGCTTGCGGAACGGCATGCGGCGCTCGCCGCCGCCGGTGCGGAATTGCGGCAGGATCGAGGGAAGAATCGATGGCGAAAAATCGGGAAGCGCTGCCGGCGAAGGCTCGCCCTCGGTGATGGCGGCCTCCTCCGCGCCGCTCACCGCGGCCATCTGATAATAATCGTAAGCCAGGACCACGACCGTGGCGGCGATCACGGTGCCGAGCAGCCGGTTCAGAATCCAGTCATCCGGATGATCGTTCAACCAGGCGACAAAGCGCGCGCGGATGGTTTCGAGCCACTGCACGATCAGTCCTTCTTCGCGCGCGGGACCGGCAGCGTCGTGACGTTCTGCTCCGGCGCGGGCGTGGATGCCGCGGCCTCAACGGTCTCGCGCGTCGCGGGCGAGACTTTCTTGTTCGCCTCCTCGAGCTCGCGCGCGAGCTGGAGTGCGGTGATCAATTCGGCGGCGGTCATGTTGCTGGCATTGGCGGCGGGCTCGACATCGCGGCGAATGCCCGCCTGCACCACGCAAAGCACAAGCACGAGAACCGCGGGCATGAGGTCGATGGCGATGGCGCCGGCCCAGCTCGGAACGAAGTCGCCGGCGTAGCGTAAGACGGCCTCGGCCGGAGACAGCGGCTGGAAGCGCTCGGGCTCGACCGGCGGCTCGTCGAGGATCTTGTCGGCGGCGTTGGCCAAGGCCTTGGCTTGCGTTTGCACCGCGCTCTCGACCTTGCCGACGACGTCCGTCTGCCGCTCGCCGAGATCGCCGCGGCCGCCGGCCGCCGGCGCGATGAAGCCGGCACTCAGCCCGTCCGCCGCCCGCTTCACCGCCGGCGCGACCGAAGTCTGTTGGAGCGCGCCGATCACGCCGGTGAGCGCGAGCGCCTCGGCGCCGAACTGGTCGCTGCGCGCGGCAACGGGCCCGCGCGCCGAGACGAGTTCGCGCATCTTGGCAAGATGCCGGCCGCCCTCCTCGAAGAGCTTCTTCACCTTGTCGTTCGATTGCGTCACTTGCTGCGAAAGATTGTCGAGTTGCGTCGCCATTTGGGTGAGCAACTGCACGACCGTGCCCGATCCCGACGTGCCGGTGAGCGAGCCTTGCCGCTCCGATTCCGCAAGCCGCGAGAAACGCGTCGAAGCCATCTGGATATCGGGCAGAAGGCCTTGCGCGGCCAGCGCGTTGGAATAGGCGCGGTCGAGATCGCGGGTATAGCCTTGCGTGGCGATGGCAAGATGCTGCTGGATCGCCGCGGCACCGGCGAGCGCGGAAGCATTGAGCCACGCCGACATGCAAATGATCATGAATGCGCCGAGCCCCATGCAGGCGAAGAGCAGGAGCCGGCTCGAATGGTCGCGCACGTGCGGCAGGAAGCGCAGGAGATACGTCCAGAAGGCGTAGATGCCCACCGAAACCGCGACCGAGTAGATGACGGCGGCGAAGAAGACGACGGTGGCGTTGCCGTTGAGCAATTCGCGCACGCCGAGATAGGTATAGACGCCGCTTGCGAGCGCGAGCACGCCGAGCGTCACCCGCGTGGTGATTTCGAGGCGCTGAACGCCTTCCCGTAAAGCTGTCGACATATCAGGGTCCCTGCGGGCTTCTCCGCGTCGAGCACCCCCCAAGTCGCTCTTTCGCAACGCAATCGGACCAGAATGTGGCCACGGCAGCGCCCGCTACCGGACAAAATATTCTTTGCAGAGCGCCTTGCGAACTCTTCCGCTGGGATGATCCGCGCCTACATGGGTCGAGCCTGAACCTTCAGGGGGCGAACATGCGCGAAACGATCTCGGTGACGATCCCGCATCGTCTCGGCAAGGACGAGGCGCTCCGGCGCATCAAGAATGGCGTTGCCGAAGCCCGCACGACCTTCGCCAGCGTCATGGCGATCAAGGAAGAGACCTGGACCGGCGACACGCTCGCTTTCCGGGTAAGCGCGCTGATGCAGGAGGTGGCGGGCACCATTGCCATCGCCGAGAACCAGGTGAAGCTCGACGTGGAATTGCCGTGGCTTCTGGCGAAGCTCGCGAAGGTGATTACGCCGGCGATCAAGAAGGAAGGCACGCTGATGCTGGAGAAGAAGTGACGGCGCGAAGGCGCCCGTCATGCCCGGCTGCGGCCCGATCCTATTCGGAGTTATAGGGCGCGATGATGGAGAAGCCGACAAACGGCTTCTTCGCGTTTTTCTCCGTATTGCTGTCGACGAATTCGTTGGGGGCGATTTTCTTGAGGTCGAATTTCTGTTCCGCCTCTAGCCCGAACGAGCCGCCGTTCAAGGGAATGCGCCCGAATGAATCTTCAGAGTTATTCTTGCTATCCTGGCTTAGCGGATATTCCTTCCACGGCGTTACATTGAAGTTAAACTTTGGCGAAATGCCCGACACCCAGGACGGCGTCTCCACCGCGTAATTTTCAACCGGCGACGGCAATCCCGGCGCGGCGAGCGTGTCGGGCGCTATGGAAAGCGGCTTGCGTTGAAAATAAACGTCGGCGGACTGCGCGCGGACATCCGTTGCGAATGAGGCCGCGGCCAGAACCGGCAGGATCAGCGCCGCGCGCCTGCCAAACCGAATCAAAGTCGGCGCTGGATGGAAAAGCGACACAACGACCCCCGCGACTCCGCTTTCATGAATAAGCCTAGGAGCCCTTCCCGGTACCTGCAAGCTACCTTGGTATAGGCGGCCGTTTCACGCCTTCAATTTGTGCGCTTCCACATCTCGGATTTGCAAATCAAACCGCCGAGCACGCAACCCTGCAGTTCCAAGTTCAGCGGATCCTTCACCGTCAGGATACCTTTGTACGTATTTCCATCTTCGGGGTTATAAAGCGAGCCTTCCCACTGTTCCGGTTTTCCGTTCGGTTTCAGGCCGCTCATGAGTTCGATGCCGACCACAGGCCGGGCGCGTTTGCCTGGATCCTGGTTGAACTTGTCGAGCTTGGGCTTGCCGGTTGCGGGGTCGTTGGGTTCCCTGAGCGAGAGAATCGTGCCGCAGAGAGCTTGGCCGCAATTATAGATGCGGACGCGGGCATCGTTGTCGTCCGTGAACCAAATGCCGGTCGGGTCGGCGGCACGCGAGGGCTGCGCCATCGCGAGAAGAGCGATCGCGGACGCGGCCGCAAGGATCGTGCGGCTATTCCACATCTTCCACCTTTTCCGGGCCGCCGCCGAAAATGCGGCGACCGAGTTCCGCCTCCATGAACTCATCGATGTCGCCGTCGAGCACGCGATCGGGACTGGTGTTGGTGACGCCGGTGCGAAGATCCTTCACCAATTGATAGGGCTGCAAGACGTAGGAACGGATCTGGTGGCCCCAGCCAATGTCGGTTTTCGCCGCCTGCTCGGCGGCGGCCTTCTCCTCGCGTTTTTTCAGTTCGGCCTCGTATAATTTCGCGCGCAGCATGCGCCAGGCCTCGGCGCGGTTCTTGTGCTGCGAGCGGTCGCCTTGGGAAACCACCGCGATCCCGGTCGGAATATGCGTGAGGCGCACGGCGCTTTCGGTCTTGTTGACGTGCTGGCCGCCGGCGCCGCCCGAACGCATGGTGTCGACGCGCACGTCGCTTTCGGCGATGTCGATCTTGATGTCGTCGTCGACCGCGGGATAGACGGTGACGCTCGAAAACGAAGTGTGGCGGCGGGCATTGGCGTCATAGGGCGAAATCCGCACGAGCCGGTGCACGCCCGACTCGGTCTTCAGCCAGCCATAGGCGTTCTTGCCCTTCACCTCGATCGTCGCCGACTTGATGCCGGCGCCCTCGCCCGCGCTCTCCTCGATGACGTTCACCTTGAAGCGATGCGCCTGCGCCCAGCGCGTGTACATGCGCAAGAGCATCTCGGCCCAATCCTGGCTCTCGGTGCCGCCGGCGCCGGCGTGCACTTCGAGATAGCTGTCGTTGGCATCGGCCTCGCCGGCAAGAAGCGCCTCGAAGCGGAGCGTGCCGGTTTCCTCTTTCAGTTTTGCGAGCGCGGTCTCCGCCTCGCGCACCACGTTCTCGTCCTTCTCCGCCTCGCCTAGCGCGATCAGCTCCTGATTGTCCTTGAGATCCTGTTCGATGCGCTTCAACGTGTCGAGCCGCGCGCCGAGCGCGGTGCGCTCCTGCATCAGCTTCGAGCCTTTCTGCGGATCGTCCCAGAGCTTGGGGTCTTCGGCGAGCCGGTTGAGTTCGGCTAGGCGCTTTTCCGATTTTTCGACGTCAAAGCGCCCTCCTCAGCAGCCCGGCTGACTGCTCGATTTCCTCGACGATTTTTTGCGTCTCGGCGCGCATTGCGTCCTCGTATGATTTGTAGCCCGCGTTTTCCATCATCTCCGGAAGAAAAGCAAATTCGCTAAAATCTTAGCTTTTCCATGCCGCGCGATTCACGGCGCCGAAACTTCTCCGCATTAGGCTCGGCGCGCAAGTTCGCAATCGTCCCCGAGCCAGCATGAAAACCCGCCCCCCCTCGCCCCTCGCCCTCGAACTCCGCGGGCTCGTCAAGCGCTTCGACCGTCCCGCGGTGGACGGCCTCGACCTTTGCGTCAAGCGCGGCGAGTTCTACGCCCTCGTCGGCCCCAACGGCGCTGGCAAGACGACGACCTTGCGCATGGTCGCCGGTCTCCTGAAACCGGACGCGGGCTCGATCTCGATCGCGGGCATCGACGCGCTCCGCGATCCGGTCGCGGCGAAGAGACTCATGGCCTGGATCTCCGACGAGCCGATGATCTACGACAAGCTCACGCCGTTCGAATATCTCGAATTCGTCGCGGGGCTGTGGCGTGTCGACGCCACGGTCGCCGAGACGCGCGCGCGCGAGCTCCTCGGCTGGCTGGGGCTATCGCCGCACGCGCATGAGCGCTGCGAAGGATTTTCCAAGGGCATGCGGCAGAAGGTGGCGCTCGCGGGCGCGCTCGTGCACGAGCCGACCGTGATCATCCTCGACGAGCCGCTGACCGGCCTCGACGCCGGCTCCGCCCGCCAGGTGAAGGGCGTGCTCGGCGAGCGCGTGCGCGCCGGCGGCACGGTGATCATGACCACGCATATTCTGGAGGTCGCCGAGCGGCTCGCGGACCGCATTGGCATCATCGCGAGCGGCCGGCTGATCGCCGAGGGCACGCTGGAAGAGCTGCGCGGACAAGTCGGCAAAAGCGACTTCACCCTCGAAGACACGTTCCTCGCGCTTGTCGCCAAGGACGGCGCCAAGGAAGCCGCCGCCGCGTGAGCGCGCCCGCCACCCTCGCCTGGTTCGCAGCGCACGAGCTTCGGCTCGTCTGGCGCGACTGGTTTTCGATGATGACCGCGGGCAAGCGTAAAAGCCTGCGCGCGGCGGCGCTCGCGCTTCTCGCCTTCGTCGCCTTCATGCATTTCATGGCGCTCCTCGCGCTCCGCAACGTCACCGATCCCGGCCTCAATCCCGACAAGACGACCCTCGTCGTGGTCACCGGCTCGGCGCTTCTGGCCTGGTCGCTGATGATCTCGCAGGCGATGGAGTCGGTGACGCGCGCATTCTACACGCGCGCCGACCTTGATCTCATCCTGTCCTCGCCGATCGCGGCGCGGAAAGTATTCGCCGTGCGCATCCTCACCATGGCGCTCGGCACCGTGGTGATGGCGGCCCTCCTCGCCGGGCCCTTCATCCATGTGCTCGCGATCCGCCACGGGCCACACTGGCTCGCCGCTTACGGCGTCGTCGTCTCGATGGGCGCGGCGGCGGCGGCACTCGCGGTCGCGCTCACGGTTCTCCTCTTCCGCACGATCGGACCGAAGCGCACGCGGCTCATCGCGCAGATCGTGGCGGCGGTGATCGGCGCCGCCTTCGTGATCGGGCTGCAGGTGGCGGCGATCCTTTCGCAGGGAACGATCTCGCGCTTCGCGTTTCTCACTTCCGAAGCGGTGGTGGCGCGGGCGCCCGATGCCGGAAGCATCGTCTGGTGGCCGGCGCGCGCGATGCTCGGCGATATCGACGCGCTCGCCGCCGTGGCCGCGGTGTGTTTTTCCCTGCTCGCCGCCGCCATTCTCTTTTTCTCCGCGCGTTTCGGCGAACATGCGATCGCGGCGGCCGGTGTCGACCAGGGCCGCGGCCGGCAAGCGCGCGCGGCCGCCTTCCGCGGCGCCTCGCCCAGGCAGGCGCTGCGGCGAAAAGAGTGGACGCTGTTGCGGCGCGATCTCTGGCTCGTGTCGCAAACGCTGATGCAGATTCTTTATCTGCTGCCGCCGGCCCTCCTGTTGTGGCGGAGCTACGGCGACGGCAGCGGCCTCTTCGTCGTGCTCACGCCGGTGTTGGTGATGTCGGCGGGCCAGCTCGCGGGCGGGCTCGCGTGGCTCGCGATCTCCGGCGAGGACGCGCCCGATCTCGTCGCGACCGCCCCCGTGCCCGCGGGCTTTCTCGTGCGCGCCAAGGTCGAGGGCGTGCTCGGCGCGGTCGCGATCGTGTTCGCGCCGCTTCTGGCGGCGATCGCGCTGGTCGCGCCGTTGCAGGCGGCGGTCGCGGCCGGCGGAATGGCGATCGCGGTCATTGCCGCGACCATGATTCAACTCTGGTTCCGCAACCAGGCGAAGCGCAGCCAATTCCGGCGCCGTCATACATCGTCGCGGGTCGCGACCTTCGCGGAGGCGTTTTCATCGATCGCCTGGGCCGCGACCGCCGCACTCGCCGCGAGCGAAAGTTCGCTGGCGCTGGCGCCGGCCGCGATCGGCATTCTCGTGTTGCTGGTTGCGCGCGAGATCAGCCCGCGCAAAGGCTAGCTCACCACAGCCCGTGCGGGCCGCGGCCGATCTGGCGCTGGGTTTCGGGTGAAACCCCCTGATCGCCGAAGGGCGTGCCGTTGTCGTCGGTGAGGCCGATCACCGAATAGGAGTCGGGCGGCGCCGTGCCCGGCTTGAAGGCCTCCAGAATCACCTTGTCGTCGCCGGGGCCGGCGCGGAGGCCCGTCTTCACGTTGATGCGGATGAGCTTGATGCCGGGCGGCACCCGGAACGGCTGCGCCGGGGTATCGGCGAGCGCCATTTTCATGAAATCCCTGACAATGGGCGCCGCGGTGTGACCGCCGCTCTCGCCGGTGCCGAGATGGCGCGGCTTGTCGTAGCCGATATAGGAGCCGACCACGAGATCGGGCGTGAAGCCGATGAACCAGACGTCCTTCTCGTCGTTGGTGGTGCCGGTCTTGCCGGCGATCGGACGATTGAGTTCCCGCAGCGCCGTGCCGGTGCCGCGTTGGACGACACCCTCCATGATCGACGTGACCTGGTAAGCGGTCATCGGGTCGAGCACGATCGGCCGGTTGTC